>SKEE01000002.1_pt1 | contig 466934 bp, 300 predicted proteins | sample 4826661 | NCBI WGS metagenome assembly SKEE01 (sample SAMN11008817, study PRJNA524170) | human gut metagenome | biome: Human fecal sample; material: Feces; isolation source: fecal sample from pouch patient p20 | host: Homo sapiens | place: Israel: Tel-Aviv | collected 2016-11-14
TCCTTCCTACAGATGAATTACTTAACCACATAAATGATTGAATTTAAATTATTTAATTGTTAGAACTAAAATTTCGACGTTTTACACCTCTTACAGACTGCAAAAATAGGGGAAATAGATTGATTGAGCAAGGAATTAAAGAAATAATTCTTTAATAATGAATCAATGCGCTAATGTATCAATATGCCAGCCAGTATGTACGCATGGTGCAACTGATTGGCACATTCGTAGGATGAGGCTGTTTATTGTACTTTCCCGATTTTCTCACCGCCGGCTGCTTTCTTGCGTAAAGCGCGTGGGGTATCTCCGAAAGAGTCTTTACAAAAGTGGGCGAAATGCGACAGGGAGTCGAATCCGTATCTGTTACAAATTTCAGTGATTCGCATTTTGGTGTGCTGTAGGTCTTCCAGGATTCCTTCCCGTTTCTTTTCCAGTATCCATTCGTATACGGGCACACCATAGAGGTTTTTGAAAAGTCGGCGGAAAGTAGTGGTCGTATATCCTCCCAGATGCGCAAATTCTTCCACGTTCTTCACGTTGCTGTAATTCTGCATGACGAAATAGTGGAAACTTTCCGTATAAGTGCTGATCGGATAGAAGAATGAACCCAGTTGGGGCAGCGGATAGAAGTTGGTAATCAAGAAAACCAGTTCTTTGCATTTTAAGTCGATATACTTGCTGCAAGGGTTTTCTTCAGCGAGGAATTCGGGCATACTGGTGACAAGGTGGTAAAGCCTTTCACTCATAATCAGTGGAGTGTAGGTCAAAGGAGCTTCCGCCTGTTCCATCATTTCCTTATATCGGTCTTCGCAGAGCAAAGGTAGTTCGTTGAACCAGTAGACAACGTATTCAACATCTGTCAGTGCCAGTATTTCGACCTTGGAGCCAATAGCCTGCAAAACAATTTGTCTCTCGCGTAACGTTATTCCGGGATGCTCTTCGCTATTGATAAGTAATTCGCCCTTTATCATAAAAAGCATACAATTCTGTGTACACTTATCCTTGGGGATATGCTCTCCTTTAGGTAAGTTTCTATATACAAGGATATTCTCAACATTTTTTGGACATCCCGTACAGTTGGTATATTGTATGCAAAATGAATCTCCTGGCATGAGTTTTATGCGTGATTTATTATCTTAACGGAACAAAGATAGACTTTTTTTGCGGAAAATGGAATTCTTTCTTTTATTTATGTTTTAGTAGAAACCTGCAAATATTATTCTTATCCCTTTGGATGATGTTAGAGAATTCAATATTTATCTGTTTTAAATTTCTGAATAGAAAACTTTATGTTGATTTTTGGAAGTATTATAGTTGTTTTTGAACATCTGTTTGCTTTTGATATGCGTATTTTTGCGATCTAAACGTTTTAATTATCAATCATTATGCTAATGCTAAGAAAAATTGTATTCTTCCTTTTTGTGTTTGTTGGATTATCATTGTTTGCACAACAAGACTATATGGTCAGTTCTTATGTGCGGGGTAATTTTTACAACCGTGGTCGTATTTCTACAGAAAGCTTGCGGGCAAGTGACGACCTTATTTTCTTGAATGTTCATCCTAATAAAGACGGATCATTGTCATTCGAGAATCCGCGTGTATTTCAGGGAAAAGGGATGACCACTTGGGCAGGTTTGATTAAATCGGTTCGTGCAAAAGTAAAAGGTACAAAAGTGAAAATACGTTTGGGAGCTTCCAGTGGCGAATGGAAAGCGATGGTGGCCGATGAGGCCGCTCGTACGACGTTTGCAAAGAACATAAAGACTGTACTGGAAAAGAATAAACTGGATGGCATTGATCTTGATTTTGAGTGGGCAGAAAATGAGAAAGAATATAAAGATTATAGTTTGGCTATTCTGAAGATGCGGGAAGTGTTGGGAAACAAGTATCTTTTCAGTGTATCTCTGCATCCTGTTTGTTATCAGATTAGTAAGGAAGCTATTGAAGCTGTTGATTTTATTTCACTTCAGTGCTATGGTCCTTCACCGGTTCGCTTTCCGATAGAGAAATATTGTTCGGATATACAGATGGTATTGGAGTATGGCATTCCGAAGGAAAAACTGGTAGCAGGAGTTCCTTTCTATGGTGTGACAAAGGATAATTCGAAGAAGACAGAGGCTTATTTCAGTTTTGTACAAGAGGGACTGATTACGGAACCTGCACAAAATGAAGTAATATATAAGGGAGAGAAATATGTGTTTGACGGACAGGACAATATCCGCACTAAGACCCGTTATGCGATGGAGCAAGGACTGAAAGGCATGATGAGTTGGGATTTAGCCACAGATTTGCCGCTGGATGATTCTAAATCATTGCTCAAAGCGATGGTTGAGGAATTAAGAAAATGACCTCCCCTACAGGTCGCAGAGTTTCCTATTGGGAGGTATCAGAAGGGATTTTTCATTATTGTTCTGAATGATAGAGCAACATGAAAGTAAATTCTACTTCTGATACATCTTCCTTTCTCAAGATTGTATAATCTGCTTCAGGTAATCCGAAGGCGAGACGCCAAATTCCTCTTTAAAGCATTGACGGAAATACCCCGTACTGTTCATTCCTACTTTATAGGCGATTTCAGAGATGTTGAACTTCCCTTCAAGCAATAAACGTTCTGCATTCTGCATTTTCACTTTCCGGATATATTCGTTGGTCGATAATCCTGTCAGTGCTTTCATTTTCCGGTAGAGGGTGGAACCGCTCATACACATCTTGTCTGAAAGATAGGTAATATCAATTTTCTCCGAAGAGAGGTTTTCTTCGATTAAAAGGGTGATTTTTTCAATAAATTCATTATCCAGCTTGCTTAGAGCTTCGGCGATTACGATACGTTTTTCTTTTAAATCTGCCTGATTGCCCGGAACGGATTGTGTCTGGAATTGAGCTATCAGTTTCTTTCTTGATTCCAGCAGATTATTGATACGGCTACGCAGCAGAGAAGCACTGAAAGGCTTTGTCAGATAAGAATCGGCTCCTACCTCATATCCTTCTTCTTTATCTTGCAGAGAATCCTTGGCTGTCAATAAAATGACAGGGATATGACTGGTTCGTACGTCTTCTTTCAATTGCCGGCAGAGAGTGATACCGTCCATGACAGGCATCATAATATCGCTGACTACAATATCCGGGATGCGGCTAAGAGCTTGTTGCTTCCCTTCTTCTCCGTTGTAGGCGGTGAGTACTTCGAACGAATCTGCGAAGGACTCGGCGATATATTTCTGTATCTCTTCATTGTCTTCTACAATCAACAGGATCGGTTTACCGGTATCCAGTGTGGTTTCTTGTGGATATTCAAGGCTTGCTTCCTGATTCGTATCTTCTTGAATCGGTTCTGTAGAATCTACGTGTAAAGCATTGGGATAGATATTATCCGTCAATAGGCTGATATAGAAAGTACTTCCTTCGTTTTGCATACTTTCTGCCCGGATTTCTCCTTCATGCAGGGTGACCAGATTCTTCACTAGGGCCAAGCCAATGCCTGTTCCGGATGCCTGATGCTTGCCGCTTTCCTGATAATAACGGTCAAAAATATGTGGCAGGGCTTCAGCAGAAATTCCATATCCCGTGTCACTGACTTTTATCTCTGTATAAGCTACTTCATTACGCATTGTTTGATACAAACTTAGAGTGACGCGTCCCTGTTCCGTATATTTGATCGCATTGGAAATCAGGTTGTCCAAAACGATGGTAATGATTTCCTTATCAAAGAAAAGGAGCATTTCTTCTTTCTCTATTTGAATCTGGAAATCAATCTTGGTCTTTTGATTTAGTTCTTTGTATTTAAGCCCTATCTCATAGATCAGAGGAGCGATATTGCCTTTGCTGACACACAATTTCTTGTTTTGTGTCTCTGTCTTCCGGAATTCCAGTATTTGATTAATCAAGTTGAGCAGCCGTAGTGCACTCTGATGGATGACAGATAACTTTTGGGCTTGTTTTACCGGAAGTGAGGTCTCTTTTTGCATATCTTCCAGAGGACCGAGGATTAAGGTCAACGGTGTACGCAGCTCATGGGTGATATTGGTATAGAATCGCAGACGTTCCTGGTTCAATTCCTGTTCCTGCTCATGGTTTTTCTTTTCCAAAGTGTAGAGACTTTCCAAATCCAGCTTCTTTTTATATGCATGCAGGATAAGGTAAATGATGCTGATAGATACCAAAATATAGATAAGCTTTGCCCACCATGTCAACCAAAGAGGGGGATTGACACGGATGGTAAGTGAAGTAGCTTCTTCAGGCCATTCTTGATTATGTACCCTTGCTTTGATGAGGAATTCATATTTTCCCGGAGGAATGTTTCGGAAAGTGACGCTGTTGTTCTCATTGACGGTGTACCATGAGTTTTCAAGCCCTTTCAGCATATAAACATATTCCACTTGGTTGACTAGTGAGTAGTTTTGTACGTTAAATGTAAGTCCAAAGCTATTTTGCGCATGACTTAATTCTACATTCTGTCCTTTGGATAAATTGATAATCATGTCATTGTTTTCCAGATTGCTTAACCGTCCGAGTATTTTCATTTCTGTGATAACTGCTGCCGGAGCTGGTTGTTCGTTCATGGTGATATCGGGATTGAAACAGCATACTCCATTGATAGAACCGAAATAAATCCATCCGTTCTTGTTTTGTGTAACACAACTGCTTGAGAAACTTCCTGCCGGTACATCATCAGAGTGACTATAATTGTAAAAACAGTCTTTGCTTGTAACATAACAGCTGATACCTTTGTTGTTACTAAACCAGATATTTCCTTTTTTGTCTTCTGCTATAGCGCAGATATTTGTATTGATCAGGCCGTCTTTCCGTTGATAAGTCTTATAATTCAGTTCATCGGTAGACAGGAAACAAACCAATCCCTCTCCTGTTCCTATCCACATTCTTTTTTGTTTATCTTGTATGATCTGGTTGACAGTATTGGAACAGAAACCATCCCTTTGAGTGAACGTTTTGATTTTTTGTAAGTCCGGGGTGTATATACCAAGTCCGTCTCCGAAAGTCCCAATCCAGAAACGCCCTTTCTCATCTTGAGTTATGGAGCGTATAAAGTCACTTTGTAGTTCGCTGTTTTCTGTATTGTAATGTCGGATAATCTCCATTGTAAGAGGGTTCAATATAACAATCCCTCCACTGTATCCTACCCAAATGTTGTGCTGGGTATCTTCATAGATCGTACGGACATCCAGATTAGATTGCCCCATAAGAGAGATGGAACGGAATTTTTTATTCCGGTTATCATAATAGCTGATTCCCCCTTGGTAGGAACCAAACCATAAATTACCTTTTGAATCCTGCAAAGAGGCTAATATAAAATTCGAAGGAATATTTCCACTCTCTTTTTTATAGATAGCGATACGTTTCTCTCCTTCAAATACATTGATTCCTCCACCGTCTGTTCCGATCCAAACCCGTCCTTGTCTGTCCATACAGAGGCTACTGGCTACTTTGTTGTTCAAACTGTTCTCATTGTTTGGAATAGGGGAATAGCTCAATGTGGTGAACAAAGGTGGTTTACTGCTGATAAAGTTGATTCCTCCTCCCCATGTCCCTATCCAGATATTATCAAAAGAATCCTGGAATATGCATCGGGCACTTGCATTAGAAAGACTTCGGCTATCAGCACCCTCCTGTATATATTCAAGAGAAATCTCCTCTGGCGAAAGGAACATACTTTGTTTAAGGTTTAATATGGCAATGCCATTGAGTTCTGAAGCAATCCAAAGCCTATTATCTTTCAGTTGGCGGATGGATAATATACGGCTGCATAAAGTAGCATACTTGTCATTCTTGTTGTTTTTGAACATTATGAAGTTTTCATTAGCAGCATCATATAGAGCCAATCCGTTATTTGTACCTAACCAGATATTTCCATTTGCATCTTTTATAATACAAAACACATCATTACCGGGCAAACTCATTGGGTTTCCGGCTTCGTTCCGGAAGTTTTTTACGCTCTTGTCTTTTGGAGAAAAAATACTGAACCCGCTTCCGACATGCCCGATATACAAATTTCCATCACCTCCGTCCAATACTGTCCATGTCTGGTCGCAAGGTAGACCGGGAACTGTACTTTTATTATAATGAGTGAATTGTCCGCTGGTGATATCAAGGTATTCTATACCTCTATAATAGGTACTAATCCATAAACCATCATCATGTTGAGTGGAAGGAGAAATGTCTGTTACGTCATTCGTAATCAGACTATGTGGATTTTCCGGGTTATGTTGATAAGCGGTAAATGTTTGCTCATTATAATTGTATGCATTTAGTCCGTCTCGTTGAGTGGCTATCCAAATAATAGGACGTTTGGTGTCTGCATACACCCGGTTAAGCTCGTTGCCGGTAATTCCCTGATTATTCTGTGCCAAATCATTTTTATAGTAAGTAGTAAAGCGGGTACCGTCAAACTTATTAAGTCCTTCTTCTGTGGCAAACCATAAGAATCCTTGTTTATCTTGTGTAATGCTGACTACATAATTATTTGATAATCCTTGCTCTATCCCCAATCTTTTTACAGAATGAGACTGGGCTATCAACTGAAAAGTTGATAACAAGAATAAAAATAGAATAGAAGCAATGTGTTTTTTCATAACTTGTGCTTATTTGTTTCAATTACAAGTCCAAAAATAGGAATAAATATTTTATTTAGAGTATGTAAATCGTTCATTGCATGATTTGTGTAGCTCTTATGCATGATTTTTGTTTATTCAGTCTATATCAATGACGTATATTTGTGTTCGAAAAAACAACAAAAAATGTTTAATCTTTAAATTCTAATTTATGAGGTATTTAAGAATCTTATGCATATGTATCATACAGCTGTTTCTGTCTGCTGTTGCATTTGCACAAACACAAGTTACAGGACATGTAGCTGATGTAAGGGGAGAGGATATCATTGGTGCCAATGTAACTGTAAAGGGAACTTCTAATGGGACAATTACAGACATCGATGGTAATTTTACAATCAATGTAGATGATAAGAATGGAACACTGGCAGTCTCATTTATTGGTTATAAGACTAAAGAAGTGAAGATTGGCGAAAAGGCACGTCTTCAGATTGTTCTTGAAGAAGATACCGAAACTTTGGATGAAGTTGTAGTGGTAGGTTATGGTACACAAACCAAGAAAAGTTTGACCGGAGCAATCAGTGATGTCAAGTCTGATGCGTTGACACGTTCTGTTTCTACCACCACTGCCGGAGCGTTGTCCGGTAAAATAGCAGGTGTATCTACACGTGCTGTGGATGCTCGTCCGGGTAGGGGAATTAATCTCGAAATTCGTAATATGGGTAGTCCGCTGTTTGTAATTGATGGTATTCCTTATGGAGGTATGAATAGTCGTGACTGGTTGCAGGCATCGGATGTTTCCGGTAGTGATGTCTTTAATGCTCTAAACATTGAAGATATTGAAAGTATCACAGTCTTGAAGGATGCTTCTGCTGCTATTTACGGTTTGCGTGCATCAAATGGTGTGGTTTTGGTAACCACCAAGAAAGGTAAAAAGAATGATAAGGTAAGTATCAATGTAAATGGATATTATGGCTGGCAAAACCTGACCCGTTTCCCGAAACTGGCAAATGCAGGACAATATGTAAGAGGGTTGGCTGAAGCAGCGCAGAATAGAGGTGAAGATCCAAGCAAGCTATATAGCCCCGAAGAACTGGCGAAATGGGAAGCCGGTACGGAACCGGGATATAAGAGTTATGACTATTATGATATGGTGATGAGAAAAAATGTGCCACAGTACCACATTAACGCTAACGTGACGGGTGGTTCTGAAAAGACCAATTACTACCTTTCTGTAGCTCATACCGGACAGGATGCCATGATGCGCGACTTCAAATACGAACGTACCAACCTTCAGTTGAATATTGATACAAAGATTACAGATCGTTTTACGATCGGTGCACAGATCAGCGGTAAATACGAAAAGACCGAAGATGTAGGTTTGCCTGGCGGTGATGGATATTATTCGGCTATTTTGTCTATGTTCAAAATGCAACCGATTGAAAGTCCTTATGCTAATGATAATCCGGAGTATATCAATAATGTACATGAGAATGGTTACAATCCGGCAGCTTTCAGCCGTGATATTGCCGGCTATAAAGATAATCTGACTCGTAATGCCAATATCAATGCTTATGCGCAGTATGATTTCTCATTTGGTTTGACTGCAAAGGCTACTTTCTCGTACAATTATACTAACAGTCGTTTTGACGGTTATCAATATGCTTATCAGATTTATACCTACGATAAGGAGAAAGAGACTTATAATGGGACTCCTGCCGTAGGACGTTGGAGAAGTCAAATTGATCGTAGCGTTCCTGCGCGTTATATGCAGTTACAATTGAATTATGCCAAACAGATTAAGAACCACAATATTTCGGCTGTTTTGGGTTATGAAGCCTCCGATTACGATTGGACTAAGAAGACTTATGGAACAGAACCTTCTACCGACTATTTGCCGCTATTGCAGTTCGATGAGCTTAACAGTTTCGGTGATGAATGGAGCTACGAGGCACGTGCCGGATGGATTGGTCGTATCAATTACGATTTTGCTCACAAATATCTGATTGAATTATTGGCTCGCTATGATGGCTCTTATCTTTATGCAGCGAATAATCGTTGGGGATTCTTCCCGGGTGTATCTATCGGTTGGAGAATCTCGGAAGAGAAATTCTTTGAAAAGTTGAGACCAGTTGTAGATGATTTAAAGATTCGTGCTTCTATCGGTCAGACAGGTACAGAAAAAGATGTAAAGTTGTTCGATTACTTGAGTGGTTATACTTGGAATAATGGTAATGCTGTATTGGATGGCGAGCTGGTTACCGGATTGAACCAAAGAGGATTGCCTATTACAAATCTATCCTGGACTAAGAACACGACATCGAATATCGGTTTTGACCTGACCATGTTCAATAATCGTTTGAAGATCACAGCCGATGCTTTCCGTAAGGATATTACCGGTGTGCCGGCTGCCCGCTATGATGTATTGCTTCCGAGCGAAATAGGCTATTCGCTACCTAACGAAAACTTGAACAAACAAGCTTATATTGGTGCGGAGGGTATGGTTACATGGACCGACCATATCGGTGATTTGAATTATACCGTAAGCGGTAATTTTACTTTCTCACGTTACAAAAGTATTGAGACTTACAAACCACGTTTTAATAACTCCTGGGATGAATATCGCAATTCTGCAGAAGGTCGTTGGGGAGGTATTTATTGGGGATATCAGGTAATCGGCCAGTTCCAGTCGGAAGAAGAAATTCGTAATTATCCGGTAAACCTGGATGGAAATAATAACCGCACCCTGCTTCCTGGTGACTTTATCTATAAAGATGTGAATGGTGATGGCATCATCAATGGTATGGATGAGCGTCCTATCGGTTATCCTGAAGGCTGGGCACCTATCATGTCATTTGGTGGTAATATCGGTTTGCAGTGGAAGGGCATTGACTTGAATATCGACCTTTCCGGTGGTGCTATGCAAGGATGGAGACAGAACTATGAGTTGGCCAATGCATATCATGGCAACGGAAACTCTCCGGTTTATTTGTTGGAAGACCGTTGGCATCGTGCCGACTTGTATGATCCGGATAGTGAATGGATACCGGGACGTTATCCGGCCATCCGTAAAGGTGAATTCAGCTATAACAATAAGAATAGTGACTTTTGGTTGCACAATGTACGCTATCTGCGTATCAAGAACTTGGAAGTGGGTTACAGCTTGCCGGCTCAACTGTTGAGACCGATCCGTGCACAGAAGGTACGTGTTTATGCGAATGTTTCTAACTTGTGTTCGTTCGACAATGTGGGTAAGTTTGGAGTCGATCCTGAAATTACTGCCGCAGCTGCAGTGGTATATCCGCAACAACGTACATTCCTCCTTGGATTTAATATTACATACTAAAAACGAAAGTGATCATGAAAAGCAAATCTATAAAAATACTTCTGATGGGAGCTGCCATCACCTCCATGTTGTCGAGTTGTGGTGACAGTTGGTTCGAAAGAGAACCCAAAAACATTCTTACTAATGAGTTGGTATGGAATGATCCGAACATGATTAAATCGCAGTTGGCCAATCTTTATAATCGTATTCCGCAGTTGCACGGTGATTTCAATACCGGTGGTATGTGTGAAACAGACGATGCGATGTATTGTGGTACATTAGATCAGAATTATCGTAACGAACTGCGTTATGGAAACGACTACGGACGCTGGTGGGATTACGGACTGATACGTGACATCAATATGTCTATTGAGAATATCGATAAGTATGGGACCGATATTTCGGCAGATGAGAAACTTCAGTTCAAAGCAGAGTTCCGTTTTATCCGCGCCTACGTTTATTTTGAGCTTGTAAGACGTATGGGTGGTGTACCATTGATTACAACGACTTTGGAGTATGACTTTAGCGGAGATCCTTCTTATTTACGCAATCCGCGTGCAAAGGAACACGAAATATATGATTTTGTATATAGTGAATGTGAAGCGATTAAGTCGCAATTGGGTAATAAAGGCAGTCAGACTCGTGCCAACTATTACACAGCGTTAGCGTTGGAAAGTCGCGCTATGTTGTATGCCGGTTCTATCGCTAAGTACAACGCGCTGAAAACTCCTAATATTGTGACTTCCGGTGGAGAAGTGGGCATTCCGTCCGATATGGCAGATGATTACTATCGCAAATCATTGACAGCTTCGCAAGAGATTATCACAAAAGGTGGATATGAACTTTATGAGAAGGAGTCAGATAAAGGGGTGAACTTCTACAAGATGCTTATGGACAAGACCCTGAATAAGGAAGCAATTTGGGTGAAAGATTATAAGAATCCTCTGAAGGTGCATAGCTTCGGTTATGATAATGTAGTTCATCATTTAAGAGAGGATAACGACAACTCTTCTTGCATCGGCCCGTCACTAGGATTGGTAGAGGCTTTCGATTATCTGGATGGAACTCCGGGAACGTTACATTATAAAAATGGTAATGATTATGTAGTATATGACACTCCAAGCGATATTTTTGCTAATAAGGATGCACGTTTGTATGGTACGATTATCTATCCGGGTTCCAAGTTCAGAAATCAAGATGTGGATATTCAGGCAGGAGTAGCAGTTTGGAACGATAAGACCGGTTCTTATGATTTACTGACAGACTCGAAATTGGGAAGTTTTTATGAAGATAATAAAACTTTTGTCGGCCAGGACGGACCTCAAACCAACAGTCCTAATGTGAGCAACACCGGATTCTACATCCGTAAGTTTATCAGTGAGGCATCCGGTTACACTCTCCGTAACTACGCTGAAAACTGGTGGCCTTGGTTCCGTTTGGGTGAAATCTATTTGAATGCCGCCGAAGCTGCTTTCGAATTGAATGACGAACCGACAGCTTTACCCTACATCAACCGTTTGCGTCAGCGTGCCGGTTTCCCGGCCAACAGCTTAACAAGCCTGACAATAGAAAAGATTCAGAACGAACGTCGTGTGGAACTGGCTTTCGAAGATCACCGTTATTTTGATATGAAACGATGGAGAATAGCTGATATTACCTGGAACGGAAATACTGATAATGATAAAGCTATCGTATATGGTTTATATCCTTATCGTATTGCAGTGGCAAAACCGGGAACACAGGATCAGGACAAGTACATTTTCGTAAAGACCAGATCCGAACGTTTCAAGGTGGCAAGAACCTTCCAGCAGTCCAACTATTATTCATTCATTGCTGATGATGTAATTAATAACAATCCGACGATTGTTAAAAATCCATTCCAATAAAAAATAAGAGATTATGAAAAAGATTATACCTTTCTTTATTATGATATGTTGTTTGTTGGCAGTAAGCAGTTGCAGCTACGACAACTTTGAGGAACCTAAAGCCACATTAACCGGAAAAGCTATTTATGACGGTGAGGCAGTAGGGGTTAGAAGCGGAAGTTCCGAATTTGCTTTGTTTCAGGATGGTTATGCTCTGAAAGGTTCTATTCCGGTGTATATTGCCCAAGATGGAAGTTATTCCGTGTCCCTTTTCAATGGTGATTACAAATTGGTGCGTATGGGCAATGCACCTTGGGAAAGACCTTCTAATGATACGATCTATATTACCGTAAGAGGAAACACAGTGCAGGATATTCCTGTGACGCCGTATTTCTTTGTCAGAAACGTGTCATTTGCCAAAAACGGTAATAAGATTACAGCACGTTTCACCATTAACAAAGTGGTTGCCAATGCCAATATGGAAAATGTAGGTATTTATCTGGGTACAGGTATCCTGACGGATGAGAAGCAGAAAGAAGCAGAGTTGAAGTTGGGTAATACTGTTTCACTCGATCAAGAAAACACAGCTGAAATTGAAATCCCGAGTGGTTTGGTAAACGAATCGTATCTTTACGCCCGTGTGGGAGTCAAATCGGACAAATCATCAGAATATTGCTATAGTCAGTCTATTAAGGTAGCATTGAAATAAATAGTATCAAGAATATAATACTTGAGGGGGAAGTATCGCAACCTGATATTTCCCCCTTTATCTAATGAATGAAAATAATGATAGTAACGATTAAACAAACTCTAATTGCGTTCGGTCTGATGTTAGCAGTAACGTTCCCTGCTTTTTCACAATCCAATAATCCTATATTGCCGGGTTTTCATGCCGATCCTGAAATTTTGTATTCCAATAAGACAAAGAAGTACTACATTTATTCTACCACAGACGGTCAGCCTGGATGGGGTGGTTGGTATTTTACTGTTTTTTCGTCTGTCGATCTGAAGAACTGGAAGGACGAAGGAGTGATGCTGGATTTAAAATCAGATCAGGTACCTTGGGCGGATGGTAATGCGTGGGCGCCATGTATAGAGGAAAAGTTAGTAGGAGATCAATATAAATATTTCTTTTATTACAGTGGAAATCCTAAAGCAGGAGGAGGAAAGCAGATCGGAGTGGCTATAAGTGATTCGCCTGCCGGACCGTTTGTTGACTTGGGACATCCTATTATAACAGATTCACCTACAGGACACGGGCAACAGATTGATGTGGACGTGTTCACCGATCCGGCTTCGGGGAAGTCATATTTGTATTGGGGAAACGGTTATATGGCAGGTGCAGAGCTTAATGATGATATGATTTCAATTAAGAAAGAGACTATCACGGTGATGACTCCCGAAGGAGGAACGCTACAGGATTATGCTTACCGTGAGGCTGCTTATGTGTTTTATCGTAACGGGCTTTACTATTTCATGTGGTCGGTAGACGATACCGGCTCTCCTAATTATCATGTAGCTTATGGCACTTCGACATCACCTTTGGGACCGATTAAAGTAGCTAAGAACCCTGTCGTATTGATCCAAAACCCGGAAAAGGAAATATATGGCCCTGCTCATAATTCCATCTTGCAAGTTCCCGGTACTGATAAGTGGTATATTGTTTATCATCGCATTAATAAGAATTATCTGAAGAGTGATCCCGGTGTTCATCGTGAAGTATGCATAGATCGCATGGAATTTAATGAAGATGGGAGCATTAAACAAGTAATACCCACCCGTTAGTTATATCTTTTCGGATTTCAATAGATTGTTTGTATGTTTTTAGAACCGTATTGTGTGATTTGAATAATTAAAGATTTTAGATGAATAGGATGAAAGGTAAAAAGATTTTAGCCGCTTTAGGCTTCTTCTCAATAGCCGGTGCGGCAGGTGGATGTTCCCAACCTGCCCCCAATATACGTTATCAGATAGAAACAGACCAACCCTGTCAGACGATGGCATACTTTAGTGCTTCCGATGCCTGGAGTATGCAATTCATCGGGCTTTGGCCGCAGGAGAAACAAAACCAAATAGCCGACTGGCTGTTCAGCACGGAGAATGACGCCAACGGACAACCGAAAGGTATCGGACTGTCACTCTGGCGTTTCAATGTCGGAGCAGGTAGCACGGAGCAAGGAGAGGACAGTCAAATTGCTTCCCCCTGGATGCGTGCCGAATGTTTCCTGAATCCCGACGGAACATACGACTGGAACAAGCAACAAGGTCAACGCAACTTTCTGAAACTGGCTAAAGAACGGGGAGTCAGCAAATTTCTGGCTTTCCTGAACTCTCCTCCCGTATATTACACACAGAACGGATTGGCTACCAACACCGGCCGTGGAGGTACGGCGAACCTGAAACCGGATTGTTATGAAAAGTACGCTCGTTTTCTGGCTGATGTAGTGCAGGGAGTAGAACAACACGATGGCATCAAGTTCAACTATATCTGTCCTTTCAATGAGCCGGACGGACACTGGAACTGGGTCGGTCCGAAGCAGGAAGGCTGTCCGGCAACGAACAGGGAAATAGCCCGCACCGTTCGTCTGTTGAGCAAAGAGTTTGTAGACCGGAACATGGATACACAGATTATGGTCAATGAGTCTTCCGATTATCGTTGTATGTTCCGCACTCACGAAACGGATTGGCAACGGGGGTATCAGATTCAGGCTTTCTTCTGTCCGGATAGTGTGGATACGTATTTGGGAGATACTCCGAATGTTCCCCGCCTGATGCTCGGTCATAGTTATTGGACAACGACTCCGTTAAGTGAATTACGTAATATCCGCTGCCAGCTACGGGATACATTAGATAAACATCAAGTTGGTTTCTGGCAAACAGAAACCTGCATCATGGGCAATGATGAAGAAATTGGTGGTGGAAATGGTTTCGACCATACGATGAAAACAGCACTCTATGTGGCACGTATCATTCATCACGATATTGTGTATGCCAAAGCTGAAAGCTGGCAATGGTGGCGTGCTATTGGTGGTGATTATAAGGATGGATTGATTCGCGAATATACTACGGATGATAACTTCCTGGATGGCAGAGTGGAAGACTCCAAACTGATGTGGGCTTTAGGTAATTATAGTCGTTTTATTCGTCCGGGGGCAGTCCGGTTGTCCGTTTCGGCTTTCGATCAAACAGACGCTTTGATTCCTGATGGCGACACCGATCAGCAGGGATTGATGTGTTCTGCTTATAAGAATGTAGACGGAACGTATGTGATGGTAGTGATTAATTATGCCAATGAAGAAAAAGAGTTTTCTATTCATAAAAGAAAAGTAGGAAATGCACAATGGCAGATTTATCGTACTTCAGATAAAGAAGGGGAAGATTTGCTTCCGGTGGGGACAGTGAAAAGTGGAAAGATTGTTCAGATTCCGGCACGTTCTATTATAACGCTTCAGAGCAAATAATTAAAAACGGCTTTGTATTTTTATTTCTTTTTGAAAGTTGTACATTTGTGTGTCCGTCCATTACTACGAAGGTAATGGACGGACGCAATGCATAAACAAGGAGGTCTTTTATGGACAATAGAGGAAATATTGTCATTTATCAGACAAAGGATGGGAAAACTTCCATTGATGTAAAGTTGGAGAATGAGACGGTGTGGCTGACGCAGGCGCAAATGGCAGACTTATTCCAGAAGGATAGAACTGTCATCGGTAGACATATAAATAATGTATATCGGGAAGGAGAGTTGGAGCGTGATATCACGTGTGCAAAATTCGCACATGTGGGTAGCGATAATGACCAACAATACGTTTGTAGCACTTACGTTAATGATTGCCGAAAGCCGGACGGAAGAAAAGGACGTGATGGTGAAGGTAGTAATCAATTTGATTAATAAGAATAATTGAATTTAGGTCTTATTGATGGATGATATAGGCAATGAGAGATACCTCGTCGCAGGGTATCTCTCATTTATTGTCAGGAATACCATTTTGCTGATGTCAGCAAAATGATAGGTGATAGAGGAATGTGTATTTTTATATGAGAAGAAGATCCTATATGAAGATGTTTATATAGAAATATATAAAAAGAGGTTTATTTGTGGAGCGTATTCTTATTCGGAGTATTCCATACTTTTGTCTGATCGCATACAATATCCATCCATTGGTCACCGCATTTAATCTTGAAATCTCCTTTTTCCAGTCTCCACTTACCGTCATATCCCACAAATGCCAAGTCGCTTCCTTTCAGTTTCAGCGTAACCGTCTTTGTTTCTCCCGGTTCCAGAGAAACCTTTTCGAAGTTTCGTAAACGGATATTGTCCGGTGTGCTGCTTGCCACTAAGTCCTTAGAGAACAATAACACACTCTCTTTTCCGGCAACTTTGCCCGTGTTGGTTACGTCAACCGTGAATATCAGTTCGTCGTCAGCATTAAAAGTCGGTTTATTTACTTTTAAATTGCTGTACTTATAATTCGTATAGCTTAATCCGAAACCGAACGGCCATTGAATATCCATCACCGAATCATAATTGTAGTTACCTCCCATTTGCCCCATGTTTTCGCAAGGCTTGTAGTCATAAGTTGCCAAAGCGTTGATAAGTCGGGGATAGGTGAACGGCATTTTTCCACTGAAGTTGGCATCACCGGCCAATAAGTTAGCAAGTGCATCACCACCGTAATTGCTTGGCAACATGATGTTGACAACCGCTTTAGCTAAAGGCACTATATCGTTGATAATACGTGGACGTCCCTGATTCAGAACCAGGACAATAGGTTTGCCCGTAGCGGCCAGAGCTTTTACCAGATTGCGCTGGTTTTCTGATAAGGTAAGATCCGTCAGGTTGCCCGGAGTTTCGCAATAAGAGTTTTCACCGATGCAGGTGATGATAATATCCGCTTGTGCTGCCGCTGCCACAGGTTTTTCAATTTCCGGTTTGTTTTCTTCCCACCAATTATCGTTTTTGTAAGAAGCATAGGTCACTCCCGGTTCATAGATAATATTCTCTTTTCCGTATTTCTCACACAAAGCCTCGTAGATGGTATGATATGCCTGCGCATACTCATCAGCAACGTGTCCCTGCCAGCTATACGACCATCCGCCGTTCAGACAACGCATCGAGTTTGCGTTCGGACCGGTCAGCAGAATCTTTTTGCCTTTCGCTATCGGCAGGATATTTCCGTCATTCTTTAGCAACACTTCCGATTCCTCGGCAGCCTGCAGGGCAACAGCTGCAAATTCCTTAGAACCGAACTTGTCATACTTCTTAATGTCCCAATATGGATGGTCAAATAATCCCAGACGATATTTCAGACGCAACACACGGGCTACTGCATCATCGATACGCTCCATAGATACCTCTCCTTCTTCAACCAACTCTTTCAGATAATCGCAGAAACTCACTTCATAAGGAACCATCGACATGTCGATACCAGCATTGATGGCAATCTTGACAGCCTCTTTCTTGGTGGCAGCGATGTGATCCCGGGTACAGAGATTGTTAATGTCCGCCCAGTCTGTAACAATCAGTCCGTCCCAGTTCAAGTCTTCTTTCAGCCATTCGGTCAGCAACTCACGGTTGGCGTGAAAAGGCAGTCCGTTGTCAACGCCGGAGTTTACCATTACGCTCAATGCACCCTGACGTACAGCGGCAAGGAAAGGAGCGAAATGTTTTTCACGCATATCACTGCGTGAGATGGAAGATGGAGTACGGTCTTTACCGGAAACAGGTACACCGTAACCCATATAATGCTTCATGCACGCAGCTACATTGTATTCTCCGATACGGTTCGGGTCTTCTCCCTGAAAACCTTTCACGGCCGATACACCCATTTCTGCGTTTACATAACAATCTTCACCATAGTTCTCCCACATACGTGCCCAGCGCGGGTCGCGGCCTAAGTCGACTACCGGGGCGAACGTCCAGGGGATGCAGCCTGCTTTCGTTTCATAAGCGGAGATTTTGGCACCTCTTCTCGTTAGCTCGCGGTTGAAGGTGGCTCCCATGTTGATGCCTTGCGGAAACATCGTTCCGTCCAATGTGTAAGTCGTTCCATGAATCTGATCTACCCCATAGATGCAGGGAATACCGATCTCCTTCATCGATTTCTCCTGTATCTGTTTGATGGCTTCCGCCCACTTCTCCTTTTTCTGTGCTACCCCTAAAGGAACATTCAACAGTGAACCTACTTTATATTTACCGATAACCGTGTCGAGCATTGCCTCGCTAAGGCAGAATCCTTTCTTACGACTGGTTTCAAGATCGGATACCACATCAATCGTGATTTCACACATCTGACCGATTTTTTGTTCGAGAGTCATTTTCTGAAGCCATTCCCGGATATGAGTTTCAATAGCCGGATCGGTCGGGATGACAGGAGAGGCAGTCTGTGCATGAGGCGTAAGACAAGTACCGGCAAAGGCTGATACTAATACCATTTTCTTAATGTTTTTCATGAGTTGATATTTTTAGAGTGAGACTTTAATTCTATTACAAATGTAGGAAGAATTGCACTCACCCGAAAGGGCGAAATGCAATTGAATACAAATCATGCCCCAATAAAATACATTCTATTCTCTTCTATGCCTTGCGAGACTTTCCGAATGTAACATTATTGCCTTATATTTGAAACGAAAAACGCTATCCTGAAAGAAAACGTTCCGCACCTTGAAACATAACGAACCTTGTTTCTGCCGGATTATGGTGAACTTTGCCATCAGTACAAACTTTAAAAATAAGAATGATGAAGAACAGTTGCAGACTTTTATTAATCTTAATCGGATTATGGATGGCTAATGTCTCCCTCGCACAAAAGACATTCAGGAACCCCATTATCACAGGAATGAATCCCGACCCGAGCATTTGCAGGGTGGGAGATGATTTTTACTTGGTTACTTCTACCTTTGAATATTTTCCCGGTCTGCCGGTTTATCATAGTAAAGACCTTGTTCATTGGAAACTGATCGGTCATGCCCTGTCCCGCCCGGAAAATAATCCGTTGATGGGATGCAATGCCTCCACCGGCGGACAGTATGCTCCGACGTTACGATACCATGACGGTACATTCTATGTGATTGGCACGAACTATGGAGGAAAAGGTTCGCAAGGAGTATTCTATGTGACGGCAAAGAATCCTGCAGGTCCCTGGTCTGATCCGGTATGGGTGGGGAACTGGTATGTAGATCCGTCTATTGAGTTTATCGACGGAAAGATGTACTTTTTGAGTCCGGATAATCAAGGCAGCTTCCTGTTGGGAGTGATGGACCCCGAAACCGGAACGTTTGTGGAACCTTTGAGAAAAGTAGCTTCCGGTCTGGGAGGCTCTTCACCGGAAGGACCTCATTTCTATAAGATAGGCGATTATTACTATATCATGTCTGCCGAAGGAGGAACGGGCTACGAGCATCGGGAAGTCATACAACGGAGTAAATCCCCTTGGGGACCGTATGAGCCCAGTCCTGTAAATCCTGTCCTTTCGAATATGAACTGTCCCGATCATCCTTTCCAGGCGATAGGTCATGCCGACCTCGTCCAACTGAAAGATGGAAGCTGGTGGGCAGTTTGTCTGGGAATAAGACCAGTGAACGGCAAGTACCAGCATTTAGGGCGTGAAACGTTCCTAGCACCTGTGACGTGGGATGCCGACGGCTGGCCTAAGGTGGGTAAAGATGGTGTCGTACAGGAAACATATCTCTTCCCCAACCTGCCGTCACACGTTTGGATGGAACAACCGGTTCGTGATGATTTCGATCAGGAAACACTGGGGTTGGACTGGACTTTTATCCGCAATCCTGCTCATTCGTTCTGGTCATTGACGGAGAAGCCGGGTTCGCTGCGTCTGAAAGGAACAGCAATCAACTTCACAACGAATGATTCTCCTTCTTTTATCGGCCGCCGGCAGGCTGCTTTCAATCTGACTGCATCTGCAAAAGTCAACTTTATTCCGAAAGTGGAAAATGAAGAGGCGGGACTGGTAGTAAGAGCGGATGATAAGAATCATTATGACCTGCTGATAACGGAGCGGAACGGACAGCGGGTTGCCATGATCCGTAAAACTTTGAAGGATAAAGTGGTCGATACCACCTGCAAAGAACTTCCTGCTACCGGAGAGGTGATCTTATCCATCACCGCCACCGAGACGACCTATACGTTTGAGATAAAGGCAGCCCACGTTTCTGCTATATTGGGAACAGCTTCCACGCGTGATGTCTCCAATGAAGTGGTAGGTGGATTTACCGGTGTATTTATAGGTATGTATGCATCCGGTAATGGGCAGGCAAATACAAATCCGGCCGACTTTGACTGGTTCGATTTTCGCTGCTTGGACTAAGCTGAAGAGGGTTGAAAACAAATCATACGCAAAAGGGAAACATTCTGTGCGTATGGGTAAAACATTTGGCAGACCGGGTGTGAACGAAATACCATATTTCCTTTGGGAAAAACATCTACTTTTGTATCGTCGGCTGGCAAAAGATGTTTAACTCTTAAATTATATAATATGCGAAACGCTTTATTCCTTATTTTTATTTCGCTTTGTTCCGTATGCAAGTCATCAGCTCAAGGTTACAGTAATCCTGTAATCCCCGGTTTCCATCCCGATCCGAGTGTTTGCAAGGCAGGGGATGATTATTATTTAGTCAACAGCAGCTTTCAATATTTCCCCGGAGTGCCTTTGTTTCACAGTAAAGACCTTGTGCATTGGGAGCAGATAGGAAACTGTCTGACCCGTCCGTCCCAGCTTGATCTGACTAATGCTAATTCGGGAAGCGGTATTTTCGCTCCTACCATTCGTTACAATGATGGAGTGTTTTACATGATTACGACTAATGTCTCCGGTAAGGGGAATTTCCTGGTACATACTACTGATCCCCGTAGTGAATGGTCGGAACCAGTCTGGCTCGAGCAAGGAGGCATCGATCCTTCGCTTTATTTTGAGGATGGCAAATGTTTTATGGTCAGTAATCCGGATGGATACATCAACCTGTGTGAGATTGACCCCATGACAGGCAAACAGCTTTCTTCTTCCAAACGAATATGGAACGGCACTGGAGGCAGATATGCCGAGGGTCCGCACATTTATAAGAAAGACGGCTGGTACTATCTGCTGATTTCGGAGGGCGGTACGGAATTGGGACATAAAGTAACCATTGCCCGCAGCCGTTGCATTGACGGGCCTTATCAGGGAAATCCGGCAAATCCTATTCTGACCCATGCCAATGAATCGGGACAATCCAGTCCGATTCAGGGAACAGGGCATGCTGATCTGGTGGAAGGCACCGATGGTTCTTGGTGGATGGTTTGTCTGGCATACAGAATTATGCCGGGAACTCATCATACATTGGGACGTGAAACGTATCTGGCTCCGGTGCGGTGGGATAAGGACGCCTGGCCTGTAGTCAATAGCAATGGAACCATTTCTTTGAAGATGGACGTCCCTACTCTGCCTCAACAGGAAATGAAAGGCAGACCGGAACGAATAGACTTTAAAGAAGGAAAGCTTTCTCCCGAATGGATTCATCTGCAGAATCCCGAAGCGAAGAATTATATTTTTACCAAAGATGGAAAACTTCGTTTGATAGCGACTCCCGTTACGTTAAGCGATTGGAAAAGCCCTACCTTTGTCGCCTTGCGGCAGGAACATTTTGATATGGAAGCATCCGCTCCGGTAGTCTTGCAGAAAGCGGGAGTGAATGATGAAGCGGGAATTTCCGTCTTTATGGAGTTTCATTCTCACTACGATTTATTTGTCCGTCAAGATAAGGATCGGAAACGTTCTGTTGGCTTGCGATATAAACTGGGAGAGATTACCCATTATGCCAAAGAAGTTTCCCTACCGACGGATGGTGAGGTGGAACTGGTGGTGAAGTCGGATATCAATTACTATTATTTTGGTTATAAAGTGAATGGAATATATCATGATCTGGGTAAGATGAACACGCGTTATCTAAGCACTGAAACAGCAGGCGGATTTACCGGAGTCGTATTGGGGCTTTACATTACATCAGCTTCTAAAGATTCGAAGGCGTATGCTGATTTTGAGTACTTTAAGTATAAAGGGAAACCGGGAGAAAACAAATGAATCCCTTTTATAAAACAAATTCACCCCATCGTTTCCAAAACGCTCCCTATATGAATAACATTACAGAAGTGAAGTTACATGTCGAATACATAATTTTGTGGTGTAGAAAACAAATGTGTTTTGATGAGGCAAGGTTAACGGTTTTAAATTTAATCTAATAGTATAGAAGAATATGGAAAAACAGTCATTTAGTGATGGATTATTTAGTCCATTGGGTATTAAACGAGTCATATTTATGCTGGTGTTGCTCACCACCTCTTTTATATCATGTAGCAACAGTGATGAAAAAGGAGGAAGTCTGGAAGTGGCACAGGAATATCGTAATCTGGAGTTTGACGCTCGTGGAAGCAGGCAGACTATTCAGATAGACGGTCCGGCCGAATGGCATATCAGTACTTCGGAAAGTTGGTGTAAAAGTTCACATACTATCGGTGAAGGAAAACAATATGTAAATATCACAGTAGAGGCTAATGACACGCAGAAAGAGAGGACGGCTACCGTCACCGTTTCGGCGAGTGGCGCTTCTGATATTATTATCAATGTAAAGCAGTCCCTATATAGCGTACCTGCATACGATGAATACATTGCACCTGATAATACAGGGATGCGTGATTTGACTTCCATGCAACTGTCGGCATTGATGAAAGCCGGAGTGAATGTAGGGAATACGTTTGAGGCGGTGATTGTGGGAAATGACGGAAGTCTTTCCGGCGATGAAACGTGTTGGGGAAATCCTACACCGAACAAGGTGCTTTTCGAGGGTATCAAAGCAGCGGGCTTTGATGTCGTGCGTATACCGGTAGCTTATTCTCATCAGTTTGAAGATGCGGCAACGTATAAGATTAAGAGTGCATGGATGGATAAGGTGGAGGCTGCCGTGAAAGCTGCGCTTGATGCCGGTCTCTATGTTATTATCAATATCCACTGGGAAGGTGGCTGGCTGAACCATCCGGTAGATGCCAATAAAGAAGCTCTGGATGAAAGACTGGAAGCGATGTGGAAACAGATCGCCTTAAGATTCAGAGACTATGACGACCGTCTGCTCTTTGCCGGAACCAATGAGGTGAATAATGACGACGCTAACGGTGCGCAGCCTACAGAGGAGAATTACCGGGTACAGAATGGTTTCAATCAGGTGTTTGTCAATACGGTTAGAGCTACCGGAGGACGTAATCATTACCGTCATCTGATTGTGCAGGCATATAATACCGATGTGGCGAAAGCGGTCGCGCATTTCACAATGCCGCTCGATATTGTTCAAAATCGTATTTTCCTGGAATGTCATTACTATGATCCTTATGATTTCACAATCATGCCTAACGATGAGAATTTCAAGAGTCAATGGGGAGCTGCGTTTGCAGGTGGAGATGTATCTGCTACCGGACAGGAGGGGGACATAGAGGCTACTTTAAGTTCGCTGAATGTATTTATCAATAATAATGTTCCTGTAATCATCGGCGAATATGGTCCGACATTAAGAGACCAGTTGACCGGAGAGGCTTTGGAGAATCATTTGAAATCGCGTAATGACTATATCGAATATGTAGTGAAAACCTGTGTGAAGAATAAGCTCGTTCCCTTGTACTGGGATGCCGGCTATACCGAAAAACTGTTTGACCGCACTACAGGACAACCGCATAATGCAGCATCCATAGCAGCGATTATGAAAGGATTAAATTGAATATTAACCATTTAAATAAGGTACAATGAATAAACACTTTCTTGGAAAATGTACATTTGTACATTGGTACTGTCTTGCGTTGGCAATATTACTTTGGTTGCCAATAACGATATTGGAGGCTGCTCCTTCACAGAACTTAAAGGTGTCCGGAATAGTAACTTCCGCGACTGACGGAGAACCGTTGATTGGGGTAAGCGTACAAGTGAAAGGTACGTCGACAGGAACTATTACAGACTTGAACGGTAAGTATACGCTGAATGTATCTACCGGACAGACGCTGGTCTTCTCCTACATCGGCTTTATGGAACAGCAGGTTGTTGCAACAAAACCTGTCATTAACGTAGTTCTGAAAGAAGATACTAAAACGTTGGATGAGGTGGTAGTTGTCGGCTATGGAACCATGAAACGAAGTGACTTGACAGGTTCAGTTGTTTCCGTGACCGGAGATGAACTGAAAAAGTCTGTTGTTACTTCTTTAGACCAAGCTTTGCAGGGGCGTGCAGCGGGTGTTTCCGTTACACAAAATTCGGGAGCCCCGGGTGGAGGTATCTCTGTGAGTATTCGTGGTATCAATTCCTTGAATGGTAACGAACCTCTGTATGTGATTGATGGTGTAGCGATTTCCGGTAATACGGACGGTAACTCTAGTGTACTGTCTTCCATTAACCCTTCGGACATCGTTTCTATGGAAATTCTGAAAGATGCTTCGGCTACAGCTATTTATGGTTCGAGAGCTTCCAATGGTGTGGTACTGATTACCACTAATCAGGGGAAAGCCGGTAAGACAAAGGTTTCTTACGAAGGATATTATGGTTTGCAGCAATTACCAAAGAAGTTGGATGTTTTAAATCTGCGCGAATATGCGGAATATCAAAATCTACGCGCTCAAGTACTGGGCTTTGGTGATCGTGAGGAGTTTAAAGATCCCAGCTTACTGGGAGAAGGGACGAACTGGCAGGATGAGATTTTCCGCAATGCATCTATGCACAATCATCAGATCAATATCTCCGGAGGAAATGAGGGAACTACTTATTCACTTTCGGGTGGTTATTTGAGTCAGGATGGTATCGGTATCGGTTCTAGCTTCGAACGTTTCTCTGCCCGTGTCAATATGGATAATAAGATAACGAACTGGCTCTCTACCGGGTTGCGTGCTTCTGTTGCCAAGACGCAGCAGAACAATACGATCGACAATGGTAATATCATCCGCACGGCGATACAGCAGTTGCCCGAAGTACCGGCGAAGAATCCTGACGGTTCATGGGGAATGCAGTCAGAAAACATGTATGGTACTTACTTTACGAATCCGGTAGCAGAAGCGCTGATGCGTGAGAACTACGAAAAGGGATTACAACTCTATGTGGATTTCTTTGCTGATATTACACTTTACAAGGGATTAGTGTTCAGAGCTGAGTATGCAGGCAATTATTATTATAACAACAATTATCAGTATACTCCGTCTTATGACTATGGTCTTTATACCCAAGAGTCATTAGGTAGTCGTAGTGCCAGCAATGGTAGTAACTGGACGTTAAAGACTTATCTAACTTATACTAATACTTTCGGTCGACATCAAATTACTGCCATGGCGGGACATGAAGCGCAGGAGAATAATTGGGAATCACTTTCCGGCACCCGGAGTGACTATTTTCTCAACTCTGTTCACGAACTGGACGCGGGTAGCTCACTTACCGCAAAGAATAGTAGTTCCAAAGGTTCTTCTGCTATCGAATCTTACTTCGGTCGTGTTAACTACGGATTTGATGACCGTTATTTGTTGACACTTACTGTACGTGGTGACGGTTCTTCTACGTTTGCTCCGAACAATCGTTGGGGAATATTTCCATCGGCAGCTCTTGCATGGAAGTTGAAGAATGAGAAATTCCTGAAGAACGTCTCTTGGTTGGATAATTTGAAGTTACGTCTGGGTTGGGGATTGGTTGGTAATCAAGCGGCAGAAAACTATGCTTATGGTGTAAAGATGAGAACTGTGGCAACTATTTGGGGAAGCGGATATTATGCGGAGAACTATGGAAACGAAAACTTGAAATGGGAAGAGACTGAAGCATGGAATGCCGGACTAGACATTAATCTTTTTGGTAACCGGGTAGAACTGATTATTGACGGATATTACAAAAACACAGATAATCTGTTAATGAAAGCATCTCTTCCTTCTTATGTTAACGGTGTTATTTCCTCACCGTGGGTAAATGCGGGTGCTATGACCAATAAAGGTCTGGAATTCACGTTGAATACGGTTAATATCAATAAAAATGATTTCATGTGGAGATCAGGACTGACTATTTCATTTAATAGGAATGAGATTACAAAGCTTTACACAGAGACAGCAGGACTTTCCGGTACTATCAACAGTGAGACTTACACCTACTCGGAGGTGGGACAGCCAATAGGACAGTTTTACGGATATAACGTGATAGGCATGTTTACGAAGGAGGATGACTTTTACAAGCGGGATTCTTACGGTAATTATATTCTCGATAAAAATGGTGAGCGTGTGAAAGTGGCTATTCCAAAAGGAAAGAATATCTCTGAAAGTGAGATATGGGTAGGAGACTATATTTATGAGGATATTGACGACAATGGCGTTATTGATGAGAAAGACCGTACCTATTTAGGTAATCCCGAACCGAAGTTCTCTTACGGTTTTAACAACTCGTTTTCTTATAAAGGCTTTGATCTGAATATTTTCATCAATGGTGTATACGGTAATAAAGTGGTGAATATGCTACGTAAAGAATTTACCAATCCGATGAACAACAGTGGAATGTTGAAAGAAGCTGTTAATATCGCCCGTGTGGAACTGATCGATCCATCACAACCGACTACGCTTTCCAATGTCTATGTCTCGAATGCCGGTTCGGCACAAGTACAGCGCATCACTGCTGCCAATGCTAACGATAATAACCGTATGAGCAGCCGCTTTGTAGAAGACGGTTCATATCTTCGTATCAAGAATATCTCGTTAGGTTATACTTTCCCTAAAAAGTGGATAAGTAAGCTCAATATTGACAATCTACGGGTGTATATGAATATCCAGAATGCATTCACTTTTACAAAGTACAAAGGATATGATCCTGAAGTGGGTGCTTACAATTATGATGTGCTGACGCGTGGTATCGATAATGCCCGTTATCCTTCACAACGGATTTATACTTTCGGACTTAACCTTAGTTTCTAACCTGACAAATAATGAGAATATTTATGAAAAGTAAATTATTAGTAATAGCAACTACCGCCCTGCTGTTTGCAGCATGCAGTGACAGTTTTCTGGATAGAGCACCGGAAGGAAACTATGTAGACGCTACATTTTATACTTCTGACGAAGCGTTAGAAGCAGCCACCGCTCCGCTTTACAATCGGGCATGGTTTGATTACAATCAACGTTCCATCGTTCCTATCGGTAGCGGGCGTGCCAATGATATGTACAGTCCCTGGAATTATCCGCAGTTTGTTACTTTCCAAGTGACAGCTTTGGATGAAAATCTGTCGGGTGCATGGAGTGGATTCTACTCGGTAGTAACGATGGCGAACTCTGTAATCAATGCGGTAGAGACGCAGACACAGGGTAGTGTGAGCGAAGCTGCCAAGACAAAGGCAATTGCAGAAGCCCGGTTGATGCGTGCATGTGCATACTTCTATATGTTGCGCATTTGGGGCCCGGTGATTCTCATTGAAGATAACCAGAAGTTGGTTGACAATCCCGTTCGTCCGCTCAATCGTGAAGAAGATGTATTTCAGTTTATTATTAATGATTTGAATTACGCCGTCGATAATTTGTCGGAGCAGAGTGATAAAGGACGGGCTACATCGTGGGCGGCAAAAGGGATATTGGCAAAGGTTTATCTGGCACGTTCGGGCTGGAACAATGGTGGTACGCGTGATGAAGGTGATTTAGAACTTGCCCGTCAATATGCCAGTGATGTGTGTGAGAATAGTGGGTTGGACTTGATGACAAACTACGAAGATCTCTTCAAGTATAAGAACAATAACAATCAGGAATCCCTGCTCGCTATGCAGTGGGTGCCGTTGGGGGAGTGGTATGAATGTAATACCCTCTTGTCCGATTTGGCATTCTCGACCGAGGTGACGGGTGGTGTCAATTGTTGGAGTAGCTATAATGGAAGTATTGATATGCTTCAGCAATACGAGTTGGCAGATACGTTGCGTAGGAACGCTACCTTTTTTACCAAGGGTTCTTATTACTCTTATATTTGCATTAAAGATGGTGGCTATACTTATAAGGGTACTGCTTCTCCTATTAAAAAAGGTGTTCCGGGAGGGCCGGATGACGATAACGACGGTAAGGTGAAACAAATGAATTCGCCACTTAATACTTATATTTTGCGTTTAGCAGATGTCTACTTGACGTATGCGGAAGCTTGTCTGGGTAACAATTCTACGTTGAGTGACGGTCGTGGTCTTTACTTCTTCAACCGTGTACGTGAGCGTGCAAAGATTAATAAAAAGTCTTCCATCACGTTGGATGACATTATCCGCGAACGCCGTGTTGAGTTCGGTATGGAATATTCAAACTGGTATGATATGGTAACTTGGTTCCGTTATTTACCGGACAAGATGCTTAACTACTTTAATAATCAGTGGCGGGGGTACCGGACGGATGCTATCATCAAAGATGAGGACGGAAAATTGCATTTTGGGAAGTATGACACGGATGGAACTACGTTCCTTGAAGGTCCTGAGTATTACACAGCTCCGGAGTTTACTATCAATATTGAAGCAGAGGATATTTTCTTGCCTTATCCGGAATCTGATGTCATCCAGAATCCGTTATTGAACGAACCACCGGTTCCTTATACATTTAACGAATAAATCAGAAGAATTTATGAAATCAATATATAAATATTTAGATACGAGATTGTTCTTGATAGGGTTGTTAGTCCTGCCCTTTTTGGCTGTTGTCTCTTGCCAGAATGACGACGATGATGCTATACCGGTAATTCATTATATAAGAGTAACAGATCCGGCTAAAGCTGATAGTACTTTTACTGATGTAAATCCGGGAACAATGATTGTTGTAGTCGGAGAACATTTGGGTGGAACACAAAAGGTGTATATCAATGATCAGGAGGTTAGTTTCAACAGGAATTATGTAACTTCTACAAGTATCATATTAACGGTTCCTAATGAATTGGAACTGACAGGACAAAATCCTGAGTTGAAAGGTGAAATTCGCATAGAAACAGAGCATGGAGTAGCAGCTTACAATATGCACGTGCTTTCGCCTGCACCTTACATCACCCGTATTTCCGCAACCTATCCTATAAAGCCGGGAGACCAGATGACTGTGATCGGTGGTAACTTCTATGAGGTACAGGCTGTTTATCTTTCTACTGAACAACCGGCAAAGGATGGGACACGCCCTGTTGATGTTCAGGAGATAACAAATTATGAAGTAAATAACAAATATAGTCAAATTACGCTAACAGCTCCGGCAAATCTGCTTGAAGAGGGATATCTTGTGGTAGAGTGCTATACGAGCAGTGCGGTTACAGAGTTTAAGAAGAATGGTCCAAAACCGGTTGTTACTGCTGTCAGTTCGACAATGCCAGTCGTAGGAAGCACGGTTACTATTACTGGACAGAATTTTATTGAGGTATCACGTGTGAATATTAACGGTGAGTTCGACATTCCAGTGGGGGACATCACAACCTCAAACACTTTTGATGAGATTAGTTTTGTATTGCCACAGGCTCCTACCCAGTCCGGCCATATTTCTGTGACTGCGATTGGAGGAACGGTAGAATCTGCAGAAATATTCTATCCTCTAGAAAATGTGATATTGAATTACGATGGAATCGGTAGTCATGTTTGGGGTGATTGCAGTTTTGTAGTAGCAGATGGCTCGTCAGCTCCTTATGTTTCTAATGGAACTTGTCTAGGCATTACCGGAACAGTGAGTGCATCCAATTATTGGTGGAAACAAAGTTATTCCAACGCTCAATGGGTAAATACAAGCATCATTCCAGGAAATATACCGATTGATGATTTGAAATTACAGTTTGAATGTTTTGTGAAAGAAGTATTTACCGGACCTGTTTTCCAAATCGCAATGTGTGAAAACTTTGATGCTGCATTAAATGGGTATGTCCCAGTGAGTTCTTTTACAGGAAAGACAGAGACTGGAAAGTGGATGCAATGTTCCGTATCTTTATCTTCTGTTGTTGCAGATGCTACATATCAAGACTTTTTAAATAGGAACTCTACTCATATAGGCGTATATGCAACGAACCCTGGTAGTAGTCAAGCTACTATTGAAGTTTATTTCGATAACTTCCGCATCGTGAGAAAATAATGATTTGAATGAAATAGGAGAGGGTAGAACGAACCGTTTACCTTCTCCTACTTTTTTAGTAACTGTATGAAAATAGTAAGATACATTGCTCTGTTTGGGATATTGAGTGGGTTGGCGGTTGCGTGCACTCCTTCAACAAGTGTGATACCAAACGATGCTATCCGATTGAATCAACTGGGTTATTATCCCAATCAAGAGAAAATAGCTGTAGTAGACAGCGGAAAAGTTGAAGAGTTTGTAATATGGGATGCTGTTTCCGGTGAACAAGTGTTTGTCGGGAAATCTTTATATACAGCAAAGTCAGCATGGTCGGATAAAACAAGAACAACACTGGATTTTAGTGCTGTAACAACTCCGGGAAAATATATACTGAAGGTGAACGGAGCATCGGTTACTTTCCTAATAAAAGACAGTGTATTATCTCCTCTGGCTGACGCGGCTTTGAAGTCTTTTTATTATCAGCGTACCGCAATGCCGATTGAAGAACAATATGCAGGGCAGTGGCACAGAATGGCCGGGCATCCGGATAATCATGTATTGATACATCCCAGCGCTGCTTCCCCCGATCGTCCTGCGGGAACAATTGTCTCTTCTTCCAAAGGTTGGTATGATGCCGGCGATTATAATAAGTATATTGTGAATTCCGGTTATTCAATAGGTTTGATGCAGTCTATTTATCAGCTGTTTCTGGATTACTTCTCCCGGCAAAAGATAAATATCCCGGAGAGCAATAACCATACCCCCGACTTACTGGACGAAATGCAATTTAACTTGGATTGGATGTTAACAATGCAAGATCCCGAAGATGGAGGAGTATATCATAAACTGACCACCCCCTTTTTTGAAGGTTTTGTGAAACCTGTGGACTGTAAACAACAACGTTATGTCGTGCAGAAATCAGTCACTGCCGCTTTAGATTTTGCAGCAGTCATGGCACAGTCCTCCCGTCTGTTTGCCTCTTATGAAGAAGATTATCCGGGATTCTCCAAACGTGCTCTACTGGCAGCGGAGAAGGCTTATGCCTGGGCGGAAAAGCATCCGGAAGCCTATTATAATCAGAATCTGCTCAATCAGAAGTATCAACCGGCAATAGCTACCGGAGAATATGGTGACACACATGCAGACGATGAATTTTTCTGGGCGGCTAGCGAACTCTATTTCTCAACCGGAAAAGAGATATACCGGGAAGAAGCAATAAAAAAGGCTCCCCAAATATACACAGCTCCGGGATGGGGCAACACGTTCGCATTAGGTATATTTGCATGGCTTCAACCAGGCAGAGAGTTAAATGAAGCCGACCGTCGTTTTGCCGATTCATTGAAAACGGAACTTTTGAAATATGCGGATAAAGTCATAGAAGGAGCCGAACAGACCCCATTTCACGCTCCTTATGGTAATGATGCTAAAGATTTCTTTTGGGGATGCCTTGCGGAGAAATGTATGAATCAGGGTGTATCGTTGATGTACGCTTATCTCCAGACTGGCAAAGACGTTTATTTGACTAATGCCTATAGAAACATGGATTATATATTGGGGCGAAATGCAACGGGTTTCTGTTATGTGACAGGGCTTGGAACGAAGAGTCCGAAGCATCCTCATCACCGCCTTTCGGCTTCGGACGACATAGAAGACCCTATTCCCGGATTTCTTGTTGGAGGACCTAACCCAGGACAGCAGGACGGGGCTTTTTATCCTACTGCCAGTCCGGATGAGTCGTATGTAGATACGGAAGATTCGTATGCTTCCAATGAAGTAGCCATTAACTGGAACGCTGCTTTGGTTGCATTAGCTTCTTCGTTGGATGCGCTTGCTGTTTATTCTGTCAAATAATCCGTAGGCTCTTTTTCTTGGCTGTTTGATAATATTTTATTTCCTTTGTACAAATCTGAAAAACATGATAAGAAAGAGCCTTTTATTGTTAGCTTTACTTCTCGCTTCGTGGATTGTGTCTGCACAATCATACTTGTTCAAGCATCTGGAAGTGTCGGACGGATTGTCTAATAATTCTGTGAATACTATTTATAAAGATCGTGATGGGTTCATGTGGTTCGGTACGACTACCGGACTGAACCGCTATGACGGATATACTTTCAAGATCTACCAGCATGCCGAGAATGAGCCGGGATCTTTACCGGATAATTACATTACCGATATTGTGGAAATGCCTGACGGACGGTTTTGGATAAATACCGCCCGGGGGTATGTATTATTTGATAAGGAGCGGGATTACTTTATCACTGATGTTACCGGATTTATGAAAAATCTGGAGTCATGGGGAGTTCCGGAACAGGTTTTTGTAGACCGGGAAGGGAATACGTGGCTTAGTGTGGCAGGTGAAGGATGTTACCGTTACAAGGAGGGTGGAAAGAGACTCTTCTTTTCGTATACGGAACATTCGTTGCCGGAGTATGGAGTGACACAAATGGCGGAATGTAGTGACGGAATCTTGTTGATTTATAATACGGGACTGCTTGTCTGTCTGGATCGTGCCACATTGGCGATTAAATGGCAGTCTGATGAAATTAAGAAATATATTCCGGGAGGAAAGACGATAGAACTTTCGCTTTTTGTAGATAGAGACAATTGCATCTGGGCATACAGTCTTATGGGAATCTGGGCGTATGATTGCGGAACAAAAAGTTGGCGGACAGATTTGACCGGTATCTGGTCGTCACGTCCGGACGTAATTATTCATGCGGTGGCACAGGATATAGAAGGCAGGATTTGGGTTGGAAAGGATTATGACGGCATAGACGTGCTTGAGAAAGAAACGGGGAAAGTGACTTCTCTTGTTGCCCACGATGACAATGGACGGAGCTTGCCTCATAATACAATTTATGACTTATATGCTGACAGGGATGGTGTCATGTGGGTAGGTACTTATAAGAAGGGGGTATCTTATTATAGTGAAAGCATCTTTAAGTTCAATATGTATGAATGGGGAGATATAACTTGCATAGAACAGGCGGATGAAGATAGACTGTGGCTCGGAACGAACGACCATGGGATTCTTTTGTGGAATCGCTCTACAGGAAAGGCGGAACCTTTCTGGAGAGACGCCGAAGGACAATTGCCGAATCCCGTCGTGTCTATGTTGAAATCGAAAGACGGCAAATTATGGGTAGGGACATTCAATGGGGGATTGTATTGTATGAATGGTTCCCAGGTACGTTCTTATAAGGAAGGTACCGGAAACGCTTTGGCGAGTAATAATGTCTGGGCATTGGTGGAGGATGATAAGGGAAGAATCTGGATTGCTTCCTTGGGAGGCGGTTTGCAATGTTTGGAACCGTTATCCGGTACTTTTGAAACTTATACCAGTAACAACTCGGCTCTGCTGGAGAATAATGTAACCTCTTTGTGTTGGGTAGATGATAATACATTGTTTTTCGGAACTGCCAGTCAGGGAGTAGGCACGATGGATATGCGCACTCGAGAAATAAAAAAGATTCAAGGCCAGAGCGATAGTATGAAATTGTCGAACGATGCGGTGAATCATGTATATAAAGATAGCCGGGGATTGGTATGGATTGCTACCCGTGAGGGATTGAATGTGTATGATACGAGGCGTCATATGTTTCTGGATCTGTTTCCTGTTGTAGAGGCCAAAGGAAATTTTATTGCGGCAATTACGGAAGATCAGGAGCGTAATATGTGGGTATCGACCAGCAGGAAGGTGATTCGGGTAACAGTGGCTTCCGATGGAAAAGGGAGTTACCTTTTTGATTCCAGGGCTTACAATAGTGAGGACGGATTGCAGAACTGTGATTTTAACCAGCGTTCAATCAAAACGTTACACAATGGAATCATTGCGATTGGTGGCCTGTATGGAGTCAATATTTTTGCTCCGGATCATATACGCTATAATAAAATGCTGCCTAATGTGATGTTTACAGGTCTTTCGTTGTTTGATGAGGCAGTGAAAGTGGGGCAGTCGTATGGCGGAAGAGTGTTGATAGAAAAAGAGTTGAACGATGTAGAAAATGTAGAGTTCGATTATAAGCAGAATATTTTCAGTGTGTCTTTTGCTTCGGACAACTATAATTTGCCGGAGAAAACTCAATATATGTATAAGTTGGAAGGGTTCAATAATGACTGGTTAACCCTGCCAGTAGGAGTACACAATGTGACTTTTACGAATCTTGCCCCAGGAAAGTATGTTTTGAGAGTGAAAGCGATCAATAGCGACGGTTATGTCGGCATAAAGGAAGCCACGCTGGGTATTGTAGTCAATCCTCCTTTCTGGATGTCGTGGTGGGCTTATTTGTTGTATGCTGCCGGTTTGGTGGTCGTGCTTTTCCTGGCGCGCTACCGGATGCTGAAACGTGAACGTGAGAAGTTTCATCTTCAGCAGATAGAAAATGAGGTGGCGAAGAATGAAGAAATCAATAATATGAAATTCCGTTTCTTCACGAACGTCAGCCATGAATTGCGTACACCGCTTACCTTGATTATTTCTCCTTTGGAGGGAATGTTGAAAGAAACGACCGATGAATTGCAGAGTACACGTTTGCAATTGATGTATCGTAATGCGCAACGGTTGTTACATCTGGTCAATCAACTGCTCGATTTCCGTAAAGGAGAGATGAGTACTCATCAGTTGTCTCTGTCGGAAGGAGATATCATTTCGTATGTGCATAGTGTTTGCAACTCTTTCCTGTTGATGGCGGATAAGAAACATATTCAATTCTCTTTCTTTTCGGGTATAGATACATTCTCGATGGCTTTTGATGCTGACAAGGTAGGGAAGATTGTGATGAATCTGCTTTCCAATGCTTTTAAGTTTACTCCTGAAGGAGGACGTGTGACGGTGATGATAGAGCATGTGACAGGAACTCCTGATACACTGGAAATCAAGATTGCCGATACCGGAATAGGAATTAGCGATGTGGACAAGGAACATATCTTCGACCGTTTCTATCAGGCGGATCATAAAGGAGTAGAGGAAACTACCGGAAATGGTATCGGATTGAGCCTGGTACGTGACTTTGTCACTTTGCATGAAGGAGAAGTGAAGGTATTCGATAATATAGGGACGGGGTCTGTTTTCGTTATTCAGTTCCCGGTAAAACATGTGGAGACACAAGTACAGTTACCGGAAGAAACGGGCATGTCGGTTGGGGATGAAGAAGATAGGGAAATGAAAGAGGAAGTCAGGGAAGAGACCGGACGCAAGGATTCCCCTTTGCTGCTGGTGGTAGATGATAATGAAGACTTCCGTATCTTTATGCGTTATAGTCTGGAATTACAGTATCGTGTCAAACTGGCTGTGAATGGTAACGAAGCATGGGAGATGATGCAGGAAGAATTACCCGATCTGGTTATCAGTGATGTAATGATGCCCCAAATGGACGGCAATGAGCTGTGTCGCCTGATTAAGCAGGACAAGCGTACTGCGCATATCCCTGTGATTTTGCTGACAGCGCGGCAGAATACCGAAGCGAAGTTGGAGGGATTGCAGACAGGAGCGGACGACTATGTAACGAAGCCGTTCAATATGACTATCCTTGTGTTGCGTATCCGTAAACTGATAGAACTAAGCCGTTATCATCGTGTCACCCAGGGAATGATTGATCCTGCACCTAGCGAGATTGTGATTACTTCACTGGATGAAAAGTTGATAGAGAAAGCAATCAAATATGTGGAGGATAATATGTCACGTACTGAACTTTCGGTAGAGGAACTTAGCCGGGAACTGGGTATGAGCCGCGTGCATCTGTATAAGAAATTGCTTCAGATCACAGGAAAGACACCTATTGAGTTTATCCGCGTGATTCGCTTGAAACGGGCGGCGCAATTATTGCGTGAAAGCCAGCTTCATGTGTCCGAAGTAGCTTTCGAAGTAGGCTTCAATAATCCTAAATATTTCAGCCGTTATTTCAAGGATGAATTTGGTGTTTTACCCTCCGTTTACCAGGAAAAAGAAGGGAAATAACAAATGATACCTCTGAAAAAAACATATCGTCCGGTCACTGTTTAAAAGTTCCCCTTCTATAAAACATTAGAAGGGGAGCTTTTCATTTATAGTACTTACTTTTGCGATATGAGAAAATATATTGTTGAACCCTAAAGGTAGGTATGATTATGAATATGAAAAACATTTTCTATTGCCTGTTGCCGGGACTTCTTTTGGGAGCATGTTCCAATAAGGTCTACGAGAAGACAGGTGATAGTGTGATAGTCAAAGTACAACACAAAGAAACAGGAGGTCCCCGTTTGGTTCGCCTTCAGGTGATGGGAGATAAGTTAATTCACGTTTCTGCCACTGCCGACAGCAAGTTTGCCGATCCGCAAAGTCTGATTGTTGTTCCGCAGAAAAAACAAACATCTTTTGCCGTCGTGCAGAATGGCGATACGATTACAGTGTCTACTGAAGAAGTGAAAGCATCTGTATTGGCTAGTACCGGAGAGGTGTGGTTTACGGATAAAAACGGAGAGTTAATCCTGCAGGAGAATAAGGGAGGAGGAAAGACATTTACTCCGATAGAAGTGGAAGGAACGAAAGGATATACGGTCTGTCAGGTTTTTGAATCTCCCGAAGATGAAGCGTTTTACGGATTAGGCCAGCATCAGGCGGATGAATTTAATTATAAGGGTAAGAACGAAGAACTGTTCCAGTATAATACGAAAGTTTCTGTTCCGTTTGTTGTTTCGAATAAAAACTATGGTATACTGCTGGATAGTTATTCCTTCTGTCGTTTCGGTAATCCGAATGATTACTCCCAGTTGAATCGTATCTTTAAACTTTATGATAAGACAGGCCAGGAAGGGGCGCTAACCGGTACTTATGTGCCGAAAAAAGGAGAAACTCTGGTCCGCCGGGAAGACTCCATCTATTTCGAGAATCTGAAAACGATTGAGAATCTTCCGAAGAAACTGCCGTTAATGGGGGCTAAAGTCACTTATGAAGGAGAGATAGAACCTGCTCAAACGGGAGAGTTCAAGTTTATTCTTTATTATGCGGGATATGTTAAGGTCTATTTGAACAATGAGCCGGTAGTGCCGGAACGTTGGCGGACTGCATGGAATCCTAATAGTTATAAGTTTGCAGCTCATTTGGAAGCAGGAAAGCGTGTGCCGTTGAAAATCGAGTGGCAGCCTGATGGCGGACAGTCTTATTGCGGACTGCGTGCATTGACACCTGTTAATCCGGAAGAACAGGGGAAGCAGTCGTGGTGGAGTGAAATGACCAAGCAGCTCGATTATTATTTTATGGCTGGTGAGAATATGGACGACGTGATTAGCGGTTATCGTTCGCTGACCGGAAAGTCTCCCGTTATGCCGAAATGGGCAATGGGTTTCTGGCAAAGTCGTGAGAAGTATAATACACAGGAGGAAATGTTGGGAGCACTGAAAGGTTTCCGTGATCGTAAAATCCCATTGGATAATATCGTACTGGATTGGAATCATTGGCCGGAGAATGCCTGGGGAAGTCATGAGTTTGATAAAGCTCGTTTTCCGGACCCGAAAGCAATGGTTGATTCCATCCATGCTATGCATGCCCGTATGATGATCTCGGTATGGCCTAAGTTTTATGTTACTACCGAACATTTCAAGGAGTTCGACGAGAATGGGTGGATGTATCAGCAGTCTGTTAAAGATAGTTTGAAAGATTGGGTAGGTCCCGGTTACCATTATGGTTTTTATGATGCGTATGATCCCGATGCACGGAAACTGTTCTGGAAACAGATGTATGAGCACTATTATCCGTTGGGTATCGATGCTTGGTGGATGGATGCCAGCGAACCGAATGTACGTGACTGTACCGACTTGGAATATCGGAAAGCTTTGTGCGGACCTACAGCGTTGGGTTCCTCTACGGAATTTTTCAATGCGTATGCACTGATGAATGCAGAAGCCATTTATGACGGTCAGCGCGGAGTAGATAATAACAAACGGGTGTTCTTATTAACCCGTTCGGGATTTGCCGGATTACAGCGTTATTCCACGGCTACATGGAGTGGGGATATCGGTACACGTTGGGAGGACATGAAGGCACAGATTTCTGCCGGATTGAATTTTGCCATGAGTGGAATACCTTACTGGACAATGGATATTGGCGGTTTTTGTGTAGAGAATCGTTATGTGGCCGGACAGAAACAATGGAACGCGACAAAGACGGAAAATGCTGATTATAAAGAATGGCGTGAGCTGAATACCCGCTGGTATCAATTCGGTGCGTTTGTTCCTTTATATCGTGCACACGGACAATACCCTTTCCGTGAAATATGGGAGATTGCGCCGGAAGGGCATCCTGCTTATCAGTCGGTTGTATATTATACTAAGTTACGTTATAATATGATGCCGTATATTTATTCGCTGGCAGGTATGACTTGGTTTGATGATTATACAATCATGCGTCCCTTGGTAATGGATTTCACAGCGGATGCTGAAGTGAATGATATTGGTGACCAGTTTATGTTCGGTCCTTCGTTTATGGTATCTCCGGTTTATCGCTATGGTGACCGCAGTCGTGAAATTTATTTCCCTCAAGCAGAGGGCTGGTATGATTTCTATTCCGGCAAATTCCAGGCTGGAGGAGAGAGAAAAGTAATAGAAGCTCCTTATGAGCGTATTCCGTTGTATGTGCGTGCAGGCGCTATCATTCCGTTCGGAGATGATATTCAGTATACGGATGAAAAACCGGCGGAGCACATCCGTTTGTATATTTATCAGGGAGCGGATGGGGAGTTTACGTTATACGAAGATGAAGGTGTGAATTATAACTATGAACAAGGGATGTATGCCATGATACCGATGAAGTATGATGAGGCTACCAAGACTTTAGTGATTGGTGAGCGTCAGGGGGAGTTCCCGGGTATGCTGAAGGAGCGTACTTTCACGGTAGTTACGGTGAATAAGGAGAAAGCCCAACCGTTTGATTTGAACGCGAAAGGGGTGACTGTGAAGTATAATGGCAGCGAGCAGACATTGAAACTGTAAGCTGAATGATAATCCGTTGATGATGATTGGTAAACTAAAATATTTGATGCTGGGGGGCTGCCTTATACTGGGGAGCTGCCTGGCATTGGGAGGCTGTCTGATGTTATTAGGAGCATGTAGCAGTTCTTCCCTTGTATCTCCGCGGGAGCGATCCGACTTTAATGCAGACTGGCGTTTTCATTTGGGAGACGGGCTGCAAGCGGCACAACCTGGTTTTGCCGACAATGACTGGCGTGTACTGGATTTGCCCCACGACTGGGCGATTGAAGGAGACTTCAGTCAGGAAAATCCTTCCGGTACAGGAGGAGGGGCACTTCCGGGAGGAGTCGGTTGGTATCGCAAAACTTTTAGTGTAGACAAAGCGGATGCAGGAAAGATATTTCGCATTGAGTTTGACGGAGTATATATGAACTCGGAGGTATTTATCAATGGTGTTTCATTGGGAGTACGTCCTTATGGATATATTAGTTTCAGCTATGACCTGACTCCTTATCTGAAATGGGATGAACCGAATGTGCTGGCTGTACGTGTGGATAATGCGGAGCAACCTAATTCACGGTGGTATTCAGGTTGTGGCATTTACCGGAATGTGTGGCTAAGCAAGACCGGCCCAATACATGTGGGTGGATGGGGAACGTATGTAACAACCTCGTCAGTTGACGAAAAACAGGCTGTACTGAATCTCGCTACTACCCTTGTGAATGAAAGTGATACGAACGAAAATGTTACTGTCTGTTCTTCCTTGCAGGATGCTGAAGGCAGAGAAGTTGCTGAAACCCGGTCGAGTGGGGAAGCGGAAGCCGGTAAGGAAGTTGTTTTTACCCAGCAACTGACTGTAAAGCAACCTCAACTGTGGGATATTGATACTCCTTATCTGTATACACTGGTTACCAAAGTGATGCGAAACGAAGAATGTATGGATAGGTATACTACTCCTGTCGGTATTCGCACATTTAGTTTGGATGCCCGGAAAGGATTCACGTTGAATGGCAGGCAGACAAAAATTAATGGTGTGTGTATGCATCATGACCTGGGCTGTTTGGGAGCGGCAGTCAACACACGTGCCATTGAACGGCACTTGCAAATTCTGAAAGAAATGGGGTGTAACGGCATACGTTGTTCCCATAATCCTCCCGCACCCGAACTGCTTGATCTTTGTGACCGTATGGGATTTATCGTGATGGATGAGGCTTTTGATATGTGGCGGAAGAAAAAAACGGCACATGATTATGCCCGTTACTTCAATGAATGGCACGAGCGCGATTTGAATGACTTTATTTTGCGTGACCGTAATCATCCTTCTGTCTTTATGTGGAGTATCGGTAATGAAGTCCTCGAACAATGGAGTGATGCCAAAGCGGATACGTTGAGTCTGGAAGAGGCCAATCTGATCTTAAATTTCGGACATTCTTCTGAAATGTTAGCCAAAGAAGGAGAGGAGAGTGTCAACTCTTTGCTGACGAAAAAATTGGTAAGCTTTGTAAAAGGGCTTGATCCTACCCGTCCTGTCACTGCCGGATGCAATGAACCGAATTCCGGCAATCATTTATTCCGTTCCGGCGTACTGGATGTGATTGGCTATAATTATCATAACAAGGATATTCCCAATGTTCCGGCTAATTTCCCGGACAAGCCGTTTATCATTACTGAAAGCAATTCAGCGTTGATGACTCGCGGATATTACCGTATGCCCAGCGACCGGATGTTTATCTGGCCCAAGCGTTGGGACAAATCCTTTGCCGATTCCACATTTGCCTGTTCATCTTATGAAAACTGTCATGTGCCTTGGGGAAACACTCATGAGGAAAGCTTGAAATTAGTCAGGGACAACGACTTTATCAGCGGGCAATATGTATGGACGGGATTTGATTATATCGGGGAACCGACTCCTTACGGATGGCCTGCGCGTAGTTCGTACTTTGGTATTGTAGATCTGGCTGGTTTCCCGAAAGATGTCTACTATTTGTATCAGTCGGAATGGACGGATAAGCAGGTGTTGCACCTTTTCCCGCACTGGAACTGGACTCCGGGACAGGAGATTGATATGTGGTGCTACTATAATCAGGCTGATGAAGTGGAACTGTTTGTGAATGGAAAGTCGCAAGGAGTGAAGCGTAAAGACCTTGATAATCTGCATGTAGCTTGGCGTGTGAAGTTTGAACCGGGAACGGTGAAGGTCATTGCACGAGAGAGTGGTAAGGTAGTGGCGGAAAAGGAAATCTGCACAGCCGGAAAACCCGCAGAGATTCGTCTGACTCCTGATCGTTCTATTCTGACTGCTGATGGAAAAGATTTGTGTTTTGTCACTGTGGAGGTGTTGGATGAGAAAGGAAATCTTTGCCCTGATGCTGACAATCTAGTGAATTTCACAGTACAAGGTAATGGCTTTATCGCAGGGGTAGACAACGGAAACCCGGTATCGATGGAACGCTTTAAGGATGAAAAGAGGAAAGCATTTTATGGAAAATGCCTTGTTGTCATTCAGAACGATGGAAAACCGGGAAAAGCAAAGCTGACGGCTACTTCAGAGGGACTTCGGCAAGCTGTACTAAAGATTTCGGCAGAGGAATTGTAAACTGTAAATGATTATTGGAATAATGAAGACATTTTTATTGACTATATGTTTCCTGTCTGTTCAGACAGGTATGGTGGCGATTGCTCAAGACAAAGAACAAACACCGGTGTATCTGGATGATACACAACCGATAGAGGTTAGGGTACAGGATGCGTTGAACCGTATGACTGTGGAGGAGAAAACTCGTCTTAGTTATGCACAAGGGAAGTTTAGCTCCCCTGGCTGTCCCCGTTTGGGTATTCCTGAACTTTGGATGAGTGACGGACCTCACGGCGTACGTGCCGAAATTAATTGGAATGATTGGGGATATGCCGGATGGACGAACGATAGTTGCACAGCCTTTCCTGCACTGACCTGTCTGGCAGCTAGCTGGAATCCGCTATTAGCAGCGAAATATGGATATGCTATCGGTGAAGAAGCCCGTTATCGTGAAAAGGATGTTTTGTTGGGACCGGGTGTGAATATCTATCGTACTCCGCTCAACGGGCGTAACTTTGAATATATGGGGGAAGACCCTTATTTAGCCTCGGAGCTTTGTGTACCTTATATTCAGGGAGTGCAGAAGAATGGAGTAGCCGCCTGCGTAAAACATTACGCACTGAACAATCAGGAATTATGGCGGGGACATATCGATGTGCAGCTAAGTGACCGTGCATTGTATGAGATATATCTGCCTGCCTTTAAGGCTGCTGTGGAAAGAGGGAAGGCTTGGTCTATTATGGGAGCGTACAATAAGGTGCGCGGAACTCATGCTACTCATCATAAACTGCTGAATAATGATATATTGAAGGGAGAATGGAATTTCGACGGTTGTGTCATAACAGATTGGGGAGCTGCGCATGATACCTATGAAGCTGCCATGTATGGCTTGGATATTGAAATGGGATCTTATACGAATGGTTTGACTTCAGAATCGGAATTCGGTTATGACGATTATTACTTGGGTAAGTCTTATCTGAAAATGGTTCGGGAAGGTAAGATTCCGATGGAAGTAGTGAATGATAAGGCTGCCCGTGTGTTGCGTCTGATTTTCCGTACAGCCATGAATCGCAGGAAACCGTTCGGGGCACTGACTAGTGAAGAGCACTATCGTACGGCTTATGAGATTGCAACAGAGGGTATTGTCCTGTTGAAAAATGGAACCGGTAAGAAACAACCTGCCTTATTGCCTGTACCTCAAGGAAAATACAAACGTATTTTAGTGGTGGGAGATAATGCTACCCGTAATTTGATGTTAGGTGGTGGCTCTTCAGAGTTGAAAGTTCAGAAAGTGATTTCATCACTGGACGGTATAAAGGCCAAATTTGGTGACGGTGTGGTTTATGCACAAGGTTACACAAGCGGTCGCCCGATGTATGGACGGGCGGATGTTATTCCGCAGGTTACTGTGGATTCTTTGCGTAATGATGCGGTGGAAAAGGCGATGAATTCGGATTTGGTGATTTTTGTAGGCGGACTAAATAAGAATCATTTTCAGGACTGTGAGGGTGGAGACCGTTTATCATACGAACTTCCTTTTGCGCAGAATGAGTTGATAGAAGCCTTGTTGAAGGTAAATAAAAATCTGGTAGCAGTGATTGTCAGCGGAAATGCGGTGGAAATGCCTTGGGTAAAGGAGATTCCTTCTATTGTCCAGTCGTGGTATTTAGGCTCTGTTGGTGGGGAGGCGCTGGCTGATGTGTTGAGTGGAGAGGTGACTCCCAGTGGTAAACTTCCTTTCTCTTATCCGGTGAAACTGGAGGATTGTCCGGCTCATTTCTTTGGGGAAATCAGTTATCCGGGCGATAGCATCCGTCAAGAATATAAAGAAGATATTCTGGTTGGCTATCGTTGGTATGATACGAAGAAGGTGCAGCCACTTTTTCCTTTTGGTTATGGCATGAGTTATACTACCTTTGAGTATAGTAAACCTGTAATATCGGCTCAAACAATGAATACTGATGGCAGTATAGATGTTTCTGTAAAGGTTAAGAATACAGGAAAAGTAGCAGGGAAAGAGATTATCCAACTATACATTGGTGATGAGGAGTGTAGTGTCCTGCGTCCGGTTAAGGAATTGAAAGATTTTCGGAAGGTACAACTTCTTCCGAATGAAGAAAAAGAGGTGAAGTTTACAATCAAACCGGAAGCATTGCAATTCTTTGATGATAAACAGCGTACTTGGGTGGCAGAACCTGGAAAATTCAAGGCATACATTGCCGCCTCTTCTTCTGATATTCGCGGTACGGTGACATTCGAATATATTCAATAATAAAGTTAACGGGTTGATACACAACGCTTAGTGGACATATAGATACAGAGTGGTGGATATATATACTCACCATCATGTATCTATATGTCCACTATGATGAGTATGTATGTCCACCAAACTGAAAGACGATGTTTTATGATTGTTTATTGAATACCCTATTTCAGTTTCTTCTGATATTCATCCGAATTCAATATTTCCAGTGCTTTTTGTATACTCTCATTCGTGGTATTCATTACCCGGAAATATTCGTTCATATCCCAAAGGTCACGGGCTATCAATGCTTTGAGCTGGGTCTTGATAAGAGGGAGCGATTTCTGATATTGCTCTTCATTGAACTTCACTCCTTCTTTCTCTCCGATTTCTTTTAGATTGGCGAGCATGTCATCATCGACTACGAATTTCTCATCAAACGATTCGAACTTCTTGTATTTGTTTGCCAACTCTTTCCGGTGTCCTTCGATAAACTGCATGGTGAATTTAATCACGGCTCCTTTGGCTACCAGATTACGGTGATAATTCGTATAAAGAGTAGTGTCGATAGGTACGAAATAATCCGGCATGATACCACCTCCACCATAGACGGTACGTCCGAGTTTCTTGGTTTGTACTTTCAGCGAATCCGGGAAATGAATACTGTCAGCATTCATCAGTTCACCGTGGTTGAAACGTTCTATCAAATCCTTGTTGTAATCAACAGTACTGTCGTACGGTTTTTGGATGGAACGACCCGATGGAGTATAATAGCGTGCAATAGTCAAACGAATCATGGAACCGTCCGGCAGGTCGATAGGACGTTGCACCAATCCTTTGCCGAAAGAGCGGCGTCCTACAATAATTCCTCTGTCCCAATCCTGTACTGCGCCACTGACGATTTCACTGGCAGAGGCTGTGTACTCATCCACCAGAATGATAAGACGTCCATTACGGAAATCTCCATTCCCTTTGGCATAGAAATCACTGCGTTTGGCAGTCCGGCCTTCGGTATATACGATTAGCTCCTTTTGTCCCAGGAATTCGTTAGCAAGGTCAATGGCTGCATTGAGATAACCACCTCCGTTTCCTTGCAGGTCGAGAATCATATCCTTCATACCTTGCTTCTGAAGACTTGTCATTGCTTTTTTGAATTCTTCGGCAGTGGTTGCTCCAAAACGGTTGATGCGGATATAACCCGTTTTAGGTTGAATCATATAGGAGGCATCGAGGCTAAGGATAGGTATCTTGTCTCTTTTCACTGTAAACAATAAAGGGTCTTGCACGCCACGACGAACGATTGTTAGATTGACTTTCGAACCTTTCGGACCACGAAGGCGCTTCATAATATCTTCCGTACTCATTTTCACTCCGGCAATGGCGCTGTCATTGACCGCAACGATACGGTCACCGGCAAGGATGCCGACTTTCTCGGAAGGTCCGTTGCTGACAGGTTGCACCACCAACAGGGTGTCTTCTATCATCTGGAATTGCACTCCGATACCCTCGAAGTTACCTTGAAGTGGTTCGTTCATCTTCTTCACTTCCTCTGCATCCGAATAAGTAGAGTGCGGATCAAGTTGTGCCAGCATTTTGATGATGGCTTCTTCTACCAACTTGTCTTCATCTACTTTGTCCACATAGAAATTGGAGATTGCAAACTCTGCCATTTGTAACTTTCGCATGGCTTCGGAACCGAAGTTCTGGGCTTGTATGGCAACTGCCCACAAGCAAACGGATAGTATAATCGTTAGTTTCTTCATCATCTTTTCTGACTCATCGCCTATTCCCTAACGAGTGTTATTCACTCATTTTCATTCCTTTGGGAATAAACTGGCTGATATCTTTATTATAGGTTAATAACTCGCGTACAATTGTAGAGCTGACGCAAGTCAGTTCCGGTTCTGTGAAGAGCAGGATGGTTTCAATCCCTGCCAGTTTGCGGTTAATGTCTGCAATGGTCTCTTCATACTCGAAATCCTTCACCGTACGGATACCGCGGACAATGAACCTGGCCTCTACTTCCTGCGCAAAATCAATTGTCAGACAGTCATAGGACATCACCTGGATGCGAGGTTCGTCTTTATAAAGTTCCCGAATCATTTCTTCTCTTTTCTCAATGGGGAAGTAGGTATTCTTGTTCTCATTGATACCGATTCCTATCACGATTTCGTCCATAAAGGTAAGTGCACGTTCCACTACCGAGTAATGTCCGATGGTGAAAGGGTCGAAAGTACCCGGGAATATTGCTTTTCTCATGATGCCAAGTCTTCTTCTATAACCAGATTGTCTATAATAAAGTTCTGTCGTTCCATGGTATTTTTGCCCATGTAGAATTCGAGTAGTTCTTTTACCGCATCCGTTTTGCGCAGTGTCACCTGCTCCAGACGCATATCTTTACCAATGAAATGTTTGAACTCATCCGGTGAGATTTCTCCCAAACCTTTAAATCGGGTGATCTCTGGATTCGGTCCTAGTTCATTGATAGCATTGATGCGTTCTTCCTCGCTGTAGCAGTAATTTGTCTTTTTCTTGTTGCGTACACGGAACAAAGGCGTCTGCAGGATATATACATGTCCTTTCTTGATGAGATCAGGGAAGAATTGCAGGAAGAAAGTAATCAGCAACAGGCGGATGTGCATACCGTCCACATCGGCATCGGTTGCTACGATTACTTTGTTGTAGCGTAATCCTTCAATACCATCTTCTATATTCAGGGCTGCTTGAAGCAGGTTGAATTCCTCGTTCTCGTAAACCACTTTTTTGGTCAGTCCGAAAGAGTTCAATGGTTTACCACGGAGACTGAATACAGCTTGGGTGTTGACATCACGACTTTTGGTGATGGAACCGCTTGCAGAGTCTCCCTCGGTGATAAAGATGCAGGAGTCTTCCTCCAGTCCTTTGCCTTTCGGGTCGTTGAGGTGTATGCGGCAGTCACGCAATTTGCGGTTGTGCAGGTTGGCTTTCTTGGCACGTTCACGGGCAAGTTTCGTTACCCCTGCAATGGCTTTACGCTCCTTTTCAGATTCTTGTATCTTTTGTTGAATTACTTCGGCTATGTCCGCATTCTTGTGCAGGAAGTTGTCCACTTCCTGTTTGATAAAGTCGCCTACATACTTATTGACCGTTACGCCACCGGGAACCATATTGGTAGAACCCAGTTTAGTTTTCGTCTGACTTTCGAAGATCGGTTCTTCCACATTGACGGCAATGGCGGCAACCAATCCGTTACGGATATCGGTGTAGTCCATGTTCTTGTTGAAGAACTCTTTGATGGTACGGGCAATGTGTTCTTTGAAGGCACTTTGATGCGTACCACCTTGGGTAGTATGCTGACCGTTGACGAAAGAATAATATTCTTCTCCGTATTGTCCGGTATGCGTGAAGGCGATTTCGATGTCTTCCCCTTTCAGGTGGATGATCGGGTAAAGCCCGGTTGCCGTCATGTTGTCGTTCAAAAGGTCTACCAGACCGTTGCGCGACAAGATACGGTGTCCGTTATAGATGATAGCAAGCCCCGTATTGAGATACGTGTAGTTACGTAGCATTGTCTCAATAAATTCGGGCTTGAAACAGTAATTCAGAAATAGTGTATTATCCGGTTCAAAGAAGATGTAAGTTCCGTTTTCTTCTTCGGTATTCTTTGTCTCATCGGTCAGTAAGTTTCCTTTTGAGAAAGTGGCGATACGCACTTTGCCGTCGCGGTAACTGCGTACCTCGAAACGGGAGCTTAAAGCGTTGACGGCTTTCACACCGACACCATTCAGTCCGACACTTTTCTTAAATGCCTTGCTGTCGTATTTACCACCGGTATTCAGCATGCTGACAGCCTCGATGAGTTTTCCCTGTGGGATGCCTCGTCCGTAGTCGCGTACACTGACACGAAGGTTTTCTTCAACGGTAATCTCGATTTTCTTACCGGCTTGCATTTTGAACTCGTCAATACTGTTGTCAATTACTTCTTTCAGGAGGACATAGATTCCATCTTCGGCATGTGCACCGTCGCCCAGCCTTCCGATATACATACCGGGGCGTGTGCGTACATGTTCCATGTCACTCAAGTGGCGGATGTTGTCGTCAGTGTACTCTACTGCATTGTTGTTGTCTACAGGTATCAATTCGTTCTCTTCCATAGCTGTTTTTTTATTTTATCTCTTTGATGAACGCACGGCGGCGCTTATGTTGTTGAGTCTCAAAGTAATCCCATTGTGCCTGAACTTTTCCATTCAGTTCCAGTTCGGGGTTGCTTTCCGCAAAGATAAAACCTAATTTTTGATAAACTGGAATTAAATCGGAAAATAACAAAGCGTTAACACCTTTATTTTGATATTCCGGTTTCACTGCAACGAGTAGCAGATCAAGCATTTTGGCACGACGTTTCATGAATAATGCCTTTAACAGATAGAACCATCCGAGCGGCAACAGACGTCCGTTTGATTTCTGTAAAGCTTCAGCGAGAGATGGCATAGAGATACCTACACAGACTAGTTCATCATTGGCATCAGTAATCAGTGTAACCATCCGTAAGTCAAGGATCGGCAGATACATTTTCACGTATTGGTCGATTTGCCGCTGTGTCAGCGGAGAATAACCATAAAGTGGACTATATGCTTCGTTCATCAGTTCGAAAATCTTCTGTCCATAGTCTTTGGCTATCTTTCTTCCGGAAGTATATTTCTTTATCTTAAGGTTGTATTTTCGTTGGATCAGTTCGGAGATACGCTTATGTTTGTCGGGAATAGCATCCGGTATGTAGATTTTGTATTCCACCCAGTCGGCATCTTTCTCGAAGCCTAGTTTTTCCATGTGTACCGGATAGTACGGGTAGTTGTAGATAGTGGCCATGGTGCTAAGCTGGTCGAATCCTTCGATCAGCATTCCTTCCGCATCGAAATCAGTAAATCCGAGAGGACCGGCAATATGAGTCATACCCCGTTCTTTTCCCCATTCTTCCACTGTTTTGATAAGTGCGGATGATACTTCGGGATCGTCGATGAAGTCTATCCATCCGAAACGAACGTTTTTACATTCCCACTTCTTGTTCGCCTGGTTATTGATAATTGCAGCTACACGTCCTACTATTTTATCGTCCCGATATGCGAGGAAATAATCAGCTTCACAGAATTCGAATGCTGCATTTTTCTTCTTGTTGAAGGTGTTGAGCATGTCGTCATAGAGGTCAGGCACAGAGTAAGGGTTGCCCTTGTACATTCTGTAATTGAAACGGATAAATTTCTTAAGTTCTCTCTTTGTGGAGACTTTCTTGATTGTAATAGCCATATCTCGTATTTATGATTTGAGGAAGCAAAGATACGTGATAATCTTTAAATTACAACGCGCCGGAAAGAGAAAATATAGTCTCTGGACGATTAGGGAGTGGACTGTAAATATGAAAAATACCGGAAATGATGATCATACATTCATTGCCGGTATTCTTTTTCTGTTTTTGTAGGCCGTTTATTGGCTGATGTGTCCTTCGAAAGGCGAGGCAGGCAAACCGGCTGCGTTGTATAAGTTAGCATCATCGGGATTATCTCCCCAAGCATATCGTACAGAGACCGGTTGCTGTATTTCCTTATTCCATACTATTACTTTATTGTTTTCGATTTTAGCCTGTGCCCATTGGTATTTTCCATCTGCGCCGGCAATGGCGAATCCTGATAAATAGCCATATTTATTACGAGCTACTAGTTGCTCGTCACAAGCGTTAAAGGTGACCTCCAGTGCATCTCCGATTCTTTTTACCGACTGGAATATCGGGCCGGTGCAAACAATAGAGTTATATCCGTAATCATTGTGGAGAGCATGCAAAGCAAGTCGTTTACCTACATCTTGTTTGTTGCGGGGATGTATGTCATTTTCTTCACCGATGTCTATAATGACGGCCTGTCCTGTATGTGGTAAGGCCAGTGTCTTCGACTGTGTATCCCGCAGGTTTGCCCAATGACTTTCAGAGGGCTGCTTGGCCGGAGACATGAAGTTTGCTAATTGAACCCAATAAAATGGGAATTCGTTATTCCATCTACTTCTCCAGTCTGTAATTAAAGCCGGAAATAAATCAATGTATTCGTTGGCGCGGGCGGCATTGTTTTCTCCCTGATACCAGATTACCCCTTTCATCCCCAAACCTACCAGTGGATGAATCATTGCGTTGAACAGCAAAGAAGGAAAAGCGTTAGGACCATATTCTACATAATCATATTGTGCACTCGATACTGCAACTTTATACTTCCAATTATCACACAAAGGGAAAATTCGGTTGTTGACTTTCAGGTATACTTCATCTTTAGGACCATATAGACCGCCTCCTCCACGATAGTCGGATATTTTAATAGTGATGGTATTCTGTTCCTTTAATACTTCTGCCGGGATCTTGTATAGACGTTTCAGGTCATATCCTACCGTTCGTCCTACTTCATGTCCGTTAACCCAGGTAATGTCATCGTCATCGATAGTACCGAGACTCAATTCTGCATCCTGTCCTAAACAGTTGACCGGTATGGAAAACTGATAAGTAAACCATACAACTCCATCTATACCGGATAATTCCTCATTTGACCATAATGACGGAACAATATGTTCCTTCCAGTTTTCTGTAGAGGTGTTTTCTAAATACCATTTCTCTTTTTCTCCCGGTTCGTTTATGATGGCTTGTTCGAATTCCTTTTTGACTTTGTCACTGTGTTTGATGTATTCTTCGAATTCAGAAGAGCGCATACGGGCTAATGATTTTTCATATTTCGGAAAATGCTCTATCACTTCCATGCTCATCCAGGTTTCGATGTCCGTACCACCCCATGAGGAGTTGATTAATCCGATAGGAATATTGAGTTTTTGGTATAATTCACGTGCAAAGAAATAGCCGACAGCTGAAAAATCAGAAGCGGAGGCGGGTGAACATACTTCCCATTTACCTTTTAAGTCGGTTTTAGGAGTGTGCCCCATTTCTTGAATTACGTTGAATGAACGGATTTGAGGGTAATTGGCAGCTGCGACTTCTTCGGTAGCATGATTAGCGCTACGCAGACGAAACTCCATATTTGACTGTCCGCTACAAATCCATACTTCACCGATTAAAATATCTGTAAATGATAAAGTCTGCTTGAGGCTTTTTACATTTAGAGTATACGGTCCACCGGCTTGCATAGGGGGCAGGCTGACTGACCATTTCCCATTTTTATCGGTTCGGGTACTCTTTTGAGCATTTCCTAATGTTACGCTAATTCGCTCACCGGCACTGGCAGTTCCCCATATATTGATTGGCTTCTCACGTTGCAGCACCATGTGGTCTGAAAAGAAAGAAGGTACGGAAAGCTGTGCCATTATTTGTGATAGGACAAATAACAAGCAAACTGTTAATGATAGAAGTTTTTTCATCCGATGAGTATTTGGTGATTATTCATTAATATATTCTTTGGGAAGCAATATCTTACGAAGCGTATCGGCAAAGATTGCAGCCATGCGCTGTTGAATAAATGAATGTTCTCCATGTGGCGGATGCCATCCAAATATTTCTCCATGAGTCTCTTGTGAATCCCCAGTGTAAATTAGGCTATATTGTTTTCCTGTAACCGGATGTTTCTGGTTTTTGGAGAATCCGATGTATCTGTCGAATTCTACTACCGGGAATCCCCATTTTTCTGCCAGTTTTCGGACCGAAGTGTTGAATATCGGACGACTGTCATGCCAATGAGTACATAAGACAATAGAAGCAGGTTTCCCATAAGGAGTGTTGTAATATCTAGATTTTGGATTGAATTTCTGGTTATAACAGTCTGATATGTAGCGCTTGATGACATAATCATAGCAAACGGCATAGTCGGAAGCATCAAAAGGAGTTTTATAATCCTTGTAGTTCTCTTTTAAGTTTGCTTCGTTATATACGTCTTTTTCATGTACTTGCATCAAGACAAATACATCAATGTTATCGAACTCTTCCGGGGTATAGAGAGTGCCGTCCAGCATTTTATTTGCAGTGTGAGCAATAGATTCTGCACTTACAGCCCGATTGATGGGGATGGCGTGAAGGGCACGACATCCCATTTCAAACCACTTATTGTTAGGTTCGGCAAAAGATGCTCCGGATAATAAAATGGTATAAGTGTCTTTATTTTGGGCTATTCCTGCTAAAGCGAGCAGGCAAATGAATGTGAATAAGGTGATTCTTTTGTACATAAGTTATCGTTGATTGATTAATTGGTGAATAAAATCAAGTTCAAGTGAATGTTTTCCGGCTTGTAAAGTTATAGATTTTTGGGGTTCTGGCATTGTAAAAGGAACAAATGTTGCAGAAGTGCCTGCCGGAATATCGATTGTATAACGGATGCAGTCATTAGTTTGACGAACCCAGTTGATATTTAACCAGCCATAGGGAGTATTATAGCGTATGGTAAGTTCATTCATGTCTGCCGGAAAGAAAGGTTTTAGCAAAATATGCTTGAATCCGGGATGTTTTTCATCTATCTGAATTCCTCCCAGTCCTTTGTATAGCCATGCTCCTATTTCTCCGAACATAATATGGTTATATGAGTTGTCGATAACGACATCTGTCCGCCAATTTTCATGTAGAGTTGTAGCACCTTGTTTGATCCAGTACCCCCAGGAAGGATAGGTGTCTTGTGATGCGACTTTGTAAGCTGTTTCTGCATATCCGTTATCTGACATGGCGGAAAGTAGGGCTTTGCTTCCTAATAAACCGACGTCCAGATGATAATCGTCTTTTTCTACCAATTCATGTAGTCTGGCAGCAACTTTCTTTTTATCTTCTTCTGGAACGATTCCCCAGTATAATGGCATGGCAAGTTCTGTCTGTGTTCCCTCTGCATATATTCCTGTTTCCTTATTGAGAAAACTGGTGTTGATAGCCTCTTTTATTTTTTGTGCCAGCGTGTTATAATAGGAGGCATCTTCGGCATATCCGAAAAGTCTGGCTGCTTTGGCTAGAATACAGACGTCCGTATAATAATAGATAGAGGAAGTCAAGGTTATATTGCTTTTTGAGCGTACAGGTACCCAGTCGCCCAGTCCCCAGTCTGTAAGATGATTGGTTGATATGGATTCTATATAGGAGACATATTTTTTGATTGGTCCGTACATGCGGCGGAGTAATGTGGTATCTCCGTAAAATCGATAAATTTCCCAGGGGATAATGGCGACAGCACTCGTCCAGTCGACCCCGTTGGCCCAATCATAGCCCCATACAGAAGTTGGGATGATACATGGGAGGATTCCGTTGTCTTTTTGTTCATCACAAAAGTCGTTCATCCATTTCTCATATATAGAGATACCATCGAAATTGTATAATCCTGTTTCTATGGCAATATGTGCGTCTCCTGTCCAGCCATTTTTTTCCCGTTGAGGGCAGTCAGTCGGGTAACCGAACAAGTTGGCTAAATAGGAACTGTTAGTGGCTTTCCATATTTTGTTTAGCAGATCGGATGACGAAGACCAGTAGCCGATGGCCGGAACATCACTGTGCATTTCTACTGCAATAAGATTTTCGTCGGATAATTGAATAGGGGCAGATGATGAGACTTCTACAAACTGAAAACCTTTGTAGTTGAATTTGGGCATGAATCTATCTTGCTTTCCGCTAAGTATGACGATGTCTGTTTGAAAAGGATCGCTGTCGTCTGTCGGCCGGTAGTGATAATCTATATTTGCCATGTTTACCATACCGTTTTTGTCTAAAAGTTCCCCATGTTTCAGGCGCAGTTTTGTTCCTTTTTTCCCTTTCACTTTTAGCTCGGTGACACCTGCAATGTTTTGGGGGAAATGATAGACGTAGCAGCTGTCATTTATTTTTTTGCATTGAGTTGCTGTATAGCGGGCCGTTTCACGAATCGGATGCATAACTTGTGATTTGATCGTTTCCGTAGGCGATTCGGTTTCTTGTGCATGATACCATCCGGTAGCGTTGAATCCGGGGGAGTCCCAGCCTGCTAATTCTTTCTGTGCATCATAATGCTCGGCTGTATAGATGCTGTTGAAAATAACCGGGCTGTCAGTTGTTTGCCAGGTTGAGTCAGTACCCAGATATTCTGTTGTTCCATCTGTGTAACGCAGATGGAGTTGTGCTGTGAATTTAGGGCGGTTTCTCCATGAAGCCTTGTCGAAAAACCATACTGCTGTGGATTGATGATTATACCAGCCGTTCCCCAGTTGTACTCCTATTACATTTTCACCCAGAGATAGTAATGACGTAACATCATGAGTGACTGATAGTATACGTTTGTCGAAATGTGTATACATAGGGTCCAGGAAATGATTTCCTGCCCGTTGCCCGTTGACAGAGAGCTCATGCAGGCCTGCCGATGCAATAGTGAGTAAGGCTTGCTCGATTGTTTTGTCTAATTGGAAGCTCTTTCTATAATAGGGTGCCGGACGGTATGTGATGTCATGTTTGTCAGTAATCCATTTCCCTTTCCAGTTGTCGGGTGATAAACATCCTGTCGTGAAGGAGGATATTGGAGAAAATGTAGTTTTCTGTTTGGAAGAGGTTTGATAGCCTATTTTCCAATAATACGTTGTATATGAATCTAAGGGTTGTCCATCATAGGAGACTCTTATAGGAGTTCCTATGATGGATTTGTTCCAATGACCGGACTGTCTGCCTGATAATTGAGTACTGTCTGTTGATAGCCATATCTCAACTCTGTTGATACTATCTTCCTCTAGCAGCGGAAGTTTCCAGGAGAGCCTGGGAGTTTGAGTATCTACTCCTACAGGAACGGGTATATTCTCACATTTTAATTCAAATGGCGGTTTTAGCTCTTGAGGTGCACATGAGAATAGGGTTGTACCCAATAGTAAATACAAATAGGACCGAATTGAAATATGAGCCATATTGGTTAGTTGGTTAGTGATGAATTTACTTTTTTCTTCTCTCTTCGAGTTCTGTTGATATTTCATATAATCTTTTTTCATTTAACGGATAACGTGAAATGAAGAATGCTGATAGCATGGTGGCAATTGCCGGAAAGATACTCATCATCATACAAATGCCGGTTTGAGCAAAGTCGGATTGGATTACATTTGCTTTGAAACCGAAATAGGCCAGTAGCCATCCAGTCAAAGCACCTCCGATTGTCCAACCGAACTTTTGAGACATGGACGAAGAAGAGAATATCAGGCCGGTTGCCCGTCTTCCGGTTTTCCATTCGGAATAGTCTGATATATCTGCATACATAGACCATAATAAAGGAGAAATAATACCCGCACAGATACTTATTAAGACCTGTAAACAAAGAATTCCCCAGATAAAATCTTTAGGAAGGAAGTAGAATAAAACACTTAGAATGGTAGCGCCAACCATTGCTACAAAATAAGTTTTCTTTTTACCGATTCTTTTGGTGAGTGACGGCACAAACATGATTCCGAGGATATTGGCGGCTTGTCCTAATACCAAGTAGATCGTGATTAGAGTAATGGCACTATTCATGAATGAGAAAGAGAATGTATCGGAGCTGTCTACATAATATTTGAAGTAGAATACAGCAGAACCGTCACGAAGAGAATTGAACACTAATGCCATGATTCCTGCGCATAAAAGAATCCACCAGGGTTTGTTTCTGCCCAGATCTTTCAGATCTTCTTTCAGTGATCCTTTTTCTTCCTTTATGGGCTGCACTCTTTCTTTTGTCCATAGAAAAGTTAATAAGAACATTCCACTAGCCATAATCGCAAATACGACTGCAGCCATCTGCCAGCCGAAAGCGATGTCAGGTATATTTTCCGTTATCTTCATTTTACTGAATATATCAACCAGTGGCTCAATGAGGAATAGTACCAGAATACTTCCTCCAAAAGCAAATGTCATGCGGTAGGAGGAGAACTCTGTGCGTACTTGTGGATTGGTAGACATTACTCCTAATAGAGATGCGTACGGAACATTGATTAATGAATATACCATCATCATAAGGGTATATGTGGCATAGGCAAATATTATTTTGGTAGTCATGTTATCTCCAAAAGAGGAGAAGGTCAGTATACCACAGATGCCGAATGGTATGGCTACCCATAGTAGGTAGGGGCGGAATTTACCCCAGCGTGAGCTTGTCCGATCGCCTAATATTCCAACAAACGGATCGAGGAAAGTATCCCAGACGCGTGTGATAAGGAACATCGTCCCTACCACAGCCGAAGAGATACCTACCACGTCTGTGTAGAAGAATAGCAGATACATTGTGAATAACTTCCAAAACATGGAAGAAGCAGCATCTCCTAATCCATACCCGATTTTTTCTCTTAGTTTTATGTTTTCCATGGTGATGTATTTATTGTTTCAGGTATTGTTTATTATGATTTACCATAGTAATGATCCGCTTCACAGATTCTATAGAACGGAAACCGTCAGTTGGTGTGTGCAGGCAATAATCTACAAGTTGGCTTACTGTTGATTCAGCTACATGAAGACGTGTGTCAGAAGACGCATAATAGATATAAACCTTTCCATTATCATCTTCAATCCATCCGTTTGAGAATAATACATTCGATACATCACCGATTCTTTCCTCTCCAATGGGGGCCATGAAATAACCTGCAGGCTCGGCAATAATCTGTGTCGGATCTTCTAAGGAAGTCATATATAAGTATAATACATAGCGTAGTCCGGCTGCGCATCCTCTTACACCATGTGCCAGATGTAACCATCCTTGTGGGGTTTTAATAGGGTGTGGCCCTTCTCCGTTTTTCACTTCCTTGATCGTATGATAAAACCGTTTATTGATGATCTTTTCCTCTTTTATTTCTGCATGACAGATATCATCGATGAGTGCCCATCCGATACCTTCTCCATTGCCGGCGTCAATGAAACCATCTTGGGGACGGGTATACAGTGCGTACTTCCCGTTCACAAATTCCGGATGAAGCACTACGTTGCGTTGCTGGCTCGGAGATTTTAGGTCCGGCAAGCGTTGCCATGTTTTCAGATCTTTTGTTCGTGCAATACCTGCTACGGCTACTGCGGAAGACAAATCACCGGCTGGAGCGTTTGCATCTTTGCGTTCCGCACAAAAAATACCATAAATCCAGCCATCTTCATGTGCGGTCAGGCGCATATCATACATATTGGTATCGGGAATGTCTGTCTCCGGCATTTCTATCGGATAATCCCAGAAACGAAATCCGTCTACAGGACTATTACTCTCTGCTACTGCAAAGAATGATTTTCGGTCTGCTCCTTCAACGCGCGCCACAAGATAGTATTTATGATTGATTTTGATGGCTCCCGTATTCATTACAGCATTGATGCCAATTCTTTCTTCCATGAATGGATTTTGTTTTTCATCAAAATCATATTTCCAGATGAGTGGTGCATGTTCTGCTGTTAATACAGGGTAGTAGTAACGTTTGTATATACCGTTGCTATTGCTGCATATCTCATTTTTTCGGTTGATAAGAGCTTCATAATTTTGTGTTAGTTCTTCTAATCTATTACTTTTCATATTCTATAGTTATTTTTTTCGGTTAATTATTCTATAATTAAAACCCAGTCATTTCCTTTTCCCTTTGTGGGAGAGGATACGGGAATGGTATCTGCTGTTGTATTTTGATGGAATGTGATTCTTCCATTGCGAGGATTCATCCACTTTAAAGACCGTTTGGATGCCTTCATTGAAGGCAAATAAATCGTTCTCTCTCCACCTTGTGGAAAATATACTAATAAGTAGTCTTTGTTGCCGAATGCTACGGGATAGTTTTTATTTTCTAAAGGTACATCGCCAAAGATGGTTTGTAGGTTTTTTCCTTGAGTAAAATCAAATTTCTCCCATAATCTGCGAAAGTGAATTAAATCCCAGGCTCCTTGTTTATCCATTGATTGGTACCATGGAGTGTCGGCGTCACATTTAGGCTCACGTCCGGTATCAAACATCTGCCATATATCATTACAGCCGTATGTATATCCACAAGCTCCGCTGAACATACTTTGGTAAAGTGTATGGCGGATATCATCATCTCCAAATCTTCCATTTTCTTTTTTGAAATTGATCGGAATATTTTCATATCTGGGTTCTCCGTCCATGCATGGCTTGTGTGGTTCCTTATTTAAATCGGGCAAAAGCAGACGTTGATAGATTGCGAAATCTTGTTGTGCGTGTCCGGATTGACACATATTGAAATCCAACCAGGAAGCATTGTGAAACCAGAACGAGGATGAGTGCTCTCCATGAGGATGATAGGTCATCAAATGGTTTTTGTCTACACTTTTAATACCGGTTGCTAATGCATTCCAAATGGCAAAGTTTTTTCCGTCTCCACTTCGATCACCTCCTATTACCCATATCAGATTGGGTGCGTTCAGATAGCGTTCTCCTAACCATTTGCCGTATCTATATGCATTTTCCGGTGTAAAAATCTCCGGTCCTTTTCCCCATTGTTTGTCTACCTTATCTCCCCAGGTTGGTAGTAGAGCTATGTATAAACCTTTGGCTGCTGCCAGAGAAATAACTTTGTCTACATGAGTGAAATAGCCGGGAGCGGGCTTGTCAATATTGCCGTCAATTAACTTAGGTTCTCCGTTAGATGAAACATCCATATCATCTAATTCATCCAGGATTACCGTTTGTATGACGGTAAATCCTTTTTCTCTGCGATTCTCCAAATATAGTTCAGTCTCTTTGTCATTTAAGCGGCTGATGAGTTCCCATGCTGTATCTCCCATGTAGAGAAAAGGAGTTCCGTCACTGTATTCTAGGTAACGTCCTGAAGAATTTACCCTTAAGTTTCCTTTGGATAGATTCGTGGCGTTTCCTGTCCACCGGTCTTCTTGGGCGGAAGTTCCAGTTATACAAAACATGAGTAAAATATAGCAGATGGAGAATCGTTTGAACATAATTCTATTTTTTAAAGGTACTTGTATATTTCTCAATGATAGGCATTTGCGGTCTGTCTTTCCCGTCTTTGGGGGTAATTGCCATGAAATAGGTATCCCACCACGGACCCGCAGCCCAATATGTACCATTGATTCCGTTTTCTTGTAAATATCCCAAGAATAAGTCGAGGGTTTCATTCCAACGGGGATCATTGTCGGGGATTCCATATTCTCCGATAAAACCATGGAATTTATTCTGTTTAATCCATTCTACAAATGGTTTTACCCGGTCGATTCCTTTCTCCGGATAACATTCTTCCTCTTCGTATGAATATTTGTACGTACCGGATGCATCCTTGTCAAAATATACATGAGCTTCAAAAGCAAGGTTATTAGCTGGGTCTTTTAAGAATTTGAGTGTATCACTCTGCTCGATCCAACGCTCTGCTGATGACCAGTCGTTGCCGCCTACCATAATAAGCGTATTTGTGTCGACTTCTCGTATGGCATTGATGGACGCTTGCGCCATGTCGAACCACTTGGTTTCCGGGGCCAGATCATGTGGCTCGTTCATTAGCCCGTAACCATATATGTTTTTAAAAGTGGAGAATTCTTTAGCGATAGCTTGCCAGAAAGAAGCCAGGTCTTCGATTGTTAATCCGTTGTTTCCAATGAGGGTATGTTCGTTGTTCATGAAGCGGCGACAGTAATTATGTAAGTCAAGAATAACCACCATATCGCGTTTCTCTGCTGCTCTGACCAATTCTTTCATTTTATTGAGGTCATGCTGGTTTAGCGGTCCTTTTAAGTCAAGTTGTAGCCGTTCCCATTTGAATGGTAACCGGATAAGTTTCAGCCCTTTCTTTTGCCAATATTCGAGGTCTTGATCTGTCGGGTAGGTATAGTCTTTATTATACTCACCGGGGAAAGATGAACCGAAGTCCGCGCATGCCAAGTTTACTCCGTAAGGTTCACCTGTCTCTTTTACCGGAGGTTGATTACTTTTACATCCATTTAGAGTAAGAAGGCTAAGTAGTAGAAAAGCCGAAATAAAAACTTTTTTCATAATGTTCTGTTTAATAGGGTGATTGAAGATTCCAGCCTTTTACAATAACTGGAGATTCCAAATTTATTTTTAATATTTTTGATTCCTGTGGGTTAAGCCATATATAGTTCTCCGAAACGATAAGTTGGTCCATTTTTTCTGGTACTTCTACGTGTACTCCGATAGCAGGGTGCTTTCCTGTATTTGTTAAAGTCACCATATTACCTGTGCGTTCCATTTTAATTTCTGTTTGGGGCATTGATACGATGGAGCCCGGACGTACTTCGTAATTGGTAAAGTAATAATTCCGATATATGTTTTTGTTATCTTTGATTATGTCCAGAACAAAGAATAGCATGGTCGATTTGGTTTGTTCTCTATTCAGATTTATTTCTCCTAGTTTTTTGACGACATTATCATCGCCGATACCGTTGAAAGTATGGGTGGCAACAGTATCTAGTAATGCATTGTATATAGACACTTTGACTTGATAAGGTTCTTTCTCTAATGTTTGGCAGTCATCAAGTAGATAGACAGGAAGACTGACTTCTTGACTGGCAAGGTTGCTGCGGTCAAATAGCATGACTGCTGCTAACGGGGCAAAAGACTTTTGCACAAAATAGTGAACGGGTTTTATGATACCATAATAGTCTACACATGACCATGATACACCAGGATAGTTATCGTTCATCTTATAATAAAGTGCTCCGGTAGTATGAGGCCATAATGTGCGTGCCCGTTCTAATGTATGGCGCACTCCTACTACTTGTGCTAACTGTGACCCGAGTATGAAAGAAGCCAGCGAATCCTTCGACATAAAATAACCGGAATATTGAACGAGCTTTTCCATTTCTCTCATTGTTCCGAAGATAGGAGTGTGGTGTGTGAAATTACCGCTCCTTTGGGGAGGCCACACTTCTTTTTCCTCATCCAAATATCTACGCACTGTCTCGATGTGAGGTAATGATGCTATCCCAAATTCTCCCCAAAAAGGAGCGGTCATATTTAAGTTATGATTAAGATGGGCATCGTCCCACCAGCAGTTGTAATTGTGCTGACTACCTCCCCAGGCCTCCCCGCGATGGAAGGGACGTGTTCCGTCAAGTTCAATGCTTAGTCGTCCCATCATATCAATTGCAGGTCCGAATGGTTTATCCGATTCATTTCCTGCTCCCCACATGATAAGAGAAGGGTGATTTCTTAATCGTTTGGTATTTCTTTCCACTGTTTCTTGCAGCATAGCGTACGGTTGCGTGTTATGGCTATTCCAGGCCGTTGGCCATTCTTGCATGACTAAAATACCATATTTGTCGCATAATTCGTAAAAATCATCGGTTTCGGGCATTCCCCCTCCCCAGGCTCTTAGCATTTGTATGTGCTGGCTTTGGGCTATTTGGAGTAAATGTTCATATTTATTTCTTGAGAAGTCCATTAATGCATCCATAGTGCACCAGCCTGTTCCTTTTATAAACATCGGCTTGTCATTGATGACAAATGTCCAGTTATAATAATCTTCTTTAGCACCATCAATTAATGGTCTCATCTCAATAGTCCGTATACCGAACGACGTTTTTGCATGGGCGGTCTTTCCTTTTTGTGGAATGAAGAATAGATTGAGGTCGTATAGTGCTTGTTCTCCTCTGTCATTGGGCCACCAAAGATGCGGATCTTTGATTTGAAGGTCTAAAGATAGAGTTTCCTGTTTCTTCTGACTATTTATGTCGAAATGATAATATTGTTTTACTCCTTTAAAGTTTTTAGGAGATACTTCTGCATATAATACTCCTTTTAATGGAGATGATTCTTTATGCAAATCGAGAGTTAAGCGCATTTGACCATCGAGCGAACGAGTGGCGATGAATGGCGATTCTATTTCTACTGCGGCTTGTTCTTTTAATTGAACGCTACGCCAGATTCCTAATGATGGGATTTGTGCATAATGCCATCCATAAACGCAATTGAATACAACAGTATATTTCCAACTTTCATTTGCGTTGGGAGGCCAGTTTCCCAGAAACATTTGGGGAATGGCTTCTAGTTTTACTATGAGAGTATTTTTATTCTTTAAATATTTACCTATTGAAAAATCGGGGCCTCCGAACATACCTTCGTGTGTTCCCAAAAGTTTTCCATTGAGCCATATTGTACATTTGTTAGCGATTCCGCCAAAAGATAATATACAGTGCGATGAGGGGGAGTCTAGTTCGAACTCCCGCTTCATCCACCATGTTTTGTAAGATTGTTTTTCTGCAATAGAGTCATTCTGTCCGATGTATGGATCAGGTATGATTTCATTTTCTACTAATGCGGTGTGAATACTACCAGGCACACGGGCGGGTATTTGATCTGTCCAGATGGTATGTAAACGTTCTTTTTCACTTCCTCCTTCTGCCAGTTGCCAAGTTCCGTCCAAAGAGATTTTCGCAGGAGTATCCCTGACAAGAGGAATATTTCCTGCTTCAGTCATCTGTATACCTTTTACTTCTATTGGAGATAGCTTTGCTGCAAAGCTTTCCCTGTCTATCTCATCCATTGATTTTTGTGCAATAATCATTGGAGTAGATAGCAGTAAAGTGATAATGGTGATGATTCGAGTTCTCATGGACAGTATTTATTCTGATTATTGTTGTGTACTTTTATATTTCAGGAGCGTGCTTAATTGCGGACGATCCTGTGTGTAATTATTGGTCGGTTGGACAGATAAGGGATAGTCACCCCATCGTGGACCGGCAGACCAGTAAGTTCCGTTTATTCCATTTTCTTGTAGATATTTAAGTGCTGCATCAAGAATATCCAGCCAACGACCGTCAGTATCAGGTATTCCATATTCACCGACGAATCCACGTTTATTATTCTCTTTCAGCCAGTCAACAAAAGGTTTCAAACGAGCCACCCCTGTTTGAACGGTTGCACCATCTTCATCATATCCTTTATTATAGTTTCCGGAAGAATCCGAATCGAAATATATATGTGCCTGGAATATCAGGTTATTACTTGGATCTGTAAGAGTTTTCAGATTGTCACTGCATTCTTTCCATCGTCTGGCAGAACTGAATTCGTCTCCGCTAACTATGATGGTTGTTTTAGTATCTATAGTGCGGATGGCATTAATGCAAGCTTGGGCTATGTTAACCCACGGTGTCGATGCCAGCATTTCGTAGGGTTCATTCATAATGTCGTAACCCCAGATATTTTTATAGTCTTTAAACTCCTTTGCCAGTTTTTTCCATACGTCACAGAAATTGTCAACAGTGCATCGTGCATTACCAATGATTGCATATTGATTATTTTGTGAACTTTGCCCGTCGCAATATACACAATATCTTCCAAAGTTATGCATATCCAATAGTATCTGTATGTTTCTATCTTCGGCAGCTTTGACGAATTTCTTCATTTTTGCCAGTTCTGTTGCATTTAATTCTCCATTCATTGTGGGTTGTATGCGTTCCCAACGAAATGGAAAACGTACCAGATAAAGACCTTTGGCTTTAAAGTAATCCAAGTCTTTTTCTGTGGGATAACCATAGTGAGTACCATCTACCCCCGGATATACATTCCCAAATTCAGCTCCTGACAGGTTAACTCCGAAATAAGCTGTTTGTTTGGTTGGTTGAGGTTCATCACCATTTTCTTCTTCGTCTGATTTGGAACAAGATGAAAATAGAAGTGCTATAATCGTTAATAATGAAAATAAGTCTTTTAGCATAAATCGAATTGTTTTTGTTTATGAGGGAACGCTTTAGTACGAGCGTTCCCTTTTTATTTTTACTTATGAACAAACCTGAAATTACACATACTTAAATCAAAATCTTGAGCAGATTCGGGAGAAAATATGATTTTGAAAGCTGTGTTGGTACTGGGATCGATGGAACTGGGCAACAATGCTTCTGTATCGGCACTGATCCGTACAGTTTGCCATCCACCATAAGTATTAACAGGAATTCCTCCTTTGGAAGGATACCATCCATAATCTCCTAAAATGATACGCGCCTGGGCTGATATCGGAAATTTAGCTCCAGTACAGATTTCAAATCTTAAATCGTAAGATGAAGGGTCTGCGGCTACTTCTGCCGGTACAGTAATATATCCGGCCCACATAACCATCCATCCCCAAGCTTTCACGGAATTATTGAAGCGAATATATTTTCCTCCTTCTACTAATGGTTCCGGTTGTCCTTCTAATGTGCCGTCACATAAGAAATCTTTCGGGGCATCAGGGAATTGGCTGGAATGTGTAAAGGCACCGCTTCCCGGCCAATTATTGAAATCGAAAAGTTGAGATACTCCCGGATCCATGTATGTGAGCTTGTATGCTTCATCCATGTTTGCCCCTTTTATAGTAAGAGTAGATTTCGGAGCGGCATTTGCAGGAATTTCTATTGTCAGCTCTGTACGAGTAGCATCGATTACATTTACTGGTAAATTGCCTAGATTAACAATTGCTTCCTCAATTGTAATACCGTAGAGGTCAAAATTATCACCTGTAATAACCGTCGTATCTCCCGGCTGGGTAAATTCATTCTTGAGTCCATTGATTGTTAAATCAGGGATGGAAACGACAAAAGGAATACTTAGTTCTCCGTGTTTGGTTGTAATATAAATTGTGTTTGTCACTTCTTTAGGAAGTGCACGGGGAATAGGTGCGAGAAGCATATCGTATGTCGAATATATCTCCTTACTGTCCACCTCGATATCATTGAATTTTAGGGAAGTGATATCTCCAAGGTTTGTTCCCTCGATTCGTACTACTTGTTCGAAATTTGCTCCCTCAATGGGAAATTCAGCATCTGTTGCCAAAACGACTTTGTCTACAGTCGGAGCACCTGTTGACGGTTTGTTTTCTTTGGCTTTCAGATCGTCGACTTCAACAATATCCGTACAGGATGTTAAAGTAAATATGGATGCTGCGATTATTGCAAAATATTTTATTTTCTTCATAATCTGTTTTTTACATGGTTATAAGTGATTAATCCCAGCCAGGATTATTCTCATTAATTCCTTGGTTTGTCAGGATTTCAAGAGTCGGAATCGGGAATAGCAGATGTTTGCTGGAACGTTGTTTTACGTTGTTAGCTTCATCCATTCCGCCTAGAGCATTCATTGCCTGCAAATAAATTCCCCAACGTATTAAATCCCAACGACGATCGCCTTCCAAGGCTAATTCCATTGCACGTTCTTCAAGGATTGCAGAACGCAGGCTGGTTTTATCTGTAAAGTTTGCCAGTTCTTTGCCTGTTGCATTACTACGGGTGCGAACATCATTTAAAGCATCTACCGATTCTTTTGTCGGGCCATTTAATTCATTAGCTGCTTCTGCAAAAATTAGAACAATATCAGCATAACGTAAAAATGGGTAATTGGCATCTGTACGAGGTTGAGTCTGATCGGCTATTTGTTGTGAATATTTGGTCGTGAAAGCGAAGAACTGTTCTGATCCTCCTTCATCACATCTCCATCCGGAGGTTACTTTAGGATTATCGAACGGAGGTTCTTTGGCTTCAACCATACGTTGCCATTTCCCAAAGTTCGGATAGTATGAACCACCCCCCCAACTTGTATCAGAGTTCTGACGTATCCAACAATGCAACACTCCCTTGTCCACGCGGTAGTCTTTTTCTTCAAATAATAGATACCAGTGTTTTCTACATCCTACCGTTAAGCTATTGTCTATATTTCCTGCTGCATTGAGTCTGCCACAGTAGTGCGAGCTGAATAATGTACCGTATAATTCATCACCGGACTTAGTTTGTAAGCTGAATAAATGTTCGCTACAAGTCTTGCCGGAAGGAGACCAAACCAAATCATAGTCCTCAAGTTTGTGTATTCCATATTCTCCTCCTATTATATCTCCTGCAATTTCGTAGGCCAGTCTATAATATTCTTGAGAGGAAAAGCTTTCGTAACCGGCAACTTGATCCTTGGAGAATGTTGTCGGAACAGGTTCTGTATATACTTTGGTCATAGTGCCGTTTACATTCTGCATGACAAACGGTGCGCCGGTTTTTACTGTTATTTGTTCTCCGGTAGCCATGGACGCAGAGCCGATAGTCGCATATACTTTGGCTAACAAACCTGCCGCAGTTGCAGCACAGACTCTTCCGGGTTTAAATCCATTGTCCGAATTTTTATAAATCATATCTTTGGCGTCTTTAAGCAAAGGTATGATTGTTTCCGTGTATACTTGTGCAATTGGAATGCGCGGATTATTAGTATATTGCCCGGATTCGTTTACACTGACGGAATAAATAGGGATAGCTCCATAAGCACGTACCAGATAGAAATATGCCCATGCTTTAAGAAAATAGCATTCTCCTAATGCATTCTTTTTAAATACTTCTGATACATTTTGCATCTTGTTGATTTCAGAAACCGCTATATTTGCTCGGTTAATCAAAGAGTACATTCCGGTCCAAAGTACATCGGCTTGTCCGTCACCTCCCTGGAAGTTACCACTTCCAAATTGGCTGAACTGCCATACTGCACCGGAAATATAGTCACAGTCATAATCCAGCGGACGTGGGAAACTACCGTATCTGAACATGGCTTCGTGTAATGTGTTATATACTCCTGTTACCCACATGTCGGCACCGTTATCAGAATCCTCAACATCTTCAGGGACAATGAAGTCGAAAGGCTTTTCTTCGATCATACTTTCGCATGATGTCATTACTGCTCCGGATAATAGGAGGCTGGATGCCATCAGATATATGAATATATTTTTCTTTTTCATTATTTCTTGAGATTATAACGTTAATTTAAAACCTATTGAATATGTTCTGCTGCTTGGATATGAGAAAATATCAACTCCTCTTCTGGAAGCGTCAGAACCAAAGGCGTTTACATCCGGATCAAACCAACTATAACCTGTAATCGTGAATACGTTTGTTACTGTACCGAAAACAGACAAGTTGCTAATTCCTTTTATGACTGAACCGAAATTGTAGTTTAAGTTGATCGTTTTTAGTCTGAAGTAAGAACCATCTTCTACATAACGGTCGGAGAGTTTCATGTCACGGGTCATTGCAGTAGTGACGCGAGGCCATTTGGCGTTAGCTGCATTCTCTGGTGTCCAGCGGGAATCATAAGCATCTTGAGTGATGTTTGCAATACTGCTCATTCCGATATTTGTCAAGTTACCATTAAAAATATCATTACCATGAGTACCTTGGAAGAACAATCCCAGAGTCAGATTTTTCCATCGTAAATTGGCGTTCAGCCCGTAAATAAAGTCTGGATTAGTATCACCGATGATAGCTCGGTCTTCTGACGTTATTTTTCCGTCATTGTTTTTGTCCAGGTATTTGATTTCACCGATCATTCTGCGAGCCTCATCATCAGATGCTTTGGCATATATTGGATCTGCACGGACTTCTGCTATATTATCATAGAAGCCGTCTTCTATATAGCCGAAGAGTGTTCCGATAGGTAATCCATTTCTTTGCAGAAAGACTTCTTTGGCACTATACCATAATTGGTTAGCATATTGATCGGCCGTTAAACCTCCGATTTCATTTTTATTAAAAGAGATGTTACCGTCGAAGTCTAAGGTCCAGTCTTTTTTATCTAATGCAATGATTTTACCGGTTAGCTCAAGTCCTTTGTTTTTTACATGACCGAAATTCGTCCACATGGTAGTATAACCGGTACTATTCGGTATAGATACATTTTGTAGCAGGTCATTAGTTTTTTTATAATAATAGTTAGCGGATAAACTAATCCTGTTATTCCAGAATCCCATGTCGAGTCCGACATTATATTGGTCGGTTGTTTCCCATTTGAGTTTGTCATTCAAAGGACCTTTGTAAGTTTGTCCTGCAAATCCACTGCTCAATGTTCCGTCGAGAGGGTAATTGGATGGTGCAAGTGAAGCGATGGTCTGGTAACTGCTGATCGCTTGATTACCGGTTTGACCGTAGCTGAATCGCAACTTTAAGTTACTGAATATATTTAGGTTTTTGATGAATTCTTCTTCAGATATAGTCCATGCTACTGCTCCTGAAGCGAAGTTCGCGAATTTATTTCCGGGAGCGAAACGGCTTGAACCATCACGACGGAACGATGCTGTGAAAATATAGCGATCCTTGAGTGTATAGTTGGCGCGTCCTAATAAGGAGACTAGAACTGCTTGTCCTCGATAGCTGGCTGGTGTCTCAATATTTAACGCCTGGCTCATATCGAAGTCCTGTGTGATGTCAGTCGGGAAGTTGGACGCATTCATTGTTTTGCCACCCCAGTCTGATTTTTCGTAAGTGAAACCGGCTACTACATTGAGATGATGTAGTTTGTTGAATGTCTTATCGAAAGTAACCAATGATTCTGCTGTTAAGTTCTGCCAGAAATTGTCGCTTTTACCAGCTCGTCCGTTGGAAGCTTTACCTTCTCCTGTTTCACGATTGTAGTAACTTGCACGATCGTTTACAGAATAACTGATACCTAGATTCTGACGGAATTTCAAACAATCAAGGATTGTAATTTCGGCAAATGCAGAAGTAAATACATTAATTGATTTCAGTTCATCTTTAGCTGTATTAACGTATGTACGTGGATTGGCTGATAACCATGCATAAGAATCATCTTCTGTCTTGTCCCCTACATATAATGTTGGTAAATAAAGCATGGCAGAGCGGATGATACTATAATCATAGGAATTTGACTTGGCAAACTTAGTTAACGAACGGGTAAAGTTGATATTTAGTCCCGTATTTAACCAGGGTTTCACATGGCTTCCAATGTTGGCACGAACAGCAAAACGTTCATAACCTGAATTCTTGATGATACCACTCTGGTCTGTATAGTTGCCTGAAAATGCATAGTTGCTCTTTTCATTTCCTCCTGATACACTAAGATTGTATTCCTGTGTTAATGCATCTTGTAAGATCTCGTCCATCCAGTTGGTGCCTTCTACCCATTCTTTATTGCCATATTCGTCTTCACGATAACCCGGATTGAGATAATCTTCTGGTGAAGCATAGTATTTACCGGAGTTAGGAACGATTTTATCGTTTTCGTCGCGACGGTAGTTCCATTTTCCACGATAAGGCAGGTATGAATAGGGAAGATTGTCATAAGCAGCTCCGTTGATTACACCTTCATTTACATAATTAGCATAAGTGTAAGCATCCAGCATTTTGACCATTTTGGCTATTTTGGAAAGTCCGAAGTTGGCCGAGAACTCAACTTTGGCATCTCCGGCACGACCTCTTTTAGTGGTAATTAATACGACACCATTAGCTCCGCGAGAACCGTAAATGGCTGTTGCAGAAGCATCCTTCAAAATATCGATTGATTCGATGTCATTAGGATTGATTAATGAAAGAGGATTGGTTGTTGAGTTATTGCCTTCATTTGCTTTACTACTTGGAGTGTCTCCTACTTCAAACGGAATGCCGTCGACAATGTAAAGTGGTTGTGAATTTGTAGAAAATGAGTTGGCACCACGGATGGTGATACTTACGCCTGAACCGGGAGCACCGTCACTCTGGTTTACTTGTACACCGGCTAATTTGCCTTGTAAAGCTTGGGAAATACTGGTAGGATTACCAAGCATCAAGTCATCACTTTTAATAGAAGAAACAGCTCCGGATAAATCTTTTTTCCTCATTGTACCATAGCCGATAACTACTACTTCATCCAGAGATTGAGTATCATCTTTGAGTGAAACATTGATTGTTTTACGGTTTCCTACAGTGACTTCTGTTGTTTTATAACCGATAAAAGTGTACTGAAGAACAGATTTTTGGCTTTCTACTGTTATAGTATATTTACCATTTAAATCAGTGATGGTACCATTATTCTTTTTAACTCCTAACTCAACAATATTAACTCCCGGAAGAGGTTCACCTTTGCTGTCTGTTACAGTACCTTTAATCTCAATACCTGCTGCTGAGGCAGCTGTATTTATCATCCAGAACATAATCAAGAAGAGCCAGACTCCTTTTGATCCTTTTAACATCCGCACTTTTGAGCGGGGAAAAGAAAAGAGATTCTTTTTCATTTTTCTCAAATTTAAAATTAACTTTATTATAAAATTTCGTAGGTTTATTGTTGATGCAAAGCTAGTAAATAAGGAAAGTAAATAATTGACGTTATTTACCTAAAACTGATATTATTTTATCATTCTTTATTTTTATAAATATATGAGCTGTATTGTCGGATAAACTTACGACTTTGGCGTCCTGCTGGTTTTATTAAAGACTCATCCCATCCTCCGTTTTTGCTTGCTCGCGGGAGAATCATAGAGCAAGTTTCGTTCTTGTCTGAAATGGACCAGTTAACCCAGCTGATCTTTTTACTTTCCATCCATTCTACCCAACGGGTCCATTCCGGTATATCTAATGGCCCATCGCCAGTACACTCCATTCCTGCACATTCTGAAACAAAAATGGGAATTCCTTTTTCCCATGCCGCTTCAGCTCTATCCCGTAACTCTTGTTTATGAGTGGCGGCATAGAAATGGAGGGTATACATTATATTATTGAATCCTTTTAAAGGACTTTCTGCTACCAGGTGTAAATCTTGATCCCAGTGTGGACTGCCTACAAGAATAATATTATCAGGATCATATTTGCGTATTTCAGAGATAATATCAGTTGCATATTCTTTCACGCTTTCCCAACTGTCTTCCATGGGTTCGTTATATATTTCATAAATAATATGAGGATATTTTCCGTATTTCTGTGCCATCATCGAGAAAAATGCTTTCGCTTCTTCTTTTTGCGGATAATAAGTATGCCAGTCGATTATTATATAGAGGTCATTTTTTATCGCTGCTTTAATCACTTTATTCATGCATTTTAATGCAAATTCGGGATTTTCAATGTAATTGTCTTCAATAACTGTCCCCATTGCTGCACGTAAAACGGTGCATTTCCAATCTTTTTTCAACCATTTTACAGATTGTTTATTGTAAAATCTAGGCCATAGATTGTGCCAGCCATAACTAACCCCTCTTAAAACAATAGGGTCTCCGGTTTGATCGCATAATTGATTGCCTTTCACTTGTAGTTGTCCCCATTGTTTTACAGGATTTTTACTGTAACTGAATAATGATATCATGGAGAATAAGGTGATAAACAAAATGACTTTCTTCATTTTCATAATAAATTAGGTATAACATATAAGATGGACGTTGCAAAGTAAGCACAAAAAAAATATGTAAAAAAGTGCTTTGTTATCATATACTGATACTTTTCTTACTATTTATTTCAAACAAGAGTATATTACCTTATTATATATACAAAAAGGGATTAAGCCGGGAAATAAATATGATAACAGATGGTTTGAAGGTCGAAATAGTATATTGATTTGATAATAAAGTGGTTGTATGCTTATATAAGTTGCCGTACTTTTATGAATTAAATTTTATAGATAGATTAATGTTTTATTTTATATTTATCACCTTATGAAAAAAAGTATTTTTTTAGTTTGTTTGGTAGTTTTCGGGGTTGTGTCATTGTCGGCAATTGGTCCGATAGTCTCTGTATCACGGTTGGGTTGGCAAACCGATAGTATATCTTATGGTATATCACGAATGGTTGATATTGCATCTTTGCCCTTGTTAGATCGTGGAATTTCGGTCCATTATGAAGGCAGCATTGATAAAAGAGGAAAGAATGCCGACTGGGATTGGAGTCTTTATCAGGACCAACGTGGAGAGTGGGTAATATTTGATGTTGATGGTCCGGGATGCATTTATAACCTTGTACAACATCGCTATATGAGTTCAAGTGATCCGCTCTTCCGTTTTTATTTTGATGGAGAAGAAACACCTCGTTTTAGCTTGCGTTTATCTGAATTCGGAGAAAAAGAACCTTTTATAAAACCTTTGGCTGAAAGTTATATTGGTCCGTTTGATAACGGAAGAGGGCCCATACGTGTTGCACGGAGTTTTGTTCCAATGCCGTTTAACAAGGGATGCCGTGTAACTACCGATGTGAAACTGGAAGGTTATGAAAGAACCAAAGGTGAAGGAGGTTGGGGACATGTTGTATACCACACTTATGCGGACAATGGTATCAAGACCTTTACCGGGAAGGAGAATTATGATACTTTGATACAATTATGGAAGAAACAAGGAAGCAATCTTTTGTGTAAAGATCAATTGGCATATCATCGTAAGTCGGAACAAAAGATCAATGCTGGCGAGTCCATTACTTTATTGGATGAAAAAGGAGAGGGAGCTATTGGTTCTTTAAAATTTTATCTTCCGGAGATTAATGAGCAGCACTTGCAGAATGTATGGATTCATATGTTTTGGGATGCTCATCAACAACCCGATATTTCTTGTCCTTTGGCGTGTTTGGGAGGTAATTCTTTGGGCTTTCACGATACCAACTATCTGCTGTCAGGATATAACACATACGGTTGGTTTTATAATTATTTTCCAATGCCATATTGGAAGCATGCGAAGATAATAATTGAAAATCGTAGTGGTGTTCCTGTTTCTTTGGGATTTTCTGAAATAGCAGTTTCCCGGTCGGTTTATCCTACATTTAATACCGGGTATTTTCGTAATACACCATATTATACGAGAAAATATGTGGCAGGAACAGATAGTCCGATAGCTGCTATTCAAGGAAGAGGGAAGATGGTTGCTGCCCATATTACATGTCACGCCGAACGCTCACATATTATTTCTTGTGAAGGGGATGTTCGTATATATATTGATGGCAAACGGACTCCACAAGTTGAGAGCGACGGTTCTGAAAGTTATGTTTGTTATGGCTGGGGATTTCCGACTCCGCCCGAAGTGCATCCAATGGGAGGGTATGACGGTCTTTCGGATAACCCATGGTCAATGACTCGTTTTTGTATAGGCGACAGTTATCCTTTCTATTCAGAGTTGAAGTTTGGTATAGAGTCGGGAGAATATAATAATCAGTATTTGGAACATTCGGGTACTATATTTTATTATGGTCAAGATAAAAATGTACTGGTGAAGACTGATAGCTTGGATTTAAGTTCTTCGCATTCCATTAAGCAACACTCTTATAAAGCTATGGGTAATGTACGAAGAACAAAATTGGAAAGTTTCTTTGAAGGAAATGAGGATAGTATTTTATATGTAGGAGAAATTGTCCGGTTTGAAAATTTTAGTAATTTTAGAGTGAACATATCTTCTCAAAATGAAGGAGTGCGTTTGCGTAGGTTGAGCGATCAAAACGATGCTCGACAAGCAGCCCGTGTTTTTGTTGATGGCGAAGAAGTTACAGAACGTTTATGGTATGTAGCTGATAGTAACCCTTATAAACGTTGGCTGGAAGATGATTTTGAAATTCCAGTCAGGTATACTAAGGGGAAGAAATCATTAAACATTCGTATTGTACCAGTTTCTATGTTTGAAGAAGGAAATTTTACTTGGAATGAAGCTGAATATCAGGTGTTTTGTTATATTATTTAGGTATTATAAATTAATACTACCGTGTACGCCACATAACAAAGTATCATAATCGCTCCTTCGATTCTTGTAATTGTTCTCTTGGCAAAAAACAGTCCGAATAACCAAAGCAGAATACCGGAACCTACTAATGTAAACAGGTCAAAATTGGTGATTCCACTAAGATGGAGAGGAGTGATGCTCGCGCTGCATCCCAGTACAAAGAATATATTGAAGAGGTTACTACCAATCACATTTCCAATGGCAATTTCCGGATTTTTCTTTAATGCGGCAACGATAGACGTAGCCAGTTCCGGAAGAGAAGTCCCTCCTGCAACCAGTGTCAGTCCGATAATCGATTCGCTGACACCCAGGTTGCGGGCGATGCCCGTGGCACCGTCGACAAACAACTGCCCTCCATAAATAAGGGCGGCCAAGCCTCCGATGATATAAAGAATGGATTGCCACCAAGGCAGTGATTTGATTTCTGTTTCCTCTTCTATGACCGGATGTTCTGCTTGTTGTTCCATTGTAACCGGCTTGGAAGCGATGGCAAAAGTGTAGCCCATGAAAATGACAAAGAAGCAAAGCAACAACAAGCCGTCTACTCTGTTCAGGATATTCTCCGGAGCTTTATCCAAAAAAACATCATTGGCACAAATCAGCAAGACAATAGAAGAAAGTATGCAGAGCGGAATCTCTTTTCTAAGTGTATTGCGGGTGATGACAATCGGGGCGAATAATGCCGTGCAGCCTACAATCATCAATGTATTGAAAATGTTACTTCCCACCACGTTGCCTATGGCAATATCCGCGCTTCCTTTGAGAGCAGAAGATACACTGACCGTCAGTTCCGGGGCAGAAGTACCGAATGCAACGATGGTAAGTCCGATCACGATGGGAGGGATGCGGAAACGCTTGGCTACCGAGGCGGCACCGTCTGTTAATCCGTTAGCTCCTAGAAGAATGAGGATTAATCCCCCGATAAGTAATAATATATTCATGCTTTTTCTCTTTTAGTGGCAAAGATAATCAATTTGGAAATGGTAATGTCAAAAACAATCCGTATGTTTGCTCTGTTTTTTATGAAAAGTTAGATTAACCTTAATTATAATCAAGGGATATAAGGTATGGAAATAAATAAAATAAAACGGTCGTTACTGGTGTTGTTCCTTTCTTTTCTGGCAATCGGGGCGCAGGCACAGTTGGAACAGGCGGTTAAGAAGATATTTGCCGGAGATACAGTAACGAACGGACATGTTCCTTTGAAACGGGATTCGGACTCTATCCATCTGGCGGATATGCGGAAATCGTTGGAAGAAGCCCGGCTCAATGAAGCGAATATGCGGATGGAAATGGAGCAGATGAAGCTCCAGATGGCTACTGCCGACTCCGTCAAGTATGTACAGCAGCGACAGCGTATTGACTCTCTGCGTCAGTTCACTAAGGGAATACCGGTAGTGGCGGACGGTGATACCTTATTCTACCTTTTCACCAAACGAGGCGGATATACTCCTCAGCAACGTGCCCAAATGACCGGTGCAGCGATTGAAGAGATAGGAAGACGCTTTAATCTACAACCCGATTCTGTGGCTATCGACCATTCGGACATTGTTTCCGATTTGATGTACGGCAGTAAAGTCCTGCTTTCTCTTACCGATCAGGATGCTTTGTGGGAAGGAGTTTCCCGTGATTCGTTAGCTAAGGAAAGACAGCAGAACGTCATTACCAAACTGCATGAGATGAAAGCGGAGCACGGACTTTGGCGGATGGCAAAGCGTGTGCTCTATTTTGTGTTGGTAATTGTGGGACAGTATTTCCTGTTCCGCTTGACCAATTGGTTGTTCCGTAAACTGAAAGCGCGTATCCTGCGCCTGAAAGATACGAAGATAAAACCGGTATCCATCCAGGGGTATGAATTGCTGGATGCGCAGAAACAGGCGAACCTGTTGGTATTCCTGTCCAGTATCGGGCGGTATATATTGATGGGATTGCAACTACTGTTTACCGTACCGTTGATTTTCATCATCTTCCCCCAGACGGAAGGACTGGCATACCAACTGTTAGGATATATATGGAATCCGATTCGCGGTATCTTTGTGGGTATTATCGACTATGTGCCCAAATTGTTTACTATCATCGTTATCTGGTATGCCGTGAAATACTTGGTACGTCTCGTCTTGTATCTGGCACGTGAGGTGGAAGCAGGACGGCTCAAAATCAACGGCTTCTACCCGGACTGGGCGATGCCGACTTTCCATATCGCTCGTTTCCTGCTCTATGCATTTATGATTGCGATGATTTATCCTTATCTCCCGGGTTCCGATTCCGGAGTGTTCCAAGGTATTTCGGTATTTGTCGGATTGATTGTTTCGCTCGGATCAAGTACGGTTATTGGTAATATCATCGCTGGATTGGTTATCACTTATATGCGTCCGTTTAAGATGGGTGACCGGATCAAATTGAATGATACCACCGGAGATATCATTGAAAAGACTCCTCTAGTGACACGTATTCGGACTCCTAAAAATGAGGTTGTGACTGTTCCCAATTCATTTATCATGTCGTCTCATACGGTAAACTACAGTACTTCGGCACGTGAATATGGACTGATTATTCACTCGGAAGTATCTATCGGTTATGATATTCCCTGGCGACAGGTTAATCAGATACTGATTGATGCTGCGTTGAATACTCCCGGAGTGGTGGATGATCCGCGTCCGTTTGTGTTAGAGACTTCTTTGAGCGACTGGTATCCGGTCTATCAAATTAATGCTTATATCAAACAGGCAGATAAAATGGCACAGATTTATTCGGATTTGCATCAGAATATTCAGGATAAATTTAATGAAGCCGGCATTGAAATTATGTCGCCGCACTATATGGCTGTACGGGATGGAAATGAGACAACCACTCCCAAAGAGTATCAGAAAAGTAACAATCCTTCCAATAAGGCGGGGGAAGAAAGTAAATCTGAATAGTTATTACTGTCGCCGCCATTATTGCTGTTGTGTTGTATAATGAATATCAAAACGTCCGTTAGTCAGACGTTTGCCGTTGCCGAAGGTTGCACTGATAATATTCAATTCTGGGTCGAAATGGCTTATAAAAGCTGTTCCGTCTTCCAGTTCTTCTCCTCTGAACCGTATATCGGTGAGAGTTGCTTCTTTGCCTTCCTGGGGAGATAAAATGATGAAGTGTATGTTGATGTCAGGTTTGACGGAAACATTGACGGATAGTTTGTCCTCCTCCGGATAGTAGTGGAATGAATCATACGTCCAGACATACGAGTGCCCCCAATTCAGGTATCGTCCTCCCACATAAATCCATCCGTCCATCAGACAGCCAAAGGTGTTGGCACCTGTAGTGGTGACAGAAGGTAAAACTGTAATGTCAATCGATTCATCTTCCGTACAGCTCCAAAAGCTGATAATGGAAAAAAGAATGAGTATATATTTCTTCATAGTGCTTTTTTTGAGTGAATGTTAAAAATAATAGGATAATCCCGTAGTGAAATTTATTCGTGTGAGGTTGGTATCATTATTGCCATCGAGTTTTACAATAACCCTTTCTCCGTGATAGTGGGTTCTCATTCTAAGCAGTTCGCTATACATATATTGTACTCCTAAACTGACTCCCAGATTGGGATTCAGCTTATAGGTAAGATTGGCATTGGTCAGGAGACCAATAGTGAAGGCTTTCACTTTCCGTGTTTTGCCGAACACCTCACTGTTGTTCCGTAGAATGACTCCACCGGGACCAGTTGTTACACGGATTTGCCAATGTTTGGTGTTAGCATTACACATTCCGATTTGAGTACCAATGAAATGAACCCATAAATGGTCCTTCCCTTCCGGATGACTTCCTTTGGAAGAAAATCCGGAGTAGATTCCTCCAAAGACAAAACGTTTGAGAGGGCGGAAATTATATTGTCCATCCCAGCTTACGCCTTGTGCGAGTGTACGTTGGTAACTATGGGTACTTAACGTGAGTGTAGGAGGGTGATGGAACATAACACCGTAGCCCGCGTGAAAAGAGAACTCGTGTCGCTCAAAATCTCTCTGTGAGAAAAGTGGAGTGTGACAGGACAAGGTGAATGCGATTAGTAATAGAATGGCTTTTATGAGTGTTTGATTCATCTGGATTAGTTTAGATTGTGTTTCTTTTTTGCAAAAATAGAAAATAGTTCAGACTTTCTCACAGCGAATCAGAACTTTTTGCCCATTATTTAATGTACTGGCAAATAAGTAGGTATCTCCTCCTTCAGCCAAATGGATTCGTTTGCGGAGTTCGGCTACTGTGGCGGGGAAGTTACGGACAGTTACATTTGCTTTTTTCAGGTCTGCCAGATTCTCCTTTACTTCTTTTTTATTGAAACTGCACTGGTTGACAATACGGAATATTCTTCCGGGGAAGTTTTCAATGAAAGTATCGGAAGTATAAAGATGGCTATTGGGATGCAGTTTGCGGACAGGGTAAGCTGCTGCAATGCTACGGAAAGCACCGGCTTTCAGAAGGGAGGCATTCGGTTCGTAAAGATAGGTTTCTAAAGAATCCGTATATGTACATTCACTGCATTGCTCCTGTTCGCGGGTGAATACAAAGTGTTGTTCTTCTTGAGTCCCTTTCGTGGAGAGGTTCACGCAATGAATGGAGATTTCTGTCGGTGATGTTTGTCCGAGTAGGATAAGTAGTTCCTTACATTCGTTGTTGACAGACAGAATGTGAACTTCCTGTGTCTGTTTCAACTCCTTCAGTGCCAATGAAAGATCGAGCATGGGGGAGAGTTTTATCATTACCCGGTTGGCTTTTTGAAGTAAAAGCTCTTCCAGTTCGGCTACGTTTGGTTCGCAGTCGGAGATGGCAACCGTTTTTCCGCCGTGCTCATTGCGACGCGCGGGGTCGAGGAAAAGGCAGTCTACGGGGGACATTGCTTGCAGGTAGGTTACTCCATCTTCGTTTTTTATGTTTATATGGTTTAGATTCAGTACGGGAAAGTTATGTGCTGCTATTTCGCAGAGTTCCTCCTGACGTTCTACGTAAGTGGCGGACTTGAATCCGGTGGCAAGAAAAGAACAGTCAATGCCGAATCCGCCGGTGAGGTCGGTCAGAGAATCTCCCTGCAAAAGACGTGCTTTGTAGCGGGCGGTGATTTCTGAAGAGCATTGTTCCAGCGACAGATGTTTCGGATACCATATCTTTTCGATCTCCCACCATGAGGGAATCTTTTCGGCTGCTACCTTCCTTCCTGCAATTTGGGTGATGGCAGTTGGCATATCTATATCCGGGTACTTTTTAGCTTGTAAAGCCAGCACACGTACATCGTCCGATGAATGTTCGCGAATAAAAAGTTGGGTTTCAGGAGAGATTTGCATCATGGTGTTATTGTGTTATAGGATATTACAATGAATCGTCGAGCTCTGATTATGGGGTTGTTGAGTGTCGGTTATGGTATTAACTTATACTTCTGTTTGGCTACGTCCCGGCTGCAAAAATTGAAATGCCACCATTCGCTGGGTAATGCACGGAATCCGGCCTCTTTCATCACTTTTCGTAGCAGTAACCGGTTCTGACGCTCTGTTTCACTCATTTTTCCATTATGTACCAATCCGATCTCGTCTGTGATGTGTGCTTCCATGCCTAAGTGGTCTACTTTGGTTCCCATCGGTAGGGGCTGTCCCAGAGAGTCTTGGATACTGATGTCTACTGCCAGTCCGTAGTTGTGTAACCCGCCTCCACGGTTGGGGTTGGAGACATATTTATATTTGGACGTTCCTTTCACTACGTTCCACATCTTTTTCTGTACCGACATTGGACGCGCCGCATCGTAAATGATAAGACTATAAGACGGGTGTAGTTTCTTTAAGGCTTTTTGTGCTTCTATCAGAGCGTATGCCGCATCCGGATGTAGGTAGGCTTCCGTTAAGTTGTCGTAAAGCACTTCGCCTGTGAAATTATCAGCCTGTGTATACATCAGTTTTACAACGAGACTGCTATCCAGGTCAGCTATATTGACGAGTCCTAATGAGTCCATGTAGAGAGCCATTTCGCTTCGCTCCGGTGGTGAAACGGTGGAACATTCTTCGCGTGGTTGTATATCCTCCGTCGTTTGTTCGTATTCCATGAGGGGAGTGCTCTCCTTTTCCTTATGACTGGAAAAGAAGGAGCATCCTGTCAGCAGTAAACAGAAAATAGCTAAACTATATTTTAGAATAATCATTCAACCTTTTGTATTTAGTGTGCCAAAGATACTTCTTTTTGGCTTTAGCTCCAATAAGCTACCTCTCTTACCGTTGGATATTAGCTGCTGCTTTCTTCAGATTGGCCACTCCTTTCCATGCGTCAAGCAGGTGCAAAACATGTTCGTCTTCGGCTTTGCTATGGTTGATGGATAACAGCTCCGCATATATTTCCAGTAATTTCTTTAAGTCTTTGACAGGCTTTTCTGGAAGTCCGGCCAACATTGCCACGATTAGTTTCTCCAATTCCCGGTTATGCAGCGGACTGACGTTTATCATTTGTTGCTGTATCAGATCAGTGAGTCTTTTCAGCGGTCCCCAGCCGGTATGTTGATGCGAACTTAAGATGCTGCCTATGCGTCCACTGTCTATGCAGCCTTGACCTACACGCTCTATCCAGATTTCGGCAGCATAGGAACGGGAAGTTTTATCGGCTACCAGCATGCAAGTGGCTTCCAGTAGATAAGACACTTCGTGCCATGTATGCCTTAACTGATGAAGCGCTTCAATGGCAGCTTGGGTGATACCTGCTTCCCTTACCTCATTTAACGTCGGGTCGTATATGGCGCTGCGGATGCACCATACCAATAGTGGCTCCGGTATATTGGGAGTTAACCATGCCAAACGTGGCAAGTCGTTCTGTATGTCGTCAAAACGTTCTATCTGTGGGTACATTTCAACCAGTAACGGATGCGGATCGTATGAATAGTAACTGACTCTTTCATTATATTTGTCTTTATTGATGACATGAGAGTTCTCGCTTTCCGGAATATCGAAAGTAAGAGTTGAACAAATCCATTCTACCGTTTTCTTGTTATAATCCGTGTACGAGTCAGTATACTGATAGGTTCTCCATTTAAAGTTTCCGGTCAGAAATTCACGTGGACTTTTATTATAGGAGAAATCTTTAAATTCAGCATAGATTGTTTCCGGTGATTTCATTAATCCTGCCATCATCCACCAGGAAGGATGATTGAAAGGTGCTTGGGGAAGTACGTCTTTTTCTCCCAGCAAAAAAGTGAGCAGGTGCCGGTATTCTCCTTTCAAACTTCGGAGGAGCAGAGGAAGCTCTTGCGACGAACTTTCCAGTGCCACTCGTGAAAGTGCTGTTTGCATATCCATATCGTCCGGTTCGGCATTTGCCTGCTGATATTGTTTTAACCTTTCTATCAGGGTTTCCGGAGCGATAAACATCGGTGTATGAGTGGGAGTGGACAATAGGGGCAAAGGTTTCTCCTTGCTTTCCAGAAGGTCTAATGTCCGGCATAACAGTTGCTTATGAACGGGGAACTTTATTTTTTTGTTCGTCTTTTCACGAATGGTGAGTTTTTGTAGATTACGATACCCCCATTTGCCTTTTTGAAGTTCGTCTTTTTGTACCATTTTCAGATGTAAGTTGTTTAACTCTTGGGCTTCTTCAGGGAAACGTTTAATCAGCAGTTTGGCATAGTCAAGGAGGAAGGTGGCCATTAACTGGTCTAATATACCATTTCGGGAACTTCCTCCGCTCATCAGCAATTTGTAGGCACGTTGGAGAATAGGGGTCCATTGAGAGATTTGTTTTGCTTCCTGTTGCCGGTCCCATTTCACTAAGGCTCCGAGTAACAGGTCGAAGTGATAGATCTCGTTCACGTCGAGCACTTGGCTGGCTAGAAATATCAGGTCTTCAGTGGAAGTGATTTCCTGTATCCGGTTGTCTTCACGGATGATAGGGAGTATTGGCTCATACGTGAAAGAGGCGGAATCTTCCGGCTCATTATTCTCCAAATACGCTTTCAGCTCCTTTTTAGTATTAGCCAACATGGTTTCCGTATATATGGAAAGTACCTCTTTTAATGTAGTAGATGCCGTCTCTCCATACGTCTGAATAAGTTTGACTATCTTACTTTGGGTGGATTCTTCCCGGCTCATCAGTCCTTGTGCGGCTGCACAACAGATAGTGTCGCGATGTTCTTTTCTTTCTTTTGCCAGCTTATGGAGTATTGCCAGTGTGTTTTGGTGAATCGCTTTCACGTCCGAAGCAAAAAGCACGGAAGTCTGACTTAGAAACTCTTCAACCTGGAATTGTGGGTGAGTGCATAAGTTCTTCAGCAGTCCGAGTATGATATTTACCGGACGGCTGTGAGGGGCGGACAGAACGGCAAATATTTCCGGTTGTAGTGTCAGTTGTTCTTCTGTGCTGGGGTTAAGTGCGGTAAACATGCCTGCAAACCAACTACTTAGGTTTTTGTTCAGATTCCGGTTGACGGCAAGCAGAGATTCTTTTAATACACGCATACGATCTAGTTGACCGTGTTCTACGAAGTATCTGAAAGAGAAATAAGGCTGTCCGCTTGTACGATTATCCGTCCAGTTTTGTCCGCAATCGTATTGGAACAGATACCAGATATGTTCTTTGAGTGTGATTGCCCGCTTTTGCAGGAAATCGGTATTGTTCATGTAGTTCACCAGATAACCGGCGATGGTTTGCGGAGAGGGTGTTAGGGTGAGTACTCCCTGTTCTATCCAATCCATCAGAGTTTCGTAATTCATTCCATAGAAACCGCCGAATTCCTTGCTTTCACCCTCTTTGAAGAAACTGTCGATCCAGGAAGGAATGTACCATGGGATCAATTCATTCAGTTGTTCCGTATAGATTCCCCATTCGTGTTTGCGGAATTCTTTTAGCGAATAGATGACGAGGGCGGTAAGATTGATGATACGATGCTGTTCGGGAGTTCCGCGTGTACCGTATGTGTTCTCGTTAAGTTGCACGAATTTATTGTAGTGTTCTTCCAATTTGTTAAGGCAGGGAACAAGCGTTTTTCGTTCTTCCTGCGTTAGTCCTTGCAGAAAAGGGATGATGGCGTCGCCTTGTCCTTTTTCTACTATCTCGTTGAGGCGTTCTTCTATGGTCATAATCATGAATTTGTTATAGGTTGTTGAGTGAAGTCGTCACTTTTTTCAGGTTGCTGTTTGTGCCCCATTCTTGCAGGCGTTGCAGGAGTTGTTTGTCTGTAACCTTGCTGTGGTTGATGGTCAATAGCTCCAGATAAAGTTCGAGCAGTTGTTTGAGTCCGGTAACGGGTTTGTCTGGCAATCCGCCTATAAATTCTGTGAGCAGTGCTTCCAGTTGCTGGTTGTGGAAAGTACTTCGTTTGTACATGCTTTCGTACACTTGTGTGGTGAAGCGTTTTAGCGGAGCAAGTTCCATCTGGATGAGGCGGGCCAGGATTTCTCCTACCCGGTGATTGTTTATTCTTCCTGTGGATATTCCTTCTACCCATAATTCGGCTGCATAGGAACGGACTGTTTTGTCTACAAAAAGCAGCGAACCACTTAGTAGGAGCAAACTCATCTCTTTGAGCGGGCAGTGGAAAGACAACAGCATGCGCAAGGCACAGGCGAGGGTGCGTTTGCTGTCTTCCTGCGGAGTGCCGAAAGTCATGTAGCAAGTGATAATTTGGGCTATCAATGGTTCCGGGCGGTTGGGGAAACAGCATAGCAGAGGTTCCATGTAACGGGAATCATCCATGTTATATTTACTGTTGATAATCAGATGTTCCTGCCATAACTGGTGGCTGTTGTATTCAGTATATGTATGCCATTTGTAGAACTCGAGTTGGAGCAGACGCCTGTCAGTTTCGTATGATTTCTCTTTGGGTTTCACCTCTTTCCACTCGTAGTCTCCTGTCAGATAGTTGTGTGGTAATGTGTTACAGGCGAAAGATTTGAATGCTTCGAATTCCGTCTCCGGTGCTTTTTCCAGTCCGGCGGCCATCCAGGCGGTTGGATGATTGTAGGGCGGTTCGGGTAGCGTGTTTTCATCCAACAGGAACAGAAAGAGATGCAGGTATTCATCTTGCAACAGTTGCCGGGCGGTGGCGATGGCTTCTTCTTTGTCTTCCATGGCACATCGGGCAATAGCTAGCTGGAAATCCCATGGACAGGGTTTCGTTTCTGCTTTCTGATATACGGCAAGCCGGCGTACCAGTTCGGTAGCCTGTACGTATGCCGGGGTATGGGTGGGAGTAGAAAGTAGGGGGAAGGCATTGCCTCCTTTTATTTTACGGATCACATTTAGCCATAAATGTTTGATGGGCGTGAAACAGGTTGCGTTGCTGTAGCCGGGTTTCCAGTCGGCAAGTCGTTTGAAAGAGCGCTCGTCATAAGCTCCTCTGTTTTCATCTATTCCTTTCAGCCTTTCTTCCAGTCGGGTGAACATATTTCTCAAAAATCCTGTGTTGGAGGTATCTTTCTGTGCCCATAAGCGTTGATATTCCAGTAGGAAGGTAGCGAGAAGATCTTCGTATGGCTCCCAGCTATTGGCAACGATAGTGGCAGCCCGTTGGAAAACAGGTTCCATCCGGTTGAGATCTTCTTTGTCCAATTGGGGATGGAAGGCAATGATGGCGGCAATGGTTGTTTCTATCTCCCAACTTTCCTCCATATCGAACAAACGACTAAGCTGGAACAGGAAATCTTCTTTGTTGGCGGGGAAGGGAATAAAGTTGTCTTCCCTGCAGATGTATACCGTTTCTCCCACACTTGCATCAGGCTCATGGGGTTCTTCTGTAGGCTGCGGCGTGAAAGAAGAGAGTATCGCATGCACGCTTTGAAACATCTCCGGTTGATAAGATTGCAGTGTTTCCTGGAGATTGGATGAAGAGGCGTCTCCATATTTTGATATAAAATTAGCGGCTTTCTTTTGAAGGCTTTCGTCTTTCTTCAAGAAGAGTTGGCAGAGAGTGATGCAGCAGGGCTCTTTCATCTCGGGATGTTGTGCGACGATCTTTTCAAAGAGGGCGTAAATGGTAAGTAGCGAGTTTTTGGGGCTGGAGAAGAAAAGGGTGGTTGCACGTTCGATGAATTCCTGATAACGGAATCCTTCTTCGGATGCAATATTTTTCAACTGTTGCAACATCACGTTCACCGGTTTGGTATAGGAAGAGGTGAATATTTGCATCATCTCTTCTTGCAAGGATAACAGTTCTCCGGTAGTTGGTTGCAGAGTTTCGAAGAATCCGGCAAACCATCCTGCCATATCTTTTTTGAAACTCCGGTGGAAGGTGGCGAGTGTGGCTTTTAATAGGCGTTCTCTATCCAGATGGCCGTCCAGCGAAAAGCGGTAGAGAGCGGCACTGATACTTTCATCCCGTGCGGTAACTCCTTTTTTATAAGCCTCTTTGGCGCAATCATCTTGATAGCCGATGGACGATTCGTATTCGAAAATCGTCCAGATATGTTCTTTCAGGGTGATGTCCCGCTTGAGTAATAACTCACTGTTGAAAGTATCGTTTCCTTTAGGTTCTTTATTTCTGATACGGGTAATCCAGGGGAGTACATGTGCAATGCGGCTTGGAGCGATTTCTTTGAGGTATCCCATATCCATGAGCTGCATCAGCTGTTCGTAATTGAGATCGAAATTAAACCAAGTTTTGTCATCATTGATAAAATCAGTCAGCCAGGTGGGGTAGTAGAGCGGGAGTAGTTTGCAAAGCATATCAAACTTTACATGATATGCCATATCCATCTCCCGTTTGTTGGCGCAGACAAACTGGACAGCAGATAGAAAATGTGCCCGTGCCGCACTGCAGGTTGTCTCACTACTGAAACCGGCAAACTTACTTTTTATCCATTGTAAATCCCGGATAACCGGCAGCAGCTTCCGTCTTTCTTTCATTGGTAACTCCAGTAATCTCTTGACAAAAGGGATTAATATCTTCTCTTCATTCTCCGGAATATCCACATAAGCCTTGGATAATTTCTCGAGTTCTTTTTTTAGTTCTTCCATTGTACTAGTTTCTTTACTGCCAGAATATGTTTGCAAGCTCCCCGTTCTCCTTGATTGCTGCTGAACCAGGTGCAAGTGCAACGCTCCTTCTCGCTTTCTCTGTCGAGAATGACCGTATGTCTGACACCTCCGCTTCCTGCCACGCGTGCTTCTGTCCGTTTCTCGTCATTCGATATGATTTCTACTTTTTCTTCTTCCAGTAATTTTTCTGCAGCTATCATTCGAGGATTGAGACTTAAAATACGTTCGGTTTTGAAAGGCAGGCGACGGTAGAAGAAGCTGTTTTCATCCAAATCGAATCCTAATAACCCCATGGCTGCCAGCCGTGCCGCGAGGGAATCTACCTTCTCCAGGTCAATATGTTCCTCTATGGCAAAAAGAGTGGGGTTGAACTGTTGGTTGGCATAACTGTATTTATCCATTGCTTCTATCCATCTTTCGGGGACATCTTCGAGCAGAGATTCCAGTGCGGCGCCTTCTCCGGAAAATCCTCTCCAACATTCGCGGGAAAGAGAAAGGCTGAAGCGTACCGGACCGAAATAAAGTTGCCAAATGGTAGATTGCATGGTGGGATGCGCAAAGACTTTCAGCTCATCGGCAAATGGAAGCAAGGGCTCGAGCAGACGTAAGCGATGAAGTCCTCCAATGCAGACGGCATTCATGCTTTTCACCGGTGAAAAGGCGGGTTTTTGACCGCGCATCACTAAATAATAGTCGCATTTCACACTACTTTTCGGAAGAGTCTGGAAGAGTTGTAAGGTTTGTATGCGATTGAAAGAGTAGAGCTGTTCCGCAACGGATTGATAAATCTGTACCGTAGTCAGCCCTTTTATCCATTTCACGGGAAGAGGTACTTTTCGTTCTATCACTTTCTCACCTTTATGATAAAGTCCCACCTCTTTGGGACCGACCGACATTACCATATTCTCCTGTCTGCCTATTCCTCCTAAGGCAGAAATCATTCCGGGATTAAAATCTACGTTTGTTGTCCCGTTTTCCAGAAATTCTCCGTCGTGTCCGTCAGGAAGCACGTCGACTCTGGCATATACACCTGCACAATTAGAGAATCCTTCAAAACGCAGGCGGTCATTTCCTGCGGTTACAATCGGATCTTTCAGCATGGAAAGCTGTGACGGTGTCAGATTAAAACTGGACTGCACAACATTGGATAATGCGATGAGGCAGCGTGCTGTCATGTAGGGTTGTGTCAACTTTCCCCAAAAGAAACAGGGTGTTTCTTTCTTTTCTATTTCGCTGTATTTGGCAAGAAACAGTTCGTCCTGATCGGCTGACCGTTGCAGTGCGGAAGGAGCTGCATATTGGTAAGAGATGGTATCAGTCATAGATAGTAAATCTGAATTTGGTTGTATATTCTCCAAATATAGAAATTAATTCTTAGTGAAAAAAAGAAGTAGGAGAATTTACATCGCTTTGGAATACTGATATTATAAAATATCGTCAAATGAAGCATTTATGCCTCTTTTGGCAGCAAATATTAAATACAATTCTTTATAGTCAGGCACAATTTTTTATACATAAAACAACTATTATTTATAACTATTCTTAATTTCTACGTTCCTTTTTGCCGGAAAATAATACTTTTGTTCCCATAATTAGAATGTTTTAGTAACAGATTCTAAATTAAGTCTTATGAATTTTTAAAGATGAAAAAGACAGCTGTTTGTGAAAATCGCTAATATTGTTTGTTTTGTTTGTGTTATCCCATTTTGAGTCAGGTGTGACTTCAAAATGGGATTTTCGCTATAAAGACAGTCTCAAAACCACCTGAATACTATCAAAAATGACCTAAATTCTATCAGTGGATAGATTTTCCCCTAAACAATGTCTGTTCTTCACCTGCCACATTTGTTGAAAACCCGTAAACTTGCAACATCAAAATGATGATAACGAATACTCACAATTTAAAAATAACGTATATGAAAAGTTTAAGCTTCAGGAAAGATCTGATAGGAGTACAGGATGAATTACTCCGTTTTGCATATAAACTGACAACCGATCGTGAAGAAGCAAACGATTTGTTACAGGAAACCTCATTAAAAGCATTGGATAACGAAGACAAATATACCCCCGACACAAATTTCAAAGGATGGATGTATACTATAATGCGGAACATCTTTATTAATAATTACCGCAAAGTAGTGCGCGATCAGACATTTGTCGATCAGACTGAAAACCTCTATCACTTAAACCTGCCGCAAGATTCAGGTTTTGAAAGTACGGAAAGAGCTTACGATTTAAAAGAAATGCACCGTGTAGTCAATGCTCTGCCGAAAGAATACAGAGTTCCGTTTGCTATGCACGTTTCAGGATTCAAGTACCGTGAGATTGCAGAAAAGCTGAATCTTCCGTTAGGTACTGTAAAGAGCCGCATATTCTTTACCCGTCAGAAATTGCAGGAAGAATTAAAGGACTTCCGCTAAACGTTTACTATCAATTTTCAGTTGGTATCAATAGGTATAGGGCAAAAGGATCTCGTTTCCTTTTGCCTTTTTTATTTTATGTGTTGGAGGTTTGTATTTGTTATGGGAATTTTTTCAGTAACTTTGTCACTGTTTAATTGACTGCTCTGACTTATCAGTCAAGGATAGTCGATTTGCTTCTCTAAATTGTCGAAGAATGAATAAAGATATAAGTGTTATGATAAAAGCGATCATGCTCGATGTGGATGGAACATTGGTGAGTTTTGAAACTCATAAAGTGTTGCCATCCTCTGTTGATGCCCTTAGGAAGATTCATGACGGTGGAATTCGAATAGTCATTGCTACCGGTAGAGCGGCAGGCGACCTTCATGAAATAGCTGATGTTCCGTATGACGGAATTATTGCATTGAATGGTGCCGACTGTGTTTTGCGGGATGGCACTGTGATAAGAAAGCACCTTATTCCGAAAGATGATTTTAAGAAAGCCATGGAAATAGCAAAGACCTTTGATTTTGCAGTCGCTATTGAATTGGATGAAGGTGTGTTTGTTAATCGTCTGACTCCGACTGTCGAACAGATTGCTAAAATCGTGGAACACCCTATCCCGACCGTTGTAGACATTGAAAACCTGTTTGAAAAGAAAGAGTGTTGTCAGCTTTGTTTTTATATCGATGATGAGATGGAACAAAAAGTGATGTCGTTTCTGCCTAATCTTTCCTTGTCGCGCTGGCATCCTTTATTTGCTGACGTAAATGTGGCAGGAATAAGTAAAGCAACCGGCCTTTCGGTATTTGCTGATTATTATGGGATCGGAATGACGGAAATAATGGCTTGCGGCGATGGTGGTAATGATATTCCTATGTTGAAAGTTGCCGGAATCGGAGTGGCTATGGGAAATGCATCGGAGATAGTCAAGGCTTCAGCCAATTTTGTTACTGATACGGTGGAGAATGACGGGCTTTGTAAAGCGCTGAAACATTTTGGAATTATTTAATATTGGGTACTCTATAGCTTAATATTATAGGTGTTATTCCCCTATTGCTTATTCTTCGCCATTTCTGCTTTGTCCGTTGCTGTTGTTTTTACCTGTTTGGGAACAATTAGTTATCTTTTATTCTAGTTGGAGGATGGCTATAAAAAGGAAAAATTCCTGCAAGTGCTTCACTTGCAGGAATTTTTCAGTGGACCAGCCTGGGCTTGAACCAGGGACCTCCAGATTATGAGTCTGTTGCTCTAACCAACTGAGCTACAAGTCCGATGTATCCTTTGTTGGATGCGGTGACAAAAGTAGTATTTTCCCTCGAATTATGCAAATCCTTTTGATAAAAAACTACGATACTTTATTTTTAGAACTTATATTTGCGCTTCGGGTTCTTGGGGAACCATCCTTTTTGTACCCGTTCTTCCTGTTCGAAGACCTCTTTAATCGTCCAGAAGGAAGAAAATGCAAACACGCCAAGCAAAGAAGATAAAATCACATTATCGATGCTTAATGAGGCGACCACACCGGCTATGCCGAGTACCAGGAATATCCACCAGCATTTTGTACCCCAATAGTATTCGGCCTTTACCACGACGGGGTGAAAAAGGCCGATAATCAAAAAGGTACATATTCCGATGAATAACCCCGCAAGGTGATATTCATTTAGAAATTCCATCACAATTATTTTTCAACGCGGATGGGGATTTCTTTCTTGATACTCTGTTCCAGAGAAATCAATGTCTCGGTAGCTACCACACCCGGTATTTCTTGCATTTTGTTATTCAGCAAATCCATCAGATGTTCGTTGTCGCATGCATAAAGCTTTGTCAGCATTGTGTACGGACCTGTAGTGAAATGACATTCCACAATTTCGGGAATCTTTTGTAGTTCCGCTACGACAGATTTGTACATGGAGCCTTTTTCCAGTTTGATACCCACGTAGGTACAAGTTCTGTATCCCAATGATTTCGGGTTCACATGGTAACCAGAGCCTACAATGACACCTAGGTCAATCAGTCTTTGCACACGCTGATGGATAGCTGCGCGTGACACTCCACATTCGGCTGCTACGTCTTTAAAAGGGATGCGGGCATTCTGGGAGATAATCTCTAGGATCTGCCTGTCGAGGTTGTCTATTCTTTCCATAATAATAAATTGTAATTTCCTGTTGTTATCAAATAGTAAGCAAATATAGAGATTTATTTTAATTATTCTTCTTTTCGGAGAAAAAAAATAGGAAAAAGCAAAAAAAAGAGGCACAAACGTTTTGCACCTCTTTCCTTTTTCTATTTAGAAAAGAACTTTCTTATTTCTTATCTTTTTCGATGCCCAACAGTTCAACTTCGAAAATCAAAGTAGAGAACGGTTTGATTTGATTGCCAGATTCTCTAGCACCGTAAGCAAGTTCTTGCGGGATGTAAAGTTCCCATTTAGAACCTACAGGCATCATAGTCAATGCTTCTGTCCAACCTTTGATTACTTGGTTGGCACGGAAAGTAGACGGTTCGTTACGTTTGTAAGAGCTGTCGAATTCTGTTCCGTCGATCAAAGTACCTTTGTAGTTCACTTTCACTTTGCAAGTGTCAGCAGGAATTTCACCTTTGCCTTCAGTGATTACTTTGTATTGCAGACCGCTTGCAGTTGTTTTTACGCCGTCTTTAGTCTTGTTTTCAGCGAGGAATTTTTCGTTTTCAGCTTTGTAGTCAGCATATTTTTCTGCCAAAGCTTTTGCTTTGATAGTTTCCATAGCTGTACGAGTATATTCTTGAGCTGCTTCCATAGTCATTACGCCACCTTTTTCTAAAGTACCTGCGATGAAACCTGCCATGAAGTTTTCTTTGCTGATAGTTTTAGTAGAGTCAGTGCCAAACAATTCCTGGTTGATACCTTTCATCATCTGGTTGCTGATTTGCTGACCGATTTGCAGACCTGCCATGTAAGCGATGTCTTTTTTGCTAGTCTTGTTTGCACCTTCATTCAAACCTTTGATGAAGTCTGCCATATAAGCAGTATCAACGTCCAGACGACCTGTCAGATAGCCTTTCAGACCTTGAGTCTGCGCCATACCGATAGAATAAGACAGTGAGTCGATGTCTGATTTCAGATTTGCTTTAGGAGCTTGAGCTGTACAAGAAGCAAGGCTTGCAGCAGCGGCGATTGCCATAAAAATACTAACTTTTTTCATTTTGCTTTGAAATTTTTTATTTATAATACTTCGAGTAATTCTACTTCAAAAATGAGTGTGCTATGAGGAGGGATCATTTCTCCGGCACCTCTTGCGCCATAACCAAGTTCTGACGGAATATACAGTTTCCATTTAGAACCTTCCGGCATCAGTTGCAAAGCTTCCACCCATCCCGGGATTACTTGGTTGACACCGAATACAGCCGGTTCTCCGCGTTGGATAGAGCTGTCGAACAGTGTACCGTCAATCAATGTTCCTTCATAGTGGCATCTTACCTGGTCGGTAGCTTTCGGCTTTTTGCCTGTACCTTCTTTGATGATTTCATATTGTAGTCCGCTGGGAAGAACAACTACGCCCGGTCCTTTTTTGTTTTCTTCGAGGAAAGCTTGTCCTTGCTCGATAGCAACGGCACCCATTTTAGTTTCCAGTTCTTCGAAATACTTGTTTACTATTTCGCGGGCTTCATTGTGGCTGATAGCCGTCTGATTGCCTTCCAATACGTCTTTGATTGCTTGTGCGAAATCATCTACCGCAAGGTTTCCGATTCCCATGCTTGATAAGTTTTGACCAATTCCGAGGCCAATAGAGTAACTGAATTTATCCATATAATGTTTTTTGTTGGCGATTGAAATGTATCACCTTCATGGTTTTAGCTTTCAATCAATTGCAAATTTATGAATCGCAAAAGTACGTGTTTTATTTGAATGATTTAGCATTTGCTATTTAAAAATTCTTATATCTGTGAAAGTTAATCGCTTTTCTTTAAAGAATTAGTTTTTTTGTTCGTAGGATTTAATCGGCTTATTCTTATTATTTAGGTTGGTTTATGTAGATAATTAATCGTCTGACAGCTGTTGAACTTGCGTCTGACAATTGTTATTGCCATAAATGATGCTAACTATCTGCATCTTTCATCTTAAAGTTCTGCATAAATTGGATTATATTAAGCGTGAGAAAGTGTTCTTTTATTCGATGATTCTGATTACATTTGTGTGGCTATTAAAAAAGAAGGAGGAATAGTAATGAAGAATCTGGTAGTTTTGACGGGTGCGGGTATGAGTGCCGAGAGTGGGATTAGTACATTTCGCGATGCAGGCGGTTTGTGGGATAGGTATCCTGTGGAGCAGGTGGCCACTCCTGAAGGTTATCAGCGTGACCCGGCTCTGGTGATTAATTTCTATAATGAGCGTCGGAAACAGTTGTTGAAGGTAAAACCGAACCGTGGACATGAATTGTTGGCGGAACTGGAGAAAAACTTCCATGTGACGGTGGTGACACAGAATATTGATAACTTGCACGAACGTGCCGGGAGTAGCCACATCATTCATCTGCATGGCGAACTGACGAAAGTGTGTTCCGGTAGGGATCCTCATAATCCCCACTACATAAAAGAACTGAAACCGGAAGAATATGAAGTGAAGATGGGAGACAAGGCCGGCGACGGCACTCAATTGCGACCTTTTATCGTATGGTTTGGAGAAGCTGTGCCGGAAATTGAAACAGCCATCCAATATGTGGAGAAAGCGGATATTTTCGTCATTATCGGTACGTCGCTTAACGTATATCCTGCGGCGGGGCTGCTTCATTATGTACCGAGAGGAGCAGAGGTGTATCTGATTGATCCGAAACCGGTAGATACGCATACTTCCCGTTCGATACATGTAATTCAGAAGGGAGCTTCTGAAGGAGTGGCTGAATTGAAACAGTTGTTGGGAGTTTGAGAGGTTTTCTTTTCCCGGTTTTATTCCAGTTCGGTGGCAAAAATATGATTGTTCCGGAGTACTTCCGATATTTCGAGTGCAGAGATATCCCTGCACTCGATTCTTAATATTTTCTCCCAGTCCTCAAAGTCCACATTCCATTTGTCTATTTGGGGGAACTCTGCCAAAAGCTCTCCTATGCGCTTGATGTCACGCCTTTGGGTGATAGAAGTTCGAAAAATCAGAATCTTATTTTCTTTTTCCATATTCTTTAGGGTTTTATTTTAATGAACGGAACTCCCGGATCGTCATACTGAAATGCAACCTGAAATTGCGACTTAAAAGTGAAAGGCTGCTAAAGCCGCAAAGACGGGCGATTTCGGTGGCGGAAAGTTCCTTGTTTCGTTTTAATAATAGGGCTGCTTTTTCAATCCGAGTGCGTTTGATATAATCCGTAGGCGTTTCGCCCGTCAGGATTGTAAATACGCGATGGAAGTGGAAAGGAGAAAAGCAGGCGATACCTGCCATTTTCTGTAATGATAACGGCTGGTCTATGTGATTGTGAATATAGTCGGTCACTTTATTGATCCGTAACTGATATTCCTGTTTATTGATATCTTTCGTCTCCATGTTTTCTGCAAAGTAAAGGATTATAAATGCCGGAGAGTTGTCCTATCTTGCTAACTTCTCCGGCAGATAATCAATCTTTTTTTTGTCCTATATAGAATACGTAGCCGTAGTATTCTTTATACTTATTATATAGGCTCTCTTCATACCGTTGCCCGGTGATGAGGTCTGCGGCTGCGTCATTTCCTGCATATTCCTTCAAAAAAGCTTCCTGAACAGGGAACTGGGGAGCGTAGAAATGCTCAAGCCAGCAATTTTCCGGTAAAATGAAATGGGCTGTCGGGATATATCCTGCTTTTTCCATTTGCATTATCTTTCTTGGAATCGTATCGATTTCCGGGTAATTGGCCATCCAGAAGTCTTCTATTTCGGAGGGACGTTCCGGGGTGAACCAGGAGGCTTCCGTTACAGCGATAAATCCGTTCTTTTTCAGGAATTTGTTCCATTCGTTCATGCCGCGTTCGAATCCTATGTTATAGATAGCGCCTTCGGACCAGATCAGATCGAGTTCTTCCTCTTGAAATGGCAGAGCGTCCATGGAACCGACGATACCCTTTACTCTGTCTTCACAATGGGCTTCTATTGCATTTTTGTTGAATAGCTCGATAAAGTCGGGGAAAAGGTCGATACCTGTAATTTGTCCTTTCGTATAGTTGGCTAATGCCATTGTCTGACCGCCTGTGCCACAGCCAATGTCGGCTATTCGTGCCTTGTCGGACAGTTCGTTGATGAAGCTTACGGCTTTTTGTGTGACTTCAGGACTTCCGGGACCTTGACGTTTTAATGCCTTGAAGTAATTACATATCAGTGTAAAATCGAATTCGTGGATTGATTTAAAATCGTTACTCATTGTTTTAATGTTTTGGTTGTACGGCGAATGGAGGCATATAATGATGCTTGCAACCATTTGACCATACAAATAGTTTAAAAATTTAGATATAGAAAATAACTCTGACAAGAGTATGTCAGAAAACATAAGGGATAATCTGTAATGAGAGGAAGGCTTACAGATTATTTACAGAACGGAATCCTTATGGAATGAAAATGAGTTAAACATCCAATTATTTCTTTTAGTTTGTGACAAAGATAGGGTTTTAGCTGCAAAACTCAATGATAACTTGATTGAAAAAAGACTGTAAACCTGTATTTTAGCAAGAATAGTCAAATAGGAATATGTTTATATATCCGGTTGCATGGATGAGATTGATCGTCCAAATTGATTGAAACTACATTTTTTTGAGTTATTTTTGTCGAATATTAAATACAAATCTCTCATTTAATGTATGATACCGATGAAAAGCAAATTATTACTCACATGTACCATCCTGTTTTTCTGTTCCTCTTTTCTGTGCGGACAGAATCAATCTTCTAAAGTGGCAAACTCTGTTGAAACGAATAATGGATGCATCCGGCACCCGTGGCAAGGAAAAAGAGTGGGATATTTGGGAGACTCTATTACAGATCCCAACTGTTATGGTGACAAGATAAAGAAATACTGGGATTTTCTGCAGGAATGGCTGGGAATCACTCCTTATGTATATGGTATCAGTGGCAGGCAATGGAATGATGTGCCCCGGCAAGCCGAGCAACTGAAGAAAGAACACGGTGGAGAAGTAGATGCTATCGTGATTTTGATGGGTACGAATGATTTTAATGACGGTGTACCTATTGGAGAATGGTTTACGGAAACAGAAGAACAAGTGATGGCAGCCCGTGGGCAAACCCAAAAGCTAGAAACCCGTAAGAAACGCACTCCTATAATGGATGGAAGCACGTATAAGGGACGTATCAACATAGGAATCAATAGACTGAAACAACTCTTCCCGGACAAGCAGATTGTGTTGCTGACCCCGTTGCACCGTTCACTGGCCAATTTTGGAGAAACGAATGTGCAACCGGATGAAAACTACCAGAACAGTTGTGGCGAATATGTGGATGCCTACGTGCAGGCTGTTAAAGAAGCCGGCAATGTGTGGGGAGTTCCCGTGATTGATTTTAATGCGGTAACCGGATTGAATCCGATGGTGGAAGAACAACTGATTTATTTCTACGATGCGGGATATGACCGTTTGCATCCCAGCACGAAAGGACAGATACGCATGGCACGAACGCTGATGTATCAGTTGTTTGCGTTGCCTGCTACATTTTAAATAGGTCGGACAGAATTCTATGAAATTGTACACTATTCTATAGTACATTTTCTGCAAACCTGTAATTTTGTCTTCTATAAATAATAGAACCTATGAGACATAAACTTCTGTTTTCTTTTTTCATCTTTTTGATAGTTGCTTTACCGATTCGTAGTAAGGATTTTGTTTTGACTTCCGGTCAAACAGTTGTCATCGCTTGCAGCCCTTCTGAAGAACTGGTTGTACGAACCGCATTGGAAATGCTGGGGCGTGATATTCAGACAGTATTGTCGTCGACTACCCAAGCGAATGAGAAAACAGGTGAAATTGTGATAGGAACGGTGGGGCAGAGTGAGCTTATCAGCCGGACCGGCATAGATGTTTCTGCGCTAAAAGGCAAGAAGCAGGCTTTTCTATTATCTGTTTCTCCGGAGGGTAAATTGATCGTAGCCGGCAGTGACAAACATGGTACGGCTTATGGAATACTCGAAATATCCCGTTTGTTAGGTGTCTCTCCCTGGGAATGGTGGGCGGACGTAACTCCGGAAAAGAAGAAACTTTTTAAGCTATCTTCCAAATTCCAAAGTCTTCAGGCTCCTTCGGTGGAATATCGGGGTATATTTATTAATGATGAAGACTGGGGCTTGATGCCATGGAGCAGTCGGACCTATGAACCTTCAAAAGTGAAAGGTGAGATAGGCCCGCGTACCAACGAGCGTATTTTTGAACTCTTACTTCGTCTGCGTGCCAACACCTATTGGCCTGCAATGCACGAATGTACACTTCCTTTCTTCCTGACCAAAGGCAATCAGGAAGCTGCCAAGAAATATGGAATCTTCATCGGTGCTTCCCATTGCGAACCGATGGCTTGCAGCGCTGCCGGCGAGTGGAAACGAAGAGGAGAAGGGGCTTATGATTATGTGAATAATGCTCCGGCTGTTTACAAATTCTGGGAAGACCGTGTAAAAGAGGTGGCAGATCAGGAAATACTCTATACGTTGGGTATGCGTGGTGTACACGATGGTAAGATGCAGGGAGCGAAGACGGTGGAAGAACAGAAGGCCGTAATAGATCGTGTGTTTGCAGATCAACGCGGGTTGATTGAAAAATATGTTGATAAGGATGTGACTAAAGTCCCGCAGGTTTTTATCCCTTATAAAGAGGTACTCGACATTTATCATGCCGGATTACAGGTGCCCGATGATGTAACATTGATGTGGTGTGACGATAACTATGGCTATATCCGCCATTTTCCTACGGCCGAAGAATGCGCACGTAAAGGAGGGAATGGAGTCTATTATCATGTTTCTTATTGGGGACGTCCGCATGACCATCTCTGGTTGAGTACGATGAGCCCGTATCTGATTTTCCAACAAATGAAGCTGGCTTACGATCGAGGCATACAGAAGATGTGGATACTGAACGTCGGAGATATCAAGCCTGCTGAGTATCAGATAGAGTTGTTTATGGATATGGCCTGGAATATAGAAGCTGTGGCCTCGGAAGGAGTGACCTCTCATCTGAAACACTGGCTGGAACGGGAATTGGGAGCTTCGTGCGCAAAGGCAGTATTACCTGTGATGCAGGAACACTATCGTCTGGCCCATATTCGTAAACCTGAATTTATGGGAAATACGAGGGAAGAGGAGAAAGATCCTGTTTATCGTGTTGTCAAAGATCTCCCATGGAGTGAAAAAGAAATCAACGGACGTTTGCAGGCTTATGATAAATTGTCGGAGGCAGTGGAACGGGCAGCTTCGAAAATCCCATCCGGCAGACAAAGTGCCTATTTTGAATTGGTGAAATACCCGGTGCAAGCTGCTACACAGATGAACCGGAAATTGCTATATGCCCAATTAGCCCGCCACGGAAAAGCGGACTGGGAGAAAAGTGATCTTGCCTATGACAGCATTGTAGTATTGACAAAACAGTATAACTCACTGGAAGATGGAAAGTGGAACCGCATGATGGATTTCCAACCCCGAAAACTCCCCGTATTCAATCGCGTGGAAAGAAAAACGGCTACTTCTCCGATGATGAAAGAGCGTGTAGCTATCTATAAATGGAACGGCTTGGATGGGAAGAATATCCTGAATAGTAAGACCTTGAATGCGCGGAAAGGAACTTTTGCTATTTGTGAGGGCCTGGGATATGAAAGCAAAGCGACAGGCATTGACAAGGGAGATGCACTGATGTTCTCTTTTGACAACTGGAAAACAGACTCGGTAGAGGTTGACATCCGCTTGTTGCCTAATCATCCTGTGAGAGGAGATCAATTACGTTTCTCAATATCGTTGGACGATGCAGCGCCTGAAGTGATCTCTTATGAAACGAAAGGACGGAGTGAAGAATGGAAAGAGAACGTGCTGCGCAATCAAGCCATCCGAACGGTTCGACTTCCGGTATCCGGAAAGAAGTCCCACAAATTGGTAATCAAGGCATTGGACGAAGGAGTGATATTAGACCAGGTGATGCTTTATATGCCTTCGCCTACTGGTGAGTAACTGCACGGATCACGAACCATGCATGATGCGCCACGGTTCCAATCAGCCCGTAATGCTTTGCCATGATCCGAAATCTTTCTTTGAGGGATGCTTTCTGATTCCGGGTAGTCATTCCCTCCTCCAGATAGTCGATGATTGTCAGGTGGGTATTGTGCAAAGTACGTGCTTTCTTCATGATGCGGATGCACCAGTCGAAATCTGCAGAAAAGCGATATTGCAGATTATATGGCTCTACGAGCGTGTGGCGGGGGAAGAATGCCTGGTGGCAGACTAACATTCCCTGTTTGAAACTTTTCCAGGTGAGCGTTTCAGGGGCGGACAATCTGCGCATCCGCAGGAAATGCCTGTCCTTGTCTACGATAGCGGTTTCTCCGTAAAGTATATCGGGCAGTTCATTGCCGTTGATGGTGTGCACCATTTGTTGCAGCGTATCATCCTCATGAAAACAGTCGCCTGCATTCAGGAAACAGAGATAATCACCGCTGGCAAGGGCGATGCCCTTATTCATAGCGTCATACAGTCCTTTGTCGGGTTCGCTGACGACGGTGTGTATGCGTGACCGGTAGCGGTTGATAATAGAGAGGGTTCCATCCTTGGAAGCTCCATCCACGATAATGTATTCTATATGATGATAGGTTTGTGAAATAACACTTTGAATCGTGTCTTCCAATACCTTTTCAGCATTGTATGTCACCGTAATGATAGAGAACTTGGGAGTAGGATGGACACTATGCATATTTCCCCGTTATTTTATTGTAGACATCTGTATATTTCTTTGCAACGATACTCTCCGAATAATTACCCAGAACCTTGCGGCAGGCCTGTGCAGAGAGTTCGTTGTATTCCGGTTCCGTCAATATCCAATGTATGCCGTTGGCAAAATCTTCCGAGGATTTGTATTGTGCCACGTAGCCGTTGTGCAGATGATCGATCATTTCGGGGATACCTCCCACATTAAAACCGACACAAGGCACTCCACAGGCCATTGCTTCCATAATCATATTGGGAAGATTCTCTTCCAGAGACGGGATGGCGAAGAGGTCTACGGCATTGTAGATATTCACTACTTCATGCTCATTTTTGATATAAGGGAGCGGGTATACATGGAAAGGAAGTTGTTCCTGTAACTGCTGCGACTGGTTGCCGAATACGACTACACCCAGTGAGTCTTTCCATTCCGGATGCTTTTCTGCTAACAGTTTGCATGCCCCAATCAGATAGTCGACCCCTTTTCGTTTATCGGTGATCTTTAATGAGCCGAACAAAACTAGTTTCTTACCTTCCGGCAACATGAATTTGGCACGCGCTTCCTTCTTGTTCATGGGTTTGAACAAGTTGGTATTAATAGCGTTCGGAATATTGGTCACGCTTTTCCCTTCAAATAATGCACTGGTCTGGGCTTGTTCCTTCAGCCAATGGCTGCACGTGACGAAATGAATGGGAGCGTAGCTGTATAACTTTTGTTTTTTGCGGAACGTGCGATAGGATAAATCCTTTCGTCCCCCGCCTTTGTAGATGTACGGACAGTCGTGACATTCCTGCTGATAGTTGTTGCACTCCCGTGCGTAATGGCAGATGCCGGTGCATGGCCACATATCGTGCATGGTCCAGACTATGGGTTTGCCGGAGGTCAGTATCTTTCGTATATCGTTCAGTGAGAGCATTCCCTGGTTGATCCAATGCAGATGGATCACGTCGGCCTGGCGGAATTCCGGGAGTGAGGTGATGTCTGTACCTGTGTTGGCGATGTCTACGTCAAACAAATGGTAACGCCGGAAACGGTTGGCACTCCAGATCACAATCCGTTCCCACATGAACTTCCACACTTGCAACCAGTTACTTTTTAAGCGGACAACACTGATTTGGTCGGTCTGTTTGTCACGTACCAGCATTTTGGCTTTGATGCCGTTGTTTTTCAGTGACTCCATCAACCGGCTTGCTGCGATGGCTGCTCCTCCTATTCGTTCAGATGTATTTATAATCAGGACTCTCATGGGCAAAAGTTTATGCAAATGTACGGTTTTTAGAGGAAATGTTTGATATTTCCAGCAAGCTTTCTGCTATTTCGCGTGAAAAGATTTCGAGGTTGAAACGTTCTTCCGCCAGTTTGCGGGCATTCTCTCCCATGCGCCGTGCCTCTTCGGGGTGGTCGGCGATGTAGCGGATAGCGTCTATCCAGCCTTGTACGTCGTTATATTCTACGGTGATGCCTATTCCTTCCTTGTTGATGTCTATTTCGAAGTTGGGGTTGCGCGAACAGATGACGGGGATGCCGAGGGCGAATGCTTCCACGAGCGTGGTCAGTCCTACGGTATAGGGGAAGTCCAGGCAGCAGATCACGATGCAACTTTTGCGTGCCACCAGTTTCCCCAGTTCGTAGGGAATCACTCCGTCGGTATAATGGATGCGAATGGAGTCGGGCAATGCATACGGGTCGATGATCTTTTTATAGTTGATGTTACCGCATGAGACGGCAATGTACAAATCCAGTTTCTCGTTCGTTGCGGCAAATGCCTGGAGCAAGGTGTCTACGTCCCGGTTTTCTTTACCGGTGGAGATAAATCCTTCGGGCTTCCGGTCGGGCATTTCTGCAAGCAGGTGGTCGTAGAAAGGAAGATCCGGTCCCCAATGGATGAGTTTCAGTTTGTGGGACGGTGCTTTCCGGGTTTTCTGCGAGTCCTGAATCAGTTTCCGACTGAACAGGAACATTTGGTCTATACCTTTGTAGAAAAGGCGGGAGATTTGTTCGCGCCACGGTTTGGGATTGGTCACGACTGCCGTATGATGCCAGATCACGATGGGTTTGCGATACAGTCCCAGGGCACGGAGGAAGATGACGGGCTCTATACCCCGGAAAGAGGTGGCGTAGAGGACGTCGTATTTCTCCTTGCAGAAGAGAATCTCTTTGGTGGCGTAAAGCATGAGTTTCAGACGGCCGGAGAAATATTTGCATTTGTGCATCACGGAGTGTATTCCGTAATTCTCCAGTAAAGGAAGTCCGTATAAAATGTGCCCGGGGAATTTATATTCTTTCCATTCCTCGTAGCTTTCCCGTGTGAGGCGGGTATGGTAAAAATAAATAGTAAGCAACTTATTTAGTGGTGCTTGTTTCTTTTCAGCCATTTGTTGATTCGGTTTTTGACAGCTTTCGTAATGATGGAGAAATTGCCGTATTTCAGGTTGAGGAACAGTTCTTCGAACGAACGTCCGATCTTGATCCACGGATGATCCCAGCCCATGATGCGGTAAACGCTCTCTTTGTAGGCAACGTTTTCGATGACGTAGCGGGGATGTTTCAGTGGAAAATCCACCTCATAGCGCTTCATCGTGAAGATGCGGCGGTAACCTTTGGGCAGGGTATGAATCGAGCCGGCGAAATGGGTGGAATCTGCCGTTGCTCCCAAGTTATTAATCATGTTGCGGGTAGGCACGATGCTTAGCCCGGAGTTGAACAGTATGGAGGCGTGGAAGATCGTTTCATAAAAGGCTTTCTGCTGTTCCCGGTGACGCTGGCACATGTAGATAAAGTCGCTCCGGAATTTGCGTTCCTTGATAAGCTGTTCCAGTTGTTGCATATTGAAGGAGTCGTCCAGGAAGTTGTAGAACTCATCCCATTGGTCGACTACCCGTTTCCAGCTTGCCCATCCCCAGATAGAGAAGGTGGTGGTAAAGAAATAGTCGTAGGGCATATCTTGGGTGATTTCTTCGGGGTTAAATCCGGCAATCATGCTGATGCGGGTGTCGTGTTCGTATTTATCCAGCATCTCCTTGCAGAATTGGAAAAAGGAGACGGAGGGCACATCGTCGTCTTCCAATACGATGCATTTGTCGACTTTGGAGAAGGCCCATTTCTGCGAAATGTATTCTGAAGGGTCACAGCCGAAATTCTTTTCCTGATAAAGGCGTTCTACTTCGCATTCCCAGTCTATCTGTGATACGATTTCACGGCAGGCTTTTATTCCGGGCAGGTCACGTTCGTTTCGTGCTCCGTCCTGATAGAGGAAGAGGCGGGACGGACGCGCTTTCTTCACTTGCTCGAACACTTGCGACAACTGTTGCGGGCGGTTGAAGAACAGGATAAGTACCGGGACGTCTACTAAAGCGGATTTCATATTCATAGTTCTTGTTTTGGGGTTGTACTGAATGACAGGGCGGCAGGATAGTGGTTGTTCACTTTTTCCTGCTCTTCTTCTGTAAATCGATGCAGGGTTGGATAGTTGTAACGCAAAAATCCTTCCAGGTCGTCGGGGGCGGTCACTGTGAGAGGGCCGAATTTCACGGGTTGCAGGTGGCGGATGCTTTCTACGGTTACGTGGTCGGCAGTGGCCATTACGTTGTTATAGTAACCGGTGTTTCGTGAGTTGAAACAGCTTTGAACTGACACCAGCATGCGGTAGATTGCTTTTTTAGAGAAAAGTAGGTCGACTACCCTGTTCAGGAAACAGGAGAAGGCTCCCCGGTTTGTAGGGTTCTCTATTTCGCACTTGCCGAAGTGTTTCCACATCCATATTTCTTTTCCCATCAGGCAGCATTTGAGGAAGCCGAGTGCTTCGGATTGTATTCTTCGCAGCAGCTTGTTGTCGGGAATTTTGTCGAATGGGAATATATCGACAAAAATGCCCGGATGCATCGGGACATTCTTGAACATTTCTTCTACAAAAAGGGTGTCGTTTTTCTTGACTTTGGCAAAATAATACGGAGTATGAGGGTCTGTCTCTATCCATGAAAGGAAGTAGGAAGGACCCAGTTCCTCGGGAGCTACTTTCAGAAATTTGTTGTAGTTCTCCCGCGTCATGCCTATGTCAATATCATCATCCCAGGGGAGAATCGCTTGGTCGTAGAGTGCACCGATTGCCGTGCCGCCAATCACAAAATAGGGAATGTTGTGCTTCTGACACACCCGGATGGTTTCTCCCAATATGTCGTAGAGTTCGGCATGTAATAAATCAAGCTCTTCGGCTGTATATTTCTTGTTCATCGGAAATGGTTAATGCACGTTGTGCTACAAAAGTAGTAATTATATTGCTAAGTTACTATAACTCTAAGTTACTATAACTTTAAGTTACTATCATTTTAAGTTCCCTTGCATGTTGAGTTTCCTTGCATAAATTCGGTGGCCACTTGTCCTCGTCCCGGTATGGGAAGTACGGATGCTTGCGGAAAGTCCTTGAGCAGACAGTCTGCCGGATTGATGTCCGGATAGAATTTCTTCAATAGGAACAGGCTGGGGCCGGTAGTGATGCTTCCTATAAAGACGGAGGCGTCCATCAATATCTGTATCGAGGAAAGGAAACGTGCCATTTGTTTCTGTTTCAGCTCTTTGGTGGTCTGCGTGAAAGCGCTGTTGACATATCCTTTTTCGTCGGGGCTGCAAAGGGTGTACCAGTGTATGTCCGGGGCAAGGGTTTGTACTTGTTCGAAAAGGCGGTAATCGTCCGTTAATACAAAGACGTCGCGTAGGGCGGTCTTTTCTTTAATAAGCCGTATGTAGTGTTCCGGTGGAAGCAGGTTGGTTTCGGTGATCTTGTCTCCTCCGCGTATTTGGCATCCTGCGTATTGAGGCGGAAGTTGCAGGCTGGCGGCAAATTGGCGACATTCTTGTGCGGTGGTGTCGTTGAGTTTCCAGGTGATTTCCGTCAGCTTTTGGAAGGTGTGGAGGTAGTCACCGTCTATTCCCAGTTCGGGGATATGGAAGTGTTGGTTGGGGTTGAACGTCACTTGGAAGTTGAGCAGGACCGGTTTACCATACGTGAAGAAAGCAAGGGCTTTTCCGATGATGTTCTTACAGGTTACTTTCAGTTTCCATTTCAGTAACTTCGCTTTAGATAGTTTTTTGTCTTGCATCAATGCTTGCCATGAAGGCAGGCGGTGGGTGTTGTAGGTGTGGTGAAACGGTTCGTGTACTTGCTCACAGAAAGGTGCGAAACAGTCTTCCCATCCCTTTTCCCATCCGAAGTTGGCGTCGTCGGAGTAAAGCTTGAACTGTATTTTGTGTTGCAGGCAATAGAGCATTGCATGGAGCATATAGGTATATTCGGTAAAGAATCCGGCGTCTATACCTATGTGATAGATCATCGTCTTTTTGAAAGAACGATTCAGAAGGCGGTATTTGGTGGCAAGATCATTTGGGTTCATGTGTCTTCTTTTTGATGAAATACTGGATGCTTTCTTTAAAGGTGACCGAACGGCTGCCCCACATGGCGGCTATGTAGAGTGCTGCTGCGAGCACTATCTTGCTTGCCAGGCGGAGATAAATATTCTCGATGGAACGGGTGGAATAATAGGTGATTGCCATTACCGTAGCTGCAATGACAGCATAAGGAAGAATGTCTATCAGTGCATGGCGCAGCTTTAGTCCGATTTCCTGCCATACGAAGTAGTGCCACGTCAGTAGCCACAGTATATTGGTGGATACATAGACGGCGAGCATGGCATAGATACCGTGTGAGTGGACTAACAGAACGCCTGACAGTAGAATAATGCCGAGCGCTATGGTGTTCCACATATAGATGCGGGATTTCCCTTTGCTGATGATGAGTTGCTGATAGAGGTATGCGATGGGAGTGAAGGCTCCGCTGATACACAGAATCTGCATGATGGATATGCTGGAATACCATTTGTCGGTAATGGTGATGATAATCAGTTCTTCTGATACGATTCCCAGTCCGAGCATGGCGGGAAACGAGACGAAAGCGGTGAAACGCAGCATTTTGCGGAATACCCGTTTTTGCCGTTCAAGGTTGTCCGACACTTTGGTGAGTACCGGTTGCGCCACTCCGTTTATCATGCCGGATATAAAGAGCTGTCCCATGCCGCACCATTTATTGGCCTGGTTGTAATATCCTACTTCCTTTTCGGTGTAGAACTTACCCAGTATCACAGAGAACAGGTTGTTGTTGATGTGATTGAATACATTGGTTACCAATAGCTTTCCGCTGAATCCGAACATTTCCTTAATCGGGGTGAAATTAAATTGCAAGCTCGGTCGCCAATGGGTGAAATGCCAGTAACAGGCTGTGTTAACGGCTACATAAACGATGCTTTGCGTGGCAATACCCCAATAAGAGAAACCGAAGTAGGCAAGAGTGACTCCGGTGATTCCGGATACGGTAAGCCCGATAACGGAAGACAGGGCCCGCTGTTTCACCATCAGGTTTCGCAGAAGATAGGCACTGTGGGATATTCCCAGGCTGGCTATGAAGAATCCGATGAAGGAATAACGTGCCAGCGGTGTCAGTTCGGGAGTATGGTAAAAATCGGCAATGAGCGGTGCGCACAGGAATAACAGCAGATACAAGGATAAGCTGATGGCTGCATTGAACCAGAAGACAGCATTGTAATCGTTGTGCGTCACTTCTTTCTTATTAACAAGGGCAGCTGTGAAACCACTTTCCTGTATTGAACTGGCAATGAGGGAGAAGATAGCTAACATTCCCACCATTCCATAGTCCGCCGGAGTGAGCAACCGTGCAAGGAATATTCCGAAAAGCAGGTTTAACAACTGCTGTATGCCGTTGCTGAATCCTCCCCAAAATAATCCTTTGGCTGTTTTCTCTTTTAGTGACTGATTCTCGCTCATGTTATTTGCAAAGAATACATGAAAAGGCTATGCGCAATGATAGCTTTTCATGTATTCCCTATTTAAGTTTTATTATTTTACTTCGCTTCCCGGCTTCACCTCACGTCCCGGCATAATAACTGCCAGACTGCCGTCATTGTTTTCGGCACTTAGAATCATGCCTTCGCTGACGATACCTTTCAGTTTGCGCGGAGCAAGGTTGGCGATGAAGCAAACTTGTTTGCCTACCAGTTCTTCCGGTTGGTAATGCTTGGCAATACCCGATACGATGGTACGTGTTTCCAGTCCGTCGTCGATCTTGAATTGCAGCAATTTATCTGCTTTTGGAACTTTCTGACATTCAAGAATAGTACCTACGCGGATATCCAGTTTCGTGAAATCATCGAATTCGATGTTCGGACGGATCGGATTAGCCTTGTAGTTGGCTTCCTCGTTTGCCTTCTTTGTATCGAGCAACTTTTGTACCTGTGCTTCGATAGTAGCGTCTTCGATCTTTTCGAACAATAATTCGGGTTTGTTCAATTGGTGGCCTACAGGAAGCAGGTTGTCTTTTCCTAATTCAGACCATTCGAAAGTATCCATGTTCAGCATTTTGCGGAGTTTTTCCGAGCTGAACGGCAGGAACGGATCGAAAGCGATGGCAAGGTTGGCAACCAGTTGCAGGGAGATGTTGAGGATGGTACCTACACGCTCCATATCTGTTTTTGCCAGTTTCCACGGTTCGGTGTCGGCGAGGTATTTGTTGCCGATACGTGCCAGGTTCATGGCTTCTTTTTGTGCGTCGCGGAATTTGAATACGTCGAGCAGTTTTTCCACTTCTGCTTTTACGTCTGCAAATTCTTTCAGCGTTTCCTTGTCGTAGTCGGTCAGTTCACCTTGTGCAGGTACGCGTCCGTCGAAGTATTTTTGAGTCAATACCATTGCACGGTTCACGAAGTTACCGTATACGGCTACCAGTTCGTTGTTATTGCGTGCCTGGAAGTCTTTCCAGGTGAAGTCGTTGTCTTTCGTTTCCGGTGCGTTGGCGGTCAGTACGTAGCGGAGTACGTCCTGTTTGCCGGGGAAGTCGATCAGGTATTCGTGCAACCATACAGCCCAGTTGCGGGAAGTGGAGATTTTGTCTCCTTCGAGGTTGAGGAATTCGTTGCTCGGCACGTTGTCCGGCAGGATATAGCTGCCCTCTGCTTTCAGCATGGCAGGGAATACAATGCAGTGGAATACGATGTTGTCTTTTCCGATGAAATGGAGCAGACGCGTTTCGGGATCTTTCCACCATGTTTCCCAGCTGTCGGGGAGAAGTTCTTTGGTGTTGGAGATGTATCCGATAGGAGCGTCAAACCATACGTAGAGCACTTTTCCTTCTGCTCCTTCTACGGGAACAGGAATACCCCAGTCGAGGTCACGGCTCACGGCACGTGGTTGCAGTCCCATGTCGAGCCAGCTTTTGCATTGGCCGTATACGTTGGGGCGCCATTCTTTGTGATCTTCCAGAATCCATTTGCGCAGCCATGCTTCGTGTTTGTCGAGAGGAAGATACCAGTGTTTGGTTTCTTTCATCACCGGTTTGCTGCCGCTGATGGCGCTTTTCGGGTTGATAAGATCCGTAGGAGAAAGTGAGGTTCCGCACTTTTCGCATTGGTCGCCGTAAGCGCCTTCGGAATGGCAGTGGGGACATTCTCCGGTGATATAACGGTCGGCAAGGAATGTTTTTGCTTCCTCGTCGTAATATTGTTCAGACGTTTTCTCGATGAATTCGCCTTTATCGTACAATGTTTTGAAGAAATCCGAAGCCAATTGGTGATGCGTCGGCGAAGTGGTGCGGCTATACACGTCGAATGAGATACCGAATTCTTCGAATGATTTTTTTATCAGCGAATGATAACGGTCTACTACATCCTGCGGAGTAATTCCTTCTTTCTTGGCACGAATCGTGATAGGTACCCCGTGTTCGTCCGAACCTCCGATGAATAATACATCTTCTTTTTTCAGACGCAGATAACGCACATAAATATCTGCCGGTACGTATACACCAGCCAAGTGACCGATATGGACAGGACCGTTCGCATACGGCAGTGCCGATGTGACGGTGGTTCTTTTGAATTTCTTTTCCATTATATAGTGTGATTTTTGTTGTTTTCAACTTTGCAATGTGCAAAGATAATGACTTTTCACCACAGATTACACGGATTAACACAGATTATTTCATTGAAAAGTGGTCACAGAATGAAACAGGAACGTTTCGTAATAAAAAAACAGGTAAAAAGAAAGTGTTTTACCCTGATATAAGTTGGCTAGAAAATAGCCAATTTGTATCGGGGTATTTTTATATTTTCTATTATGTTCTATTTTTAAGATTGAAACAGATTAGGAGTATCTAAACTGTATTCTAATAAAAGAAGTGACGTATAAAATACTGTATGAATATGCGGAATAAGTCATCTTTCTTGAATACAAATGAGTGAATATTCATGATTGTTGATAGAATCATGAATCATTTCTTTTAAAGGAAGACTTCGTTCCTTTTAAAGAAACGGTTTATTGGTCAGTGAGAAGTGCTTCCTTGCTTTTAAACGAAAGGACAAAAGGGTATTTAGAATACTTGTTTTGTGCTGGTTGCTGTCGAATAGGTAACATGTGAGTTGTTTCTATTTGAACTTATATTTGCAATAATCTGCTCCTGAAATTAGGAATTTTGCCTTTTTGATGTTGAATCGAATGATTTAAAGTCTGTTTTGTGTGAATATGGATTATGCAACTTGCTTATCCTTCAAGTTTTCCAATATACTCCGGACTCATCTTGTATATTTTTGATTCTGTATGAGTTTTATGTCCATTTTTTCTGCATAAAGTAATATTCTGTTCTAATGATAAGAATTACATGGTAAGATTATAGCTTTGCATTTCAATAAGTCAGTATAATCTATATAATTTCTTGCTCATTTCCTCTTTTATCATCTATTTCCATCTATATTTCTCCCCTTTTTCTTTCTTTTTTCTCATAAGAAAGAATATATTTGTACCTAAGTTAAACGAAAACCAAAGCATGATATGATAACAACCCAGTTGCTTCGTCCTGAAAGCATTGTTGTAGTAGGGGCATCGAATAATGTACATAAGCCGGGTGGCGCAATATTAAAGAATTTGATAAACGGAGGTTATCAGGGAGAACTTCGGGCGGTGAATCCGAAGGAAAAGGAAGTGCAGGGAGTTCCCGCCTTTGCGGATGTGAATGATCTGCCGGACACAGATCTGGCGGTGTTGGCTGTGCCTGCTTCGATGTGTCCTGATATGGTGGAAACATTGGCTAGCAAGAAACAAACTAGGGCATTTATCATACTTTCGGCAGGTTTTGGTGAAGAAACTCACGAAGGGGCACTGTTGGAAGAACGTATTTTGGAAACAGTCAATAAATACGGGGCTTCGTTGATTGGCCCTAATTGCATCGGATTGATGAACACATGGCATCATAGCGTGTTCAGCCAGCCGATTCCTAATTTGAACTCAAAAGGGGTGGACTTGATTTCCAGCTCCGGTGCTACGGCGGTGTTTATTCTCGAAAGTGCCGTAACAAAAGGTTTGCAGTTCAATTCAGTCTGGTCGGTGGGAAATGCCAAGCAGATCGGCGTGGAAGATGTATTGCAATTTATGGATGAGAACTACGATCCCGAAAAAGATTCTCACCTGAAACTACTCTATATTGAAAGTATTCAGAATCCGGACAGGTTGTTATTCCATGCTTCGTCTTTGATTAGAAAAGGATGTAAGATTGCGGCAATCAAAGCCGGAAGTTCGGAGAGCGGAAGCCGGGCGGCATCTTCCCATACAGGTGCAATTGCCAGTTCTGATTCGGCGGTGGAGGCGTTGTTCCGTAAAGCAGGGATTGTGCGTTGCTTCTCTCGTGAAGAATTGACTACTGTAGGTTGCGTGTTTACTTTACCCGAATTGAAAGGAAAGAATTTTGCCATTATCACCCATGCCGGAGGACCGGGAGTGATGTTGACAGATGCGTTGAGTAAAGGTGGACTGAATGTACCTAAGCTGGAAGGAGAAGTAGCCGAGGAACTAAAAGCCCAACTATTCCCCGGTGCTGCTGTCGGGAATCCTATTGATATTCTGGCTACCGGAACACCTGAACATCTGCGCCTTTGCATTGACTACTGCGAGGAAAAGCTTGACAATATAGACGCCATGATGGCTATCTTCGGAACTCCGGGATTGGTTACTATGTTTGAAATGTATGATGTGCTTCACGAAAAGATGCAGACTTGCAAGAAACCGATTTTTCCCATTCTTCCTTCCATTAATACAGCCGGAGCGGAGGTTTCCGCCTTCCTGGCAAAAGGGCATGTGAATTTTGCAGACGAAGTGACCTTGGGTACTGCCCTTTCACGTATCGTCAATGCTCCTAAACCGGCAGTTCCTGAAATAGAACTGTTCGGAGTAGACGTTCCGAGGATTCGTCGTATTATTGATTCGATTCCGGAGGATGGTTATATCGCTCCCAATTATGTACAGGCATTGTTGCATGCTGCCGGTATTCCGTTGGTAGATGAATTTGTTTCCGATAATAAAGAGGAGATAGTAGCTTTTGCCCGTCGGTGCGGATTTCCGGTAGTTGCCAAAGTGGTTGGCCCTGTGCACAAATCAGATGTCGGCGGTGTCGTTCTGAACATTAAAAGTGAGCAACATCTGGCACTGGAATTTGATCGTATGATGCAGATACCTGATGCAAGAGCAATTATGGTACAGCCGATGCTGAAAGGTACGGAACTGTTTGTTGGCGCAAAATATGAAGAGAAGTTCGGTCACGTGGTACTTTGTGGTTTGGGAGGTATTTTTGTGGAGGTGCTGAAAGATGTATCTTCCGGTCTGGCTCCGCTTTCTTACGAAGAAGCTTATTCAATGATTCATTCTTTGCGTGCTTATAAAATCATTCAGGGAACACGTGGGCAAAAGGGAGTCAACGAAGATAAATTTGCTGAAATTATTGTCCGTTTGTCCACTTTACTACGTTTCGCTACAGAGATCAAAGAAATGGATATAAATCCGCTCTTAGCAACAGAAAAGGCCGTTGTAGCAGTTGACGCGCGTATCAGAATAGAAAAATAGGACTATTCTTTCATTCATTGAGACATATTTACTATCTTTCCGCTGTGATTTTGCCTACATTTGGTAACTCAAACAGAAGGATAGAAAACACGTATGTTTATGAAGAAAGTTCTCATATTTTTAATCTGTTTAATCGGCTATCAGATCGGCTGCCATGCGCAAATGGCGGACGAGCATTATTATTTCAAAAATCTTAGTGTACAGAACGGATTATCTCAAAATACGGTCAATGCGATTTTGCAGGATAAGCAGGGCTTTATGTGGTTCGGCACGAAAGATGGTTTGAATAGATATGACGGTTTGTCATTCCGCAAATTCAAACACGATGACCGCACACGGCGGAGCATTGGTAATAATTTTATCACAGCTCTTTATGAGGACGCAAAAGGAAATATCTGGGTAGGTACGGATGTAGGACTTTATATCTATAATCCGGAAAAAGATTCTTTCCGGCATTTTGCTGAATTGAGCGCAGAAAACACGAAAATAGAGCATACCGTAACTGCAATCTCCGGAGACAACAAAGGATGTGTCTGGGTAGCGGTAGAGTCACAGGGGCTATTTTGTTATGATCTGGAGGAAGGAACACTCCAGAACCACACATTGAAGAACTTTTCTTTTATCTCCACCAATGTCCAGTCTTTTGTTTTCGATAATAGCGGAACCCTTTGGATTGGCTGCTATGGTGATGGACTTTTCTATTCGAAAGACCGTTTGCAAACCCTTCATCCTTATGTATCACCTGTAGACGATCAAAAAACTTATGAGAATGATGTCGTGATAGGCCTGGTGAAAGGAGCATATAATTGTCTATATATAGGCTCTTTAAAAGGAGGAGTGAAAGAACTGAACCTAACCTCTAACAAACTGCATGATTTACTCTCTAAAGATGAAAGTGGAGAGTCTGTTTTTTGTCGTGAACTGCTGGTTGCTTCTGATAATGAATTGTGGATTGGTGCAGAATCGGGACTCTATATTTATAATCTCCGAATGGGTAAGTATGTTCATTTGCGCAGTTCGATCAACGACCCTTATTCTTTATCCGACAATGCTATTTATTCATTGTGTAAGGATCGCGAGGGTGGTATCTGGATTGGTTCTTATTTTGGCGGTGTGAATTACTATCCTCGTTTTTATACGTATTTTGAGAAATATTATCCCAAAGGGACTGATAATGGTTTGCGTGGGAAACGAGTACGTGAGTTCTGTCAGGATAATCAAGGTATTCTGTGGATTGGTACGGAGGACGGTGGTCTGAATCGTTTCAACCCCAAGACCAAAACATTCTCCTTCTTTACGCCCAGTAGTGCTTTTACCAATGTGCATGGTTTATGTTTAATTGGAGATCATCTTTGGGTAGGAACCTTTTCAAAAGGAGTGAAAGTAGTAGATACGCGTACGGGAGCTATCGTGAAAACCTATCAGAAAACGGATTCTCCCCGTTCATTGATAGATAATAGTGTTTTCTCTATTTGCTGCACAACGACCGGTGATATTTACCTGGGAACTTTATTCGGCTTGCTCCGATATAATAAACAGTCTGATGATTTCGACCGGATACCGGAACTGAACGGTCGGTTTGTGTATGACATAAAGGAGGACTCCGGAGGAAATCTATGGTTGGCAACTTATGCTAATGGAGCCTATTGCTACAATGTGAGTGAAAAGAAATGGAAGAATTATTTGCACGATAAAAATAATCCGAAGAGTCTCCCGTATGACAAGGTCTTAAGTATTTTTGAAGACTCTCACCGGCAAATCTGGCTGACTACTCAAGGAGGAGGTTTTTGTCGTTTTCAGCCGGATACGGAGACATTTGCCAACTATAATTTATCTGCCGGTTTGCCGAATGATGTCGTATATCAGATTGTAGAAGACAAGGACGGTCTTTTGTGGTTGACAACCAACAACGGTTTGGTCTGCTTCCAGCCCACAACCGGAGTGATGAAAGTATATACCACTTCCAATGGATTGTTGGGCGACCAGTTTAATTATCGTTCGAGTTTTGAGGCCGAGGATGGTACGATTTATTTGGGTAGTATCGATGGATTTATCGCTTTTAATCCCAAGAATTTCTCGGAGAACAAGTTTCTCCCGTCTATTGTAATTACTGATTTCTTTCTGTTTGGAAAGGAAGTATATGCTGGTGAACCGGGCTCTCCGTTGGAAAAGAGTATCACTTTCTCTGACCAGCTTGTTCTCCAGTCTAATCAGAATTCTTTCTCTTTCCGTGTAGCCGCGCTGGATTTTCAGGCTCCTAAGACAAGTCGGATTATGTATAAGTTGGAAGGCTTTGATACAGACTGGTTGACAGTTGGTGAAAGCCCTATTGTTACCTACTCCAATCTTCGATATGGTGATTATACCTTCCGGGTGAAAGTTGCCAATAGTGATGGAGTATGGAGTGACGATGAAGTGATATTGGAAGTGCATATTCTTCCTCCTTTCTATCTTTCTATATGGGCGTATTGTGTGTATGCTTTGCTGATTATTGGCTGTTCTTTATATACAGTTATGTATTTCAAGAGGCGTAGTAACAACAAACACCGCAGGCAGATGGAAAAATTCGAGCAGGAGAAAGAACGTGAAGTTTACCATGCAAAGATTGATTTCTTTACCAATGTGGCCCATGAAATACGTACGCCGTTGACATTGATTAAAGGTCCGTTGGAAAACATTATATTGAAGAAACAGGTTGATGCGGAAACACGGGAAGACCTGAACGTAATGAAACAGAATACGGAACGATTGTTGAACCTGACTAACCAGTTACTTGACTTCCGTAAAACGGAAAGTCAGGGATTTCGTTTGAATTTTGCGAAATGTAATGTAACGGAGGTCTTGAAGGAGACTCATGTACGTTTCACTTCCCTTGCCAAACAAAAAGGCTTGGAGTTCACTTTGCAAGTACCTGAAAAGGACTTCTATGCACATGTGAACCGGGAGGCGTTTACGAAGATTATCAGTAATCTGTTGAACAATGGGGTGAAGTATGCTGAAAGCTACGTACACATATCTTTGGAAGTGCCGGAAGCGGATGATAATAATTCATTCTGTATTCGTACGGAGAATGATGGGGTGATTATTCCCAATGAGATGAAGGAGGAGATATTTAAACCTTTCGTTCGTTTCAATGAAAAAGAAGACAGAAAGGTGACCACTGGAACAGGAATCGGCTTAGCTCTTTCCCGTTCATTGGCAGAACTGCATCAAGGAACCCTGGCTATGGGAGCAGGGGAAGAAAATAATACCTTCTGTCTGACTTTGCCGATCGTTCAGGATATGACAATCACTTTAACACCGGAACCGGAAGTTGAAATAGACAGGATGAATGAAATTCCTGTTGGAGAGACGGAAAAGAAAGATAACCGGCCTACAGTGCTGGTTGTAGAAGATAATCCGGATATGCTTGCCTTTGTAGTGCGTCAGCTATCGAAAGAATATACTGTATTGACTGCCACTAATGGTGCGGAAGCGTTGCAAGTGTTGGATGGTAATTATGTGAACTTGGTGGTTAGTGATGTTGTGATGCCTGTGATGGATGGTTTTGAATTGTGTAAGACGATCAAATCAGATTTGAATTATAGCCATATTCCCGTTATTTTGTTGACTGCGAAGACGAATATCCAGTCTAAGATAGAGGGAATGGAACTGGGAGCAGATGCTTATCTGGAGAAACCTTTTTCTGTGGAATATTTACAGGCTTGTGCTTCCAGCCTTATTCAGAATAGGGAGAAACTGCGCAAGGCTTTTGCACAGTCTCCTTTTGTGGCAGCCAATACGATGGCGTTGACAAAAGCTGACGAAGATTTTATAAAGAAGTTGAATGAGGTTATCCAGGTGAATTATAGTAATCCGGAATTTAGTATGGATGATATGGCGGATAGCCTGAATATGAGCCGTTCTAATTTCTATCGGAAGATAAAGGGAGTCTTGGATTTGAGTCCGAATGAATATCTTCGACTGGAACGTTTGAAGAAGGCTGCTCAATTATTGAAAGAAGGAGAAAACCGGGTAAATGAGATTTGCTATATGGTAGGGTTTAATTCTCCGTCTTATTTTGCCAAGTGTTTCCAGAAGCAATTTGGAGTGTTACCCAAAGATTTTGTAAGTTAATATTAATTTATAGCTATAAAGATAAGGTAAAAAGGAGCTTTTAAAAGAATGATTTGATGAAAAAGTATGTAAATTTGTTCGTTTTCGTATTCATGATAGGTGCTTGTCTTTCGCAGGGGAGAGCACAGACAAAGTCTGCAGTGAGTTATAAGAATCCGGTTGTAGATATTGCCATGCCCGACCCTACGGTGATTAAAGCTGCAGATGGTTATTTTTATGTGTATGCTACCGAATCTACCAGAAACGTTCCGATCATGAAGTCGAAAGATTTGGTGGAATGGACGTATTGCAACACTGCATTTACGAATAAAACTCGTCCCAGGTTTGAACCTAAAGCTGGAATCTGGGCACCTGACATTAATTATATTAACGGTAAATATGTGCTTTATTATGCAATGTCGGTGTGGGGAGGAGAACAAACGTGCGGAATTGGGGTAGCTACGGCCAACTCTCCGCAGGGACCTTTTACGGATCATGGTAAGATGTTTCGTAGCAATGAGATTGGTGTACAGAACTCGATCGATCCCAGTCTCCTGCAGTATGAGGGGAGAAACTATTTGGTATGGGGCAGCTTCCGGGGAATATATGTTATTGAACTGACTGCGGATGGGTTGTCGATCATGCCGGGAGCGAAAAAAAAGAGAATAGCGGGAACTGCTTTTGAAGCTGTTTATATCCATAAGCACGACGATTATTATTATATGTTTGCCTCCATAGGAAGTTGTTGTCAAGGAGTGAAAAGTACATATAAAGTCGTAGTGGGACGTTCCAAGAAAGTATGGGGCCCGTACAAAGACAAGACTGGTAAACCGATGTTGAAAAATGGTTATTCTTTGGTGATAGGTGCGAATGATCATTTTGTAGGCAATGGGCACGGTTCGCAGATTATCCGGGATGATGCCGGACAAGACTGGCTTCTGTATCATGGATTTTCAAGATCAACTCCGGAGAACGGACGTATTCTGTTGTTGGACCAGATCAAGTGGAACCAAGAAGGTTGGCCTTACGTAGAGGGAGGGTCTCCTTCTTACGAAACACAAAAAGCACCTGTATTTAATAACTGATTTTCAAATAAACCAATTATAATCTTAAATACCACAAGCATGAAACATACCCCTATTAGCAGGCGGGATTTTCTAAAGAATTTAGGCATAGCCGGGGCTGGCACTCTTCTTGCAGCAAGCCCTTGGCTTTCTGCTTTTTCGGAGGTGATGAACACCTCAAACGAGAAGTGTCGTCTGGCAATTATCGGGCCTGGTTCCCGGGGACGGTTTTTAATGGGATTTTTGGCTAAGAACCCCAAAGTCGATATTGTAGCATTGTGCGACATTTATAAACCGTCTATTGAGAACGCATTGAAACTTGCACCTAATGCCAAAGTGTATGGTGACTACCGGGAAGTGTTGGAAGATAAGTCGATAGATGCTATACTCGTAGCTACCCCTCTTAGCTCGCATTGTAAGATCGTATTGGATGCTTTCGACGCAGGAAAGCATGTGTTCTGTGAAAAGTCAATAGGTTTCACGATGGAAGAGTGTTACCGTATGTATCAGAAGCATCGTAGTACAGGGAAGATATTCTTCACAGGACAACAGCGCCTGTTCGATCCTCGTTACATCAAAGCAATGGAGATGATTCATGCAGGTACCTTTGGCGAAATAAATGCCATCCGTACTTTCTGGAACCGGAATGGGGACTGGAGACGTTCGGTACCTTCACCCAATTTGGAACGCCTGATAAATTGGCGTCTTTACAAAGAGTTCTCAAAAGGACTGATGACGGAACTCGCTTGCCATCAACTTCAGATCGGAAGCTGGGCTTTGCGTAAGATACCCGAAAAGGTGATGGGACACGGTGCCATCACTTATTGGAAAGACGGCAGAGATGTGTATGACAATGTGAGTTGTGTGTATGTATTTGATGATGGTGTGAAAATGACATTTGACTCTGTCATTTCCAATAAATTCTATGGACTGGAAGAACAGATCATGGGTAATCTCGGGACGGTAGAACCGGAAAAGGGAAAATATTACTTTGAAAGTGTAGCTCCTGCACCGGCTTTCCTACAAATGGTGAATGATTGGGAAAACAAAGTGTTTGACTCTCTGCCTTTTGCCGGAACAAGCTGGGCGCCGGAAACTGCAAACGAAAACAAAGGAGAATTCATTATCGGAGAACGTCCCAAGAGCGACGGTACGTCATTGTTGTTGGAAGCTTTTGTTGAGGCCGTCATAACACAAAAACAACCTAAAAACATCGCAGAAGAAGGGTATTATGCAAGTATGCTCTGTTTGCTGGGTCATCAGGCATTGGAAGAAGAACGAACGCTTTATTTCCCTGATGAGTATAAAATAGATTATCTGAACCATCAATCTGTAAAAACACCCGAAGCAATATGAAAGACACGATTGTAACCGCACGACGTAAGAAAATAGAGTTAATCACTTTACTTGTCTGTTTCGTAGTATCCAATTTGGTACATCTTTATGCAATTATTGCTTATCATGCACCATTTACGGAGATGATAACGTCTATTTTTTATATAATTATATTTACTTTTGTGCTTTATGCTTTCTGGGGGATTTTGCGTCTCTTGTTTTATGGAATGCAAGCACTGTTTAAAAAGAAAAGCAGGAGTTGATAGTTTTCTTGCATAATTTTAAAGAAGAACTTAATCAATATCAATGAAAATAAATAATTTATGGTAACACGAAGGGATTTTTTGAAAACGATGTCGATGGCTTCAGCCGGATTGGCATTAGGAACCGGTGATTTATTACATGCGCAAACTGCTTCACCTAAAAAAGGAAGAGGTGACAAAGTGAAGATTGCTTATATCGGTATTGGTAACCGTGGAGAGCAGATTATTGAAGACTTTGCACGGACAGGTATGGTGGAAGTGGTGGCTTTATGTGATGTAGATATGGGTGCCAAGCATACACAAAAGATAATGGCTAAATATCCGAAAGCAAAGCAGTTTAGGGATTTTCGCCAAATGTTTGATAAGGCCGGTAACGAATTTGATGCTGTAGCAATTGCTACTCCCGACCATTCGCATTTCCCGATCAGTATGCTGGCTTTGGCATCCGGAAAGCACGTATATGTAGAGAAACCGCTGGCACGTACCTTCTATGAAGCGGAACTGTTGATGCAAGCTGCGCTTAAACGTCCGAACTTGGTTACTCAAGTAGGAAATCAGGGACATTCTGAAGCAAACTATTTTCAGTTTAAAGCCTGGATGGATGCGGGAATTATCAAAGACGTTACTGCTATCACCGCCCACATGAATAACCCACGTCGTTGGCATAAATGGGACACTAATATTTATAAACTTCCTTCCGGTCAGCAACTGCCGAAAGATCTGGATTGGGACACTTGGCTCGGAGTTACTCCTTATCACGAGTATAATAAAGATTATCATTTGGGACAATGGCGTTGTTGGTATGATTTTGGTATGGGAGCATTGGGCGACTGGGGAGCACATATCCTCGACACGGCTCACGAATTCCTGGAACTGGGATTGCCATACGAAGTCACTATGCAATATGCAAAAGGGCATAATGATTACTTCTTCCCGTATTCTTCCACGATTCTCTTCCGTTTCCCGCAACGTAAAGGAATGCCACCGGTAGATATTACCTGGTATGATGGTTTGGATAATCTTCCTCCTATTCCTGCCGGTTATGGAGTTTCGGGACTAGATCCGAACATCCCGGTAACTAATCAGGGAGATACTCCGAAGTCTAAGTTGAATCCAGGAAAGATTATTTATACTAAGGATTTGATCTTCAAGGGTGGTAGTCATGGAAGCACTTTGTCTATAATTCCGGAGGAGAAAGCAAAAGAGATGGCAGACAAGTTGCCGAAGGTTCCTAAAAGTCCTTCCAATCACTTCGAGAACTTCTTGTTGGCATGTAACGGTATTGAAAAGACACGCTCACCGTTCGAAATCAATGGAGTGTTGAGTCAGGTATTCTCACTGGGTGTGATGGCTCAACGACTTAATACACAGTTGTTCTTTGATCCTCGTACGAAGCAGATTACAAATAATGAATTTGCTAATGCAATGCTGGCAGGACTTCCACCGCGTAAAGGTTGGGATGAATTTTATAAATTATAATAAATAGAAACAGCCTTTTCCATTCCTTCTCTTCAAGAGAAAGGGATGGGAAAGACTAATAAATGATTATGAAGAAGAATATCGTATTAACTTTACTTTTATTCTGTGCCGCTTCTTTAGGTGCGCAGAACTGGGAACCTCTTTTCAATGGAAAAAACCTGAAAGGATGGAAGAAATTGAATGGCAAAGCCGAGTATAAAATTGTAGATGGTGCCATTGTCGGTGTATCTAAAATGGGAACACCCAATACTTTTTTGGCAACGACAAAGAATTATGGTGACTTTATCCTTGAATTTGATTTTAAGGTAGATGATGGTTTAAATTCCGGAGTACAGCTTCGCAGTGAAAGCAAGAAAGATTATAAGAAAGGTCGCGTACACGGTTATCAGTTTGAGATCGATCCTTCCAAACGTGCTTGGTCGGGTGGTATCTATGATGAGGCACGTAGAAACTGGCTTTATCCTTTGACACTGAATCCGTCGGCAAAAACCGCTTTTAAGAATAATGCATGGAATAAAGCCCGTATTGAAGCGGTAGGTAACTCAATTCGTACCTGGATAAACGGAGTACCTTGTGCTAATATCTGGGATGATATGACTCCTGTGGGCTTTATTGCTTTGCAAGTGCATGCTATTGGAAATGCGGCAGATGAAGGTAAAACAGTTAGTTGGAAAGATATCCGCATTTGTACGACGGACGTAGAACGCTATCAGACTCCTAAAGCGCAAGCTGCACCCGAAGTGAATCTGATTGCCAATACAATTTCACCAAATGAAGCACAAGACGGATGGGCGCTTTTATGGGACGGAAAAACGACTGAAGGCTGGAAAGGTGCTAAACTTTCTACTTTCCCCGCGAAAGGTTGGAAGATAGAAAATGGTATTCTGAAAGTAATGAAGAGTGGTGGCGCTGAATCTGCTAATGGCGGTGATATTGTGACTACCCGTAAATACAAGAACTTTATTCTGAAAGTAGATTTTAAGATTACTGAAGGTGCCAATAGCGGAATTAAATATTTCGTAAACCCGGATATGAATAAAGGTGCAGGCTCTGCTATCGGTTGTGAATTCCAGATTCTTGATGATGACAAACATCCTGATGCAAAACTGGGTGTGAAAGGTAATAGAAAGTTGGGCTCGTTGTATGACCTGATTCCGGCTCCTAAGAATAAACCTTTCAATAAGAAAGAGTTTAATACTGCTACCATTATCGTAAAAGGCAATCATGTGGAACATTGGTTGAACGGTGTTAAATTGATTGAATATGATCGCAACAACGATATGTGGAATGCTTTAGTAGCATATAGCAAATATAAGAACTGGCCTAATTTCGGAAATCCGGAGGAAGGTAATATACTTCTTCAGGACCACGGAGATGAAGTGTGGTTCAAGAACGTGAAGATTAAAGAACTGAAATAAGGTGTATTCTAGTCATTACGTGGGGTGTGTCAAAACTCCTTTATGATTTTTATTCAGGCACGGATTACACGGAATTACACGGATTACGTTGTTACTTTATGCAACGATATTTCTAAAAACCGTGAAATCCGTGTAGTCCGTGCTTGAATTGTATGATTGTGAATGTTTCGTTTTATTTTTGACACATTTTTCCTGTTTATTTATTCCTTGATTAATATTTGTCCTACTATACAATGCAGACCGCTATTCAACATTTGTATAAACCACCTCATGAAGGTAATGGACTGCTTTATGCCTGGTTTCTTTCCATGCATACACGGGTGGATATTATACTGTATAGCCAGAAACCGGAAAGAGAATTACTACTTGTGGTTAATCGTATTTATGATGCATTGTATCGGCTGGAAAAGATAGCGAACTTTTATGATCCGGACAGCGAATTGTCTTTTGTCAACCGGACGGCCTCTATTTCTCCGATCGTTCTTAGCGAAGAACTTTATTCAATGATTGATTTATGTCTGGAATATAACAGCAAGACCTTAGGATATTTTGACATTACAGTCCATTCAGAAAATTATACTCAGACAACTATACATTCAGTCCATTTATCAGCGGAAGAGCATAGCATCCATTTCTCGCAACCGGGAGTTTCTATCAACTTATCCGGTTTTCTCAAAGGATATGCCTTAGAAACAATCAAAGGCATATTAAATGAATCCATGATAGAAAATGCATTGATAAACATGGGAAACAGTTCTATCCTTGCTTTGGGTAATCATCCGGTAGGATCGGGATGGAAAATTAATAATATACTTCTTCATAATGAATGTCTTACAACTTCCGGTAATGATTCTCCCAAACGACGGCATATAATTTCTCCCCGAAATGGAAAATTGGTGGAAGGGGTAAAGCAAATAGCTGTAGTAACAACTAATGGAGCAATTGGAGAAATATTGTCTACCAGTTTATTTGCCGCTGATAGCGAACAACGTGAAGCCTTGTTGGCTAAATTCTCTTCCGTATTAAGTCAATTCTACTTTATCGATTGCTAATTATCTTTCCTGTATATACTAATACTTGGTTTTCTTAGTAGCTTTATCTGACTTTTAGAGTGTGCTGGCTGATTTCTTTATTATTGGTAATTGGCTTATCAGCTGTTAGTACTTGACTTCTTATTTGTTAATACCTGTCACTTCTGCTATTAATGGTTGAGATGCTGTCTATTAATATCTGACAGCGTTTTTTGAACATATTCTGTTATTTATAGGTCGGTTTCTTTTATCCGTTTTACTGCTTTTTGCCTTACTTTGCACTATTAATTGTCAATCTAACGTGTATATGAAAAATAAAATTTTATTGCTGGGCTTATTTTGTTGTAGCCTGATTTCGGCAGAAGCACAAGTTTTACTCGACAAAGGAACCGGAAAGAATAGTTTCCCTATTGTTTCTTCATCAACGAATGCAGTTATCTGTTTTGATGGAAAAGATGCAACTGTAGTACGTAAAAGTGCATCTCTTTTTGTGGATGATGTTCGCCGTGTGACGGGACAAGAGTTAAAAATAGATGAAAGCAAGCCCGGAAAGGTATCTGCGCGGTATGCGATTATTGCCGGTACTATTGGGAAAAGCGGATGGATTGACGTTTTGGCATCAAGAAACAAAATAGATACGGCTGCCATTGCCGGAAGTTGGGAACGCTATATGATAGAGGTGGTCAACAATCCCGTTCCGGGCATAAAGAAAGCAATTGTCGTAGCTGGAAGTGACAGGCGTGGTACTGCTTACGGACTTCTCTCCATATCAAAGGCAATAGGAGTATCTCCCTGGTATTGGTGGGCGGATGCTCCAATCAAACAGCAAAAACAAGTAAGTGTAAAAGTCGATAAGTTTATCTCTAAAACACCATCTGTCAAATTCAGAGGTGTCTTTATCAATGATGAGGACTGGGGACTCTATCGTTGGTCGAAACGCAATTTTGAAAAAGAACGTGGAAATTTCGGACCGAGAACGTATGCAAAAGTGTGTGAACTGCTGTTGCGTCTTCAGGCTAATTATCTTTGTCCGGCTATGCATGACGCATCTATGGCATTCCACCGTATTCCTGAAAATCGCTTGGTAGCGGATAGTTTTGCTATTGTCATGGGGTCCTCTCATTGTGAACCGTTATTGTTTAATACGGCAAGTGAGTGGAAGCGTGATAAAATGGGTGAATGGGACTATATCAATAATAAGGATGGAGTCAACAAAGTGTTGAAATCACGTGTAGATGAATGTGCTCCGTTTGAAAATGTATATACTTTGGCTTTGCGTGGATTGCACGATCGGGCAATGAATGCAAGCAATAATATGAGCGATAGAAAGGAAATGCTTCAGGAAGCTTTGATGGCACAAAGGCAAATGTTGGTGGATGCAATCGGCAAGCGTGCGGAAGATATTCCTCAAGCCTTTACTCCTTATAAAGAAGTGCTCGATGTATACGATCAGGGATTGGAACTTCCGGATGATGTGACTATTATCTGGCCGGATGATAATTATGGATATATGAAACGTTTGAGTAGTCCGAAAGAGCAGAAACGTTCCGGACGTTCGGGAGTATATTATCATTCTTCTTATCTGGGTAAACCTCACGATCATCTTTGGATGAACACAACTTCACCTACATTAATGTATGAAGAACTACGTAAAGCATACGACTTGACGGCCGACCGTATCTGGCTGCTCAATGCCGGAGACATCAAATCATGTGAATTTGCTGTTGATTACTTCCTGACGATGGCTTTTGATATTGATTCATTCAACTTTGAAAGAGCGGCAAACTATCGTACCGAATGGTTGTGTGGCATGTTGGGCGATGACTATCGAACTGAATATCAGGATGTAATAAACTCTTTCTATAAACTGGCCTTTGCACGTAAACCGGAGTTTATGGGATGGGGTTACCAGTGGGCTACCGACAAACACGGAAGAGAACGGAATACAGATACTGATTTCTCACTTGCCAATTATCGTGAAGTGGATACTCGTTTGGCTGAATATCAACGGATAGGGAATATGGCAGAGAAAATTCTGAAAGCTCTGCCGGAAGATAAGAAGGCATGTTATTATCAATCATTATATTATCCAGTCAAAGGATGTGAACTGTTGAATCGTATGATTCTCAACGGACAGAGAAATCGTTGGTACTCTATTCAGCAAAGGGCAATTACCGCAGAATTGGAGAAAATGACTAAGGCTTGTTATGACAGTCTGGAAGTAATTACAAAAGGATATAACTCATTACTTGGAGGTAAATGGGATCATGTAATGACCATGAAACAAGGATTTGCTGCAGCCTACTTTGAACTCCCGGCTCTGCGGAAGGTTAATTTGGCACCTACAGCCTCTTTGGGTATATTAGCTGAAGGAGAAGACATTTTGAAAGGGCAGAAGAGTTTCCATTCATTGCCATCTTTCAACACATATTTCCGTCAATCATATTACGTAGACGTTTTCAATAAAGGAGCGACTCCTTTGAAATGGAAAGCATCAGTTTCAGATAACTGGATTCTGCTAAGTCAGAAAGCCGGAGAAACTGCTACAGAAAATCGTATAGAAGTCTCAATCGACTGGGCTAAGGTCCCGACTGGTGAGAAAGTATTCGGAACATTGGAAATCGCATCTGAACGTGGTGAGAAGGAGAATGTCTATATTTCTGTCTTCAATCCTTCCTCTCCTTCATTAGCCGAAATGGATTCTTTATTTGTAGAACACAACGGATATGTTTCCATTGATGCTGCCAGTTTCCACCGGAAAGTAGAGAACAAAGCTATTCAAATGAGAACGATTCCTAACTTGGGAATAGAAAATACAGCTATTCAGCTAGGTGATCCGACAGCCGCTCCACAGCGGACTGCAGGGCGCAGCACACCTCGCCTGGAATATGATTTCTATACATTCGAACAAGGTTCGGTTGATGTTTACACATACGTATTACCTACATTTACATTAAGTAAGGACCGTGGGTATGCCGGACATGAAGCAACGAATGTGGAAACGAAATATGGAGTATGTATTGATGAAGGTCCTGTTATGAACCCTTCCACCTCTTCTTTTGAATATGCACAAATCTGGTACGAAAGTGTACTGAAGAACTGTAGAATCAACAAAACCACTTTGCATATCGACAAACCGGGTAAACACACTGTGAAAATTATATGTGGCGATGCTGGAACAGTCCTGCAAAAGATTGTTTTGGATTTCGGGGGAATGAAGCGCTCTTATTTGGGACCGCAGCCGACAAGACAGGGGAAATAGTAAGCTGAATAAAATATAGTACAGCTATGAAAAACACTTTTTTTATGTTATTTTTCTCCATGGCTATTTCATTTATAGCGTGTGGGGGCGGTGGGGAGAATGATGAGAATTTACCTACCGATAACGGGAATACGGAGAAACCAAAGGACGACGAATCCCAAGAATCTGTGCTCTGTAGCATCACACCTATAGGGGAATTGAATCAGGGGACTCCTATTATAAATTCTCATACAGATGTTACGAAACGTTCTTCATTGATGATGAATTATCGGATGTTTGTGACTATGGAATCTTCTTATCCTCGCTATCCTCGTATAAAAAAGATGAAGAATGGCGACTATATTTTGTTCTATCACAATGGTAGTGCTAATAATAATATTGGTCGGCGTTGTGTTTATGCACTTAGTAAGGATATGAAAACGTGGATCAATAAAGGAGAGATATTTAACAGTTATGACATTATCGATAGCAAAGGCAATAAGAATATACATTGCTATGCTAATTGCGATGGACTGGTGCTTTCTAATGGAGATATATTGGCAGTTGCATCTTGCAGAGCTAATTCCGGCTATCGCGATTTACCGGAAGATGCAGGAATTGAATTAAAGCGCAGTACGGATAATGGTGTTACTTGGAGTGAACCTGTCAAGATCTATCAGGGAGTTAATTGGGAACCTTTCTTGTTGGAGTTGCCTACAGGTGAATTGCACTGTTACTTTACAGATAGCAGTCGTACTGGCTTGGAAGGACATGGCACAGATACAGGTACAGCAATGGTTGTTTCTACTGACGGTGGAAAAACATGGAGACCGGACTTTAGTTCTTCTCCTTATTATGTATTGCGAATGAGGTGGGAGAAAAACGGAATTGTCGGCTATAATCATCAGATGCCTTCTGTTGTGAGACTCAATGATAATAAGGGATTAGCTGCTGCTGTGGAAACCAATAATTCAGGATATCATATTTCGCTTTGTTATTCAGATAAAGACGAATGGGAATATTTGGCTGGCGATCAGGAAGGGCCTGCCGATAGTAATAATTGTGTTTTCTCCGGTATGGGACCATATTTGGGACAGTTTCCTTCGGGAGAAACCGTCCTTTCGTATGAATCGTCAAGTAAATATACTCTTAAAATAGGAGATGCCATTGCTCGTAATTTCGGTAGCGCTTATCAACCTTTTTCTGGTGGTTATTGGGGATCATTTTGTATTATTGATTCACATACTCTGGTTGGAACTAATATTAAAGCGAAAGAAGGACCGGTTCAGATGGCACAGTTTGTACTTAATCATCGTATTGATGCCGTGAAAAGAAAGGTAACAATAGATGGTAACAATAAAGAGTGGGCAAATACAGATCATGCACTCTTTGTGGGCAGTAAGTCACAAGCACAAGGAACGTTACGTTGTTCGTATGATGATGATAATATTTATTTCCTGTTAGAAGTACTTGATCGAAACTTGTTAGCCTCTGATTACGCTTCCTTATACGTATCTCCTGTGAGTAATAATAAGCTGTCAAAAGGGGCTTGCTGCATACAAGTAACAATGAATGGACTGAAAAATTGTGAAATATATGATGCATCATGGAAAGAAGCGCAATTGGATGCCCAGGTCAAAACTTATGTCTGCGATGAAACAAATGAGAGGCGTATTGATAATTATGGATATATTGCTGAAGTTGCTATTCCACGTTCAAAATTGACTATCACTTCCGGGCAAGTACTTGTCAATTTTTCTATTACAAAGCGGAATTCTTTAGATGCCATTTGTGATGTTGCATCTACAAGTACGGCACGTTGGATACCGCTGACTGGGTTATGATTCGGAGAATTTAATATTGAATAATTAATTATATAGAACACTACGATTATGAAAAGGAATTATTTGATTTATGCCTTATTGATGACTGTTTTTTTGAGCTCAAATGTGATTTCTGCTCAAAATTATTTTGGAGATTTTCCTGTGAAGGCAGATCCAAAGACGGTTGGAAATAAATTGAGCAGACGTTTAATGGAAACTAAACATCAACTGTATTTTGATAGAGGAATACATTATGCAGAGGTGTGTACATGGTATGGAGCTCTTCGTTTTGCAGAATTGACAAATAATAAAGAATTGATAAAGCTGTTAAGAAACCGTTTCGAATTATTGTTTCATCTGGAAAAAGAACTTCTACCTCCACCGATTCACGTAGACCAAAATATGTTTGGTTGCTTACCTCTAAGATTTTATAATATAACGAAAGATAAGCGTTATTTAGATTTGGGACTGCCCTATGCTGACACTCAATGGCAACTTCCTGCCAATGCAAACGAAGAGGAGCGTAAATGGGATAAAAAGGGATATTCTTGGCAAACTCGTCTTTGGATTGATGATATGTATATGATTACTATTGTGCAATCTGAGGCTTATAAAGCTACAGGTGATCCTAAGTACATCAATAGGGCTGCCAAAGAAATGGTTCTGTATTTGGACGAATTGCAACATCCCAACGGTCTTTTCTATCATGCACCGGATGTGCCTTATTATTGGGGACGTGGTGATGGTTGGATGGCTGTCGGTATGACGGAGTTACTTTATAACTTACCGGAAAAGGATCCTAATCGTGCACGTATCATGAAAGGTTACTTGTTGATGATGGATAACTTGAAAAAATATGTGAACAAGGACGGTCTTTGGAATCAGCTGATTACCGAACCGGACTTTTGGACAGAGACATCTGGTTCGGCAATGTTTGCTTATGCCATGATTGTGGGTGTCAATAACGGCTGGTTGAATAAAGAAGAATATGCTCCAGTGGCACGCCGTGCATGGCTTGGCTTATGTAATTATATTAATGACAAGAATGATCTTACTGAAGTTTGTGTTGGAACCGGAAAGAAAAACAGTAAACAATATTATATGGATCGTCCCCGTATCGCCGGTGATTATCATGGACAGGCACCGATAATATGGTGTGCTTATGCATTGTTGAATAAATAAAACAATAGTTACTTTTAACATAACATATATTTATTTTTGGGTGGCCTGAAATTATAATGCTAGAATATGAAAAGAGAATTTTGTATTTTTATTGTACTTTTTTTAGTGTTTCATATACATGCTCAATTAGTATACTACGATGCTTCGAATTTTCCACTATTAGGAAGGGCGACAGAGAGTACTGGAGCACGATATGAGAGATTTCCGGATTCATTAAAGAATGTTTCTCGTGCTCCATTATGGAATTTAAGCCGTAATTCTGCGGGAATGGCAATACGTTTCCGTAGTAATTCCACCACGATAGCAGCTAAATGGGTGACTCTTTTTAATACCCACATGAATCACATGACCGATACTGGTGCAAAAGGTTTAGATCTTTATTGTCTTCAGAAGAATGGTGACTGGCGTTTTGTCAATAGTGCCCGTCCGAAAGGAAAAACAAATCAGGCCACCATTATAAAAAATATGCATCCTGAAGAAAGAGAATATATGCTTTATTTGCCATTGTATGATGGTCTTGTTTCTCTGTCTATAGGAGTTGATTCTTTGGCTACTATCAGTCAGCCGTTAATGAATTATCCAATCCGTAAGAATCCTGTTGTTTTTTATGGAACCAGCATTCTTCAAGGAGGTTGTGCTTCACGTCCGGGGATGGCACATACCAATATCATATCAAGAAGATTAAACCGTGAATGTATCAATTTAGGATTCAGTGGAAATGCATTTCTAGATTTGGAAGTAGCTAAAGTAATAGCTGAAGTAGAAGCTAGTGTTTTCGTTTTGGACTTTGTGCCTAATGCTTCTGTTGCAAAGATGAAAGAACGGATGGAAACATTCTATCGTATCATTCGTGGTAAACATCCGGATACACCAATTATTTTTATAGAGGATCCTATTTTTCCTCATACATTTTATGATGAAAGAGTTGCTAAAGAAGTGCGACGAAAGAATGATACGTTGAAAGAGATATTCAATCATTTAAAGAAAAGAAATGAGAAAAATATCATTCTTATTTCATCAAAGAATATGCTGGGAGAGGATGGAGAGGCTACTGTAGATGGTATTCATTTTACAGACTTAGGTATGATGAGATATGCTGATTTAGTTTGTCCGGTTATAAAGAAGGCAATTAGATAAAAATGGCTTGCTGTTAGCTTAGGATATAGTTATTATCTTAGAATAGTGGATTGTTGAAGAAGAAATTATCCAATAAAAGAAAGATATTGTTCAGATAAGTACTAATAAATGCTCTTCTGTGTTATCTTTGAATACTTTAGATTAGTTTGGGACTAATTTTTCATTTATTGACCTATATTTAATATCTTAAATACTCCTGATTCTCTACTTTTGTATCACACAATAGGGGCACTAGTACCTTTTATAAAGATAATGATCATTATTATATAATACGAAATTTAGTTTTTAGATACAGTTAAAAAGATAGTTCAAAGGATAACGTTTTTATAGTATAAAACACAGGGTATTACTTAAATCTATATGTAATGAATTACAATTCAATTAAAAAAAATATTCGAGAAATTGGGCTAATGTTTCTTAGTGCAGGGCTTTTGTTTTTTTTATCATGTGGCTCTGATGATACTAAGGATGTTTCTGGTGAAGATGGGGATGTCAATTCGAACCAGTATTTACAAGTACAGCCTAATGGACTAAATGTAATTAAAGTTTCCAGTAGTGATGTGGCACAAGTTGTGTACCCTTTCTCTGTAGAATTGAAAGGGGGCAGTGCGAGTGTCGCTCTTACTGCACAGTTGGAAGCGTGGAATGAAAAAGATCTGGAGGCATATAATAAAGAGGAAGAAACAGCTTATAAATTGTTGCCCTCTTCATTATATTCGATAAGTGCGCCACAGATTACTCTCGAACAGGGCATTACTTCAAAGAAAGTAGAGGTGAAATTTGCTCCGGATAAAGTATTCACTGAGTTTAAAAAAAATGGAGCAGAATATGTTATTGCATTGAGACTTACTTCATCTGTTGCCAAGGTCCGTAAAAGTCAAAGTGATTTTCTTTTGCATATATCGTATGATTATCCAACGGTTAGTTTGGTTATGCCATCACAGGAAATTAGTGTTAGTAAAATGTCAATGCCGGTTTCGGTGGATGCTACTTTTAATTGTAGGGCAGACGGAGAAATAAAGACTAATCCTTGGAACTTTACATGTACATTAGCAGTGCCTTCTAATGCGGAGGAACTGGTTGCTAAGTATAATGAGGATTATAAGACTTCTTATCGTCTTCTTCCTTTGGCTAACTATGATTTAGGAGAAGGGATATCTTTTAAAGCTGGAGAGAATGAAGCTACTGGAAGAATTACAGTGAAGCGTGAAGGAATGGAAGCTGTAAAATATCTGTTACCTGTACAGTTAAGGGATGCTTCTCATGAAAGCGTTGCTCTTCATAATGAAATTTGTTATTTCAAAATAGGTATGACTTATACAAATCCGATAATAACTTTTTCTAGTGCAGCCGATCCTACGGTTATTCGTACTGATGAGGGTTTTTATTTGTATGCAACTCAAACTAACTCCTATTGGATTCCTATTTATTTCTCTAAAGACTTGGTTAATTGGGAATTTAAAAGAAGTGCTTTCAGGAATGCAACCAAACCTAAGCCCGATGTACTTCCTGGTGGAGGTGCATTTTGGGCACCGGAAATTCGCTACATCAATGGAAAGTATGTGCTTTATTTCTCATGGGCAAAATGGGGGGATGGAAGCATCAGTTATACGGCGGTTGCTACCTCAGATAGTCCGGTTGGTGATTTCTTAAATGCTAAACCGTTGCTGATAACAGATGATTTCGGTTCCAATTGTATCGACCAATTCTATTATGAAGAAGATAAAAAGAAATATATGTTTGTCGGAAGTTTCAATGGTATTTATGTGACGGAACTTACGGATGATGGTCTTTCTGTGAAACGGGGAGCAGATGGTAAGCCTGTGCTGAAGAAACAGGTTTGTGGCAGGGCATTTGAAGGCACCAATATTTATAAGAAAGGTAAGTACTACTATTTGTTTGCATCTATAAATAATTGCTGTCCGAATAATGGAATGGATAGTAAGTATAAAGTCGTGGTAGGCCGTTCGGAAAATCTCCTTGGTCCGTATGTCGATAGAAAAGGAAAAGATATGCTGGACAACTCTTGGGAGTTAGTGTTGGAAGGTGACGGTGAAACATTCTTTGGTCCTGGTCATAATTCCATAATAATTCCAGATGATGCAGGTACGGACTGGATGATATATCATAGTTATGTAAAAGAGAATAGTACGGTTGGAGGGCGTCTAGGTATGCTCGACCGTATTGTGTGGTCGCCAGACGGCTGGCCGACCATTAAAAAATGTGTGCCTTCAAAGGGAGATTTACTGCCGGTATTTAATAACTGATATGTGTGAAACTATAGATAATATATAGACTTCTAAGTAAAACTAAAATTTAATGTATGAAAAAGAAAAGTGATTGGAGAACTCGGTTTATCCGATTATGCGCAGTGGTATTGCCATTGATAGTGCTTTGCTTTACAGCTTGTAAGGATGAAGACAAAGAAGAAAATCTTCCTTTCGATCCTACTAAGCCAGTGGTAATTACAGATTTTTCCCCAAAATCGGGTGGTATTGGTAACAATATTATATTGTATGGAGAAAACTTTGGGAACGACCCCAAAAAATTGAAAGTGATAGTTGGTGGTAAAGAAGCTAATATCATTTCAGTTAAGAACAATATATTGTATTGTGTAGTACCACGTATGGCTACTGAAGGTGATGTAGAAATTAGTGTGTATGATGACAATGGTGAAGAAGTGGCTTTTGCTGAAGCTGAAGAGAAGTTCACTTATGTAAAACAGTGGTTAGTTTCTACACTAGCTGGTCAACGTTTTGAGAACGAGAAAGATGCTTTTCAGGGCGAAGGAGCGTTCGATGCATGTGGATGTATAAAAGGAGCTACATGGTTTTCGTTTGATCCGAAATCAAATTTTGACCATTTGTATTTAACTTGTTATAATATAAGTTCTATTCGTCTGATTGATTTGGAAGAAAAAACGGTGACTATGCAGCCTTCCTTAAGTGCTACTGGTGATAAACCTGCTATCATTAATTGGACGGCAGATGAGAATCAAGATATGATTATTTCTCGTGATTTGGCTAAAGATGGAAATGTAAACGTATTGAAGAAACGTGCTTCAGAGTTTAAAACGGAAGTAAAATTAGGCGAATCAAAGCAAAGGCAGGTGGTTGGTGCCTTTGTTCATCCTAAGACGGGAAGGATTTATTATGCTCTTTATACAGATCAAGTGATTTATGAATATGATTTTGAGAACAAGACAACAGCGAAAATAGCTACGCATCCGCGTGTAAAAGAAACATTGCGCATGGTAGTTCATCCTACAGGAAAATATGCCTATTTGCTTCGTCAATACAATGAAAGAGGAAATGGGTATATCTCCCGTATGGACTATAATTCTACTACTGATCAATTCTCAACCCCTTATATCGTGGCGGGAAGTGCGAGTGGAAGCGGTTATCGTGACGGAGTAGGTAGCAGGGCGCAATTGAATGGTCCGACTCAAGGGGTATTTGTTAAGAACCCGGAATATGCAGGTGAGGAAGATGAATATGATTTTTATTTTTGTGATGAGTATAATCATTGTATTCGTATCTTGACTCCGACAGGAAGAGTTGTAACATTTGCCGGACGTGGAAATGACTCTAAGGATCCTGGCTTTGCAAACGGTGCCCTGCGTACTGAAGCTCGGTTTGCTCATCCGTGGGCACTTGCATACGATGAAAAGAGAAAATGCTTCTATGTAGGTGAAAGAGGTATGAAACATAATGGGGATGAACAAGCGGTGATACGTAAAATTGCTATGGAAGAATAATAAATGATAAACACATATATTTTATGAGGAGTAAAAATTTAATTGCATGTATGTTATTGTTGCTCTTTTCCATAACCGTTTGGGCGCAGGAAAGTGCAGTGATAACTGGAGTGGTGACAGATGAGAATAAAGAGCCTTTGATTGGTGTGAATATTGCGATACAGAATATGCCAGGATTAGGTGTTATCACTGATATAAATGGTCGATACAAAATAAAGGCATCTGCTTATGACAGACTTGTATTTTCATATGTAGGGTATGAAACTGTGGTGGTATTGGTAAAAGAACAAAGAACTATCAATGTAAAAATGAAAGAATCGTCGAGTACGATTATTGATGAGGTTGTAATTACAGGAACGGGAGCACAAAAGAAAATAGCAGTGACTGGTGCTATTACTAATGTGGATGTTGATGCATTGAAATCAGTTCCTTCTACTTCTGTGGTGGATGGATTGGCAGGTGTTGTTCCAGGTGTAATGGCCATGCAAACTTCCGGACGACCGGGTAGTGTGTCTGAGTTCTGGATTCGTAGTATATCTACTTTTGGTGCTAATACGGCTGCATTGGTATTGGTTGATGGATTTGAACGCGACATTGATGAAGTGAGCGTAGAAGATATTGAATCATTTACGGTGTTGAAAGATGCTTCTGCAACGGCCATTTATGGAAGTAAAGGAGCTAATGGTGTAGTCTTGATTAATACAAAACGTGGTAAGGAAGGTAAAATCAATATTAACGCAAAGGTTGAAGGCTTCTATAGCACTTTTACGAAGGCCCCGGAATTTGTAGACGGCTACACATACGCTTCTATGGCTAATGAAGCTCGTTTGACAAGAAATCAAGAGGCTTTATATTCACCGTCGGAATTGGAACTGTTTCGTACACAACTTGACCCGGACCGTTTCCCGGATGTAGACTGGATGGATATGGTATTGCGTGACGGTGCTTGGAGTTCACGTGCTACATTGAATATGCGTGGTGGTGGTAAAACTGCGCGTTACTTTGTTTCTGGAAGTTATCAGGATCAACAAGGTATGTATAAGACCGATAAAAGCCTTAAGGATTATAATACAAATGCACATTTCAGAAAATGGACGTACCGTATGAATGTGGATATTGATATTACGAAAACGACTTTGTTGAAGGTCGGTGTGTCCGGTTCTTTGCGTAAACAGAATGATACAGGTAGTGGTACAGATAATTTGTGGACTGTATTGATGGGATATAATTCTATCATGATGCCGGCAGAATACTCAGATGGAAAAATTCCGGGATGGGCAGATAAGGATGATAATATGAATCCTTGGGTAATGACTACACAATCCGGATATAATGAAAGTTGGAAGAATAATATTCAAACCAGTCTTACACTGGAACAGAAATTGGATTTTGTAACCAAAGGATTGCGTTTTGTAGGTAGATTCGGATATGATACGTATAACTCCAATTGGATTAAACGTTATAAATCTCCGGCTGCTTACAAGGCCGATCGTTATCGTCAACCGGATGGAACATTGAATTTTACGAAAATCAGAGATGAGAAAGTGATGTCGCAATCTTCCAACTCGGAAGGAGAAAAGAGAGAATTCTTTGAATGGGAATTGCACTATAGTCGTGCTTTCAAAACTCATCATGTTGGAGGTGTTCTGAAGTATACACAGGCTTCTAAGATTTTTACTCAAAATATAGGTACAGACTTAAAGAATGGTATTCCTTATCGTAATCAGGGAATAGCCGGACGTTTCAACTATAACTGGAATTATCGTTATTTTATCGATTTCAATTTCGGATACAACGGTTCGGAGAACTTTCACAAAGACCATCGTTTCGGATTCTTCCCGGCTATCTCCGGTGCATGGAACTTGGCTGAGGAACCATTCATGAAAAAGATTGCTGGGAAGTGGCTGAATATGTTGAAAATCCGTTATTCTTATGGAAAAACAGGAAATGATGCTTTGTATGAAGGCAATAAGAGAGTACGCTTTCCTTATTTGTATTCGATAGCAACCGATAATAATGTTTACCATTTTGAAGACATTGGAACGGGAGAGAAATTGTGGAATGGAAAATATTACTCAACAGTGGCTTCTCCTGCTATTTCGTGGGAAGTTGCTACCAAACAAGATTTGGGTATTGACTTTTCTTTCTTTAATGACAAATTGACTGGTGAGGTTGACTACTTTAAAGAACGTCGCGATGGTATCTATATGACTCGTTCTTATATCCCTTACGAAGTGGGAATTGACAATGCTTCAAAAGCAAACGTTGGTATTGTGGAAGCCAAAGGATTTGATGGCCATTTTGCATTTAAACAGAAACTCGGTAAGGTGAATTTTACATTACGCGGTAATATTACTTTCAGTAAGAACGAAGTGATAGAAAAAGATGAAGAAAATACTATTTACGAATATAAGTTGGCACAAGGACATCGTGTTAATCAGGCAAGAGGACTTATTGCTTTAGGGTTGTTCAAAGACTATGAAGAAATCAGAAATAGTCCGAAGCAAACCTTTGGTGAGGTGATGCCCGGTGATATTAAGTATAAAGATGTCAATGGTGATGGTATAATTGATTCGAATGACCGGGTAGCTATTGGTGCTACTACCCGTCCTAACTTGGTGTATGGCTTTGGCTTCTCGGCCAAATGGAAAGGGTTGGATTTCAATGCTCATTTCCAAGGAGCGGGCAAGTCGGCTTTCTTTGTCAAAGGTACAACCATCTTTATGTTCCAAGGTGGTGATGGCTGGGGAAATGTTTTGAAGGAAATGGCAGAAAGCAACCGTTGGATTCTGGGCGAGAATGAAGATCCGAATGCGGAATTTCCCCGTTTGACTTATGGCGATAATAAAAATAACTATCAAGAGTCTAATTATTGGTTGAGAGATGGTTCTTATCTTCGTCTGAAGACTTTGGATATCGGTTATACCTTTCCGAAAGCTTGGGTTAATAAGATTCATTTGAATCAAGTACGTGTTTTCTTTATCGGAACCAATTTGCTGACATTCTCTCCGTTTAAATATTGGGATCCGGAATTGGGAAGTTCAGACGGAAAGAAATACCCGTTGAGCAAGACGCTTTCGTTAGGCGTATCAGTTAATCTATAAACAAGAACAGAATATGAAGAAACTTATAATAAATTTAGGTTTTATATTAGGAGTGAGTACCATGGTTGTCGGATGTACCGATTATTTGGACTCAGACTACCTTTTTGAGGAACGTGTTAACATTGAGAATGTGTTTCAAAGTAAAGACTATACCAATGAGTGGTTGGCAAAAGGATACGCTTATATGAAGCACGATTATTTGCAACAAGTGAACAGTAAAAAGAACACTAGTTTTAACTTTGCAGATGATATGTACTACATAGATTTGAATTATGTAGACTGGAAGGGTGGAAACTATACGGAAAAAGGATTAGGTAGTGGAAACAGTTTGTATATATGGCAGGCCGCTTATCAAGCGATTCGTCACGTCTCCATTTTCATTCATAACGTGGATAGCAATAAAGAGCTTACTGAAGCTGAGATTACGGATATGAAAGGGCAGGCTCATTTCTTGCGTGCGTATTTTTATTGGATGTTGATTCGTTCGTTCGGTCCGGTTCCCATTGTTCCAGATGAAGGAGTGGATTATACGAAAGAATATGATGAAATAGCTTATCCTCGGAGTACGTATGATGAATGTGCAGATTACATTGCCGAGGAATTGGTGAAGGCGGCTACGATGTTGGATGACGAGCGCGACGTACAAAATATTGTGCGTCCTACACGTGGTGCAGCATTGGCACTTCGTTCACGTGTGCTTTTATATGCAGCAAGTCCTTTATATAACGGACAAGCACCATCAGAGGTGATCGATGCATTGGTTGATAAGAGCGGGCGTAAGTTGCTGTCTGATACATACGACAATCGGAAGTGGGCAAGAGCTGCTGCTGCAGCTAAGGATGTAATGGAATTGAAACGGTATCAATTGTATGTTGCTTATAAAAGAGAAAGTGATGATATGGCTTACCCGACAACTATTACTCCGCCGGACGATAATGGAACTTTCCATTCTCAGGATTGGCCTTACGGTTGGAAAAATATTGATCCGTTCGAATCATACCGTTCTTTGTTTGATGGAGAAGTGGGTGCATACAATAATGACGAAATTATATTTACTAGAGGTGTCAATCAGGGTGCTGAGAATATCAGGGTAATGGTTATCCATCAGTTGCCTCGTTCACAAGGAGGCGGATATAACTGCCATGGCATGACACAGAAACAATGTGATGCTTATTATATGAAAGATGGTAGCGATTGTCCGGGTATGAATTCTATGTATAAGGGTATGGAAGGATATACCGACCCAAGCCGTTACAATGAGCAGCCACGTGTTTCAGGGGTGGTTGAAACGTCTGAATTGTCTAATTATCCTGAATTAGGTCCATTGGGAAAAGGTGTTTCTAAACAATATGCGAACCGTGAACCTCGTTTCTATGCATCAGTAGCCTACAATGGTAGTGTATGGCATATGTTGAATGCAAGTGCAGAGGATAAAGAAGAAACGAACGTTCCTATTTTCTACTACAGAGATGCTCAAGATGGTTACAAAGCAGGTACCAACTATTTGAGTACTGGTATTGGTATTAAGAAGTTTGTACATCCGAAGGATTTAGCTGATTCTGAGAAATCGTATGACGTAAGTCGTGTAGTTCAAAAATACGCTCCAGACATTCGATATGCAGAGATTCTGTTGAATTATGCAGAAGCACTGAATGAGGTTGAGGGTTCTTATGAGATTCCTTCTTGGAATGGCGAGACTATGTATACTATCACACGTTCGGCAACAGCCTTAAAAGAAGGCATTCAGCCTATTCGTATTCGTGCCGGATTGCCGGATTATGAGGTATACGATGATGTAAAGAAGTTCCGTTTTAAAGTAAAACGAGAACGTCAGATTGAGCTATTTGCGGAAGGTCATCGTTTCTTTGATATTCGTCGTTGGTGTGATGCTCCAGTTGAAGAGGCTCTTCCCATTTATGGTTGTAATATCTATTTGACTTCAGAGAATCCAGATAGTTTTCATACACCGATAGAAGTCACTTCGTTACCTACCATGTTTACTACGAAGATGTGGTTTTGGCCAATCCATCACAATATAATGAAACGAAATATGTGGATGATTCAGAATCCGGGCTGGAAAGATCCAGAATAAACCTACTAAATTTGGATAGAAAATATGAATAATATATGTAAATTATTGATTGGCATGATGGCGGCAGTATGTTGCACTTCATGTAACAATGAGTGGGAAGATGAGCAATTCAAACAGCTGGCATCTTTCAAAGCAGAGATTAATAATGAAGGAGTAACTTCTACTTATGTACGCTACAAACCAGGAGGAGTGGTGACTTATCAGCTTCCGATTTTGTTGAGTGGTTCAACCATGAATACACAGGCAAGAACTATTCATGTAGCACTTGATAAGGATACTTTGGATGTGTTGAATCAGGAACGTTTTGGTGAACGTCGTCGGGAACTGTTTTACCATTTGTTGGATCAACAATACTATTCTATACCGGAAACTGTAGAAATGCCTACAGGTGAATCTGAAGCACTGTTACCTATCGATTTTACGCTAGGAGGGCAGAACAATGCGAAACCGTTGGATATGTCGGATAAATATATTCTACCATTGACTATTCAAGACGATCCATCTTATAACTATCAGGTGAACAACCGTCTGCATTATCGGAAAGCATTGTTGAATATCATTCCGTTCAATGATTACTCCGGTTCGTATGATGGTAGCCTATTAAAGATTTTTTTGGAGAATCAAAAGGATAATTTCATGTTAGCTACCCATAAAGCTTATGTGTATGACGAGAAGACCATTATGCTTTATATGGGAGTTCGTGATGTGAATTACATGGACCGTAAATACTATAAATTATATGTAGAGTTTACAGATGAACCGCTGAATGAAGGAAGTGAGTTGAAGAAGAAACTGAGATTATGGACCGATAACGGGGGAGAGGATGGCAATAACCTTAAAATTCTCTTGCTGGGCGAAGGAGACGACAAATTTAAGGAAGCTCCTTATTATACGATTGTCGAAGAGAACGATCCTGTGAAGCCTTACTTGAAGCATATTTATATCACTTTGTCTATGGGATACTCATTTGAGGACTATACGCTTAGCCCGGGTAACCGTATGAAGTATAGAGTAGAAGGTACATTAAGTATGCAACGTGACTTGAATACGTTGATTCCGGACGAAGACCAACAAATCGAGTGGAATTGATGGGTTGTTGATTGATGAATATAATATTGAGAGGCAGTGTTCAAAATTAGGATTGGGTACAGCCTCTCAAGTTTTTTAGAACTATCAAAACGATTTATTAATGGTTTAGACAGCTCTTTTGGGATAAGGAGCGTAATTAATTTGTTTACATATGAAAAACTACAAAATTCTAAAGAATATTTATATATGTCTGGCTTTATTCTCAACCATTTTATTAGTTGGTTGCTCGAAAAGTGATGAAACCCCAACTCCTGATGATCCCCAGCCTTCTGGCAAAGGTAAAATAACATTTAACTTGCATACTCCGGGTGCATTCCTTACCAAGGCAGTAGGTGTTGGTAACGAAAATGGAGGCACTAATGACAAAATAACCTTTTATCAATTTAGCAAAGAAGGTAAGTATGAACGAAGATATGTCTTAGATTATGCGGCTGCTTCTGTAGGTGCAAACGGTGATACAAGGTCATATACTGTAGAATTAGCTTCTTCGACTGGAGGAGAAAAGAGATTCATCATTGTGGAGAGTGAGAATGAGAGCAACTTCCCTAATTTGGGTGTAACAAATACAATCGATGAATTGCTAAATAGTAAGACTGTTGCAGAGAGTGGTAAGTTGAATCCTCCATTTGTTATGTCTAATGTCAAAACAGATGGTAAGGAGTACGTAACAGTTGCCAATGTAGAATCTTCTGACAATCAGGTTGATGTAAAACTTAAAAGACGTGTAGCCAGATTTGATTTGCTGAATGATCCGGCAGAATCGGGATTAGTGATTGATAAGGTATATATTAAGAATAGATACACTCAAGGATTCATCGGTGACGTAAGTGGTAATGCAGGCAATATATCTTCTGATGTTCTGGAAATACCGGCAGCTGATTTAGCTAATGATGGGAAAAGTTTCTATCTTTATCCGACTCAGTTGACTTCAACTCTTGAGCAGAATGAAAAAACAGTTGTATGGGCTACCACTAAACTTGCCAATACCAATACGGAAGGTCCGACTCTTTATCTGAATCTTACTGCTGATATCAATGTGGAGGCCAACTATCTCTATCAGCTTAATACGAAAAAGATAGCCGGTTCTACAGGCTTTGATATCTCAGTAGAAGAATGGAAAGATGGTACTTCAATTGATTGGGTAACGATTGAAGACGGAATCTCTGTAATGGATAACAAAGCTACTATCATTGCTGGTACAGATATTAAAGGGACTTATGTAAAGATTGCAGCTGATGCTGCAATGCCATATACTATAAAACGTGTTGTTACGGATTATAGTTCAGCAGCATTGGACGCTGCGTATGATGGAAGTTTACCGGCATGGCTTACCATTTCTTCATCTACTAAGGATGCAGGTAGTGGTCTTTATCGTCATGAGATTATTTACACGGTGACTGCACATCCTGCGAAGACAAGTCAGTTTGCTATCACACATCTTAACGGAGCCGTTTCAGATGAGAACTTGTTGGTAATCGGGTTTGCCAATCCGTATCCGGACACTCCGCTGCCTTGTTTGTCAAGAGGGGAGAAACTTTATTCACCGGTACATTGTCGTCAGTCTACGTATCTTGTGCATAATACTGTGGATAAGGCATATTTCTGTGGAATTGAGGGATTTACGTTTAATACTCCAATGAAAGGTAAAACGGGTAATGAAGGGGCGAAGAATCTTTGTCCCGAGGGCTGGACAGCATTGAACAATGTAGAGGCCAAAGAGTATATTTTGTGGGTAGGAGAGCATCTCAAGTCACAAGTAATGGAGTCTGTATATACTTACTGTTGGTCCGAGGCAGACGATGAGGCTACCGATTTGCGTATATTGGCAGGATACCCATACAATAAAGCTACTCCCAATGTGAAAGATTTAGCTTGTTATGGCACTTGGCCAAGCGTGGCTTGGTTGAATATCAATGAGAAAGATCTCTCTATAAAAGACAAAACATTCTATGATTATAATAATTGGGATGTGAAGAAGGATTACGGAATTCCCTACAGATGTATCCGTGATAAAGCCGGTTGGGAATAATTATATGGATTCTCGAAAGGATATATATTCAATGATTAAATTTGTAAGACAATGCTAAAGAATACTTTATTTGTGATTCTTCTAATGATTTCCAGCCTATTCACGGCTTGTGCTGAAGGATATGTAAGTGATGTGCAGAAGGGGGATGACACAAAAGAAATACGTTTCAGTCTGAATATGGAGGGAGGGCTAACGATGTCCTCCACCAGGGCTTCTGTGTCTTTGGACGGAATGAAATGGAAGATATTCTGTTTTGACGATCAATATAATTATCTGTTTGACAAAACAGGAAGTATAGGGGATGCAGCAAATGAAATAAAGGTTTCTGTAACTAAAGGCGTCGTTTATCGATTCCTGTTTTTGTGCACCACAGCCGATAAATTTCCAGAGTTGACATCTGGTAAGACTTATTGGGATTTAGAAGCGTATACTCCTCAATTGCCGTTAGCTGATCCGATGGCGATGCTTGTCAGTAGAGGTAATGAAAAAGATGGTACACTTCGTGTAGCTGCTGCGTCTGCATCGGTGCAGGTTACTCTTGCTCCGCGTGCATCTAAGATCGTTTTGCAAAAGGATCCGCAAACGGCTTCGAATATTACGGTGAACTCCGTGACTTTTGCGGATGCCGCCTCTTCTGTTCCTTATACTCATATCGAACCTCAACATTACAGTGAATATAAGAATCTTCCGGTAGCAACCCGAAAGACCTACCAGTGTGTGCCCCAAGAGGATATATGCTATATGCTTCCGGATATGTGTGCCGGAACCTTTGGAGTGAATGCTACGCTGCATATCACTCATCCGATTTCTGGAGAACAGGACGTACGGGTAACGGTACCAGTGGGGCTTGCGCTGAATGTAGGCAGTGGAAAGACTTACTATATTGAAATGTCTACTGATGCAAACGGAAAAGTTGCTGCTACCTGGGCAACACGTGTAGCACCCAAAACGTTGAAACTTGCTACACAAAACTTATGGGGTAAATCGACTTCCGTTGTGTTGGATTACTTCAATAGAATTGATGTGGATGTGCTTTGTGCGCAGGAATGTAGTGGGCTCTCCGAATCTGATATACAGGCTCAGGGGCTTTACGTGCATACTCACTCCAACAATGGACAAGGAAAATGTAGCATTATATCGCGCTATCCTTTCTCGGGGATTACACCAAACAAGTATGGTGCTTATATCGACTTGGGTGAAGGCATTGTTGTACTGGTGATGAACTGTCACGGTGCTTACTTCCCTTACGGCCCTTATCAGTTGAATGGTATCGAGTATAAAGATTTTCCTGCTACGGACGATGTCGATTATGTAGTAAAAGTCAATAAAGAAGCTCGTCAGGGCATGGTGGATAAACTGCTGGAGGATTTTAATTCGTCTACCACTCCTTTTGTTTGTCTTTCGGGGGACTTCAACGAACCGTCATGGCTTGATTGGACGGAAGGTGCCTTGTCAGCAGGCCTTGCTCCTTACGTTGTTCAGTGGCCTACCACCCGTTCTTTGTGGGAAGGTGGTATAAAAGGTGATGCCTACCGGACGATACATCCGGATCCAGTGACGCATCCGGGATTCACGTGGACACCGCGTCCGAGCGAGAAGGACACCAAAGACCGATTGGATTTGACTCTTTATACTTTGTCTCCCAACACCGAGGTGAGAAGTTGTCAGGTAATAGGAGAGAACACGGAAACGTCGGATATCGTTCTTCCTAATTGGGGACCGTTTGAAAATGTATTCGATCACCGGGGATTACGGACAGAATTTGTCTTTACGAAATGACGGAACGGTGTACCGGAATTAGGGAGTCTCCAGGCTGTTAATTCTTGAGGTCTCGGGTATTAATACCTGTCGTGTAAGGTATTAATATCCGAGAATTCAGCTATTAATAGCTAACATGCCAACTATTTGTAATGGATAAACCAATGATTAACCAATGTCTTTTTGTCTGTTGCTAGATAACTTTCAAATAAGCAATATATGGCAGTTTGGGACTCAAATTTCATTTATTGACTTGTTTTTAGCATACCGGACAGGTAGAAAACACTATTTTTGTCCTCATCCGTTTTAGACTTTTAAGATTATATAAACCAATAAATTGTAACGTACGAATATGCACAACATTGCTAAAACCTTTTTCCCGATTTTATTATTACTTTTTGCTGCAGTAGTGACAGCACAGAATGGGAAGAACAATGTCGGAAATGCGCAACGCATCTGGCTTGATTCTGAAATTGGTCATCAGGGCGACTACCAGTGGAAAATGATAAAAGCTGGAGATGCAACAGATCCCGGAGAAAAGATTTCGTTATCCAATTATGCAACTGCAAATTGGATGCCGGCCATCGTTCCCGGAACAGTTTTGAATTCTTTGGTGTATAACCAAAAATACCCGGAGCCTTATTATGGAATCAATAATAAGATTGAATCTAAATTGATACCGGATATTTCTGAAACCGGACGTGACTTTTACACCTATTGGTTTCGGACAGATTTTACAGTCCCCCAGTCATTCAAGGGAAAGACTGTCTGGTTACAGTTGGATGGCATCAACTACCGGGCAGAAGTATGGGTGAATGGCAACCTGTTGAGTACAATGAACGGTATGTTTATTCAGGACTATATTGATGTTACGGATTTTGTGAAAATCGGAGGAAAAAACGGACTGGCTATAAAGGTCTATCCGGTAGATGTTCCCGGAAGTGCGAAGCCGAAATCCTGGGGAGCAGCCGGTGAATTCCATAACGGTGGAAACGGTAACATTGGTTTGAATACTACTATGTTGATGACGGTAGGTTGGGACTTTACCTTTATGGACGGTATCCGTGACCGTAATACAGGTATATGGAAAAATATTTCCCTCTATGCTACAGGCAGAGTAGCATTACGCCATCCTTTCGTTAAATCTGAATTGAGAAAACCTGATTATGACCAGGCACGTGAGACTGTATCGGTTGAGATTATCAATCCATCGACCAGTAACCGGGTAATCAGTTGCAAGGTGAAGGGTGAAATTGTGGGTGAAAATATCACTTTCGAAAAGACCTTCCGACTGATGCGTGGAGAAGAAAAGATAGCTACTTTTTCTCCTGAAGAGTTTCCGCAACTTATCATCAACTCTCCGAAACTTTGGTGGCCTGTCAATAAAGGACCACAAAATTTATATGACCTGAAGCTGACAGTATCTGTTGATGGCAAAGAATGTGATTCTGTGAAAACAAGATTCGGTATTCGTGAAATTGTCTCGGATAGAAAAACTCCGGATAAATCACGTGTCTTTTATGTGAACGGCAAACGATTGTTTATCCGTGGTACCAACTGGATACCGGAAGCCATGTTGAGAACTTCAGATGAACGTACTTATGCTGAATTGCGGTACTCCCGCCAGTCTGGTGTCAACCTTTTAAGAATGTGGGGAGGCGGAATTGCAGAGTCTGATTATTTCTTCCAATTGTGTGATGAATTGGGACTGTTGGTATGGCAAGAATTCTGGATGACCGGTGACACTCGTCATCCGCATGATAAGGCTCTCTATATGAGTAATGTGGAATCTACCGTAAAACGTATTCGCAATCATCCTTCTTTGGCTTATTATGTTGCTTCTAATGAGAGTACAGAAGTTACCGGTACTCCTGAATTACTGAATAAACTGGATGGTACACGTGGATTCCAGATGCAGTCTGAATGTGAAGGAGTGCATGATGGTAGTCCTTACAAACAGGTAAATCCGATGCAGCATTATGAAAATACGGCCTCTCCCAGAGGAAGCCGTGTAGACGGATTTAATCCGGAATACGGTGCACCGACTCTTCCGACTGTGGAAATCCTCCGGGAAATGATGGATGAAAAAGACCTTTGGCCTATCAATAAGGAAGTATGGGATTATCTGGATGGAAATGGTTTCCATCTGATGAGTACTATGTATACAGACTTGGTGAATAACTACGGAAAATCATCATCCATCGATGAGTTTGCGCAGAAAGGACAACTGTTGGGAGCTATTAATTCGAAGAGTATCTGGGAAGTATGGAACTACAATAAGCTGGATTATGGTGATCGTTTTTGTTCCGGACTTCTGTTCTGGTATCATAACTGCTCTATGCCTCAAGTGGCTTCCCGTATGTGGGACTGGTCTTTGGAACCGACAGCATCGCTTTATCATACTGCCAACTCTTTAGAACCATTACATGCACAATTTGACTATCTTAAGAATACAGTGTCTGTAGTGAATGATTATTATCGTGAATTTAAGGATTATAAAGTGATAGCACAGGTTTACGATATTAACAGCAAGAAAGTATTTGAAGAATCAGCAGTGGTTAATCTGCCTTCGGATGGAGTGGTAAACGATGCGTTGACTATTCGTTTCCCGGAAAATATATCCCAAGTTCACTTTATTAAACTGATTCTGAAAGATGAAAAGGGAAAAGATGTTTCTTCTAATTTCTATTGGCGTTCTAATGACAAATATGAAGGAAGCAAGACTTTGACCGGTCCGGCTGCTTCAGGTTTTGAAGATTTGAGTAAACTAAAACAGGCAAAAGTGAAACTTGCCTATAAAGTAAGAGAAGATAATAACAACTACTTTGTAGATATTACTTTGAGAAATACCTCCGGGCAGATTGCTTTCTTTAATCAGCTGCAATTCCTGAATTCAAAGATGAGTCCGATACGTCCGTCATTCTATACAGATAATTTTTTCTCCCTGATGCCGGGTGAAAAGAAAACGGTGACTATTGAGACTGCAAAAGGAAAGCTGAAAGACGGCGCTGTATTGGCACTGAAAGGTTGGAATATAAATAAGCAAGAATATAAACTAAAGTAATAAGAGTAAGGTTGTGAATTGGTTCTACATTCTTTATATCAGGAGTGTAGAATCAATTACGTGATAAAAAACATTTTTAACTATAAAAGAGAACTAAGATGAAACTGAAACTTATCATTGGCATAGTTGGTATATTATCTGCATGTGGATTTACCAATGCGCCTTCTTTAGATACTAATCAGGAGAAACAGGATAATAATTGGGTGATCGGGCCATTCTTGCGTCCTGAAGGAGTTAATCCTGTCATATCACCGCAGCCTACAGAGTTTTATTGCCCGATGCGTAAGCAGCAAGTTAAGTGGGAGGAAAGTGACACTTTTAACCCTGCTGCTACTGTAAAAGATGGGAAGATTGTCGTGCTTTATCGTGCAGAAGATAATTCGGCCCAAGGTATAGGTAAAAGAACCTCACGTGTTGGTTATGCTGAAAGCAAGGATGGGATTGAGATGAAAAGGCTTGATAATCCTGTTCTTTTTCCTGCTGAAGATAATTTTAAAGATCAAGATTGGCCGGGTGGTTGTGAAGATCCTCGTGTGGCTATGACCGAAGACGGACTGTATGTGATGCTCTACACAGCATGGAATCGGAAAAAAGCACGCCTTGCAGTAGCTACTTCCCGAGACCTGAAGAACTGGACAAAACACGGGCTTGCCTTTGATAAAGCCTATAATGGTCGATTTAATAACCTTTTCTGTAAATCGGGGTCTATTTTAACAAAATTGAAAGGAAATCAATTGGTCATAGACAAAGTTAATGGCAAGTATTTCATGTATTGGGGAGAACATGCTATATATGCTGCTACTTCTGATAACCTGATTGACTGGTATCCGGTTTTGGATGAGAAGAATGAACTGATGAAAATCATACAACCTCGTAAAGGACATTTTGATAGTTTGTTGACAGAATGTGGCCCTCCGGCTATTCGTACTAAGCATGGCATTGTTCTCGTGTATAATGGTAAGAATAGCGGTAAAACTGGAGATGCTAACTATCCTGGCAATGCTTATTGTGCCGGACAGCTTTTATTGGATGGTAACGATCCCTATAAAGTATTAGACCGTTTGGATAAGCCTTTCTTTGCTCCCGAAGCTCCTTTTGAGAAGAGCGGACAGTACAAGGACGGAACAGTATTTATCGAGGGACTTGTTTATCACAAGAAGAAACTATACCTCTATTATGGTTGTGCGGATTCACAGGTGGCGGTAGCGGTATGTGATGATGTGAAGAAATTGAAAACAAAATAGTAGATTATAAGACGATGAGAATAAGGCTGAATACATATCTTGCTTGTGTAATTGTTTTTCTGTGTGCTTCTACAGAATGCATTTATCCACAAAAACTAAAATGGAATTTTGGTTTATCTCGTAAACAGAGTTCCGAAGTGATACCTCATTCAAAACATTCATTTCAGACAGCTAAGCCTAAAAAAAAAGTGGTAGAGCCCGGAGAATTGAGTCCGCTTTCCGATTGGGAGTACCAACTCTCCAAAGGCTGGGAAATGATAGAAGGATATAAAGCTAGAGCAGCTGAAAAATCGGTATTTGCACAAGATTTAGGTACAAGCGAATGGTATTCGGCAACAGTTCCCGGTACAGTATTAACTACGTTGGTGGATCAGGGCGTATACCCTGATCCCTATTGGGGGCTTAACAATTTATTGATTCCTGATACGCTTTGCCGGATGGACTGGTGGTATCGCAATTCTTTTAGTATTCCTCGTAGTAAGAAGGGAGAAAAAGTGAAGTTGATTCTGAATGGAATCAATTATAAAGCGGAGATCTGGTTCAATCATCAACTATTAGGAACAATGGTTGGTGCTTTTGAGCGAGGTATTTTTGATATAACTCCTTGGGTGGATTATGATAAGAAGAACCTGTTGGCCATCCGTATTCTTCCGCCTAACAATCCCGGTATTCCTCACGAAGCAAATAAGAAAGAAGGAATCGGCCCCAATGGTGGAGCATTGTGCTTAGACGGTCCTACTTTTATCTCTTCAGAAGGCTGGGATTGGATTCCCGGCATACGCGACCGGAACATGGGTATTTGGCAGGATGTCAGAATCAAATTTGGAAATGAACTGGAAATTGTTGATACGCATGTAATTACGGATCTGCCTTTACCTGACACTACATCAGTCAATTTTATCGTTCAGACGGAGATTTATAATTCTTCTAAAACGACTTGTACTGCCAATTTACATTTTAATATAGGAGATGTGTCTGCTGTTTATCCGGTTTCTTTGAATGCAAATGAAAAAAGGATGATTAAACTTACTCCTCACGAATGTAAGGAACTGCAAATGAAGAATCCACGTCTTTGGTGGCCGAATGGATATGGAGAACAATATTTATATAAAGCATCTTTGAGCCTGATATCACCCAATAAAGATACTCTTGATGTCAAAAAAATGCGTATCGGTATCCGTGAGTTGGAATATGAATTGTCTGCGTATGAGGATAACTCTCCTGTGGTGCGGTTGAACTATAATCCAACTGCTGCTTTGCAGGATGGAAAACCCGTTTTTGATGCTGTGAAACGTAAAAAAACGGATAGTAAGGTCCGCTATACGAATTATGATGGAGAGTTTGTCCCCAATTTATTGAAACCGGTTTCTTCACAGGGAATAGAGTTGATAAAGGATTCACTGATGAAAGAATACATGGTTATAAAGGTGAACGGACAACGAATCTATTGTAAAGGAGGTAACTGGGGCATGGATGACGGTATGAAGCGTGTTTCCCGGGAACGATTGGAACCTGCCTTGAAGTTGCATAAGAATATGAATTATAATATGATTCGTAACTGGACGGGTGAGAGTACGGAAGAAGTATTTTATGAGCTTTGCGATGAATACGGAATGTTAGTGATGAATGATTTTTGGCTTTCAACAGATGGGTTTAACCTCAATCCGCTGGATAACTGCCTGTTCGTTAGAAATGTGACCGAAACAGTACGTCGTTTCCGCAATCATCCCTCTATTGCTTTATGGTGTGCGCGTAATGAAGGGTTTGCGACCAATGAACTTGAGTACATGTTGGCCGCCACTTTAGCTAAAGAGGACGGCAGCAGGCATTATACAGGAAATTCCCGTTCATTGAATAGTTCAGGAAGCGGACCTTGGCGTTATCAGTTTGATGCAGGCTGGTACTACCGTTCTTTAGCAGGAGGATTCCGATCCGAAGTGGGTACTCCTTCTCTGCCTACGGCTGAAACTGTTCGTGAGTTTATGGCAGAAGAAGATACATGGCCCATTAGTGATGTTTGGTATTATCACGACTGGCATAATCATAGATATGGTAGTAAGACTTTTAGTGAACTTTATAAGGAAGGAATGGACCGTAAATTAGGACCTTCTGATAATTTAGATGATTTCTGTCGGAAAGCACAATTGATTAATTACGAAAGCCATCGGGCTATTTTTGAAGCATGGAATAGTAAGATGTGGAATGATGCTTCCGGAGTGTTGTTGTGGATGAGTCATCCTGCATGGCCCAGTATGGTTTGGCAGAATTACAGTTCAAATGGCGAAACTGCCGGTGCCTATTATGGCACTCAAAAGGCATGTCGTCCTCTTCATATTCAGATGAGTCTTAATAGTCAACATAGAGTAGATATTATTAATACTACGCTGAAGGAATATCGGAATTTGAAAGTGGAAGTCGTGGTTTACGATAAACTAGGAAAAAAGATACGTTTCTCACAACAGAAGGTAAGTCATGTGACACCTAATGCGCTGACTCCTGTGACGCAATTAGAGGATATAAAAGGACTTCCTGATTTCAGTTGGGTAAAGCTGGTATTGACAACTAATAATGGAAAGCTGTTGGATGATAATGTCTATTGGCTCAATCAAAAAGAATGGGACGGAAAGGTCCTGACTGATTTGCCGATTTCTTTGGTGAATGTATCTGTGAAGAATTTCACGAAAAAAGCAAATCATTATGAGGGTAAATTTATTGTGAAAAATCCAGGACAATATCTGGCAGCTGCAATAGCATTGACATTAAGGGATGCAAAAACGGATGCGTCCATTCGTCCAGCTTATTTTGATGATGGATATTTTTATTTGATGCCCGGCGAATCTAAAGAAATCCGTTTTCAGGTAGACTGTAAAGAAGGGGTGGATAAGATGCTTTTGCGGGTGGATGGATATAATGTTGAATCGAAAGATATATTGTTGAATAAATAAAGATTAGGTGTTTATGTATAAGAAGGTATTAATATTATTATTTTTTATTCCTTTTCAGTTATTGTTTGCTCAAAAAAGTATGTTGAAGGACTTTCCGGAAGGCTCTACTCCGGAGGAAATTGGTAAGCGATTGGCCTATCGTTTTCTGACAGAGAAGCATGCACTCCATATCGGAAAATGGATTGGTTATCCGGAGACTTTTTATTGGAATGGAGCTTTGCGATATGCTTATCTTGCAAAAGATAAGGAACTTCTCAATCGTTTGCAAGATAAGTTTGAACCTCTGTTTACCGAGGAGAAAGCGTTGCAACCTATTATGAATCATGTTGATGTGAATATGTTTGGCAGCTTGCCTCTTGAGTTATATCTTGTGACGAAAGATAAGAAATATTGGTATTTGGGGTTACCCTATGCTGATTCTCAATGGAAAGTGCCTGCAAATGCGAAACCGGAGGAAAAGGAATGGGCTGAAAAAGGATATTCCTGGCAAACACGTTTGTGGATTGATGATATGTATATGATTACAATCGTGCAGACTCGTGCTTATAAAGTGACGAAGGATAAAAAATATATTGATCGTGCAGCTAAAGAGATGGTGATGTATCTGGATGAGTTGCAACGTCCGAACGGCCTTTTCTATCATGCACCGGATGTACCTTATTATTGGGGACGTGGAAATGGCTGGATGGCTGCCGGAATGACGGAGTTACTTCAGTGTTTGCCTAAAAATCACAAAGACCGTCCCCGTATCTTGGAAGGTTATCGGACAATGATGGAAAGTCTGAAGAAGTATCAGAACCCGGAGGGCTTGTGGAATCAGTTGATCGACCAGTCTGACTGTTGGACTGAAACATCCGGATCGGCTATGTTCACTTTTGCTTTTATCAAGGGAGTTAAGAATGGATGGTTGAATGCTGAAGAATATGCTCCTGCTGCTCGTAAGGCGTGGATAGCTTTAGTCTCATATCTTAATGATAAAAATCAAGTAAGAGAAATTTGCGTGGGTACGAATAAGAAGAACAGTAAACAGTATTATTATGACCGTCCACGCCGCACGGGTGATTATCATGGGCAGGGACCTTATCTGTGGTGTGCTGCCGCTCTAATGGAAAAGTAATCGTTCTGGTATTGAGTAGTAGTTGAGGCTTTTGGAGGATATTTCTATTGATTTGGATAATTTTTTTTATTTATAGCCCAATTTGTTTTATCCAATGTGAGGGATGTTTCCTAATTTTGGCTCAATAATTTAGTACAAACGGAATCAGACAGGCTGATTCGCAATCATGTTTTATATGAGTTTGAAATATTTACTTTGTGGGATGGCTTTTGTGGCATGTGCCACTGTTGTTGAGGCTTTTGATAATGTGCCGGAATCGATTTCTGCATCTATTTCTTTGAAGGTACCAGGAAATGGAGCGAAACACTATCCATTGACTTTTCAGAAATCGCAGAATAATAATGGCACTTATTATTTGGAGAATTCGGAAAAGATGCCGTTGACTGTGTCTCAAAATATAGTAACTGGTAATGATGGATTACGTATTAGTGTGTCTATCACTGCATTGGAAGATGTATATTTTAATTACAATCAACAGATGGCAACCGGCTTCCGTCATGATGACTGCCTGTTCTATATGCCGGGGTTTTGGTATCGACGTAATCTGCGTTCACCCAAAGAGGCTCCTTCATTCCATACATCAGATAGTTGGATTGTAAGCGAAGACAGGTTAAGTGCACCTCTCACCGGGATTTTCTGTGAGAAGAAACAACGTTTTATAACTGTCAACAGACTGGATAAATTTGTAAATAGCACGTTGGCTACCCATCGTGAAGGTGAGATTATTCTTTCGGATAAGACATCTTTAGGACATACCGGATTTGAAAATAAAGGTGGTGTTGCCACTCTTTCCTTCGGTTTTCCTTATCGGGAGGCTCCCAAAAGTTATATTCGTAAATTAACATTAGCCCCGGCTGTGACAGCTTATCAACATTTGAAAAAGGGAGAAACAATTTTGTTGATGTGGCAAATAGCTGAGGGTGAAGCCAAAGACTATTCTGATTTTGTGAGCCATACTTGGGAATATTGTTATGATACATATTCTCCCAAGCCTGTTGATACTCCCTACTCAATTGAGTATATGAAGCAGACTCTTAGCCAATTCTTTGTAAGTAGTTTTGTTGATAAATATCCGTTGGTATATAATTCGGGCATACATCTTAGGACAGATGCATGTGCAAGTAATGGGCAGGCAGAGGTCGGTTTTATCGGTCGTGTTCTTTTGAATGCATTCAATGCCTGGGAATATGGTTGGGAATGTAACCGGGAAGATTTGAAGGCTAACAGTGCCAAAATATTCGACAGTTATTTGAAGAATGGTTTCACGGAAGCAGGTTTTCTCAAGGAATCGGTAAATTATGACAAGAACTTTGAGGATCCTGTTCATAGCATCCGTCGTCAGTCAGAAGGGCTTTATGCAATCTTTCATTTCCTGGCTTATGAAAAAGAAAAAGGTCGTAAGCATCCGGAATGGGAACAGCGATTGAAAAACATGTTGAACATGTTTCTGCAATTGCAAAATGCTGATGGTAGTTTTCCACGAAAGTTTCGTGATGACTTTTCGATTGTAGATAAAAGCGGAGGAAGTACTCCTTCGGCTACATTACCTTTAGTCATGGGATATAAATACTTTAAGGATAAACGTTACTTGGATAGTGCTAAGCGGACTGCGGATTATTTGGAGAAAGAACTGATTTCTAAGGCCGATTATTTCTCGTCTACTCTTGATGCGAATTGCGAAGATAAAGAAGCGTCACTTTATGCTGCAACTGCTACCTATTATCTTTCATTAGTTACTAAAGGGGAGGAACATAAGCATTATGCTGATCTGACGAAGCAAGCCGCTTATTTTGCATTATCGTGGTATTATTTGTGGGATGTTCCTTTTGCTCCCGGACAGATGCTGGGTGATATTGGTTTGAAAACACGTGGCTGGGGAAATGTTTCGGTAGAAAATAATCATATTGATGTGTTTGTATTTGAATTTGCCGATGTACTTCGTTGGTTATCGAACGAATATAAAGAATCCCGTTTCTCGAACTTCGCAGAAGTGATTTCAACCTCTATGCGGCAGTTATTGCCTTATGAAGGACACATGTGTGGCATTGCCAAAGTGGGTTACTATCCGGAAGTTGTTCAACATACCAGTTGGGATTACGGGAAGAATGGCAAAGGATATTATAATGACATTTTCGCACCCGGATGGACTGTTGCTTCTTTATGGGAATTATTTACTCCTGGGCGTGCCGAGATTTTTATGGAAAGGTAATATAATAAATTAATTTGTAATGACATCAAGAAGAGATTTTCTTAAAAAAGCTGGGTTGATTTCTGCTGCTTTTGCAGTTCCCGCTCTTAATGTGAATGGAAATACCACACAATCCAAGATACGTTTAAAGAATACCAAGATTGCAGTGGATGATCGGTGGGATGTTATTGTAATTGGTGGAGGACCTGCTGGATGTACTGCTGCGATTTCTGCGGCCCGGGAGGGAGCTAAAACTTTGCTGATTGAGGCAATGGGACAACTTGGCGGTATGGGAACAGCAGGTATGGTTCCGGCATGGTGTCCGTTTTCTGACGGCGAAAAGATTATTTATCGAGGCTTGGCGGAAAAGATATTCGAGGCATCAAGAAAAGGAGTGCCTCATGAGAGAAAGCAAAAACTGAATTGGGTGAATATAAATCCTGAATATTTGATGCAGGTTTACGATCGGATGGTCGCTGAATCGGGGGCAAAAGTCCTTTTCTTTTCGAGGGTTGCTGCTGTTGAGATGTCAGCTGATGATACGGTAGATGCTATCATCGTAGCAAATAAATCCGGGCTTGTTGCATTCAAAGCAAAAGTCTTTATTGATGCGACGGGAGATGGAGATGTGGCTACCTGGGCAGGTGCTTCATTTAAAAAGGGAGGTGAGGATGGTATACTGCAAAGTTCTACTTTGTGTTTCTCGTTTGCTAATGTCGATAGCTATAACTACAATCTCATAGGTCCTTCATTGCATACGAGTAACAAAAATAGCCCTATCTTTGACGCGATTAAGTCCGGAAAATATCCATTGATAGGCAGACATTTCAATAGTAATCTGATCGGTCCGGATGTGGTACAATTTAATGCAGGACACATTGATAATGTTGATTCGACCGACCCATGGGCTACTACGCGGGCGATGGCTACCGGTAGGCAAATCGCTGAACAATACTTGGAGGCACTGAAAGAACTTCAGCCTAAAACTTTTGGTAGTGCTTTTGTTGTAAAGACTGCCTCCTTGTTGGGGGTTAGAGATAGTCGTCGGATTGAAGGGGATTATACGTTTACTTTCCAAGATTGGCTGGAGCGTAAAACATTTGAAGATGAGATCGGACGTAATTGTTACTATATTGATGTTCATAAACCGGGGCATAAAGAGACGCGTTACAAAAAAGGCGAATCTCATGGAATTCCTTATCGTTGCTTGACTCCTAAAGGTATGAAGAATCTATTGACCGCCGGACGCTGTATTTCTACTGATGAAGAAGCTTTTGGAAGCTTACGAGTGATGCCACCTTGTCTGGTGACTGGTGAAGCTGCCGGAATGGCTGCGGTACATGCTATCAAACAAACAAAGAATGATGTTCATAAGATTGATGTAGGTTTTCTACGCAAAAGATTAAAAGAAGAGGGGCAATATTTCTTATAAATACATTAGGGATGAATTTTATGGGATGTTCCTCTTGACAAATCCTTTTAAATGTTGTATCTTTATAGTCTGGAAAAGAGCTTAAACCTTGTAAATAACAGATAAAAGAATATGAAATTGATGACTTGAATGGTATAATATTATAACAAATCTGGACGTGTTCCCTAATAAATATTGGGAAGGATATACCGGATATAGGCAAAAAGGCTGCAAATTTTATGAAATTTGCAGCCTTTTTGTTGTAAAAGATGGATTTATAAACTCGGAAATCCAATGGCAGAGTTTTTAATAAACTCAGATACCGTTCTTAATAAACTACTCAAAAGTTTATTAAAAACGTACTATTTGTTTATGTGGAAATTTGTTTGTTTTTTTATAAAATCTTAAATTGGCGTTTAGAACATTCTTTGTTGAAGATAACTATACTTTACAATTTGAAAAGTAATCAAACGAAACAACAGCTTTCCTGTTGGCTAAATTTATACATGAAGTTCCAGAACGAACCGTGTTCCTTTCGTATAATTCGTATCCAGTGTCAGGCTTCCGTTCATCTTGGCAGCAATTAGTGAACAGATCGGTAATCCTAGTCCATCTCCTGTAGTCAGGTCTTTCACTTCTGTGAAAGGTTTGAAGAGATTTTCCTGTTGCTCTGCCGGAATTCCAGTTCCTGTATCCGTAACGATGAATTGGTGCGTGTGCGCTCCCCGTTTCTTGAATTCGAGACTGATACGACCCTGGTCGGTGTAGAAAGCGGCATTTTTCAGTAAATAGAGAAGAATGCGTTCCAATTGTTCCTTGTTTGTCTTTACCTGAAGTTTTGGTGCATTGACTGAAGATGTGACATCCTGTTTTATGTATTCTTTAACTTTATCCATCACATTCTCACAGAAAGTTCCCACGTTGATTTCACTTAGTTCATAAAACTCGGTTAATGAGTTTTCCAAAGATGACAGTTCTTGAATGTCATCACTGAATTTCTTCAAAGCTGCGACTTGTCCCTGCATTTGGGCCGCTTCTTGAGGAACCTTTTGTGACAGTTCTTCGGCTGAAGTAGCCAGCGTATTCAGGGTAGGCTCCATTTGCGAAGATATATTCTGTATGAATTTGGTTTTTAGTTCATTATGTTCATTGGCAATTTTTACACTTTTCTTTAATTTACGATTGTTGGCGATGAATCGTAGCAATATCACAGCCAGTATTGCCAGGCCGGCTACCAATATGACTGCCAGCACACAGAGACCTATGATTATATATTGCTTGGCAGATAGTGAGTCGTCCTTTTCCTGTATGGTCAGTTGGCTTTCGTCATATTTTCTCTTCAGTACATTTAGTTCGTCTTGTGCGGTTAATGCTTTTACCGAGTCTGTCCAGACAATGAAACTTTCGTAAGTGCGTTCCATCAGTGGAGCATTATTGCCTTTTCGTGCAATATTGATAAGATTCTTGTAGCAATCGCTCACTTTGGCGTAGTCCTTCTTTTCCTTATATTGGTTGATAAGTTTGCGGAAACAGGCATCGCCTTGTGTACTTTGGTTGAAAGTATAGTAATAATTGGCTTTTGTATACAACAGTACCTCCGTTAGGGAGTCATTCTTTGCAAGATTAGCCATTTCTTCCAGTTTATCCAACTGAGTCTTTGCTTGTGCGGGATTTTTCAGTGCGGTGTACATCTGCAATCGTTCCTTGTTTATAAGGAAACGCAGGTCATAAAAGACTTTCTTTTTATTCTGTTCTCCGGTCCATAGAAGCTGCTCCATGTCACGGCAAAGCTCGAATCCCTCTTTGTAAAAGTTCTCTCTGACGTATAAAGCATTAGCCTGAACGCCACATTCTATTGCTTGTGGATAGTTTTCGCGGCTTGCAAATGCTTCGTATGCTTTTTTGAATAAGTAACGTGCTTTGATGTAATCTTTTTGATTAAGACTGCTTTGTGCTTGTTTTTTTAGTTCTGTGGCTCTGTCTTGGGGAGTTTGCGCATAAGCCATTATGCTCAAACAAAATATCATTAAAAGACTTGTTATCGACGTTTTCATATTTATTGCATATTTGTTTGTCACAAATGTAAAACAAATATATGAAAAAAGATAGTGTTATCGATGAAATAATTCTATTCTGTTTCTATTCATTATTATTATCCTGCCCAGTTCTCTCTGTCGAGATTCCGATAGCTGATGGCTTCTGCCAAATGACTAGGAAGTATTTGTTCTACTCCTTCCAAATCAGCGATTGTACGGGCAACTTTTAAAATCCGGTCATAGGCTCGGGCAGACAAATTGAATCGTTCCATTGCGTTTTTTAGCAATGCGAGTCCTTTCTCATTCGGTTGAGCATACATTGCAAGCAATTTGCTGTTCATTTGTGCATTGCAATAAATTCCGGCATATTCGGTGTATCGTCTTTCCTGCAGTTGACGGGCTTTTATCACTCGTTGCCGGATGATATTGCTCGGTTCTCCCTGCCTTTGATCGGAAATCTTATCAAAAGGTACAGGAACGATCTCTATTTGAATATCAATCCGGTCTAATAATGGACCGGATATCTTATTCAAGTACTTTTGGACTTGCCCGGGACTGCATACACACGCTTTTGTCGGATGGTTATAATATCCGCAGGGACATGGATTCATGGATGCGATCAGCATCAGATTGGCCGGATAACTGATAGTGCTTTTGATGCGGGAAATGGTGATTTGACGGTCCTCCAATGGTTGGCGCAATACTTCTAGCACTCCTCGGTTGAATTCCGGTAACTCATCTAAAAAAAGTACTCCATTATGTGCCAGACTGATTTCTCCCGGTTGTGGAAAACTACCTCCACCAACCATCGCCACTTGGGAAATTGTGTGGTGTGGGTCGCGGAATGGACGTTGGGAAATCAATGAGGACCCGCGTTTCAGTTGTCCGGCAACTGAATGTATCTTGGTGGTTTCTAAACTTTCACCCAGTGAAAGAGGAGGAAGAATGGAAGGAAGGCGTTTGGCCATCATTGATTTACCGCTGCCCGGAGCGCCTACCATTATTAAATTATGTCCTCCGGCTGCCGCAACTTCTAGTGCCCTTTTTACATTCTCTTGTCCTTTTACGTCTGCAAAATCCAGGTCACAGTTGGTCTGCTGTTGATAGAATTCTTCCCGTGTATTGACAACAGTCGGCTCTAATTCGCGTTCATTATTGAAGAACTCGACGACCTCCTTGATATTACTGACTCCATATACTTTTAATTGATTGACAACAGCAGCTTCCCGTGCGTTTTGTTGGGGAATGATTAGTCCTTCGAAACCATCCTCGCGAGCTTTGATAGCAATGGGAAGCGCACCTTTGATAGGTTGGATGCTTCCGTCCAGACTTAGTTCGCCCATTAGCAAATAGTGGGAAAACTTCTCGGAAGAGATTGTTTCGCTAGCTCCTAATAATCCGATGGCAAGAGGCAAGTCATAAGCTGAACCCTCTTTACGGATGTCGGCTGGTGCCATATTGACTACTATATTGCTAGTGGGCATTTTATAACCATTCACCAGCAGTGCGGAGATAATACGTTGATGGCTTTCTTTGACCGCAGAATCCGGAAGGCCGACGAGATAGAACATACAGCCGCGCGAGCTGTTAACTTCGATTGTGATGAGTGTTGCATCAATCCCTTGAACAGCCGCTCCGAATACTTTAATTAACACGTTTGATTATTGATTATTTTTTCTTCTTATTGTCTTGTTTTTCCTTTTCTTCAGCAGCAGTGACTACTTCCTCAATTTTCTTCTTCAATTGTTCTCCTTTGAGGTTTTTCGCGAGAATCTTACCGTCTGCCGACAGAAGAATGTTGCTGGGAACTTGCTTGATGGCGTATTGTTTGGCTACTTCGGAATTTAGTCCGCCAAAATCACAGACTTGCTCCCAATTGAGCGTATCACGTTTTATAGCATCCTGCCATTCTTGTTTATCCATATCAAGGGAGATACCGAGCATGGCTATATGTTTGTTCTTCTTATATTTCTGATAGATCTCTTTTAACTCGGTATTGCTTTGGTGATTGGAAATGCTATCTCCCCATGAAGCCCAAAAGTTGATTAACAAGTTCTTTTTCTTGAAATCTTCTGATGACCGGGTAATTTTCTCTCCTTTTATGTTAGATAGACTGAAGAAGGGAGCATATTTGCCTGTTTCTGTTTTCTCTGACAGTGAGATGGCTTCGTTGAGCTGTTCAATATACAGCTTGTCTTGCAATATTCCTGTCATGACTTCAATTAGCTTCTTTATTTTGTTGAAATCGGGCGAATCTTTCTGAACAAAGTATTTATCCAACAAGTAGAGGCTGACAAAAGAAGAATGATGCTTCATGATGAATTCTTCTGCTTTTTGCTCTAAATCTTTCTCGGATGGGGTAGGCAGGCTATTTAGTTCTTTCTGAAAGTTTGTAAACTCTTCATTATATATATTACCATTGATATCCAGATATTCCGGGTGATTGATATCTCCTTTTATTTTGATCTGATTTCCTTTGTCAAGGAAGATTGGATATTCTGTCTGATTGTCAATAAGTAAAAAGGCAGAAGTAATGGTGTCTATTGAAGCTGTATAAGAGAATTTATCGTTCTTCGCGAAAATGGTATCTATCCGGTCGAATGATTCGTCCATTCCATACAGATAAAGCGTATCTGTGCCCAGGCCTTTGATTTCCCCGGTTATGCTAACCTTCTTTGAAGATTTACCACAACTGCATAGACAAATGATTATGAGGATTAAAATGCTACTCTTTTTCATTGCTTTGATTTCTTTTCTGCGAAAGTACGGTTTTTACAGATAAAAAAAAAGAATTGCCCGTCATTTATAATGACAGGCAATTCTTAATATTTAAAATAGAGTGGTAATTCTCTTATTTAATGATGTTCATGAAATCTGCATTTGTGAAGAATTTAGCAAATTCCAGGTCAGTAGCTGCCTTCTTAGCTAATGAAGAATCTTTAGCAACTGCGCTCTTCAAGCTGCTTGTTACCATAGAAGAATTATTAGTTCTAGCACCTAAAACTGCCATCAGGTAGTCAGTGTAAGCATCAGGTCTTTCTACGTTAGCCAATGTATTTTTAGCTTTGTTGTAGTCCTTAGCAAGGATTTGAGCCAAAGCAGCACTGTTAGTCTTAGAGTCACCGAATGAGTTTACTGCTCTTTCATATTGCCCTTGAGCGATGTACAGGTTACCCATAGATTCGCCAAGTTCTTTTGTGCCGGCAGCTTTACCGAAGTATGCTTCTGCAGCAGCTTTGTCACCCTTCATCAAAGAGATCAAACCTAAGTTCATGTTAACTTCAGGAGTAGCATTAACACTGGCAGCTTTCTTGAAGTAAGATTCAGCTTTGTCAATGTTACCAGCCTGGTAAGCTAATTTACCCAAGTTGTTGTAACCACGGTAATCGTTCGGGAATTGTTTGGTAGCTTGAGTATAGATAGCTTCTTGTTTAGCAGGATCGCTAGTCAGTGTAGCAGCATACAGCAATTCTTCTACATTCAGTTCAGAAGGATTAGAAGAAGCCAGTTTAGTGATTTCTTCGTCAGACTTACCGATGATTTCATAGTTCAAAGTCAAACGAGAACGACGCAACTGAGGAAGAATAGTGTTAGCCAATTCTTTGTATACAGCGGAGATGTTTTTGATTTCGCTTTCTCTTTGAGCAGGATCTTGGTACATTGCAATAACGCGGAGGATCAACTCTTTGTCTTGGATGTTAGATTTAGAAACCAGTTCTTGGAAACCTTCCCAGTCCTGTGCAGTATATTTAGCATCGATCGGAGCGTCGATTTTTGCTTTCTTCAGGTCTTTGCTCAACATCTTAGTTGTGTTGTCTTCGCGGTTTTCAGCAAGAGTAGTATTCAAGCTTACACCACCATCAGGAGAAGCGTATGCAGAAACTTCGATGTTGCTGATCTTCTTGTTAGCAGCTTCGTTTACGTTAGCTACTTCTTTGTTGAATTCTTTAGCAGTCTTCAACTCGCTGGAACGAATGTTAGCTTGTTGGATCAAGAACATGATGTTAGCATCGTGTTTTTCTTTGATGATACGTTGGAAAGCGTCTTCGCCCAATGCAGGGTTAGCGTTACCTAATGTATTGTTTACTAATTCAGAAGTAGAGATTACACCATCAGCAATTTTCACAGCAGGAATAGTAACTACTTTCTTACCGATAGTAGCTTTGAATTCCAGGTACAATTCAGACTTAGCCATTTCCGGAACATAGTCGAAAGACGTTTTCATAGTGTAGCTACCGCCCATCTTGTAAGAGATAGTCTGGTCGTTACCTTCCACTTTTTCACCTTGGAAAGTAGCTGGTTGGCCTTTAGCTTCGCCGCCATTCCATTTCAAAACCGGAGTAACTTCTACAACCGCTTTCTTGTTGAAATACTTTTCAGGAAATTTACCATTGATGGTCGCAGGAACTTTACCACCTACTGCCTCCAGCACTTGCGGAGTAACAGTGAAGTAATCAGCTGATAATTCACCCATTTTTTTGCTGCAAGAAGAGAATAATGCAACAACCATTGCCATGAGTAAAGGCAAGTACAACTTCTTAGTCATTTTAGGTATAAATTAAATGTTTGTAATTGAAATATCGTCTATTTGCCAACCTCCTTCTGCTCACACAGAAAAAGTAACGCAAAGATATTAATTCTTAATATAATTATATAGATAAGGGGGCGATTTTATCATAATTTAATGAAATAACTCCTCTTTTTCTTTCCGGTACTTGATATTTCGCGGGTGATGCTCAATAATCTCACTACGAAGCATGTTGCGGTCAATGTGTGTATAGATTTCCGTTGTCGCAATAGATTCATGTCCGAGCATGCATTGAATGGCTCGCAAATTGGCTCCACCTTCCAGTAAATGAGTGGCGAAGGAATGCCGGAAAGTGTGCGGACTGATGTTTTTGGTAATGCCTGCTTTTTCCGCTAATTCTTTTATCATGTGAAAGATCATAATCCGGGAAAGTCCTTTACCTCTCCGCTGGCTGACGAAAACGAAATCTTCATGCCCTTTTTTTACTTCAATTTGATTACGGTCTGGTATGTAAAGTTTTATTTCATTAATGGCTCGTGGAGAGATGGGGACGAGGCGCTGTTTGCTTCCTTTTCCTTCTACTTTGATAAAACCTTCATCAAAATAAAGGTCGGACAGCTTGAGGGTGACAAGCTCCGATACGCGAAGTCCGCAACTGTATAATGTCTCTAAAATAGCTCTATTTCGCTGTCCTTCGGCTTTGCTGCGGTCGACGGCGGAGATGATCCGGTCAATTTCCTCCACGGTCAGTACTTCAGGAAGTTTAAAGCCTATTTTAGGTCCTTCTAATAACTCACTGGGGTCTGCTTCCAGGTAGTCTTCAATAATGAGAAAACGGAAGAATGATTTGATTCCTGATAAGATGCGGGCCTGTGAACGGGGGTGAATGCCAATATCGTGTAATCCGGCTGCAAAATGTTGAAGATCAGATAAACATACGTCTAGTATCCCTACCTTTTCCTGCTCCAAAAAGTTTATCAGTTTGTACAGATCCGTAAGATAGGCATCCAGCGTATTAGGAGATAAAGACTTTTCCAGTTTGAGATACTGCTGATACTTCCTGATTATCACCTCTTGTTGTTCCTTCTTCTTCTTTTTTTCGTTGATTTCCATTTCTTTTTTCTACCTTTGCACCTTGAAATATTGTTCTTTGGATACAAAGGTATATAAAAAACAGGATTGCGCGATGAAGATACAAATTATTAATGGCCCGAATATTAATCTGTTGGGTAAGCGTGAACCTTCCATTTACGGAAGCGTTACATTTGAAGATTACTTGGTTGATCTTCGCAAAAGATACGTTGACGTGGAGATCGGCTATTTTCAATCGAATATTGAGGGTGAAATGATAGACTGCATACAGCGGGTAGGATTTGATGTGGATGGCATCATTCTGAATGCAGGTGCGTATACACATACTTCCATAGCCTTGCAGGATGCTATTCGCTCTGTGACGTCTCCGGTGATTGAGGTACATATTTCCAATGTGCATAATCGGGAGTCTTTCCGACACGTATCGATGATTGCTTGTGCCTGCAAGGGAGTGATTTGTGGCTTTGGGTTGAATTCGTACCGTTTGGCCTTGGAAGCTTTGTTAGATAGATAATAAATAAGGTAATATAATATATAATAGGTAGAAAGACTATGTTATTGAAACAGACTAAAATTGTGGCTTCCATCTCGGATAGACGTTGCGATGTGGATTTTATAAAACAGTTGTTTGAAGCTGGGATGAATGTGGTGCGTATGAATACAGCGCACGCTAGCCGTGAAGGTTTTGAAGCTTTGATTGCAAATGTACGTGCTGTGTCCAACCGTATTGCGATCTTGATGGATACAAAAGGTCCGGAAGTTCGTACGACGGCTAATGCAGAACCAATTCCATATAAGACAGGTGATAAAGTAAAGATTGTAGGTAATCCGGATTTGGAGACAACCCGTGAATGTATTGCTGTTTCATACCCGAACTTTGTGTCCGATCTGAATATCGGTGGTATGATCCTGATTGATGATGGTGATCTGGAACTGGAAGTTATTGATAAGACTAACGATTATTTGTTGTGTGAAGTCAAGAACGATGCTACTTTGGGAAGCCGTAAGAGCGTAAATGTTCCGGGTGTTCGCATTAATCTTCCGTCATTAACGGAAAAAGACCGTAACAATATTCTTTATGCTATTGAAAAGGATATTGATTTTATCGCTCATTCTTTTGTACGCAATCGTCAGGATGTGCTTGATATACGTGAAATTCTGGATGCTCATAATAGTGATATTAAGATTATTGCTAAGATTGAGAATCAGGAAGGGGTAGATAATATTGATGAAATTCTGGAAGTGGCAGATGGTGTAATGGTGGCCCGTGGTGACTTGGGTATTGAAGTTCCACAGGAACGTATCCCGGGAATCCAGCGTGTATTGATTCGCAAATGTATTTTGGCAAAGAAGCCGGTAATCGTGGCTACTCAGATGCTCCATACGATGATAAATAACCCTCGTCCGACTCGTGCGGAAGTGACTGATATTGCTAATGCAATCTACTATCGTACAGATGCATTGATGTTGAGTGGGGAAACTGCTTATGGTAAGTATCCGGTAGAGGCAGTGAGAACAATGACTAAGATTGCTGCCCAGGCTGAAAAAGATAAATTGGAGGAAAATGATATCCGTATTCCATTGGATGAGAATAGTAATGATGTTACGGCATTCCTTGCTAAACAGGCAGTGAAGGCTACCTCTAAACTAAAAATACGTGCCATTATTACTGATAGCTATAGCGGACGTACTGCCCGCAATCTGGCAGCTTTCCGTGGAAAGTATCCGGTGTTGGCTATCTGTTATAAAGAAAAGACGATGCGTCATTTGGCTTTGTCTTATGGTGTGGAAGCTATCTATATGCCGGAATTAGCTAACGGACAGGAGTATTACTTTGCAGCATTGCGCCGTTTGTTGAAAGAAGGTCGTTTACAGCCTTCTGATATGGTTGGTTATTTGAGTAGTGGTAAGGCGGGAACGAAAACATCATTCCTCGAAATTAATGTAGTGGAAGATGCTTTGAAGCATGCAGAGGAGACTGTATTACCTAACAATAACCGCTATCTGTAATTCGTAAAGATTTGTTTTATGCAGGAAACCGAATCAATAGACGAATATATTTTGCAGCATATTGATCCCGAGAGCGATTATTTAAAGTCGCTCTACCGGGACACACATGTAAAACTGCTCCGTCCTCGTATGGCTTCCGGGCATTTGCAGGGACGGATGCTGAAAATGTTTGTAGAAATGATTCGGCCCCGTCAGATATTGGAAATAGGAACGTATAGTGGCTATTCTGCCCTTTGTCTGGCAGAAGGTCTGGCCGAAGGTGGAATGTTGCATACGTTTGAGATCAATGATGAACAAGAGGATTTTACCCGTCCATGGTTGGAAAAATCACCATTTGCCGATAAAATTCGTTTTTATATAGGTGATGCTTTAGAACTTGTTCCGTGTTTAGGTGTTACCTTTGATATGGCTTTTATTGATGGTGATAAGCGTAAGTATATTGAATATTACGAGATGACGTTGGCGCATTTATCTGCAGGCGGATATATCATTGCTGATAATACTTTGTGGGACGGGCATGTTCTCGAACAGCCTCGCAACACGGATGCACAGACGATTGGTATTAAAGCCTTCAATGATTTGGTGGCGGAAGATGTGCGAGTGGAAAAAGTGATATTGCCTTTACGTGACGGATTAACGATTATAAGAAAAAAGTAAGATAAAAGAGTAGATTTATGGAAACAACCAGACAGAATAAGATATCTCGCCTGTTGCAGAAAGAGCTAAGTGAGATATTCCTGCTTCAAACAAAGTCCATGCCGGGCACATTGGTCTCTGTTAGTGCAGTTCGTATCAGTCCTGATATGAGTATTGCCCGTGTTTATCTCAGTGTTTTTCCTTCGGAGAAAGCGGAAGAGATGGTGAAGAATATCAATAACAATATGAAATCCATTCGCTATGAACTTGGAACTCGTGTGCGTCACCAGTTGCGCATCATTCCCGAGCTGAAATTCTTTGTGGATGATTCATTGGATTATATTGAGAAAATAGATTCATTGCTGAAGTGAAATAATTCATTGCAGAGGTGAACTTTCCTTTTTATATAGCCAGGCGTTATCTTTTCTCAAAAAAAAAGCATAACGCTATTAATATCATATCCGGTATTTCCGTATGTGGGGTAGCCCTTGCTACACTTGCTTTGGTTTGCACTCTTTCCGTTTTTAATGGTTTTCAGGATATGGTCGCTAGCTTTTTTACGGCTTTTGACCCGCAATTGAAAATAACAGTTCGTGAAGGAAAAGTCTTTGATGCGCAGGATAAACGGATTCGCGCTGTTTGTGCACTTCCTGAAGTGGAGGTGTTTACAGAAACACTTGAAGAAAATGCAATGGTGCAATACAAGGATCGGCAAGCTATGGTTGTATTGAAAGGTGTGGAGGATAACTTTGAAGAACTGACTGCTATAGACAGTATACTCTATGGCGCAGGTGAATTTGTTCTTCATGACTCTATTGTGAACTACGGGGTCATGGGAGTGGAACTGGTTGCGACTTTGGGTACAGGTTTGGAATTTGTTGATCCTCTTCAGGTTTATCTACCCAAGCGGAATGCCAAAGTGAACATGGCAAATCCCGGAGCTTCTTTTAATCGTGATTACCTGTATTCTCCGGGTGTCGTATTTGTTGTGAATCAGCAAGAATATGACGGGAAATATATTCTGACTTCTCTCGATTTTCTTCGCCAGCTTCTGGATTATACAACAGAAGTCTCTGCGATGGAATTGAAATTAAAGCCTAATGTAAATACTTCATCGGTACAATCTAAAATAGAAAACATATTAGGTGATGATTTTGTTGTTCAGAATCGTTATCAGCAGCAGGCAGATGTTTTCCGTATTATGGAGATAGAGAAACTTATTTCCTATTTATTTCTGACCTTTATCTTAATGATTGCCTGTTTCAATGTAATTGGTTCTCTTTCCATGTTGATTTTGGATAAGAAGGATGATGTAGTAACTTTGCGGAGTCTTGGAGCTAGTGATAAACTCATCTCCCGAATATTCCTCTTTGAAGGACGTCTCATTTCTCTTTTTGGCGCTATTTCCGGTATTGTCCTCGGCTTAATCCTATGTTTTATCCAACAGAAATTCGGTATAATTTCATTGGGGGGCGGTGGCGGAACTTTTGTTGTAGACGCCTATCCTGTCAGTGTTCATGCTTGGGATATGGTACTTATTTTTATCACCGTTTTGGCAGTCGGATTCCTTTCTGTATGGTATCCTGTACGTTATTTAAGTAAGAGACTTTTATAGCTAAATGGTAATGTTTTTATTATAGCCATTTTTCTATAATTGATAACTTTTAATTCCTTTTTATGGTGTTTTATTTTCGTAATTGATACGATACTGCTATATTTGGCTCAATTTTGTTAATTGGAAATAATCTATAAATACTTCTGTGAAACTTGAGAATAATGAAATATGTAGAATAGTAGACGGCGATGAAATTGCTTTCAATCGTTTTATGGAGCATTATTCTTCGCGTTTATATCACTATACATTTGCGCTACTTGGCCAGAAGGAGTCAGCTGAAGAGATTGTGAGTGATGTTTTTTTTGAAGTTTGGAAAAATAGAAAAAGTCTGGCTGAAATTGGCAATATGAATGCTTGGATCCAGACAATCACCTATCGAAAAGCGATTTCTTTTTTGCGGAAGGAAACTGGAAAGTATGAATTGTCATTTGATGATATCGAAGATTTTATTTTTGAGCCGGTTCAATCTCCAGCCGAGGAGATGATTAGTAAGGAAGAAATGGCTAAAATTAATGACGCCATTCAACAACTTCCTCCCAAGTGTAAACATGTCTTTTTCTTAGCAAAAATAGATGGACTTCCTTATAAAGATATCGCAGATATGTTGAACATATCAGTGAAGACTATCAATAACCATATTGCTTTTGCGTTAGATGAAATTGCTAAAAGATTGAATCTGAAATCTCGCAAGAGCTAAGTTTTTACTCTCCTGCTTATTAATGCCTTATTTTTTCACATAGCTAATCCTACTTTTATTTGTTTTCTAAGAAAAATGAAAAAAAATCATTTTTGACTGGGAGATTTTTTTTTTAGTTGCGTCTTTATCTATAGAACAACATTAAAAAAGGATTATGAGCTTGAAAGAATACCATCGTCTCGCAGATTTATTTAGTAAATTGAATTCTCAAGAAAATATTGAGGATGATTTTACTTCTATGCCTGATGCAGAGAAATTGAAATTCTTTTGGCAAAATTGTGCGCAGGAAAAGATTGATCCATCTTCTATCATAGAGAAGACTCAACGAAAGATGCGAAAAGATGCTATGAAGCGCAGAAAGAAATATTTCTTAGTTGCTTCAGCTTCTATTGCTGCTTCCTTTTTGATTTGCATTTCAACTATTTATTTTTTGAATCAGAATGGAAGTGGTAATTTAGACTTCCAGGCTATTGCTGAAGAAATGGATAGCCAATCTGTTGAGGAAGTGACTCTTATTACTTCCAAGGAACAGCTTAATTTGGATGAAGATGCTTTCATTAAGTATTCGAAAGAGGGGAAAGTTGCTGTCAATTCACAAGTGATAAAAGAGAATGAAGAGAAAACCAAAGAGGAACAAGAATATAATCAGCTACTTGTTCCTGCGGGGAAAAGGGCTAGAGTAGAATTGTCTGATGGGACTCGGCTGGTCGTTAACTCTCAGTCAAAAGTGATTTATCCTCGTTGTTTTAAAGGAGACATTCGTAAAATCTATGCCCAAGGAGAAGTTTTTCTGGAAGTTGCGCATGATAAGAAACATCCTTTTATAGTGGAGTCTGATGATTTTAAACTGCAAGTGTTAGGAACGAAGTTCAATATCTCGAATTATAAAGGGGGGGCAACTAATATTGTATTGGTGGAAGGTGCGGTAGAAGTTACTGATAAGAATGAAAAGAAAGCACGCTTGAATCCTAATGATCTGTTGAATATAGCAAATGGTACAATTGCTTATCAGAAGCAAGTTGATGTAGCAGAGTATATTAGTTGGGTAGAGGGGATCATGCTATTGAATGGTAATGATTTGTCGCAGATCATTCAAAGACTAAGCATCTATTATGGTATATCTATTCAATGTGATCCAATTATTGGTAAAGAAAAAGTGTATGGGAAATTAGATTTGAAAGATGATATAGACGAGGTGATTGAATGTATTCAGCAAACCCTGCCATTCACAATCGAAAAAAGTGATACTAGTATATATTTAAATAAATAATTTTTTTAATTAATCTTTTAATATGTTTGCCTATGAAGAACAGACTGCTATTATGACAAAAAAAATCGGATAAATATTGCCGTATTTACCCGATAGTAATTCCCTAGTTAAATCAATAAATCCAAAATTGTTAACCTAAAAAGAAATTTTTATGGTAAAGAAAACTATTTTTCTACACTTAAAGAAAAGACTTAAGCTTTTTTGCATTATAAACGTCTTTTTTATGATTCCATTCTCTTCATTCGGTACTAATTCTATTAGTTGGAATTCCGAAGAAGATTTATTCTCAGTACAGTATGAGAATGTTACAGTTAAAGATATTTTAGATTATATCGAAAAACATAGTAAGTATATTTTTATTTACTCTGCTAATGTTCAGAAAAATCTGAATAACAAAGTCTCCATTTCAGTTTCCAATAAGAAAATAGATGCTGTATTAAAAGAGTTGTTCTCAGAGACAGGACTGAATTATAAGATGTCGGGAAGACAAATTACTATTTCGGTGCCAGAAGCTCCTAAAGTACAACAAACTACACAACAAAAGGGTATTAAGGTAACAGGTAACGTTTCAGATGAGAAGGGAGAACCTTTGATCGGTGTGACAATCATTTTGAAAAATGATTCTACAGTACATGCATTGACAGACATGAATGGTAATTATAGTATTATTGTTCCTGAAAGAAAATCTGTGCTTTCTTTCCGTTATATTGGTTTTGTTCCTAAAGAAGAGGTAGTTAATAACCGGAAGGTTGTTAATGTACAAATGGTAGAAGATGTTGGTCAATTAGATGAGGTTGTAGTGGTTGCCTATGGTGCACAAAAGAAAGAGTCTGTTGTTGGTTCTATTACAACGATTGAACCTGCTAAGTTAAAGGTTTCTACTACTCGTTCAATAAGTAATAATCTGGCAGGTACAGTTGCCGGTGTATTAGCTGTGCAACGTTCTGGTGAACCGGGATATGATAACTCTTCTTTCTGGATTCGTGGTATTAGTACATTCCAGGATGCCGGACAAAACCCATTGGTTTTGATTGATGGCATAGAACGTGATTTGAATAATATTGATCCTGAAGAAATAGAATCTTTTTCTGTGTTGAAAGATGCTGCTGCAAGTGCTGTTTATGGAGTGCGGGGAGCTAATGGTGTTATTTTAATTAATACGAAACGCGGACAAGTTGGTAAACCTCGTGTGACTGTAAAGGCTGAATTTGCAGCTACACAGCCAGTTAAACTTCCCGAGTATTTGGGTGCGGCAGATTATATGCAGGTTTTGGATGATATCTTGATGGATACAGGACAACAACCTAAATATACAGATCGTATTGCAAAAACTCGTGCAGGGTATGATCCTGATTTATATCCGGACGTGAATTGGATGGATGCAATTGCAAATGATTATGCTTCGAATCAGCGTGTAACAGTAGATATTTCTGGTGGTACAGAGACATTACGTTATTCTTTTGTTGCTGCTGCGTATAATGAACGTGGTATTTTGAAACGTGATAAAAGCTATGATTGGGATCCTACTATTAAGTTGCAACGTTATAACGTGCGTTCTAATGTGGATTTGAAATTAAGTCCTACTACGCAATTACGTTTTAATATTGGTGGATATTTGCAAGATAGAAATTCTACAACGAAAGATATATCTCAAATTTTCCAAAAAGCGTTCGTTGCTGTTCCTCATGCTTTTCCTGCACAGTATTCCAGTGGACAGATACCGACAACAGAGGAGCCAAACGTTTGGGCATGGGCTACTCAGAGTGGATATAAAAGAAGAAGCGACAGTAAGATTGAAACACTGTTTTCTGTAGAACAAGATTTGAAATTCTTACTTCCGGGATTGAAAATAAAAGGTACATTCTCATTTGACAGATTTTCTTCAGGTACTGTTTCTCGTGGAAAGACACCGGATTATTATGTACCTGCTACAGGACGTGATGATGAAGGTAATTTGATTATAGCATCAAAATCCAATGGTACTAATTTCCTGGATTACTCAAAAAGCGGTGATTATGGAAATAAGAGCGTATATATGGAAGCTACTTTGTCTTATGACCGTACATTTGCCGAGAAACATTCCGTTGCTGCAATGTTATTGTTTAATCGTCGTAATTATGATGATGGAAGCAAGTTGCCTTACCGTAATCAGGGATTGGCAGGACGTGCATCTTATACCTATTCGGGTAAATATGTAGGTGAATTTAATTTTGGTTATAATGGTTCTGAAAATTTTGCCAAAGGCAAGCGTTATGGTTTTTTCCCTTCAGGAGCCATTGGTTGGATTGTATCGGAAGAGGCATTTATGCAGCCATTGCGTAAAGTCATATCTAAATTGAAATTGCGTGCGTCCTATGGTCAGGTAGGTAATGCTAATTTAGGTGGACGCCGTTTTGCATACCTTTCTACAATTACCGATGACTATGAGACATTAAACATGTATAAATGGGGATTGGATAGCAGTTATGGCTTAACTGGTATGGCAGAAGGCGAGTTTGCAGTACAAGATTTGACATGGGAGATTGTTAATAAGATGAATTTGGGGGTTGAGCTAGGTTTCCTGAATGGTATGATTGATTTGCAATTAGACTATTTCGATGAACGTCGTAAAGATATATTTATGCCACGTGAGTCTGTTCCAATGACAGCTGGATTTATGAAGCAGCCTTGGAAGAATTTTGGAAAAGTGACTAATCAGGGTGTAGAAGTTTCTTTAAATGTTAATAAACAGTTTGGCAAGGATTTATTTGTCAGCTTAATGGGAACATTTACCTATGCTCATAATGAAATAACGGAAAAGGATGAACCTAGTGCAGTAGTTGGTACTAACCGTGCTGAAACAGGGCATCCGGTAGGGCAATTAACTGGCTATATAGCAGAAGGTTTGTTTACAGAAGACGACTTTGAAGACGTAAGTACAGGTAAACTGAAAGAAGGAATTCCGACTCAAAGTTTTGTAGGTAAATTACGTCCGGGGGATATCAGATACAGAGATGTCAATGGTGATGGTAAAGTGGACGTATTTGATAAATCTCCAATCGGAGGAACAAAAGATCCGGAGATAGTATATGGCTTTGGACTGAATATGAAATATAAGAATTTAGATTTTGGAGCTCTCTTCCAAGGCATAGGTCGTAGTTGGAATATATTAGGATCAAGTATTATTCCGGGTGCCAATAGAGGAGTGACAGGCAATATGTTTACTAATGCAAATGATCGTTGGACTGTAGACAACCCAAGTCAGAACGTATTTTATCCGCGTTTGGATGATGGTATAAATAGTAATAATAACCAATCCTCTACGTGGTGGCTGCGGAATATGAGTTTTTTACGTTTAAAAAATATTGAACTTGGTTATTCTTTACCAAAGAATTTGTGGAGAAATACTACAGTTATATCAGGCATTCGTCTTTTCGTGAGAGGAACAAATCTTTTAACATTCTCAAAATTTGATTTGTGGGATCCGGAAGTCGAGAATACTACAGGGGCTGCGTACCCAATTATGAAATCGTTATCTGCAGGTTTTGAAATTAAATTCTAATAATAGGGCATATGAAAAATAGCATATTAAAATTTATAGTATTAAGTATTATTACGACATTTGCTTTTTCTTCTTGTTCTGATTATCTGGATAAGCAACCGGATGACCAGTTGGACTTAGAATCAGTATTTGAGAATAAAAAGAATATGGAACGTTGGCTGGCATATGTTTATCGCGGCCTGCCTGAATATTATACTTATGATGGTCCGGATGCCATAGCTGATGAACTGATTCCTTCGGTTGGTTGGGAAGCGCAAGGATTTAAAGCCATTCAATATCAAAAAGGTAACTGGACAGCAGACAATCCCGGAGTAATTACTTATTGGAATACTTATCCTAAATATATCCGTTCCGCTTATTTATTTATTAAACATGCTCACCCGCTAGAGGCCGTACCGGCTGAAGAAGTGGACTTTATGAAAGCTGAATGTCGTTTCTTTATAGCTTATTATAATTCTATGATGGCTATAGCTTATGGTTCGGTTCCCATTATTCGCGAGGCTAGTGAAAGTACTTCGGCTGATGATTTGATGTTGAAACAAGAGCCGTTTTATAATGTAATTGATTGGGCGGATCAAGAAATGTTGGAAGCCTCAAAACAATTACCTGCCACTCAAACTGAAGATAAGAAATATGGTCGTGTAACTTCTGTCGGATGTTTGGCAATGCGTGCGCGTATCTTACTATTTGCTGCAAGTGACTTGGTGAATGGTAATCCTGCATTGGCGAATATAAAAAACATTGATGGAACCCCTATCTTTAATTCTGCACATGATCCGGAACGATGGAAAAGGGCAGTGGATGCTTGTAAACTGGTTATCGATGAGGCGGAAGCATCTGGCTATCATTTGCATTATGAATATTTGGATAACGGTGATATTGATCCTTTTCTTTCTTATCAGAATGCAGTGATGAAGAGATGGAATGAAGCCAACAGAGAATTACTGTTTGTTCGTACAATGGATTCCGGTGGATGGTATGATAAAAACTGTATCCCACGTGGTTTGGGTATTAATGGCGTGGGAGCGATCGGAATAACCCAATCTTTGGTTGATGCTTTTTTCATGAGAAACGGTCAAAGACCTATTATAGGCTATAATTCGGATGGCTCTCCTAAAGTTAATCCAGATGCTAATTATTCAGAGGCAGGCTTTAGTACGCAAAAAGAGACTTATTCTACAAAGTGGCAGTATGGGTCTTCAGAAGGAGATCGTAATAAAGATGAAAATGTAGTTGTAGACGCCAATACATATAAAATGTATTGTGATCGCGAGCCTCGTTTTTATATTTCAGTACTGCATAACGAACAATGGCATATTGGTGGTAAGAGAAATACTGACTTTTATATGGATGGTAAAGACGGTGGTCCTTCTCACGACGCTCCATGGAGCGGCTATCTGGTACGTAAGAGAGTAGACCCATCTGCAAATCCCAAAGAAGGCAGTGGAGATTATAAAAACCGTCATGGTGCATTATGTCGTTTGGCAGAGATCTATTTAAGTTATGCTGAGGCGTTAAATGAATATAGCATTGAGAAGGGCACTTATACTGCTAATCAAAAAGAGATTCTGAAATATGTCAATTTGATTCGTGAGCGTGCGGGTATTCCCGAATATAGTGTTTCAGCTGAAGAAGGCAAGATAACAGCCCCATCAGATCCTGTAGAAATGCGCGAGTTAATTCGTCAAGAAAGGCGTGTGGAATTGAATTGTGAATCTGGACTTCGTTTTAATGATCTGCGTCGCTGGAAATTAGCCGAGAAAGTATTGGATGGTGATTTTTATGGCATGAATGCTTATATTAAAGTATCCGATGCGGACTATAGAAATAAATATTATACTCGTACAGTATATCAGACACGTAAATTTATAAGCTATTGGTGGCCTATTCCACAGGACGATATTGATAAGAATTGGAATTTGGTACAAACTCCTGACTGGACCGTCGGAAACCAATAAATAGTTATAATATTAATATATTGAATATAGATATGAAAAACGGATATATATTTAAGAAGAACCTTTTACGGTTCTTCTTCCTGACACTTGCTTCGTGTTTCATGGTAGCATGTAATGATGATGACGATACTACTGATTTGCTCGATAATCGTACAAGTTTAGTCCTGACTCCTTCTGATTATGAAATAGAACTCAAGGAAGACACCCCGGATGAGGTTGCATTGACGTTAAACTGGACGGAAGCTGATCCAATAGGCTCTGACTATTATATCTCTTATCTTTATAAAATGGATCTGGAAAATAATAGTTTTGGAACAAACACAATGATAAGAGAGTATATTGATGATGATTTTTCTAAAAGTTATACTCATAAAGAATTGCAGAGTTTATTGGTGTCAAAGTGGAAGCAGCATCCTGGTGATTTAGTAAAGTTACAAGCCCGTATTATCGGTTCTATAGAAGGCCCCAAGTTTGTAAAACCGGAAGTTTCTACAGTTACTATAAAAGTAAAAATGTATTCTGAAAAGACTTTTGTAGCAGACCATCTTTATATGTCAGGCACAGCTGTTGATGGTGAAGATATTGAAATCTTGCCAATGGAAAGTCAGCCGAAGCGTTATGTTTCCATTTGTGACTTGAAGGCAGGTAATCTTCACTTCCCGATTGTTTGGAAAGATGAAAATAAGATTAATGCCATTTCACCAGTTGCTGCAGAACAACAGATTACTGATGGAGCAATGGAAGCTAAAATTAAGGGGACAGATAATGCTGGATATTGGGTGATTCCTGAAGATGGGCAGTATCGTGTAGTGGTAGATTTTGAAACACGTACCGTTACTATAGGTTTGGCTAGTAATTTTATAGAAGCTGATAAAATCTATATTGCCGGAACTTGTGTTAGCGCAGATGTAGAGATGACTCGCACGATAGAAGATGAAAATCAATATGCGTTCCATGCAGAACTGCAACCGGGTACTATTTATTTCCCAATCTTGTTTAACGGACAGAAAGATATGGCTATTGCTCCGGAAGAATCAGGCGATTTTACAGATGGCACAGCAATGAATATCTCGACAATGAGCCCGGAAGCAGCTGCACTGGCTTATCATTGGAATATTAAGACTGCGGGTGTCTATCGTGTTGTGATTAATATAAATACTAAAAAGGTTACGATTTACTCCCCCGAAACAGATCCTAAACCCATGGTTGTTTCGTGGATATGGAACAATAATACGGTGACTACCACTATTGAAAGAGTCTTTATTTGGGGACCATACGATGGATGGGCTAAAGATGGCACTGGTGATACAGGATTCACTATGGCTCATTCTATGACACCTAGTTTGGCAAATCCTTATTTGTTTATATACAAAGGAGCGGAGTTACCCAGAAAGAATTCCATTAAAGACAAAGATGGAAATGCACATCCGGGTGGATTGAACTTTAAAGTCGGACCGCAAAGTGCCGGTTGCTATACCTTTGGTTCAACAGCAGATGCCATCAGAGGATCTTATGACGGTTGCCTTGATATTGCAGAGAGTGACTACAATCAAAAACAGACTGTAGTCGGTGGCCAAGCTAACAACCGCTATGCTTTCTTTAGTGTACCTGTAGGAGTTAATTACATAGAATTAGATATTAAAGAACTGACAGTATTCTTTGATAAGAGATAATCAAGCAGGATAAAATTAAGAGTGCTATATCAATCTCGTGATTTTTATATGAATAAAGAGAACAATGATATAGCACTCTTTAAAAAACAATTAGTAGTATGGTTGTAAGAAAGATTAGTTATTATAGAGTAATTGTGTCTCTTTGTCTGTTTATGTTCCTTTTATCTCCTGTTTTCGGAGACGAGAATTCAGCCGTTTCATTTGATAAGGAACTACCGGAGAATAACATAGTTACGATTCAGCCTGATTCTTTGCGTATTCTTCATAACCCGCTTACAGGATGGGTGCTCTATGCAAGTATGGGAGTGGATGCTGCGGATTTTTGGGCACAGTATGACCATATGTATATTCCTGAACTGGGACACAATGTTAGTGTGACAGATTATGCTCATACGCTTTATATTCGCGCTAGTTGGACAGATTTTAATCCACAGGAAGATGTATATGGTTGGAAAATAGATTCTAATTTAAGAGCATATATTGAAGGAGCTTATCTGCGGAATATGCGCTTGGCATTTCGTGTTGTAGTTGACAGTCGTGATAAGAGAACGGAATTTACTCCTCAATTTGTAAAAGATGCCGGTGCAAAAGGATTTATGAATAAAGGTAAATGGTCACCTTATTCTGACGATCCTGTTTTTCAGAAGTACTATACTAAATTTGTGAAGGCCCTGGCTAAAGATTTCAACGATCCTTCGAAAGTTGAATTTATAGATGGATTCGGACTTGGGAAATGGGGAGAATATCATACAATGATTTATTCAACAGGTGATGATACTCCAAAGAAAGCAGTTTTCGATTGGGTGACAGATATATATTCTCAAGCTTTTGATAAAGTTCCGGTAGTAATTAACTACCATAGGTGGATTGGTGCGGGAAAAGATTGGGTAGATGATGAACATTTTGCTGCTGACAGTGAAGAAATGCTGGAAGAAGCAATCAAGAAAGGATATTCATTGCGTCATGATGCATTTGGCATGACAACCTATTATGGCAGTTGGGAGCGTAGGTTCGCAAAAAAATATCGTAATATATGCCCCATTATTATGGAAGGTGGCTGGATTGTCAAATCACATAGTTATTGGCAGGATCCTAGAGGATATCGCAAGGATTCACACGAGGACGTAAGACGCGGTGAGTTTGATGACAGCAAAGAGGCACATGTCAATATGATGGATTTTCGTTTTGGTGATACAGAGTCCTGGTTTAAAGATGCTTTTGATTTAGTACGCCGATTCCTTCGGGAAGGCGGGTATAGGCTCTATCCCAGTGAAATCTCTTTGCCGTTAGAAGTCTCTAAAAAAACAACGCCGACTATTAAACATTGCTGGAACAATCTGGGATGGGGGTACTGTCCTACTAATATTCCGCAATGGAATCAAAAATATAAAGTAGCTTTCGCTTTGCTTGATTCTGAAACGAATGAGGTGCGATATACATTTGTGGATACGGATACAGATTTATCCAAGTGGATAAAAGGGAGTCCCGTTGAATATGTATTTGAGCCGGATATGTCCAAAGTTGAAACGGGTACTTATGTTTGGGCTGTGGGCCTGGTTGACCGGAGTAATAAAGATCTCATAGGGCTGGATATTGCCGCCAAAGGGGATATATTGGATTCGGGTTGGTTAAAATTGTCGAAAGTAAGCATAAAAAAATAAGAGCTATAGGTATGAAGATTAATTTTCAAAATATGTGCAGTTTGAGAAAAATAAGTTGCGGGCTTATTTTTTCTATGGCTATATCATTAGTCGCTTGCGGCAGTGATAATGATGAAGAAGGAGGTGATAATGGTGATGATGGTTTGGTAGAAGATACTTCTATTCCTGGGAACAGCATTGTCACGGTAAAGCAGAATCGAAATATCATTTTGCATAATCCTCTTTCCGGATGGGTATTATATGCGGGTATTGGTGATGGTTTATCTTCCACATTCTGGCAGGATTATGATAATTTCCCGTCATCGGAAGGCACTGTAAAGGTCTCTGATTATGCAAATACCTTATACCTTCGTGGTGCCTGGGCTGATTTTAATCCTGAAGAAGGAAAATATGCATGGAATTCCGATTGTGATACCCCTTCGGCTAAGCGACTGAAGATGTTGATAGAGGGAGCTAAGCAAAGAAATATGAAATTGGCCTTTACTTTTGTGGTGGATAGCCGTGATAAGCACTATAATTTTACTCCGAATTTTGTAAAAGAGGCTGGCGCGAAAGGATATGAAACACAAACAGGTTCAGTAAAAGTATGGTCTCCCTATCCGGATGATCCTATTTTCCAGAAATATTATGAGAAATTTATCAGGGCTTTGGCTAAGGATTTTAATGATCCCGACAAAGTACAGTTTGTAAGTGGTTCAGGATTTGGAAAATGGGGAGAGTATCATAGTGTATGGTACTATCAGGTGCGTGAGTTGGGAAAACCGGAGCTACCGACTCGTGAGGCTGTTTTCGATTGGGTGACAGATTTATATTCTCAAGTATTTGATAAAGTTCCTGTGTTTGTAAATTATCATCGTTGGATAGGTACAAGTAAGGAATGGGACGGCAATAATTATGATAAAGATACTGAAAGATTAATAGGAAAAGCAGTAGCTAAAGGGTATTCATTACGTCACGATGCGTTTGGTATGAAAACTTACTATTCTACTTGGGAACGCAATTTTATAGCCAAGTGGAAGTATCTCGTTCCTGTAGTAATGGAAGGTGGCTGGGTGAAAAATTCTCATGGAAACTCGATTCAGGGAGATGGATATGCCAATTATGCAGAAGTACGTCAGGGTGAGTTTGATGAGGCTAAAACAGCCTGCGTCAATATGATGGATTTACGCTATAATTCAGACTTTCGCAATGGAGAAACTTATTCATGGTTTAATGAAGCTTTCCAATTAGTTAAACAATTCTGTACAGAAGGAAGCTATCGTTTATTTCCGGACAGGATTTCTTTGCCTACAACTATCTCTAATGGTAAACAGATTGAAATAGCCCATCGTTGGAATAATTTTGGTTGGGGATATTGTCCGACGAATATTCCCCAGTGGAAGAATAAATATAAAGTGGCTTTTGCTTTATTGGACACCAAGAATGATAAACCGAAGTATGTATTTGTTGATGGAGAACCGGAAGCTTGTGATTGGGTGAAAGGTACGGCTAAATCATATACGTTTACAACCCGGGTTGAAGGCGTGGGGGCAGGTAAATACATGTGGGCTGTTGGTATTGTTGACACGGCAAAGCAGAATGAGATTGGAATTCACCTTGCTGTGAAGAACAATGTGACATCTGCCGGATGGTTGAAATTATTTGAAGTGACAGCTCGGTAAGTCATAATCAATTGAAAAATAGAAATGATAACTAACCGACGAAAAAACAGATGAGAAAAAAAGTTTTGATTTTGGGATTGTGCCTATTGGGAGTCACACATTCTCTTTCGTCAAAAGATAAAAAGAGTATTCCTTTGTATAAGGATGCCAAAGCTCCAATTGAAAAACGTATTGATGATTTAATATCGCGTATGACATTGGAGGAAAAGGTTTTGCAGCTAAACCAATATACATTGGGACGAAATAACAATGTGAATAATGTTGGCGAAGAAGTGAAAAAAGTACCGTCAGAGATTGGTTCTTTGATTTACTTTGATATAAATCCAGAGTTACGTAATAGTATGCAGAAAAAAGCGATGGAAGAATCTCGTTTGGGCATTCCCATCATTTTTGGCTACGATGCTATTCATGGATTTCGCACCATATATCCTATTTCGTTGGGGCAGGCCTGTTCATGGAATCCGGGATTGGTAGAACAGGCATGTGCGGTATCTGCACAAGAAGCCCGCATGTCTGGGGTTGATTGGACTTTTTCTCCCATGATCGACGTGGCACGTGATTCTCGATGGGGACGTGTAGCCGAAGGATATGGTGAAGATCCTTATACAAATGGAGTGTTTGCCGCTGCTTCGGTGCGTGGGTATCAGGGAGATGATATGTCAGCAGAGAACCGTATGGCTGCTTGTCTGAAACACTATGTAGGATATGGTGCTTCGGAGGCTGGGCGAGATTATGTTTATACAGAAATTTCAGCTCAAACTCTTTGGGATACTTATCTACTGCCCTATGAGATGGGAGTGAAAGCTGGTGCGGCCACTTTGATGAGTTCTTTCAATGACATCAGTGGAGTACCTGGGTCAGCTAATCCTTATATCATGACCGAGATATTAAAGAAACGCTGGAAACATGACGGGTTCATTGTGTCTGACTGGGGGGCTGTGGAACAGTTAAAAAATCAGGGATTAGCCGCTACAAAGAAAGATGCTGCTCGGTATGCTTTTAATGCGGGGCTTGAAATGGATATGATGTCTCATGCCTACGATCGTCATCTGAAAGAGCTTGTAGAGGAAGGTAAGGTAACAATGGCACAAGTTGACGAATCAGTCCGTCGAGTATTGCGTGTAAAATTCCGTCTGGGTTTGTTCGAACGTCCTTATACTCCGGTTACCAATGAGAAGGATCGTTTTTTCCGTCCGCAAAGTATGGCTGTGGCCGCTCAACTGGCAGCAGAATCAATGGTGTTGTTGAAAAATAACAATCAGATATTACCACTTACAAACAAAAAAAAGATTGCCGTAGTAGGTCCAATGGCAAAAAATGGTTGGGACTTATTGGGTTCCTGGTGCGGACATGGAAAAGATACGGATGTGGAAATGCTCTATGATGGGTTGACTGCCGAGTTTGGAGGAGATGCCGAATTACGTTATGCAATGGGATGCAAACCGCAGGGCAATGACCGTTCAGGTTTTGCTGGCGCATTGGACGTTGCTCGTTGGTCTGATGTAGTCATTGTTTGTTTGGGTGAGATGCTTACCTGGAGTGGTGAGAATGCTTCCCGTTCTACGATTGCTTTGCCACAGATTCAGGAAGAATTGGTGAAAGAACTAAAGGAGGCTGGTAAACCTATTATATTGGTGCTTTCTAATGGACGTCCCTTGGAGTTAAATCGCATGGAACCTCTTTGTGATGCTATATTGGAGATATGGCAACCGGGAATAAATGGTGCGCGTTCAATGGCAGGAATTTTATCCGGACGTATCAACCCTTCCGGTAAACTAGCCATGACGTTCCCTTATTCCACAGGACAAATTCCTATTTATTATAATCGCCGCAAGAGCGGACGCGGACATCAGGGATTTTATAAAGATATAACAAGCGATCCGTTATATCCGTTCGGGCATGGATTAAGTTATACCGAATTTAAGTATGGCACTGTTACCCCTTCTGCTACTAAGGTGAAGCGCGGCGATAAACTGTCGGCAGAAGTGACCGTCACCAACACCGGTGCCCGCGATGGAGCAGAGACTGTTCATTGGTTTATTTCCGATCCTTATTGCTCTATCACCCGTCCGGTGAAAGAACTGAAACACTTTGAGAAACAATTTATCAAAGTCGGAGAAACGAAGACTTTCCGTTTCGACATCGACCTGGAACGTGATTTCGGTTTTGTCAATGAGGATGGTAAACGCTTCCTTGAAGCCGGCGAATATCATATTCTGGTACAAGGACAGACCGTTAAAATAGAACTGATAGACTAAAAATGTAAAGAACAAAAGTGTGTGAAGAGCTGATAGCTAAGTTGGTTTTTACACATATTATATTAACACAGAATCACCATGAAAAAGAAAATAGGAGGCATAGGTTTATGTATGCTTGCATGGAGCATATTAACCTGTGCACAGACAATCACTCCCCAAGCCGAACAACGTGCGAAGGACATTGTATCAAAAATGACTTTGCAAGAGAAAATAGAGTATATCTCCGGATATACCAGTTTTTCTCTGCGTGCCATTCCCCGTTTGGGAATACCTGAAATCAAGTTGGCTGACGGGCCGCAGGGAATTCGTAATCATGCTCCCAAGAGCACTTTATATCCTTCCGGAATACTTTCCGCTTCTACTTGGAACCGGGAATTACTTTATAAGTTAGGGCAAGGCTTGGGACAGGATGCCAAGGCAAGAGGAGTTAATATCCTGTTGGGGCCGGGCGTGAATATCTATCGTGCTCCGTTGTGCGGCCGTAACTTTGAATACTTCGGTGAAGACCCTTACTTGACAGGTGAAACGGCGAAACAGTATATCCTGGGAGTACAATCGGAAGGAGTCATTGCTACAATCAAACACTTTGCTGCCAACAACCAGGAATGGAGCCGCCACCATGCCAGCTCTGACATAGACGAGCGTACTTTGCAGGAAATCTATTTCCCGGCTTTCCGGAAAGCAGTACAGGAAGCCAATGTCGGCGCCGTAATGAACAGCTACAATCTGTTGAACGGTGTCCATGCCACCGAACATAAATGGTTGAATATTGATGTCTTGCGCAATCTTTGGGGCTTCAAAGGTATTCTGATGTCTGACTGGACTTCTGTATATTCCGCCGTAGGCGCTGCTAACGCCGGACTTGACCTCGAAATGCCGAAAGGACGTTTTATGAATTTGGAGAATCTGTTGCCTGCTATCAAAGTCGGCACAGTGACAGAAGAAACCATCAACCTGAAAGTACAACACATCCTGCAAACTCTGATTGCTTATGGTATGCTGGATAAGGAACAGAAAGACAGCAACATCGCAGAGGATAATCCTTTCTCCCGCCAGACAGCTTTAGAGCTGGCGCGCGAGGGTGTAGTCCTGTTGAAGAATGAAGGAAACTTGCTCCCACTGAAAGGAAAGACAGCCGTAATGGGGCCTAATGCAAATTTGATTCCTACCGGTGGCGGCAGTGGGTTTGTCACTCCTTTTTCTACCGTCTCAGTGGCTCAAGGATTGAAAGAATTGAAGAAAAAGAATCTGTTACTATTGACGGATGATGTGATTTATGAAGATATTGTCCATGAGTTTTATACTGATGCTAATCGTCAGATGAAAGGCTTCAAAGCTGAATACTTTAAAAACAAGACCCTTTCGGGCCAGCCTGAAGTAATACGCACGGAATCCTCTGTTGATTATGACTGGGGATATGGAGCACCTTTGGACGGCTTTCCGACAGATGGATTCTCTGTCCGTTGGACAGCCTGCTACATGCCACAAACTGACGGTCAGTTGAAACTTCATATCGGTGGTGATGACGGTTATCGTCTGTTTGTGAATGACAAGCATATTACAGGAGATTGGGGAAATCATTCCTACTCTAGCCGTGAAGTTGAACTGCCGGTTGAGGGGGGTAAGGAGTACCGTTTCCGGATTGAATTCTTTGATAATATTTCTTCGGCCATCATTCGTTTTAATGCTTATAGCCTTAATGAGGCGAAACTTCGTCAAGGATTGGCAAAGGTGGATAATGTTGTGTTCTGTACAGGTTTCAATAGTAATACCGAAGGCGAAGGCTTTGACCGTCCGTTTGCCTTGCTTTGCTATCAGGAATTGTTTATCAAGAAGATTGCGTCTATGCATCCCAATGTTGTGGTTGTACTGAACGCCGGTGGCGGTGTGGATTTCACCAACTGGTATGATGCTGCAAAAGCTATTCTTATGGCTTGGTATCCGGGACAGGAAGGCGGCCAGGCGATAGCTGAAATCCTGACCGGTAAGATTTCTCCAAGCGGAAAGCTACCGATTTCTATCGAGCGGAAATGGGAAGATAATCCGGTGTACGGCAGTTATTACGAGAACTTAAAGGCGGAGATTAAGCGTGTAGACTATTCTGAAGGTGTCTTTGTCGGTTATCGTGGATACGACCGTTCGGGAAAAGAACCTTTCTATCCGTTTGGCTACGGTTTGTCCTATACTACTTTCGCTTATAGTAATATGGCTGCGGAGAAAACGGGTGAGCATCAGGTTACCGTTAGCTTTGATATAGAGAATACAGGTAAGATGGATGCTTCGGAGGTGGCACAAGTGTATGTGCATGATGTACAGTCTTCTGTTCCCCGTCCGTTGAAAGAACTGAAAGGATATGAAAAGGTATTCTTGAAGAAAGGGGAGAAGAAGCGGGTTTCTGTTGTGTTGGATGAGGATGCATTCTCTTTTTACGATATGAATCAACACCGTTTTGTAGTGGAAAAAGGAGACTTTGAGATCTTAGTCGGTCCTGCTTCCAGTCAATTGCCTTTAAAGGCTATGGTTGAACTGTAATGACCGAATGATAAACAAATAAATATATAATGAAAAAAACACTTTTATTGGGAGCGTCTCTGTTATGTTCCGTTTTTATAATGGCAACAGAGATTCCTTTTCAAAAAGCAGAAATAAAGTCTATTATGCGAAAGGTGGCGGATTGGCAGATTGCCAATCCACACCCCGCTCCTGAACATGACGACTTGAACTGGCCGCAAGGTGCTCTTTATGTCGGCATGGTGGATTGGGCGGAATTGGCTGAAAAAGAAGACAATGATGATACATATTATAAGTGGCTTACCCGTATAGGCCGACGGAATTGCTGGCAGCCGGATAAACGGTTTTACCATGCTGATGACATCGCTGTGTCACAGTCCTTTTTGGATTTATACCGCAAGTACAAAGACGAAGCAATGATTATCCCTACGCTCGCCCGTACGGAATGGATTGTCAATCATCCGTCCGAAGGCAGTTTCAAGCTGGTGGAGGGAGACTTAAAGACCTTGGAACGTTGGACTTGGTGTGACGCTCTCTTTATGGCTCCCCCTGTATATGCCAAACTGTATATGCTGACCGGGGAGAAAAAATATATCAAATTTATGAATCGTGAGTATAAAGCGACTTATGATTACCTGTTCGATAAAGAAGAAAACTTGTTCTACCGTGACTGGCGTTATTTTGATAAGCGCGAAGCCAATGGTAAGAAAGTCTTTTGGGGACGTGGCAACGGTTGGGTGCTTGGTGGTCTGGTTGAAATATTAAAGGAACTGCCCAAGAAAGATAAGAACCGCAAATTCTATGAGGAATTATTTGTAAAACTGGCTACCCGTGTTGCCGGATTACAGCATCCGGACGGTTTCTGGCATGCCAGTCTCTTGGATCCTGCCTCTTATCCATCACCGGAAACAAGTTGCACTACTTTCATTGTCTATTCCATTGCTTATGGAATAAACGAAGGTTTATTGGATAAGGAAATTTATCTTCCTGTAATGATAAAAGGCTGGAATGCATTAGTCTCGGCTGTGGAACCGAATGGGAAACTGGGTTATGTGCAGCAAATCGGTGCCGACCCGAAGAAAGTGACTCGTGACATGACGGAAGTTTATGGAGTTGGTGCTTTTTTGATGGCAGGCAATGAAATTTACAAAATGGCGAGATAATCTGTTCCCTCTGTGAAGATAGTAGACAATAATCATAAAAACGCTGTACTGTGATGAAAAAATTCTTATTGACATGCATAGCCGTAGCTTGTAGCCTTGTGGCTGTAGCCGAAGAACTGCTCATCGAAGCAGAAAGCTTCAGCCAGCGAGGCGGCTGGGTGCTCGACCAGCAGTTCATGGATCAAATGGGTTCGCCCTATCTCATGGCACATGGTATGGGCATCCCTGTGGCGGATGCTACGGCAGAAATCAACATTCCCCAGGCGGGCACTTACTACGTATATGCCCGTACTTACAACTGGACTTCACCTTGGACCGATGCCGAAGGTCCCGGAAAATTCCGCCTGGCTTTAGGCGGCAAATTGCTGAAAGCTACATTAGGACATACAGGTAATTCCTGGCAATGGCAATTTGCCGGAAAGACAGTATTGAAAGCAGGGACTACCACCCTTGCGCTGAAAGACCTCACCGGTTTCGACGGTCGTTGCGATGCCATTTACCTTACGACCGATGCGAACACGCAGCTCGCTACCTGGGATGCGGCAGAGACAGCGGCACTTCGTACCCGCTTGCGACAAAAACAGACGGTACCCGCTCATCAATACGACTTTGTGGTAGTAGGAGGGGGAATAGCCGGAATGTGTGCTGCCGCATCTGCTGCCCGATTAGGCTGTAAGGTAGCACTAGTGAACGACCGTCCTGTATTGGGCGGCAATAACTCGTCAGAGATTCGTGTACATCTCGGCGGTATCATCGAAATGGAACCTAACCAGGGATTGGGGCGTATGATACGTGAGTTCGGTCATGAACGCTCCGGCAATGCCCAACCGGGCGACTACTATGAAGACCAGAAGAAGGAAGACTTTATAGAGGCCGAAAAGAACATTACCCTTTATGCCTCTCAGCGTGCGGTAGCCGTGAAGATGCAAGCAGACCGCATTGCGTCAGTCACTATCCAGCACATTGAGACGGGCGAACAAACCGAACTTACCGCTCCTCTCTTTAGCGACTGCACAGGTGATGCTACCATAGGCTATTTAGCCGGTGCCGATTGGGCTATGGGGCGTGAAGGTCGCGATGAATATGGCGAGAGCCTTGCTCCCGAGCAACCCGACTCATTGGTGATGGGGGCTTCTATACAATGGTATAGTAAGGATATGAAGAAGAAAACCTCATTCCCTCATTTTGAATATGGCGTGCGCTTTGACGCTGAAAACTGTGAGCCTGTAACCATGGGCGAGTGGAAATGGGAAACAGGTATGAACCGCAATCAAGTCAGCGAAGCTGAACGTGTACGCGACTATGGACTTTTGGTGATATATTCCAACTGGAGCTATCTGAAGAATCACTATAAAGACTATAAGAAGTACGCCAACCGTTCTCTCGACTGGGTGGCGTATGTTTCAGGCAAACGTGAATCACGCCGTCTCCTGGGCGACTACGTACTGTCACAGGACGATATAGACAAGAATGTGGCGCACGAGGATGCTTCGTTTACCACTACCTGGAGCATCGACCTTCACTTCCCCGACAGCGTGAACAGTGTACGTTTTCCCGGCAATGAATTCAAGTCGGCTACGGTGCATCGTTGGATTCATCCTTATGCCGTTCCCTATCGCTGTCTCTATTCGCGCAATGTGGACAACCTCTTTATGGCAGGCCGCAATATGAGCTGCACCCATGTAGCCTTGGGTACGGTACGTGTGATGCGTACTACCGGCATGATGGGTGAAGTAGTAGGTATGGCAGCCGGACTTTGCCACAAACATCGTGTAGAGCCACGCGACATCTATCATCATCACCTGCCCGAATTGAAGCAACTTATGCAAGCGGGGCTGGGCAAACGCGATGTGCCCGATAACCAACGCTTCAACGAACCCAACAAATTGTTGGAAGTTCCGGGAGCTTACATCAAACCGTAGACAAACTATGAGCAAAAAAAATATTATCACGATATTTCTATCGGCAATATGTACCTTGCCGCTTTGGGGAGGACAACAGTATTACGCTTTTCTGAAAGGTGACACGCTACGTATGGGCAATAACTATATGGAACGCGCCATGCTGTGGAATAACGGTGCGCCTGTTACCATCAGCCTTACTGACAAGCAACACGGAAAAACCATTCCGGCACAGGGCAAACAACCCGATTTCTCGATTGTGAAAGGTATCCCTACGGATGCCACGCTTACCGTGAACGAGATACCGACGAACGGCATCCACGCCAGTTATCTGCAGGCTACCGTGGCTTGCACTATCGGTTCGCTGAATATAGAGCGTCGCTATCGCATTTATGCAGACTGTCCCGCCATTGCTTGCGACACCTATCTGAAAGGGCAAGTGGAACTTTATCAGAATAAGGAGGATAACCGCTCTAACGCTGACCGCAAAAATATAGAGCACACGGCTGATATGGCTACGGGGGTGAAAACTCCCACGCTCGACAGGCTGCAACTATCCGGCAATCATTGGAGTGCCCGCACAATAGAGTTTTTCGACTACACCGATTGGAACGACAATCTGGTGACCGGGCGTACCTGGCTTCCTTACCGTCGCAATACGTATCGTGGTAATTTGCTTTTTGCTCATGACGTAGTTACGCGTCAAGGCTTCTTTTTTTTGAAAGAGGCTCCTAGCAGCAGTACCCAATTACATTATCCGGGTTCTGACTTCGTGGCGGACTTTAGCGATTTTATGGTAGTGGGGCTGGGCATTGCGTCTCATGATGTAAAGCCGGATAGCTGGACCCGCGTTTATGGATGCGTTACCGGCATCTATACCGGCGGCGAGCAAGAAGCGCTTACTGCCTTGCGCCTCTATCAGAAACAACTGCGCCATCATACCGCCGCACAGGATGAGATGATTATGCTCAATACCTGGGGCGACCGTAGCCAGGATGCCAAAATAGATGAGGCTTTCTGCCTGGCAGAACTGGACCGTGCCGCACGCATGGGCATCACCCTCTTTCAACTGGACGATGGCTGGCAGAGCGGAAAAAGTCCTAACTCGAAGACTGCCGGAGGTAGTTTTAGGGATATTTGGAAGAATACCGGTTACTGGACGCCCAACCCCACGAAATTCCCTCATGGTCTGAAACCTATTGTAGAGAAAGGCAAGAAATTGGGTATTCGCATCGGATTATGGTTCAACCCCAGCATACAGAATGATTTTGCCGATTGGCAAAAAGATGCGCAAGCCATTATCGGACTTTATAAGAAGTACGGCATCTGCTGTTTCAAGATAGACGGCCTGCAGATACCTACCAAGACAGCCGAACAGAATCTGCGCCGACTGTTTGATACCGTGTTGGAGCAAACCAACTATGAAGTGATTTTCAACCTCGATGCCACTGCCGGTCGTCGCGGCGGGTATCACTATATGAACGAGTACGGCAACATCTTCCTGGAAAACCGCTATACCGATTGGGGCAACTATTACCCTTATCGCACCTTGCGCAACCTCTGGATGCTGTCTCGCTATGTACCGGCGGAGAAGATGCAGATAGAGTTTCTTAATAAATGGCGTAATGCCGACAAGTATGACGCTGCCGATCCTTTTGCCCCCGCCCGTTACAGTTTCGATTACCTCTTTGCTATCACCTTGGCGGCACAGCCGTTGGCTTGGATGGAGGCTTCGAACTTGCCCGAAGAGGCTTATATTACGGCATCTCTGCTCAAGAAATACCAACCCTTGCAACTCCGGTTTCATCAAGGCGTCATACTGCCTATTGGTGAAGAACCCTCGGGACGCTCGTGGACCGGATTCCAATCGACCGTCTCCGGCACGCAAGGTTATCTTGTTGTTTACCGTGAAGACAACGAGCAAGCTAGGGGGACTATTGACACCTGGCTTCCTGAAGGCAAGAAAGTGGATTTTATCCCTGTGATGGGAAGTGGCAAGAAGTTTGCTGCAAAAGTCGGCGCACAGGGTAGAGTAAGTTTCGAGCTAAATGACAAGAACTCTTTCGCACTCTATCAATACGAAGTAAAACCATAAAAAGGCGGCTATCTGCATTCTACGCTAATAACGAGTGATGTGTTAACTTCTGATTCGCAGAGTAGTATGGTAGGTGGAGAGAAGCATTAATACCTCTGCTGTTGGATGTTAATAGTTGAGTTGTCAGGTATTAATAGCTGAGCGGATAGGTATTAATAGTTGAGATAATGGGTATTAATAGTTTGAGACAATGAGTATTAATAGCTGATAAATGGGATATTAATATAACAACGACAAATGAAATAAAATAGGGAACTATGGTAAAAAGTGTACGTTTTCTTCTTCTCCTGATAGCATTTGTCTCCATGCAGATAGTTGCATGGGGACAGCCGCAGGAAAGACTGGTTCAAGTGCAGGTCACTCCAGACCACACCAATTGGCTGTATAAACCGGGAGAAAAAGTGAAATTCAAAGTAGTGGTATTGAAATGCAATATCCCACAGGATAATCTGGAAGTACGTTATGAGATTTCGGAAGACATGATGAAACCTCATCAGACAGGCAAACAGCCTTTGAAGAATGAAAAGCTTGAAATTAACGCAGGGACTATGAAAAAAGAAGGGTTCCTGCGTTGCCGTGCTTTTGTCACTTGCCAAGGGCGTGAGTATGAAGGCGTGGCTACCGTCGGCTTTTCTCCTGAAAAATTGCAACCGACCACTCCGTTGCCCGTCGACTTTCTGGAATTTTGGAAAAGTACCAAAGAAGCCGCTGAAAAGTGGGCACTGGAACCGATAATGACTTTACTGCCAGAAAGGTGCACGGATAAGGTGAACGTATATCATGTCTCCTTTGCGAACAATGACTATGCGTCCCGTATGTACGGCATCCTTTGTGTTCCGAAGGCTTCCGGGGAATATCCGGCGATTCTGAAAGTGCCGGGCGCAGGCATCCGTGCCTATAACGGAGAAGCCGAACGTGCCGGAAAAGGTTTTATTATTCTGGAAATCGGTATCCACGGCATTCCGGTCAACCTGACGGGAGATGTGTATCACCGGCTTTATAACGGTGCTTTGAAGAATTACCACTCGTTCAATATGGACAATCGGGACAAGTACTATTACAAACGGGTTTATACAGGCTGTGTGAGAGCCATTGATTTCATTTACACACTTCCCGAATTTAACGGTAATCTGGCGACTTTTGGAGGAAGCCAGGGCGGTGCGCTTTCCATTGTAATTGCCGGACTGGATGCTCGTGTCAAGGGATTGGTTTCTTTCTATCCTGCTTTGTGTGATATGGCGGGTTATGCCCACGGTCGTGCAGGCGGTTGGCCGCATCTGTTTAAGGATGAGAAGAACCGGACACCGGAAAAGATTAAAACCATTCAGTATTTTGATGTAGTCAACTTTGCCCGTCAGGTTAAAGTGCCGGGATTTTATATCTTCGGATATAATGACAGAGTTTGTCCGCCTACCACCACTTACTCCACTTATAACGTGATTAATGCTCCAAAAGAACTGTTTGTAGCTGAAACGACCGCTCACTATGCCTATGCCGAACAGTGGAGCGCAGCCTGGAACTGGGTAATGAATTTCCTAAAAAATAAATCGAAATAGGCACGGATTACACGGATTAACACTGTTGTTTTACCTATTCTATTCTAAAAGCCGTGTAATCCGTGCCTGAACTTATTATATACACTAATTATAACAACATACTTAAATGAAAACAGGTGAGAAATTAAGTCTATGTCTATTGTTGCTAATCGCTTTTGCCGGAAGCGTTGCGGCACAGGAGCTGATAACGAATGTATATGGTCGCAACATCCATTCGCTGAATGGTAAATGGAATGCCATCATCGACCTGTACGACCAGGGACAACGGATGAAAATCTATGAAAACCGGCAACCGGAAGGAAATATTGATTTCTACGAATATGCGTTTGAAGGCGGGTTGCGTCTTAATGTTCCGGGAGACTGGAACTCTCAATCACCCGAATTGAAGTATTACGAAGGCACTGTATGGTATGCCCGTCACTTTGATGCCAAACGCTTGGCAGACAAACGCCAGTTCCTTTATTTCGGTGCTGTCAGCTATCGTAGCAAAGTCTACCTGAACGGAAAAGAGATAGCAGAGCACGAAGGCGGTTTTACTCCTTTCCAAGTGGAAGTGACAGACCTGTTGAAAGACGGTGACAACTTCTTGGCGGTAGAAGTGAACAACCGCCGTACCAAAGACGCCATTCCCGCTATGGCATTCGACTGGTGGAACTATGGCGGCATCACAAGAGATGTATTGCTGGTGAAAACTCCCCGGACATTTATAAAAGATTATTTCATCCAATTGGATAAAAACACTCCAGACCGCATCATCGCCCGCGTGCGTCTTTCTGATAAAAAGGCTGGTGAGAAAGTAACAGTTGCCATCCCCGAACTCAAAATCAACGCGGAGCTCACCACCGACGCAGAAGGAAAGGCGGAAACCGTATTGAATGCGAAGAGGCTGCAACGCTGGTCGCCGGAAGAACCGAAACTCTATGGCGTGACTGTATCTTCAAGTGCCGACCGTGTGGAAGAGCAAATCGGCTTCCGCAATATCACCGTGAAAGGAACTGATATTTACCTGAACGGGAAGCCGACATTTATGTGCTGTATCTCTTTTCACGAAGAAATCCCGCAACGTATGGGACGTGCTTTCTCGGAAGCCGATGCGGCCATGTTGCTGAATGAAGCGAAAGCGCTTGGCGTGAACATGATTCGCCTGGCTCATTATCCGCAGAATGAGTACACGGTACGCCTGGCGGAAAAGATGGGCTTCCTTCTCTGGCAGGAGATTCCCATTTGGCAAGGCATTGACTTTACAGACAATGATACCCGTAAGAAAGCGCAGAGGATGCTTTCTGAAATGATTAAGCGTGATCAGAACCGCTGCGCGGTAGGTTATTGGGGTGTCGCCAATGAAACACAGCCTTCCAAAGAACGGAATGAATTCCTTACTTCCCTGCTCGAAACGGGAAAGCAACTGGACACTACCCGCCTGTATGTTGCCGCTTTCGACCTTGTGCACTTCAATAGCGAAAAACAGCGTTTTGTAATGGAAGATTCTTTTACTTCCCAACTGGACGTCGTAGCTATCAATAAATATATGGGCTGGTATCATCCGTGGCCTGTGGAACCGAAAGACGCTATATGGGAAGTAGTGACGGACAAACCGTTGATTATCTCGGAATTTGGCGGCGAAGCATTGTACGGTCAGTCCGGTGATGAGAACGTAGTCAGCTCTTGGAGTGAAGAATACCAGGCACGCTTGTACAGAGACAATATCCGTATGTTCGACAATATCCCGAACCTGCGTGGCGTATCTCCCTGGATTCTGTTCGACTTCCGTTCCCCATTCCGTTTCCACCCCACCAATCAGGATGGCTGGAACCGCAAAGGGCTCATATCCGACCAAGGTATGCGTAAGAAAGCGTGGTATCTGATGAGAGATTATTACATGAAAAAGAGAAATAACCGATAAGTTTAGTTATATTTGAATGTGATGAAGCAATATAAGATTGTAGTGATTTGTATGTGCATACTGCTCCTTCTTGCCGGAGGAGTGTATGCGCAGCAAAAAACGGTCAGGATACTTGCCATCGGCAACAGCTTCTCCCAAGATGCCGTGGAGCAATATCTGCATGAACTTGCCGAAGCCGAAGGCATTTCAACCATAATCGGCAATATGTTTATTGGCGGCTGTTCCCTGGAACGTCATGTGAAAAATGCCCGTGACAATGCTCCTGCCTATGCCTACCGGAAAATCGGTACAGATGGAAAAAAACGGGAAAAGGGTAAGATGTCTTTGGAAACGGTGCTTGCAGATGAAGACTGGGATTACGTCAGCCTGCAACAGGCAAGTCCTTTTTCGGGAATGTATGAGACGTATGAAGCTTCTCTTCCCGAGCTCATAGAATATGTAAAAGCACGCCTTCCAAAGAAAACAAAGCTGATGCTGCACCAAACCTGGGCGTATGCATCTACTTCCAGGCATAGTGGATTTAAAAACTACAACTGCAATCAACTCACCATGTATCAGGCTATTGCCGATGCAGTGAAGAAAGCGGCTAAGGCGAATAAGATAAAGATTGTCATCCCTTCGGGCACTGCCATACAAAATGCGCGCACCTCTTTCATCGGCGACCACCTGAATCGGGACGGCTATCATCTGGATGTGAAGATTGGACGTTATACCGCTGCCTGTACCTGGTTCGAACGCATCTTCAAACACAATGTAGTCGGGAATCCTTATACCCCGGAAGGGCTGGATGAGGCACGAAAAGCTGTTGCTCAGAAAGCTGCCCATGCAGCAGTAAAGCATCCGTATAAGGTAACCGATCTGTCTATTACTAACTAACAATGGACATTGCCGCCCGTCTTGCAGCAGAATCCATGGTATTATAGATGACTTGATTCAAATGTAAATGCAGCACACCAAAGGCGATTTGATTGCTCGTGGCAACCCGATGGTGTACTGCATTTATTTTTCGTATATTGTATGGTTTACTCCATTAAGAACTGGCGTATAGAACAATGGCGTATACCCTCGTAGCTATTTCCGCTGAATGTATCTTCTGTTACCACTATTTTGGGATAGTTGTCCTGTATCTTTAGCAGGTTTCCAAATTCTCTTTCTGCTGTCTTGTCGCTATCTATTTTTAAAGCGACCTGTATATATAGTTTTTCTCCATTCTTTTCTCCGACAAAGTCAATTTCCTTATCTCCGTAATAGCCAACCTTAATATCGTAACCTTTGTATAAAAGGTGGTTATACACTAGATTTTCCAATATTTTGGCTTTGTCTGTAATGCGATATCCGATGACAATGTTCCGGATTCCCATATTTTCGAAATAATATTTCTCTCCTATCTCAAATACGCGTTTCCCAATTAAATCATACCGCTCTACTCGGTGGATAAGGAAAGCATTGTTTAAATATTCTGTATAGCTTTGTATTTGGTTTACTGATATGGCGGTATGTTGTGATTTTAAATAATCACTGATATTCTTTGCCGAGAAGAGATTGCCTATGTTTTCGGATAAAAATTGAATCAGTTTCTCAAGGAACAAAGTATTGCGTAACTTGTATCTACTGACAACATCACGAAATACAATCGTGGAATATACACTCTTCAAATATTCATTGACTGTTTCATCTTCGAGAGGTAGATTTAATAAATAGGGAAGTCCGCCATAACGGCTATATAATTCGTAACTCGTTTCACTTTCAGTTAATCCGTGGAATTCAAGAAACTCAGAATAGGAGAGACTATATATTTTGAATTCGATATATCTGCCACTTAAATAAGTGGCGAGTTCTCCTGAAAGCATCTTGGCGTTACTACCTGTAATGTATATATCATTATCTTCATTGAGTAGGAGCGAACGGATGACTTTTTCAAACCCGGGAATATCTTGTATTTCATCGATAAAGATATAATTCTTAACTTTTTCTTTGCTATGAGAAATGATGTACGAGTGTAAATCTTCTGCTGTTTGTAGAGAACTGAATGTAAAATCTTCAAGATTGACATAGATAATATTCGCATCCGGTTCTTCTGCTAAAATTTCTTCAATAAGTTGGTAAAGGAGGAAACTTTTGCCTACACGGCGTTGCCCTGTTAACACCTTGGCTACTGATTTTTGCATAAAAGGTTTTATTCGGTCAATATAACCTTTTCTTTTTTTGAGGATTCGAGGAAAGTTCATGGGCCTGAAAGTTTTAATTATACCTTAAACTCTTGCGAATATACGGAAAAGTTTTAATTATACCTTAAACTTTCGGAGATTTAATGGAATGTTTTAATCAAAACCCTCTTATTGAACTTTCATGCTATAATCCGCTTTCAGCCGTTTCTGTTTTATCTGTAAACGCTTTGCTGGAAGGAGATAGCGGCTGAAACCGGAAAATATCATCCCTTGCAGGAAGGTACTGTAGGCAAGGGGGAGTGCTTTCAGCGCATTCAGCTTTTCAGGCTTACTAGTAGAGCTATATATTCAGCGTGATGGGTATATATACTCACCATGCTGAATATACATGTCCACCAAGCGGGATCTATAGATCCACCACGTGGGCAAAAGTGAGGTGAAATGTGGGCTTATGGCTGCTTGCGCGTGGGCTCGAACACGCCAGCACGTGGGCTGAACAAAACAGAGCCTGTATTTGGGTAAAACAGAGGCTCTGTTACAATGAAATGCAGGCTCCGTTTTGTTACAACAGAGCCTCTGTTGAAAGTAAATATGGCAAAAGGAACTGGAGTTAAACACTTTTGCTTTCAGGAGTGCTTTCAGCAAAAATCACCGATGAAAAGGGGCTTTTTTAAAGAACTGAAGGCTGAAGGCGGTTTTTATTCTAATAGTTAGTAAGGAATTTGACTGTAACAAGAAAGGGAATCAAGTTTCTTTCTCCATCTTTTATTTTTCATTGCAACAAAAGCATGCTTTCTTATAGGGAATCAGTCCTTTTTACAGTTGAATTCTGAAGGCAGGCATCCGAACTCTTCTTTGAAATATTTAGCGAATTGTTTGGGTGACAGTCCCACTTGATAAGCTATTTGAGAAATGCTTTCCTGACTCTGTTCTAATAATTGCTTTCCTCTTTTTATGCGCAAGACACGGATAAATTCAAGAGGGGACTTGCCTGTTATCGTCATTAGTTTTTTGTATAAGTGACCACGACTCATTCCGACAGTCATGCTTAGGTCTTCGACAGAGAAATCTGTATTGTCCATATTCTCTTCCACTGCTTGTATGGCTCGCTCAATAAGCCTTTCATCAATAGTGCTGATGGTAATCTCGGCAGGAGACACTTCAACTTTTCCGAATCGTTGATGGTTGCGGCTACTCCATTCTAACAGCTTTTGGATACGGAGTAGAAGAATATCCAGATTGAAAGGCTTGGTTATATAGTCATCGGCACCTTCACGCAATCCTTCCAGCATATGTTCCTGGGCGGTTCGTGCAGTTAGTAAAATAACAGGGATATGTGAGTAACGGAAGTCTCCCTTTATCTTATTACATAGCTCCAGTCCGTTCATTATCGGCATACGGACATCGCTTATCACAAGGCTGATATCATGCAGGGCCAATATCTCCATTGCTTTTTCACCTTGTTCGGCCTCATAAACAGTAAATCGGTCTTTCAGGCAGTCAACAATGAATTGTCGGAAATCTTCGTTGTCCTCCACAATAAGTAATGAACGACCTGTTGGCGTTTTTGCTTGCTCCGGTTCTTCCTGTATGTCTGGTCTTTCAGTTGGCGTTGCCGTGGGATTTATGTTCTTGCATTCATGTCGTATGGGGAACATAAATTCAAAGATAGTACCTTGGGGATGATTATCGCGAATTTGAATGTCGCCATTATGGAGAGTAACATATTCTTTGACTATATGCATGCCTATGCCACTGCCGATATAATCAGTGGATGAGTGCTCTTCTTGATAGAAACGGTCGAATATTTTAGCTTTGTTTTCTTCACGTATCCCGATTCCGGTATCCGCCACTTGGATGCAGGCATATTCTCTTTCATCTTTTATGATACGATCCAGCACTACGTTCACGCTTCCGTGATTCACGTTGTATTTGAATGCGTTCGATAATAGATTAAGCATTATGCGCTGCATTTTATTCTTATCAAAGTCTGTTTCCAGATTATCGGTTTTCAATGAAAGGCTGAAGGCAATATTCTTTTTGTCGCCGTACGAATAGAAAGAATCACATACTTCTTTGATGAAATCTGCCAAATCACCGTGGGAAGGATTGAGTTGGGCTTTACCATTATCCAGCCGACGTAAATCAAGCAGTTGGTTGATAACGTCCAGGAGTGCCAATGCATTGCGATGAATCAACTTCAATTCCTTTTTTATGTCTTGTGCCGTATTAGTAGCCAATATTTGCTCAAGAGGAGTGATGATAAGTGACAAAGGAGTGCGCAGGTCATGGCTTACATTAGTGAAAAAGCGTAATTTGGCTTCGTCAATTTCATGCTGCTGCACCGTTTCCATATCACGTTTTTGTTGAAGCAATAATCGACGGTGTTTCCGTTTCATGTGGATAAAGATAAGTGATATGGCACTCACCAACAGTAATGCATAGATGCTATAAGCTATATTAGAAAGCCAGAATGGCGGATACACATTGATGGAAAGTGTAGCACTTGCATCGTTTTCATAATCATGAACCTTCATTACCCGTACTTGAAGTTGATAAGTTCCGGGAGCCAGTTTATTGAAATAAATCCGGTTTCCCTCCAGCTTTGTCCATTCTTCGTTTTTATTGAGTCTGTATTCGTATTGTAGCTTGTGCAGATTGCCATAGTCCATAGCCGAGACTTCCACAGCAAAACTGTTGTCTGAATAGTTCAGGTTGAGGTTGTTAAGCAACTGGATGTTCTTTGTGAGAATGATACGTCCGTTGTGTGCGGGCCTGTTTGCATTGACACACTCATTATCAATATATAAGTCGGTGAATATTACTTGGCGGTCGAAGTAAAACAAGTCATTGCCGCGTGGGATAATTTTTACGTATCCTCCTCCGCCTCCGGCAATTACTTCATTCCTGTGATTGCAGAAGATTGAAAAATTATTGAAAGTAAGGTTACCGATTCCATCCTCTTCATAATAAGGGTGGCAACGGAAGTCGGGCATACTGGTAGCATCGGATTCCACTACTTCCACGTGGGTGATGCCATGGTCTGTAGTGAGCCACATATTGTGAGATGCATCTTCGATAATGGCACGTATATATGAATGGGAAACACCGTTTGCGGTATTCAAATTGATTAACTTATTTTGCTTCGGGCTATACACATTGACCCCTTTCCGTCCGCCTATCCATAGTAGTCCGCGTGAATCTTGATAGATGCAATTGGCGAACTTATCTTGTATCACTTCTTCACCGTCGGCAGTTTGTTCCAATATCGTCATTTCCCGGGTGGAAGTATTCATGTGGTACACTCCGGAACTGGTAGCCACATAAAGAGAATGACCATCAACATATGCCAGGTCGGCAATGTAATTGGTCAGTAAAGTTGAATTACTCATTGTATAATCTTTGAGCATTCCGGAAGGTTCCAGGCAGTAGAGTCCTTGCGAGTAAGTGGCAAACCATAAGTTACCGGCATTATCCTGTGTGATACGACGTATGTATTGAGGCAGTTCCACCGGATTATTTTCCGCCGCTTTGAGCGGAGTGAACTGGCCGTTCTGATAATAAAACGCTCCACCGCCGAAACTTCCCCACCACACTCTGCCTTTGTTGTCATGGAAAGAACAAACAATCAAGTCGGAAGGAATTTCTTTGTTCTTTGATTTATAATAAGTATAGGTGTTTTTATCCTTGTCGTAACTGGCTATGCCTTCACCGTCAAATCCCAGCCATAGTTTGCCCTCTCCGTCTTCGTAGAAACAACTGACATCCTCCAGTTGGGGACAATAATGGTTTTCGAATATCAGATTGTTCAAACCTGAATAGGCTACGCCCTGTTTGCCGGTTCCTATCCATATCACGTCGCGGTTGTCCTTATAGATATAGGTCACGTGATTGTCCGGCAGGGAATATAATTTGTCGACATCCTTGAATAGACGCGTCACCTTGCCCTTTTCTTTATCATACGGGCATATGAATATTCCTCTGCCATCGGTTCCTATCCAGATATTCCCTTTGCCGTCGTCGGTTATTGTGGTAATCATGGTTCGTTCTCTACTGAGTTCCGTTCGGGCGGCAAAGTCAATCCAGTTGTTTTCTGTCAGAGAATAACATTTGACATCCGCGCTGTGCGGGGCGTACACCCAAAGCTGGGAAGAAAAGTCCAGATAAATGTGAGGCACATAAGTGGTATGTATTTCCGTATGAAACAGTTTGGTTATGGATTTATGCATCCAGTCTATGTTAATTACATTTCCATCGGTCATGAGAATGTAACATCTTTTGTTGCGGCATGCCATGTCGGCAATGTTTACGCTGCCCGGAAGTGACTGTTTGTACAGCGTTTCATCGGAGAAGATGTAGTAATACAATGTGTTGTCTGCAACACACCACAGGTTCTTGTCGTCATCTATGAATAATTGCCTGGGGCTTTCAAAGATACCTATCTTGTGCAGAAGAAGCTCCGTTCTGTTATCCAGTTCGTCCATTTCACGGTCATAAAAACAATAGTTAACCGGAGTTTTTATCCATATATTGCCTGCTGCATCTTCTGCTACCCATTCTACGCTATTGTTGTAAGCTCCTTGCCGGAGGGTGGTATAAGTCTTGAAATGATACCCGTCATAGCGGTTCAGGCCATCACGGGTAGCAAACCACATGAACCCATATTTATCCCGTTCTATCGCCTGAATATAATTGTCGGACATGCCTGTTTTTACTCCCAGCTGGTGAAAACTCATTTCGTTTGAAGCGTATGATGCCAGGCTATTCAGCAAGGAGATAAGAAGAAACAAAGGAATTCGTAAGTGTCTTTTCATAATTGTATCTTTTCACGTTGCTAAGTTAAGAATTCCGTTCATAAATCCCTTATCCCGAATGTATCATTTTAGGGGAAGATATGTGTCTTTTGTATCTTTTTCTATCCCGAATCGATTATTCTCCGGTCGGGATACAATTCGGATAGTTTGAAAATCAAATGAGAAATAGGCGGTACTTTTTTATTCGTACATTTGCCACAGTCAAAAGGAAGTCCTTAAATCGACAGAATAAAAACCTATCAAATATTTATATTATGAATCTAAAATCCAGAAAAACAGTATTTATCACAGGGCTCTGCTTGGCATCTCTGGTTAGTGGTGTTCCTCTTCCCGCTAATGCGTCTGCCGACACGACAGCAATGATACAACAGCAATCCGTTAAAATAAAAGGACGGGTGACGGATGCTTCGGGAGAACCGGTGATTGGTGCAAATGTAGTACAGAAAGGTACGACAAACGGAACTATCACTGATTTGAACGGTGATTTTACATTAACCGTTTCGCAAGGGGCGGTTTTACAGGTCAGCTTTATTGGCTATAAGCAGCAGGAAGTATCCTTAAAGAACGGACAGGCCCAGGTGACTGTTGTTCTTAAGGATGATGCGGAACTGCTGGACGAGGTTGTCGTAGTGGGTTATGGTACAATGAAGAAACGTGATTTGAGCGGTGCCGTTTCGCAGATAAAAAGTGACGACCTGATGAAAGGCAATCCTACTGATTTGAGTAAGGGGTTGGCGGGCAAGATTGCCGGTGTGCAGGTGAATCAGAGTGACGGCGCTCCGGGGGGCGGCATCAGTATTCAGATTCGCGGTACGAACTCTTTCTCTACCAACTCACAACCTCTTTATATTGTAGACGGCGTGCCGTTTGATACGGGAGATACCCCAGCCAGTGACACAAATAACAGTCAGAATAAATCAAACCCATTGGCATTTATCAATCCGCACGACATTCAGAGTATTGATGTCTTGAAAGATGCTTCCGCGACTGCCATATATGGTTCCCGTGGGGCGAACGGGGTTGTTATCATAACCACCAAACGAGGTGAGAAGGGAAATGAAAAGGTGGAATTCAGTGCCAACTTTACATTCTCGAAGATAGCGAAACGTATGGATGTGCTCGACGCATTCACTTATGCCAATTATCAAAACGAACAAGTGCTTAATGATTATAAATATAGTAATAAACCTTATGGCAAGCTGCCGTATCCCGGGGCTTGGGAATATCCGGCCTTGCCGGGTGGCGGAAACGATACTTCTGCTGGCAAATACCTGCCGGCACCGGAAGACTTCCTCCGACCGGGTGATTATGTAGATGAATATGGTAACATTTCCTATGTGGGGGTGGCCGACTGGCAGGATTTGATTTATCAGAACGGCTTTTCGCAGGAATATAATATCAGTGTATCGGGCGGTTCGGACAAGGGTTGGCACTCATTCTCCGGTAATTTCCTCAAACAGGACGGTATCATCAAGAATTCCGGTTTTACCCGTTATTCATTACGTTCCAATATAGGCAGGTATATAACCAAATGGTTGGAAATGGGCATGAATACCAGTTTCACACATACTGATACGGATTTCTCGAAGACCAACTCTTCTGATTGTGGTGTTATCCGTTCTGCATTGGTGTTTCCCTCGACGTATGATCCGCAGAAGAATAAGGCGGAAACTGGTGAATTGAGCTGGCTTGCATCTAATCCGTTGGCTTATATAACCAACACAAAAGATAATTTGCGCAGCATAAATGTGTTCAATTCAAGCTATATGGAGGTTAAACTTTTGTCTTTTCTGAAGTTCAGACAGAATTTGGGTATCAGTTATACTAACAATGACCGTGGCATGTACTATGGCCGCGAAACGCAGGAAGGTTCGTCCACTACTAATATCAATGGCAAGGCCGAACAGTCAAGCAACTGGTGGTTGGGAATCACCGCCGAATCACTGCTGACGTTCGATAAGACGTTCGGTATCCATAGCGTTAATGCGGTGGCAGGTTTTACGGCAGAGAAATCCAGTTGGGGAAGCAAAGCAATGTCGGCCACGGGATTTCCCAACGACATCACTCAGGATTTCGATATGAGTTTGGGAGCTAATCCGGGCAAATTGAGGTCTGACAGGGGAGATGCAGCTTTAGCTTCATTCCTGGCACGTGTCAATTACACTCTCATGGATAAATATATCCTTACTGCATCCTGTCGTGCTGACGGTTCGAGTAAGTTTACCGATAAGAACAAGTGGGCTAGTTTCCTTTCTGGAGCTGTTGCATGGCGTATGTCGGAAGAGAAGTTTATCAAAGATTTGGGGATATTCAGTAACTTGAAGTTGCGCCTGAGTTATGGTGAAACGGGTAACCAAGGTATCGGAAGTTATCGTACGCTGCCAATGCTTAATATGGCAAACTATCCTTTTGGCGGGGCTATCAACAGCGGCTTTGCCGAAGTGGACTGGAGAGGCCCGGTTTCCGATGACTTGCGCTGGGAGACGACTGCCCAATATAATGTGGGAATTGATATGGGATTCTTGAATAACCGTATTAACCTGACGGTGGATTATTATCATAAGAAAACACGCGATTTGCTTCAGGATGTGAAAATCCCTTCAAGTACCGGCTTCGGTAGCATGATGGTCAATAGCGGACACATCACTAATGAAGGGCTTGAACTGACCGGTAAGTTCTATGTGTTGCAGAATACACCGCTGAAATGGAATATCGATGCGAATATCTCGTTCAACCGCAACAGGATTGGCGGACTGAAAGCAGACCAGTTTGCGCAGAAATTATGGAGTTCGGCTGATGAGGTGTTCATACAGCGCAACGGTTGTCCTATCGGGGCTATATATGGTTATGTAGAAGATGGATTCTATGATAATCTGGCAGAGGTGATGGCTTCGCCCAGTGCAGATATCCGCGCAAAAGGCGCCGGTATGATTGGTGAAATAAAATACAGGAACTTTGATGATAATCCCGATATTACTTCGGCCGACCGGGTGATTATCGGAGATACGAATCCTGATTTTGTTTATGGACTTACCAGCAACTTCGAGTGGAAGGGCGTTACATTGAGCTTTTTCCTGCAAGGAAGTCAGGGAAACGACATTTTCAATGGCAACCTGATGGATATGAAGATGGGGAATGTGGGTAATATCACCCGTGAAGCCTATAATACCCGCTGGACAGAAGCCAATGCCGCCCAGGCAAAGTGGCCGAAAGCCGTTTCGGGCTACGAACGTAATATGCTTATCTCTAACCGTTATGTAGAAGACGGCTCTTACTTGAAGCTGAAAAGCTTGAATATCGGGTATGTCTGGAAACCTAATTTCAAAGGTATCAGCAATGTCAATGTGTATGCCAGCGCAACCAATCTCTTCACCATTACCGGCTATAGCTGGTTCGACCCCGAAGTGAATGCTTTCGGTTCGGATGCCTCCCGGCGTGGTGTTGATGTGTATTCCTATCCCAGCAGCCGCACATTCTCATTGGGCATAAAAGTAGATTTTTAAGATGATAAACAATTAAATGTAACTCCATGAAACTGAAAAAAATATATATCCTGTTATCTCTTTCTTTAGCAGGCATGACAACTTTCTCCGCTTGCCAGGATTTCTTGAGCGAAAAGCCATATTCTTTTGTGGGCCCGGAAGAGGTGGGCAACGATGATGCTGCAGTCAGCCAATGGGTGACCGGCGTGTACAGTAAATGGGCGGACGATATGTTCCGTTGGGGGAATTTCCCCCGCGTGCTTGATATGGACTGTGACTATGCTTCCGGCCCTGACTGGGCATTCAGCAATGCAGGTGCCGGCAATTATCAGGGAGATGATGTGACCAATACCATTTGGAAGGGTTGCTATAACTTGATTAATCGCGCTAATGTGGCTATTAAATATATCAATGCAATCACGGGTGCCGATGAACGGGTAAAGACGAACGGTCTGGGTGAGGTGTATTTCCAAAAGGCTTTTGCCTATTTTATGCTGGTAAAGGCGTATGGTGAGATCCCGTTGTTTGACAGGGCTGTCACGGACGGGACGGGATACAACAATCCTCGCCGTCCGATAGCCGATGTCTATGCTGAAATAGTTCGTCTTTTGGAAGAGGAAGCCATTCCCCGTCTTTATAAGAATACGGATGCGGAGTATCAGACAGGACATGTATGTGCAGGAACAGCTGTCGGACTGCTCGCTAAAGTATATGCAACCATGGCTTCCGGTGCACTTCCTGCAGGTGAGAAAATGACAGTGATGACCGGTTCGTCTTATTCATACAATGGTGACGATAAAGTCTTGGATATGCCTGTAAGGCGGGAGTTTGTAAAGACTCAGGTGAAAGGTTACGAGAGTTTCGATTGGAGGGATTGCTATGAAAAAGCTGCCAAATGGGCGGGATATCTGCTCTATCCTACTCCGGACAACAACTACGGCAGCCATGACCTGCTTCCTTATGACCAACTGTGGAAGCGTTCCGGACTGGGGCAAAGTACCGAACACCTGTTTGCCTTGCAAGGTGCCAACGGTGATGAACTTTATGGAAACAGTATCTTTGAATGGTACAATGGGATTGACAATGGACGCGGTGTAGTGGCCAGCGGTCTGTATATCGGCAACCGTTATCACTGGTATACTCTGTTCACCTCTCAGGATTACCGTGTCACACAAGGAGTGAAACATCGTTTTATAGTAAGCTATCAGGACGAAGAGGGAAAACCGAAGAGCGGCTTTTTCTATCCGAATACGCCGGAGTACGTGCTGAAGGCCACAGGCTATGATGCTAACGGAAATTATGTGGCAGAACCGGAAGCTCCCTACAACGACGGACGTAACTATTACTTTAACGTATCGAACGAGTGTCTGGCATTCACCAACAAATATGCAGACGTTACAGACGCCACACAGAAAAAATCGGATGCCTACTGGCCTTTCCTTCGTCTGGCTGACATCGTGCTGATTTACGCAGAAGCGAAATGTGAATTGGATAATGGAGTATCTTCGGAGGCTATCAGTGCATTGAATAGGGTACGTATCCGTTCGAATGCCACTCTTGCATCAAGTTCCGGTGATGGAGCCATTGCTTCCAAACAAGCCCTGCGTTCCGCCATTTTTGAAGAACGTGCCAAAGAACTTGCGCTGGAAGGAGACAGGCGATGGGATTTGATTCGTTGGGGAATCTATGTGGAAGTGATGAACTCTATCGGCGGAATCAACAAGGACGGTTCTCAAACCCACTACGATGAAGCCGGTGTGAACAAACATCGTGAACAGCGTCATTTGCTCTTTCCATTGCCTTCTGATGAGGTTTCTACTAATGAAGCGATTGACAGCAATAATCCGGGTTGGAGTTAAAGTGCCTTCCCTATTCTAGAATAAAGTCAGAAATTTAAAATCAATATTTCATGAAAAGATTATCTTTCAAATCCATAACTCTTATGTGCTGTATGGCGTTGAGCTTTGGTGCTTGTCAGGACATAGTGACCTATAATGATAATTATGATGACGAAATGGCGTCAAGCGGTGCCCCCGTTATTGACGCTGTGTATGACTCCAAAGACAGGGATAAATTGTTGCCAATCACTGACGGAAATCTGGAGCAGATGATTGTACTCGACGGTTCCAATTTAAGCCGTGTGAGGAAAGTGATGTTCAATGATGTTGAACTTCCTGTCGGTGAGGTATATGCGACTGCCAGCAGTGCCTATCTTCCCATTCCCCGTCAGATTCCGTTGGAAGTGAATAATAAGCTCTATTATGAAACGGAGTTGGGAAGTACCACTTATGATTTCACGGTGTCTGTACCCTTGGTTCAGGTGGACGGTCTATATAATGAGTTTGCTCTTCCCGGCACATCTGTACAGCTGAAAGGTAAATACTTCGACCTCTATGGGTTCGGAGGCGCGAATTCCACTTCTACTGTCAAAATGAATGGTGTCGAGCTTGAGGTAGATTCCATCTCGGACAAATATATGTCAGTTGTCATTCCTGAAGATGCTCAGGATAACTCTGTCATCGAAGTGAGTTATATGGGAGCGGGTTCTGTTGCACATACCGAAAAAATCCCTTATCGTATGACGGATGCGATTATCTGGAACCTTTCTCATCCTGATGATTACGGACTCTGGGCAGGCAAAGAACTTATCATCAATGAAGCAGGCGACAATGAGCCCGAAATTCTCTATGGACCTTATTTTAGGGTAACCGGCAGTTATGGTGCCTGGAATTGGACGAATCTTGTTTGCGGAGGATTCAACTGTCCGGCTGATGTGGCGGCAGCTCCTGCCGATTACAATTTTAAGTTTGAGGTTTACTCTCCTACGGGACATCCGTTCTACGATTCGGCTGGATATGGCTATCTGATTCAGCTTAATAATGGCAATTATCCGTGGAATCCTTCTGCGAATGGCAGTTTCAATACTTACGGGAAGTGGTGTACTGTTTCGATTGATTTGCAGACCGTGTCGGGTAATGCTTTCTCGGAAGGATGGACAGGGTTGTCATTCATTCTCCAACCTAATTCGGATTGGAACGTAGACCACAGTTTCGCCAATATCCGTATTGAGAAGAAAATCCGGTAAATGATTATAGAAAATAGGTATGAAGAATATATATAACTTTTTGATTTATTTCATCTTTTGCGGCATAGGAGCAGGATGCTCTTCCTCGTCCGGGGAAGACTTTCCGGCTCCGGAGTCGGAACCGGTGGACAATTCATTGATAAAGAAAGAACTTTGCACCGAAGGTGCATCCGTTGAGGCTAAGAAAGTGTATACATATCTGAGAAACTGCTGGGGGAGAAAAACTTTGAGCAGTACAATGGCGAACGTGACATGGAACGTCAATGAAGCAATATGGGTAAACCGTCAGACCGGGAAGTATCCTGCCATTGCCTGCTTTGATTACATGAACCTTCCCGCTTCACCGGCCGACTGGATTGATTATAATAAGATATCGGTTGTTGAAGACTGGTGGAATGCCGGAGGATTGGTTGCTGCTTGCTGGCATTGGAATGTGCCGGTCACGGAAAATAGCAGTGAGTATAAATGTATGATTAGTGAAACGGATTTTGACATCACCAAGGCATTGCAGGAGGGAACCCGGGAAAATGAAATCATTAAAGCCGATTTGGAAGAATTGGCGGGTTACTTACTGCTTTTGAAGCAGAAGAATATTCCTGTAATTTGGAGACCGTTGCACGAAGCTGCAGGCAAATGGTTCTGGTGGGGGAAAGATGCAGCTTCATACAAACGGCTCTGGAAACTCGTATATGAGACTTTCAAGCAGAAAGGGCTGAACAATCTTATCTGGGTATGGACTAGTGAAACGAACGACAGGGACTGGTATCCTGGTGATGCATACGTGGATATTATCGGACGGGACGTGTACCACAAGACCAGCGCTGCCGGACTGGCAACGGATTTTGATGCACTAAAAAAAGCTTTCCCGGACAAGCTGATTGCACTTAGCGAATGTGGTGATGTGGCAACCATAGACAAGCAACTGGCAGCCGGAGCCCAATGGGCATGGTTCATGACTTGGTATGATTATGAAGTGACAAAGGACACTACTGCGCCTGTTTTTAATTCCGGACAGCACGAACATGCCGACAAGGCTTGGTGGAACAACGCTTTCGGCCAGCCTGGTGTGATTTGCCGTAGTGATTTGCCTTCGTTTAAATAACAGACTATTCAACTTTTATGATGAAATATATTATTCTGACTATTAATGCGATATTTTGCCTCCTCTTGCCGACTGCATGTAGCGGAAGTGGAGAAACCGGTGAAAAAACTCCGGAAACAGTTGCCTTGTTGCAAAACTTGAAACAGGCGGAACGGAAAGGCATCCTTTTCGGTCATCATGATGATACTGCTTACGGAATAGGTTGGGAAGGAGATAAGGGTCGTAGCGATGTTAAAAGTGTCTGCGGTGCCTATCCGGGGGTGATGTCTTTCGATTTGGGCGAGATTGAACTCGGAGGAACACATAATCTTGACAAAGTATCCTTTGCGCATCTTCGTGAATATATTATCGAGCAGTATGCCCGTGGCGGCATGATTTCGCTCAGTTGGCATGTACGTAATCCGAAAACGGGCGGTGACTCATGGGATGTGACCGATAGCACCGTAGTGGCTTCTGTCATGCAAGGGGGAGAGAACCATGTGAAAATGCTCGAATGGATAGACCGTGTGGCCGATTTCCTGCTTTCGCTGAAGACAAAGGAGGGTGTACTCATTCCTGTGGTGTTCCGCCCTTGGCATGAACATACCGGAAGCTGGTTTTGGTGGGGAAAGGATTTGTGCTCTTCGGAACAGTACAAGACCCTTTGGCGGATGACTAATGACCGTTTGCGTCTGAAGGGAGTGAATAATGTGCTGTTAGCTTACTCTCCGGGAATGGAATCTGATACGGTTGAGGAATATCTTGAACGCTATCCGGGGGATGATATTATAGATGTTCTCGGTACGGATGTATATCAGTTTGAACGTTCCCAGTATATCAAGCAATTGAACAAGATGCTGACGATTCTGACCGAGGCGGGCAAGAAGCACGATAAGCCTATTGCCCTGACCGAAACAGGATTGGAAGGCATTCCCGATTCTTTATGGTGGACAGGGACTCTGTTGCCTGTCATTGAGAAATATCCCCTCAGTTATGTACTGGTTTGGCGTAATGCGCGTGAAAAGTCCACTCATTATTATGCTCCCTATCCCGGACAAGTATCTGCCGATGATTTTGTGAAATTCAGTCGGTCTCCGAAAATATTGTTTGTCGGAGACAATTTTGAACTCTATAAATAAGGAAACATGATGAAGAACCTGATTAGAATCTGCCTGTTTACTATGCTTTTGTTTGTAACAGGAGACCTGGCTGCCCAAAATATACATTTGTCAACCCCTCGTACCTCACTGGTGCTCTCGGCTCCGGCGGGAGGAGAGTTGAAGTATGTATATTATGGCAGTAAGCTTACTGAAAATGACTGTCGCGAAGTTTATAATGCACCTACCATGCAACATGGGGCTTATCCGGTATATGGTATGAACTGCCCGGGTGAGTCGGCGCTGGCAGTGACTCATGCCGACGGAAATATGACTTTGCAAATGGAAGTGGCTGGTACGGAAATAAAGAACACTGACGGAGCAGTTACTGCTGTCATTAAACTGAAAGACAAGGTCTATCCGTTTTCTGTGAATGTGTGCTACAAGGCCTACTCCGATGTCGATATCATAGAGACTTGGACGGAGATAGCCCATGCGGAGAAAAAGAACGTTATGTTACGTAAGTTTGATTCGGCTTTTCTGCCTGTGAGAAGGGGAGATGTATGGTTATCAAGTCTGTATGGCTCATGGGCCAACGAGGGAAGGCTTGTGCAGGAACCTCTTGAACCGGGCATGAAAGTGATAAAGAACCGGGACGGTGTGAGAAATTCACATACGGCACATGCCGAGGTGATGTTCTCGCTTGACGGGAAACCTCAGGAGAACTATGGCAATGTCATTGGTGCAGCTCTTTGTTATGGCGGAAACTACAAACTGCGCATTGATACGGACGATAGTGAATATCACCAGTTTTATGCCGGCATAAATGAAGAAAATTCAGTTTATAACTTGAAGAAAGGAGAACTTTTCATAACTCCGGCTTTAGCATTGACTTACAGTGCTGAAGGGTTGAGCGGATGCAGCCGTAACTTTCATCGTTGGGCGCGCAAATACAAACTGGCGCATGGAAATTCTCTCCGTAAAATATTGCTGAACAGTTGGGAAGGAGTGTATTTTGATATCAACGAGAACGGTATGAACCAGATGATGGGAGATATCGCATCTATGGGCGGTGAACTGTTTGTGATGGATGACGGGTGGTTTGGCGATAAATACAAACGTAACTCTGACAATTCTTCATTGGGCGACTGGAAGGTGGATACCGGGAAGCTGCCCGGTGGTATCCGTAAATTGGTGGACGATGCCCGCCAATATAAGGTGAAGTTCGGTATATGGATTGAACCGGAAATGGCCAATACCACTAGTGAACTTTACGAAAAACATCCGGAATGGATATTGAAAGCTCCCTTGCGCGAACCGGTATTGGGGCGTGGAGGGACGCAGGTGGTGCTTGACTTGGGTAATCCGCAGGTGCAGGATTTCATATTCAATCTTGTAGACACTTTGATGACCAATTATCCGGAAATAGATTACATCAAATGGGATGCGAACATGGCTATTATGAATCATGGGTCGGACTATCTGCCGAAGGATGAACAAAGTCATCTGTATATTGCCTATCATCGGGGATTTGAGAATGTTTGCCGCCGGATACGTGCCAAATATCCGGAACTCACCATACAGGCGTGTGCCAGTGGAGGCGGGCGTGCCAATTATGGAGTGCTTCCTTACTTTGATGAGTTTTGGGTGAGTGACAATACGGATGCGTTGCAGCGAATTTATATGCAATGGGGAGCCTCTTATTTCTTCCCGGCTATAGCTATGGCTTCACATATCAGTGCTGCGCCCAATCATCAGACTTTCCGCACCATTCCTTTGAAATATCGTATCGATGTGGCTATGAGCGGTCGTTTGGGAATGGAAATACAGCCCAAGAATATGACAGGCGAAGAGAAAGAGCTATGCCGTAAAGCTATTGCTGATTATAAAATGATTCGTCCTGTGGTACAGTTGGGAGATATTTACCGGTTGCTTTCTCCGTATGACAGACTGGGAGCAGCTTCGCTGATGTATGTTGCACCGGAAAAAGAGAAGGCTGTGTTCTATTGGTGGAAGACCGAGCATTTTTGCAACCAGCATTTGCCGCGTATCAGGATGGCGGGGCTTCATCCGGATAAGATTTATAAGGTGACCGAGCTGAACAGGATAGACAACCAGCCTCTGGATTACGAAGGAAAAGCTTTCAGCGGCGCGTATCTGATGGCGAACGGGCTGGAAATGCCTTATAATCACAAAGTGGATTACCATAAGTTGAGTGATTATTCCAGTCGGGTACTTTATCTGGAAGAGGTTAAGTGAATATATATAAGAGAATAACGACATTTAATTTGACGATTGATATGATTACATTTAAAGAGAAGTTGAATACTCTGTTTGATGATTACAATAAACTGATTACCAGCAAGAATGTGCCTTTGGAAGACGGTAACGGTATTCTCACCCGTTATAAGTATCCGATACTGACGGCTGCCCATACTCCTGTCTTCTGGCGTTATGATTTGGATTCTGAATCCAACCCTTATCTGATGGAGCGTATCGGCATGAACGCTACATTGAATTCCGGCGCTATTAAATGGAACGGCAAGTACCTGTTGGTAGTACGTGTGGAAGGTGCCGACCGTAAATCGTTTTTTGCGGTGGCCGAGAGTCCTAATGGCATTGACAATTTCCGTTTTTGGGATTATCCTATTACGATGCCCGAAGATGTGATTCCGGCTACCAATATTTATGATATGCGCCTTACGGCGCATGAAGACGGCTGGGTGTACGGCATTTTCTGCGCGGAAAGACATGACCCGGCAGCGCCGGCGGGCGACTTGTCGTCGGCAACTGCCACTGCTGCCATAGCTCGTACCAAAGATTTTGTGAACTGGGAGCGGCTGCCTGATTTGAAGACCGGAAGCCAGCAACGCAATGTCGTGCTTCATCCCGAATTCGTCAATGGGAAATATGCACTTTACACCCGTCCGCAGGACGGATTCATCGATGCCGGAAGCGGAGGGGGAATCGGCTGGGCATTGGTGGACGATATGACTCATGCGGAGGTAAGAGAGGAAACGATTATTGACCGGCGCTATTATCATACCATCAAAGAGGTGAAGAACGGAGAAGGACCGCATCCTATCAAGACTCCTAAAGGGTGGCTGCATCTGGCACATGGGGTTCGCGGATGTGCCGCCGGGTTAAGGTATGTTCTTTATATGTATATGACTTCTCTTGAAGACCCGACGCGTGTGATAGCTTCTCCTGCCGGGGCAATCATGGTTCCCGAAGGCGGGGAGCGTGTGGGAGATGTTTCGAATGTACTGTTTTCCAATGGCTGGATTGCAGATGAAGACGGAAAAGTATTCATTTATTACGCTTCGAGTGATACACGTATGCATGTGGCAACTTCTACCATAGACCGATTGGTGGATTATTGTCTGAATACTCCGCAAGACGGTTATTCTTCATCTGCTTCTGTGGAAATACTGAAACGCCAGATTGCGAAAAACCTGAAATTGATGAGTTGATGCACAGCATCCTTAAATAACGGTCTACCATGATAAAACTAAAAGAAAAGATTGGCTACGGTTTGGGAGACATGGCTTCCTCTATGTTCTGGAAGTTGTTCGGCTCTTATCTTATGATATTCTATACGGATGTATTCGGGATGTCTGCAGCCGTTGTGGGGACTATGTTCCTCGTCACTCGTGTATGGGATTCGGCATTCGATCCTATTGTCGGAATCATTGCCGACCGCACTCATTCACGGTGGGGGAAGTTCCGCCCTTATCTGCTATTTCTTGCTTTTCCGTTTGCCTTCATCGGAATCCTTACTTTTACTACTCCCGAATGGAGCATGACGGCGAAGATTGTATATGCTTATATTACTTACTCACTGATGATGATAGTTTATTCTGCTATCAATGTGCCTTATGCTTCTCTGTTAGGTGTAATGAGTGCCGAACCGCACGATCGCAATGTACTGTCTGTCTACCGCATGGTATTTGCCTATTTGGGCAGTTTCATCGCATTGCTGCTGTTCATGCCTATGGTGAATGCTTTTAGCGAGGGACATGGTGAGCAATATGGTTGGGAAATGGCTGTAACTGTGATTGCTGTCATGTGTACTGTCTTTTTTATCGGTTGTTTTGCTTTGACCCGTGAGCGTGTGAAACCTATAAGGGAGAAGCAAGCCCCGCTGAAAGATGATTTGAAAGATTTGTTGCACAACCGTCCCTGGTGGATTTTGTTGGGAGCGGGTATTGCTGCCTTGATTTTCAATTCCATTCGTGACGGTGCCACTGTGTATTATTTCAAGTACTTTATTGTAGAAAACAGTAATGAGCCGGTTACTTTTCTAGGTATCCCATTTGTATTAAGCGGACTGTACCTGGCTATTGGACAGGCGGCTAATATTATCGGAGTGGTTTTGGCCGCTCCGGTCAGTAACCGTATCGGGAAGAAAAGAACTTATATGTGGGCTATGGTAGTTGCAACGGTGCTCAGTATCGTTTTCTACTGGTTCGATAAAGAGAATCTCGTACTCATTTTTATTTTCCAGATACTTATCAGTATTTGTGCCGGCAGTATTTTTCCTCTTTTATGGAGCATGTATGCCGATTGTGTAGACTATTCCGAACTTAAAACGGGTAACAGGGCTACCGGACTGATATTTTCTTCTTCATCCATGAGCCAGAAGTTCGGGTGGGCAATCGGCAGCGCTGTCACTGGCTGGTTGTTGGGGTACTTCGGTTTCCAGGCGAATGTGGTGCAAAATGACCAGGCTATTAATGGTATCAGGATGTTTCTCAGCTTTTTGCCTGCCATAGGTACCTTATTGAGTATTTTATTTATCAGCATGTATCCGCTATCCGAAAGAAGAATGAAAGAAATCATCGGGGAACTGGAACAGAAGAGAAACCAACATTAAACATTTAGGATTATGGAAACTACTATTGAACGCCTGAAAGAGGAGGTGCAACAAGTGCTTACCACTAATATTCTCCCTTACTGGATAGAAAAAATGCAGGATAGAGGGAATGGAGGATTTTACGGTCGCATCACAGGGCAGGAATGTTTGGTTGCTGAAGCGGAGAAGGGAGCTGTCATGAATGCACGCATCCTGTGGACGTTCTCTGCTGCTTACCGCCTGTTGCATAAGACCGAATATCTGGAAATTGCCACTCGCGCCAAACGTGAAATAATCGACCGCTTTTATGATACACAATTTGGAGGAGTTTATTGGAGCATAGATGCTCATGGGCAGCCTTTGGATACAAAGAAGCAGGTCTATGCTATCGGATTTGCTATTTATGGACTGAGTGAGTATCATCGGGCAACGGCGGACGACGAGGCTTTGGAATATGCTGTCCGCCTTTTTCATGACATCGAATTGCATTGTTTTGACAAAGGAAAAAATGGGTATTATGAAGCGTTTTCCAGAGAATGGGGAGAAATAGCAGATATGCGTCTCAGTGACAAGGATGCTAATGAACGCAAAACGATGAATACTCATTTGCATATTCTTGAGCCTTATACCAATCTTTTCCGGATATGGAAGGATGAAATGCTGAAAAGCCGGTTGCATAATCTTATCCGTTTGTTCATTGATGAGATTATGGATATGGACACAAGGCATCTGCAACTTTTCTTTGACGACAACTGGCGAAGCAATTACCATATTATATCTTACGGTCATGATATTGAAGCGTCGTGGCTTATTCATGAGGCGGCACTCGTACTTGCTGACCGCCAACTATTGACCGAAATAGAAATGTATATCGTTGAGATGGCTGAAGCTGCTGCGGAGGGCTTTCTTTCCGACGGAGGAATGATTTACGAATTACGGACTGACAGTTCGTCTATTGATTCCGACCGGCATTGGTGGGTACAAGCTGAAACAGTGGTAGGATTCATGAATCTATATCAACATTTCGGTGACAAGCTATCTTTGTCACGTGCTGTCCGGTGTTGGGAGTTCATCAAAAAGTATTTAATTGATTATGCAAATGGAGAATGGTACTGGAGCCTTTCGGCTGATGGGACTGTCAACCGTGAGGATGATAAAGCCGGATTTTGGAAATGTCCTTACCATAACGGGCGTATGTGTATGGAGATAATGGAGCGCTTTTGATTTCATTGCAACCGTTTAGTTCCAACCCTGTTTGGAACTGTTTGTTTCTCGGCGTGAAACACTTTGTTTCCCTGCTTGAAACATTTCGTTTCTCGGTGAGAAACAAATGGTTTCATGGCATGAAACAAATCACGGCTTGTGGGGTGACGCCCAGTATGCTGTGGGATGATTGAAAATGACTTTTAAACAAACTTGAGGTGTATTTATAATGAAAGCTGGAGAAAGTGATGTTTTATCCTTCCTCCAGCTCTTATATTATTGATGAGCAGTGAATTACTTCACTTCCCAAGTATCATTAGTCATTAGCAGCTCCTGAAAATTATGATATTTTTTCTTGCCTTTGATTTCTTCGATTTGTTCAGCGACAGCATCATTGTAAGTTGGAGCATCTACATCACGGATTACACCGAGTGCAATCGGGAAGTCAGGACCTTCCATCAAAGCCAGTTTCAATTGAAGCGTATTGTCCTGGCAGTGTGCGTCGTGGATAAGGATATCTTTTTCTGTGACACCGTTCTCACCAAGTTTCACTACTTTCAGCCCGAAGCCTTCCTGCATCAATCCGAATTCCTTATTTTCACCAAATAACATCGGTTTGCCATGTTCCAGGTAGATAGCGTTCTTAGCGCGTCCTTCTTTGGTAGCAACACTGGCGTGAGTTCCGTCGTTGAAGATCACGCAGTTTTGCAGAACTTCTACAACAGAAGCACCTTTATGGTTGGCTGCTGCTTTCAACACTTCTACGGAAGCGGCACCATCTACTGCAATACAACGTGCGAAGAAACGTCCGCGGGCACCGAAAGCCAGCTCTGCCGGATGGAACGGGTCTTCCACTGTTCCGTAAGGAGATGATTTGCTGACGAATCCGCGTTCTGAAGTCGGTGAATATTGTCCCTTTGTCAAACCATAGATACGGTTGTTCAACAGAATCATGTTCAAGTCAATGTTGCGGCGAACGGCATGGATGAAGTGATTACCACCGATTGCCAAACCGTCACCGTCACCGGAAATCTGCCAGATAGTCAAATTTGGATTGGCTACTTTTGCTCCTGTTGCAACAGCAGCGGCACGTCCGTGAATAGTGTGGAACCCATACGTATTTACGTAGTAAGGCAGGCGGGAAGAACAACCGATACCGGAAATGACGGCAATATTGTGCGGAGCTACTCCCAGTTCGGCCATAGCTTTGTGCAGTGAGTTCAGGAAAGCGTGGTCACCGCATCCCGGACACCAGCGAGGTTGGCCTGATTTATAATCTTGTACGGTATATACTTTATCGCTCATCTTTTATTCCTCCAATAATTTAGTGAATGCATCTATCAATTCTCTCGTAACGAAAGGCTGTCCTTTCACTTGGTTGAACTGGCTGATGTTCAATCCGGGTATCTTCATCCGTAAATAACCTGCGAATTGTCCCAAATTCTGTTCAGCTACTACGATCTTCTTGTATTTACGCAATACATCGGCTGTATTCTTCGGCAGCGGGTTGATGTACTGGAAGTGTGCGAAAGCCACTTTCTTTCCATGATCGCGCATAAAGTCCATAGCCAGACGGAGATGCCCATACGTGCCGCCCCAGCCAACAATCAGTAAATCTGCATCTTCATCACCCAGTACTTCGAGTTCGGGGATATAGTCTGCAATTTTATCTACTTTAGTTTGGCGGAGATGAACCATCTTATTATGGTTTTCTGGTTCGGTAGAGATCGCACCTGTTTCATTGCTCTTTTCAAGACCACCGATGCGGTGCATGAATCCTTCAGTTCCCGGAATTGCCCAGTAACGTGCACCGGTTTCTTCATTGCGTTGGTATGGAGTCCAGTTACCAGCCATGTCCGGAGTCACGTATGGAGGATTGATGGCAGGATATTCATTTAAGTTAGGAAGTTTCCAAGCTGCCGAGCCGTTGGCTACGAAAGCATCCGTCAGTAATACAACCGGAGTCATGTGTTCCAGAGCAATCTTACATGCCATGTATGCGGCATCAAAACAGTTCGTTGGTGAAGTTGCGGCAATCACCGGCATCGGGCTTTCACCATTACGTCCGTAAAGAGCTTGCAATAAGTCTGTCTGTTCTGATTTAGTAGGCAAACCTGTTGACGGACCGCCACGTTGCACATTTACAATCACTAATGGAAGTTCGCCAATTACAGCAAGGTTCATGGCCTCACTCTTCAAACAAACACCGGGCCCGGAAGTAGTCGTTACAGCCAAAGCACCGGCAAAAGCGGCACCAACGGCAGAAGCACAACCCGCGATTTCATCTTCGCACTGTACGGTTTTTACTCCCAGTGATTTATGTTTAGCTAATTCGTGCAGAATATCAGTGGCCGGAGTGATAGGATAAGAACCCAAGTAGAGTTCCAGACCTGCTTTCTCGGCAGCAGCAATCAAGCCATAAGCAGTTGCTTTATTTCCGTTGATATCTGTATAAAGTCCTTTTGATTTCGGAGCTTTACTTTCAATCTTATAAGTAGAGACAGAAGCATGTGTGTTGGCACCATAGTTGAAACCATCGTTTAATACCTTAATATTAGCTTCTGCAATTTCGGGCTTCTTGGCGAATTTCTCACGCAGCATTTTTTCAGCAGCGGCAAGGTTACGGTTGAACAGCCAGCAAACCAGTCCGAGTGCGAACATGTTCTTACAACGGAGTGCTGATTTATTGTCTAGTCCGGAGTCTTTCAGGCTCTCTTTGCACATGGAAGAGATGGGAACTTCAAGTACTTCCTGTTTTATGCCTAATTCTTCAAAAGGATTGTCGGTCTTGAATTGTGCCTTTTCCAAATCTCTGGCTTCGAATGAGTCGGAGTCGGTAATGATAAGTCCTTGCGGTTTACAGAATTTGATTTGTGTTTTCAGTGCGGAAGGATTCATAGCCACCAACACGTGGCAACGGTCTCCGGGAGTGTAAACCTGTCCGGCACCGATGTGGACCTGAAAACCGGAAACACCGGTCAGTGAACCTTGCGGGGCGCGGATGTCTGCCGGATAGTCAGGGAATGTACAGATGTCATTTCCTACCGTAGCCGACACGTTCGAGAAGATGTTGCCGGCCAGCTGCATACCGTCGCCGGAGTCGCCGGAGAAACGTACTACTACTTCCTCCAATTCTTTAACCATCATTTCGTCTGCCATAACTTTAATTACTATATTTAATTTAAAAACTGATTTTACTTTCAATTTGTGAGCGCAAAGGTCGGAAAGTTAATCGAATTATCAAAATAAATCGAACTTTATTGTCCTATTGACGCCAAATATTTGAAATATCTGAAAGGAACCTGTATTTTTATTCTTGTTAAATCGACAGAAACCGTTATCTTTGCAAGCAAATTTGAAGCGGCCTTGTAGTTCAACGGATAGAATAGAAGTTTCCTAAACTTTAGATAGGGGTTCGATTCCCCTCGAGGCTACTACGAAGAATCTGTGAGAAGTTGTTTTGTTTTGCTTTCATATCGTATCTGGTTTTAAGTTTAACAATGGCTTCTTTTAAGATGAACGTCTTATAGCTTCTATTTGTTTTAATAATCAATAGAAAAAGCCTCTACCGAATGTTCGGAAGAGGCTTTTTCTATTTCTGGAATTTATTATTCTTCCGTAGTTACTGGTACGACTTTTTTGTTCTTCATCATGTTGTATGCAATCGGAGATGCAATGAACAGTGATGACAATGTACCGATAACAACACCCAAGATCATTGCGAATGCAAAGCTGCGGATTGAATCACCGCCAAGGATGAAGATACACAGCAATACGATCAATGTACTTAATGATGTATTGATAGTACGTGCAAGTGTAGTATTCAATGAATCATTGAACAACTGACGTTTGTCACGTTTTGGATACAGGCCGAAGAATTCACGTACACGGTCGAAGATTACCACCTTGTCATTGATAGAGTAACCGATAGCTGTCAGGATAGCACCGATAAACGTTTGGTCAATTTCCAGTGAGAATGGAACGATACCCCATAACAATGAGTAAGCACCGATAATCATGATGGTATCGCATGATAGAGCTACGATAGAGCCAATACTATATGCGATGTTACGGAAACGGATTAAGATATACAGACCGATAGCGATCAAAGCCAGTACTACGGAATAGATGGCACCTGTTTTGATATCGTCTGCGATACTCGGACCCACTTTTTGAGAACTTACAATACTACCACCAGTGTGATTGTCACGGTCGATAAAGGTAGCTAGAGTGATGTTTTGAGTCAGCACAGGTTTCAAAGTCTCATATAAATATGCTTCGATTTGAGAGTCAACATCGTTTCCTGCATCTTCAATACGGTAGTTGGTGCTGATACGTACAGTTTTCTTATCTGTACCGATAGCGATAACACTAACGTTAGCATCACCGAACTTGCTGGAGATCAATTCACGAATCTGTTCGGGTTCTACCGGATTCTCGAACTGTACCTTGAAGTTACGTCCACCGGTAAAGTCGATACTCTGGCTTAAACCGCGCATGGCAAATGAACCGATACAAACGAGGATGATGGCTACAGTGATGATAAGGGATTTTTTGTTTGTTCCCATAAAATCAAAACGTGTGTTGGTCATCAAGTTTCTTGAAACAGGGGTTGTGAATGTAAGGTTCAATAGTTTGTCCTTGTTCATGAAGTGTTCGTAAACTATACGGGTCATGAACACAGCGGTGAAGAAGGATACTAGAATACCGATAATCAATGTCGTAGCAAAACCACGGATCGGACCGGTACCGAAGTTAAACAGAATGACACCTGTGATGATGGATGTCAGGTTCGAGTCGAAGATAGCGGAGAATGCGTTGGAATAACCGTCAGCAAGTGCTTTCTTCACACCTTTACCGGCACGAAGTTCTTCTTTAGTACGTTCGTAGATAAGTACGTTCGCATCCACTGCCATACCTAGTGACAACACCATACCGGCAATACCGGACATTGTCAATGCTGCCTGGAAGGAGGAGAGGACACCTAATACGAAGAAGAAGTTCAGGAACAATGCACCATTGGCAATCATACCCGGTATGAAGCCGTACATCATACACATATAGATCATCAACAGAATCAGAGCCACTACGAATGAGAATACACCTGCATTGATAGATTCCTGACCCAATGATGGACCAACGATATCTTCCTGTACGATGTGAGCCGGAGCCGGCATCTTACCTGATTTCAATACGTTTGCTAAGTCCTTTGCCTGTTCAGGAGTGAAATGACCTGTAATCTGTGAACGTCCACCTGTGATTTCAGAGTTTACGTTTGGTGCAGAATATACATAGTTGTCAAGAACGATAGCGATAGAACGACCGATGTTTTGTTTAGTCAACTGTGCCCAACGACGTGCACCGTCAGAGTTCATAGTCATGCTGACAGCCGGTTTGCTGTATTGGTCAAATTCATCTTTCGCGTCTGTTACTACATCACCTTCCAACGGAGCTTTACCGTTGCGTTCGGTAGACTTGATAGCATATAATTCGAACGTCTGTCCTTTCTTGTCAAATTCAGAAGGAGAAACACCCCATTTCAAACGAAGGTCTTTCGGGAGTTCTGCTTTAACTTCCGGCATAGCCAGATATTTGTTGATATCAGCAGTGTCTTTGTAGTTAGCGTAACCGATCACAGGACCTTGTCCGCTAGAGTTCAACTGCAGGATAGCCAACAGAGGGTATTGCTTTTTAATTTCTGCCAGGTTAGCTGTTGAATTATCTTCAGTAGTTGTAGCATCTCCTTTCAGGGCAGCAGCAAGACTGTCGGCAGCACTTACGCTTTTCTTGGCCGGAGTAGCTTCTGCAAGCGGAGCTTCTTTGGTGGAATCTACAGCGGTAGAGTCTGCATCTGTCTCCTGCGCTAATACAGCACGCAATTTAGCATCAGCAGATTGCATGGCAGGAAGAACTTCTTTAGCTGTATAAGTTTCCCAGAATTCCAGGTTAGCAGAACCTTGGAGAAGTTTTCTCACACGTTCCGGCTCTTTGATACCCGGCAATTCCACCATGATACGACCCATTTTGTCTTCCAGGCTCTGGATATTCGGCTGAACAACACCGAAACGGTCGATACGTGTACGAAGTACGTTATATGAGTTTTCAACAGCAGCTTTTACTTCTGCTCTCAATACTTTTTCAACTTCTGCATCCGATGATTTCTGGTTAACTTTGTCTTTCAACTGTTGTGTTGCGAAGAGTTCGGAAAGTTTTGCGTTAGGAGCAGCTTTGTGGTATTCTCTGACAAATAGCGTGATGATATCATCCTGGCTGTTTACAGCCTGTTTTGCAGCTTCTGCCAATGCATTGTTGAAAGCTTCATCCGGCTTGTTGTCAGCCAGTGCTTTGATAACATCAGGTACAGAAACTTCAAGGATAACGTTCATACCACCTTTTAGGTCCAAACCTAAACTAATCTCCATCTCACGACATTGTTTCAGCGTCCAGTTACCCAACCACACTTTCTCATTGGAGAGAGAGTCGAGGTAGTCTTGTTCCACTTTCGGGTCGCCGTTCGCAATTTCTTTCGCCTTGTTGGTATAATGGCGTGTTACGAAGGAGAAGGAGAGATAGAACACACATACCAGTGTGAGTAATACCGCAAAAACCTTTACAAATCCTTTGTTTTGCATTTTACTTTTAATTTATGATGATTACTTTTTTAATTTAATTTTCAGTTAAATTCTGTCGTACACAAGTTCTTTTTGCCGCATACAAGGCTGCAAATATAGTTTTTTTTTCACATTCATGTGTAATAAGCCCTCAAATATTTGATGTTTAAGGGCTTTTTTGCTGAATTATTTCATTCCTCTGTTTTTCAGTAGTGGTTCCAGGCTTGGTTCCGCTCCACGGAAATTCTTATAAAGCACCATCGGGTCTTCGCTGTCTCCCTTCTCCAATACGTTATGGCGGAACAGGTCGGCGGTGTTTTTATCAAAAATACCATGTTCTTTGAAAGCTTCGAAAGCATCATTGTCCAATACGTTGGCCCATAGGTAACTATAGTATCCGGCTGCGTATCCGCCAATGATATGATTAAAGTAAGTCACGCGATAACGCGGTGCTATTTCGGGAATCAAATTAAGCTTGTCCATCGCTTCTTTTTCGAATGCAAGCATATCCAGATTCTTTACATCTGTTATCGTGTGCAGGTTCATGTCGAGGATGGCGGCAGCCAGTAATTCGGTGGTCATGAAGCCCTGGTTGAAAGTTTTCTGTTGCAGTATCTTCTCGATGATTTCGTCGGGTATCACTTCTCCTGTCTGATAATGTTTGGCATACATTTTCAGCACTTCGGGTTCAGTCGCCCAATGTTCGTTGATTTGAGAAGGAAGTTCTACAAAGTCACGTACCACGTTGGTTCCCGATGTTCCTTTGTATTCGCATTTTGTCAGCAGTCCGTGCAGAGCGTGACCAAATTCGTGAAACAGGGTTTCCACTTCATCCATGGTCAATAAAGAGGGGGTGTCGCCTACCGGCTTGGTAAAGCTGCAAACGTTGCATACCAACGGACGGGTTGTTCCGTGTTGCTCACGATAGTTGCTCATCCATGCACCACCGCTTTTCCCGGGACGTGGGAAATAGTCTACATAGAAGATACCGAGCTGGGAACCGTCTGCGTCTTTCACTTCAAAGACTTCTACATCAGGGTGATAAGTTGGTATGCCTTCCAGTTTGCTTAGGGTGATGCCATATAATTTGTTGGCTACGGCGAAAGCGCCATCGCGTACATTCTCCAGTTTGAAGTAAGGTTTTGTATCCTCTTCAGACAGGTTGTATTTTTCTTTCCGTAGTTTTTCGGTATAATACCACCAGTCCCATGCTTCCAGTTTTTCTCCTTTTCCTTCCTTATCCATTAATTTCTGAAGTTCGGTAGCTTCTGCTTTTGCTTTTGGCAGTGCGTAGCTCCAGAGGTTATTTAAAAGGCTCATTACGTTGTTGGCGTTCTTTGCCATGGTTTCATCCAGGACGAAGTTTGCATAACAGTCGAAACCTAATAAGTTCGCTTTTTCCAGGCGGAGAGAAACGATCTTGCGGATGTTTTCCTTGTTATCGTTCCCGTCGTTGTTGTTGCCGCGGTTGATATAAGCTTTGTATATTTGCTCCCGGAGCGGGCGATTTTCAGAATATTGCAGGAAAGGCAGACGGCTGGCATTGTGCAGGGTGAACAACCATTTTCCCGGTTGTCCGGCTGCTTTCGCTTCTTCGGCCGCACTTTGGCGGAACCATTCAGGTAATCCTGCCAGATCTTCTTCCTTGTCAACGAAAAGTTGGAAGGCATTATTCTCATTCAGCACATTGTTGCTGAAAGTGATGCCAAGTGTAGAAAGCTCCTTGTTGATTTCGCGGAGGCGAGTTTGGTCCTTTTCGCCAAGGTTCGCTCCGGAACGGATAAATCTTTTATAAGTCTTGTCCAGCAGACGTGCTTGTTCCGACGTCAGGTTCAATGAATCTTTCTTTTGGTAGACATCGTTCACCCGTTTGAATAGTTTCCCATTCAGGGAGATATTGTCATTATGTTCCGAAAGAACCGGTGCCAGTTTGATGGAAAGTGCGGTCAGCGAATCAGTAGTTTCCGCATCTGTCATATTGAAGAAAATGATGCTTACCCGGTCTAAGATGGGTGCGCTGTTATCCAAAGCCACAATCGTATTTTCGAATGTCGGAATTTCCGGGCTTTCGATGATGGCTTCGATATTTTGATTCTGTTCTTCTATACCTTTTAGAAAGGCAGGTTCATAGTGCTCTAATTTAATCTTGTCGAAAGAAGGAACACCATACTCGGTTTGAAACTCTGTAAAGAAAGGATTGCTTTCTGTTTTCGTAGCACAGGAGTACATCATACAACTTACTGCTAAAATGGTTAGTGTCTTTTTAATCATCATAAGTGTTTTTTATTAGAGTTTTCAGTTCTTATCGTTTACTGATATAGCACCAGATCGGGTAATGGTCTGATGCCTTGATAGACCGGTCTACCGTGCAATTGTAGGCTTTCAGGTTGGGGCTGATCAAGATATTGTCTATGCGGAAATAGAACTTGTTCTGATTGTAGGAAATACCCAATCCTTTACCGGACTGTGTGAATGCATCGTCTAGTTTTTGAGTCAGGATGCGATGGGTATATGAGATAGAACCGTCGTTGAAATCGCCGCATACTATGGTTGTCGGATATTTACTTTCTGCAATGGTTTTAGCCACAGAATCTGCTTGTGTAGCCCGGATAGCCGATGCTTCCGCCAGTTTTCTTATTAATTGCCTAAGTCCGGTTTTTACTTTCTTGGCATTCGGGTCTTTAATCATATCCTCATACATCCCTCTGTCTTCTTTGGTGAGTTTGTTGGATTCCAGGTGGTTGTTGATTAATGTAAGAGTGTCGTTATTTACATTCAGTACATATTTCATGGAACCGTTATAATTACTTTCATATTTGATGGGATGTATCGAGAGTATGGGGAACTTGGAGAAACAGGCAAGTTGCACATCTCCTTTTCCTTGTTGGTGGACGGATTGGTAAGGATAGGCTTTCAATGCTTTTTTAATATCCTGTTCCGTCAGGTATTTCTTGTTGGTAGCGGTGTTGTATTCTTGCAGACAGATAATATCGGCGTTACTATCTACAAGATAAGACAATACCGGGTTTTTTCCATCTTTCTTCTCCAAATTGTTGAAACTCATTACGTTGTAGGATAGGATTTTGATGCTTCCTTCCGGTATGGTTTTTGTGGTGGAGTTAAAAGGAATATAAGTTCGTATCTGCGGAATACAAATCAGAAAACCGATGGCGGGCAAGAGCGTATAGCGGTAGTTGACGAATGCCCAGAAGCCGATAAAAATCAGATTAATCGTCAGGAATATCGGAAATGCAAGTCCCAAGCTGGAAGCAAGTGGATTTATTTTCGGGTTAAGGTAAGGGCTATAAGCGCTTAATATCAACGTTCCCACGAAGAGAGCGTTGACAGCAAGTATCAGATATGCGACAAATTTGCCAATATGTTCCATTCCTTTATCTTTTGCTTGCGTCGAACAAGCTTTTCTTTTCTTCAGTTGTCAGACTGTCGTAACCGGATTTCTTTAGTTTTTCCAAAATACGGTCCACTTCATCAGACTGTGCTTTTTTGTGGGCATTGTAATCATAATCCTTCTCGCGACCGGTGGCACTGTTTCCATAGTGTACCTTCATTTTCGGTTTCCGTTTCCATGTTTTCTTTTGAAACAAGGAGGTGAAACCATCCAGAATCCAGTTGATCCAGGAAGTCAAATCAGTTCCTTTACTTAGGCTGGCGGCAAACCAAAGTCCTGCAAGAGCACCGCCCAGGTGGGCGATATGTCCTCCGGCATTACTTGAGGTGATGGATAATACATCGATTCCGATAACAACCAGTGCCAGATATTTGAGACGGATAGCACCGAAAAGAAAAAGTTGCACCCTGTAATTTGGTTCACGATAAGCCGTAGCAGCTACGATGGCTAATACGGAAGCTGATGCTCCTACCAATGTTGCACCCGCCACTTGCGAACTGAATAAAGGAAATACATTGTAGGCAACCATATACAGTAAACCTCCACAGATACCTCCTAATACATATAGTCCTCTTAAATGCTTGGCCGAGAAAAAGTAGAGAAACAAACTTCCGAACCAATACAGCCAAAGCATATTGAATAGAATATGCAGGATACCGGCATGCATAAACATATAAGTAAATAACGACCACGGCTGATGAATAAATCCGATAAAGGATGCCGGCAGGGCAAATATACCGAATATATCGGGGGTACTTACTTCAAACAGTCGCAAGAAAACGTTAATCAACGTGCCGATCAGAAAGATGCCTACGTTGATATAAATCAGTTGGATGAAAATATTTCCTCTTCTGAATGTCTCCTTTAAATCAGCTATAATATGTCCCATTGTTATTGCTTTTTTTTCTCCAATACAAAATCAGGATCAATCCAAATAACATTCCTCCCAGGTGAGCAAAGTGAGCGACATTGTCTCCGGCGCTATTGGCAAGTCCTGACCATAATTCAATCGCGGCGTATCCTATAACGAAGAACTTCGCTTTGATAGGAAATGGCAGCGGGAAGATAAACAACCGGTTATTGGGAAATAACATACCGAATGCCAGCAATATGGCGTAAACGGCTCCCGAAGCACCTACGGTGGTCATCATGTTCAGATACTCTTCCATTGGGATAACACCTGTACCTATATTCACTTGTGCGTAGTGGCTAAGTTCCGTTACATATTGAATATACTGTACCCCTTCCTGGATAAGTCCCGCACCGATACCGCAGAGAATATAGTAAAAGAGGAAACGTTTGGGTCCCCAGGTTTGTTCGAGAATCGGTCCGAACATAAAAACGGCAAACATATTAAAGAAAATGTGGCTGAATCCGCCGTGCATGAACATATAAGTGATAAGCTGTGCCGGATTAAAGTCACTTGCGAGGAAAAAATGTAATCCCAGATAATTCGTTAAATCCAGGCCGTAACGTTGGGCTACGATTGTCCCGAAAAATACTAGTACATTGATAATTATCAGGTTTTTAGTTACAGTTGGCATCATTTTAATTTCTGAATATTTAGATAATAGACGCAAAAGTACGAATAAATTCTGTTTTAAAGCATGAAAAACGCTTCCTATTAGCTCTTTTTCAATAATTTGCTGCGTTTTTTTTATGTTTTTATTTGATATGTTGTTTTGTTCGGCTATATTTGTGGAATTAATCCATTGTGGGATAATCTTTTGTGTAACATATATATTAATTAATCATTTTACGTATTATGAATAAGTCTGATCTTATTAGCGCAATGGCTGCTGAAGCTCAAATGAGCAAAGCCGATGCAAAAAAAGCACTTGATGCTTTCATCACTTCAGTTACTAATGCTATGAAAGCTGGTGACAAAGTATCTCTCGTAGGTTTTGGTACTTTCTCAGTAAGCGAAAGAGCTGAAAGAACTGGTATTAACCCTTCTACAAAGGCAACTATTACTATTCCTGCTAAGAAAGTAGCTAAATTTAAAGCTGGTGCTGAATTATCTGCAGCTGTTGAATAAGATAGATAGTTGAAAGAAATTAGGAGAGGAGACGCGATGCGTCTCCTTTTTTTGTATCTTTGCGCGCAAGAAATAACTTGATTATGAAGATAGAAGATAAACTTGTAGCGTCCGTTATTAGTGGACTGAAAGCACTCTACGGTCAGGAAGTCCCTGAAAAGATGGTGCAAATGCAAAAAACAAAGAAAGAATTTGAAGGACATTTGACACTGGTCGTGTTCCCTTTTCTGAAGATGTCAAAAAAAGGACCGGAGCAAACAGCAGAGGAAATCGGTGGATATCTGAAGGCAAACGATCCGGCTGTAGCAGCGTTTAATGTGATAAAAGGGTTCTTGAACCTGACTATTGCATCGGCTACATGGATTGAATTGCTGAACGAGATTCAGGCGGATGAACAGTACGGCTTAATGCAGGTCACTGACGCTTCTCCATTGGTGATGATTGAGTATTCTTCTCCGAATACAAACAAACCGCTTCACTTGGGACACGTGCGTAATAACCTTTTAGGCAACGCATTGGCTAACATTGTAGCGGCAAACGGCAATAAGGTAGTCAAAACAAATATTGTAAACGACCGTGGTATCCACATCTGTAAGTCCATGCTGGCATGGAAGAAATACGGAAACGGTGAAACTCCTGAAACTTCGGGTAAGAAGGGTGACCACCTGGTAGGTGATTATTATGTATCTTTCGATAAGCATTATAAAGCGGAAGTAAAGGAGCTGATGGCTAAATTTACAGCGCAGGGAATGAGTGACGATGAAGCGAAAGCAAAGGCTGAAGCTGAATCTCCATTGATGCAGGAAGCCCGCGAAATGTTGGTGAAGTGGGAAGCCGGTGATCCGGAAGTACGCGGATTGTGGGAAATGATGAACAACTGGGTATATGCAGGATTCGACGAAACCTACAAGAAGATGGGGGTTAGCTTTGACAAGATCTATTATGAATCCAATACTTACCTCGAAGGAAAAGAAAAGGTAATGGAAGGTCTGGAAAAAGGTTTCTTCTACAAGAAAGAAGACGGTTCCGTATGGGCCGACCTGACTGCCGAAGGACTGGATCATAAGCTCCTTCTCCGTGGTGACGGTACTTCTGTCTACATGACTCAGGATATCGGTACGGCTAAACTTCGTTTTGCCGATTACCCGATTAATAAGATGATTTATGTAGTAGGTAACGAACAGAACTATCACTTCCAGGTGCTTTCTATCTTGCTCGATAAACTTGGTTTCGAATGGGGTAAGAGTCTGGTACACTTCTCTTACGGAATGGTGGAACTGCCGGAAGGTAAGATGAAATCCCGTGAGGGTACGGTAGTTGATGCTGACGACTTGATGGAGGAAATGATTGCCACTGCTAAAGAAACTTCACAAGAACTAGGCAAACTGGATGGTTTGACACAGGAAGAAGCTGATGATATTGCCCGTATTGTGGGTCTGGGAGCATTGAAATATTTCATTCTGAAAGTCGATGCCCGTAAGAATATGACATTCAATCCGAAAGAATCTATCGACTTCAATGGTAATACAGGTCCGTTTATTCAATATACTTATGCACGTATCCAGTCTGTACTTCGGAAAGCTGCCGAATCAGGTATCGTGATTCCTGAACAGATTCCGGCTGGTATTGAATTGAGTGAAAAGGAAGAAGGGCTGATTCAGATGGTTGCCGACTTTGCTGCTGTTGTAAAACAAGCCGGTGAAGATTACAGCCCGTCTATTATTGCTAATTATACTTATGACTTGGTGAAAGAATACAATCAGTTCTATCATGACTATAGTATTCTGCGCGAAGAGAATGAGGCGGTGAAAGTATTCCGTATCGCTCTGTCTGCTAATGTAGCTAAAGTTGTTCGCTTGGGAATGAATTTGCTGGGTATCGAAGTTCCTTCCAGAATGTAAGACTTTCTCTGAACAAAATAGACTTCTGCGGGGTTTCTTTTATATATATAAAAGGAACCCCGTATGTTTTACTCCCCCCATCCATTGCTTCGGAAGAGAGAAACGGAAACTGCTACTGTCTCTTATTCCGAACTGCTGTTTGACCTGATTTATGTTTTCTCGGTCACGCAACTTTCACATTATTTGCTTCATAATCTCACTTGGGAAGGATTATTGAAAGAAACAATCCTGTGGTTTGCAGTCTGGATGTTGTGGCAACATACCATCTGGGTGACTAACTGGTTCAACCCGGATACCCGGCCGATACGTATTCTTCTTTTTATCAGTATGCTGGTGGGGCTGGTGATGGCGGCTGCTATTCCTTATGCCTTTACTTATCGGGGATTGATATTTGCTGTCTGCTATGTTCTGATACAGGCAGGGAGAACACTTTATATTATCGGGGTGTTAGGAGATCATCATCTGGCTGCTAATTTTAAGCGAATTATGGGCTGGTTCTGTATATCTGCCGTCTTTTGGATTACAGGTGCCATATTGCAGGGAGAATGGCAAATTCTACTGTGGATTATAGCCGCCATCTGTGATTATACAGCCCCGATGCACGGATTTGCTTTACCTCGTCTGGGACGTTCGGACAGTAGCAAGGAATGGACTATTGAAGGGCATCATTTGGTGGAACGTTGCCAGTTGTTTGTGATTATTGCTTTTGGAGAAACTCTATTGATGACAGGAGCTTCTTTGAGTGAAGTAGAAGAATGGACGCCTCTCGTGATTATTTCTGCTGTCACATCTTTTATTGGTAGTTTGGCTATGTGGTGGGTTTACTTTGATGTGAGCAGTGAAGCCGGTAGTCGGAAAATACAGGAAGTGAAAGATCCCGGAAAGCTGGGGTTGATTTATAATGCAATTCATATTGTATTGGTGGGAGCATTGATTATTTGTGCGGTAGGAGACGAACTGATTGTTGCCCATCCCGAACAAGAAATGAGAGCGGAAGTTGTTTTTGTTCTGATTATCGGACCAATCGTTTATATTCTGGCAAATAGTATCTATAAATATGTCACGTGCCGTATGCTTCCTTTATCACATATTATTGCTGTAATAGCTTTGGCTTTACTGCTTCCCTGGCCTTATCACATTTCTTTATTGACGATGAATATCTTGGTAACATCTGTTTTTATATTCGTGATTGTGTTTGATATGCTATTCCCTAATAAAGGTTTTAAGATAAAATGGGAGCCGAAGATTTAATGATAAAAGCCCATTTGTAACGGATAATACTTATATCCTATAATATTATGGCTTAAAATAAAAACACAGTTCACACGAATTCTTGGTGAGTATTCAAGAAGTTGTGTGAACTGCGTAATTCGCGCCTTTCTAAACGGATGTCTATTATGTCTTTTTCATCGATGGTTCGCAATGCGAAGTCCCGATAGCGATTCCGTACAATATCCGGGCTGCTCTTATTTAAATCGTATCAATCTTTATTTGTACCAATCTTTATTTTGTTTCCCATTCGATGATACCCATCCAGAGAACTTGGGATATGATTGATCGATTCGTTTCCCTTCCTCTGGAACCGGGAGATTACTTACTGGCATATTGATAGCAAACGGCATCAAGTCTGCAGAAACATAATACATCCCTTCTTCTGGTCTGTAGATGTCTTTTCCGGTTCCCAGTAACGATAAGTCGGCTTTGTCAGTCGGGGGATAATTTATCAGATGTAATTCTTTGCCTCTACCCTCGTTGGAACTGATGAAGATAAACGGGTTGTAAGGAGGTACCACCTCTTTCTCACTAGCTCCATCAAGCGTGATGGTTACAGTATATTCTTTCTTTGATTCATCAGTGATATTTTTGAATTTTGTCATGTCGTCATACAACAATATGGTTGGGTGAGACTGTCCAGGCTCTGTTTCTTTTCCTTCCATGTATATAGAACTTGATAAACCACTGGCATCAGGCCCCGTTATTTTTACACTCTTGACATTGCTGTTTGAGAGCTTGTGTAATTGATATCCAAATCCGTTTTGCAGATAACCGCCACAGTGCTGTAAGATAAACTTGTCTTCAATTTCGTAAATGCGATTGTCAAGAGCATTTCGGGTCATCGTACTGGTGTACTTTACCATTACGTCATTCATATCGTAATCACCTAACTTAGGCCATAAGTCTTCAAAAGCCAGTGTACCGGAATAAGAAATTTTATATTGCTCGGGGATTGCTTCGGGGTCCTCAGGCAGTGGAGGCAATGTCGGGTCAATAGCATTCTTTTCTGACGTATGAATATAGAAGATGGCATCTGCATAATCGAAGTCAATATTATCTTCGAATCCTACTGCTACAATCTGCCCGGACTTGGAATCACGGAGAGATACAGTTCTTTGTGTATTATTCGTGTTTAGATTCCTGGTGGAGTAGCGTGCCCCCATACCTTTTATGATATCGCCCACTTTGTCTTTATCTGTTTCTGAGGTGAGTTTACTCTTGAATCCCATACCTTGAAGGCACCAGCCAATTGTGACTCCTGCAGGAAATTTGTCTTCGTATTCCTGTGTCTCTTCATTCCAATATTTGAGTTTTATTTCTTCGCCACACACTAATGCTCCTACCCCTAAAGTCTTGTAAACAGGAGAGGTGTTTGGGAATGCAATTATTTGTTTTATATCACTCTTGCTCTGGGGCGGATTGTTGGTCGGATAGGTGTAATATCCAACTGTATTGTACCATGCAGCAGAGCTGTTTATAAATACGAGGCTTACTTCGGTCGGGTTAACAATTGGAATATCTGAAGTCATTTTAATGGAACCATCAAAAAACTCCGGATAATTCTGACTGATGTTCATAACCTTGCTTTTACCGTTCTCATCTTTGACTGTAACCTTTCTGAAAACATACTTGATGTTGTATAGTACGTCTGCCGGAGGTATATTTATTTTAGGTTCCAGGTTGGTTGGTCTTCCGCTGTCATCCCAGTCTGCATCGGGAAGAACATGCCATTCTTTTAGATAGGTATGTTGGTTTACGGTCACTCCTCTAGTTTTTGATGCCGTTTGTGAACGTAAGGTAGCGATATATGCATCTTGATTAAATGAAAGCCGACGACTATCGTCAATCGTTAGTTTAAGAGGAGATACGGTGGCTAAATAATCCGATGATAACCATACTTCCGAGATGTCTGCCGGGATATTATTCATCTCTCCGCTGAATTTGCCTTCTTCGTCTGTGACCGCACGGTAGATAGGCTCTATGTCCTTTTTGGACACGCTACCGTCAGCTGAGTATTCAATGGGATCTTGATCGTAAATATCAAAAAGGACACGATAATTGTCGCTTTTAAAACAATAATCAACATCCAAAGCAACAGCTTGGATCATGTTGAAGTCGAAGTATGCTTCTTTGGGCATATGCCTTCTCTCCCAGGATAAGTCACGCTCTTTGTCCATGCAACTGATGGAAGATATGATAAGCACTCCTATCATTAAATACTTTAAAATTGTTTGCTTCATAAGTTTGTGTATTAAAAGATAAAGAGCAAATATATACATTTAATTATATAATTTGCTCTTTTTCTAGTTTTTTTTATTTCTTTTTTGCGAATCGTCCTTTTTTTGTGGTCGCTGGTCCTTTTTCATCTTGTAATTTGATGAGTTCCAAACAGCTAGCCAAACTCAAATCTTGCGGGACAATATCTTTAGGAATTTTATAGTTGGAACCTTTATAGGTAATGTAAGGTCCGTAGCGTCCGTTCAGAATTTCAAGTTCCGGTTCTTCTTCAAACTTCTTGATGTGTCGTTCCACTTCTTTCTGTCGTTTCTCCAGAATCAGCTGTTCTGCTTCTTCCAAAGTAATTTCCATCGGGTCAAGTGTTTTCGGGAGCGATACATATACCTTATTGTGCAGGACATACGGACCGAAACGGCCTACGCCTACACTGACTGATTTTCCTTCATATTCGCCCAATGTACGAGGTAATTTGAATAATTCCAGTGCTTCTTCCAAAGTGATGGTTTCCATGGATTGACCTTTCTTCATTTGTGCAAAACGTGGTTTTTCTTCATCTTCCACAGTGCCAATCTGTACAACAGGACCGAAGCGACCAATCTTAACAGAAACAGTTTTACCTGTTCCCGGTTCTTCTCCCAGAATACGTTCGCCTACTTTATGCTCCGTCTTGATAGCTAAAGTGTTTTCTACAGACGGATGGAACTTATCATAGAAATTCTTCATGATAGAAGTCCATTTCACTTCTCCTTCTGCAATCTCGTCAAATTCCTTTTCTACGCTGGCGGTAAAGTTAAAATCCAGAATGTCCGGGAAATATTCGGTAAGGAAATCATTTACCACTGTGCCGGTATCCGTTGGGAATAACTTCGCCTTTTCTGCACCGGTTATTTCAGTATGGTTTTCGTCCTTAATCTGACGATCTTTCAATGTCATGACATTAAACTGCCGTTCTTCTCCGTCTTTATTACCTTTCTCCACATATTCGCGTTGCTGGATGGTAGAGATAGTAGGTGCATACGTAGACGGACGTCCGATACCCAGTTCTTCCAACTTGCGTACAAGACTTGCTTCCGTATAGCGTGGAGGACGTTGGGTGAAACGTTCGGTTGCGATGATAGGGCCGTGTTCCAGCTTCTGACCTTTTTTCAGAGGAGGAAGCAGGTGGCTCTCATCTTCCTGTTCGTTGTCATCGTCATAAGATTCACGGTATACACGGAGGAACCCGTCAAACTTAATCACTTCGCCGATGGCTGTAAACACGTCGCTGCTGCCACTTATTGTTATGGTAGCAGTTGTCTTTTCCAGTTCTGCATCTGCCATTTGTGAGGCAATGGTGCGTTTCCATATCAAGTCGTACAGTTTCTTTTCCTGTGCTGTTCCTTCAATGGATTGGTTTTCCATATAGGTAGGGCGGATAGCCTCATGCGCTTCTTGTGCACCCTTAGTCTTTGTTTCGAAATGGCGGGGGTGTACGTAGCGGTCACCCATCATTTTGATGATAGCGTCTTTACTGCCTGCTGTCGCAAATTCCGAGAGGTTGACAGAGTCTGTACGCATATAAGTGATGAATCCCGATTCGTATAAGCGTTGCGCGAGCATCATGGTCTGCGCTACGGTATATCCCAGTTTGCGTGCGGCTTCCTGTTGCAACGTAGATGTTGTGAATGGAGCAGGAGGCGTTTTCTTGACCGGGCGGGTAGTAATATCGTCGATGGCAAAGCTTGCTCCCTGACATGCGTTGAGGAAAGCTTTCGCTTCTTCTTTTGTTTTAATACGGCGAGCCAGTTCAGCTTTCATTTCCACCAGTTTTCCGTCCGTGTCCGGAACGAGGAATACGGCAGTGATGCGATAAGCGGCTTCCGTTTGGAAAGCATGTATTTCACGTTCACGTTCAACGATCAGGCGGACAGCGACAGACTGAACACGTCCGGCAGAAAGTGCCGGTTTCACTTTTCTCCAAAGCACGGGAGAGAGTTCGAAACCTACGATACGGTCCAGAATCCGTCGTGCTTGCTGTGCATTTACGAGGTTGAGGTCAATGTCGCGTGGTTGCTCAATCGCTTTTAAAATAGCGCTTTTCGTAATTTCATGAAATACGATTCGTTTTGTGTTTTCCGGTTTTAGTTTTAAGACCTCATACAGATGCCAGGCAATTGCCTCTCCCTCGCGGTCCTCATCGGATGCGAGCCATACGGTTTCTGCCTCTTTAGCTTCTGTCTTTAGTGTGCTAACCAGCGCCTTTTTGTCTGCCGGGATTTCGTAGCTGGGTTTAAAATCATTATTTACGTCGATACTGAAATCTTTTTTCTTCAGATCGCGTATGTGTCCGTAACTAGAAAGGACTTTGAAATCTTTCCCCAGAAACTTTTCAATCGTTTTTGCTTTTGCCGGAGACTCGACAATGACAAGGTTTTTCTGCATAATTCTTTCTTTTATAATGGCTTGTACCACAATATTCGGGGACAAAAGTAAAAAAAAAGATTCTCCCCACCTTATATTATAAGGAGAATTTAATAAAATCTTGAAATTTACATCTGTGAAGGTAAAGGCTAATATGGTAAATCTTAAAATTTGATTCAGGACGTTCGGTGGTATATATTAAAATGAAATAAGATGATATTTAATGCAATATGCCCATCTCGAATAGTACGGGATGGGCATATTGTGTTTTTATTATATTCTGTCTATTTTCCTTAGAACCGGAAACTCAATCCTCCCAAGAAATTGAATCCTTCCGTAGGATAACCCAAATAATATTGATATTTCTTGTTCAGCAGGTTATGTACTTGCGCATAAACGGATACTCCTTTGAATACATTATAGCTGGCTCCGATATGCAAATCATTAATTGCGGTCATTTTTGCATACTCTTTCACTTCTTTCCGGTTGATGTAATCATAACCCAGATTTATGTTAAGAGCAGAGATCGGATGAATACGTACATTGAAAGACATTTCACTGACAGGTTTCACAGCCAACAGATATTCCTCTGTTTTGCTGTCCCAATTGCGGTAAGTATATTTAGCTGATATTCCAAGGATATCTTTGTAATCGTAACTGATTTCACCTCCAAGGTAAAGATTGTCTGTATTATCTTGAGCAAAGGAAAGATAAGAACCTGAATGAATATTACTTGGGTCAAAACCCAGATAAGATAAGTCGTTCTTTAGATTTTGATAACCACCGAACACGTTGAACCAAAGTCCCGGATAAGGGCTTGCTTTGAATCCGATACTACCGTTGATTTGCTCGTAAGTATCATAAGGACGTTGTACGTATCCCAAAGTAGCAGTGGTATTTGCCTCCGGCAGTTCACCGTAAGGACAGATACTTTCTAATCTGCGGAAATCATTCAATTGCTTACCGCCGGTTGCTTTTGCATAAACAATGTAGCTATCAGAAAAAATATACTGTGCAGTGATATCGGGTGAAATACGGAAAGACTTATCAAATCCGAAAGATAAATCTACATTGGCTCCGATATGCAATTTCCAGTCATCATTATCCAGTTCGTAATATGGATTTAAAAGAAGCGTTGTGTAGTTTTTGAAGTATTCATCTCCGGTGGAAACATTCTTTGTATATCCGTTGTAGAGAAGATTGTTCATTTCCAAAGCGATAGTTATTAATTGTTGGTCGCCGATAGCTCCCGTGACATCGCCTTTGGTGCGTATGATTGTTTCCTTGATACCTGTATTGGCTTCAGATTCATTGAACATGTTATGCTGACGTTCATACATCAACAGGTTTGTTTCTGCATTGAAACGCAGTGGTGCAGTCTCATCAATGAAATGAATGCCCGCATGAAAGTCACCGGATGTGAATTTCTGCTTGCTGTTTACGCTTTCCGGTTGGAAGTTGAAGTTGCTCAATCCGAAGTTTCCGGCAATATTTAAATCCAACTTATCGAATTGATGCGTATAATCCACATTAGCACGTGTGCGGTAGTAGAAAGCATTCCATTTCTCTCCATTTGTGAAAGGAAGAGTTAACTTACCATCCATTCCATCCATTTGGAAACGAACATTCAGCCTATCTTTTTTTGACAGGCGGAATAGATAATTGGCGAGAACATCCAAATTGCCATAATTACCATATCCGGCACGTACATATCCCGGGGTAGTGCCGGGTTGAACTTCTTTTCCGGTATAGGGGCGCATCAGGCCTGCCGGAACGGAAGTGGCCGGAAAGAATGTTGTAGCATACTCTACTTCTTTCTTGCTCACTGTCGGTTCTTCTACTTTAGGCAGGACGTTTACTTTCGAGGCGTCCATAATGTCCGGGTTATATTCTTGTTCCACAACGACCGTGCGGGTCATTGTGGTATCCTTCGGTTGGGTGGTTTGGGCTTGAAGGCAGGATGGCATTGAGATTGCCAATGCGAGTCCTCCTATTATATAATGAGATCGTTTCATACTTTTCTATTTTTTTATTCTCAATTCTCAACTTTCAATTTACTAAGTCTGCTTTCAATCATGCTTTCAATATCGTCATTCCCTTGATAATTCTGTTGCAGACTTAGCAGATATTGGCGTGCGTCCAGATCTTTACCCGTAGCATGATAGACGTCGGATAGAAGGATAAAACTGCGCGCTAGCCAATAAGCATGTGGCGTACTCTGTTCTATATAGTTGAGCAACTCTTTCTCTGCAGCGGCATATTCTTTTGCGTCGTAGAGGGATTGTGCAACCTGATATTTAGCTTCGGCACCGTAAGAGTTACGTGTGTCTTTGGCCAGTTCACGATAGTCTTCCATTGCTTTCTTGTCAGCCTTTTGCTTGGTATAGGCTTTAGCACGGTAATAAAGAGCTTCATTTCTTAGCTCCGGACTAAGTTTGGCCTCTGCAAGCAAGTCGGTAGCTGCATGGATGGTTTCTATGTCATCTCGCAATAGGAAGGCGCAACGCAGAATACCCGTTTCAGCAAGTTGGCGGCGCTCTACGTTGGTTGCTTTTTCTTTCAGCATTTTGTAGCTAGCCAATGCTTCAGCCATATTTTGCTGGTTGAATTGCACTTCAGCACGCAAGATCAGTGCTTCTTCTGCAAACGGATTGTTTGGATATTCCAACAACTTACCGGAATGGAGAAGAATCATATCATAATTCTTCTGCTCGTTTCCGATCAGGCAGAGATAATAATGTGCGTTCAGGCTGAAGGCTCCTTCCGAGAAAGTTTGCAGGTATTTGTTGAGGCTTGTTTTGGCTTCTTCCATTCTGCCTCGTGCATAAATCTTTTCTGCGGCGGCATACGTAAGCGAGTCTTGTTCGTTAGCATCGAAACGGATGTGTCCTGGCATAGCATTTGCTAAAGCAGCAAATTCGTCGATGCGGTTGAGGTCTACATAAATAGATTTCAAATCACGCATGGCAAGGCGTGCTTCTTCACTACCCGGATATTTTTCAATAACCTGTTTGTAGGCTTCGATTGCTTGGTTGTAATCTCCTTTTTGGTAATATAATAATCCGATTTCGGCGGCAGCTTTCCGGCTGACCGGGCTTTCAGGATATTTAGTAAGCAATTCTTTGAAAGAGGTAATGGCTTGATTGTTGTTGTCCATCAAAACATAGGAACGCCCTTTCTCGTAAATAGCGTTTACGGCATAAGGAGAGGCAGGGTACTTTCCTACCAGACGGTTCAGCAAGGTTATCTTACCGGTATAGTCTTTCTGCAGACCGGATACAAGAGCCAGCTGATAGAAAGAATAGTCTCCGGAAGAAGTATTCATTTGTTCGGCTTGCGAATAATACTGTTTGGCTTCTTCAAAGTTACGTACATGCAGGTGGCAGTCACCAATACGATTGTATGCATCGGCAAGTGCGGTTGCATTTTCACCTTTCTCCAGTTGAACGTATTTTTGGAAATAATTGCTTGCTTGCGTATAGTCTTTCCGGTGGAAAGCGATATACCCTAAGTTATAATTGGCAAGCGCATACATTTCGTTATTGGGTTGGGTGGTGAGTTGCAGATAAGCATTAAAATCACGTGCGGCTTCTACCATTCGGTTTAGACGGTAATAGGATTCTCCACACCAATAGTAAGCGTCTGCCTTGGTCTGACGATTATATTGTCCGATGGCAATGGATTGGTTCAGATATTTCAGAGCTTGTTCGAAGTCGGCGTTAGCGAAAGATTGAGTTCCTAATTGGAACAGTATCTTCTGTTTGGCTTCCAATATTTGCGCGCTTGGTTTGGCAATCCGGTCGATTGATTTCAAAGCTGCATCGTAGCTACGTGTATTCATGTAAACTTCTACCAGGTAGCTGCTGACTTTTTCAGCATAAGGAGAAGTCGGAAATTCATTCAGGAATTTCTCGAAGGCAGTAACTGATTCACCGAAAGCGGAGAAAGAAGTCTCGTGCAGGCAAAGAGCGTAATTGTAAGCTGCCTGTTCCTTGATTTGCATATTAGCATTGGAGGCGGCTGCCTGTTCAAAAGCCATGCGTGCTTTGTTTTTCTCTGCCAGTTGCAGATAAGAGAGTCCCATGTGGAGATATGCATTTTGGGTAAGGGCATCGTTGTCAGTTGTCACCTTACCTAATGTTTCGGCTGCTTTGGAGTATACTTTTGTTTGGTAGTAGGAGAGTCCCAGCATATAAAGGGCATCCCGGCGGGGAGCCGAGCGATCCTTATTCAGGTAATTGTTGAATGCTTCTACGGCTTGGTGATATTGTCCGAAATGGTAATAGGCATCTCCAAGAATACGGTACATTTCTGCGGCGTGCTCGTTATTCGGGTAGGCTGACAGGTAGTTTTGTGCTACAATTTGTGCCTTATCATAGTTTTTGAGCTGCGTATAAATTTCGGCTATATAATAAGGGACGAGTGCTTTGTACTTCGAGTCGTCCTGTAAGGGAAGGAAACCTTTCAATGCTTCACTATAGCGTTTTTGTGTATAGCGGATGTAGGAAAGATAGTAATCACAATCTTTGGCGTATTTGGGGCTGTTGGCGCGCAAAGTTTCAAACCAGATGGCTGCTTCTCGTAGGTTATCGGTTTTCAGATAACAGGTAGCCAGTTGGTAGGTGCAGTCGTCCCGTTCTTCATTACCTAACAAATCGAGGTCGGCAGAGTTGAAGAGTGCCAGTGCTTCATCATATTTTCCTTCGTAGAAATAGCAGGAGGCTAACAGCGCATAAATGCGGTTAGCGTATGGAGTATCAGGATAACGGTCGAGATATTTGCGGAGGAGTTCGATGCGGTTTTTGTCTTTCAGTTCGTAAGCCGAACTGACTAGCATATACTCTGCGTCCTGAAGAAGGCTGGCTGCAGGCTTTTGTTTTACAAATGCTTTCAATGCCGGCAGAGCAGCTGCATAATTCTTTTCCTGGAAAAGTTCTTTCCCTTCTTTATAAAGGTTGTCAGTCGAAGTGAACTTATCACCTGTCTGGGCAAATCCTATAATGGGCGTGCAGCAGATGGCGGCACAAATGAGTCTAGTAATTTCTTTTTTCATAATCGGGTGTTTATGCAAAAGTACTACATATCTTTCAATGAGAATCCTTTGAAAGTTATTTTATAATCATTTAATTCTTTATGTAAAGTTTCTCCTTTCTTTTCCAATGCCGGGATACTTATTTTTCTCGGATTTCTTTTTACTTCTCCGATAAGTGCTGTTTTGTTAAACCGGTTGAGGGCGATCAGGTCTATTTCATTTTCTCCGTTTTTGTCCCAATAGTTACCTACGTCGGTAACTTCCTCTTCTTCAGCGATAAGTTCACGGAAATATTTTTCTAACAATAGGCCGCTGTATTGTTCATAGTTCTTTTCTACATATTCTATCAGTAAATGGTTTTTCCCCATTTCTAGTACTGCGTTGTTTGAGAAAATAAAGCGAAACCAGAATCGTAGAAAATTGTCTTGCAGGCAATAACGGGTAGCACGACTATTAGGTTTAGCGAACATCGGTTTCACTTTTTTGATTAATGAGTATTCATCCTCAAGGTTGGCTAAATAGGAACCGGTGTTTTTATTGATGATGGAATCAATCTCTCGTTGTGTTGTTTTTCCTTCTGCAATGAGAGATAGGATAGAAAAATAATTGGCATAGTCTTTCCCGAACTCGGAAATTAACATGTCTTTGCCTTCTGTCAGAAATGGTGAGCCTTCGGAAAGCGCATAATTTATCATGGCAGTTTTATTAAATGCTTTCGCTTCCATCAATAGGGTGATGTATTTGGCTACTCCACCTGTCAGCAAATACAAGCAAAGCAAATCTTCCGATGTGAATTGGGGGGCATGGTCTGCTAGAATCTCTTTGATAACGGTGGTGGTGAATGGATGCAGAGAAATTCGGGCGGTAAGGCGTCCGTATAGTGGCTCCTTGCGGTCTTCGAATATTCTTTTCATCATTGAATAAACGGAACCGCATACAATGAAATTGATTTTGGAAGTCGCGTGATATTGGTCCCAAATACGTTGTATGTCACTGACGATAGACGGATTGACATAGAGAAATTCTTGAAATTCGTCAATGATTAATGTGAAATTTTCCTTTTGGGAATGTTGCATCAGCAGTTCAAAGAGCTGTGCGAACTCTCTGATTTCTCCATAGATACGAATGCCAAGCGTTTCCTGAATGACAGGTTGATATTGTGCGCAAAGCAGGACTTCACTCTTTCTTGCTACAAATATATATACGAATCGGGTGTCTTTGACAGACTCTAAGAGTAGAGCTGTTTTTCCGATTCGTCGGCGTCCGGTCATTACAGTAAAGCAAGCGCTCGTTTGTGATTGCTTTTTAGCTGCATACAGTATCGCCATTTCTTTCTTTCGGTCGTAGAACTTCATATTATTGCTATCTTAATGGCGGTTAATTTAATGGCCATTAAATTAATGGTGGTTACAAAGATAACACAATATGTTGTATTTTGTTCATTTATAGTAATATAATATGATTGTTTAAGATTGTGTGATAAATTGCTCTGATCTATTTGGTTGGGATAAACTTCTATTTTACAAATACATCAATTGACTACTGAAAAATGGCTCATCTTAAAAAAAAGAATATTTGAACGGGAATAAAAGGCGTAATTACTGGGGAGGGATTGGAAAATATTAAAAAGCGTAGAGATTTGTAGGTGCGAAATTCTTTCTTTTTGTTATAGGAGATGTTTGTCGATTAAATTGTAATGCTTTTCTTCTTTTTCACTTGTTGTGTAAACTGAAATGTGGTTAGAAACTGGCATTTTGTTGTTTGTTGCCTTTTCGATATTTGTGATGAAATAGAAGAAAAACGGTCTTAATTTTCCCTTATTTGTCTTCCTCACCGAGCAAAAGCTGCTTCGTCGGTGAGAAAGGAAGCGTTCCTCGGTGGGGAAGAACTCCTTGGTTTTAAACCAACGAATCTTTTCTTGATAGAAAAAGATGCATATTCGACTTGAATTTATACGGTATTAGCCTGTGATTTTGCATACAGTTGCATGTTTTTATGCATTTTATTCTCCAGATCATTATTTTTTTATCTGATGTTTTGGAGGAATATCTTAAAAATGGGACATAACTATAGATGAAATACTCTCAATCTATCAGGCTGATGAGATTATCTTAGCGGCATTGAGCTAGAAACAAGCTAAGTCCGCGACGGATAGAATCCAACCCAAAATCTTCCGGATGAATCTCGGAGAGAGGTAGGAAGAAAGAATCTGCTACATCATCCATGGCGGAGAAATGGCTCATGTCTTCTACAGTGCAGAGGAAAAACATATCGAGAGTATGTACAGGGAAACCTGAATAAACATAAATATTGGGAAGTGTGAACTGGTAAACGGCTTTTTTAACTTTCAGCCCTGTTTCTTCCAGTACTTCGCGAGCAACACCTTCTTCGCCTGTTTCATTCATATCGATGAATCCGCCGGGAAGATCGAGAGTCCCTTTGGCTGGCTCTTTGGCACGTTTGCAGACAAGCAGTTCATTTTTCTCATTCAAGATGAGTGCTACTGTGGCGGCAGAAGGATTGAAATAATAGACAAAGCCGCAATCTGCACATTTTTTAGATTTCTCGTTGTTGACCTCAAAATGAGAGGAACCACATTCAGGGCAATATAAGAATTGGGCAAGAGGATGTTCCATGATCGTATATCTTTTCCAGATTTTTGTTTATGCTTGCAAAGGTATAAAATGCTTTTATTAATTTCATCTATCACCGCATAGAAATATTCGATTGGGCTTTTTTTGCAAAGGCGGGGTTTCTGCCTTTATCTTTGCATCAGAAACAAAAAACAAAACGTTGTTTCTGATGTTATAAGTCAAATCAATTAATAACAATAAAAGCAATAAAGATTATGGAACCAATTTTAAATTCTCAACTTCCTGAATTCAGTGTTCAGGCTTTTCACAACGGAGCTTTCAAGACTGTAACCAACAATGACCTGAAAGGTAAATGGGCGATTCTTTTCTTCTATCCTGCTGACTTTACTTTCGTATGTCCTACTGAATTGGTGGATATGGCTGAAAAGTACGATCAGTTCAAGGCGATGGGTGTAGAGATCTATTCGGTAAGTACTGACTCTCATTTCGTGCACAAAGCTTGGCATGATGCTTCTGAAAGTATTCGCAAGATTCAATATCCGATGTTGGCAGACCCGACTGGCGCTTTGAGCCGTGCACTGGGTGTATATATCGAAGAAGAGGGTATGGCTTATCGCGGTACATTCGTTGTCAATCCGGAAGGAAAGATTAAAGTGGTGGAACTGAATGATAACAATATTGGCCGTGATGCAAGTGAATTGCTTCGTAAGGTGGAAGCTGCACAGTTTGTTGCTACCCATGACGGAGAAGTTTGCCCGGCTAAATGGAAGAAGGGTGAGTCTACCCTGAAACCAAGCATTGACCTGGTAGGTAAGATTTGATAGATCTTGATAATGGTGATTATGGGAGGCCGGTAACGAGAGACGCTGCCGGCCTTTCTTTTAAAAAAATGAAAGGAAAAAGATATGTTAGAATCTGCATTAAAAGAACAACTAAAGGGTATTTTTGCTGGGCTGGAGGCAAACTTTACTTTTGATATATCCGTATCATCCAGCCACGAAAACAAAACAGAATTATTGGAGTTGCTGGGAGATGTAGCGGATTGTTCCGATCATATCACTTGTGTAGTGAATGAGGGAGACGCATTGAAGTTTACTTTACTGAAGAATGGCGACCGCACCGGAATTACATTCTGGGGTATTCCTAATGGACATGAGTTCACGTCATTGCTTTTGGCTGTCCTGAATCTGGACGGCAAAGGAAAGAACTTTCCCGATGAGGCTGTTTGCAATCGTGTGAAAGCACTGAAAGGACCAATACATCTGACCACTTATGTTTCGTTGACTTGTACGAACTGCCCTGACGTAGTGCAGGCTCTGAATACAATGACTACTTTGAATCCGGCTATTACGCATGAAATGGTAGACGGTGCGCTTTATCAGGATGAAGTAGATGCACTGAAGATACAAGGAGTACCCTCTGTCTTTGCAGATGGAAAATTGCTTCATGTAGGCCGTGGTGAATTTGGCGAATTGCTTGCCAAGTTGGAAGATCAATATGGTATTGACGAAACCAAAGCGGATGCAGAAGTGAAAGAATATGATGTGATTGTAGCCGGTGGAGGACCTGCAGGAGTATCAGCAGCTATTTATTCTGCCCGTAAAGGACTCCGTGTAGCTATCGTGGCCGAGCGTGTTGGCGGACAGGTAAAAGAAACGGTGGGTATTGAAAATCTAATTTCTGTTCCGGAAACGACAGGAAATGAACTTGCCGATAATCTGAAAACTCACTTGTTGCGTTATCCGGTGGATTTGCTGGAACATCGTAAAATAGAGAAAGTAGAAGTGGTTGGAAAACAAAAGCAGATCACTACCTCTGTTGGGGAGAAATTCCTGGCTCCGGCACTGATTATTGCAACTGGTGCAAGCTGGCGTAAACTGAATGTTCCGGGAGAAGCCGAATATATAGGTCGTGGTGTCGCTTTCTGTCCTCATTGCGATGGTCCGTTTTATAAAGGAAAGCATGTAGCAGTAGTAGGTGGAGGAAATTCAGGTATTGAGGCAGCCATTGACTTGGCCGGTATCTGCTCCAAAGTCACTGTTTTTGAATTTATGGATGAGTTGAAAGCAGACAGTGTACTTCAAGAGCGACTTAAATCATTGCCGAATGTGGAAGTGTTTGTAAGTTCACAGACTACGGAAGTGATAGGAAATGGTGATAAGCTGACTGCCCTGCGCATCAAAGACCGCAAAACGGAAGAAGAACGTTTGGTTGAGTTGGATGGTGTATTTGTACAAATCGGGCTTTCTGCGAATAGCAGTGTATTCCGCGACATAGTGGAAACCAACCGTCCGGGCGAAATCATGATTGATGCACATTGCCGTACGAATGTGACGGGTATCTATGCAGCCGGAGATGTTTCTACGGTTCCTTATAAGCAAATTATTATCTCTATGGGCGAAGGAGCGAAAGCTGCGCTTTCTGCATTTGACGATAGAGTGAGAGGGATTATCTGATTGATGTATTCAGATATAAAAAGCACATAAACAAAATATTAGCAGGAGGAGGAATAACTCCTCTAAAAAATACCCCCGTTACAAATTTGTAGCGAGGGCTATTTTATATTTAGAGAGCATGACCTTCATCGACTACTCTATCCTGTGCATGGAGACAAATGTTCATGAATATCCGAGAAAGTGAAATGAACGTTGTTCTCATGGCATTAAATTTTTGGGCTTTTAAGAAATGTGTGTTAAGTTCATTTATTTAGTCATGATATGTATATCTGACGAAATCAAACAATCCGGAATTTTCCTGCTGTGCCGGTTGGTCTCCAATAAATTTAAGATTCTCTACACTGCAAAAAATATGGAATGCAATGTCTTTCCCAAATTCCAGTTGAAGTTCATGTTTGGGCTCGTTGTCTATTAACCAGGTGATGTAATAGTTCCCGTTTTTTAATGTCAGATCAATTTCGAACAGATGCCATCCGGTCTTGATTACTACAGGAACGGAAGAAAAAGGATATGCCTGCGATGTCATATAAGCAATCATTTCGTCCGGAGCTGCATTTAACTCCTTGCGAACTGTATCTTTACCATATCCGACTTCAAAATCCAATTCATGTTGGTCGTCATGGTATATCCACGAACCCACGCTACATTGATCTCCTATTCCCATTTGCGGGATATGAGTACGCCAGGTATATCTTCCTGTTGTATAAATCCGTTCTACAGTATGAACCTTTTTCCGATCCACCGAGTTAGCCCGGGTAAAGATCCGTAAGTAACCATTCTCTAATATGCATTGATTATCCGGGTTGTTATCCTGATGTCCGTATTTCCATCCATCCAGATTGTTGAAATTCCATTCTTTGTTTGGCGGATTTTTAGTACTGATGTCATTGGTCTGTTGCTGTGCAAAGCAAAGGCCGCAAATGCATATTAGTAACAGAGTTAAATAGTAGTTTCTCATAATAATTGAATTTAAGTGTATTCGTTTTCTATCAATTGCTTGCTGCAAAAGTAGTCGAATACCTTATTCTACTCATCAGATTTTAGTCATTTCAAATCATGAAACGTCCAAATCTGCACTGGAAATCTTAATCGCTCTGTTTCGGGAAGTATAATTTCTATATAAATGATAAACTAAAGTGCTGAATCTACTCTGATTGTTGTTGGGTGGAACCGTGTTGCGCTCTGAATTGAGAAGGAGTCATTCCTTTCATTTCTTTAAATAACGTACTGAAATATCGTTGATAAGTGAAACCTACCTGCTCTGATATTTCAGTAATGCTCATGTCAGACTGAATTAAAAGAATGATTGCTTTGTCGATTCTTCTACGATTGATATAATCATTTGCTCCCATGCCAGTTAGTTCCTTGATCTTATTATATAAGGATGTCCGGCTCATTGCCATTTGGACAGTCAGGAATTTCACATCCAAATCTGGTTGAGACAGATTCTGATCGATCATTTCATTCAATTTAATCATAAATTGTTCATCCGCATTGCTGAAAGTAGCCTCTTGCGGAGACAGAATGAATTGATTGCCCCTGTATCTGGATTTAATATATTCACGATTTCTCATCTGGTTCTGGATCACGCTAAGGAGCATTTCCATTTCAAATGGTTTGGGCAAATAGGCATCGGCTCCTAATTTGTATCCTAACATCTGGCTTTCAGAATCGGCTCTGGCGGTAAGTAGAATAACAGGGATATGGCTAATATTCAGATTCTCTTTAATTTCCTTGCATAGCTGATAGCCATTCATTTGTGGCATCATTACATCACTTACTATAATGTCCGGTTGCTGTTGCTTAATAACTTCTAGCGCTACCAATCCATTTTCTGCCTGATAGATCTTCTTGAACTTATCCTTAAGAGTATTTTTTAAGAATTCCCTTAAGTCCTGTTTATCTTCTACAATCAACAGTGAATATCCTTGTAGAGAGAAAGAACCGGATTCTATTTTCTCTTCTTCCTCCGGAGAACTTAAAAGTTCGTTGAGGTAGGAATGTTGAGGACATGATACTTCTTGTTCTTGTAGATTAGCCGGTATTTCATAAAAGAATGTGGCCCCTCTATCTTTATTATTGAAAGCGCCCATCCTGCCTCCATGTAAGTCAATCAACATTTTAGCATAAGATAAACCGATACCACTTCCTCCCTCATTATGTTTGCCTTGGTAGAAACGGGTAAAGAGCTTCTTTATATCTACATTATCCAATCCGATTCCCTGGTCTTGTACGTGTATTTGTATACTTTCATTTGTACGGATGGTTTTTATAACAATACGAGTCTGATTAGGACTATATTTCAAAGCATTCATAATCAGATTGGAAAGAACAACTTTGCATTTAGTGTCATCATACGCGATAGATTGTATACTGTCGTCAAAGTCGTATATAATTTCAATTTCTTTGGCTTTCGATGCAGTTTGAAATGTTTCTGCCACTTCCTGTATCCACTTGTGCAAAGGATGCGAAGAGATGTGTAGCACTTCCTGTCCTACCTCCATTTTGCGTGTATCAAGCACAATGTTGATAATATCTTTCATCTGATTCGCCTGTTTGAATGCTCCCTGTAGATATTCCGGTAGCTCGTCTTGCTTCACCTCTTTATTTAGAATTCGTTTCAGGGAAGCATAGATGAGTGTCAAAGGGGTACGTAGCTCATGGCTGATATTGATTAAGAAGCGTATTTTCTCTTCATATATCTTCTTCTCATGTTCCCGCATCTCACGTTTCAGCCGATTTTCTTTTTTTCTTATCAAACTAAAGAAGACCACTCCTGCCACTAGAAATGCAAAGAAAATGCATAGTATAATAAACCAGATAGATTTCCACCAAGGAGGTGAGACTATAATAGTTAAGATCTCTATCGGCTGGCTCCATTCACCGTTGGAGGTGTCGCAGGATACGCTGATGGTATATTCTCCTGATGCTAATGTACCCAATTCGAGTGTCTGGAGATAACTCTCGATCACCATTTTGTCTTTTCCTGTGATGACATACCGGAAAAGATGTTTTCGGAAGGAGTTCTTTTCGTCAGCAATCACTTTAATGTTGAACGATGAATGATTCCAGGGAATCGAAATACAGTTATTATTAACCTGTTTCAGAGTTGATTTACCATTCAGTTTTACTTCAAGTAGCTTGAGAATAGGAGACGAATTGCTTTCGAAAATAATATCCGTATTAATGCGTACCAGTCCCATAGTACCTCCCATATACAGATTGGGAGTACGAAGAGCAGGAATAGGGGTAAATATCAATTCGTTGGAAGGAACTCCATCGGATTCGTCCAGGATAACAAAACGTTTTTCGTTGATAATATACGCAAAGAACATGTTCTGTGCTCCTATCCAGACTTTTCCTTTTTTATCATAGGCAAGGCTGGATACACTGTTGAACAAGTTGGTATGTATTTTTTCTGTTTTTCCAGTCTGTTTATTATAGAAGAGCAGTCCGAAATTACTTCCTATCCAAAAGTTACCTTTATCATCCCGGCAGGCCGATGTGAAATCATCTCCCTCTTTCATATTGACTAATGAAGATAGTTCGTTAGTTTTGAAGTTTAGTTTAAACAGGTTATTGGTTCCCATTAGATACAGATGCGTATCGTCGGAATAAATTGCCTGCATAGCTATTTGGCGTTGAATGTCTATTTGGGGCGCGTAGAGAATAGATGTTTGCCGGGTATGCTTGTTGTAGATATAGACTTTTGCTCCTAATATGTAAATATTATCTTTTGTAGCATATAGATTTACCAAATCACCGGATGAAAATTCTCTTTTCGAAATAGAGTCATTGATAATGGGAAAAGGTTGCATCTGTGCGGTTCTCTTATTAAAGGTAAAGACCCCTTTATTAAAACATGATAATAAGAGCTCATTTTCAGAAAAATCTGTGATAGAGGTAACTTTCTCCCCGTATGTAGTAGGGTAATGATGAAATGTATTCGTTTTTTGGTCAAATGAGTTGATACCTCCTCCGTCTGTTCCAATCCAAAGCAATGTATCCTTATCTTCAAAGATGCTAACCACGGTACGTTCGCTAACTCCATTGGGATTGTTCAGTGGAACATCTTTATAGGTTTTGATGAACACTTTCTTAATGGCGAATAATCCTCCGTGTATACTGCCTATCCATATATTGTCCATCTGATCTTTATACAGCCGGTAGATAGAGTTATTCGGCAAGGATTGTTCATCATCGGAAATATGTTTAAGATGAGAGAACTTCATAGTCTGGAAGTCAAGTATGTTGATACCTCCTCCGTCAGTAGCTATCCAAAGTTGGTTGTCTTTTTCAAGGAAATCAAAAATGATATCGTTGTTGAGCCCGGAATTTTTGGTGGATAAACTGAAAAGCCTTTTCCCCTCTTTCGAGTAGCAGGCTATTCCTTTGCCATAGAATGATACCCAAAGCCGGTTTTGAGAGTCAACAAATATGGTGTTTATCTCGCGCTCTTTTACAAATGGACATCGATACATTTTCTTTTTTGTCAAGTCGTACATCCAAAGCCCGTCTTTTTTACTGCTGGTTATCAGCACATCGGGACTCCACTGAAAGATGCGATTGATACATTTTAACTTGTCTCCATCAATGTCGGGGAAGATCGTCGTAATACTTTTATCCATTAGATTGTATTGGTATAAAGTTTCTTCTCCTCCAAACAGGAAATTGTCACCTATTTGAAGATAAGACCAAGCGTTAAATGGCTTCCCGTTATATTTCAATGGCTGAAATTGATTTTCTGCTTTATTGTAGATGGCAATTCCTTTATTGGTAGAAACGTATAAATCGCCTAAACGATCCTCTGTAATAAAACGAATGAAATTGTCGGGCAATGAGTTTGGCTGCTCCCGGTCATGAAAATAACTTTTCAGTTCAGATTGGTCATAACTATTTAATCCCCATTTGGTACCTATCCATATTACTCCTAAATGATCTCTGTAAATGCACTGCACTCTTGATTGTGACAATCCCTGTTCCAAAGAAATTTGTCTGAAGTAGTAGTCTTGTTGTTCAGCCTTTGTAGAAAGAACAAAGAATAATATCCAGATTAGAAAAGAATACCTCTTTAGTACGTGTGCTTTTGACATAGTTATGTTCTTTTGATAGAGCAAATATAAAAGAAGTTATGAAACTGTACAATAGATTTCATCTTCTTTTGTCCACAAAGCTCATTAGATAGCTAGAAAGGATATTCAGAATGATCCTTTTGAACAGTAGCGGACTAATTATGGATGTTATTTGATCTCTATTTCCATGCTTTGCGCCTATATTTGCACAGTTAACACTAAATACGAAACGTATTAAACCTTAAAAAAAAGACTATTTACTATGGATACATCCTAAAACTGTAGAATGAAGAGGCGGAGTAATGTTGGGAACATTTTAAATGCCTTGACTTGTATCTAAAATTCCTAAAAATCTAATATCATTATATTCTAACTAAATGAAAAGTATATGGATAATCTAAGAAAAACGCTTGGCTGCTTGCTACTATTTCTTTTTGCAGCAGTTACATCTACTTATGCACAGGTTGCAAAGCAGTATTCGGGTACTGTTATGGATGCCGACAGCAATGAACCTATCATCGGTGTCAACGTAACTCTTAAAGATGCACAAACTGGTACCGTAACGGATCTTTCCGGAAAATTCTCGATTAGTGCTCCTGTTGGGTCTACACTATTGTTTTCTTATATCGGATACGTGACTAAAGAGGTTAAACTGGGAACGAATACCAGTTTGAAGATTACAATGCAGGAGGATCAGAACCAATTGAGTGAAGTAGTGGTCATCGGATATGGTGTAGTGAAAAAATCAGATATAACAGGTGCTGTGGCTTCTGTTTCTTCCAAACAATTTAAGGATCAGCCGGTAAAGCGGGTGGAAGATATTCTGCAAGGACGTACTGCAGGTGTGGCAGTGACGAGCGTAAATGGTTTACCGGGTGGTACAGTTAAAGTTCGTGTTCGTGGTACCACTTCTCTTAATACCAGCAATGACCCCCTGTATGTCATCGATGGTATTATGTCTGGTGGACTGGATGTAAATCCAGCTGACATTCAATCTATTGAAGTTCTGAAAGATGCTTCGGCAACAGCTATTTATGGCTCACGCGGCGCTAATGGTGTGGTGTTGGTAACTACTAAAAAAGGGGTGGAAGGTAAAGTACAGATTTATGCAGATGTGGCTATAGGCGTATCGAACATCCTTAAAAAATATGACTTACTGAATGCTTATGAATATGCGACTGCATTAAAGGAGTATAATGGTATCTCATTTGCAGATGATGAGATGGAAGCCTATAAGAATGGTTCCAAGGGTATTGACTGGCAGAATTTGATGTTGCAGACCGGTATTAGTCAGGACTATAAATTAGGTATTTCGGGTGGAACGGCTAAAAATAAGTATCTTATTTCAGCCAATGTACTGAATATGACAGCCATGACCATCACGACCAAGTATCAACGTGCACAGTTACGGATAAATTTGGATAATGAACTCACCAAGTGGTTGACACTTTCTACCAAAATTAATGCTTCACGTACTCACAGTCATAATGGGGGTATTGACATTATGAACTTCCTGAACTATTCTCCTACAATGGAAATGAAAGATCCGGTAACGGGCGTTTATAATATGGACCCTTATAATTCAGTAAACGGAAACCCTTATGGTGCACGTGTCGCAAATTATGGTGACTCATACGTGTATGCTTTGAATACTAATATGGATTTGACTTTCAAAATAATGAAAGGGTTGACATTGTCTGTACAGGGTGCTGCTAATTACTCTCATGTTCCGAGTTACTCTTTCACCTCGTCGTTAGCAAAACCCGGACAAATTAGTGGTATGGAAAATGCGAGCAGGATGAATCTATTCTGGCAGAATACCAATAATGTGACTTATAACACAAGTTTCGGCGATCATCATCTGACTGCAACAGCTGTATTTGAAGCAAGTGGTGCCGAAGGCAGAAATCTAAAATTGACCGGAAGTGATTTAGCCAATGAGTTTGTTGGTTATTGGAATGCAAAAAATGCAAAGACACGCGATGGAGAGAATGGCTATTCCGCAGAAGCTATTGTATCCGGGCTTGGCCGAATTATGTACAATTACAAAGGGAAGTATATGCTGACAGGTACTTTCCGTGCCGATGGTTCATCTAAGTTTCAGAAGAAGAATAAATGGGGATATTTTCCGTCAGCAGCTGTTGCTTGGGATGTTGCTAAAGAAAACTTTATGAGCAAACAAAACATTGTCCAGCAATTGAAACTAAGAGCCAGTTTTGGTGTTGTTGGTAATCAAAGTATCGGTGCTTACACAACATTGGGTATGTTGGCTCCTACAAATTATGACGGTTATGGTAGCGATGCAATCCATACCGGTTATTGGACTGGAAATCTCGCTACACCGGATGTAACTTGGGAAAGCACCTATCAGTATAACATAGGTTTGGACGCCAGTGTTTTAGACGGTCGCTTGAGTTTTACAGCCGAATGGTTCCGGAAAGATACTAAGGACTTGTTGCTTCGCAAACCTGCTCCTCAGTATAACGGAGGTGGCTCTTTCTGGGTCAACCAAGGTGAGGTTAGAAACTCTGGTGTTGAATTCACCATCACAGCTACTCCTTTGACTGACAAAGATATATTTGGTTGGGAAACATCGCTGAATGCATCTTATTTAAAGAATAAGATAATCGATCTGGCAGGTAGTGATTTTATCGTTGGGGAGAATTATACAAGTATTGGCGGTGGTCCCATTCAAATTAAAAAAGTAGGGTATCCGATTGGTTCTTTCTATCTTTATGAATGGGCAAACTTTAATGACCAGGGTGCCAACTTGTATAAACATCAATCTAATGGAAGTTTGACAACCAATCCGGGTGCTGACGATCTGGTTACTAAAGGGCAGGCCGAGCCTAATTGGACTTTCGGATGGAATAATACATTCACTTGGAAAAACTGGACGCTCAATCTCTTTATCAATGCTGCATTAGGACAAGATAGACTGAACGTAAGCCGCTATGCGATGGGATCTATGACAGGTGTATATCGTTTCATCTCTTTATCTGATGCTTATTACAAAAGTTGGGATAAAGTAGCCAATAAAGCAGATGCTGTGTATGCAAGTCATAAAAATTCAGATAATAGAAACTATCCTGATTCCGATTTCTGGCTTGAAGATGCATCATTTGTGAAACTGAAAAATATAAGCCTTACGTATAATATTCCTAAGAAGATAACGAAAGTAGCCGATATTCAACTGTCGGTCAGTGCTCAAAACCTGTTTACATTAACGAAATACACAGGTATGGACCCAGAAGTGTACAGTGAATCCGATTATGGCTTTAATGGTGTGGATATGGGATCTTATCCTGTTCCAAGAACATTCACTTTTGGTATGAAACTTAACTTTTAATCTTTTAACTATACATGGATATGAAAACAATATATAGAATATTCAAATCTGTCGGACTAGCATTGATAGCACTTTGGATGGTGTCTTGCCAGGATTTACTGACAGAAGATCCTAAAGGGCAGTTGGCGGTGACTAATTTCTTCAATTCAAAAGGTGATCTGGACTTGGCTCTGAATGGAATGTATTCCAAAGTTGCGAGTGATATGTATGCAAATATCTGGGCAGGTTTCGAATCAGTGATGGGTGATGATATTTCTACACACCCTGCAGCTAATAAACAGGGGTTGCGTGAGGTAGATACTTATAATGTTTCGGACAATAACACTTGGGTGACTGAATTGTGGGGAGCTCGTTGGAGATTAGTAAAAGCTGCTAATTTCATTATAGATAATGCCGGACGAACTCCGGAGGTGAGCCAGGAAGAGAAAGATGCAGCCATTGGACAAGCTTATTATTGGCGCGCCTATTCTTACTTTTATTTTGTAATGGCTTGGGGAGAGGTACCTATGGTTGTGAAAGATGAAATCAATTACAACATGCCATTGGCAACCGTTTCTGAAATTTACGAACTGATTGTTTCTGACCTGAAAAAGGCAGAGACAATGGTGCCTGCTAATTATACTAAAGAACCCTACGCAAGAAACGGGGTAAACATTGCTGTTAGTCAAGGAGCTGTAAAAGCAACATTGGCTTATGTGTATATGGCAATGGCAGGATGGCCGTTGAACAAGGGAACAGAATATTATCAACTGGCCGCTGCAAAGGCAAAAGAAGTAATCGATGCTTCGAAGAAAGGTACTTATTACTACAAGTTATTACCTGATTATAAGCAAGTATATTCGATGGAGTATAATAAGAATAATCCAGAAGTGTTACTTGGTGTTTACTATAATTTGGGAATAGATGCACTTACTAATGCTCCTTTAGCCGATTTCCTGGCAGACTATGCTTATGGTGGCGGTGGATGGGGAGATACGAACGGAGAAATTAAATTCTGGTATGATTTCCCGAAAGGCTCACGCAAAGATGCATCTTATTTTCCGAAAATTATATTGAAGAATGAAACGCAATTACGTGATTGGTGGGAAGACCCCAATCCGGAAGCGCCGCGTGTGGTTGTTGCTCCCTGTTTCATGAAGAAAGTAGAAACGACCACTGGAGAAGAATTCGACTATACGAATCCGAAGATTTCGATGAATCAGAATGGAGAAAAGACGCATCAGATTATTCGCTTGGCAGAAGTATATTGCTGGTATGCCGAAGCCGTAGGTCGTTCAAAAACAGGCAGTATCACGGAAGCTGTCAACTTATTGAATGAGGTACGTAATCGTGCCAATGGATCTGTTGTTGCAGACCGGGATATCTATAAGACAACCATGTCGTATGATGATCTGGCAGAAGCTGCCTATAATGAACATGGCTGGGAAATAGCCGGATACTATTGGGGAAATATTGCCACCAGAGCAAGGGATATGTTTCGCATGAATCGCATTAAAGATCATTTTGAATACAGAAAATTAAATCCGGAGATTGAAGTGGCCCCCGGAGTCTTCAGGAAAGAAGCTGTTTCCGTATCTGGTACGTGGAATGACAGTAAAATGTATCTTCCCCGTCCTTTTGTAGATTCGTCTATTAATCCGAATTTGAAGAACTGAATGAAACAATAAAAACAATCATTATGAAACTAAGATATTTATATTTAGCAATAGGTGTATTATGTAATGCTTCTTTAGTATCATGCGGCGATAGCTTCAAAGAGAAAACAGAGATTGTTGCATGCGGAATCTCCACAAATGCTTTGACATTCGGAGTCTCCTCTACTGAAGTTCAGACTGTAGATATTACGTCAGAAGCAGCTTGGGAAGTAGCAGTGGATCAGGCAGGTGGTAATTGGCTTACTGTTTCTCCTTTGGAAGGAACTGGCAATGGTACGCTAACAATTTCTGCTGATAAGAATAGCGGTCCAAAACGCAGTGCAACCTTGACCATAGCGGCGAAAGGTGCTGAACTTCGAACCATCACAGTTATTCAGGATGGCTATAAAGGAACCATTTATAATTACGGTGACTTTACTGGATTGCAAAAGACGGGGCTTGTGGCAGGGATCAATCCGATCACTATCGTAGATAATGACGAATGTGAAGATGGAAAAGCGTTAAGGATCTATACCCGGGCAGGTGAAGAGTATGAAGGTACTAATGGGGACCGTTTCAAGGTGCAGACAACAACGCAATTCGGATCAGGTCGTTATGAATGGAGGATATATGTCCCTAAATTCGGAATGAATGACCGGGCTAGTATTGGAGCATTTTTATATTTTGATGATGGGCATGAATTGGATTTTGAAATTTGTTCCGGTACAGCTGCAGACCGTGCAGCACATAGTGCCGGACCAGATGATATGCTGTGCCTTGTGACTAGTCAGGCTAATCCTTTTTTCTCTGAATTCACGCCTATTAAGGGGGATGCTTGGCATACGTTTGTATTGGATTTGAAGTTAGAAAATAAGAAATATCTGGCGGAGTGGTCGGTTGATGGTAAAGTTTTAAAGAGGGCACAATTAGATTATGGTGAAGAGGCTTATTTCCGTGCTATATCTAGTGTCGAGAATCTTTATGGTATGGGCGATCATGCGGCAACTCAAGAAAATTATGCCTTATTTGATTATCTTGAATATGTTCCTTATGATTATTCAATGAAGCCGATTATCGAAGGTCAGCTTCCTCCCGAACCAGAGGGAACAACAGTGAAGTGGGACTTTGAGGAAGCTGGTTTTGTTCCTGTTGGATGGACTAACAATGGAGGAACGATTGCGGATGGAAGTTTGAATCTATCTAACGGGAATAACTTCGTTTATGGTCCGGAGATAGGAGCTGGAAAATATACATGGGAAATAGATGTTCCTTTGGTAGGGGTAGGTGAAAAATGGTTGGCAGGTGGTAATATCGCTGCAACTAATGCTGAAGAAAGGTCATTCTCTATGTTTGTTTTCTCGGGTACTGAAAATGATCGTGCGGCTTGTACGGTTCCTCCTGTTCCTGGTCAGATGCTGGTACGTTGTTATACGGAAGCTATGGGAGTTTACGGTGTACCTATTGATCCGGGTAAACACACTTTGACTATTGACCTTAGACTTAATGCAGATGGTGCATATTGGGCGGCATGGATTATAGATGGTGAAGTGGCGAAAACATTTACTACTTGGTATACTCCGGCACAGTTTAAATTTGGATTCTCAATGATGACCTTTGCTGATGGAGGTGGCTGGCAAGGAGATAAGCCTACTGCAAAGACATATACAGTCAAATATGACTATATAGAATATAAGAAGTATAATTATGATGAAGAATAACAGTTTACTTTACATTCAATGAGGTATTTAAGTATAATTGGAACAGCTATATGCTGTGTAATGTTGGTAATGACGAGTGTTTCCTGCAAGCAGGAAACATTCTCTTCCACCACCCAGGAGAAGAAAGTAGCTCCTTGGTATGTCTATATAGATGGAAGCTCTTTTAAGGATATAGAGCCAGTGAAAGAGATTATTAGTTCCATTAGCGTTTTCGGGAATCCTCCGAAATCATTTATCGATGAATGTCATCAGAATCATATCGAAGTATATCAGGCTGTAGGTGGGAATGAAGAAACGATTGATACGCCACAGAAAAGAAAGGCGCTTGTTGAGAAGTATGTAAGTGATTGCAATGCAAACGGATATGATGGAATAGATCTTGATCTCGAACATTTGAACCCTGATATTCAGGATGCATATACCGAATTCCTGAAACTGGCTTCAAAAGAACTCCATGCTGTTGGAAAGAAATTAAGCCATTGCGTTAGTTTTTATCCGGCTTTGTATCAGGATAACGAAACTAAGATGTTTCACGATCCGGCAGTTTTGAATACTACTTGCGACTTAGTTAGAGTGATGTGTTACGATATGTATTTTGCACCTGGGATAGATAAGCCCGAGCTCAAACATAGGGATGATTGTATGGGCATTGGACCTACGTCTAATTATCTATGGACTAGAGAGGCGATGCTTTTCTGGATGAAACATATTCCAAATGATAAATTAGTGATGGCGTTGCCTGCTTATGCAAATGATTATGCTGTAACTGGCGGCATCAAAGGAAGGCAGATTTACCAATCTGTGCCTGACAGTATAAATGGAATTTTGCCTTCTCCTACCTGGTTATGTTATGAAAAGGTAAACATGTATCTGTATGATGGTACTGATGGTAATCGGCATCTGTTTTATGCAAGTGATGCCAGAAGTACGGAAGCGCTACTTGAACTAGCTGATGAACTGGGAATCTCTCAAATCGGTTTTTGGCACTTTAATAGCGTAGATCCGCAAATGTGGGATACTGCCGCAAAGTGGCAAAAGAAATAATAAGATAATAAATCGACCTTGTAAATAATATAGCTTTATTCTCATCCCCCCATTTAGAGAAAAGTTATTCTTAACAATAAGAGGCTGCAAAGGTATGAATCCGTATCTTTGTGGCTTTTTATTTTTTTCTTACCTTTGGGGGAACTTAACATAACCCCCAAAAATGAAGAACATGAAAAAGATCTTTTTACTCATTTTCGTCATCCTATTTATTTTTCCGGTACAGGCTCAACATACATTGAGACTGATGACTTATAATATTAAAAATGCGAACGGCATGGATGATATTTGTAGTTTTCAACGGGTAGCCAATGTGATAAATAATGCTTCTCCTGATGTTGTGGCTATACAAGAGGTAGACAGTATGACCCGTCGGAGCGGACAGAAATATGTGCTGGGTGAGATAGCTGAACGTACACAGATGCATGCTTGTTTTGCACCTGCTATAGAGTTTGAAGGAGGTAAATATGGAATCGGACTGTTGACAAAGCAAGTTCCGCTACGTTTATAAGCTATCCCTTTACCTGGTAGAGAAGAGGCCCGCACCTTGATTCTGGCAGAATTTGAGGATTATATTTATTGTTGTACCCATCTGTCATTAACGGAGGAGGATCGCATGAAATCCTTGGAAATAGTGAAGTCATCTACTGCTTCCTATAAAAAGCCTCTTTTTCTGGCTGGGGACATGAATGCTGAACCGGAATCCGACTTTATAAAGGAGTTACAGAAAGACTTCCAGATACTCTCTAACCCTAAACAATCTACTTATCCGGCTTCTGAACCCCAAAAGACTATAGATTATATTACTACATTGAAGTCAAATATTAATGGCTTCGCTCTTATATCTGCCCAAGTCTTGAATGAACCTATGGCTTCCGATCACCGTCCTATACTAGTCGAAATCCGTACTGCTGAAAAAGCAGACAAAATATTCCGCACGAAACCTTATTTACAGAATCCGGTAGGTAATGGCATTACTGTGATGTGGGAAACTACCGTTCCCGCATATTGTTGGGTGGAATATGGAACGGACACTACTCAACTAAAACGTGCACGTACGATTGTAGACGGGCAAGTGGTTTGTAACAACTACTTGCACAAAGTTCGTATAGACGGTTTGCAACCCGGTCAGAAATATTATTACCGTGTATGCTCACAAGAAATGCTACTTTATCAGGCTTATAAAAAAGTATTCGGAAATACTGCCCAGTCAGATTTCTCTGAATTTACTCTTCCGGCAACCGATACAGATTCTTTCACTGCTGTTGTTTTCAACGATTTGCATCAGAATACACAAACCTTCCGGGCTTTATGTAAACAAATCAAGAATCTCAATTATGACTTTGTTGTCTTCAATGGGGATTGTGTGGATGATCCTGTAGACCACAACCAGGCAACCGCTTTTATCAGTGAGCTAACCGAAGGTGTCCGTGGCGACCGCATACCGACTTTCTTTATGCGCGGTAATCACGAAATACGAAATGCTTACTCTATTGGTTTACGTGACCACTACGACTATGTAGAGGATAAGACTTACGGCTCTTTCAACTGGGGAGATACCCGTATCGTTATGCTCGACTGTGGAGAAGACAAGTTAGATTCTCACTGGGTATATTATGGTTTGAATGATTTTACCCAACTGCGTAATGAACAAGTGGATTTCCTGAAAAAGGAGCTGTCTGCCAAAGAATTCAAGAAAGCAAAGAAACGTGTCCTTATTCATCATATTCCGCTTTACGGTAATTATGAAAAGAATCTCTGTGCAGATCTGTGGATTAAATTATTGGAAAAAGCACCTTTTAATGTCAGTCTGAATGCACATACACATAAATACGCTTACCATCCGCAAGGAGAACTGGGTAATAATTATCCGGTTATTATTGGTGGAGGATATAAGATGGACAGTGCTACGGTGATGATCTTGGAAAAGAAGAACGATGAATTGAGGATTAAGGTGCTGAATGTAAGAGGAGAGGTTTTACTGGATATTACAGTTTAGAGAAAACTGTATAAAGAAATGAAGGCCACTGGAATCATTTATAATCCTGTGGCCTTTATTCTTATAATCAGAAATATAGCTTGCACCGACTTTGATAATGTTCTTATTTTTTATATATGAATAAAATTATGAACTTCTTCGGGATTTAGAACTTTTGGAAACCACTCGCTTTTTCATAAGCTTTTTTCCCTTCCGTATCTTTATTGCTTGTATATCCGGGACCGCCACCGGCAACATATCCATTACTTTCACCATTGGTACTTGGACTTACCCAAAAAGCATACAAATCACCATTTTTGAGTTTGAATCTGAATCTGACTTCTTGTCCTGCCAGAGAGGATAAGTCACTGGCTCCATTCCATTCTACCTGTTGAATAGTAGAATCAATAGTAACTGCTTTACATTTGTCAGCCGAGAAGCCATCAATAACTTTATTATTTTTGTCCAGGATCTCCACCTTGAGTTCTCCTGCCGGACAGTTGACATTGACAAACATATATTTTCCGCTGAATTTGACAGGGTGGGTTGTCAAGCTACCTTCTCCTGTTGTCGACATAGAAGCAAATCCGTCTCTGCGAAGAGTAGCCATACCAGTAGCACCGTTTGAATGCATATAGCTGGAGCTATCTCCACCTTTAAAACCGATGTAGTAGAATCTTAACTGGTCTCCTACAACAGTACAGATACCACCTACGGATTGTACATATCCACGATCCCAGCTACCTGGCACACGGGTAGCAGGAATAAATGCATCCCTGTAAGGTCTGTCCCAATGAAAACCATCACGGCTGAAAGAAACTTTCAACTCTGTAATTTTTGGTCTGTTGGCTGCTTTGGCAATTTCATTTTCATCCAATAGAATTTGGTGGAGTCCCAACATGATGCTTTCGTAACCTACAGCATTCAGATTATAAAGTTCCGGTGGCAGATTGAATTCTGGATCCGGGGTATCTTTATTATCTGCATTACACCAGAATACTACATCCGCTTTTGACCAAACGGCTCCGGCCAGAAAGTCAGAGTGTTCCCGGTAATATCTGGCTCTTCCATGTGGAGAATTACCCAGTACACCCAGAGTACGTATGCTGAATACCCATTTCTTACGGAAAGGATTGTAGAACATAGTGCTTCTGTCACCGCAAGGACCTGTTTTGGTAAACCAGCTCCACTGCTTTCCATTCGAAGAAATCATACAATAGCCGGCATTGTCTGTTGCGTCAGCGTTCGGCGAGCGTAAAAACATTTTGTATCTCTCGTTGTCGGATGCCTCGTAATCCAGTACGACGGCGCATGAGTTTGCAGGAAATCTGGATAATGTCAGAAGTTCGTTCGAACCATTATTCAAATCCGGGCGTACCCAATTTACACCATCATTACTGGTCGCATAGGCCATTTTATTAAGCCATCCGGCCTCATACCACATTTTGAATATTTGTTCTCTGGGTTCCCACCACACACCACCGTCTTTGGCAGAAGCACCGGGAATGTTCGATGTCTCCAAAGCTGTTTCAGGTTTTAATATAGGGTTTTGTGCATACTTTTTAGGCTTATAGAATTTACGTTCCAGGTCTGTGTTAGCAATCAGAAAATTGTCAAAGAACAATTGACGGCCTACATCAATGGGAACCACTTCTGGCGGAGTCTGCAAATAAGGGACATTCATCGGTTCATACGAACTGATATTGATGTTTTTGGGCGGCCATACGGAAGGTAGGATAATACCGTTGTATAAAGTTCTCCAGTCGTCCGATGGATCATCGGGGTCTGGGGCAGGATCTGTTCCGGGATTTCCCGGAGGTTCGGATATTCCATCGTCTGATCCGCCACAACTATAAGATACTAAACATAACAAGAACATGCTAATGCATGCGTGCAGTTTTATTGATCTGCAAAGTGAGTACATATATTTCATAATCGTTCAGTTTATGTTTCTATTTATTCTTTGATTCGGTCATTAATTCGTCTGTCATATCTGTAGTTTTAGGGTTCAGCACTTTCAACTGCAGGAATATGGACAGACATACAGAGAAGATCATTATCAAAAAGACAAGATCTTTATAATTAGCTTCGAATGCTTTACCCAATTCATTGGTAATGATGGCTCCGGCAGCAATTCCGACAAAATTCATGAGACCGTAACCAGTGGCGCGGTAGCGTGAAGGGATAAACTGGCAAAGAATTGGCATATTATTGGTATCATACATTCCGAAGCCAAGTCCAAAGAGTATAGCTCCTGCTACAATAAACACAATGTTATTTCCATAAACCATTAGCAAAAGAGCAGGAACGATCAGGGATAGTCCTGTGGCACTGGTGTAAACCCTTCCTTTGATATTCTTTTGCACCCACTTGTCGGAGATAAAGCCACCAAGAAATACACCGACAAATGAAGAAAGGGCAAGGGTGGTGGTAGAAAGTGGCCCTGCGAATTCCATATCCATATTTAATGTGTCGGAAACCATGGTCGGAAGCCAGTTTTTGGTAGTCCATCCGGGAAGATTAAGTGCGGCAAAATAATATAGCATTACCCAGAAGGCGATATTGCTGAACAATACAGCCAGTCCCTTGAAGGTCATGGAAAGATTTTCCTTAATGCTTTTCTTTTGTTCGGTTTGTACTGTATATGTTTTTTTCTCATGCAGCAATGCGATGAGTACCAGGCTATAAATAATACCTATCATACCAAAAGAATGAAAGGTAAATTGCCAAGAAGTATGTGCGGCTACTGTTGCTCCGAAGCCACCGATAGCTTGTCCCAGATAAATCCCCGAGGTCAGTACACCAATGGCGATTGACCTTGTTTTCCCTTGGTGATAATCGGCTGTGAGAGACAGAGCGGCAGGAATATAAAATGCTTCGCTGACACCCATTAAAGCTCTTAATATATACAAGTGGCTGATGTCATCAACGTATCCCATCATAAGAGTGACAGTAGACCACACGAACAAGCTGATGACAATTAGCCATTTACGGTTCAAACGGTCTGCAATCATTCCCGATATAGGGCTCATAATGGCATATATCCAAAGGAATATAGCCATCAACCGCCCGAAATTGGTGATAGACTCCAGCTCTTTGATGTCCACCATGATAAATGGACGCATCGTAGCCAGCATCTGTCTATCTAAATAGTTGAGTAGAGACACTACGACGAGCATCCCTACTACCATCCATGGATAATATTTCTTATCTTTCAGCATATTTACATTTTGATTTTAATGACTATTTTCTTCACAGTCACCCCATTTTCGTCTTTTATGCTGGGACGATGTGGATCCTTAGGGAAGAAAACATAGAAAAGATCGGGTGTTGCCACTTCATATATAGCCGATGCATCGGGTTTGAAGAAGACAATATCCTTTTCTTCGTCATATTCACAAATAGGGACCACTTTGTCCAGTGTTGTTACCCCCATCTTCTCTTTTCCGCTAATCAGATATTGGAAGTCGATATATTTGCGATGTGCTTCAAAGTTGCATTCTGTTGCTTCTTTAGGGGTATATTCGCTGACAATAGCATATACTTCACGTCCTATGATTTCGTGTTCACCGGGAGACAGCCTGCCTAGATCTGTATTCTTCAGATACTCGAATGTGGCTTTCCATCTTTCCGGGTATTGGGCCTGGTGCTTTTTCAGAGCATCCATATCGAGTATCGGACTGGCAGCTACTGTCCAACCGTATCTCCAATCTATTTCTGTGGGGTCGGCTGCGGATGTGGCAATGCTATTATTCTTTTTAATGTTTTCACAGGAACAAGTCATGGTAATAATCATTAGTAGAGTGATTAATTGGTTGTTTGTTCTCATAATACTTGAATGATTTGTTGTTTCAATTCTGTTACATTCTTTCTGATTGTTTCCAGATCGGCATTATTCACTTTTTGCAAAGGTTCGCAGATATAGTCGGTTATCAAGCCTTCTGTAAACAATGCTGCTTTCAGACCTTTGAGAAAGGATACACTTGACTTATCTACGGAATAAACTCCGGTGGAAACCTTCATTACCAGTTTCTGTAGTTTAAGTATTCTTTCTGTATCTTTCGCTTTGCAGGCTTTGAATAAGTTGACGTATAGTTCTGGAAACAGATTAGAACCGGAGTTCACGCCACCATTGCCACCCATTGCCATGGTAGAAGCCAGCATTTCATCCGGCCCTACGAGAATGGTGAAATTGGGATATTCTGCTTTTATTTCTGCGAGTAGTGTGTTGAAGTAAGTACCATTACCGGAACTGTCTTTCATGCCGATGATGTTCGGATGCTTAGCCAATGTCTTGACTGCTTCAACGGAAATCATTAATTTAGTTTGTGCCGGGATGTTATATAAGAACAAAGGCAGAGGTACATTATCGGCAATAGTGGTATAATAGTCGATAATTTCTTTCTGTGTCAACCCTAGATAGAACGGAAGTGCGGATACTAAATAAGTAACCCCACATTCTTTTGCGTAACGAGCCATATTCAGGCTTTCTTCGATACAGCAGTCGGCAATACTGACAAATACTGGAACACGTCCCTTTACGTATTCTATCGAATATTTAATTAAATCTTTTCTCATCCGGGGAGAAATACTTGTTCCTTCGCCTGTAGTACCCATGAGAAACACACCGCTGACTCCGCCATTAATCAGATGATCCAGCAATTTTTCCAAGCCTTTGAAATCTATGTTTTCTCTGTCGATAAGGGGGGTAACCATTGGGGTTATCACACCTTCAAATAAATCTTTATTCATCATTCTTTATATTATTACTGATTATTATCTTAACATCTTTCTAATAAGTTGGGGAAATCTTGTGCCTTTTTGTAAGCCCTCATCCCTTCTTTGTCTATACCACCGCTGAACCCCGGTCCTCCTGCTGCATTATATCCGTTGCTGGCACCTTCCGTATCGGGACTTACCCAGAATGAATACAAATCTCCATTGGTGAGATAGAATTTGAATCGGACCGATTGGCTTTTTAAGGTAGACAGGTCTTTTTTATTTTTCCACCTAATTTGCGCAATCGTACTGTCTACTGTCAACGGTTTACAGTCATTGGCAGAGAATCCCTGAATGACTTTATTGTCTGCATCCAATACCTCGACCTTTAGTTCTCCATTTGGACAGTTTACGTTTACAAACAGGTATTCCCCAGTAAATGTAACAGGACGTGTCACTAGTGTTCCTTTCTCCTTTTGGGCGGAGTAAGATACAAAACCATCTCTGCGCAACACTGCTACACCGGTGCTTCCATTGGCATGCATCCCATTTTTCTCATAGACAGTGCTTTTCTTTTTCTTGTTCCCTTCGAAGCCTATGTAGTAAAACCAAAGCTGATCTCCTACGATGGTGCATAGTCCACCCACAGATTGTACATATCCTCTGTCCCATGAGCCTGCTTTCCGTTCGGCCGGGATAAAAGTATGCCGGTCGGTACGGTCCCAATAGAAACCATCGCGACTGTAAGCCACTTTCAGTTCGGTTATTTTAGGAACTCCGGCTTCTCTACATCTCTCATTAGATGGTCCCAGGTGTATCTGGGGTAATGATAGCATGATACTTTCGTAAGGAACTGCTGATAGATTGTATAATTGTGCCTTATCGCCAATATATGGATCTGGGTCATCCAGGTAATCGGCTCCTAGCCAGAAGATAAGGTCTTCTTTTGTCCATTTTGCCCCCTCCAGAAAGTTTGGATGCTCGTGGTAATAACGGAATCGTCCGATAGGAACCCGGTTTATGTTCTCCGGATTCCGAAGACTGTATACCCATTTTTGGCGGAAAGGATTGTAGAACATCGTACTTCGGTCTCCACATGGCCCGGTTTTGACTGGCTTTCCCCAATGAATCCCATCTGGAGAAACCATACTAAACCCATAGTTGAAACGTTCCGTAGAGCCGGGTATGGAATTCGGAGAACGTAGGAACATTTTAAAACGTTCTTCCGGATTCTTAGTAAAATGATCCAGCCAAACCGTGGAAGAGTCTGCTACAATTTCTGGTACAATCTGGTTGGTTCCCGCTACTACATCCAGATTTGGACGTTCCCAATGTATTCCGTCTTTACTTGTAGCGTAAGCCATTCTATGTAACCAACCGGCTTCATACCACATTTTAAAAATATTATCTTTGGGATCCCACCATACTCCACCATCTTTGGCACTGGCTCCGGGAATACCATATGTCCCTTGTTCCAGTTCTGTTTCGGGTTTCAATACGGGATTAAAACTCATTTTGCGCGGTGTGTATGATCTGCGTTCCATATCTGTTTGTTCAATCAGGAAATTGTCGACAAAGAGCTGTCTTCCCAGATCGATAGGAACGATTTCCGGGCGGTTGGTCAGATAAGGTAAAGGCATGGGATCATAATTCATGCTAATATTTCTTGGTGGCCAAACGTCGGGTAGTGTAATGCCATTGTATAGTGCACTGCTTGGAGAAGCACCCCCTCTTAGGAAAGAGGGGAATGCTATATTAGGTATAAATGCTGTGGACAATGCTAAACCTGCATTTCTTATAAAATCACGTCGTTTCATTTATATGCTATTTTATGATAGATTAGTTAATTGGAAGGGCTGTCCCAATACGGATTCTGTTTTAGATTCGGATTGATAACAAGGGCAGAGCTTGGCAATGGTGCTAAGTAATCACGGTCTTCATTCCAGGTTTTTACTTTATCTGTATTGACAACTTTGTTACCGGAATCTCCATTGCTGAGGAAGATGCCTACATTTAGTCCGATTGAGTTTTTTTCTGTAAGATTACTGGGACGTTCACCTATATAAATATAGAAGTTAGCGTTTCTGGCTGTGTATGCAGGCTTGTCCAAATCATACTTGGTTGAAGGCGCAGTAACTGTTGAAAAATAAACTCCTTTGAATTGCTCGGTAAACAAATGGCCGGCTTTCCAACGAATGATATCATCATAACGTAAGTTTTCCATAACCATTTCAACTCTACGCTCTCTCCGTATTTCGAGGATAACTCCCTTATTGCTACCGTTTACCAACGGATATTGTGCGGACAGTACCGGATCTGGATTAGCATTTGCTGCTGCCATGTCCATGTTCGGCATTCCAACACGGTCACGTATTAATTTTATACTTTGTTCCAAGTCTGTTTGGAGTAGTGTGCCCAGTTCTGCCTTTGCTTCAGCATAGTTCAGTAGGACCTCGGCATAGCGATACAGGATGATATCATTTTCATTACTGGTCTGCTTATCATAATCGCCGGATTGTATGTACTTAATTGGCATATATCCGGTGGTAGAGATTATCATAGCCTCATATAATCTATTCACATCATGTGTCTTGCCGATACGTGCATAGCCGGGACACCTGACTGTTTGGAACATACGTGGATCTCTGTTTTCGAACTCCTCACCAAAAATCATCGTTGCATAACCCGGTTGGTCGGTGAAACGGGTACCATCATTCATTAGATAAGAATCCATAAATGCTTTACTTAGTCCAATTTGGTTACCACTGGCATTGATGATCGAATAATTAGTGTTATGTTTTACCCCTAGTGAAATACTGTAGGCATAAGCAGTGATTACTTCTACATCACTGGCGTTATTGGTTGCAGGTTGTGCAAATAAATCCCGGTAAGCAACATCCGTTCCCTCCCCTTTGTCAATAGTGTATTTACCTGAAGTCATTAATGCTTCAGAAGCTGATACGCATTCTTTTAGGAATTTCTCCGATCCTTCTATGTTATGGTATTTTCTGAATGTACCTTCGAATAAGCAAAAACGGCTCTTTAAGGCCAATGCTGTCCATTTGGTTATTTCATTCAAGCTTTTGGCTTCCACCCCGTTCTTGATCGCCTTATCCAAGTCTTCCAGGATTTTATCTGCAATCATTTCACGGGAATCACGTGGCTTGTACAGTTCCGGACTGTTATCTTCGAGCACAGTATCATACCAGGGGACTCCACCAAACGTTTTCAGTTTGTCGTAGTAGAATTGCGCTCTCAAATAGTATGCCATTGCGTTATACTTCTCACGTACAGTCTCGTCCGGACAGTTCACCGAATATTTCAAGAAGATATTAATCTTTCGCAGATTATCCCAATCCCAGCTTCCGGCTGATTGTGTGGAACTCCGTTTACCGATCATATAGTCAGGGAGTGTAGGCCATATTACGTCGTCAGTCTTTTCCATCATTCTTCCGGCGGCTACACTGGCTCCATTATCCACATTGGATGCTCCTGACAACATGGGCAGAAGTCCATTGATGTATAATTTTAGCTCTGTTTCATTTTTTAGAGAGTTTTCCGGAGTCATTTGATCTTGCGGTAACTGGTTTAAATCACAGGCGCAAAATGAAAGCGATAGTGAACTTATCAAAAAGGCTTTCTTTAGTATCGTTGTTGTTTTCATACTTATAGATGTTTAGCGTTGAAAAAATTAGAACGTCAGATTTACACCGACAGATACCGTTTTAGAGAACGGATAGATACGTGCGTCGTTGGCAGACATGGCTTGTTCGGGATCTATATAGTCTGTCTTGAACGGTGACCAATAACATAGATTTTCACCAGCAAAATAGATTCTTAGTCGTTCGATTCCAGCTTTTGTTGTAAGTTTGGTTGGTAATGTATAACCTATCGAGAGATTTTTCAGACGTAAGTATGCCAGGTTCTGTAAATATCTGTCATTAACAACTTGCATTTGTCCGTTATCATTGTATGCAGCACTACCACGTTCGAGACGAGGAAAGTATGCACCTTTATTCTCTTCCGACCATGCTTGTTCGGCCATGCCTTTCGGAAGAAAAGCACTGTTGACACGTCCCCATGAGCCCCAGAATTTTTCCATTTCTTTGTTCGGATACAAGTCTCTTTGGCCAATACCCTGGAATGAGATGGAGAAATCGAATCCATACCAATTTATGTTTGCTCCGAAACCATAGTTGTAGCGCGGTGTTTCGTTACCGATAACTTCGAGGTCACCATGATCCTCAAGTGTGTTTGCTCCATTGTTAATAATGTTATTCCCGTCCTTATCGAGGTATTTTACATCTCCACCACGGGCAACAGACCATTTACCCTGACTTTTCAAAATGTCTCTGTTTACTGCCGACTGGTCTATCTTGCTAGTCCATTCCGTAGCTTCTTCATCTGATTGGAATAATCCGCCAGTTCTGTAACCCCAGATTTCACCGATTTTCTTTCCTACATAATAATCTGTCAGAATGTTCGTGTCATTTCCTTGGTATTTAGTGATTTCGGAGGTTGCGTCACCTATAGAACCGAAAATTTCATAATTCAGTGATCTCCCGGCCAGTTTGAAATTATCACGCCAGGTTACAGTGATTTCATATCCTTTTGTTTTCATTTCTCCGGCGTTTTGGCGGGGAGGGTTTGCACCGTAAACAGCAGGAAGAGTCACTCCGTCGACAAACATATCAGAAGTTTTTCGGATAAAGTAATCCCCACTGAAGTTAAGTCTGTTGTCCAATACACTGATATCTATACCCATGTTGAGGGTACCTACCTTTTCCCAGGTATAATCGCCTGCTACAGGAGCGGGAGTCGTTAGATAATAGGCAAGCGAATTACCAACAATATAAGAAGACTGTTTCTGGGTAATGGTAGAATATGGATACATACTTACTCCCAACTGATTTCCCAGAACACCATAAGAAGCTCTAACTTTCAGGTTATCGAAGATATTCAATCCTTTCATAAATTGTTCCTCGCTGATTCTCCATCCGGCCGATACGGAGGGGAAGAAACCATATCTATTTCCTGAAAGGAATCTGGAAGAACCATCATATCTTCCGTTGACTTCTAGTAAGTAACGTTCTTTATAATTATAATTGGCTCTAAAGAAAAGGCCGAACAATTCGTAAGCAGATGCGCCTCCTGTGGCTTTGAGGTCTGAAGCTCCTGTTCCTGTTGCCAAATTCAAGTCGTTCAGTGTTTCGGACAATACATCTGTGCGATAACCGAGTAGATCATGGTTTTGTTGTTTCTCATAGTTCATACCTACTGTAGCTGATACATGATGTGCTTTTGCAAAAGTATTACCATAGGTAGCATATACGTTGAATACGTGAGACGGATCATAAGACATTGATTTCTGTATATAGTCTTTTTTATGAGTGGAAGTAGTACTCAGCTGTGTCTCGTTGGCATATCCGTTAGAAATATATACTAATCCCTGACGCTTCCAATTATCATCCATAGTGAAACCAAATGTGTAATCTGCATTTACAGATAAATTCTTGATCGGAGTGATTTCAACAGAGAATGTATTCCGAAAGCGTCTTTTTCCTACATTTCCTTTAGATACACCTCCATAAATATCTGCCACACGTCCTTCATTGAGAACTTTACCGTTTTTCATTAAGCCGGTGTAGTTGCCATCTGGCCCGATAGGTACATAATAAGGTGCGCAGTTAATCATGGTTCTGGCAAAAGCTGCATTGGCTGCGTTCTCACCCGGATATGTGTGCGAACTATCAAAATAGTTTGTCTGGTTTCCGATTTTCAACCATGGTTTTATTTCCGCATTAAATTTGGAAGTCAGGGTATATTGTGTATATTTCTCATCAACGCGCTTCATCATACCATCTTTCGAATAGAAATTTGCGGATACGTAATATTGAATCTTGTCTGTACCACCAGAGATACTTACGTTGTGAGATTGCGACGGCATTCTTTCTTTATACATCCAGTTCCACCAATCAAAGTTGGCATAGTAATTGTATTTTTGTCTGCCATTACTTTCTGTAGTGGTGACTACCCATGGGCGATCCGGATTTTCTGTAGTATCATATCGGCGTGCTTCCAATTCTTTATAATCTTCCTCTGTATATCCGGTAGCAGCTCCCATGAACCCTTTCTGTCCCATGTATGATGTATCATAAATATAGGCGTGTTCATAGCCGGAAGTGACGAAATCGGTGGAGACGGTCGGTTTTGACCATGAAAAATAACCGTCGTAAGAAATTTTGGCTTTGCCGGATTTAGCTTTTTTAGTAGTGACTAAAACGACACCAAAAGCAGCCCGTGCACCATAGATGGCTGCCGAAGAAGCATCCTTGAGTACGGAGATAGATTCAATATCATTCGGATTTAGTTGGTCTATGCTACCAGGAATACCATCTACCAGAATAAGAGGCGAACTGGAATTCACAGAACCCATTCCACGAATGGAGATTGTTCCGCCTGCTCCGGGACTTCCCGTGTTTACCTGAATATTAACGTTAGGCATAGCTCCTTGTAACATTTGTGTAACAGATGATGTAGACCTGTTTTCCAGCACCTCGGCTGTGACCTGGCTGACTGCTCCTGTCAGGTTCACCTTTTTCTGGGTACCGTAACCAACAACGACCACTTCGTCCAGCAATTGGTTGTCGTCATGCAGGGTTACATTGATCACTTTTTGGTTGGCAGGTACTATTACTGATTTGAATCCGATGAAACTGAATTCAATAGTATCACTCGGATTTGCTTTTACCTGATAGTGACCGTTGAGGTCTGTGACAGTTCCGGTAGTCGTTTTCCCATGTTTAACGATGACGGAAACTCCTAACAAAGGTTCTCCGTTACCGTCTCTAACGGTACCAGATACAGAGTTTTGAGCATACACATTCATAGAGAAAATGAATAGGCAGCTTAATAACAGTATAAGTTTATGTCTTATACTGTCAGTTACTAACTGAAGATTTCTACCTGATAGAATAAATCGTCGGTTCGAGTAGGTTTTCATGTTCATTAAATTTAGAAGTTGAGCGATAAGGTAATTCGTTTTCTATGATGAAGTGGTTCACTTCTTCGAGAGTAGGGATAGATGGTTGAGCACCCGAGCGGGTAACGGCAATTGCGGCCGCTGCATTCGCAAAATTGATGGCTTCTATATTTATCTCCTTTTGAGCACACATGACAGCCAATGCGCCGCAGAATGTATCGCCGGCCGCAATTGTGTCAATGGCATTCACTTGGTAACTGGGAAGCCGGACGCTTGTATGAGCATTTTTCATATATACGCCATGGCTTCCTAGTGTTATCACAACATTTTGTGTACCTGCCGCAATCAGAGCTTCGGCTATCTTTTCTAGGTTATCCCCTGTATGTTTGATACCTGAAACAAAAGCTGCTTCTACTTCGTTGACTACCAGAATGTCGATAGCTTTCATCAACTCTGCATCAATCAGACAGGCAGGTGCAGGATTAAACAAAACCTTTTTACCTTTTTGTTGTGCTAATAGTGCAATACTCTTAATCGTATTGTAAGGAATCTCCGCTTGCATTACTACTATTTCCGTCTCATCAATTACTTTGGAAAAATGATTGATTGATTCGGGAGATAAAGAATAGTTTGCCCCCGGGGCTACGGCTATACAATTTTCTCCACTATCTGCTACGAAGATTAATGCTGTTCCTGTAGGATGCTGGGTGTCATTGATAATATAATCCGTAGTGATTCCCTCTTTTTCAAAATTCTTTTTGAGTATATCGGCATACATATCATTCCCAAGGGAAGTGACAAAGGTGACCGAACCTCCCAGCCGTGCTGCAGCCACGGCCTGGTTTGCACCTTTTCCTCCAAGAGATTGCATAAAAGAGGCATCACCGACAGTTTCGCCGGGTGCCGGTAAATGGTTGACTTGAGCAACCATGTCGATGTTTGAGCTTCCAATAACTACTACTTTCATGTGAATCAGATTTATATTTAACCTAGGTCTTTTATTTTTTTATAAAGTAACTTCCATTTTATAAGGAATAGCACTCTGTGCACCGATACGGGTAACGGCAATTGCTGCCGCTGCGTTGGCAAACTCGACAGCTTCTGTCAGTGAATGCTTTTCGGATAGACAAACACTAAATGCACCGCAGAATACATCTCCAGCTCCGGTAGTGTCGATAGTCTCTACTTGTTTGGCAGGAATCATTGCATATTTATCTTTCTCCTTTACATAGGCACCATCTTTACCTAATGTGATGACGACATTTTCTATGCCTTTATCTCCTATTGTTTTGGCGGCCCGGTGGGCGCTTTCTATATCTATGACTTTAATTCCGGACAACATTTCGGCTTCAATTCGGTTAGGAAGTATGGTGTGTATGTTTCTAAGAAATGTATCACTCAAGGTAGATGCAGGCGCAGGATTGAGTATTACCTTTTTGTTGTACTTATTGGCGATAGTAGCTGCAAACTCTGCAGTTTCTATTGGAACTTCAAGCTGCATGAGTATAATATCAGCTTCCTTGATTTTTTCTTCGGCTTTGTTGATATCTTCAATGGAAAGGGAACGGCTTGCACCCGGTGCAACAATAATACTGTTTTCTCCGAAAGAATCGACAGAGATAAGTGCCACTCCTGATGGACTTTTCTGATCAGTGAAGATAAATTCTGTATTAATTTTTTCCGATTTATATATTTCCAATGCCTGTAAACCGAACAAGTCATACCCGATTTTGGAAATGAAAGTGACCTCGGCTCCTAATCGGGATGCCGCAATTGCTTGATTGGCTCCCTTGCCGCCGGGATTCATATAAAATGTTCCGCCCAGAACGGTTTCTCCCGGTACCGGTAGTCTGTTGGCTTTTACAACCATGTCGGTGTTGCAACTTCCAATTACTACTACTTTGGGTTTATGAATAGATATAGTTTCCATGGTATTTAAAATTAGGATAATGCAAATGAAAGGAATAATAATGCATCGTTTTCTACATTAATAATTGATTTATATAAATTCAAAGATAACATAATGAAGCTAATTCTCCTTGATAATAAGGATGTATAGAATGAATATATAAAGTATGTTTATATAATTACAAATAGAAAAAGTGAACTTGAAAGATGCTTTTTTATGATAGGGAAAGGATGCAACAACCTTCCTTTTTAGGGTTCTTTAGCATTTGTGTGTATTCTCAACACCTCGGAAAGCTTTTCTTTCCGGATTTTCGATTCCATCCATGCTGTGAAATCAAAGATGCGTAAAAGCTGGTTCTCGTATTTATCATTATATAGCTCCTGGATTTCCGGAGATAGCTTTTCCCAAAAGGCTTCCCGATCTTTGCGCAGGATAGGGAGGTTCCTTTTATTCAGGAACCATAGAATAATTCGTTCAGTCTTAAATGTCTGTTCTTTCGGTGAAGAAAGACTTCGGGTAATGGAACGTGATTCGTGCCGGATCAGTTCGTATTCTTGTGTTTCGTAATAAGCGATGAGGCGAACCAGACGAATGGTTCTCATCAGTGGGAGGTATTTAATATTATGGTCGACAATGGCGTTACTTATATATTTTTTGGCTGCTTTATAGTTCTGATTACCAATATGCACAATCGTTGTATAAAGTAATAGTTCACTTTTGCGTATAGGACTTAGCCAGGCTTCTTTGTCGTAGAGCGTCTCCTGGTAACGATTCATGATCTCTGTACAGTCTAAGAAATCTCCTTTGTCCAAATAAGGGAACAGTTCGTACTGAAAGAGCAGGCAGGTGGCATTTACTTTAAATTCAAGAGAAGAATCTTCAGCTATCAGTCTTTTTAATTTTTCCAGGAAGTACGGCATTTCGTTGTAGTTGCCCACTGAACGTAAACTTCCGAGCACTCCTTCGAGCACTGACAAATAATAAATGGGTGGATTCGACCAAAACTGTTGGTTCTGTTCAAACAAAGAATTCAGTTCCTTGTATGAGTTTAGGGCGGCTCTGTAATCTCCCGCTCCCATTAAATAGTTTGCTTGGAAAAGTTTATGGTTTCGTGTCAATTCAAAATTCCCCTCCGCTTCGGAGGAAGCTGCTATATAAAGTTCGTTGACCATCAGGTCATTCATGTCTTGTTTTTGTTTAGCTGTTCGGATGGCGCCAATGTGCGAAAGACGATATTTTAATAAGTTGTGTAAAGAAGATTGCTCTGTGATTTTCCGGATCTTTTTTAGTGCTTCGTTTTGGATGAAATGTTTATGGAAAAGTTCCTGCTCCGTCATGTTGGGGAAGTTTAGTCGAAGCAAATATTCTAATTCTAACTTTTGTGCAATTGTCAGTATTTCATTGTTCTCGTAAAATTGCGCCTGTTTTATTGTATCGGATAAGATTTCGAAGCATTCTTCAAATAATGAACGTTCATATAGCATACGAGCCTTGCACAAATCGTTCAGCAGATCATAATAAACATCTTTCTTTTTGCGCAGAGTGAGCAAAGTATCTACTAGTTTTTCATATAGATATTGAATAGACACTTCAAAAGAACCATTGGGGCGGCGTTTATAAAACTCCTCTTTTACTATATTCCCATTTGGCTGTTTACTCTTAGTAATAATGTCATAAATCACCAGATAGTCTTTTTCCTCCTTGTCTTTGATGACTTGCAAGGAGAAGTGTTTTTTTTCTGATTTTGATAGAGAATATATAAGAGATATAACAGAATCGACTCTTTTCATGGAAGCCCTTTCAATTAGTATTAGGCTGCAATAATCGGGATTTTCTGTGAGAAAAACAAGCTATTTTAGAAATTAACAAATCCGGCTTAAACGAGTTTAAACCGGATTTGTCTCAAAAAAATAATGATGTTGCGTTACTTATGCTGCCGGATCCGGTGCTTCCCCGCTACCACCTCCTTCTCCTTTATCGTCTCCCTTTCCATCATCAGGGGTGATGGGACTATTGGTTTTAGAACTATCCAATTTCTGGATACTTATTGATTTTATCATGCCTTTAAACATACTTCCTGGAGTGAAAATTATTTTACGGTTCTTTAATGTGTCCGTAGTCACTTCTTTTTCATCATCCTGACTTTTGCACCCGAAAGATGGACGAAACGTTCCGAATTCTCCAAGGCTTACTGAAGCCCCAATTTCCATATAGGTTATCAGTGAATCTATCAATCCGTCAAGTACTGATTTTACAGTACCGCGTGGAACGAATCCTACTTTTGTTACCTGATCGCATAGCATTTTAAAATCAACAGTAACCACGTTGAATGGTCTTGCTACATATTTTTCGGCTTTTTCCTTATCAAAGCCAAAGGTTGTTTTCTTGACTACATATTTCAGTGCCATAATTCTTAATAGTTTTAATCGTTAGTAAATCTAGTTATTATTTTGTGATCACGTTGCAAAGATATGGTATCGGAATTTGCTGTGCAAGCGATTTTGAAGAAGTGCGTTAATAAAATAATTAATATTGAAGTAAAACTTTGTGCGATAAGTACTTGTGTGTTTTATAATGTTTACATAGGCTCGGTCTCCTTTTTTATGAGGATTATGGCATAGGTTGACGTACTGACTGGACTCCATGATTATGACAGGGCACTTGTTGAAGTAGAGGCTATACGTTTGAATATAGATGCTCGACAGGGAAAATCCGTAGGTATCTCTGAAGTTCGCTTTGAATAGTAAATAATGCATGTGTCAAAAGTTCATCGTCAAATCCCAACCATAGTATGTTTTAGAGGGAATTCCTTCACGAATAAGGTTATTGATTGCTATTTCCATTAATGTAGACTTTCCACAGCGACGTACTCCCGGAACCGTAATTATCTTCTTACGGTTTATCGGTAACTTAACATCTCGTTCAATTACATCAAACGGAATTTCACTTTGCTTGATAGCAATAAGTGACTTAATGGCATCTTTTTTCATAATCTTTCCTGTTTCATATGACAAAGATGTGAGATTGTTTCCTGAATTAAAGGAAATAGTGGTGAAAACTTTCCTCTAGTACCGGAAATGTTTTATTGACTCCGACTGTCCGAAAGAGTTGTTCCATATACTTTTTAGGGCTATGCCCGAACCTCTTTAAATTATTGCTGAAATAGCATCGTTCTGAATAGTCCGCCATATAACCGATTTTATTGATATCCAGTTGATTTTTGACAAGTAATTGTGCAACTCTTTTCAAGCGGAAGTCTTTTACGAATCCGATGATCGTCATACCTGTTAATGCCAATTATCTTTTTAAATATACCACCGTCTTTCCTCCTCCGTATTTTCGTATAATTCCCTCTTCTAAATAGGTATTTAACAGTATAGTTGCCTTGTACCGGCTTATGCCGGCCAGTCTCGTGAAATCGACACAAGTGATGCAACCTTGTTCATCCAGATGTTGCATAAGGATGCTACGGCATTTGTCTTCATCGGGATTGCCATTGCTTCGGTAAGGCGATTCCATGCGTTCCAACGGCAATGGTTCCAAACTCTCACGGAATTTCTTGTTGATGCGAAGGTTCACTTTATTCAGGTGGATGGAAGGAGAGCGGATTTCTTTCTTCTCCATTACCGGATGGTCGCATTTCAGCGATAAGGAGAAATAACCTAATTCTCCGACTTCCACAATCCAGCCTTGTTTCAACCAATGTTGTAACTCATCGGTGACTGCTTGCAAGCATCCTTCAATGGTAGCCTGACTGAAGCCGTTGCTTTTAGATACTAATTCTATAAACTTCTTAGCATCAAGAGTTCCTGATGGAATCACTCGTGCGTGAAGTGGTTGCTGCTCATCCTTTTTTTGTGGGTTGCCACTGGCATAAAGATCGTAATAAACACTCATGTCTTATTTTGTTTTTAGTTGTTCAGTAAATATTGTCTCCGGCTACATGATTTTATTCGTTTGACTATAGTCATTTAAATCGTTGACTATAGTGCTTCTTTTATTTGACTATAGTCTATCGAAAGAAACACTATAGTCAAATGAATTAATTTGTGCACTCAAAGGTATTAATTATTTCAGGTAAAGACACTAATTTATGCATTAAATGAGAAAATACTATCTACCCCTTTCTATTTTTGCTATTAAAAACGATACCTTTGAAGTGTTTTCTTTCTTTTTATCAAGTATGGATTGATTTCCGGCAAGTTCTCCTATATTTTCCGAATTAATATTCATTAACTTATTTGCCGTAATACTTTTTAATATCTCTTGTGTATTAGCTAATAGATATTGAACTATTAACTTTAAAGACTAATATTATGGAAAAAGATTCTCCTTTTTCATCCACCGGCAGAAGGTGTATTGTAACCCTAATGTGCATATTTGTCACTGCTTTTGTTTATGCACAACAGCAAAAAATATCGGTTAGTATCAAAGAGCTTCCTCTTAAAGAGGCTATCAGTCAGATAGCAGAGAAGGCATCGATGAATGTAGCCTATAGTAAAGAATTTGTGGATACGAGTAGGAAAGTGTCATTGGAGGTAAAAGACACAGAGGTAAACAAAGCGCTAACTCTTTTGCTAAAAGGGACTAACATTGGGTTCCGTTTCCTGGATGACAGTATTTTATTTTATAATAAAGAATATCAAAATAAAACTGAACCTGTTGATTCGCAAGGAGAGAAGAAGGAACTGTATGTGAAAGGTAAAGTTACTGACGAGAATACGGAACCGATCATCGGAGCCACCGTATCGGTAAAGGGATCGACTACGGGTACAATCACCGATATCAATGGTCAGTATTCCATCAAGGTACCCTATGGAAGTACACTTCGGTACTCATACGTCGGCTACCGTGAAGAAAGCGTTATAGCGAAAGCAGCGACAGTAAACGTAGTGATGAAAGAGAATGCTGTCAGCCTGGAAGATGTAGTAGTTGTAGGCTATGGCGTGCAAAAGAAAGTGAATGTAACAGGTGCCGTATCTATGGTTAAAGCGGAGGCTATTGAGAACAGGCCTATAACTAACGTAACTACGGGGCTGCAAGGATTGTTACCTGGAGTTAGTATCGTTTCTTCTTCGGGGCAGCCGGGTGCTGTGCCCAGCATCAACATTCGTGGTACGGGAACTATTAACAGTAGTACAGCACCTTTGATCTTGATTGATGGAGTAGCCGGGGGAGACATCAACTTATTGAATCCTTCGGACATCGAAAGCGTATCCGTACTGAAAGATGCCGCCTCATCGGCCATTTATGGAGCACGTGCCGCTAACGGTGTTATTCTTGTAACGACTAAAAAGGGAGAAAAGAAAGAGCGCGTAGTATTTCAATATAACGGATATGCCGGATTCCAGACTCCCACAGCATTGCCCGAACTTGTTAACGGAAGGGAATACATGGAACTCTCCAATGAAGCCATGAGTGCTGCCGGATTTTCCAAGCCCTATACACAAGAGGCTTTCGATAAATATGATTCGGGACTGTATCCCAACGAATATTCCAATACAGACTGGATTGACGAAATATACAAAAGCCGGGCTTTTCAAACGGGGCATAATGTAAGTGCACGGGGTGGAAGCGAGAAAACCGGATTTTTTATGTCGTATGGTTTCCTGGATCAGGATGGACTGGTTGTAGGTGACGGATATAGTTCCAAAAGACATAATGCGCGTATCAGTGTAAACACGGAGGTGTACGATCGTCTGAAACTGACCGGACAGATGAGCTATGTCGATTTCTATAAAAAGGACTTAGGTTATAGCGGCACATCAGGAGTATTCCGTCTGTCACAGCGTATGTCTCCGTTACTTCCCGTCATGTGGCAAATTCCTGACGAGAATGGCCGGATGGTAGATAGTGAGAACTGGTCGTACGGTTCGGTACGCAATCCCTTGCAGGTAGCTTATGAGTCGGGAATGGAAGAACGGAAAACACGTGTGCTCAATGGTATTTTCAATGCAGATCTCAAAATTATAGACGGACTGAACGTAGGTATGCAGTACTCTGCTAATATATATACCCGCCAGGTGGATGAGTTTAACCCGAAGATGTTGTCTTATTACTCGGACGGTAGCCCGTTGAAAGCAAATGAAGATGCCAAGGACTATATCTCACAAAGCCATCTCGACGTTATGACCCAAACGTTGCAATTCACCCTGAACTTTAATAAAACCATAGGACGCCACGAGTTGGGAGCATTGTTGGGATTTTCGCAAGAGTGGGAAAATAGAAGCACACTGGGGGCTACACGTGATAATGTGATGGTTGAGGATATTCACGTTATTAGTGCCGGAATGATTAATTTTATGAATAGCGGAACAAAAGACGAGTGGGCTTTACGTTCTTACTTTGGTCGTGTCAACTATGCTTTTGACGGTAAATACCTGTTTGAAGCTAACCTGCGTGCCGACGGAACTTCAAGATTTGCCAAGGGCAATCGTTGGGGATATTTTCCATCATTCTCGGCAGGATGGAACTTCTCACGTGAAAAATTCATGGAGTTCGCTACTTCGGTATTGAGCTCGGGTAAGCTGCGTGCTTCCTGGGGTGAGTTGGGAAATCAAAACATTCCCGGTAATTACTACCCCTACTTGTCACCTATCATAACCGAGGAGTCTTATCCTATCGGAGCTTCTAATACACCTGTTATGGGACTTTGGCAAAACAAAATCGGTAATCCCGACATCAAGTGGGAAACCATCCGCATGCTTAATTTCGGGGTAGACCTTAGTTTTTTGAACAATAGACTGAATGTGGACTTTGATTGGTATAAGAAAGAAAATATTGATGCATTGGTTCGTCCCGATGTTCCGGCTATTGTCGGGGTTTCCAGTAGTAACGTAGGTTATGTCAATCTTGGTAAGATTGATGTCAAAGGATGGGAACTTAATCTGTCATGGCGTGATAAGATCGGAAATGTAAATTACAATCTCGGGTTCAATCTGTCGGACGCCCGTAATAAGATTACCGATTTGGGTGGAACTCCGGAATCGCTGACCAGTACGGCTTCCGGTTCGTATCGTCGGGTAGGTGATCCGATAGGTGCTTTCTATGGTTATCTGACTGATGGGCTGGCGCAAGTGTATGACTTCGAATCGGTGAATACAACTACAGGTAAGTACCAGAAACCAAAATTTCCTCTTGTTGCGTCACAAAACGGCATTGTACAGCCCGGAGATATTAAGTATCGGGACATCAGTGGTCCTGACGGCGCTCCCGACGGGGTAATTGATGACTACGACAAAGTGGTGTTTGGCGAGAAAGAGCCCCATTACACCTATGCAATCAAGGGTGGTTTGGAATGGAAAGGCATTGACTTCAGTTTCTATTTGCAAGGCGTAGGCAAAGTTGCCGGTTACCTTGAGGATGAGGCTCGGCATGCGTTTATCAATGACTACTCAATCCCTAAAAAAGAGCATCTTGACAGATGGACACCTATGAATCCAAATGCTTCTTATCCCAGACTTTATCAGTCGCAGGAGCACAACAGGCTCTTCAGTGATTACTGGAAAGAGGATGCATCGTACTTGCGCCTGAAGAATATTCAGATAGGTTATCGTTTTCCTGCCCGGATGGTGGCACCTCTTGGCATTAATAGTCTTAGAGTATATGCTTCGGCAGATAACTTGTTTACTAAAACCGATTACTTCGGAGCTTATGACCCTGAAGTGAGGACCACCAGCGGAGATGTCTATCCGCAAGTAAAAACCTATGTTTTTGGATTATCAATAACATTCTAACCTATTAAACGACTATAAAGATGAAATACTCAAAATACTTTTTAATCATTGCTTTATTTGGTATAGTTACCTCATGTAGCGATTTTCTGGATAGAACGAACCCTAACGAGCCGGACAATGTGACATTCTGGGTAAATGAAGATCAACTTAAAAATGCCTTGCCTCCCTGTTACGAAGCTTTACAAAAAGACTATCTCGTGAATTGGAGTGAATCGACGGCCGAAACTGTTATGTGGGGGAATATTACTAGTGGACTAAGTAAGGTTTCGGGAGGCAAGCACTCTTATACTGACGGCTTCCCCTTCACTACCTATTGGACAGGAGCGTATAGCTATATTTATCGCTGCAATAATTTTCTGGACAACTATAATAAAGCGCAGGTAGCTCAAAATAAGAAGGACGTTTATGCCGCAGAAGTAAAAACTATCCGGGCGCTTATGTACTTTTACCTCACGGTGTTTTGGGGTGATGTACCTTGGGTAGGAGAAGTCATCCAGCCCGAAGATGCATATATCGAACGTACTCCCAGAGAGAAAGTCATCGACCAGCTCGTCGAGGATTTGAAATGGGCGGCAGAGCGCATGCCTGAAGAAAGGTATACGGGCGATAAACTGGGAAGGCTTGACCGCTGGGGCGCTTTAGCCATATTGGCACGTATTGCCTTGCAAAACGAAAGATGGGAACTGGCTGCAAAAACGAGTGAATATATCATCGAAAACAGTCCCTATGGTCTGTATGAATATGAAAAACTATTTCATCACGAAGGGGATGTCGAGAATGATCCGAAAAATATCGAAGCTATCGTATATAGTCTTTTTGTACCTGAAATCCGTACACAAAGTCTGCCCAATGAAACTTGCAGTCCGACAGACTATATACGCCTCAATCCAACGAAGTCATTAGTGGATGCTTATCTGTGTACAGACGGTAAACCGGCAAAAACCGGATTGGAATATTATAAAAAGACCGGTGTGCAGACCTCATCGTTATACAAGTCGCCTGAAGAGCATTATGTGGATTATTTCCAGAACAGAGATCCTAGAATGAAGATGACTTTATATGCTCCGGGTGACAAATGGCCGGGAGGAGATGACGGTGACCCTGATACGGATAAGGCCAACGAGATATTTAATCTGCCTCGTTTTGCTTCATTGCAAGATAATAATCGTGTAGGGGCAAATAGCCGTACAGGTTTCTATCTGAAAAAGTATAACGATATTGATTTGGCCGGCTCAAGTGTGGGTGGACATGGGAATCTCAATGTCATCCGCTTTGCCGAAATCTTGCTGATTTATGCCGAAGCCACTTTCGAACTACAAGGCAAGAAACTGACACAAACACAGATTGATTACTCCATCAACAGGCTTAGAGATCGTGTGAATATGCATCGTATGAACCTTGACGAACTTAGCGCATGGGGGATGGATCTCGAAACCGAATTGAGAAGAGAACGTCGCATTGAGTTGGCAGGTGAAGGAACAAGATACGCCGATGTGATGCGCTGGCGTGAAGGTGAACTTCGCTTTGGACGTGCCATCACCGGTCCCAGCCTGAAAGTTTGTATGAACGATTTGGGCGCCAACCCGTATCCCGATACCGGAGTAGATGAGTTTGGTGATGTTATCTACGAAAAGTCTACCGCGGAAGGCGGAGCACGCTACTTCGACGCAACGAAACATTATTTGTGGCCCGTGCCTAATCCCGAGCGTCAGAAGAATCCTCTGTTAGGACAAAATCCGGGCTGGGAAAAGTAATCATTAAAAAATAGAAACCATGTATTCAATGAAGAAATACTTATTATTGTTTTTATGCCTGACTTTGGGCGTTGCCTATGCGCAAGATACTCTACGGGTGCGGGTAATGACCTATAATTTAAGATTTGGCGAACTGGCATCTTTAGAGGAACTTGCTCATCACATCAAATCCTTCAAGCCTGATTTTGTGGCGCTTCAGGAAGTGGATAGCAAAACAGACCGTAAGCGTACCCCGCATCAGAAGGGGAAGGATTTTATATCCGAACTTGCCTATCATACAGGGATGTTTGGGCTTTACGGAAAAACGATTGATTATTCTACCGGTTATTACGGTATTGGGATGTTAAGTAAATATCCATATATTTCTGTCCAAAAGATAATGCTGCCCCATCCGGTCAAAGAGCATGAGAGGCGGGCCATGCTGGAGGGATTATTCGAAATGGGTAATGATACCATTGTTTTTACCTCTACGCATCTGGACGTCAACTCTCAAGAAACAAGGGCGGAGCAAATAAAATTTATTACCGGGCATTTCAAAAATTATAAATATCCTGTAATTTTGGGAGGTGATTTCAACGCGCGTCATTACTCCGAGGCAATACGTGGTATGGATAGCTGGTTTGCTGCAAGCAACGATGATTTTGGAATGCCGGCATGGAAACCTGTGATTAAGATTGATTACTTGTTTGCTTACCCGCAAAAAGGATGGCGTGTGATTAGCACACAAACTGTTCAGTCGCTTTTGTCAGACCATTTACCGATTATTACGGAACTGGAATATGTGAAAGAAGCATCGAAGAAAAAATATTGATACTCACTTATAACATTTATGATTTTCTATGATACATACAATAATCAAGTATTTACTGATTTCAATAACGCTTTTTTTCTGCTCATGCCACAAGCCTAAGACGGATATTATCACCCCCGCCAAACAGTTAATAGAACGTCAGATTGGGGAAAGAGCACAGTCTATCCACTTTGAATATATCGAACCATCCGACGGTAAAGATATATTCGAAGTGATAGCAAGCGACGGCCGGCTTACCCTAAGGGGAAGCAGCTCCGTTGCTATCTGTTACGCTTTTCATACGTACATGAAAGAGGCCTGCAAGAGTATGAAAACATGGAGCGGTGAACACATAACGTCGGTGATGCCGTGGCCCGATTATGAATTGTATGAACAGGTGTCCCCTTATGAGTTGCGCTATTTCCTTAATGTTTGTACATTCGGCTACACTACTCCTTACTGGGACTGGGAGCGTTGGGAAAAGGAAATTGACAGGATGGCTCTTTATGGTGTAAATATGCCTTTGGCTACTGTGGCCAGCGAAGCCATTGCGGAACGGGTATGGCTGCGTATGGGATTGAACAAAGAAGAAATCCGTGAGTTTTTCACTGCCCCTGCACACCTTCCCTGGCATCGCATGGGCAATCTGAACAAGTGGGACGGTCCCTTATCTGATGCCTGGCAACAGAACCAAATCGCTTTGCAGCATCAAATCCTGACCCGTATGCGCGAGTTGGGTATGCAGCCCATAGCGCCTGCGTTTGCAGGTTTCGTACCGGAAGCATTCGCACAGAAACATCCCGACACACAATTCCGGCACATGCGGTGGGGTGGTTTTGATGAAGAGTACAACGCCTATGTATTGCCACCGGATTCACCTTTTTTCGAAGAGATAGGCAAACTGTTTGTCGAAGAGTGGGAAAAAGAGTTTGGAGAAAATACGTATTATCTCTCGGACAGTTTTAACGAGATGGAACTGCCTATCGATAAGGCAGATAAAGAAGCGAAATATAAGTTGTTGGCCGAGTATGGAGAAACGATCTATAAATCAATTACAGCCGGAAACCCGGATGCCGTTTGGGTTACGCAGGGATGGACATTCGGATATCAACATTCATTCTGGGATAAAGAATCGCTTAAAGCCTTGTTAAGTAATGTACCTGATGATAAAATGATTATCATTGATTTGGGCAATGATTATCCGAAATGGGTATGGAGCACCGAACAAACATGGAAAGTACATGATGGATTTTACGGAAAGAAATGGATATTCAGCTATGTACCCAACTTTGGCGGGAAAAACACCATGACAGGAGACTTGGATATGTATGCAAGCTCCTCGGTCAAAGCGTTACGTGCAGCTAATAAAGGTAACTTGATTGGGTTCGGTTCTGCCCCTGAAGGACTCGAAAACAATGAGGTTGTTTACGAACTGTTAGCCGATATGGGATGGTCATCAGATAGTATCGACCTGGACGATTGGATGAAGATATACTGTGAGGCCCGTTATGGAGGATATCCCGATGCCATGGAGGAAGCTTGGAAACTTTTTCGGAAAACAGCATATAGTTCTTTATATTCATACCCCCGTTTTACCTGGCAAACCGTAATACCCGATCAACGGCGGATCAGTAAAATCGACCTTAGTGATGATTACTTGCAGGCTATACGTTTGTATGCTAGTTGCGCTGACGAACTGAAAAGCTCTGAATTATACAGAAACGACCTCATAGAGTTTGTTTCGTATTATGTAGCGGCTAAAGCTGAAAATTTTTATAAGCAGGCCCTGAAAGATGATTCGGAGAATCGTGTTCTCGCAGCGCAACGTAATCTGCAACAAACTGTTGATTTGTTGATGGACGTTGACAGGCTATTGGCTTCTCATCCTTTATATCGATTAGAAGAATGGGTGGAACTTGCGCGCAATAGCGGAACAACTCTTCAGGAAAAAGATGCTTATGAAGCAAATGCCAAACGCTTGATTACAAGTTGGGGTGGTATTCAGGAAGATTATGCTGCCCGTTTCTGGAGCGGGCTGATAAAAGACTACTATATCCCTCGTATACAGCTCTATTTCACAAAAGACCGGAATAAAATCCGAGAATGGGAGGAGCAATGGGTTACATCTCTCTGGAGCAACAGTACGACTCCGTTTGATGACCCGGTCAAGGCTGCATTGAATTTAATAGAGAAAACAAATAAGTGATAGCTTTTATGAAAAAGATTGTATTGGCATTCGACTCGTTTAAAGGTTCGGTCGGTTCTTTCGAGATAGCGAAAGCTGCCGAAAAAGCGATTCAGGAGGAATTACCCGACTGTCAGATTATACGTTTCCCCATAGCTGATGGCGGCGAAGGGACTACAGAAGCTCTATGCTCTGCCCTTTATGCCCAAACGGTGTCATGTCGGGTGCATGATCCATTCATGAAGCCAATTGAAGTATCGTATGGTATCGTAAACAATGGTGCGATGGCTATTATCGAAATGGCCTCGGCCTGCGGTCTGCCATTAATTGATTCAAATCGGAGAAATCCCATGAAGACTACGACTTATGGAGTTGGAGAAATGGTTGCTGACGCATTAAAACGCGGGTGTCAGGAATTCATTATCGGGATCGGCGGAAGTGCTACGAATGATGCGGGAATAGGTATGCTGAAAGCTTTAGGTGCACGTTTCTTAGATAGTGGAAACGGTGAGTTGGAGCCTGTCGGCGAAAATCTGATAAAAGTCCATCAAATAGATATTTCCCAATTAAATCCGGCATTGAAGGAGAGTAAATTTACGATTGCCTGTGATGTTAGTAATCCATTTTTTGGAGAAGAGGGTGCGGCCTATGTATATGCTCCCCAAAAAGGGGCAACTATGTTGCAAGTGATAGAGTTGGACAATGGGTTGCGGCATTATGCACAGGTGATAAAGGAATATACAAATATGGATATATCGCAGCTTCCCGGTGCTGGAGCAGCCGGAGGAATGGGAGGCGGTCTGCTTCCGTTTTTGAATGCAGAATTGCAATCCGGAATAGAAGTTATATTGAAAACGCTTCGCTTCGAAGAGGTCGTCCGACAGGCAGACCTGATACTGACCGGAGAGGGGAAACTGGATCGCCAGACCGGTATGGGAAAGGCGCTGGACGGAATTTTACGTGTCGGTGAGAAATGTAAGGTTCCGGTGATAGCGTTGGGGGGAGCGGTCGAAGCCACCGAAGCGCTTAATAGGATGGGGTTTACTGCCGTACTGCCTATTCAACCTTTTCCGGTAACACTTGAAGAGGCGATGCAACCGGAGTTTACGAAAGAAAATATAGAGAGAACGGTGCGACAGGTGGTGAGAATCATAAAACAATTTACTAATTAATACTCAATGACAGCGATAGGCGCATTAATCGGGCTTTCATTATCCATACTGTTAATCATAAGAAAGCTTTCTCCGACATACAGTCTGATTATCGGAGCGATAGTCGGAGGGTTGTTGGGAGGACTATCTTTAAATGAGACTGTTACGGTGATGACCGAAGGGGTGAAAGAGGTCACCCCGGCGGTATTGCGGATTCTGACAGCCGGAGTCTTGTCAGGCATATTAATACAAACCGGAGCTACCACGGTCATCTCCAATGCGATTATAAACAAAATGGGTGAAAAACGGGTATTTATGGCATTGGCACTCGCAACGATGTTGCTTTGTACGGTAGGCGTCTTTATTGATGTGGCTGTGATAACCGTTGCGCCGGTGGCTCTTTCAATAGGCAAGCGTCTAAACCTGTCTCCATCTGTATTGCTTATTGCTATGATCGGGGGAGGTAAATGTGGAAATATCATATCACCTAACCCGAACACCATTATAGCAGCCGGAAATTTTAATGCAGATCTATCGGCTGTAATGTTTGCCAATATTTTACCGGCAGTGATCGGTTTGTTTTTCACTGTTTTTGTTATTGTCCGTCTGATGCCTCAAACAGTGAAAAACAAAAAAACGATGATGCAAACAGAGGATAAAGAGGAAGAGAGAAATCTGCCTTCGTTAAGAACCAGTCTGATTGCTCCTGTTGTTACGATTGTTTTATTGGCATTACGTCCTGCGGCAGGAATTAATATTGATCCTTTGATAGCTTTGCCGGTAGGTGGTTTATGTGGTGCTATCTGTATGAAACAATGGAAAAACATTCTTCCGAGTATAGAGTATGGACTGCAAAAGATGTCTGTGGTAGCTATTCTGTTGATAGGAACCGGAACTATTGCCGGCATCATAAAGAACTCTTCTTTGAAAGACTGGATTCTTACAGGATTAGATCATGCTCATATGAGTGATGCATTGATTGCTCCTATATCAGGCGCATTGATGTCAGCGGCTACCGCATCGACAACAGCCGGAGCGACACTGGCTTCTTCTTCGTTCGCTGAAACGATATTGGCTATAGGTATTTCTGCGGTTTGGGGGGCAGCTATGATTAATTCCGGAGCTACAGTTCTTGACCATTTGCCACATGGTTCGTTCTTTCATGCGACAGGAGGCGTATGCGAACTCAACTTTAAAGAACGTCTGAAGCTGATACCTTATGAATCGCTTATAGGGATAGTGTTAGCTGCCGGAACGACTATTTTATATATAATAAGTAATTAAAAGAATCAAATATTATGAATCCGAACAAACGGTTACTTTCGCTTGATGTACTTCGGGGTATTACTGTTGCCGGGATGATCTTGGTCAACAATACAGGAAAGTGCGGGTATAACTTTGCCGCTTTTGCACATGCCAAGTGGGATGGCTTTTCGCCGGCCGATCTGGTATTTCCGATGTTTATGTTCCTGATGGGTATTTCGACCTACATCTCTTTATGTAAGTATAACTTCCAGTGTCGACCGGCGATTGCGAAAATCATAAAAAGAAGTCTCTTATTAATATTTATTGGTCTGGTTATGGAGTGGTTCATTACAGCAATAGATAGTGGTAACTATTTTGATTTGAGTCAGCTCCGGTTGATGGGAGTTATGCAACGGCTTGGGATTTGTTATGGCATTACAGCCTTATTGGCAGTAACAATACCGCATAAGCGTTTTATGCCATTAGCTATTATCTTGCTGATTGTCTACTTTATTTTTCAGTTATTTGGAAACGGATTTGAAAAGAGTGCGGATAATATCGTCGGCATGATTGATTCGGCTATTTTAGGGGCTAACCACATGTATCTTCAGGGCCGCCAGTTTGTCGATCCCGAGGGGATACTTAGTACGATTCCCGCTGTGTCTCAAGTGATGATCGGTTTTGTTTGCGGAAAGATAATCATTGATATTAAAGACAATGACCGCCGGATGCTGAATCTATTTCTTATAGGTACCACGCTGTTGTTTGTCGGCTATTTGTTAAGCTATGCCTGTCCTTTGAACAAACGTTTGTGGTCTCCTTCGTTCGTTTTGCTTACTTGTGGGATTGCGGCATTGTCATTGGCATTGCTGCTTTATATCATTGATGTGAAGCAGAATAAAAAGTGGTTTTCGTTTTTTGAAGCATTTGGAGCGAATCCGCTTGTAATTTATGTGTTTAGTTGTATAGCCGGAGGATTACTTGTGCATTGGCATATCCATACGGCCGTATTCAGTAATTTGCTTAACCCGTTATTCGGAAATTACTTCGGTTCATTTATGTACGGTGTATTTTTCCTGTTGTTCAATGGGCTGTTGGGATATGTTTTGTTAAAAAGAAAAATCTATATAAAATTATAAATCAGGATGAAAAGAAAAAGTGTATACACGTGTCTGGTTATGCTGTTTATGTCGTTGGTTCTTCAGGCTAAAGACAAAGACGTAGCTGTTGCGGAAGCATTATTGAAACGTTTGCTTCCGTCATACATCGAGAGTTTTCAGTTTCAAAAGTTAAAAGGAGAAAAAGACTGCTTTACGATAGAGTCTGTAAAAGATAAAATTGTAATTGGCGGAAACAATGCCAATTCAATGGCGATGGGACTGAACCATTATCTAAAATATTACTGTCTCACTACAGTGTCATGGTATGCGGATATAGCCGTTGAAATTCCTGAAGAATTGCCGATGGTTGGTGAGAAGGTGGTTTCGGAAGCGAGAGTGGATACTCGCTTTTTCCTGAATTACTGCACGTATGGTTACACGATGCCTTGGTGGCAATGGAAAGAATGGGAGCGCTTTATTGACTGGATGGCCCTTAATGGTATAAATATGCCTTTGGCAATTACCGGACAAGAAGCCGTGTGGCATAAAGTCTGGTCGAAAATGGGAATGTCGGACATCGAAATACGCTCTTACTTCACGGGACCGCCGTATCTGCCCTGGCATCGGATGGCTAACATAGATCGTTGGAACGGTCCGTTGCCGATGGAATGGCTGGAACACCAGGTAAGCTTGCAGAAAAAAATACTCGCACGTGAGCGTGAATTGAATATGAAGCCCGTATTACCAGCCTTCGCCGGACATGTACCTGCCGATTTAAAACGGATCTATCCCGAGGCCGATATTCAACATTTGGGCAAATGGGCCGGCTTTGCTGATGCATACCGTTGTAATTTTCTGAACCCTAACGATGCTTTGTTTGCGAAAATTCAGAAACTATTTCTTGATGAACAAAAAAAACTTTTCGGAACCGATCATATTTATGGTTTAGATCCTTTCAACGAGGTTGACCCGCCCAGTTTCGAACCCGAATATTTGCGGAAGATAGCTTCGGATATGTACGCTACATTGACGGCTGCCGATCCCAAAGCCCAATGGATGCAAATGACGTGGATGTTTTATTTTGATAAAGATAAATGGACTTCCGAGCGAATGAAGGCTTTGCTGACAGGAGTGCCACAAAATAAAATGATATTACTGGATTATCATTGTGAAAATGTTGAATTATGGAAAAGAACAGAGCATTTTCATGATCAGCCCTATATTTGGTGTTATCTGGGCAATTTCGGGGGAAACACAACTTTGACAGGTAACGTCAAAGAAAGTGGCGCACGACTTGAGAATGCTCTCATTAACGGTAGGGACAACCTTAAGGGAATCGGCTCTACGTTGGAAGGATTGGATGTGATGCAATTTCCCTACGAATACATTCTTGAGAAAGCATGGAACCTGAATGTAGATGATAATAAATGGATTGAATGTCTGGCTGACAGACATGTGGGATGTGTGTCGCAGTCTGTGCGCGATGCTTGGAAACGATTATTCAATGACATTTATGTACAGGTGCCGCGCACATTGGGTACCTTACCCGGGTATCGCCCTGCATTGAATAGGAACAGTGAAAAACGGACAAGTAATGTGTACAGCAATGTTGAACTACTAGAGGTCTGGAGAAAATTGAATGAGGCACCTTCTGACCGGAGAGATGCTTTTCGCCTGGATTTGATTACTGTAGGCAGACAGGTGCTTGGAAACTACTTTCTTGATGTGAAAGTGGAGTTTGACAGGATGGTTGAAGCTAAAGACCATCAGGCTTTGAAAGCTTGTGGCGAGAAAATGAAAGAGATATTGAATGATTTGGATAAGCTGAATGCCTTTCATCCTTACTGTTCGCTGGATAAATGGATTGATGATGCGCGGAAGATGGGAGATTCTCCCCAGTTGAAAGACTATTATGAAAAGAATGCTCGCAACTTGATTACTACTTGGGGTGGAAGCCTGAACGATTATGCCAGCCGTTCGTGGGCAGGACTGATAAGTGATTATTATGCAAAGCGCTGGGAGGTGTATATCGATACATTCATCAAAGCGGTCGGGGAAGGTGTAGAGGTGGATCAGAAGCAACTTGAAGATGAATTAAAAGAAATAGAAGAAGGTTGGGTAAATGCAACTGATCGGAAGGATACTCGAAAAGATGTTCATTCAACAACTGACGGATTATTATCATTCTCCACCTTTTTATTCAGCAAATATCAAAGACTGGTGAAATAAATAAGAGGCCTGTTTCATTTGTTGCTCGCGAATCATGCTATATCAGAAAGAATTAATATATTTGAAAGTAAGGACTTGATATAATAAGCTTTTTATTTTCATATTTAAAATGATTAAGATGTCCCAGAAATACTCACAGGATGAAGCCCAAGCTTTGGTTAAGGCTCTGAAAGAGGGGAACCAGCTGGCATTTAGTATTGTATACAAGACGTATGCGGCGCAGACCTTTTCTTTGGCATTTAAATATTTGCTGAATAAGGAACTGGCTGAAGATGCCGTGCAGAACTTATTCTTAAAACTCTGGCTGAAAAAAGAAGAGATCGACGAGACAAAACCCATAAACAGATACCTTTTTACGATGTTGAAGAACGATCTGCTCAATACGTTGAGAGATTCAAAGAAAAATATCTATTTACTTGAGGATTGCCTTTCAATGGTTTTGGAGTTGGAAGACAATTCTCAAAACGAAAACCTTAAACAAGAACAAATGAACATCATACAGCAAGCTCTTGAGCAACTTTCGCCGCAACGCCGCAAGGTTTTTGAAATGAAAGTTTCGGGAAAATACTCCAATCAGGAAATAGCCGATAAACTTAATCTTTCGATCAATACAATTAAATTTCAATATAGCCAATCTTTGAAGCAGATTCGCGCGACAGTGGGAGAGCTTAGCCTATTGTTGCTTTATTGTATGATGTAGTTTTATCACTTTTTGCTGATATGGAACGTTCTTTTGAATTAACACGGTTTAACGTAGTCTGTATAATACTTTTTTGTAACAGTGTGTATTACTAATAGATATTGAAATATGAAATCAAAAAAGAAACATACAAATCAGGACTTTGAAGTAGTTGACGGCATCGGGAAATATATGGATGACGACATTCAGAGGATAATAGAAGGCAAACAGCTCGAATTGGGCGACAGAGAATTGCCTCCTTTTGATGAATATCGCATTTATAAGAATATTCAGGCAGCCGTGATGCGGGAAGAAAAACGAAAGAACAGGAGAATCAGAATACCATTGTTCTTTAAGTGGACGGTAGCCTGTGCAATTGTTTTGCTAGTGATAGGTGTGGGATATAATTTCTATCAAAGTCATAATGAGGCAAACCTTGTTTATCGGGAGGTCTGTGCTGTAAGGGGGGAGAAGCTACTCGTATTACTTCCTGATGGTAGCCGGGTGTGGTTAAATGCCGATTCTAAATTGACCTATCCGGAACAGTTTGCAAAATACAACAGGAATGTTACGCTGGAAGGAGAGGCTTATTTTGAGATAGCAGAAAACAAGAAATCCCCTTTTCAGGTACTTGCCGAGAATGTGAAAATACAAGTGACGGGAACGTGTTTCAATGTAAAAGCATACGCTTCGGATAAGGTAATCAAAACTACACTCGACGAAGGAAGTATAAATATCGGGCATGTGCAAAGCCGCAGACCTATGCAGCAAATGCTTCCCGGACAAACTGCAGTTTATGAAAAAAGGAGTAATGTAATAAAAATAAAAACTGATAGATATCACGATGATGCTTCGAGTTGGAAGAGCAACCGGCTTATTTTCAGAAATGCATCATTGAAAGAGGTGCTTACAACACTCTCGCGTCATTTTGATATAGAGATTACAGTTAAAAACGAAAAGATTGCTTCGTTTACGTACGACTTCGTTTGTAAAGGGAACGATTTGAACTATGTGTTGGAGGTGATGCAATCCATAACACCGGTTAGCTTTAAAAAAATATCAGAATATACATATACTGTTGAATAAGTAAACTTAATCTAATAACAAAAACAAATTTATGAAAGCACTTTTAAAGCCCATTGTATGGGTATGCCTTTTCTTTTTTGCGTATCAAAGTACGTATGCACAGGCTCTTAAAATAATGAGCTATAATTGCCGGATGTCCGGGGAAATGACCGGTTACTCGGTGAAGGAGTATGCTGTATTTATCAGGAAATACAATCCGGATGTTGTAATGTTGCAAGAGATAGATTACAACACAAAAAGGAATAAAAATCAGGATTTCACCACTCAATTGGCTGCGGAGTTGGGATTGTTTTCCGTATTCGGGAAAGCGATGGATACTGGGGGTGGAGAATATGGAGTAGCTATCCTTTCAAAATATCCTTTTGTTTATATCAATAACAAAACTTTTGAAGGGATAGACGGAGCCAAAGAACCCCGGACGCTATTATATGTAGATATTCAGGAACCGGGAACTTCAGACGTAATCAGGATAGGAACGACTCACCTGGATCATTCGACGGACCTGATAAGGAGTGCGATGGCCGAACAGATTAATGAGCGGATTGGTACGGGAGATACCCCGACACTACTGGGGGGAGATTTTAATGCCCGGACCGACTCTAATGTGATTTGTGAGGTAATGAAGAACTGGCAGAGAATCTGCGATGATACATTCACCTATCCGGCAGATCAGCCGACAATCAAGATTGATTATATATTCGGACTTCCACAGAATAAGTGGAAAGTGAAGTCGTTTAAAGTTTTATCTAATCCGGAGGTTTCTGACCACAGGGCTTTGTTTGCTGAAGTTGAATTTGTAAAATGAATGAAATATGAAATCAAACTATCTATATCTGCTATTTATATGTGTCATCTCTTGCCTGTTCGTTTCGTGTAGTGATGAGGATAACAAGGGAGAAGAAATTCCGGAATGGAACCGGTTCAGAACAACTAACGTATTGGTTTATGCGCACTTGTCAGAGCAAAATTTATTTAGCTCTTGTAGTTATAAAGAGGTGGCGTCATCTATCAGAAACACTGTTCATTCAGTGGCATTGCTGGACAGGACGAACGCTGTCTATGGGCAAACAGCAATCATAAATACGGGTACGGAGACTGCTAGAGAGAGCAAGAAAGTGCCGGTGTTTGTACCTGTCAGCTATAGTAACGGAGAGAAAAAGATAATCGGCAGTACGGTTCTTTTTCCTTCTACTATTTCCGAAATGACACAATATGTAGTAAAAAACGATTGCAGATATCTTGAAACAAAAACAGAAGCAGTGAACGGAATAGATATGCTCTTCTGTTCTGTATCATTAAATAGTGAAGACCTGATAGCTCCGGCTGTCGACGTTTTCAAGAAAAAGGTAAACGAACAGACGGTTCTGGTAGGCACTGTTAAACGTGCGTTATTGCCTAATCTTGAGTCGGCAATTACTTCTAACTTAACTTCTGATACCTATTCTTTTGTAGAAGTGGAAAATAGAAATAGAGACTCCGAGTATTGTATATTTGTCCTGACTTCACACAAATGGGCTTTTAGGGGGGTAACCGAAACAAGTGTAAGCGGAGATTTACATTGTTTTCAATTACAAATCGAATCTTTAAAATAAAAAATGAACGGTCATGAAGCAATATATCAAAAATATAATGATCCTGATACTTGCCCTTCCATGGGGTTTGTTGTTGACAAATTGTAGTGATAGTGAGTCCGATTATTCGGACGACAACGCGTATCCGCCACCTACTGTAGAACTAACTTCTCCTTCCGAGATAGATGTGGTGGAGTATAACTCGACGGTGACTGTATCTGCCAGAAGTTTTTCAGCTGTGGGTATACATAGCATATATGCTACCTTGTTGAAGATGGATGAGAATGGAGAATATGAAGAGATAAACGCGACTGAACGTCAACGTTTAAAGATAGATACCTTGCAAACTGATATGACACTTGAATTTGACTTGAATGTCAAGGTCAACACGCGTGAAGCAGCCGGGATACTGGTAACATCAACGGACGTTTTGACAAAAACGGCACAAAAGGTAATACCTATTAAAAAGATAACCAAACTTCCATCCCAGATATTCACCGAACCATCAGATTTCCCTGTTTTAGTACCCGATGAAGAGGTTTCTCTGTCTGTAGTGATTCGTTCAGCTGTGGGCATTAAGTCTATAAAACATACGTTGTGTAATAAAGTACTGGGTGACCTGAAGGAATATACGACTATTCCGGTATCAGGCAATCCGTTGGAAATGGAATTTATCCTAAAAACTGTCGTAGACAATAAAGAGACCAATGGAATCAAGATTGTGGTAGAAGATATAGAGGGGTTGAAAGAGGAAAAGATTATCAATATCGAAGGTCTTGAGGGTGTTGACAATAATGTTGCGCTTGTTTTCAGCGATATCGAAATGGCACCCGAATGGGAACATTCAACAGAACCGGATCAACCTTATATTTTCTCCATAGAGGGAATAATGATACGGGGTGTGCAGAAACATGTATTAAGCTTGAAGGAAATTAAAGGATATGGCTCAAAGGCAAATAGCGTAGACTTTGCTTTCATCAATATATGGAGAAATCCGAGCTTTGTTGCCGTTAAAAACAGAGGTTTCTCTTATGTCAGTGCGTCAAGAATTAATGGAGGGCCGATAGGGAGAGCTTACGATGTGAATGACTGGATCAAACCGGCAGGTGTTGCTACCAACAAAACGTTGTTTGCTCTTATACCTGATGATAAGGTTGTTGACCTTGGAATTGATGCGATGATGGCAAATGCGGCTTCGGACGTCAAGACTTTTGAGGCGTTGAATGTATTGGAAAGTATAGCTAAAGGAGGTGCCGATATGTTAATGCAAAGAGTCAATGCGTCTGATGGATACCCGAATGATCCTTGTAGTCTGCAGATAAAAGACGGTTCTTATATTGCCTTTGTTACTGCGGCGGGCAAATACGGTGTCATTCATGTCATTGAAGCCGCAAATGATATGGATGCATTAGTTGCCGGAGGATGTAAAATAGCTACTCCTACAGGAGTGGTAGGAAGCCAGGGACCAGCCTACTCGGGAGCTGGCATAACCGGACTCACCTATGACGGTGTGGCATTACTTTACGGACGTACCTGTAAGTTGAAAATTGTGGTTCAAAAGTAAGGTTATTATAATGGAAGAATGAAAAAATATGTATTTTATATAAGAATCAAGAGGGGTTGGCTCTGAATTTGAGATGCTTCCTTAATATTGGCTATAATTAAAGTAGTCCGAAAAGCCTTGAGCTTACTAAAATCACCTTTACTACAAATATATCGTAGTAAGGGTGATTTTTCTTTTAGGGTAAAGTCATTGACTTATGCATTAAATGAGAAAAAATAGAGTTGTTTAGTGAGTGTTATGAAAAAAATGTCGAATGCTTTCAGGGTAATTCAAAAGTTACGGGTCTATTTAATAAAAGAGCTTATAAAACACATTAAAATATGGAAGACATTTATATTATCATATCTAAATATCTATTGGGAACAGCTTCTCCGCAGGAGGAGATGGAAATTATGGAATGGCGGAATGCTGATGCCGGGCACGAACAGGAATTTCAGGAACTGTGCGAGAGCTGGCAGATAGCTCATGCGGGAATACATCCGGTAATTCCTGATAAAGAACGTGTGTGGGAAAAGATAATGAGTAATCTGAATCTGGTGAAACCTGTGAAGATGTACACGCAGCGGTTGTTGTATCGGGCAGTGGGAATTGCTGCTATGCTGGCACTGGCGTTGGGTTTCTCGCTTTCTCTGCTGGTTTCGGAAAAGGAAGAAGTAGGATTAGTCTCATTTACAGCTCCTGTTGGCCAGAAAGCAGAAGTCAGTTTGCCGGATGGCACTAAAGTTTGGTTGAATTCTGGTTCTACTTTGACCTATTCTACGGATTATGCCAAAGATTGCCGTTCTGTAAAATTGAATGGACAGGCCTTTTTTGATGTGGTGCAAGACAGTAAGAGACAGTTTGATGTATCGGTAGGTGATGTAAAAGTGTTGGTTCATGGTACCGCATTCGATGTCAATGGATATGGAGACCATTCAGAATTGGAAGTTGTACTGCTTAGAGGGCACGTGACGGTTGTTTCGGCTTTAACGGACAAGCTGTTGGCAGATATGAAACCCAATCAGAAAGTCATTATTCCTTTTCATGAAATGGAGAAGTGTAAATTGGAGGCTTGCGATGCTGAAGTAGAGTCCGTATGGCGATTGGGCAAGCTGAAAATTGAAAATGAGAACCTGCAGGAAATAGTTCAAAAAATGGAACGATGGTATGGCATCAAAATTCAATTGCATGATGTACCGGAAAATAAACGTTATTGGATGACAATTAAAACAGAATCTTTGCGAGAGATGCTTGAGATCATTAATCGGGTGACTCCGATTACATACACTATTAACGGAGAGGAGGTGAGCATAACCGGAAGAAAGTAATCGAAGAATAAAAAAGGACGCAGAAGAGTGCCATCTTCCACGTCCGAAGAGCAAAACCTGCGTATGTATGCTATCCGTCAGACGGATGGCACAGGTATCGCCTTGCTTTATGCAGACAAAGGTAATAATTAATTCCTTTATTTAACCTTAAATGAGTTTACAATGTTGAAGCTAAAACAAATATTATGTAGCATTCTTGTTTTGGGCAGCCTGCTTTCCAGCCCTTCGCTATGGGCGCAGAAAGAGACTAAAGTCAATATCGCTGCCAGGCAGATTTCTTTAAAAAATCTGATACAAGCTGTTGAAAAACAGACAGATTATACTTTTGTGTTCGATAATTCTATCCCTCTGTCACGTATTGTTTCCCTGAAAGGAGGTTCTCAATATCTTTCGGATGTGCTGAAACAGGCCTTTGATAAAAGTGACATTGCGTATGAAATAGTAGGCAAACAGATTGTTTTACAAAAGGTGCAGACGAAGACCAACCGGACGATTTCGGGTGTGGTGAAAGATGAGCAGGGAGAAGCGGTCATCGGAGCGAGCGTATTGGTAAAAGGTACCACCAACGGTACGGTTACCGATTTTAACGGAAAGTTTGAGTTGCAGAATGTACCAGAAAGTGCCACTATTGATGTGACGTTTATAGGTTACGCCCCACAGAGCAAAAAGGTGGTGGCCGGAGTACGTTCAATGAATTTCGTTCTTGAAGAAGATACAGAGACATTGGATGAAGTAGTAGTGGTAGGTTACGGCGTACAACGCAAACGGGACCTTTCCGGTTCGATAGCTTCCGTCAAAGGCGATATCATTACTGAATATGCAAATACTTCTGTTGCGTCAGCATTACAGGGACGCGTGTCAGGCGTACAGATTCAGCAAACTAATGGCCAGCCGGGAGCCGGAATACAAGTGAGGGTACGTGGCTCCAATTCTATTCGGGGTGACAATGAACCGCTTTGGATTATTAACGGATTTCCGGGTGACATTAATATGATTAATACGGCCGATATCGAATCTGTTGAAGTGATGAAAGATGCTTCCGCAACTGCTATCTATGGTTCACGTGGTGCCAATGGTGTCATCCTGATTACGACGAAGCAAGCTAAAGAGGGGAAGATTACCGTGGAATACAATGCCAGCTTCGGTGTGCAGAGTCTGGCTAAAGAACTTGAGCTGCTCGATGCTTGGGAATATATGAGCTATCTGAATGAAAAAGCAGCGATTAATAATCAGCCGACGATATATACCGATGAAGAGATTAAATTTACCCGGCATAGTACTAACTGGCAGCGTGAACTGTTTCGTAATGCACTTGTTACCGACCACTCTGTGAATGTCTCTGGTGGTACGGAAAAAGTTCAGGGAACGTTAGGCGCCAGCTATTTCGATCAGCAAGGTATCGTGAAGGAAAGTGGCTATAAACGTATGTCTATCCGTTCGAGCCTGAATTATCATATATCAAAATATGTCACCGTGTCGAGCAACTTGATTTTCAGCCGGTCCAATCATAATCAGATGAATTCGCAGGGAGGTAGCCGGGGAACGTCTGTTATCGGTTCTACACTGATTCTGCCGCCAACAGCGACACCTCATTATGACGATGGAACCTGGAATGACTTCCAGACACAACCGATTGCACCGGTAAATCCGTTGGCTTATGTGAAAGAAGTGGATAATAAATGGTACGCCAACCGGATTATGGCAAATGCTTCATTGACAATAAAACCGATAGACGGACTTTCGATTCAGTTATCTGCCAACGTTAACAATAACCAGAATCGCAAAGATTATTATAAGTCATTGCAATACCCTAATTCACAAGGAGCTGCCTCTATTACATTTGGAGAAACAGTTGGTATCACAAGTAATAATATCATAACCTATAATAAGAGTTTTCTAAAAAAACACCATTTGAGTGTGATGGGTGGTTTTACCTACGAACAGAGTACATCGAAAACTGCGGGAACGGGTACGGCCGAAGGTTTCTTGAGTGATGTGACTGAAACCTATGACATGGATGCAGCTACCGTTAAAGGGCTGCCGACATCTTCTTATTCAGATTGGCGTTTGTTCTCATTTCTGGGACGTGTCAACTATAATTATGCTGACCGCTATCTATTGACTGCCAGTCTTCGTGCTGATGGTTCCTCACGTTATAGTAAAGGAAATAAATGGGGATACTTCCCTTCAGCGGCAGCGGCCTGGCGTCTTTCGCAAGAGTCTTTTTTGCGTGATGTAGAGTGGCTTTCGGATCTAAAGTTCCGTTTGAGTTACGGGGTGACCGGTAGTACTGCCATCTCACCGTATTCTACGCAGAACACATTGAGGACGGAAAATGTAGTATTCGATAAGAATACAACAGTGGCGTATGTCCCGTCAGATACCTACACCGGCGATTTGAAATGGGAAACAACCTCACAGTTTAATGTGGGGGTTGATCTGTCCCTGTTTAATAATCGCCTCCGCATGACTGCGGATTACTATCGGAAGAAAACGACTGATTTGCTGAACAATGTAGAGATGCCTCGTTCAAGTGGATATACCACTGCCCTGCGTAACATCGGTTCCATCCGTAACTCGGGGTTTGAATTGCAACTTGACGGGCGGATTATTGATCGTGCTGTGAAATGGGATTTGGGTGTCAACTTCTCGCTCAATCGCAGCAAAGTGTTAGTCCTTTCGGAAGATAAAGATATTTTCGGTGGCGAATTGGATAACACCATTCTGAAAGACCAGCTCAATCTGATGCGTGTGGGTGAGCCAATGTATGTTTTCTACGGATATGTTGAAGATGGATACGATGAGAACGGTCATATCGTATATAAGAATATGGATGACGATCCTGCCATCACAGCAGCAGACAAGACCATCATCGGTGATCCTAATCCTGATTTTCTGGTCAATCTAACTACAGCAGTCAGTTATAAAGGGTTTACGCTAAGCGCTTTCTTCCAGAGTTCAATAGGTAATGATATATATTCGCTTAGTATGGCTGCACAAGCTTATGATTATGGATATAACGGGAATACGTTGCGCGAGGTGTACTACAATCACTGGACCCCCGAGAATCCTACCGCAAAATATCCCAATCTCGACCAGACTTCCTATAAAATGTCCGATCGGTTTGTCTATGACGGCAGCTTCGTCAGACTGAAAAACCTCGAATTGGCCTACGATGTACCTTGTGCCCGTAGCAAATTCATCAAGCGCGCCCGTGCCTATGTGAGTGCCCAAAACCTGTTTACTATTACGAGCTACCCTTTCTGGGATCCGGATATAAATGCCAATGGTGGCGGAAGCTCGATGATTCAGGGGGTAGATTCGTATTGTTATCCTAGTGCCCGTACTTATACGATTGGATGCCGACTCACTTTCTAACATATAAAAATTGATGTCTTATGAAAAAATTATTGATATATATTGCCGCTTTTGCTATGATACTGGCAATGAACACATCCTGTGAAGATATGGGCTCTTTGGAAGAACATCCGAAGAAAGTGGATGCAACGACTTTTATGGCGAATGCCAAAGAAGTGGAGAGTGTTATCAATTCCATCTATTTCCAACTCCGTCGTGATCCGGGATTCAGCCGTTATCTGATTGTTCTGGAAGAAGGACTGGCGGATTATTGTATTGGAAGAGGTAACTATGCCACAGCTTATGATACCGGGCTTACCAGTGGTGGGGTGGGCTTCTCCAAAGATAGCTGGGCGGTGTTGTATCGTGCTATTCGTTTTGCCAATAATATTCTTGACGGTATAGGTAATACTCCACTCTCGCAACAGGAGTATAACAACCTCACCGGGGAAACACGTTTTCTACGTGCATTCGCCTATTCATGGCTGGCACGAAATTGGGGCGCCGTTCCTTTTTTCGATGAACAGAACATGAATGACTTTAATAAACCCCGTACTCCGGAAGCTGATATCTGGAAGTTTGTGATTGATGAGGCCGATTATGCTGCATCCAATCTACCGGAAGTGGCTAAATCTGCCGGACGTCCTTCGCGTTATGCCGCATTGGCATTGAAAACAGAAGCTTGTCTTTATGCCGGTCGCTATGAAGAGGCAGCTGAAGCAGCCGGTTTAATTATTTCATCCAAACGATATTCTCTGGTTGAGGTTGGCAAAGCGGATGATTTCCTCGACCTTTACGGTCATACGGCTAATGCCACTTCTGAAGAAATTTTCTATATAAAGTTCAACCGCGATAGTGGATCGACCATCGCCTATATGTATCTCTGCAAGCCCAATCCTTTCGTGAATATGGGAGCTGTAGGAATTTATACCGATTATCAGAAGAATAAATTTATTCAGAATTGGGACCAGAATGATTTACGTTATCAGTTCGGATTGTATAAACAAACGCAGAATGGAACACTTAATGCACTGACTAAAACGGGTATGATTTGCTCGAAATTCAGAGACTCGGAATGGACAGGGAGCAGTACAACCCCCAATGACAATCCGGTATATCGTTATGCTGATATTCTGCTTTATTATGCAGAAGCTGTTTGTCGCTGGAAAGGAGCTCCTACCGATGATGCCATGGAAAAATTGAATATGGTGCGGCGACGTGCTTACGGACAGAAACCGACACAAGCTTCTTCTTCAGACTACAAACTGGCTGATTATGCAAGTAAAGATGCTTTCCTTGCACTGGTGTTGCAGGAGCGTGGCTACGAAACGATTTTTGAAGGTAAACGCTACAATGACCTGAAGCGTTGTGGAAAGCTTGCAGAAGCAGCTTTGGCTGCCGGACGTATTTCGGCTTTATCCGAAGTGGGAGATGCAGCCTACTGGTGGCCTATCCCTACCGATGAATTTAATTATAATATGGCATTGGATCAGACAAAAGACCAGAATCCTGGGTATTAACAACTTAATTAATTTGATTTCTTATGAATAGATTGAATATACTGATTGTAACAATTCTCTTTTTATTGACAACAACCGGCTGCGCCCAACAGGCTGAAAGATGGTCGACCGAAAAAGCAAACGCATGGTACGCATCTCAAAAATGGCCGGTGGGTATCAACTACGTTACTGCTACGGCAATCAATCAGTTTGAGATGTGGCAAGAGGAGACTTTTGATCCGAAAACCATGGAGTTGGAGTTGGGACGTGCCGGGGAACTCGGATTCAATACGGTACGCATATTCCTGCATGATATGGTGTGGGAAGCGGATCCGGCAGGGTTTAAACAACGACTGGATACATTTCTGGGTATCTGTCAGAAACATGGTATGCGTGCCATCGTCACTTTCTTTACGAATGGCGGGCGTTTTGAGAGTCCGAAACTCGGTGTACAACCGGCTTCTGTACAGGGTGTTCATAACTCTCAATGGATACAGAGTCCCGGAGCGCCATCCGTCAATGATCCGTCAACGTATCCGCGTCTGGAACGTTACGTGAAAGATGTGATGACTACCTTTAAAGCAGATGATCGTATTTTATTGTGGTGTTTATATAACGAACCGGAAAACTTCAAGCAGAAAGCACACAGCATGCCATTGTTGCGCGAAGTGTTCCGTTGGGCGCGTGAGGTGAATCCCTCGCAACCGCTGTCGTCTCCGATATGGATTTATCCCGGAGGACATGGCACACGCAGTAATTTGCCGATTATCAGTTTTCTGGGTGAGAATTGTGACGTTATGACCTTTCACTGTTATTACGGACCTGAAGAAATGGAAAAATTCATCGCTTTCATGAAGCAGTTTGATCGTCCGGTTATCTGCCAGGAGTATATGGGACGCCCCCGTTCAACTTTTGAAGAAATAATGCCGATTCTTAAGCGTGAAAAGGTAGGTGCCATCAGTTGGGGATTGACAGCAGGAAAGTGTAATTTCCATTTACAGTGGTCGAGCAAGGCCGGAGATCCGGAACCTGAAATCTGGTTTCATGATATATTCCGTCTGGATGGTACACCTTATAGTCAACAAGAAATTGATTTTATAAAAAGTATGACTTCAAACTGATCGATAACGGATTGAACAAATAAAAGAATGAATATGATGAAAAAGTTAAAAACTCATAGATACCTTTTGGTAACAGTGATGGGGCTTCTCGTTGCTTGTACATCTTATACCTCAACGGATGAGTGGCCCAATCCGCGTCCTAATTCAAATCCTGACCCTGAACCGGTCACTGGAGAGATTACCTCTATTCAGTCACTCAATAAAAGTGAAAATGTAGCAGTGAACTCTCATGCGGACGAATGGGGGAATAGTTCTCTCGAATTAGACTATCGCCGGTTGTTGACTTTGGAAAGTCCGGCACTGTCGGCTGTGAATGCTCTTTATCCCCGTATCAAGAAATTAGGTGACGGGACCTATTTGCTGCTATACCAGCAGGGACCACAGGCTTGGAATGTCTATTATGCTTTAAGTACTAATCTGATTACATGGCAGAATGCATCCAGTCCTCTGTTTCAGAGCGAAAGTGCCCAGCAAACTTCCGGTGCCAGTGATACACGCTGTTTCTCATCATGTGATGCAGTCGTTCTGGCAAATAAGGATATTTTGGCATTCGCTTCCTTTCGCTTGAATCAGGGATACAGGGTTGATCCGCAGAGTAATGGTATTATGATGAGGCGTTCTTCCGATAATGGACGTACCTGGTCGACTGCCCAGATTATTTATCAGGGAACGACTTGGGAACCTTATGCATTACAACTTCGTTCGGGTGAAATACAGGTCTATTTTACGGATAGCGAGCCTCTCACAGCCGATTCGGGGACTGCCATGCTGCGTTCTATGGATAATGGGCGGACATGGACGGTCGTTGGAAAGGTGATCCGTCAAAAGACTGGACTGGCTATAGATGGCTCGGGCAAGCAAATTTATTCGGATCAGATGCCTTCTGCCCGCGAATTAAATAATTCGACGAAGATTGCAGTAGCTACAGAAACACGTTTCAGAGATGAAGGCGACGTTTATCATATTTCAATGGCGTGGAGCTCCGACAACTGGGCTTCGGCTCCATTGACCGGAGATGAAGTAGGGCCTTCGGACCGTAAACTCAATTTTGTGCAGAAGGCTGCAGCACCTTATCTGGCACAATTCCCCTCGGGAGAGACTGTTTTGTCGTACAATGCTTCTTCTCTCTTTACCATGCAGGTGGGTAACGCAGAGGCTTCCCAATGGGGAGAAACGTATCAGCCATTCAGTGGAAAAGGATATTGGGGAGCAACGGAAATTATTGACCCGCATACTCTTGTAGCTGCCATGCCTGCTACTTTTGTCAATAGCGAGAATAAAGATGCTGCCCGTATTCAGATTGGACAGTTTGTTCTGAATCATCGGATTAATGCCTCCGGAATGACACCGGTGATAGACGCCGACAACTCGGATTGGAGTGCAGTCAGTGATGCGCTATTTATCGGAAGTGTGTCCACTACACAAGCCGTGTTCCGCTTTGCTTATGATGCAGAAAATGTATATTGTCTGGTGGAACGTCTTGATAAAGACTTGACTACAGACGACAGCATGGAATTGATTTTTCAGGGTGGAGATGCTACCGGAACTCCTCTTAAAATCTCTCTTATTCCGGATGCAGTTCAATATACCATTAAATGCAGTCATTCTTCAGTAACTTGTAAGGGTGCGGTTCACGGAACTTTTGGCGATACGGCAGCCGATAAGGGATATGTAGTCGAAATGGCTATTCCACGGACTTTACTTCGTGTGGTGGCCGACCGTTTGATGTTTAATGCTACCTTATACGATCAGAATGGTAGTGATACCTTCACTGGACTGACTGCTACGAATTATGAGAAATGGTTACCAATCGTTTTGAAAGCTGCTACGGATCCTGAACCTCTCCCGGGGGAAGGAGATACCGGTACCGGACCGTCCTGGAATAATGGCGATACGGAAGGTACATGGAAATAATGATAACATTTTAAATTTGCGAGACCATGAAAAAAAATAAAATCCTGATTCTTCTGGTAATTGGTTTATCATTGGGTAGTTGTGTGCAAACTGATGACGAGGCGTTTTCTCCGGAACCGGCCGTAAAAGGAGGAGAAAAATCCATTACGGCCATTTGTGCTGTTACTGCCACAACACGCACGTCGCTTAATGCATCCATGAATGTGGTTTGGACCCAAAATGATGAGATACGGCTGTTTGGCACTTCAACACCGAATGGAGCTGTTTATACTACTACTGCCAGTAGTGTTCGTACCGCTGTTTTTGACCCGGTGGACACTTCTGTAGATGATGCCATCCGATATGCTGTTTATCCGGCGTCGGCTGCGTCAGGCAGCCAACTTGAAGGTACGACACTTGCTGTTGACTTTTCGGCACTTGCCGGACAGAAATGGATGGGTGCATTTAATGCCGATAGTGAAATATCATCTTTGCCGATGGCGGCAGCCTCTGATGGTGAAGCCTTCTCTTTTAAGAATCTGTGTGGTGGAGTACGGATACAACTGACTGATTATCAGTTAATGGGAATTAGCGTTAAGTCTGTAGCTGTACGCGGTAATGACGGAGAACAGGTGTCGGGTATAGCTGATGTTAATGTAGCGGATGGAATCGTATCACTTCGGAAGTCTTCCACTCCTTCTGCTGCGGCTACTGCATTGGTTACTTGTGATACAAGCGTACCTCTTTCTGCAGATAATAATCCCTCGGCTCATACAGACTTTGTTTTATTTCTTCCTGCGGTAAATTATACCAAAGGGTTGACTTTCGTCATAACGGATGCTGCCGGACGGATTTACGAACAAGCAACTCCGGGTGCTTTCACTATTGAAGCCGGAGTTGTAAAACCGATGGAATTGTTGCCGGTGACGTTGTATTATGGTAAGGCAAACTGTTATCGTACGGCATCTGCAGGAACACTTGAAATAGATGCCACGCCTTATTATTCATTGGCAGGAGATTATACTTATGAAAATCGTCCGAGAGTGAATGCCAATGGGGAATTAGTAGATAAGGCTGTGTCTGCAACTGTTTTGTGGACACAAACGAATTCGTCTTCATCAGGAGATGTTCTTTCTGCTGTTCCTGCATTGGAGGGAACTACTTTAAAAGTCCCTGTAAGCGGCGTGAAAGGAAATGCCCTTGTGGCTATTCGAGATGCATCGGGCAAGAATGTATGGTCTTTCCATATTTGGGTGACTGAAGCATCGGATCTTACCTATATTAACGAGGAACGGGGAACGTTCAAAATGATGGATCGTAATTTGGGTGCAACTTCTGTTACTCCTAAAGACCAGAATGCTTATGGGGCATGGTATCAGTGGGGGCGCAAAGATCCGTTCCCGCGTCCGCTTGATATTGTCCGTTCGAGTGCGACGACTGTGGGTGATAAGGAATTAACTGCCAATGCAACCACTTCTGCCGAAGTAGGAACTGTGAGTTATACTATCTCCAATCCTGATACAAGAATCTTTTCTGCGAATGACTGGCATAATGAATGGCGGAATAACGGACTGTGGGGAAATTCAGACGGTTTGACTAAGAATGTAAAGACTGTGTATGATCCTTGTCCGGAAGGCTATTGTGTGCCCGATCAGAATTGCTATCAGGGATTTATCTTTACTTCAAAAACAGAATGTGATAATAATTACGGGCATCTGTTTGTGATTGATGATTCGCAAACTTCTTACTTCCCGACAGGAGGCTATCTGGATAGGGGAGCTAATAAAATTGCTTATCAGGAATATCGGGGGTATCAATGGACTAGTAATCCGGGGACAACAGGAGCTTATTACTTCTATTATAATAATGCAAATCTTAATTTTACAGGTCTGGACCGTGCTTCGGCAGCATCTGTCCGTTGTGTCAGGATAGAGTAAAATGAAAGATATTTTTTAATCATAATAATACATGCATTCATGAAATATTTCAATATTTTATTTCTGATTTTGTTTCTTACTACAAGCGCGAAAGCGCAATCGGTCAAGGTGTCTGTAAGTAAAGTCAGTATTCCGACATACACAGAACCCGAACGTGAAGAACTGCCGATGTTTGCTGAAAACCGGGTACACCAACGGTCGAGTGGCAATCCTTATCCTAATAAAATCGTTCTGAAAGTGAATCGGGAACAAAAAGTGGATAAGGAATATACACTAATCAAATTGGAGAATGAATATTTGGAACTTCAAATATTGCCGGAAATTGGTGGTAAGATATATGCTGCCAAAGATAAAACGAATGGATATGATTTTTTCTATAAGAACCATGTCATAAAACCTGCTCTTATCGGTGCATTGGGGTCATGGATTTCCGGTGGACTGGAGTTTAACTGGCCTTTTCATCATCGGGCTTCATCTTTTATGCCCACTGATTATGAGATAGAAAAGTTGCCGGGCGGAGGAGTGATCGTTTGGGTTTCGGAACATGATCCGACAGACCGGATGAAAGGTACGGTTGGTATTGTGCTTAACCCCGGTGAGTCTATCTTTGAGACAAGAGTCAAATTGTCGAATATCACCCCGTTAAGACATTCGTTTTTATGGTGGGAGAATGTGGCGGTACCTTCGAATAAGAATTATGAGATATTCTTTCCGCACGATGTAAGCCATGTGTTTTTCCATTACAAACGTTCGGTTACCACTTATCCGGTTGCAACAAATGCGGCGGGAATATTTAATGGTATTCGTTATGACGGTGCAGTTGATATAAGCAAACATAAGAATACGATTCAGCCTACCTCTTATTTTAGTGCTGCATCGCAGTATGATTTCTTTGGCGGTTATGATACCGGCAGGAAATGCGGGGTTGTGCATATCGGAGATCATCATGTGTCACCCGGTAAGAAGATGTTCACATGGGCTTACAATCAGTTGTCCCAGTCTTGGGAAAATGCTCTTACGGATACAGATGGAGCCTATTGTGAATTGATGGCAGGCAGCTATTCTGACAATCAGCCGGATTTTACATGGCTTGAACCGATGGAGACTAAAACTTTTTCGCAATATTGGTTTCCGATCGGAGAGATAGGGGTTCCCGACTTTGCAAATACGACAGGAGCTATATACGTCAAGGATGCGATTAAAGTGCAGTTGAATAAGACTCGTAATGTGAAGATTACGGTCAAAGGGGATGACCGGGTTCTGTTTTCGGGAAATGCGACGATCAAGGCGAGAGAAGAATATTCGTTGCCTGCGGATGTCAGAATGCGGTTAGGGTATTCAATAGATGTCACCGCTAATGACGGAACTGTTCTAATGTCTTATACAGTGAAGAAACACGATACTTTTAATATTCCTCATACAACACAGGATATGCCGAATATCAAAAAGGTTGAAAGTCCGCATTTGTTGTATCTTGAAGGTTTGCATGTTGATCAATATCGTGATCCTGCCACTAAAGGAGAGAGCTATTATAAAGAAGCTCTTGAACGTGATCCGAATTTTGCTCCTGCATTGATCGCTTTAGGAGAAGCAAAGTTACGCAATGCTTTTTATAGTGAGGCTTTGGAATATCTTTTGAGGGCGGAAAAAGTGTTGACACGGTTCAATACGCGTCTTGAAAATGGGAAACTGTACTATTTGTTAGGGCATGTCTATTTAGCGCTCGATGAGCAGGAGAAATCCTATGATTATTTCCAGAAAGCAGCATGGAGCAGTGCTTATGTTTCTTCCGCCATGACTTATGTGGCTATGCTTGATATACGTAAACTGGAGTATGACAAGGCTGTTCAACATCTTACTACTGCCATTACTTATCATAAAGATAATGCTGTAGCCAATGCGTTGATGATATATGCTTCTTATTTGCAGGGAGATAAAAAAGCATCGGAACGTCAATATCTGTCTGTAGAAGCGAATGATAAACTTAATCATTTGGCGCGTTACTTCGGTGTGCTGACCGGTAAAGTTAGTGCCCGGGATTTTATGGAAAAGATACGGACGGATAAGAATCAGGTATGTCTCGATCTTATAGAAACTTTGCTTGTCGCTAATCTGCAGAAAGAGACTGTTTCCCTGATAGAGATGTTGCAAACACACGAACCTCTGATTTTTAGTCTGTCTGCCATATATGCAGATATAAAAGGCGGTTCTCCGAATGATTCGGCAACGGAGGGGATTGCTTTCCCAAGTCGGCGAATTGAAATGAACAGTTTGTCTCATTGGGCAAAACAGGGAAGTCGGAAGGCGCAGTTGCTGTTGGGATGTGCCCTTTACGCCAAAGGACATTATGAGAAGGCAGTCGCTCTTTGGGAAGGCTTGTCCGGTACTGATTATCGTGCTGCACGAAATCTGGCTGTCGCTTACTATTCACACATGAATCGTAAAAATGAAGTGTTACCCTTATTGAAGCAGGCATTATCCCTGAAGCCGAATGATGAACAGTTGATTTTTGAAACGGTCTATGTAATGGGTAAGTTAGGAGTTGCTCCTGCTGAACGTATTTCTTTCCTGAATAATCATAAGTCTGCAATTAGCCGCGATGATATTATGCTTGAATGGGCACGAGCTTATAACATGGCAGGACAGGAGGATAAGGCAATAGAACTTCTTAGGGGGCGTAACTTTGTCCCAGCTGAAGGTGGGGAGCATGCAGTTGCAGAACAGTATATGTTTGCTTATTTCCTGAAAGGGCGTAGATTAATGAAAGAAAATAAGATGCAAGAAGCGACTGATTGTTTTAAGACTGCGCAAACTTTACCTCAAAATCTGGGAGCAGGTTTGTGGAATATCGTTAGATTGGTTCCATTTAAATATTATGAAGCAATCTGTTTGAAATCTTTGGGGCAGGAAGACAAGGCCAATGAGAATTTTGATTTTATAACGGGTATTGAGGTCGATTATTTTAGTAATATGAACTTACCGGAATTGCCATTTTATCAGGCACTTTGTTATCGTGAAACGGGTATGCCTTTTAAGGGGGATATACTCATCAATTATAAACTGCAAGATTGGAACGAAGGCATGAAGACTGTTGATGCGGGTTATTTTGCCACTACTCCTTTCTTTATAAGTTTCTGCGATCGTGCCGTACAGCAACGGAGTGCTTATTATAGCTATTTACTAGCTCTGACCTATCGCTACACTGGTGATACGAAGCTGGCACAGAAATATATTGAGCAAGCAGCGGTGAGTGATCCTTATGCTCTGAATATTTTTGCAGAAAGACAATTCTGAACGATTTTGTAAAGCTCATTTGGACGCGGATTCATACAGATTTATATTTAGAAAGAATCTGTATGATTCGCGTCATTATCAGCATTTTTGTTTAGTGCAATTAATGTGATTTCGGTTTTAGTATTAGAAAGTGTTTTGAGGGTATGGTTCTCTTTACGAAAATGTATTCCGAAAGAAGATTATTTTTTGTAGATTTGTGAGACTGATAAACACAATTCCGGGAACGATGGATATTCAAGCCTTTCGAAATTATTACGATACATACTATGAACAACTTTGTTGTTTTCTCAACTTCTATACGCATGATGGAGCAGTTATAGAAGATGTTATTCAGGAGGTGTTTCTCAAACTATGGGAGAATAAAGATTGTATTGAAATAACCTATATCAAAACCTATCTTTTCCGGGCTGCCAAAAATCGGGTATTAAACTATCTTCGTGATGAGGAAAACAGGCATCAGTTGTTGGAAAACTGGTTTAATCAGCAACTGGAAGAAAGGAAATATAAAGATTGTTTTGATATGGATGCTTTAACAAAGGTGGTGAATCAGGCAATTGAACAACTTCCGGAGAAATGTAGAGAAATATTTTCCTTGAGCCGGAAGGAGGGGCTTTCTTATAGACAGATTGCCGAACGTCTCGGAATTTCTGTGAAAACTGTGGAAACGCAAATAAGTATTGCACTCAAACGAATAAGAGAGATATTGTCTTCTTCTGCATTTGCATTTTTGTGGCTGTTTATTCGATAAATATTTATTCCTTAATATTGAATATCAAATGAATCAATTTTTGGCTTGTTTATCTTTAGCCGTACTTGTTACTGCTTGTGCGGAATGTGGCTCCAGTTCTGGAGTAAAAGCAGCTTTTTACGGTGTTACTCAAGACGGTGATACTGTTATCCAATATACTCTGACTAATGCTTCAGGTGCTCAAATCAAAGTAATTGACTATGGTTGTCGTATAACGAATATTATAGTGCCGGACAGAGAGGGGAAAATGGCAGATGTAGTGCTTGGATATGAGAATCTTAAAGATTACGAGATTGGAGCCGAGAGATTTTTCGGGGCTTTATTAGGGCGTTATGCCAACCGTATTGCCGGTGGTGCTTTTATGATTGACTCGATTCGGTATCAGCTATCGTGCAATGAATCTCCCAACGGATATCCGGGGCATTTGCATGGTGGTATGAAAGGATTTGATCGTGTTATGTGGAAAGCTATGCCAATCAATACTCCTGATACGCTTGGAATTGTTTTTACCCGCCGCAGTCTTGACGGAGAAGAAGGATATCCTGGTAACTTAGATTGTAAAGTCACTTATTTCTGGACTTCGGATAATACTTGGCGTATAGAATATGAGGCGGTAACCGATCTACCGACTATCGTCAATATGTCGCAACATTGCTATTTTAACCTTCAGGGGTATGACGGAGGTTCGGTTTTAAATCATATTGTGCAAATTAATGCGGATTCAGTCACGGTTAATACTCCGTGGTATGTGCCGGCTTCGGTAGAAGCGATAGCAGGAGGCCCTTTGGATTTTCGTACTCCTCACAGTTTTGCGGAACGTGCCAACTCTCCCAATGAGCATATGAAACTTATGGGTGGTTATTCTGCCAATTGGATACTTCGTGATTATAATGGAGATCTGCGTTATGCCGCAACGATCACAGAACCTCAAAGTGGACGTCGAATAGAAACTTACACAACAGAGCCCGGTTTACTGATTTATACTGGCATCGGACTCTCTGAAAAGATTGTGGCTAAAGGTGGTCCACAACAGAAATATGGTGGTTTTATATTGGAAACCATCCATCATCCGGACACGCCACATCATCCTGAATTTCCATCCTGTGTGTTACGACCTCATGAGAAATATCATTCCGTTACGGAATATAGGTTTTCTGTGCAAAAGTAATTTAATAGAGTATGCCTTGGAATTACTTATCTTTTTCCTGTAAAACTCTTATTTCTATCAAAAAAAGTGATAATTTTGGCATTAATTTGCAGATTGCCTAAATTACGAAAGATAGAATGTTAGATTTAAAGCAACTTACCACTGATGTATGCCAGATTGCTACAGAGGTTGGACATTTTTTGAAAGAAGAACGGAAGAACTTCCGTCGTGAGCGTGTGGAGGAAAAACATGCACATGATTATGTGTCTTATGTAGATAAAGAGTCAGAGGTGCGAGTGGTGAAAGCACTTGCTGCTCTACTGCCCGAAGCGGGATTCATAACAGAAGAAGGCTCTGCCACTTATCAGGACGAACCCTACTGTTGGGTCATTGATCCGTTGGATGGAACTACAAATTATATTCATGATGAGGCTCCTTATTGTGTATGTATCGCTTTACGCAATCGTACCGAACTTCTTTTAGGTGTTGTTTATGAAGTTTGCCGGGATGAATGTTTCTATGCCTGGAAAGGTGGAAAGGCTTTTATGAATGGTGAAGAAATTCATGTGTCGAGTGTTGAGGATATTCAAGATGCTTTTGTTATTACAGAATTACCTTATAATCATCTACAATATAAACAGACCGCTCTTCATCTCATCGATCAACTTTATGGAGTAGTGGGAGGTATTCGCATGAATGGTTCGGCTGCCGCTGCAATTTGCTATGTAGCTATTGGGCGTTTCGATGCGTGGATGGAAGCGTTTCTCGGAAAATGGGATTATTCTGCAGCGGCATTGATCGTCCAGCAAGCGGGAGGAAAGGTTACTAACTTCTATGGCGAAGATAACTTCATAGAAGGACATCATATTATTGCAACGAACGGAACTCTGCATTCTTTCTTTCAGAAACTTTTGGCAGAAGTCCCTCCATTGAATATGTAAGTGGTATTGCAACTTTAAAATCTCTATTATTATGAAACACACACTTCTTGTAAAAGACTGGCTTAGTTCTTTTTTATCTTTACTGTTTCCCCGTTGCTGTGTTGTTTGCGGCCGACCGTTAGCAAAGGGCGAGGAATGTATTTGTACAGTATGCAATATCAAACTACCTCGTACGAACTATCATCTTCGAAAAGATAATCCGGTAGAGCGGCTTTTCTGGGGACAAATTCCTCTGGAACGGGCTACTTCTTTTTTCTTTTATGAGAAAGGAAGTGACTTCCGGCTGATTCTTCACCGTTTGAAATATGGTGGACAGAAGGAAATAGGTGCAATTATGGGACGGTATATGGCAGCAGAACTTTTATCTTCCCATTTCTTTCAAGGAATTGATGTTATAATCCCTATACCGCTTCACAAAAAGAAACAGCAAATCCGCGGTTATAACCAGAGTGAATGGATTGCCCGTGGAATCACTGCTGTAACAGGAATCCCCATAGATACAGAATCCATATTGCGTAAGAAAAATACGGAAACGCAAACACACAAATCCATACTTGAACGTCGGGATAATGTGGAAGGTATCTTTGAACTTCAACGTCCCGAAGCACTTGTCGGGAAACACATACTGATCGTTGACGATGTGTTGACCACCGGTTCTACTACGCTGGCATGTGCTTCTTGTCTGGTGAAAGTGGAGGGAATACGGATTAGTATATTGACGTTGGCAACGGTGGAATAATCTTCTTTTCGTCAGAGAATATATTTAAATTCCATTCATCTCTCCATTTTATATTTATACTATTAGTTTGGATTTTAATGGGTAGCCATATATAAAGTCCTTCAATTGGCATTTCCGGTTTCCATATATCGAACATGGCAATATAGGAATTTTTCTTTCCTTGTACAGGAATAATGAAGGATGATTGTCCCCCAAAAGTTTTTTCGGGGCCAAGTCCATTATATGGATTGACGCCATGACAGGGATTTGATTTTTCCGTATAGTCACCCGTTATTGATTTTGATGTGAATATGCGCGCGGCATTGGGCTTCCAACCGCTAGAGCCTGATCCCAGCAAATAGTAGGTACCTTTATGCTTGAAGATGGCAGGTGCTTCTGTTTCGTTAGTGATTCCCGTGACTACCTTGTACTTTCCCTGTGGGTAAGTATATTCCTTATTTAATTCACCTGCCACAAAAGCTTTATCAGGCTTGCGTACCGTGAAATGATATACTTTGCCATCATCATCTTTGTAGATACAAAAATCTCCTGAACCGTATGGAGAATCTGCTCCTAAAAACTTGTGACTGTATGTAAAGGGGCCTGTAGGAGAAATTGCCGCAGCGACTCCTAGATAACCGTATTTATAATCCTGTCCTTTGGGATAGAGTTTGAAATACATCATATATCTAGAAGTCGCCCTGTTGTATATTACTTTAGGGCGTTCGAGAATACAGCCGTCAGCAATATCACTTTTTTCATTTTTATAGTCAACGGATAATACTATTCCTTTGTCTTCCCAATGATACAAATCAGTGGATGAATAACAATGTACACCACCATCTGCTTTTTCTTTCTCAGATTTATTGGGCAGTTTGTGCTCACCATACCAATAATAGATGCCATCTACATATATAATACCACCGCCGTGTGCATTAATAGTTTTTCCATTGTTATCGACCCACACTGTTCCGGGTTTGAAGCTTTTCTTTTTCTTGTTCTGTGCCTGTATAGTATTGGAGATGACACAAATGCTCATCAGTGTGATAAGAAAATAGTAGCTTCTCATAATTCTCAATCTTTAGATATTGTTGGTTTGGACTTTCTTGTCATTAGTAATCCGAGCAGAGCAAAAACGACGCCAGTTGTGATGATAAGTTTTTGTCCGTTATCTGCCATACCACCCAATATCGCAATGCCAGCTCCGGAAGCGAAGATGCCATAACCGATTACCCGTTTGCTGAAATTATTGCCCGCTTTCTCTGTCGATTCATTTTCTTCGATTTCTTTCAATTTCCGGGCATTGTTTTCTTTATTCCATATTAAGTAAGATTGATACTTTTCCGATTCCTTGTTCTTTGCTTTATAATATATCTCAAAAATGGCCAGGCATAGGATTGGGAAAGTAACTCCAAGAATCATTTCCTCGGCACGATTGAGGGAGAAACCCATTAGTGGAGTGATGAATTTGAATAAACCATTGATAGCCAAGCTTAATAAAGTAGTCGTGATGTTAGAAGTCGCAGTCTGTCTTTTAGAGAATAGTGTCCAAATGATAGGCAGATATAAAGGAACGCCTGTCAATGCCGCCAAGCTGATAACAACGTTTACAACTCCCCCCATTTTAGGAATAAGCATGGCTATCAATATGCTGAATACTCCGAAGAGAATAGTCGAGATTCTTGCGACGTACATAAGGGTACGGTCGGAACTTTTTGGCCTTAGGTTTTTGAATATATCATTGGTGATGACTCCTGAAGCAATATTCAGCTTTGAATTCAGTGCACTGGTCGTTGCGAAAATCATGCCACCGATCATTAAGCCCAAAAGCCCGTTAGGAAGTACTTCCTTGCACATCATCAGATATGCGCCTTCTGCATCAAGTAATGAGAGCGAAGGGTCATATACTCTGTAAACCATTGGTGGAAGCATCCATAGCACTGGACTGATTATGTATAGGGCTCCAAACAAATAACCTACTTTTTGGGAATCTTTTTGTGTTTTGACGCAGGTATATCGCTGTACATATGCCCAGTTTCCACCCAGGAATATAGTATTATAGATTCCAAAAGCTACCAGGAAGCCAAAAGTATATTCATCGTTCAGAAGATTATAGAATGTGTCGGGCACTTGCTCTATTAGTGCGGTAACTCCGTTAATTTTATCGAAAGATAAAGGAACCACGATGATAACCGCTGCTGTCAGAATAACGAATTGAAGTACGTCTGTGGAAATTACTGCCCATAATCCGCCTGCAGACACATACAAAATGCATAACCCTCCTAATAATAAAATGCAAGTATTTAAAGGCAGTCCGGTGGAAACCTCTAATATTTTGGCTACTGGATACAGGAAAGATGCTGTAAGAAACACAGAGATAAATAAGAACAGGTAGGTATATATCTTCTGTGTGGACTTGCCTAATCTCTTATGTATGTATTCTGCTGCTGTGAGTGCTCCTGTTTTATGCCATTTGGGCGCGATGAGTAATCCTACAATGAAACCGGCGATCGCCATTGTCCATTGGATAGTGATTGAAACCCAGCCCATAGAATAAGCGATAGAACCCCATACGACGAATGTGCCAGCAGAGAAAAATCCCATGAACAGTGAGAGGCCGCTCATGTACCACGGCATGGTTCCGTTTGCGGCAAAGAAAGATTGCATACTTTTACCTTTTTGGGAGAAAGCCAATCCGACTAAAACAACTCCAAGGGAAAATAGTACGATAGTAATGATGTCGAGAGTAGTCATATCAAATGATTTAGTTAACAAAACAGGTTTGAAAAACATCTAAGTTGACAGCAAATATATTTTTGATTCTACAGATAAACAAACAATTCGGAATATAAATCATCGGGAACGTTACCGCAAACGTTCCCGAAATTAAACTCTTGGAGTTTTAACATTCCAATTGCCGGAATTTGATTATATTCGGGAAATTTTTTAGAGTGAGTGACAGTCTATGAGTAAACCAAGAGTGACTATCAAGGATTTAGCCAAGGAACTGAAGATTTCGACTTCTACTGTTTCCAGAGCTTTATGTGATAAATGGGATGTTAATCCAGAAACACGCAAAGCTGTTCTGGAGCTTGCAGAAAAATGGAATTATAAGCCGAATCCGATTTCTTTGAGTCTGAAACAAAGCCAGTCCATGTTTATCGGAGTGATTGTCCCTGAATTTGTCAATTCTTTCTTTTCTGAAGTAATTATGGGTATTCAGAGTGTGCTGAATCCTGAAGGATATCATGTGCTGATAATGCAATCTAATGAATCGCATGAGAATGAATTGCGGAATATGAAGGCGTTGGAAGCGCAGATGGTGGATGGTTTTCTGATTTCGGTTACCCAGGAATCGGAAAATACTAGTTACTTTTCTGACTTGATCTGGAATAATTTTCCTGTGGTTTTCTTCAATCGGATTTGTGCAGAGTTGAGTGCTCCCCATGTAGTTATTGATGATTATAAGTGGGCTTTTGCTGCAGTTGAACATTTGATACAGCAAGGGTGTAGGCGGATTGTTCATTTGGCAGGTTCTGAAGATTTGCTTATCGCGCAGAAACGCAAAAATGGATATATGGATGCCTTGCGAAAGTATGGCTTGCTGGTTGAAGAGTCTTTGATTATCGACTGCGGAATAATGATGGAGAAAGGAATCATGGCGGCTCATCAGATTCTTGAAATGGAAAAAATGCCAGATGGAATTTTTGCAGTGAACGATCCGGTGGCGATAGGAGCGATGAAAACTCTTCAGAAAAACAAGATTAGAATTCCGGAGGATATGGCAGTAGTTGGTTTTTCCGAATCTAAGGAAGCGTTTATTGTGGAACCTAATCTGACTAGTGTGGAACAACCTACTTTTGAAATGGGGCGGAATGCTGCACAATTATTATTGGAGCAAATCAAGCATAATGTCAATAATGAGGATAAAATGCTGTCGAAGTCGATTATTCTGGATGCAAAATTAAATATCAGGGAATCTTCTCTTAGAAGGACGAGTTGAAACCTCGTTTTTTCAGATCGAATTATTTGCGGGACATAGCCTTTTTATATTAAAGAGGTATGTTCCGTTTTTCTTTTTCTTGTTTCTGAAAATAAATAAAAATACACTTTCCTTTGTTTATGGGCTTTCTAGTGAGCTCTGAAAGAGTGATTATGTTTTTTTCTTTAAATTTATTTGGAGTTTAATAAATAATCGCTATGTTTGCAAAACCTAGCAGACCAGAATAGACCAGTTGCTAAGATTGAAAACTTAGATATACCATTTAAATTGTTAACGAGAAATTAAGTATTGCACCATGAAGAACGCAGTTATTTCAAAAGCGAAGTGGTACATTAGATGCTGTAGTCTTGTGTATTTATCTATTTCCTTTTCTTCTGTAGTACATTCAGCAGAAGATGTTTCAAAAATGAACAGTGTAGCGATTGCCCAACAGGCAAAAACGCGAACGGTAGTTGGCTCGGTGATTGATTTTGAAACAGGAGAACCTATTATTGGGGCTTCTGTGGCAGTTGCTGGGAAAAGTGTGGGTACTATCAGTGATTTGGATGGGAATTTTTCTATCCGGGTAGATGGAGATAATACAAAATTAGAGATTTCTTTTATTGGGTACGAAAAACAGGCAGTAATGGTAGAGGATGGAAAGAAGCTGACTATTCGTTTGCGTGCCGTTTCAGAATTGTTAGATGAAGTGGTGATTACTGCGTATGGTTCCGGACTTCGTAAGGATTTGACAGGAGCTATTGCAAAGGCGAATGTGCAAGATATGCGTAAAGCACCGGTTTTTAACTTTGAAGAAAGTCTTGCAGGTCGTGTAGCAGGTGTACAGGTAACTTCCTCCGACGGACAGCCGGGTAGTGACTTGCAGATTGTTATCCGTGGTAATAATTCGGTAACTCAGGATAATTCCCCATTATATGTAGTGGATGGCTTTCCACTGGAAATGGCAGTGGGGAATATGCTGAACCCCGAAGAAATCGAGTCTATTGAAATATTGAAAGATGCGTCGGCTACGGCTATCTATGGTGCGAGAGGTGCGAACGGGGTAATTTTGGTAACTACAAAGAAAGGAAAAGTTAGTTCGCCTACCGTGACATATAGTGGCTGGGTAGGTGTACAACAGATTATCAAGAAGCAGGAAATGCTTGACCCTTATGAATTTGTGCGTTATCAGTTGGAAGCAGATTACAACGTTTACAGTAAGCGCTACTTGGCTGGCGAAAGGACATTGGAAGATTATCGGAATATCGAAGGTATTAACTGGCAGGACAAGGTGTATAGGGATGCTTTGGTGCATAGCCACAATATAGCTGTCAGGGGTGGTACTGAAAAGACGAGATACTCTGTTTCCGGTTCATTGGTGGATCAGCAAGGTATTATGTTGAACAGCGGTTACAAAAAATATCAAGGTCGTTTTGTATTGGATCAGACAATCACTAAGAAAATAAAAGTAGGTATTAATGCTAATTATACGTATTCGAAGAAATATGGTACCATTGTATCTGAATCGCAGACTAGTCCGACGGCAAGTTTGATGTATGCGTTGTGGGGGTACCGTCCAGTGGCAGGTGTCAATGACGGTGATTTGCTGAATGACTTGTATGATGAGACAACCGATCCGACTACTGATCTTCGTATCAACCCTCTGATGGCAGCCGAGAATGAGTATAACCCATTGTTTACTTACAATTTCATCGGTAACGCTTATTTTGAGTATAAAATTTTAAAAAACCTGACTCTCAAGATTACTGGTGGATATAATAAGATACATCAACGGAAAGAAGTCTTTTTCAACTCTAACTCTCGAGGGGGACATCGTCATACCAATAACAAGGTGAATGGTTGGATAACCAACACGGAGCGAACTAGCCTGTTGAACGAAAATACGTTGACATATGATGTTCCTTTGAAGAAGGGACATCGTCTGAAAGTGTTGGGCGGTTTCACTGTGCAGGATAATAGTACATTTATTGATGAAATCAGAGCAATCAATGTTCCTAATGAGGCGTTGGGGATCGCCGGACTGGATGAGGGTGAGCTGACGTCCGCCACTATCAGCAAGACAGCCAACGGCTTGGTTTCTTATTTAGGAAGAGCGGATTATAATTATAAGTCCAAATATCTGTTGACCGTTTCATTCCGTGCCGACGGTTCGTCGAAGTTCCCAAAAGATAACCGTTGGGCTTATTTCCCGTCTGCCTCCGCTGCTTGGGGATTTGGTGAAGAGAAATTCGTGAAAAATGTAAAATGGATTAGTAGTGGTAAGCTGAGGGCAGGTATCGGTACGACAGGTAACAATCGTGTGACGGACTATGCTGCACTGACAGCCTTACAGATAACGGCAGACTCTGGGTACAGTACAGGTAATACACCGGGTAAAGGGGTAGTGCCGAAAACGTTGGGGAATCCTAAACTAAAATGGGAGACTACCGTACAGACTAATATTGGATTGGATATGTCGTTTTGGGATAATCGGATTTCGTTGACGGCAGATTATTACTATAAGAAAACGAAAGACCTGCTGTTGAATGCTACATTGGCACCTAGTATGGGATTTTTGTCTGCTTATAGAAATGTAGGATCGGTTTCCAATTCGGGACTTGAGCTGACCATTGACACTAAAAATATACAAACGAAAGAGTTCTCATGGACTTCCAGCTTCAATATATCATTCAATCGCAACAAAGTCTTGTCATTGAACGATGATGAACCGAGTTTGGCAAGCCGTGTGAACTGGGGTAATTTCAACAATGCTTATCCTTATATTGCCATTCCGGGACATCCGATTGCTATGTTCTACGGACATATTTTTGATGGAGTTTATCAGTACACAGATTTCGATAAGGTAGGGGAATCTTATATATTGAAAGACGGTGTTCCCAATAATGGAAATGCACGTGAGAAAATTCAGCCGGGAGATATCAAATTCAAGGACATTAATCGCGATGGAGTGGTGAATGACTATGACCTGACTATTATCGGTAATCCGAATCCAAAGCATATCGGCGGATTTGGTAATAACTTTCAGTACAAGAATTTTGACTTAAACGTATTCTTTCAATGGAGCTATGGCGGTGATGTGCTGAATGCCAACCGTATTGAGTTTGAAGGTGGTGATCCGAATGCTCGTACCTCACTCAATATGTTTGCTTCGTTTGCCAACCGTTGGACTCCCGAGAACCAGACAAACGAACTCTACCGGATAGGTGGGCAAGGACCGGCTGTTTATTCGTCGCGTACTATTGAAGACGGTTCTTTCTTGCGTTTGAAAACGGTATCATTAGGATATAGATTGCCGAACGCATGGCTGAAAAAGATAAATATTAAGTCATTGAGAGTATATGCTTCTGCGCAGAACTTGATTACATGGACTAGATATTCAGGACCGGACCCGGAAGTTTCTACTCGCCCTACAGCGTTGACGCCCTCTTTCGATTGGTCTCCTTATCCAAGGCCGAGAACTTTAACACTAGGAGTTGATATTTCTTTTTAAACCTTTAAAATCAAATCGTATATATGAAGCATAATATATTGTTATGGATGACTGTATGTCTGTTAGGAACTTCCTGCTCGAACATACTTGATAAGGAACCTGATTTTGTTTCTCCTGATTATTATTATAATACGGAAAGCGAACTGTTACAGGCGTTGAACGGAGTGTATAATCGTCTGATTGACACAAACGGAAGAATGTACAGTAAGGGACTTTTTAGCTTATTTGTACTGAGTGACGAGTCTTTTTATACTAATAATTTTAATAACACTAATATCCGTGCAGGCGTAATGGACGCCGCTGATCTGGATGTCGGACGTTTCTGGGAAGTGTTGTATGAAGGAGTGAACAGAGCCAATCTTCTGTTGTATAGTGTTGAAGGTAAAGAATTGGATACCGACATGATGAAAGCAGCAAAGGGAGAGGCTCTTTTCTTGAGAGGATATTACTATTATTTGCTGACCTCTTTCTTTGGTGAAGTACCTTTGAAACTTGCTCCGACAATGTCTGCCAATGATAACTATTTGGCGAAATCGCCATTGACGGATATTTACAAACAGATTGTAAAGGATATGCAAGAGGCGGAAAAACTGGTATTGGATATTGATGCACTTGGCTATAACGAACGAATTTCCAAAACGGGGGTTCAGGCTATTTTGGCAAGAGTATTTCTTAAAATGGCGGGTGAACCTCTGAAAGACGAGACGCGCTATGCGGATGCTTTGGAATATGCCAACAAGGTGATTGCTTCTACGAAGCATGAGTTGAACCCCGATTATAAACAAATCTTTATTAATCATTCGCAAGATATTAATGAAAGCAAGGAGTGTATCTGGGAAATAGGCATGTATGGTAACAAAATTGGTACGGTAGATTTGGCCGGCTCCGTAGGAGTGGAGAATGGCATTTTGTGCCGTGATGAATCAATAGGCTACTCAGGAGGTCCGATGAAGGCTTCTAAAAGACTTTATGATTCATATGGAGAAGGTGATTTGCGTAAGGACTGGAATGTAGCTCCTTATTACTATAATGTAGTGGAAGAAACAAAGGTCAATGAGGAAACACAGGAGGTGGAAGTGGTTCAGGTAACTAAGAAAGTAATGTTCTCGGCTACTCAGATATATAATCGTAACCCAGGTAAATGGAGAAGAGAGTACGAAATAGGACAAAAAGCACGTCTCTTTAATTCCACAAATTTTCCTGTTGTCCGCTACAGTGATGTCCTGCTGATGAAAGCAGAGGCAGAGAATGAAGTTAACGGTCCTACCGACGAAGCGTACGACGCAATCAACCAGGTGAGAAGAAGAGCTTATGGGAAGCCGATTCATACTGTTGATGCGACAGTGGACCTTCCCGCAGATTTGGCTAAGACGGATTTCTTGGAAGAAGTAAAAAAAGAACGGTTTAGGGAACTTTGCTTTGAGGGGATGCGTAAACTCGATCTGCTTCGTTGGGGAGAATATGTGGCTACAATGAAGGCTTTTGGTACGGAAATTTCAACGACTGCTCCGTCGGAATTCAAATATGCAAGTAGAGTAGGGCAGAATATAACGGACCGTAATGTTCTCTTCCCGATTCCGAATACGGAGATTACCGTCAACAAGCTAATGACGCAGAATGAGGGTTGGTAATTGATTTTTTATCTTTTTAAAATAATCGAACATGAAAAATATAATAAGATATTGCGGTTTGTTACTTGTGGGGCTGGTTTCCTGCATGGAAGATGAGGCTCCAAGTGTGGAACTGAACGTGGCGCTGGATAAACAAGTCTATCAGGTGGGCGAACCTGTAACTTTCAAGTTGAACGGAAATCCGGATAATATAGTGTTCTATTCGGGAGAGGTAGGGCATAATTATGCTTATAAAGAAAGATATCATGCGGATGGTGACCTGTTGGTCAAATTCAATTCTTGGGTGCGTTATGGAGATATTTATCATAATCTGAAATTCTTAGTCTCTTCTGATTTTAGTGGAATCTATGACAAGGAGAATGTGGAAGCAGCTACATGGATTGACTTGTCTGATAAGTTCCGTTTTTCAGTAGGGGATGATCAGACTCCTTCCGGGGAGGTAAATTTGAAAGAGTATGTCGGTGCGGAAGAGGATGCAAAGTTATTTGTTGCATTCCGTTATGAAGATGAACAGAAAGCACGGCAGAACAACTGGATTATTCGTTCCATCACACTTGACTGCGTTTCTGCCGAAGGGGTACGAAGCAATTTGGCTACGATGTCTACTATGGGCTGGAAGGTGGTTGATTTTGAAAATCCAGCAGTGACATGGAATGTTGCTTCTACCAGCCAGATATTAATTGATGGTGGAGCTAATCAGCCGAAGAATGTAGACTGGGTTATTTCGCAGGCTTTTGATGTCCGAAAAACAACTCCGGATACGGGCGTTGCGTTGAAGAATATCAGTACCACGATGGATGAGTATAAGTACGTATATACTAAACCGGGAATCTATGAGGTTGTATTCGAAACCACATCCGACTGGTATAATGGCAATGATCATGCATTGACGAAGCTTACTGTGGAGGTGCAAGGTAAAGTAGAAGAAGAGATTCCTGCTTCGTTGAGTGTCTTGCCGGATAAAGTGGAATGTAAGGTAGGAGAGCCTATAACGTTTAGTTTGACAGGTAATAATGCCAGCAATGTAGTTTTCTATTCCGGAGAAAGTGGACATAACTTTGATTTCAGAGAAAGGTTTTATGCGGATAATGACATCGTGGTGAATTTTTCGACATGGGTGCGTTATGATGTGGATCAACTTTTAAAGTTTAAAATATCAACAGATTTTGATGGTGTGTACGAAAAGGGACATGTAGAAGCTGCTACGTGGGTTGATTTGTCAGATAAATTTGCTTTCTCGACAGGAGCAGATAAAACGCCTTCAGGTGAAGTTAGTCTGAAAGAAGCTGCTGGTGATGATCCTAATGCCCGGATATTTGTGGCTTTTCATCATAAAGATGAAGAGGAAGCTGTAGAGAAACGGAATGATTGGATTGTCAGAACGTTCGAAATGGACTTGATTTCTCCGGAAGGTTTTAGGAGTAATTTAGCGAAGATGTCTACGAAAGATTGGTGGACAGCCGTTGACTGTTTAAATCCGAACCGAAATTGGAATGTAACTCTTCAACAGCTAGTGTTAATAGGAGGTACTAATAAGCCAACTAATGACGATTGGGTTATCTCCAAACCTGTTTATATCAGAAAAGGTACTCCCGATAAAGGAGTCTCTTTAAATAGTGTTACTTCCAAAGATTATACCTACACTTACAATACTCCCGGTGTTTATAAGGTTGTATTTGACTGGTATGATGGAAGTAATTATTCGCAAGTGAAATTAAATATTGAAGTAAAAGAATAACTGATAAAAATGAAAGGGATGCCAAAGAATTTCATTAACTATTTTTCTGTAGTCGTAGTTTTAAGCTTATCTATCGCTTTATCAGCCCAGGAATTGTCCGTTGTGCGATTGACTAATGAGCAACTTGAACTTGGATGGAAAAAGGGCGTTGGTGGATATACATTAGAAACGTTGAAAGTGAAGGGAACGAATGGTTGGGAGATAATGGAAATAGCTAAGTATCAGCATAATGTTTTATATGCTTCCTCAAAACCGGAAACGGCACCACAGGCACTATATGATAATACGGGAAAAGAGATTCTTTTCCCGGCTCCGCAATATCGTTATATTATACCTTCATGGCAACAGAACACAAATGCTGTTGCCATGAATAAAGCAGGAGAGAATATAGTTTTTTATCCTTCGGCAGTGAAACGTGTTTCTGATACAGAAATCTGTTTCCGATACGAAAATGAGACGATGCGGATTACGGAAAAATGGTGTATGGATTCTCTTCATCAGAATGATATAAAAGTTGATTTTATATTGCATTCCAAGAAGACAGGTTATTATTCTTTGGCAACCCCTTCGCTGGTTTCAATAGATAAATATAATTTCCAATGGGCTACCGTTCCCGGAATATTTCAGGGGAATGCTATAAATACAGACTTTGTACAAGCGTATGGCTATGGTCAGGGAATCCCCGACATACCGGTAGTGGCAAGAGAACGTACTGCTTCTACATTATCCTCACTGATAACGGATAGAAAGGGTGTGACTATTGCTGTAACAGCGGAACCTGGTACTGGCAGAGATCCTTGGCCGAAGGATAAAAAGATGCATGCGGAATGGCAACTCGGATTGTCGGTTATGAACCGGGAAGGGGAATTCTCGCCTACACTTTATCATCCTGTGTTGGGAGAGAAGAATTCATTGATGAATGTAGGGGACAGTCTTTCTTTCTCTTTCCGTTATACTATTCAGAAAGCAGATTGGTATGCTGTATTGAAACATACGATTAATGATATTTATCGTTTCACTGATTTTCTAAGGTTGAAACAGACAAAATATTCATTGACACAAAGACTTTATGATATGCACGCATATCTTACTAATGACAGCACTTCCAAATGGCATAACCTTGTATATAAGGGAGTAACAATTGGAGCACAAGACTATCTGGGTGGTGTGTATGATTCAGAAAAAGATGCCATGAAAAACTCCGATTATGGAGCTATGTGGATGTTGGCAAAGTTGACGGATGATCCTCGCTTGACACAGAAAAGACTGCCGAATGCGTTGAACTTTAAATTGATGCAACAACATGCGGAGGAAGATTTCCTTTGTGGTTCCTCTGCCGGACAGTATTATTTGTATAAAAGTAAACGGTTTACCGAAGAGTGGGGACCTTATACGGAACCCATTGCAACCACTTATTATATGTTGATGGATATGGGTAATATTCTGCTTTTTGAACCGCAGCAGAAGGAATTAAAACAGCATGTCAAACTGGCTGCCGACCGTTTGTTGGAATGGATGAAGCCCAACGGACAATGGGAAGTAGCTTATGAGAATAAGACATTAAAGCCTACTTTTACTGATATTACAGATTTACGACCAACGTTTTATGGATTATTGATTGCTTACGAGATATTGAAAGATAAGAAATATCTGCAGGCAGCTATACAAGGAGCGGATTGGTATGTGGAGAACGCTGTAAAGAAAGGACATTTCCTAGGCGTTTGCGGTGATACTCGTTTTGTTCCGGATTTCGCCACAGCCCAAAGTGCACAAGCCTTATTGGAACTGTATAATGTGACGAAAAACGAAAAGTATAAGGAAGCTGCTATATCAACTGCTAAGATTTATACGGCATCGGTTTATACGCATCCTATACCGACGTCAGTAGTAAAACAAGTGAAAGGGATAGAACGAAAAGATTGGGAGATCAGTCAGGTGGGATTGAGTTTTGAGCATGGTGGAGTAGCTGGTTCTGCCAATCATCGCGGACCAATATTATTGGCTAGCCATGCCGGAATGTTCGTACGGATGTATAGGCTGACAAAAGATTCATTATTTTTGAATATGGCACGTGCGGCTGCCATAGGAAGAGATGCATTTGTGGATTTTAAAACGGGAGTCGCTTCCTATTATTGGGACTCGATGAATAATGGAGCCGGACCTTATCCACATCATGCTTGGTGGCAGGTGGGATGGATTACCGACTATTTATTGTCTGAAATATCTCTCCGTTCAAATGGCGGGATAACTTATCCGGGTGGATTCATTACTCCTAAAGTGGGCCCCCATCTAACTTATGGTTTTACGTCTGGTATGGTATTTGGTACGAAAGCCGATTTGATAATGCGCCCGGGATTATTTAAACTGGATAATCCTTATATAGAATATATGGCTGCTTTGAACGAGAAGGAGAAAACAGTTTTCCTTATCTTGCTGAATAATGATGATGAAAAGCAGACTTCTCTGATTGAAATGGATACGAAATGTTTGTTCTCTGGAAAGAAAATCCGGGTGAAGAACGTTGCTAGCTTGAATAATCAAGGTCATTCTACACTTGTAGATGGAGTGGAGAATTGGAATGTAACGATTGATGCATATGGCTTGACGGTTTTAAAGATTAAATATAAATAGGATATGAGCATAAATCACTGGATAGTAAAGAATCTTGTTTGCACCCTTTTTTTGGTGGTTGGAGGATTGAATATATATGCGCAAAAAGATAAATATTTGATTGAAGCTGAGGCTTTTCAGTTCAAAGGAAAATGGTCAACAGATAGATCGGCAGATTGCATGGGGAGTGCAATGCTCCGTTTGAACGGTGGCGGAAGTCTTGATGAACAGTTTGATGCGCTTACGGTCGTCAATATAATGGAAGAAGGAGACTATAATGTATGGGTGAGGTCAGCGGATTATGATAAACTGCCGGGGACACGCTTATTCCGTTTAAGTGTGGATGAGAAACCAATGAAAGAATCTGGAAAACATGGAAAAGTCGGATTCTATTGGGAAAATGCAGGCTGTGTGCAGTTGGCAAAAAAACAGGTATTATTGCGATTGCATGATACGAAGAGGAATTTCGGCCGATGTGACGCAATCCTATTGGTAAAAGATCACTCTATCAACCCCAATGAGATGGATAGAAAAGAAGTGGGCAAATGGAGAAAAAATCCCGTTAAAATAGAGACGAAAGGTTCGGGTTTTGATAATGTGTCTACTCCGCTTTTATTATCGCCCGATGCAGAGGTGGTGGCTAATATAGAGAATCCGAATATTCGGGTGAGTTTTGTAAAAGCTGGAGCAAACAACCAGGCGATTGCCTGCCGGACAGAAATTAAGGTGAAAGGAACCTGGCGCCGTTTCTTGTCTACTATGGAAGACCATAAGGTATTTCTTATTACTGCGGAGCAAAGTCCGGTAGATAATGATAAATTCTTTCCTTCCTGGAAGAATGCGGTGTCAAAAAGTTCATTTACTGTTGGTGGAAAAGAATACACGGTACAGTCTGACGAGGATTATTTGAATCCTTATGTTGCGGGAGTGCTCAGTGAAGCTATTCCGGTGAAAGCTGTGAACAAGGACAATAACAGTATTGAAGTACAATACATTACGAAGAATGGATCTTCTATCACTGGTTACTGGACGCTGCCTGCCAAAGGCAATCATGTTGAGGTGAGATTATCTTGTCGTCCGGCTACTGATGGAATGTATAGTATGGGGCTTTCAGCTTTTCAGCCTGTGCCCCAACCGAATATGAGTAATATACTTCTTTCGCCGATGTTTCAGTATAAACGAGTTTCTTCACATCCGGTGATGATGCTTTCTTCAATGATGCAACAGCCGTTAGCTATTGCAGAATCTGCTACTCCTTTGGGTGGAGTAATGTCATCGTTTATATGTGGGGATGATAGTACTTTCCCGCAAGAATGGGGAAGTGTAGATTTTTCTCCGATGGGATTTTCCGTCAAGAATGAGCAGAATGTGGTTCAGCCGGTAGCTTTTGCTCCTGTTATGGGGATGAAGGATTCTCATGTGAAGGCAGGACAGGTGATTGAACGTAAGTTTGTGGTAGGCATACTTCCGGCAGGTTGGAATGAGGTGATAGAATATATTTCGGATCAAGTATATAAGGTAAAAGATTACAGGAAGCAAAAAGAGGTATCACTGACTGAGGCAATGTTTAATATTCTGGATTTGATGCGTAATGAAGAGTATGGCGGATGGGATGCCCATCTTAAAGGATTCTATGATATTGAAGGGGATCCGGAAACGGCTCCGACGGTAGTACATGCTGCTCCTTTGGCAATTATCGCAGCGTCTGTCCTCTCGGAAGACGAGGAGTTTTATCTGTCACGCTCTTTGCCAACAATAGAATATACATTGTCTCGGAGTGGATACAGATGGGCTACAGACCTGGTTCCAAGCGGATACAACAAGACGCTTGAGACGCTTCGGCTCAATCCTTTTAATTCCCAGTTCAATACTTCTTATTATGAAGGTTTACATCGTCTGTTAGGAGGGTTGAATCCGTGGCTGGTTTCTATTGCTTTGCCGGGGGATACATTGAGAAAAACAAAGGGATATTCTACACAAGTTCTCTCTTGGGTGCAGGCTATCTCCGCTTATAATTTGACAGGAGACGAGAAATGGAAACGGTTTGCTACTTCTACAGCCGACCGGTATATAGATTTGCAGATATATAAGAACTCATCCCAACCGGTGGGATTGATGTCTTTTTATAATACGAATGTGTATGCTCCGTGGTGGGACTTGATTGACTTGTATGAGTTGACAAAAGAAGAGAAATATTTGAAAGCGGCTCAATATGGAGCTTCTAATACCATCGCGGGAATCAGATCTTTCCCTACCGTTACAGAGGATTTACAAACGATTCATCCGGGAAACCGTTTTGATGGGAATACAAACCTGTGGTGGAAAGGAAAAGAGAAATATCGTCTGGGATTCCCCCGCGTGGCGAACGATGCGCAAGAGAAGCAAGTGCCGGAATGGCTTGTTTCACCGGTCGGACTAGGTTTTGAACAGCCTTCCACTTATTTCCTGCGGACAAAGGGAAAGCAAGTGCGTCCGGTCTTTATGAGTAACTGGGCTCCTCATCTGCTTCGTCTCTATCAATATACTCGTAAGCCTATTTACGAGACTTATGCCCGGAATGGAGTAATTGGGCGGTTTACAAATTATCCGGGATATTATGCTACAGGATATACAGATATTACTCTGTCACCAGACTTTCCTTATAAGGGTCCGGATGTAAGCTCTATCTATTATCACCATATTCCGCCCCATTTGGCATTTACGTGGGATTACCTGGTGTCTGAAGCTATAGAACGTTCTAATGGGAATATTAACTTTCCATTCTGCAAGCAGGAAGGCTTTGTATGGTTTACGAACCGTATCTACGGGAATGAGAAGGGGAAAATATTTGGAGACAGCAAGGCAAAGCTTTGGATAAAGAAAGGGTTGATTCAGATAGATAATCCGACAGTAAACTATCTGACTGCGGTTTCCGATAAGTATTTTTGGGTGATTTTATCCGGTGAATCTAAACAAGAAGAATCACTTACTATTCGCTTGGACAAGGTTGCCGAATTGGTTGGTCAAGGTGATATTGTACAATATACGGAGAAAGGGAAGACAGCAAAAGTAAACCGGGTTGGAAATGCGATTAAGGTATCTGTTCCGGGGAAAGGTTTCAGGGCTTTGGCGTTTCCTTTAGCTGAAACTCGCAAGGAGAATCGTTACCCTGTATTGAAAAATGGAATAAAAGTGGTTGATATGGGAGAACCTTTCGGTAAGGTGTTCTTATTCCGTATCCGTTCTCCATTCGGATGGGATTCAGTATATGGGTTTGCTGAAACTGCGCCGGCTAAGGAAAAAGAAATGTCGGTATCGGTGGTGTGTAATGGACAATCTTGTACTGTTTCTTCTTATCCCTTTGAATGGAGTTTCTATAAATTGGGAATGGACGAAAAAGCCATTGTCAAAGTAACGGTGAGTTCGAAAGGACAGGTAGATAAAACGGAGGAAATCATACTTAATTCAAAATGAAAATGATACAGATACGACAATTAGGGACTATTATTGCAGGAATGGTATTAATGACGGTATTTCCCTGCGTTTATGGACAAAGTCGCGCTGATTTGGATAAGATTGCTGCTTCGCAGGCAGGGGCCTCTCCTTTGGTGTATACAACGGCAGATAAGGAAATTCCATTGATACAACTCGGAAATTATTATGATGAGAAAGAATGTACGGTAAGAAAGGGGCTTCCTAACTTTTACTCAAAAATAAAGAAAGAGCAGGAAATTACGGTTGCTTTTATTGGTGGTAGCATAACGCAAGGAGATTATTGCTATCGTTTGCAAACTACCCGATACATGGAAAATACTTTTTCTAATACCTGTTTTAAATGGATTAATGCCGGAGTGTCTGGTACGGGTACGGATTTGGGTGCTTTCCGGATTCGGGAACAAGTATTACAGTACAAACCGGATCTTATTTTTATTGAATTTGCCGTAAATGGTGGTTATCCTGACGGAATGGAGGGAATGATCCGAAAGATTATAAAAGAGAATCCTCATACGGATATTTGTTTGATTTATACGATTTATACGAATCAGGCTACTGTCTATCAGAAAGGGGATGTTCCACAAGTGATTAAAAGATTGGAAGATATTGCAACGTATTACCAACTCCCTTCTATTCATTTAGGCATGGAGGCGGCAGCACTTGAAAAGGCTGGTAAGCTACTTTGGAAAGGGACCAAAGAAGTTGCCGTTGGGAAAATTTTATTCTCTAATGACGGGGTACACCCTATCACTGATGGAGGGAACTTATATGCTTCCGCGATTGCACGAGGACTGGAGAAAATACGAAAAGAAAATAGTGCTTCGCAGGTACATATGCTTCCTGAACCGCTTTTCGGTTCGGAGTGGGAAGAAGCCGAAATGTATATCCCTTCACAGATTGCTTCTTTTGATAATTCATGGAAAGAGATTAATACATCAGTGACCCCTTCTTTAAAGAAGTTTTCTGGCTGGTTCGATACAGTGATGACTAGTAGTAAGGAAGGGTCATCATTTTCTTTTGGCTTTGAAGGAGATATGATAGGCTTATTTGATATTGGCGGTCCAGAAGTAGGGCAAGTGGAAGTTCTGATTGATGGAAAATTTGTTCGATTGAAAGAGATTAGTACTAAAGGTTTTCATCTATATGAGGCGAATGATCGTATCGGGAATTATACTTTGAATCGTTTTAATTCTTGGTGTAACAATCGTTATCGGGGGCAGTATGATGTGATAAAGTTGAAAAAAGGTATTCATCAAGTAACTATTCGAGTCTCTTCTGAGAAAGCTGACAAGAAAAAAATACTCGGTAATAAACAATGGGAGGATATAACAGCTCATCCTGAAAAGTATGATCAGTCTACAATTTATTTAGGAAGGATACTCTTACGTGGAAAACCGATTCCATGCGAACGCATAAAGGGAGTGCCTAAACTGCCACAACAACTGAAGTGGGAACAGAAAATGAAGCGTTATGAAAAGGCGGATTCCATCAATCCTCCGGCAAAAGATTTGATTCTTTTTGTGGGTAGTTCGACGATGGAGAATTGGAAAACTTTGGCAGATGATTTTCCCGGGAAGCCGGTTCTTAACCGGGGAGTTTCCGGCACGAAAACAATAGATTTGATTAATTACAAAGACCGCTTGATAAGCCCTTATCATCCTAAACAGATTTTTGTTTACGAAGGAGATAATGATATTGGTTACCAATGGACTCCGGATGAAATATTGGAGCAGATTAAGAGATTGTTCTTTATTCTCCGGAAAGAAAAACCGGAAGCGGAAATTATCTTTATTTCTATCAAACCGTCTGTGCGGAGATTGAAGGACAAAGAGAGGATCGAGCAGACAAATGCGTTGATAAAAGAGTTTGTAGAGCAACAAATGAATACTGCTTACGCAGATGTATATAATCCGATGTTTACACCAAAAGGGGAATTATTTCCGGAACATTATCGGGAGGATGGGTTACATCTGACGGCTGAAGGTTATGCAGTGTGGAAAGAGGTTATCTCCAAGTATATTAAATAACAAATAGTAGAATAGAATGATGAAGCATTTAATGATCGCTGGGATTTTGAGCTGTTTTTCTATGGGCGGCTTTGCTCAGATATATAAAGATAAAACAGCTCCTGTGGAGGACAGGACGAATGATTTGCTCCACCGCATGACATTGGAAGAAAAATTAGATTATATAGGAGGATATAAAGGCTTTTATATAAGGGGAATCGAACGTTTGGGCGTGCCCGAGATAAAGTTGACGGATGGTCCTGTCGGTACGCATAAAGATGGAAAATCGACAGCTTATCCGGCAGGGGTACTGACTGCTTCGACCTGGAACAGAGAGCTGGTGTATGAATTGGGAAAGCAATTGGGGAGAGATTCTAAAGCACGTGGTGTACATATATTATTGGGACCGGGTGTGAATATCGTTCGTTCTCCTTTGTGCGGAAGAAATTTTGAGTATTTCACGGAAGATCCATATTTGAACTCTCAGGTAGCTATAGGTTACGTAAAAGGATTGCAGGATCAGAAAGTGGTGGCTACTCTGAAACATTATGCTGCGAACAATCAGGAGTGGGACAGGAACAATGTAAGCAGTGATATTGATGAGCGTGTGTTGCATGAAATATATCTGCCTGTCTATAGAGCCGCCATTCAGGAAGCTGGTGCGGGTGCCGTTATGGATAGCTATAATCCGGTGAATGGAGTACATGCCACGCAGAATGATTATTTGAATAATCAGGTGTTGAGAAAACAATGGGGATTTGATGGAATTGTTATGAGTGACTGGTCGGCTACTTATGACGCTGTGGAGGCTGCTAATGGTGGTTTGGATTTGGAAATGCCGCGTGCCAAATGGATGAATAAGGAGAATCTGATGCCTGCGATAAAAGCTGGAAAAGTGAAGGAAGCGACTATTGACGAGAAAGTGAAGAGAATTCTGAGGATAATGTTTCGGTTCGGTTTTTTTGATAATGAACAGTTGGATAGCTCTATTCCATACAATAATCCGGAAGCGGCAAAAGTGGCATTGGAGTTGGCTAGAGAAGGTATTGTATTATTGAAGAATGAGAATGATCTACTTCCATTGAATCCTTCAAAAGTGAAGTCAGTTGCTGTGATTGGTCCTAATGCAAACTCTTATATATCGGGAGGTGGAAGTTCTTATACATTTCCGTTTCATTCTGTTTCAGTATTGGATGGGTTAAAGAATGTCGGACAGGATCTTCAGATTTCGTATGCACCCGGAGTACCTACCTTGACAGAAACAGTTGTTAATGCAATTTTTTACACAGAAGCGGGGAGTCGGATTAAAGGACTTAAAGCTGAATACTTTGATAATATTCGTTTAAAGGGAGCGCCGGCAAGAACTGTGATAGATACGATTGTTAATATAGGTAACGGCTGGCATATTGCTGCCGAAAACAAAGGTATTCCGTATGACCACTGTTCCATGCGATGGAGTGGAGTCGTACGTCCGGAGAAGACTGCTAATTACCGGTTCATAGTCAGAGGATTCGATGGGTTCCGCTTGAAGATTGGTACGGAAATGCTGATTAATGAGTGGAGAGACCAAGGAATAACGACTCGTGAGACTGTATTGGCGTTGGAGGCCGGGAAGGAATATCCTGTTGTCCTTGAATATTTTGCTAATGTGCATCCTGTTGATATTTCTTTTGGATGGAGAGAGGATAGATTGCTTTTTGATGAGGCTGTAGAGATTGCCAGGAAATCTGATGTGGCTATTGTGAACATTGGATTTAATGAAAGTAGTGAACGTGAAAGTAATGATCGTCCTTTCGAGTTGCCCGAATATCAGGATAGTTTAGTACAGTGTATTACGGCTGCCAATCCCAATACGGTTGTGTTGCTGAATGCGGGTGGAAATGTGGATATGTCAAAATGGATAGATAAAGTTCCTTCTTTGTTACATTTGTGGTATGCCGGTCAGGAGGGTGGAACGGCTGTTGCTGAAATTCTGTTTGGGAAGGTAAACCCCAGTGGGAAACTACCTATCTCTTTTGAAAAGAAATGGGAAGATAATCCGGCCTATCCATATTATTACGATGTGGATGGTGATAAGCGGGTAGAATATAAAGAGGGACTTTTTATGGGGTATAGGCATTATGATGTCAGTGAAACGAAACCTCAATTTGCATTCGGCTATGGAATGTCTTATACCACGTTTAAATACTCTGACTTACGTATAGATAGGGAAAAAGGCAGAGACTTGGTGGTTAAGATTCGGTTTACTGTAAAAAATACAGGGAAGCATGACGGAGCAGAAACAGCACAGGTATATATTCGACCTATAAACCCGAAGGTTGAAAGACCTTATAAGGAGCTTAAAGGGTTTGCCAAGCATTTTATTAGGAAAAATACCGTACAAGAAATAGAAATAACGTTGGATAAGGATGCTTTTTCTTATTATAAGACGGAATTGAAAGATTTTGATTATGATGTGGGAAGTTACGAAGTGCTTGTAGGAAGTGCGTCTGACGACATCCGGTTGCGTAAGGTGATACAGATAGAAAAGTAGGTTTAGAGCTAAAATAGAAGTAAAATTAATTAGATACGAGAAGATGGTACTTGATAAGTTTAATAGTGTGAGAATGTTTAACACGGATGTCCTTCAGGCTGATTTTGTAATAGTAGGCGGAGGTATTTCAGGGGTTTGTGCTGCTATAACCGCGGCTCGCCAAGGTCTGAAAGTGGTACTTATACAAGATCGTCCGGTATTGGGGGGGAATGGTTCCAGCGAAATAAGGTTGTGGATGCTTGGAGCAACTTCTCATATGGGAAATAATAATCGCTGGGCGCGTGAAGGCGGTGTGATAGATGAAATTATGGTGGAAAATACGTTCCGTAATTCGGAGGGGAATCCGATCATTTTTGATTCTGTCATGCTTGACAAGGTGGTAAGCGAACCAAATATAACTTTATTGCTGAATACTTGCGTGTATGAGGTAAAAAAGAGTGCCGGTCATAAAATAGAAAGTGTCAGAGGGTTTTGTAGCCAGAACAGTACTATGTACGAAATAACTGCTCCTTTATTTTGTGATGCTTCCGGTGATGGCGTTGTCGGTTTTCTTTCCGGGGCTCCTTACCGTATGGGGGCTGAAAGCAGAGAGGAGTTTGGCGAAAAGTTTGCACCGGCAGAGGATTATGGTGAACTTTTGGGACACAGTTTATATTTCTACACAAAGGATACTGGCAAGCCGGTTAAATATGTAGCTCCTTCTTATGCAATGGATGTAACGAAGACTGTTCCCCGATTTCGTAGTTTCAATGCGAAAGAACATGGTTGTAAATTATGGTGGGTTGAATATGGTGGCGACTTGGATACGGTACATGATACGGAACAAATTAAATGGGAACTGTGGAAGGTTATTTATGGAGCGTGGGATTATATCAAGAACTCGGGTAAATATCCGGAAGCGGAGACAATGACGCTGGAATGGGTAGGCTGTATTCCCGGAAAACGGGAGAGCAGAAGGTTTGAAGGCGACTATATGCTGATTCAGCAAGATGTCATAGAACAAAGACATCATGAAGATGCGGTCTCTTATGGCGGATGGAGTATTGATTTACATCCGGCAGCCGGCGTGTTCGGTGAGGAATCTGCTTGTAATCAGTGGCATGCGAAAGGGGTATATCAGATTCCTTACCGTTGTCTTTATAGCAGGGGAATTGAGAATCTTTTTCTTGCAGGAAGAATTATTAGTGTATCGCATGTTGCTTTCGGTTCAACCCGTGTAATGGCTACTTCTGCACACAGTGCTCAGGCTGTTGCGATGGCTGCGGCGATGTGTCTGAAAGAAAACATCTCTCCGAGAGAAGTATATTCTTTAGGGAAAGTATCTGAATTGCAGAAGAAATTATCAAGAATGGGGCAGTATATCCCTGATATGATAATCAGGGACGAAGAGAATTTGGTAACGAAAGCTACTTTGACTGCATCCAGTGAGTACCATTTTAAGGGGTTTCCGGCGGATGGGGAGATGCAGGTGCTGGATGAGTCTGTAGCTCAAATGATTCCTTTACAAAAAGGGGATGTATTGGGAAAAGTGCAAGTTGATCTTTGTGCTTCTGAAGAAACAGCTTTGGAAGTGGAACTTCGTATTAGCAGTAAAGCATTCAATCATACTCCGGATGTGGTTCTGGAAACTAAAATACTAGCTTTGCATCAAGGTAAACAACAGTTAGAGTTAGTTTTTGGAACTGTGATGCCGGAGGAGCAATATGTTTTTCTTGTTTTCAAGAAAAATCCTTTGGTGCAGTTGCAATATACTCAAGAAAGGATTACTGGAATTTTGTCTGTATTTAATACGGTGAATGAAGCTGTTTCCAATTTTGGAAAACAAACTCCCCCAGAAGATATTGGAATAGAGGAATTTGAATTCTGGTGTCCGAAGCGGAGACCAGAGGGATATAATATCGCTATTCGAACAGAAAAAGACTGTTATGCTTTTCCTGTTTCGAATATTAATAATGGTATTGACCGTCCAGTTCAATCACCCAATGCTTGGGTGGCAGAATTGAAAGATCCGAATCCGACTTTGACAATTAAATGGGATGCTGCTATTTCTGTCGGGAAGCTCTCTCTCTTTTTTGATACAGATTATGATCAGCCTATGGAAACAGTTCAAATGACACATCCGGAATATAAAATGCCGTTCTGTGTAGAGAAATATAGAATATATGATGGCACAAATCAATTGATTTATGAGAAGAATGATAATCATCAATCGATAAATGAGATTATATTTCCAGAGAAGTTGGTTACGGATGAGATCAGAATCGTTCTGGAACATCCTTCCGGCCTGATTCCAGCAGCTTTATTTGCAGTAAAGTGTTATGAATAACTCAATATATTTTGAATAAAATATTGTTCTTGTGAGAGTGTGGAGAAGGTACAAGATTTTGTCTGTCTAATAGTTTGCTTTATCATGGTATTTAAGTATATTTGCTAAAATTTTATTTAATCTTGGTCGTAATGCAAAACGAAAATCTTGATATAACGGAACAGAAGAAACCTGCTTCACGAATGAAGTATCTTCAGTTAGTGGATTATATTAATTCACTAATTGAAGATGGAACACTTCAGATAGGCGATCAAATACCTTCACTTAACCAACTGCAAACGCAATTGCGCATGAGTAAGGAGACTTTGCTGAAAGGGTTGAATTACTTGTTGGAGATGGGGGTAATTGAAGCAATTTATAGAAAAGGGTATTTTGTAAAGAAGGTCTCTATAAACCATTCTTATCATGTATTTCTGTTATTGGATAAGATGAATGTGATGCGTGAACAGATCTATCGTTCTATCTTCAAATCTTTGAAGGATGTGGGAGATATTGACATTTACTTTCATCATCATAACTATAAAGTTTTTGAGAAACTCATTAAAGAAAATTTGGGCAATTATACGCATTATATTATAGCTACTTTTTTGAAGGAAGATGTGACAGATGTTTTAAACCTGATTCCGGCTGAAAAAAGAATAATCATAGATTATAACCAACAAGGATTGAGTGGTAACTATAGTTGTATTTATCAAGATTATGGCTATGATATCTATTGTAGTCTTTTACAGTTGCAGGATCGGTTGAAAAAATATGAAAAACTGATTCTGATAGCGCGTCCGGAAGCAATTCATGCACAACAAGTAATTGATGGTTTTCTGCACTATTGTGTAAAAAGTGAACTGCCATATTCTATAGAATCGAATGTAGAAGAGAAAAATTTCCGTAAAGGGAATGCTTATATTACTTTTAGTAGATATGATACGGATGATGTATCCTTGATTAAACTGGCAAAGAAGAAAGGATATGAGTTAGGTAAGGAAATAGGTTTGATTTCTTATAATGACACAGCTGTAAAAGAAATATTGGAAGGAGGTATTACTGTCATTTCTACAGATTTTGAGATGATGGGGAAGGCTGCGGCTTCTGTTATCTTGAATAAAAATATAATATATAAGCGTAACCCGACGAAAGTGATTATACGTAACTCTCTTTAAAAGAAAGTTCTATTAATGATATTAAAAAAAGAAAGCCACCCATTCAGGTGGCTTCTTTTTTGCTCTTCCTCTTGGACTTGAACCAAGGACCCTCTGATTAACAGTCAGATGCTCTAACCGACTGAGCTAAGGAAGAATGTTTTTCTCAATTGCGATGCAAAAGTACTAGGTTTTTTTGAAATATGCAATATCTTTGCAAAAAAAATATTAGGAATGGACAAAATAATAGGATTGGGCAACGCCCTGGTAGACGTACTCGCAACCCTGAAGGATGATACTCTTTTGGATGAAATGGGTTTACCCAAAGGAAGCATGCAGCTCATCGATGACGCTAAGTTACAGCAGATTAACACGAAATTTTCACAGATGAAAACCCACTTGGCAACAGGCGGATCGGCAGGAAATGCCATCCTCGGACTGGCTTGTTTGGGTGCCGGAACAGGGTTTATCGGAAAAGTGGGAAATGATAATTATGGAGAATTTTTTCGTGAAAATCTGCAGAAAAATAAGATTGAAGACAAATTATTGACTTCAGATCGACTGCCTTCCGGTGTGGCATCCACTTTTATTTCACCGGATGGAGAGCGCACTTTCGGAACCTATCTGGGAGCAGCGGCTTCTTTGAGAGCAGAGGAACTGACCTTGGATATGTTTAAAGGTTACGCGTACCTATTCATAGAAGGCTATCTTGTTCAGGACCACGAAATGATTCTTCATGCCATTGAACTGGCTAAAGAAGCCGGTTTGCAGATTTGTCTCGATATGGCTAGTTATAACATTGTGGCTAATGATCTGGAATTCTTCACCTTGCTAATCAACAAATATGTCGACATTGTCTTTGCAAACGAAGAGGAAGCGAAAGCCTTTACTGGCAAGGAGCCGGAGGAAGCTTTGAGAGTGATTGCCAAGAAATGCAGTATTGCTATCGTAAAAGTCGGGGCAAACGGTTCTTATATCCGTAAAGGGACAGAAGAAATAAAGGTTTCGGCCATTTCGGTTCAAAAAGTGGTGGATACTACCGGTGCCGGTGACTATTTTGCTTCCGGATTCTTGTACGGATTGACTTGCGGATATTCGTTGGATAAATGTGCAAAAATAGGTTCTATTCTCTCGGGAAATGTTATTCAGGTAATCGGAACAACGATACCACAGGAACGCTGGGATGAAATTAAGTTAAATATTAACAGGATTCTGGCGGAATAACAAAGGATTGAGCTACTTTTACGACTCATTTAGATTGAAAGAGGTATGAAAAAATTGCTGAACAGGCAGATAGCTATTGTTGCAGTAGCGGTGATAGCCACAGTTGCTTTCTTTAGTTTCAAGAGTGGAGACGACCGTAATTTCCAGATTGCAAAGAATCTGGATATATTTAATGCGATTGTGAAAGAACTGGATATGTTCTATGTAGATACCATTGATCCGAATAAAACGATTCGGGAAGGAATCGATAATATGCTTTATACGCTGGATCCTTATACGGAATATTTCCCGGAAGAAGATCAGAGTGAACTGGAGCAGATGATTAAAGGATCATTTGGTGGAATGGGTTCTTACATTGCTTATAATACGAAACTAAAGCGTTCGATGATTTCTGAACCTTTCGAGGGAACGCCTGCTGCAAAAGCCGGTCTGAAAGCGGGAGATATCCTGATGGAGATTGACGGACAGGATCTTGCCGGTAAGAATAACGCGGAAGTCAGCCAGATGTTACGTGGACAGGCAGGTACCAGCTTTAAGCTAAAGATTGAGCGCCCGAATGAGAAAGGTGGACGTACACCGATGGAATTCACGATTGTACGTGAGTCTATTCAGAATCCGGCGATTCCTTATACTGCCGTATTGGATAATAAGGTGGGTTACATCAGCCTTAGCACTTTCTCCGGCAACCCTTCCAAAGAGTTTAAGAAAGCATTTCTGGATTTGAAGAAACAGGGCGCTACTTCGTTGGTGATAGACCTTCGTAGTAATGGCGGCGGATTGCTGGATGAAGCAGTAGAAATTGCGAATTATTTCTTACCGCGTGGAAAGGTGATTGTGACGACAAAAGGAAAAATCAAACAGGCTAGTAACACTTATAAGACATTGCGCGAACCGTTGGATTTGGATATTCCGATTGCAGTATTGGTAAATAGTGGAACCGCTTCTGCTTCCGAAATTTTATCAGGTTCTCTGCAGGATCTCGACCGTGCCGTTATCGTTGGTAACCGTACCTTCGGAAAAGGATTGGTACAGGTTCCCCGCTCTTTGCCTTATGGCGGAACGATGAAAGTGACTACCTCTAAATATTATATTCCAAGTGGACGTTGTGTACAGGCTATTGATTACAAGCATCGTAATGAAGATGGAAGTGTAGGAACCATTCCTGATAGTTTGACTAAGGTATTCCATACGGCTGCCGGACGTGAAGTACGCGACGGAGGTGGTGTAATGCCGGATATTGTTATCAAACAGGAGAAATTACCGAATATCCTCTTCTATCTGGTACGCGATAATCTGATTTTTGATTATGCAACTCAGTATTGTTTGAAACATCCTACCATCGTTGCTCCGGAGGAGTTTGAGGTGACAGATGCCGATTATAATGATTTTAAAGCATTGGTGAAGAAAGCCGACTTCAAGTATGACCAACAGAGTGAGAAAATTCTGAAAACGTTGAAAGAAGCTGCCGAGTTTGAAGGGTATATGGATGATGCTTCAGAGGAGTTCAAAGCACTTGAAAAGAAGTTGAACCATGATCTTGATCGCGACTTGGATTATTTCTCATCTGATATAAAGAAGATGATTGCTACTGAAATTATCAAGCGTTACTATTACCAACGTGGTAATATCATCCAGCAGCTGAAGGATGATGACGGTTTGAAGGAAGCAATGAAAATTCTGAATGATCCGGTGAAATATAAAGAAATGCTTAGTGCTCCGGCTACTAAGGAATAAATGAATATATTTCGAACATAGATATATGCGGAAAACGCGGCTTTGTTACCAACAAGCCGCGTTTTCTGTATATCTATATTTAATTGTAAAAGTCCTGTAAGATCATGCCCGGACACTGATATTTGTATCCTTAATCGATCTTTATTGGCGAATCAAAGGCAGGGTGAAATAGAATCTGCTTCCCTGTCCTTCTTGGGAGCGCAACCAGATACGTCCACCCATCTTCTCTACCAACATTCTGCAAAGAGTTAATCCCAATCCTGTTCCCTGAACAAAATCGTCGACCTTTCCAAAGCGCCGGAAAATTGTGGCAATTCTTGCTGCCGGAATGCCGATGCCGCTATCTTTAACGTAGAACTCTACAAAATCCTCTTTTTCCCGATAGCCGAAATGAATTTCTCCTTTCGGGGTAAACTTTGTAGCGTTACTAAGCAAGTTACTTATAATTTGTATGATGCGATTCCAGTCTCCCGAAGTATACATGTCCGCATCTACGTCGTCCAAAATAAGTTTGACACCGTTTTGCGTCTTATGGCAGAATTGTTGTTCCAGCTGCAGGCAGATATCTATTAATTTGATCGGGCGGATATTGAATTTTAGAGAATCAGCTTCAAGCGATGCCAGATCCAGAATATCATTGAATAGATTCAGCAGCATTTCCGAATTTCGTTCGATGATTTCCGAATATTGATTCTTCTCTTCTGCAGATGTTGCATAAGTGATTAGTTTGGAGAATCCTACAATGGCATTGAGCGGGGTACGTATTTCATGACTCATGTTTGCCAGAAAAGCAGATTTCAGTCGGTCCGACTCTTCTGCTTTGATTCTGGCGGCCTTTAGTTCTTTCTGTTGTTGGGCATTCGTCTGTTCCGCTTCCCATTGTTGGGATATGTCACGGCACATACACAACAGATACTCTTTATCCAAAGGAAAGATACGGTTTTCGTAGTGATGTAAAACACCATCCAACATAAGATCGTGTCTGGCTGTTGAACTTTCTCCTGTGAGAATCACCTTATCCATATTCTTGCGGACACTTTCATAAGCCTCTTTGGGCAGAATGTCTTTTACGTTAGTGGTAGTGATATTGTTGGGGCTGATACCTTCTACGTGATTAGTTGCCGGAGAAGAAGCAAGCTCTATGATATTGGCGTCATGGTCGAAGACGGTGAGCATGTCAGGAAGAGCATCCAGTATCCGGGTACTATATTTATCACGAAAACGTTCTTTGGAAGGAGAGGAAGAATCAGAAGAATGAGAGGAAAGAAAATCTATTTTCTCCTCTAATTGTTCGATTATTTCTAAAAGATCTTCCTTTGTTTTGTTTTCGTAATTTCTCATAGAAGATTCGTTATTATTCATTAGAATGTTGTAGAAGTTGTTTTATCTGTTGCAAATATAAAACAATATTCCGAGATGCTGACAGCCTCCCTAGTTATTATAATATAAAAAAAACGGATAGCTTTTGCCCTACTAATCAGAATGTTCTATCTTTGCATCCATTATATATAAATGATTTACAATATGTCTACAGAATTATTCTCTACTCTGCCCTATAAGGTGGCAGATATTACACTTGCTGATTTCGGACGCAAGGAAATCGATTTGGCAGAAAAAGAAATGCCCGGCCTGATGGCTCTTCGCGAAAAGTATGGAGAATCCAAACCGTTAAAAGGTGCCCGCATTATGGGGTCGTTGCACATGACCATTCAAACGGCTGTGCTGATTGAAACATTAGTGGCTTTAGGAGCTGAAGTACGTTGGTGCTCTTGTAATATATATTCAACGCAGGATCATGCTGCTGCTGCGATAGCTGCTGCCGGAGTACCGGTATTTGCATGGAAGGGCGAGACTCTTGCCGATTATTGGTGGTGCACGTTGCAGGCATTGAGCTTTGACGGCGGCAAGGGACCGAATGTGATTGTAGATGATGGCGGTGACGCGACAATGATGATCCACGTGGGTTATGATGCAGAAAATAATGCTGCCGTATTGGATAAGGAAGTACACGCAGAGGATGAAATAGAACTGAATGCCATCTTGAAGAAAGTGTTGGCAGAAGACAGTACTCGCTGGCATCGTGTAGCGGAAGAAGTGCGTGGCGTATCTGAAGAGACAACGACAGGCGTACACCGTTTGTATCAGATGCAGGAAGAAGGCAAATTGCTGTTCCCGGCATTCAATGTAAACGACTCGGTAACGAAATCTAAGTTTGATAATCTGTACGGTTGCCGCGAATCGTTGGCCGACGGAATCAAGCGTGCAACAGATGTGATGATTGCCGGAAAAGTAGTAGTGGTATGCGGTTATGGTGATGTGGGTAAAGGCTGTTCTCACTCCATGCGTTCTTATGGAGCGCGGGTGCTCGTGACGGAGGTAGACCCGATCTGTGCACTGCAGGCTGCAATGGAAGGTTTCGAAGTAGTGACGATGGAAGAGGCTTGTCTGGAAGGTAACATCTTCGTGACTACGACAGGTAATATCGATATTATCCGTATCGACCACATGGAGAAAATGAAAGACCAGGCTATCGTTTGCAACATCGGCCATTTCGATAATGAAATTCAGGTAGATGCTTTGAAACATTATCCGGGCATCAAATGTGTGAACATCAAACCACAAGTAGACCGTTATTATTTCCCGGATGGACATAGCATTATCTTGTTGGCCGACGGTCGTCTGGTAAATCTGGGATGTGCAACAGGACACCCGTCATTCGTGATGAGTAATTCATTTACCAATCAGACATTGGCGCAGATAGAACTGTTCAACAAGAAATATGATATCAATGTATATCGCTTGCCGAAGCATCTGGACGAGGAAGTGGCTCGCCTGCATCTTGAAAAGATCGGTGTGAAACTGACTAAGCTGACTCCCGAACAGGCCGCTTATATTGGTGTATCGGTGGACGGACCTTATAAAGCAGATCATTATAGATACTAATTTGATTTACGATTAGACGATTTACCATTTACGATTGATAAATAAGGGAGATCGATATTCCACTGTTATCAATTGTAAATGTTAGATTGTCCGGTCGTATTTATTTTTATATTCAAACTTCAATCGTAAATAGTAAATCGTGTCATCGTAAATGAAAAAGTTTCTTCCTGACTTAATAGCCATTCTGGCTTTTATCATTCTTTCTTTCGCCTATTTTTTTCCGGCTGATATCGAAGGTCGTATCTTGTTTCAGCATGACACGGCTGCCGGAGTCGGTGCAGGACAAGAATCGAAAGAGTATCTCGAGCGTACCGGAGAACGTACGCGCTGGACAAACTCGATTTTTGGAGGTATGCCTACTTATCAGATGTCTCCGAGTTACGACTCGACAACGTCCCTGAAAGGGGTGGAGAAGGTTTATCGCCTCTTTCTCCCGGATTATGTAGTGCTGACTTTTATCATGATGCTGGGATTCTATATCCTCTTGCGGGCGTTTGGAATATCGGCCTGGCTGGCAGGATTAGGCGGAGTGATATGGGCATTCTCTTCCTATTTCTTCATTCTGATACCGGCAGGGCATATCTGGAAGTTTGTGACATTGGCTTATATACCACCTACGATTGCAGGTGTCGTTCTGGCTTACCGGAAGAAATACCTGTTGGGCGGAATCGTTACGGCCCTGTTCATCGCCCTTCAGATTCAGTCGAATCACATTCAGATGAGCTATTATTTCATGTTTGTGATTTTGTTTTTTGTAGGAGCTTACTTTGAAGATGCTTACAAAAAGAAAGAATTGCCTCATTTCTTCAAGGCTAGCGGGGTTTTAGCACTGGCTGCCGTGGTAGGAGTCTGCATCAATATTTCCAATCTGTATCATACGTATGAATATAGTAAGGAGACGATGCGCGGCAAGAGTGAATTGAAGCAGGAGGGAGCTGCTGCCAGTCAGACTAGTAGCGGATTGGATCGTGATTATATAACCAACTGGAGTTATGGTATCGGTGAAACGTTGACGTTGCTGGTTCCGAATGTAAAGGGGGGAGGATCAGGATCTACGATGTCGCAAAGCGAAGTTGCTATGGCAAAGGCCAATCCAATGTATAACGGTATTTACTCACAGTTACCTCAATATTTCGGTGAGCAGCCGTGGACAGCCGGTCCGGTATATGTGGGGGCATTTGTGATGTTCCTCTTTGTATTGGGGTGCTTTATAGTGAAAGGTCCTCTTAAATGGGCGCTGCTGGGAGCTACTATCTTCTCGATTCTGCTTTCATGGGGAAAGAATTTCATGGGGCTGACGGACTTCTTTATCGATTATGTCCCGATGTATAATAAGTTCCGCGCTGTATCTTCTATTCTGGTAATAGCTGAATTTACAATACCTTTGTTGGCAATTTTTGCCTTGAAAGAGATTTTGAGTAAACCGGATATGCTGAAACAGGAAAAGAACTGCAGAGGAGTGATTGCTGCGTTGGTACTAACTGCCGGTGTGGCACTCATTTTAGCTGTCGCCCCGGGCACTTTCTTCTCCAGCTTTATAACGACACAGGAGATGACTGCTTTGAAACAAGCACTTCCTGCCGAACATTTGGCTCCGTTTGTGGCCAATCTGACTGAAATGCGCGAAGCCATTATTGCTTCGGATGCATGGCGCAGCTTCTTTATTATAGTGATCGGTTGCCTGTTCTTATTCTTGTATCAACTGCGGAAGTTGAAAGCCTCTTTCACACTGGCGGGTATTGCACTTTTGTGTCTGATAGATATGTGGAGTGTCAATAAACGCTATTTGAATGACGAACAGTTCGTGCCGAAGTCGAAGCGGTCAGAAGCGTTTGTTAAAACACAGGCGGATGAGATGATCCTTCAGGATACTACTTTAAATTATCGTGTGTTGAACTTTATAGGCTTTCCCGGTAATACGTTTAATGAAAACAACACGGCATACTGGCATAAGAGTGTCGGTGGCTATCATGCAGCGAAGCTCCGTCGTTATCAGGAAATGATCGATCATCATATCGTGCCCGAAATGCAGGAAACCTATCAGGCGGTAGCTACTGCCGGCGGACAGATGGACAGTGTAGACGCTTCCAAATTCCGTGTACTGAATATGCTGAATACAAAATACTTCATTTTCCCTGCCGGCGAGCAAGGGCAGGCTGTTCCTGTGGTAAATCCTTATGCATACGGCAATGCATGGTTCGTAGATAAGGTGCAGTATGTAAATAATGCAAATGAAGAAATCGACGCTTTGAATGATATTCTTCCAACGGAAACAGCCGTAGTGGATGTGAAGTTTAAAGAACAATTGAGAGGTGTGACAGAAGGATATAAAGATTCTCTATCTACCATCCAGTTGACTAGTTACGAGCCGAATCGTTTGGTCTACAAGGCTTCCACTCCTAAAGACGGAGTGGTTGTCTTCTCCGAAATATATTATCCGGGATGGCAGGCGACTATTGACGGTCAGCCCGTCGATATTGCCCGTGCAGACTATATCTTGCGTGCGATAAATGTACCGGCAGGGGAACATACCATCGAAATGTGGTTTGATCCACAAAGCATACAGGTTACAGAAAGTATTGCTTATGCAGCACTGGCTTTGTTGCTGATCGGAGTTATGGTTCTTGCGTGGACGCAGCGAAACAAGATTGCGAAGAAGTCTTAAGCGAAATGTAATAGAGGTCGTTCAAAAGCCTTGATCTTATAAAAATCACCTTTACTGCACGATATGTTGCAGCAAAGGTGATTTTCTTTTTAGGGACTTTTCAAACTCATATCAAATAAGGGCGGCTCTCTTCCTCACGAAGAGAGCCGCTACTTTACATTCACTAAAAAATTATGAAAAACAAACGCTGTTCATAGAAACATATTAAGTGTGATATTTAGAAGCTTTTTTGTTCAAAGTCCGGACCCTTGTCAGGATGATTATCTTTGTGCATTCTTCTTTGAGAAGCTTTTTTACGTGCGGAATTTTGTTCGGCCTGCCATTTCTCATACTGTTCTTTTGTCAGAATCTTTTTTATTTTCTTTTCTTTGGTTTCTGCGGCTTTCTTTTGTGAGTCGGCAGAATTGGTATCTCTGCTCATCATCGGACCACCTCCCATTCTGCCCGGGAAACCATCTTCTCCCATCATTGGCGGTTGTCCTCCACCCATTGGCGGACGTCCTCCCCGCATACCGGGACCTTCTCCCATTGGTGGGCGATAGTCATCCGAATTTTGCATAGCCTTGAAAAATGCTTTTTGCTCTTTCAGGTTCAGCTTATATATTTTCTTATATTGTTTATCTGTCAGTTGGAGCAACTTATTCATTTGCTCTGTCATCTGGGTTGCTACCTTCTCTGGATTCAGAACTTCGCGTGGAAGATGCTTTTCTTGTTGCTGCCTTTCTTGCGGCTCATTGGCTTCTTGTGCATCTATAAAACCTGCACAGCATGTTAAGCTGACTGCCAATCCTATCAATTTCATGTTTTTTCTCATTTCTCTTACTGCTTTTATTTGTTTTAATATCTCAAAGCTAAGTAGATACTGGAGCAGATAAAAATAAAATCGACTAAGGGTGGAGATTTGTCTATCAAATGCCTGACTTTTCTTCGTCCGATGGGTTTATGCTATTATGCTTTGGGGTGGAGGAAGGTTCCCCGCCTTGAAACTACAACAGTAACCTATTACCATTCTGAAAATACGATGAATAAAGGGTTTGATAATATAGGTGATAGGTTGAAAGAGGATTCTTGTTTTTATCTATGAGAGTGACTGTCCATTCATTTACCCATTGAAAAAGGAAAATATGAATATAAACAAATAGTTTGTGGATAGTCTCATTATGCTATAAGCTGCTAAATTTGTAGCCAATAATAGAGCATATATTATGAAAAGACTACTATTCATTTTTTCCTTTTTTTTCTTGTTCGTGTTAAACGGAAAAACACAGGAGGTAGAGATTCTGACATTAGAGGATTGCCTCCGCATTGGTATTGACAATAACTTGTCGCTAGAAGGAAAACGTAAAGAAATACAAAGAAGTAAGTATGGCGTATCTGAAAACCGTTCGAAGCTGTTGCCGCAAATAAATGCGATAGCCGGTTATAGTAACAATTTTGATCCTCCGGTGTCCGTCACAGACGGATCATCTTACGGTGTTCCTTATAATATAACGCAGACGCTGCAACATTCTGCTAATGCAGGACTGGAAATGCAGATGCCGCTTTTCAATCAGACTCTTTATACTTCTATGTCCATAGCTAAAGTGATGGAAGAAATCAGTCGTCTGTCTTATGGAAAAGCCAGGGAAGATGTTATTCTTCAAATCAGTAAGATGTATTATCTCGGACAGGTCACGGCCGAACAAATCATGCTGATAAAAGCTAATATCACCCGTCTGGAGGAATTGAGAGATATTACACAGGCTTTCTTCGATAACGGAATGTCTATGGAAGTCGATCTGAAAAGAGTCAATATCAATTTGGAAAATCTGAAGGTGCAATATGACAATGCACAAGCAATGATGAAACAGCAATTGAATATGCTGAAATACATTATGGATTATCCGGCTGAAAAGGAAATCGCGCTGACACCGGTAAATACCGATAGCATTACTACGGTAGCCCTGACCGGCTTGTCGGAAAATATCTATGAACTTCAACTCTCACAATCGCAAGTGCAACTGGCGGAACGGCAAAAGAAGATCATTACTAATGGATATATCCCTTCTCTTAGTCTGACAGGTAGCTGGCGATATGCTGCATATACGGATAAAGGTTATCATTGGTTCCACTCCGGTCCGTCCAATCAATGGTTTCGTTCCTATGGAGTGGGGCTAACCTTGCGTATTCCGATTTTCGACGGACTGGATAAAACCTATAAAATAAAGAAGGCGATGATCGATATAGAGAACAAAAGGCTGGCATGGGAAGATGCCCGGAAGAATCTGCAAACTCAATATCTGAATGCTGTGAACGACCTGATGAACAATCAGCGTAACTTTAAGAAACAGAAGGATAACTACTTGCTTGCCGAAGATGTGTACGCAGTCACTTCCGACCGTTACCGGGAAGGCATTGCTTCTATGACGGAAGTGCTGCAAGATGAAATGCAGATGAGCGAAGCTCAAAACAACTATATCAGCGCACATTATAACTATCGGGTGACTAACCTGATGCTGCTTAAACTGACCGGACAAATAGAATCATTAGTCAAATAATACGCAAATAACAATCATAAATATGGAAACAATGGAAAATAACCTTCCTTCCGCTACTCATCAGGAGAAAGCAAAAAAAATGAAGAAACTTCGTCGCTGGCAGATTGCTATCAGCCTTTTCGGAGTGGCTATTATTGTTTGGGGAGTGATTGAAGTGATCTGCCTTTTTTTGAATTATAGCCAGACGGAGACTAGTAACGATGCACAAATAGAACAATATGTGTCTCCTATCAATCTACGTGCTTCAGGTTACATTGACAAAATCTACTTTACAGAACATCAGGAGGTACATAAAGGAGATACTTTGCTGGTACTGGATGATCGTGAATATAAAATTCGCGTAATGGAGGCTGAAGCTGCCTTGAAGGATGCGCAAGCCGGTGCGACCGTCATCAATGCTACACTCAATACCACGCAGACAACAGCATCTGTTTACGATGCGTCTATTGCCGAGATTGAAGTACGGTTGACGAAACTGGAAAAAGACCGGAAACGGTATGAGAACCTCGTGAAACGAAATGCGGCTACTCCTATCCAACTAGAGCAGATCGTCACTGATTATGACGCTACGCGTAAGAAACTGGAAGCTACGAAAAGGCAGAAAAAAGCAGCTCTTTCCGGTGTAGATGAAGTGTCTTACCGTCGCATGAATACCGAAGCGGCTATTCAAAGAGCAACAGCTGCGCTTGAAATGGCTCGGTTGAATCTTTCCTATACGGTTGTAATAGCTCCTTGTGACGGAAAGCTCGGTCGTCGCTCATTAGAGGAAGGACAGTTTATTTCGGCAGGGCAGACCATCACCTATATTCTTCCCGATACCCAGAAATGGATCGTTGCCAATTATAAGGAGACACAAATCGAGAACCTGCATATCGGACAGGAAGTATTTGTCACAGTAGATGCCATTAGCGATAAAGAGTTTAAAGGCAAAGTCACCTCTATATCAGGAGCTACCGGGTCTAAATATTCATTAGTGCCGACGGATAATTCGGCAGGTAATTTTGTGAAGATTCAGCAACGTATTCCCGTACGAATCGATTTCACCGATTTATCGAAAGAAGATAACGAACGATTAGCAGCAGGCATGATGGTAGTAGTGAAAGCCAGACTCTAATCCCTCCGCCTCTTCTGTCTATATACAGTGCCTTATAATTTTTAATTTATATTTTTAATTAGTCCGATGCCCTCTTATCCTAAAAATTATCCTTTCTATAGTTGGATGCCCAAGCCGTTGGGTATTATCATTCTGTTATTTTTCTTTCTGCCGATTCTTACGGTAGGCGGGGTTTATTCGGTGAATAGCACCGAAATGATGAGCGGGCTTGGCATTATATCCGAGCATATCCAGTTTGCCAACTTTGTTACTTCTATTGGTATGGCAGCCTTTGCTCCTTTCCTATATCAGTTGGTGTGTGTGCGGCGGGAGAAGATGATGTGTATTGTCGGGTTTGCGTTCATGTATATATTCAGTTATATCTGTGCAAAGACAGACAGCGTTTTTCTGTTGGCGCTTTGTAGTCTTCTGACGGGTTTCTTGCGTATGGTACTGATGATGGTCAATCTGTTCACACTCATTTGGTATGCGGGTGGAATGGAAGCTACCCGCAATATTACTCCGGGGTTGGAGCCGAAAGATACTGCCGGTTGGAATAAATTGGACATTGAAAGATGTGTGAGTCAGCCGGCTGTTTATCTGTTTTTTATGATTCTGGGACAGTCGGGCACAGCATTGACGGCTTGGCTGTCCTTTGAATATGAGTGGAAATATGTGTATTACTTTATGATGGGGATTCTCCTGATCTCTATTTTGCTCTTGTTTATTACCATGCCGAATTATAAGTTTCCCGGAAGGTTTCCTATTAATTTCCGTAAGTTCGGCAATGTCACTGCATTTTGCATCTCGCTGACTTGTCTCACGTATGTGCTGGTTTATGGAAAAGTGCTCGACTGGTATGATGACGAATCTATCCGTTGGGCGACAGCTGTAAGTATTCTTTTTGCGGGAATTTTTCTATATATGGACGTAACGCGCCGGTCGCCTTATGTTTTGCTGGATGCGTTCAAACTGCGTACTATACGTATGGGAGCATTACTTTACTTATTATTGATGGTGATAAACTCCAGTGCTATGTTTGTCAATGTGTTTGCAGGAGTGGGGATGCATCTCGATAATCTGCAAAATGCTTCATTAGGTAGTTGGTGTATGGTAGGTTATGCTATTGGCGCCGTGATTGCTATGGTGTTGGGAGGTAAAGGGTTACATTTTAAGTATCTGTTTGCGATGGGATTCTTCTTCCTGTCTTTATCAGCTGTTTTCATGTATTTCGAGGTACAGACAGCAGGAGTTTACGAGCGTCTGAAATATGCAGTTATCATCCGTGCCACAGGCATGATGATTCTGTATGCGCTGACGGCTGCTTATGCCAATCAACGTATGCCTTTTAAATATCTTTCCACCTGGATCTGTATTATGCTTACTGTGCGTATGGTTGTGGGACCGAGTATTGGCGGAGCAATTTATACAAATGTTTTGCAGGAGCGCCAACAACACTATATAACCCGTTATGCGCAAAATGTGGACCTGCTTAATCCGGATGCTTCCACTTCCTTCCTTGGTACGGTACAAGGTATGAAATATCAGGGAAAGAGTGAGACGGAAGCCCGTAACATGGCTGCTATATCTACCAAAGGGCGTATTCAGGTGCAGGCCACGCTCTCTGCACTCAAAGAGATGGCGGGATGGACAATTTATGGTGGGTTAATTTGTATGATATTTGTGCTCGTTGTTCCTTATCCTAAACGAAAATTGCTAACTTAGCGTCGTTTTTGATAATGATCTGTTAATATATTAGTATGATGGATAGCGGACAAGATCGTTTATTGCAGTTTGATCGCGATTTGTTAAGTGGGAAAAATATATGTAGCTCCGAAGGGATATTTGTAAATTTTCCACCCTCACTGAAGAAACCTTTCCAAATGAAAGGACTGGGGCTGGTTATTTGCCGCCAGGGTAATTTCCAGTTTTCGCTTAATCAGAAAAAGCATTTCGCTGAAGCGGGCGAAAGTTTGTTTATTCCCGAAGATGGCGAGTTTCAGGTTTTGCAAGAGTCGGAAGACATGGAGGTGCGGATTTTGATCTATCAGATAGAACCTATCCGGGATATTATGGGGAATCTGGTTGTTTCCATGTATATGTATTCCCGCCTTACTCCCGAAGAACCTTCTTGTGTCTGGTCTACTGGTGAGGAAGAAGAAATAGTAAAGTATATGTCTTTATTGGACAATGTGTTGCAGTCGGAGGAGAATTCATTTAAACTTTATGAGCAGAAATTACTTCTACTTGCATTGACGTACAGGATTTGTTCCATTTATAACCGCAAACTCGTTAATGACGGGCGGGAAGTGGGAGGACGCAAAAACGAAGTCTTTATTCATTTGATCCAGTTGATCGAAAAATATTATATGCAGGAACGCGGCGTTGAGTTTTATGCGGATAAATTGTGTTTGTCTCCTAAATATCTTTCTGCCGTTTCTAAGAGTATTTGCGGATATACCGTGCAGGAACTTGTATTCAAAGCGATCATTCGTAAGAGTATTTCGTTACTTAAAAATACGCGGAAAGATATTCAGGAGATTTCAAATGCCTTCGGCTTCCCCAATGCCTCTTATTTCGGTACGTTCTTTAAGAAACAGGTTGGGGTTTCACCGCAGCAATATCGGAAGAATCTTTAAGCGTTTATTCTTTTTCACCATAGGCAAGGTCGCCTGCGTCACCCAGTCCCGGAACAATATAAGAATGTTCATTGATTTCCGGATCAATGGCAGCGCACCAAATGGTTGTCTTGTCTTCAGGAAATACATTCTTTATATGGTCAATGGCCTTTTGGCTGGCAATAATGGAAGCAACGTGAATTTCAGCGGGATGACCTTTCGTCAACATTGCCTGGTAACTTAGTTCCATACTGCCTCCTGTTGCTAACATAGGGTCGGTGATAATCAGCGTTTTGTCATCAATGCGGGGAGAAGCGATATATTCTATGTGTATATCGAATTTTAGCGTATCTTTATATTTGCGGTAAGCGGAAACAAACGCATTTTCCGCTCCGTCAAAATAACTAAGGAAACCTTGATGGAAAGGCAGACCAGCACGCAGGATCGTACTGATTACTAAATTGTTGTCCGGCGTACTGACCGGAGCGATTCCCAGTGGTGTCTGGATGTTCTTTACCGAGTATTTAAACTCTTTACTCATTTCATAAGCCATGATTTCTCCGATCCGTTCTATGTTACGGCGGAAACGCAGGCGGTCGTTCTGAACTTCTACATTTCTAATTTCGGATATGTACTGGTTTAGAATCGAATTAGTTTGGCCAAAATCAATTACTTTCATATTATATTTTAATCAGATTTTAATCTCATTTTCACAGCATTGCTAGCATACTGACTTGCAAAGTAAACGATAATCTTTCAAATTGCAATATTCAGTTTGCAGATATTGTTAGGAATTTATAAAAGAGTTTCAATTAGGGAAAAATTTCTCTAATACCTTCTTCCTTTCCAAAGAAAGTATTACTTTTGTAGCCGGATTTACAAGGGGCTATCCAAAGCTCCCCATGTTAAGGTGAAAAGAGATAGAAAACAAAATACCAATTTTAATTAATTCAAAGAAAATGGCAAATTTAGATTTAAGCAAGTACGGCATCACAGGTGTGACCGAGATTTTGCACAATCCGTCTTATGATGTTTTGTTCGCTGAAGAAACAAAACCGAGTCTGGAAGGCTTTGAAAAAGGTCAAGTAACTGAATTAGGCGCTGTGAACGTGATGACAGGTATCTATACCGGTCGTTCTCCTAAAGATAAATTCTTCGTTAAGAATGAAGCTTCTGCTGATTCTGTATGGTGGACTTCTGAAGATTACAAAAACGACAACAAACCATGTACTGAAGAAGCTTGGGCTGACTTGAAAGCTAAAGCTGTAAAACAACTTTCCGGCAAACGTTTGTTCGTTGTTGATACTTTCTGTGGTGCTAACGAAGCTACTCGTATGAAAGTACGTTTCATCATGGAAGTAGCTTGGCAGGCTCACTTCGTAACTAACATGTTCATCCGCCCGACTGCTGAAGAACTTGCTAACTACGGAGAACCTGATTTCGTATGTTTCAATGCTTCTAAAGCAAAAGTTGACAACTACAAAGAACTGGGCTTGAACTCTGAAACTGCTACAGTATTCAACCTGAAGACTAAAGAACAAGTAATTCTGAATACTTGGTACGGTGGTGAAATGAAGAAAGGTATGTTCTCTATCATGAACTACATGAACCCGCTTCGTGGTATCGCTTCTATGCACTGTTCTGCTAACACTGATATGGAAGGAACTAGCTCTGCTATCTTCTTCGGATTGTCTGGTACAGGTAAGACTACTTTGTCTACTGACCCGAAACGTAAATTGATCGGTGATGACGAACACGGATGGGATAACGAAGGTGTATTCAACTACGAAGGTGGTTGCTACGCTAAGGTTATCAACCTGGATAAAGAAAGTGAACCGGATATCTACAATGCTATCAAACGTGACGCTTTACTTGAAAACGTAACTGTTGACGCTAACGGTAAGATTGATTTCACTGACAAGAGCGTGACTGAAAACACTCGTGTTTCTTATCCTATCTATCACATCGAAAACATCGTTAAACCGGTTTCTAAAGGTCCTCACGCAAAACAAGTTATCTTCTTGTCTGCTGATGCATTCGGTGTATTGCCTCCAGTATCTATCCTGAACCCGGAACAGGCTCAATACTACTTCTTGTCCGGATTTACAGCTAAATTGGCTGGTACAGAACGTGGTATCACTGAACCGACTCCGACATTCTCTGCTTGCTTCGGTGCTGCTTTCTTGTCATTGCATCCGACTAAATATGCAGAAGAACTGGTTAAGAAGATGGAGATGACTGGTGCTAAAGCATACTTGGTTAACACTGGATGGAATGGTTCCGGCAAACGTATCTCTATCAAAGATACTCGTGGTATCATCGATGCTATCCTTGATGGTTCTATTGATAAAGCTCCTACTAAGGTTATTCCTTTCTTCGACTTTGTTGTTCCTACAGAACTTCCGGGTGTTGATCCGAAGATCCTTGACCCACGCGACACTTACGAATGTGCTTGCCAATGGGAAGAAAAAGCTAAAGATTTGGCTGGACGTTTCATCAAGAACTTCGCTAAATTTACTGGTAACGAAGCTGGTAAGGCTTTGGTTGCTGCTGGTCCGAAACTCTAATTGGAGAATCAGATATAATATGGAAGGCGGTTCGATTTCGAACCGCCTTTTTTGTTTATGCCTGTGCCTTTCTATGAGAATAAATGCTGTTTGTTTAAAACTTTTCCCTATATTTGCCAAAACAGGAGTACTAACCTTTAAAGGCGGTTATGGTATATCTAGCTACTGACAAACAGACCTATGCGGATTTAAGCATAACGGAGACTGCAAACAATGAGCAGTTTCTTTTCTCTTTGTTTTCTAAAACAGAGACGAAAGAAGGAAAGTCATTGATGATGAACTGGATTATGTATCCGTTAAGTGATTTGGATATGATCCGCAAAAGGCAGGAGGCTGTTGCGTGGGATGCTTTACCTGAACTTCTTTTGAATGAAGAAGAATTGGATTTTATTGAATATTATCTGGCTTATCGCGACCAGATCAGGGAAGCACACGTCTTACTGTCATGTGCTACTGTCATAGATCGCCTGTTGAGATATGATTCAACCCGTTATGTTATTTGTCGGGGAGTGAAATTGGTAATACATTTGCTGCATTGTTTGGAGAGGTGGGCGAAAGAATTGGATGAGGATGCCCCACAATTGATGAAGGAGTCAGCCCGTATGGTGAATGATATTTTATCCGGAAGTGAATTAGGTGAAGTCTTGGAACAGACCTCTGGCGAAGAAAGGCGGCTATCTAATTATACGATAGATAAATATGATTATCTATTTCGATGTACCCGTTTGTTGTCTTTGAAAGAATTATTATCAGTTTTGTATTTATTGGATGTCTGTCGGACAGCTCACCGGGTAGCGAAAGAGAAAAATTTCTGTTGTACACCGAAAGTGGTGCAAACAATGGATTTTTCGGTTGAGGATGTAGTTCATCCTTTTGTGAAAAATGTACGGAAGAATAGCTGGGTGATGTCCCGGGGAAATATCAGTATTTTTACGGGTTCTAACATGGCGGGAAAGTCAACCACTTTAAAAGCACTGACTTTGGCTGTCTGGCTGGCGCATTGCGGACTGCCTGTCCCGGTGAAGTCAATGGTTTGTCCTCTTTACGAAGGTATTTATACTTCTATTAATTTGCCGGACTCTTTGCGTGACGGGCGAAGCCATTTCATGGCAGAGGTTCTTCGTATAAAAGAAGTGATGCAAAAAGCGCTTACAGGAAAACGTTGTTTGGTCGTTTTGGATGAAATGTTTCGTGGAACTAACGCTAAGGATGCTTTTGAGGCTTCTCTTGCAGTCAATGAATTATTGAAAAGATTCTCTTGTTGCCATTTCCTTATATCAACTCATATTCTGGAGTATGCGAAAGCATTTGAAAAAGATCCTGCCTGTTGTTTTTATTATATGGAAGCGGAAATTATTGACGATGCATTTGTTTGTCATCATCGGCTATTGCAGGGGATTTCGGAGGCTAGGGTAGGATATTGGGTCGTGAAAAAACTACTGGCCGGTTTGATATAGTTTCACCTTATTATTGTGCCCATTAAGACGGTATTTTATTTTTATTAAAGGCATATTTTGACTACTTTTGTACAAACTATATACGAGAGAATAATCTTGAATAATAATGCGACAACCATGAAGAAACTCTATTTCTTTCTTATCTGCTCTTTGTTTCTTGTCTCCGGACTTTACGCAGGCGAAACTGATTATACCCAAGGACTTTCCATTTGGTTTGATACTCCCAATACTTTGCAGGGGTATGCCGTGTGGTATGGGGGAAGACCGGATCTGTGGAAAGGTGGTGATAAACCGGAAACAGCAGGAAATGCAGGTCATAATCCGGATCCCGCTTGGGAATCGCAATCATTACCGATAGGGAATGGTAGTTTAGGTGCGAATATCATGGGGTCGGTGGAAGCTGAACGTATTACCTTTAACGAAAAAACGCTTTGGCGTGGCGGTCCGAATACAGCGAAAGGGGCGGACTATTATTGGAATGTCAATAAACAGTCGGCTCATCTTTTGGATGAAATACGTCAGGCATTTACGGAAGGAAATCAGGAAAAGGCTGAAATGCTGACACGTCAAAACTTCAACAGTGAGGTGTCTTATGATGCTGACGGGGAAAATCCTTTCCGTTTCGGCAGTTTTACTACCATGGGAGAGTTTTATGTAGAAACAGGATTGAATATTATAGGAATGAGTGACTATAAACGTATTCTTTCTTTGGACTCTGCAATGGCAGTTGTTCAGTTTAAAAAGGATCATGTGGCTTATCAGCGCAATTATTTCATTTCTTATCCAGCCAATGTGATGGTGATGCGTTTCAGTGCGGATCAACCGGGTAAACAAAACTTGGTTTTCAGTTATGCGCCTAATCCGGTATCTACCGGGAATATGGCTTCTGACGGTAATAAAGGACTGGTGTATTCCGCATCTCTGGACAATAACGGAATGAAATACGTCGTTCGTATTCAGGCGGAGACAAAAGGCGGAACCTTGTTTAATGCAGATGGAAAACTGGCGGTGAAAGGTGCGGATGAAGTAGTGTTTTATATTACGGCTGATACTGATTATAAACCTAACTTTGATCCGGATTTTAAAGATCCAAAGACGTATGTGGGTGTCAATCCGGAAGAAACAACCAGGCAATGGATGAATAATGCAGTGTCACAGGGGTATACTGCTTTGTTTAGTCAGCATTACAATGATTATGCTGCTTTGTTCGATCGGGTTAAATTGAATCTGAATCCGGCGATCAAGGGAAGAAATCTGCCGACTCCCCAGCGGTTGAAAAACTACCGGGCAGGACAGCCGGATTACTATTTGGAAGAATTATATTTTCAATTCGGCCGCTATCTGTTGATTTCAAGTTCTCGTCCGGGCAATATGCCGGCGAATTTGCAGGGTATCTGGCATAATAATGTCGATGGACCGTGGCGTGTGGACTATCATAATAATATCAATATTCAGATGAATTATTGGCCGGCATGCTCCACTAACCTGAATGAATGTATGCTTCCATTGGTTGATTTTATTCGTACGCTGGTAAAACCGGGCGAAAAGACCGCGAAGTCTTATTTTGGTGCCAGAGGATGGACGGCATCCATTTCCGGAAATATATTCGGATTTACCACTCCATTGGAAAGTCAGGATATGTCGTGGAACTTCAATCCGATGGCAGGTCCCTGGCTGGCTACTCATATCTGGGAGTATTATGATTATACAAGAGATCTTACATTCCTGAAAGAAACGGGTTATGAGTTGATAAAAAGTAGTGCGGACTTTGCTGTCGATTATTTGTGGCATAAACCGGATGGAACATATACGGCTGCTCCATCTACTTCGCCGGAGCATGGCCCTATCGATCAGGGTGCTACCTTTGTGCATGCCGTTGTACGTGAGATTTTGCTGGATGCAATCGAGGCGAGCAAAGTGTTGGGCGTAGATAAGAAAGAACGTAAGCAGTGGGAGCATGTGCTTGCCAATCTCGTTCCTTATAAAATAGGGCGGTATGGTCAGTTGATGGAATGGTCGGTAGATATTGATGATCCGAAAGACGAGCATCGGCATGTGAATCATTTGTTCGGACTGCATCCTGGGCATACGGTTTCTCCGGTCACCACTCCCGAACTGGCGAAAGCCGCTAAAGTAGTACTGGTGCATCGTGGTGACGGGGCTACCGGCTGGAGCATGGGCTGGAAGTTGAATCAATGGGCGCGTTTGCATGATGGTAATCATGCTTATACCTTGTTTGGCAATTTGTTGAAGAACGGTACGCTGGATAATTTGTGGGATACACATTCGCCTTTCCAGATTGACGGAAACTTTGGCGGAACAGCCGGTATTACCGAGATGTTGCTTCAAAGTCATATGGGTTTTATTCAGTTGCTGCCTGCTTTGCCGGATGCATGGAAGGGTGGGGCTGTCAGTGGTATCTGTGCAAAGGGGAATTTTGAAGTGGATATGGTTTGGGAGAATAATCAGCTGAAAGAAGCTGTGGTTCATTCCAATGCGGGAGGAAACTGTGTGATAAAGTATGCTGATAAGACTCTTTCTTTTAAAACAGTGAAGGGGCGTAGCTATCGGGTTGAATATGATGTGACTAAAGGCCTTATTAGACAGTAAATAGAAAATATCGGAAAATTAGAAAGTAGGAATGGTATTAGAGTATTTGAAATTGTTCGTGACGTTTGCGAAGATTGGAATGTTTACTATTGGTGGTGGTTATGCCATGATTCCATTGATTGAACGGGAGATCGTTGCCAAACAGTGGATGAGTAAGGAAGAATTTATGGAGATGTTTGCCTTGACGCAGTCACTACCGGGTGTGTTTGCTGTGAATATTTCTATTTTTGTAGGATATAAGTTGTATAAAGTGGGTGGGAGTCTGGTATGTGCTTTGGCTACGATTCTTCCCTCTTTTGTTATTATGATGCTGATAGCCATGTTTTTTGCACGGTTTCAAGATAATGAGGTGATGATTCGCATCTTTAATGGAATACGTCCTGCCGTGGTAGCATTGATTCTGTTTCCTTGTATTTCTGCTGTAAGAGCTCTGAAACTGAAATACCTTCAGTTGGTTGCTCCTGCCATAGCTACTCTTTTGATTTGGCAGTTTGGACTGTCTCCTATTTATATTGTATTGGCAGGAATTCTGGGAGGAATGGTATATACATTGTGGTTGAAAGAAAAAATAATGAATAAAGAGGTATGATATATTTGCAATTACTTTGGGTGTATCTTAAAATAGGTATGTTCGGTTTTGGAGGTGGATATGCGATGCTTTCCCTTATTCAACATGAGATAGTGGATATTCATCATTGGCTGACTCCCCAGCAGTTTACGGATGTGGTGGCGATTTCGCAAATGACTCCGGGGCCGATTGGTATCAATAGTGCTACTTATGTAGGGTATGCGGTAACGCAAAGCGTGTGGGGAGCGGTGCTAGCTACGGTAGCGGTTTGTTTACCTTCTTTTATTCTGGTGTTGCTCATTTCTTATTTCTTTGCGAAGTGTAAGGATAACAAGTATATTAAGGCGGCTATGTCCGGACTGCTACCTATGTCGGTTGCTCTGATTGCTTCGGCTGCATTACTTATGATGAATAGAGAAAATTTTATGGACTATAAAAGTATCGGTATTTTTGCGGCAGCCTTTTTGGTTACATGGAAATGGAATCTTCACCCTATCCTGTTGATTTGTCTGGCGGGTGTGGTAGGATTGTTGTTGTATTAGTAATAGGTGCCATACTGCAGAAAAAAATAAAATCCCGGTAAAACACAGCGTTTCACCGGGATTTCTATTATAATATAATGAAAGAATGGTTAGTTCTTGTTGGCACGTTTACGTTCGATTTCGTCCAAAATCACTTTACGCATACGCATTGCCTTTGGAGTAACTTCTACATATTCGTCTTCCTTAATATATTCCAGTGCTTCTTCAAGTGAGAACTGGATAGGCGGAATCAGACGTACTTTGTCATCCGAACCGGAAGCACGCATATTCGTCAGCTTCTTCGATTTGGTTACGTTGATAACCAAGTCGTTGTCGTGAGAGTGCTCGCCTACTACCTGTCCTGCATAGACTTCGTCCTGCGGGAAAATAAAGAACTTACCGCGATCCTGTAATTTGTCGATGGCGTAAGCAAAAGCTGTTCCGCTTTCCATAGCAATCATAGAACCATTGGTACGGCGTTCAATTTCTCCTTTGTGCGGCTGATATTCTTTGAAACGGTGTGCCATAATGGCTTCACCGGCAGAGGCCGTCAGTACATTGGTACGCAAACCGATGATACCGCGTGAAGGCATATTGAATTCAAGATTGATGCGTTCGCCTGTATTTTCCATCTTTACCATTTCACCTTTACGGCGGGTAACCATATCAATAATCTTGCTGGAATATTCTTCCGGTACGTTGATGGTCAACTCTTCAATCGGTTCGCATTTCACACCGTCGATTTCTCTGAAGATAACCTGTGGCTGACCTACCTGCAATTCATATCCCTCGCGGCGCATTGTTTCAATCAATACAGAAAGGTGGAGTACACCACGGCCGGAAACAATCCATTTACCGTCTTCTTCACTCTTTCTTACGCGGAGAGCCAGGTTCTTGTCGAGTTCCTTCATCAGACGGTCGTGGATGTGGCGTGAAGTCACAAACTTACCATCCTTACCGAAGAAAGGAGAATCGTTGATAGCAAACAACATACTCATGGTCGGTTCGTCAATTGCGATGGGTGGCAGTGCTTCCGGACTTTCGAAATCACAAACTGTATCTCCAATCTCGAATCCGTCGATACCTACCAGCGCGCAGATGTCACCGGAAGAAACCTCATTTGTTTTCACACGGCCTAAACCTTCGAAAACATGGAGTTCTTTAATTTTGCTCTTGAACATATCGCCGTTACGTTTCACAAGCGTTATATTCATACCTTCTTTTAATGTACCACGATGTACGCGACCTACGGCAATACGACCGGTATAAGAAGAATAATCCAGAGAAGTAATCAACATCTGGGGAGTACCTTCCAATTGTTGCGGTGCCGGAATGTTTTCGACGATACAATCCAGTAGCGGAGTGATGCTGTCAGTTTGTTGCTGCCAGTCGGTGCTCATCCAGTTGTTTTTGGCGGAACCGTAAATCACGGGGAAGTCCAACTGATCTTCCGTTGCGTTCAAGCTGAACATCAAGTCGAAAACCATCTCGTAAACTTCTTCCGGGCGGCAGTTAGGTTTATCTACCTTATTAACCACCACAATGGGCTTCAAACCGATTTCGAGCGCCTTTTGCAGTACGAAACGAGTCTGGGGCATCGGACCCTCGAAGGCATCCACCAACAGAATACAGCCATCGGCCATATTCAATACACGTTCTACCTCACCACCGAAGTCGCTGTGTCCCGGAGTATCAATAATATTAATTTTTGTACCGTTGTAATTGATGGATACGTTTTTGGAGAGAATCGTTATACCACGTTCACGTTCCAAATCGTTGTTATCCAGGATAAGTTCACCACTATTTTGGTTGCTGCGGAATAAATTTCCGGCCAATAGCATCTTGTCAACCAGCGTTGTTTTCCCATGGTCAACATGGGCAATGATTGCAATGTTTCGAATATTTTGCATATAATACCTATTATTTGGCTGCAAAGGTACGAAAATAGGATTAGAAATATGCGCAATGATAGCAATTTTTTCTTGTAAATCGTTGTGTGATATAAAGATAATGCCTATCTTTGCACGCTCAAAAGAATAATTTATCAATTAAAATTCTAAGAATTATGTATTTAGACGCTGCTAAAAAGCAAGAAATCTTCGGAAAGTACGGAAAGTCTAACACTGACACCGGCTCAGCTGAGGCCCAAGTGGCATTGTTTTCCTACCGTATTTCTCACCTGACTGAGCACATGAAGCTCAACAGAAAAGATTATAGTACTGAAAGAGCGTTAACAATGTTGGTAGGTAAGCGTCGTCGCTTACTCGACTACCTGAAAGCAAGAGATATCGAAAGATATCGTGCTATTGTTAAAGAGCTCGGTTTGCGTAAGTAATCTACTTGTCGCGAAAAGATTTAAAGCCGTTCCTCATGATAGAGGAACGGCTTTTTTTTAGTTTCTTCTTTTTCTTCCTGATAGTCGTATTTTCTTCGGTTATAATTGTGTTCATCTAAAGATTTTGCTATTTTTGCAGCTTAATTATTATAATTTATCACCTTTGATAACTAAAATGCTTTCAAAATGGATACAAGTAAGATTGTTGGCGAAAAAATTAAAGCCCTCCGCGAAGATAAATCAATAAGCATAGAAGAGTTGGCGCAACGTTCAGGTTTGGCTCTCGAACAGGTTGAACGTATTGAGAATAACATTGATATACCTTCTCTCGCACCGCTGATTAAGATTGCGCGTGTGTTGGGAGTACGTCTGGGTACTTTCCTTGATGATCAGGATGAAGTCGGACCGGTCGTATGCCGTAAGAAAGAAGCCAAAGATGCGATCAGTTTTTCCAATAATGCGATTCACTCTCGCAAACACATGGAATATCACTCGTTGTCCAAGTCAAAGGCGGACCGTCACATGGAACCGTTTATTATCGATGTGATGCCGACGCAAGATACCGACTTCGTGCTTTCTTCTCATGAAGGAGAAGAGTTCATCATGGTTATGGAAGGTATCATGGAAATCAGCTATGGCAAGAACACTTATCTGCTGGAAGAGGGTGATAGCATTTATTATGATTCCATTGTTCCTCATCATGTACATGCTTATGAGGGACAGGCTGCAAAAATCCTGGCAGTAGTTTACACACCGATTTAATGAAATAGTAGGAACCAAGACTTAAGTATAATTACATGCAATTATTTGATCGTACTTTGGGGCAGTGGCTGGAGCACTGGGCTGAAGAGACTCCCGATAAGGAATATATCGTATATTCCGACCGAAATCTCCGTTTTACCTGGAGTCAGTTGAACCGTCGTGTGGATGATATGGCAAAAGGGCTTATTGCCATTGGTGTGGAACGTGGTACTCATGTGGGTATCTGGGCGGCTAATGTTCCCGATTGGTTGACATTGCTATATGCCTGCGCGAAGATTGGTGCGGTATATGTTACAGTGAATACGAACTACAAGCAATCGGAATTGGAGTATCTTTGCCAGAACTCGGATATGCATACGCTTTGTATTGTGAATGGTGAGAAGGATAGTGATTTTGTGCAGATGACATACACGATGCTTCCTGAATTGAAGACTTGTGAGCGTGGACATTTAAAGAGCGAACGCTTTCCATATATGCGAAATGTAGTATATGTAGGTCAGGAAAAACATCGTGGTATGTATAATACAGCGGAGATCCTGCTGTTGGGAGATAATGTGGAAGATGACCGTTTGAACGAACTAAAAAGCAAAGTGGATTGTCACGATGTAGTAAATATGCAATATACATCGGGCACTACCGGTTTTCCGAAAGGGGTGATGCTGACACATTATAATATCGCCAATAATGGATTTCTGACGGGGGAACACATGAAGTTCACGGCAGATGACAAACTTTGTTGTTGCGTTCCGTTGTTCCATTGTTTTGGGGTAGTATTGGCTACCATGAACTGTCTGACTCATGGTTGTACACAAGTGATGGTAGAACGTTTCGACCCGTTGGTTGTGCTGGCCTCTATTCATAAAGAACGTTGTACGGCTCTTTATGGTGTGCCGACTATGTTTATCGCCGAGTTGCATCATCCGATGTTCGATCTCTTTGATATGTCTTGTCTTCGTACAGGTATTATGGCCGGTTCGCTGTGTCCTGTCGAACTGATGAAGCAGGTAGAAGAGAAAATGTATATGAAGGTGACTAGTGTATATGGACTGACGGAGACTGCTCCGGGTATGACAGCTTCTCGTATTGATGATCCGTTCGATGTACGTTGTAATACGGTAGGACATGATTTTGAATTTACGGAGGTGAAGGTGATTGATCCTGAAACAGGTGAAGAATGTCCGGTTGGTGTACAAGGTGAAATGTGTAACCGTGGTTATAATACCATGAAAGGATATTATAAGAATCCGGAAGCAACGGCGGAAGTGCTTGATGAAAACAACTTCTTGCATTCCGGCGACTTGGGTATTAAGGATGAAGATGGAAATTACCGGATTACCGGACGTATCAAAGATATGATTATTCGTGGTGGCGAGAATATTTATCCGCGCGAAATAGAAGAGTTTCTTTATAAGCTTGACGGAGTGAAAGATGTTCAGGTGGCTGGTATTCCTTCTAAAAAGTATGGTGAGGCAGTCGGAGCATTTATTATTTTGCAGGAAGGAGTACAAATGCAGGAAGCCGATGTACGTGATTTCTGCAGAAATAAGATATCCCGTTATAAGATTCCGAAATATATCTTCTTTGTGAATGAATTCCCGATGACGGGTAGTGGAAAGATTCAGAAGTTCAGATTGAAAGATTTGGGACTGCAACTTTGCAAGGAGCAGGGAATAGAGATTATTTAGAGACTCATGATTATTTAAAGACACACAAAGTTTTTCGATTATAAACAGTGAACGGTGAACTCTCTGCAATCAATTATGCAGTTTGTTCACCGTTCACTATTTGTATGCTCTTATCCGGTTTTGGCTCCGGCGTCAGGTTGCGTGTTATTAAATGAAATCATCGCCCAGTTGCATTTGGGCGTCGTTTACATATTTACGGATGGCATGTTCTTCATCTTTGCGGCAAATCAAAAGAACGTTGTCCGATTCGGCTATCAGAAATCCTTCCAGTCCATCGATAACGGCCAGTTTGCCTTTCGGAAGTACTACCATATTATCTTTACTGTTATATATAAGTGAATGGCACTTCAGCGTAACATTGCCTTCCGGGTCTCTTTCCGATAAATCATAAAGTGATCCCCAAGTTCCAAGATCGGACCAGCCAAAATCTCCTAATGATACATACACATTATCCGCTTTCTCCATAATGCCGAAGTCGATGGATACATTAGGACATGCTGGGAAGTTTTCTTCGATGAATGCTTTCTCCTTGTCGGTGGCATAAATATCTTTTCCCGGTGCCAGTTTGGAAGCTAATTCAGGCAGTAAATCTTCACTTGCTTTGATGATTGTATTTACATTCCACATAAATAGGCCGGAATTCCAATAAAATTCTCCGCTCTCTACGAATACTTTAGCTAATTCCAGTTCCGGTTTTTCAGTGAATGTTTTTACTTTATAGAAGTTTCCTCCTGCGGGTTCGTCTATTTGTATATATCCGTACCCTGTTTCCGGGCGATTGGGTTTAATACCTAATGTCAGTAGCTTTTCCGAGCGTGAAACAAAATCAAGTCCTTTTTCGATAGCGGCAAGAAACTCATCCTCTTTTAAAATTAAATGGTCTGAAGGAGCGACTACGATATTGGCGTTCGGGTTCAGTGCCCGGATGTGGTAAGCGGCCCATGCTATACACGGAGCGGTATTTCGTCTTGCGGGTTCCAGCAGAATCTGTTCTTCGTTCACTTCGGGCAATTGTTCCTTCACTAAGTCCGCATACATTGCATTGGTAACGATGAAAATATTTTCTGTTGGGATAACCTTTTGGAACCGGTCGAAAGTCTGTTGTAAAAGTGAACGGCCCGTTCCGAAGAAATCTAAGAATTGTTTGGGCAATGTTTTGCGGCTAAACGGCCAGAAGCGGCTTCCAATGCCGCCACCCATAATCACGCAATAATTATCCTGGTTTGTCATGATAGTGACTCTATTTTAAAGTTTCTGCTAATGTACGGTTTATTCTCTGAATAGAGAAGTGTTTAAGATATGTTTTATTATTTTTTTCTCCTTTTTTTTGCCAAACTATTGTGGAATCAAAATAATGTCGTATCTTTGCACCGCAATTGAGAAATCAAGTATGCGCCCAGATGGCGGAATCGGTAGACGCGCTGGTCTCAAACACCAGTGGATTCACTTCCATCCCGGTTCGACCCCGGGTCTGGGTACGAATAAATCCTGATAATCACCTGATTATCAGGATTTTCTGCTTTTATAGGGCGTACTAAATGTGTACTGAATGACGAATACAAAGAAAAGGTGTACTTTAATAGTTTTCTTCCCCATATCTTTATGATTTCTTAACGCTTATCCTATCTTTATCTACCTTATTATTGCCGATGTTTTCGGGAAAAGTGAGATTCTTACCTTATATTTGTAGTAAGAACGTTTAAAGGCGCACGATTATGGAAAATCATATGGAAAACAATTTCAGAGAAATACAGAAGATATTAGATAGTTGTATAGCTCATGACTATAAAACTAAAGTAGATGCACTATTTTTAAAACGTGAATATTTGACGCAAGCTCAGCTAAAGGATTATTTGCGGCAAGAAATTTTCCGTGTGACTGAAAATATTGTAGCCATCCAACAAAAATACCGTGTCGTGCGTAACATTGTATTGGATATGGATATTCCCGATTTTTTGTGGGAAAGCGGTTATTTTGAGGACTTGAATTCTGATGAAAGAAAAAAGTATATCGGTTTCCGCTGCTCTGATTTTGATATGGACGCATATTTGCATGAACCGTCCTGTTATGATGGGCGGCTTCCCTATTTGTCCATTATCGTTAGTCTTGTCGTGCTTTCCAAGTATTTGCGCTATCTGCAAGAACAGGAAAGCAATTACCATACAGATGCGGTTGCCATCCAAGAGCAAGTCTTGCCAAAAGAGAAAGAGGAAAGTGCAGATACTAATCCAACCAAGATTGTGGGCAAAAGCAATCCTTTCAAGTCCACGTTGAAAGCCAATGAAATCAAACTTCTGACCGACTGTGTGAATGAAGCGAATATGTTTACTACTACCGTCAGTGCCAAAATACTTACCGATTTTTTCAACTGCAAACTGAATGGGGTATTGAAAGTTAATAATACCCGTCTGTTAGCCTATCTTATGATGCAGCTTGGCTGCTATAATTACATTGTTTATGAATGGCAGTCTGTCATAGCAAATAACAAGCTGATATTAGGAAAGATAAAAGGAGAACCACTTACACGTACTGACTTATCCAGTGCAACAGACCAAGCAAAAAACATCTATCCGAAAGGATATGAAATCATAGACAAGTACATCAAACAACTGAAAAAAGGTTGAGCATAGATTGAACGCTCAAACAAAGGTCAATTAGACTTCATTTTCAACCTCTTAACTTTGCCCCCGTTAACAAAAAAAACGAGGGTGCGCACCTTCATATTGTTTCACCTAAATTCCTAAACAATATGGAAAGAGATTTAGAGTTAAGAGTTTCAGAACTCGAAAAATTAGTGTTCCTTTCAAAGAATGTGCTTAGCTTCGATGAAGCGAGCAGGTTCTTGAACCTTTCTAAAAGTTACCTGTACAAGTTGACTTCGGGTAACTTGATACCCCATTACAAGCCGCAGGGCAAAATGCTTTATTTTGAGAAAGCGGAGTTGGAAGCATGGTTGCGTCAGAACCCGGTCAAGACGCAGGCACAGATAGAGCAGGAAGCGCAGAAATATATCCTTAACCGTCCTCTAAAGAAATAACGGTTATGGAAAATAGAAAAGCGACAGAAGCTGGGCAGGACGTCACTATGCAGAAAGAGGATTTCGCAGTTCTTTGGAAAACCATTCATCTAAAGGTGACGGACACTTACGAAGTACCGCCCGAAATACTCTGGGTGAACGGCTCTACCATTGGCACGCTGGGTAATTTCAGTGCATCCACGGGTAAAGCCAAGAGCAAAAAGACATTCAACATTTCCGCTATCGTTGCGGCAGCGTTGAAGAATGACGAAGTACTGAAGTATTCGGCATACCTGCCACCGAACAAACGGAAAATCCTCTATGTCGATACAGAGCAGAGTAAATACCATTGCCACAAGGTCATGGAGCGTATTTTACGACTTGCCGGACTGCCTACCGACAAGGACAGAGACGATTTTGTTTTCATCGTGCTAAGGGAGCAGACACCCGACAAGCGGAAACAGATTATCGGCTATATGCTTGAAAATATGCCCGATGTGGGGTTACTCATTATTGACGGAATCCGTGACTTGATGTATGACATCAACAGCCCCAGTGAATCGACTGACCTAATCAACCTCTTGATGCGCTGGTCAAGCGGATATAACCTGCATATCCATACTGTACTGCATTTGAACAAGGGGGATGACAACACAAGGGGACATATTGGTACGGAGCTGAACAACAAGGCTGAAACCGTCCTGCAAATCACGAAAAGCCAGCAGGACGGCAACATAAGCGAGGTAAAGGCGATGCACATACGTGACCGGGAATTTGACCCGTTCGCATTTCGTATCAATGACAACGCTTTGCCCGAAATCGTGGATGATTATGTATTCCAACAACCTAAGCAAGACAGGAATTTTCCGCTTACGGAACTGACTGAACAGCAACACCGGGAAGCGTTGGAGAACGGTTTCGGCAAGCAGGTGGTACAAGGCTATTCCAATGTCATAGCGGCATTGAAGCAGGGTTATGCGAGTATCGGCTACGAGCGTGGACGCAATGTCCTTGTGTCACTTAACAAGTTTCTTGTGAACAAGCGCATGATTGTGAAAGAGGGCAAGGGCTACCGATATAATCCCGATTTCCATTATTAAAAGTCAGTTTGGTTTAGTCCGGGTGTATATATAAGAGGAACGGACTTACTATTTCCCTGTTTCGGAACAAGCAGGTTTAGTATGGTACGGGTATATATATAACGGACTAAACAGGACTGGCGCACTTTTCAACTATTTTTTAATCCCCAAAAAAGAAAATGTTATGAACATCGAAGATGTGAAACAAATACCCATCGCAGACTATCTGCACAGTTTAGGTTACTCTCCTGTCAAGCAGCAGGGCAACGGCTTATGGTACAAATCACCGTTAAGGGAGGAACACGAACCGTCTTTCAAGGTGAACACTGACCGCAATCTTTGGTATGACTTTGGAGCAGGCAAGGGCGGCAACATTATTGCACTGGCAAAGGAACTCTATTGCTCCGGCAGCCTGCCATACCTTTTAAACCGGATAGCGGAACAGACACCGCACGTCCGCCCGGTCAGTTTTTCTTTTCCCCAGCGTAGGACAGAACCGAGTTTCCAACATTTGGAAGTCCGTGACTTGACCCATCCGGCATTGCTCCGTTACTTGCAGGGGCGGGGTATCAATATCGAACTGGCAAAAAGAGAATGTAAGGAACTCCATTTTACCAATAACGGCAGACCGTTCTTTGCTATCGGTTTCCCGAATATGGCAGGAGGTTACGAGGTTCGCAATTCCTTTTTCAAAGGCTGCATCGCCCCGAAAGACATCACCCATATACGGCAGCAGGGAGAGCCGAGAGAGAAATGTTTGGTATTCGAGGGTTTTATGGATTATCTTTCTTTCCTCACGCTCCGGATGAAGAACTGTCCGACCATGCCCGACCTTGACAGACAGGATTATGTCATACTCAACTCTACTGTCAACGTGCCGAAAGCCATTGACGTGCTGTACCCATATGAACGCATCCACTGTATGCTTGACAATGACGAGACGGGGTATAAGGCGACACAGGCTATTGCATTGGAATACTCCTACCATGTGCGTGACTTCTCGGACAATTATAGGGGCTATTCAGACTTGAACGATTACCTGTGCGGCAAGAAGCAGGAACAGAAGAACAGCACCAGCCAAGTACAGGAGATAAAGCAGGAAACCGGACAACGTGCCGCCCCAAGACAGAAAAGGGGCAGGGGGATTTAGTCCGGCAGGATTACCAACGGCAGGCGGTTTAATTTGGAGAGCAAGGTTATGTTTCGGTAAACCGAAACTACCTTGCTTTGCTCATCGCAAAGAAAATTTCTCTCGTTGGTCGCAATTTTTAAGACACCATTTAAACGTAAAAACCTATGACGAATATAAAGGATAAGCCGGGGGGACGTCCGGCAAAGAAACGGATAGAGAAGCAGCAACGGGTTGTCAGTACGAAACTGACCGAGTTGCAGTATTACGCCATCAGAAAGAGAGCCGGAGAAGCCGGGTTGCGTGTCAGTGAGTATGTCCGGCAGGCAGTTGTTTCGGCAGAGGTCATACCCCGGCTGAATAGGCAGGATGCGGACACCATCCGCAAGCTGGCAGGGGAAGCCAACAACATCAACCAACTGGCACACCGGGCAAATGCCGGAGGTTTCGCACTGGTGGCGGTGGAACTGGTGAAACTGAAAAACAGGATTGTCGAAATTATAAACCAGTTGTCGGATGATTGGAAAAATAAAAAAGGGAAGCGGGTTTAAGGGCTGCGTAAACTATGTGTTGGGCAAGGAACAGGCGGCTTTGCTCCATGCGGACGGGGTACTGACAGAAAGTCAGGGAGATATAATCCGCAGCTTCTGTATGCAGACCGGGATGAATCCCGACTTGAAAAAGCCAGTCGGACATATTGCGTTAAGCTATTCGGCAGTGGATGCACCCAAATTGACAGACGAGAAGATGATACAGCTTGCGCAGGAATATATGCGTGAAATGAAAATTACCGATACGCAGTATATCATCGTGCGCCATCAAGACCGGGAGCATCCGCACGTGCATATCGTGTTCAACCGTATAGACAACAGCGGCAAGACTATTTCGGACAGGAACGATATGTACCGTAACGAACAAGTATGCAAGAAGCTGAAAGCCAAACACGGGCTTTATTTCGCTGGTGGAAAAGAACAAGTAAAGCAGCACCGCTTGAAAGAGCCGGACAAATCGAAATACGAGATTTACAACGCTGTAAAGAATGAAATCGGAAAGTCCAAGAACTGGCAGCAGTTACAGGAACGGTTAGCGGAAAAGGGTATTACTATCCTGTTCAAGTATAAGGGGCAGACGGGCGAGATACAGGGCGTTTCCTTTTCCAAAGGCGAATACACGTTCAAGGGTTCGGAAATAGACCGTAATTTCAGTTTCTCCAAACTGGATAAATGTTTTGGGGATGTAGGGCAGGCGATAGTCGGAAGCAATAAGCAGACGGTTACTGCACCTATTCAGAAATCAGTATCAGCACCCGACAAAGCGAATAATTCTTTTATTGCAGGTTTAAGCAGTCTGTTTTCCGGTTTGTCAGCCCCGGCTGATGAAATGCCCGATGATTCCTTTTTGAGAAAGAAGAAGAAAAAGAAAAAACAACTTAAACTGTAAAAGCATGGAGGAAAATTTGATTTTAGAGGGGCTTCTCTCAATGGTTACTGAACTGAAAGAGAAGCAGGAAGTACAGGTGACGCCAGCCAGTCGGGAGGAAACTCTCGAAAGACTGAACGCAATCGAACAGGCATTGTCGGAACTGCATAGTAACCCGGCTGTTCCCGAAAAGGATTTGCAGGCTATCCAAAGCCAGCTTGACGAGATAAGGAACAGGATGCAAGGTCAGCAGAAACATATCGAGGACACCAAGAAAATAGTATTGGAAACCTACCGTTGTTTCAAGGTAATGATTGATGCTTTGGGTTCTTGCAAGACGGATAAAGAGGAAGCTACGCCCTTACCGCTCTATCAACGGATTTACAACAAGGTAGCTTCTTGGATTTGTCCGGGATTGTTTCTTTTTTCGGCAGTGCTGGTTATCTGTTTCGCTTCCATATTCTTGAATGTTTGTTTGGCTGAACGTATGCAGCAGTTGCAGGACAACGATATGAAATACCGCTATTTACTGATGCAAGGACAGGCAGACGGGGAAACTTTTGATATGCTGGAAAACAAGTTCAAGTGGCAACGGGATAACGGTTTTATCCGAAGTCTGACCGATTCAGTTATAGATTTTGAATACCGCATCCAAAAGCAGGCGGAAGCACTGGAACGTGCAAGGCTGTTGAACGAACAAGCCGAGCAACTAAAGAAAGAAGCCGATAAGTTGGGTAAGCCATAAACAGAGAAAGCCGGAACGGATGAAGTACATTCACCGTTTCGGCTGTTTTAATTCACTTCTTTTTCTTCGTGCAGTGTTCTTTCTCGAACTGGCGTAGCGTGGTAATGCTGAACCTTTCTTTAATAAACTCTCGGACATCGGAAGCCTTGTAATACACTTTTCCGCTGATTGTGAAGTACGGCAGCACACCGATAGCCCGGTAACGTTGAAGGGTTTTGATACTTACTTTGAACAACAGACACAAGTCTTGATTATCCAACAGGTTATCATCTTCGGGCAGCACCTTATCGGCGTTACGCAACACCCGTACATCTTTGCAGAGTTCTTCCAGTTTGGCATACAACTTCTGCATCCATTTGCCAAATTCATCATTTTCTATATACATAATTGCTTCATATTTCAGATTATACCTTTTGTGAATTGATGAAGCAAAATTCAGAAAAAGAATGCAAGAAAATTACGGGGGCGCACATGGAATCCATTATAAATAAATCATAAAGCACTGATTATCTATATCCTTTTTTGTCATGTTCCTTTCGGATAAGGTCTGCCAGTCCATTAAGAAATTCTGTGAGTTTGCCCGGCTTTCGTTTTATCACGTCCTCATGCTTTTGGTGACAGTCGCTTATCTTGATGTTAAACAACCATTCAAAACCTTTGGATAAATCTACCAAATAGGCAGGTTTGCCGTTCTGATAAACAATGTCTTTGGAGAGGAACAGACCGCTTACCATTTCCATGATGTTGATAAGGGCTGTTTTGTCAGCGAGATAGAGAGGGGAAAGGCTTTGTTTTTCAATCCGCTGTTTGAGTTGTTCCGGGTATTTGATGCGCCATTCAATAAGGCGTATTTCTGTGTTTAAAAGTCCTATCGCTTCATCAATTAGATGCAAATAGGGCATTTTTTTCTTGCTCAAACCGTACACGGTATGACTTAAGACGATATAAACCAAAAGAAAAATAGCGGAGTAATACACTATAATCTTGCTCGTTAATACTGAAATTGGCTACATGGATAGCTAATTCTTCAACAGCTTTTGTTAGTTCAGATGCAGAAACTTTGCGCTGTGAGTATTCCGATAGTAATCGAAAAAAACTCTGTTGTAATAATGCTTTCATCTATTAATATTTTTAATTTCATAATTAGTTAGTTCGTCTTTTATAGAATTTTACTTATATCATTGGGTGTCTTAAAATAATAGTCTGCACGTATAGGATTAGATACATTATTGCTCCATAAAACCAATCCGGAATCAACACCGGCATTGTTAGCACATTGAATATCATAAATACTATCACCAATATAGAGAGCGTTTTCGGGGCTTACATGGGCTTTAGCCAAATATGCTACTAAGGGTGCTGCTTGGGGCTTATGTTCATCAGTATCATCGGCACATACAATTGTGGAAAAATAGTCCGCTAACCCTAATGGCTCAAAATCAGAATAATATTCTTGATATGTTTTGGAGGTTACAATGCCTAAAATATAGCCTCTTGATAAAAGGGATTGCAAGCATTCTTTGATACCTTGAAAAGGTTGAATAGTGTGCTGGAGCAATTTCATATTCCTATCCCATCGTTTCAATGCATCTTCTATGTCGGGTATTTTGAGTAATTCCAACGCATTTTTTCCGGTAATGCCTAAAGCAAATTTCAGACTTTCATATTGAGGTGCGCGTCCTGTTATTTCTGTAATTGTTTTTATTAAAGAGTTGATGACTGCATATTCCGTATCTATCAATGTACCGTCTATGTCGAATACGATATGTTTATATTTCATGTGTTTGATTTATTAGTCAAATAATACTTGCCAGTTTCTATCGTAGTAAGCTGAAAAGCACATTTTAATTTGTTCTTCGTTATTTTTCTCTTTTGCAAGAATAGGTAATTCTTCCAATCCGAAATAGGCACTCTCATCCGTTTCAATATTGGGTCGGAAATATCCGCTTTCAATCTCACAAAGAACAAAAACTTTACAAACATTGTAGGCATAGGGGGGAATATTATGCAAATTTCTATCTTGTATAGCTATTATCCGGATAGCTTTTACATTTAATCCTGCTTCTTCTTTTACTTCTTTTTCTGTATTAGTCTTGATACTCTGATTTATATCGACCCAACCACCGGGCAAAGACCAAGTTCCATTTTTCTCTTTCACAAGCAGTATTTTATCATCTTTGAATATAGCAGCTCGTGTATCTAATTTAGGAGTTTGAAATCCTGTTTCATTGCAAAACAGATTCTTTACTTTTTCTATGGGTATTTCACTTTGCAGACTAAGCATTTCTGCTGCAATTTCTCTAATGCGTTCAAAGCGTTCTATATCAAATACATCTTTGGAGTATGTCAATCCCCCTTGGGCAATGAATTGTAGTTCTTTTGCCCATTCAAGCCATTGTGGTTGTACTATTTTATTCATATAGTGAATGTTAGTATCGTTATATTGATTTACAAAGGTATGGAAAATGAAATTCTTTATTTTTGTCCTATGTTAAAAAATCATCGGCTTGACCGGATTCTGCTAAGAGAAGGTTGTGTTATTCCTAAAAAAGAGGCAATATGTCCTAAAGTCACTCGGTGGAAAATGCTGGGATATTCTTTTATCAACTTTTCATAACGTTCTTGGGCAGACAAGTTCAGCCGGGAAATATGAATGTCCTGTAAAAGTAGAAAATTTTCTTGCTGTAACACTCTCATCCAATTGGCAATGTCAATACGGGATTTATATAAATCATTCAACTTGTCTATAGAAATGGAGTAGGTTAAGGTTTCTTCTAAGGTTTCTACATATTCAAATCCTGCTTTGTGCCGATATAAATCCCATGAACCACAAGTCGCATCGCCTTCCATAGAAAACCATGTTGTTATTTCTTTTCCATTATGCAGGATATATGAACGTGTTATACCTTTTTCTATAAAATAAACCTGATTGTCAAAACGACCAGCTTGTATGATGATAGTTTTAGCCGGAAAAGTCTGTTGTTTGAAACAGTACTTTAGCAGGTGCAATGAATCATGCGAAACAGGATAGAGTTCTTGTATCTTTCTTATTATATTATCCATTATCAATGTTTTTGCTCTTTCTACAAAAATACGAAAACAGAAAGGGATAATATTGTTGCATTCATAGTTTAAAAAGGAATTTGACTATTTTTAGCAAGGTGGGATGAAAAGAGAACCACGATGTGGATATGTGATATAGGCAAAAGAAATAGGTGGTGCTAAACTACGTTTAGTTTATCCCTTTGTCTATATAGCCAAAACGAACTAAACCTATTTCTATTGACAGCAAAATACGTGTGCTGGCGAAAAAAGAAATAGTATTACCTTTTTCGCCAGTATCGTTTTTAGCAATCTTTTTCAGTCTTGATTTATCCTTAATAGTTTGAGGAAGAAATGAACTCTTTTATTTCTTCCTCGGTTGGAAGTTCTATCATGTACTTCTGTACAAAGATATTCGGGTCTAATCCGGCAGTGGCATATTTAACTAATGTATCTCCCTTTTCGGTGCAGAGCAAAATGCCGATAGGCGGATTATCATCCGACTGCATCACTTCTGCTTTAAAGTAGTTGAGGTACATATTTAACTGTGAAGCATATTCATGGCGGAACTTGTCTATCTTTAATTCCACAATAACATGGCATTTCAAAATACGGTGATAGAACACAAGGTCAGTAAAGAAATAATCTTCATCAATCAAGATACGTTTTTGCCGGGCTTCAAAGCAGAAGCCATGTCCCATTTCTAATAGGAAGCGTTGCAGATTGTCAAGAATGGATTGCTCCAAATCGTTTTCTGTCACTAATGCACGTTCATTCAAGCCTAAGAATTCCAAAGTAACAGGGGTATTGATTACATCTTTGGGCTGTAATAAGGTTGCTTGTTGTTGGACTAAAGCGGAGAGTGCTTCTTTGTTTTTGGATAATCCGCTACGTTCGTAATATAAAGACGCTATTTGTCGCTCCAACTCTTTTACAGACCAGCAACCACGCATAGTTTCCATTTCATAGAAAGCACGTTTTACCGGGTTTTCAATTCCCGATATGGTATTTAAATGGGTGGAAGATAATCTGTTGAATAATCTATCAGCCGGAATCATCCATGTTTCGGTTTGTGGGTGTTCTGTTGATAGTTTCCAAACGCCATTTTCAGATTCGGCGGTCACCAACCGCCGAATTGGTTCGGTGAATTCGGCGGTCAACGACTGCCGAATTTGAATTTGTGATGCAATGTATTGTGAGATAGGCTCTTTCAATTGTGGATAAACAAGGTATAATCGCCTAAATTCACGAAATCTACGTTCATTTAACCCTTTTGTTTTCAACCGTTGTTCCAGCTTCTTCAACAATTGTTCACCGTAGGCGGCACGGTCTTCTCCGTATTGTTCAAATTCCACAATATAGCAACCCATAAGCCAGTTACGGGAAGTAAGGGCAAGGTTTACAGCGTGTGCGGCTTGTGCCTGCAACGTGTTCTGTATCGTGCTGATATGTTTTACTAATGATTCAAAGTCCATAGTTACAAATATAAGTCTTTTATAGTTAAAACTTTAGTTCGGGCAAGCTGTTTATTGCTTCCTCTTTCAATTTATCCACTGCACGGGTGTATTTCTCTGTATGCTTCAATCCGCTGTGTCCTAAAAGACTGGCTACGGTCTTGATATTTGCCCCATTGTTCAGAATATTCACGGCAAATGAATGTCGGGCGCAATGCCAGCTTATATGCTTGTCTATTCCGGCTCTTTTTACCCAACGCTTAACCGATTTGCAGCAGCTTTCGTATGTAGGTAAATCGAATATCAAACAGTTCTTGTCTGCCGGAGCTTCGCCAATAATGGATAATAGACCATCATTCAAGGGAATAACTACACCGCTACTGGCAGAATGCCCCTTGGTCTTGCTTTGCTCGAACTTCAATAATCGGTTAGCATAGTCCACATTTTTATAAGTAAGGTCTTTTACATCGCAGAAACGCAGCCCACAATACAGACAGAAGACAAAAGCCCGTCTGACATTCGGATTTTCATTATCGTAATGGCAAGCTACCAATTTTTGTATTTCTTCGGGAGAAAGCACATCTTTCCGAAGCATTTGACTATCTACTTTGCAGGTAACACTTTTGCACGGGTCTTTCAACATTACATCGTGTTCAATCGCATATCGAATAACTTTCTTGAAACGCTGGTAAATGCTTTTAGCACCCTCACCCACACTTCGGGATTGCAGGTAGGCTACAAACTGCTCCATCATTTCTTTAGTGATAAGTTCCGGTTTGATACTAAACTCATTCATGGGGTACTGCTCTTTTAAGAAGTCCTTAAAACGGCTAAGCGCAATTTGTACCATGCGAATATCTTTCTTGGTATAATTGTTGATATAAGCTTGGAAATAGTCTAAGAAATTGACCGTTCTATCTTTTTTCAACCGATACCCCAACATACTTTCCTTAAATTCCTGTTCACGCTCTGCACGTATCTTTGTGGCAAGCTCCAACGTTTCTTTGTTCTGCTGGCGTTCCGCAGGAGTACGGGGCTTATCTATCAGATACAGACTAAGGTTCTCTTTTCGCCTGTTGTGCTTTACTGCAAACTTGGGCTTGCCTTGCATCTTTCCACTATCATAGTACACTTGATTGCCGTTTTCATCTAATACGGGCTTTTCCTCTCTACCTAAATAATACTCTAAGTAAAGGCTAATTCTACCATCCGAGAGCTTATTTTGCTCTAACTTGGGGTTTTCTTTCGTTTTATTTTCTAACTTTGCCATTGTTTAGAGGTTTTATCCCGATTTAGGTACCATAACCGGGTGATTACGCTAAATAGTTGATTTTCTTTTGTTTTCTGATATTGCAAAGGTACAAAAGAAAATGATATTTCAAAGTGTACTAAAAGTGTACTGAATAACAGAAAATGGGCAAAATATGGCAAAAATGGAGAAAATAGGAAATATGCAAGTTGTTGATAATAAGGTAGATAGTTTCTTTTGTTTTCCTATGATTTCTATGGTTTGTACCGGGTCTGGGTACGAGTAAATTGGCTAAGTGGTTGAAAATCAACACTTGGCCAATTTTATTTTATCCCCATTGTTCCCAATTTGTTCCCGTACAGCCATTCTAATCAATATATTAAATGCTTTTGAATGCTACTAAATAAACCTGTTAAACTATATATGAGTCAACGGATTTTATAAAGCCCATAGGTACTGATTGACCTATGGGCAGCATAGTTTTTGAAGCATCTTCAGCTTATATTGTGAATTGCTTTTTGTTCATACAACAAGCTTTCATCGTCCGTTTCAGATTAGAAGTCCAGCGAGAAGTGTCCGGACACGTGCAGCATGGAAAGGAAATACACCAAACCTTCATAATAGCGAAATTTGCCTGTTGGAGGTTGTACGTCCCACAGGCGTTTAACGTATTCACGAGCTAGTTCGCGCTGTTCCGGCACATTTGAGTGGGCAAGGGTTATTGCGCCAACAGCATTAGCACCGGCCATGCCGCAAGAATATTGTCCGAAAGCCCTTGAACCATCTAGAGAGAAATGGCCGTGCTTGAATCCATCTTTCTTGAAGAACGCAAGCAGATGGCCCATAACGGTCTCTTGGTTTCGCCTGTCCTTCCCACAAAGATAGTAATCCATGCCTACGTTCATTGGGCAGCGGATGGCATCGTACATATATAAGGATGTGTCATAAGTGGCATTAGGCCAGGCATAGGCTTTTCCGTCAAACTGGCTATAATCGGGATATAGACCAGTGATGGGGTTTGCTGATGCGATGAGATGCTGGCGGGCTGCTGTTGCAGCCTTTTTCCAGAACGGACGGTTGGCGGTCGCCGTGCGTGCCCATTTGTCAATGAAAGCGGGAAGTTGGTAGGAGGGGTCGGTAAAACCATGCCCCGTCCGAGTGGGAACAAAAGTAACCAACCTGCTGTCGCTGTCAAAAAGATTGTAAACTCCACTCTCTATGCCATTCTTATTCATGACTTTTGCCAATATTTTGTTGGCTTCGTCACTGTAATGGGGTTCGTCCCAACGTTCAGAAGCAAGGAATAAGGCAGTGACAAAATACAACTCACCGTCCGAAGCATTGCTCCCTCCAATCTTGGTGCCGTCTGACTTGCACTGCCAACAGAAATAGCCATCCCATGCGGAATCGGATGAAAAGGCCATGTATCGTTTCGCCCACTTCCAAAGTTTATCGAACTGTTCACGGTGATCCAACTGTACGCAAATCATCATGCCATACGACATTCCTTCGGTGCGCACGTCATTGTTTCCTGTATCCAAGATAAAGGCTGTGCCATCCGGGCCTTCATAGTAGACCGATTTTTCATCGCCTGCTTCATAGCAGCTTAAATCTGCCGGGGTGAAGAAATGTTCCCATATTTTCTCAATCCGTTCGTTAACTTCCTCCTCGCTCTTTCCCAATAATGAGACAAACAGGTTTTCGGCATGTGTTCCCAACGACATCGTAATAAAAAGCAACGCTGCCAAGACGATTTTCCACTTCATCATGAAAATTACTTGTTAATTTTACACCGCATTAAGGTCGCCATAAAATTGTGGATTGCTCCGAACGATGTAAATTTAAGAATCAAAATTCTTTTCCTATATCGTAAATCTTTTGAAGATGCTTTGTATGTGAAATCGCGCCTTTCTCGCTGACGTTATTCACAAAATAGTGACCTCTGTTTTTCCACCCTCTGTCTTGCGCAATGAGTTCAAAAGAACGCACTATGCCGTCAAATACGTGAGGATCATCCAGTTCACCGCATGAGATAAGCATACATTCCTTGATAGGCACATCCTTCTTGCCTATGATAAAGGAATAGAACTTGTCTATGACAGCTTTTATCTGAGAAGGGAATGTGTACCAATACAAAGGGGTGCAGAATACAATTGCATCACTTTCTGCCATTAAGGAAGCCAACTCATTGAAGTCATCGTCAAAAATACAGGCTTTGTTATCCTTGCTGAAACATTGGTCACAAGCCCGGCAACCTTGAATATGTTTATGTGCAGCCTCAAACCGCATCACTCGGTTTCCAACTTCTGACGCACCACGTGCAAAGGCTTCAGCCATGAGGTCGCTGTTACCGTCTCTACGTGGACTGCCGGTTAAAATCAATATGCGTTTACTCATTTTTAATTATCTATTTTGGGTAAGTTATTCTCCCATGCGGAAGTCTCCCACATTGTCATGGCTTAATGTCACGTCTTCGATACGGCTTGTGCATCCGCCACGTTGCGGACACTGGCTGCTAATGCCGAGATAGATACTATCGGGGTAGTAGTTGCGGTACAGACGCACCATGTGCCACTCTTTTTTGTCCAATGAATAATAGCTGGCTATAGTCCGAGTGTCGGAAGATATTTTCATATAGACCGACTTTGCGTCTATCCGGTCATGGTTGTTATCATCGGACGTGCCTTGTGTCCGTACCGATACAATGCGGTGGTTGCCATATTCGTCCTGTTCAAAAGCAAGTTTCTGCCAAAGTGTATCGTTGACATACACAAAGAGGTCGGCGGCATTGTAAAGCCCCTCGGCTGTGAATTCCGGGGTGACCTTGGCTGTCAGGGTAAATGGCTTGGTATTGTCTGTCGGAATCAACAACACGGGAAGCGTGTTGTTTGACAGCTTGCCCTCGTTAGGGTCGCAGAAGAAATCAAGTCCTTCCCTGCAACGGAACTCCAGCGCCCTATCGGCCAACAAGCTAACACATGTGTCCGCGCCATTGATGGAGCGGGTAAAAGTAACATCACCCACCTTTATTTCACATTCTGCCATCTGGCTACTTGTTGAGGTTGCGTTATCTGTCAAATTTGCCTCCTCCAATTTGGGCGAGTTCTTTTGCTGACAAGCAACTAATGTAATACACCCTATAAGGAATGCGCTGAATAAAACTGTCTTTTTCATCTTATTTCATTTATTATTTATAATTTTGCCGGCAAAGTTAGGTAAAAAGGCAAAAACCTACAATGGTGAAAAATAACCAATTAGGGGCATGATAGAGCAAGAGAATGAACTGAAATCGCTGTTGACCGAACAACCGTTTGAAGGCATTGAGAATACAGACCTGTTACTTGCCCAGACAAGGGCACGTGCGAAAGGTTTTGCCCTTGCCACCGAAGGTATAGCTGTAGTGTCTGATTTCAAAAACAACGAATGCCACATTTACGCTGGCAGATTCGGACAAACTACAATGAATCTCCCTCAATATACGATTGACCATAATACGGCCTTTGAGAACAGCATATTCAGCCAAACCGATGAAAACGAACTTATTGAACGTCATGTACTCGAACTACGTTTCTTCAACTTCATAAAAGAACTGCCTGTCAAAGAAAAAGCCTGTTTCTCAGCTTCATGTATTCTAAGTTTTTACAAAAAAGAAAGTAACGAGAGGGTGAAAATGTTGCATACAACGAGATATTTCGGTTATAGCTCCGATGGGAGCGTCCTGCTCGGTTTGTGTACATACATTCCATATCCCGTCTCTTATGACCGACAAGACGGAATCATCTTTAATGTACTGACAGGAGAGGTGGTCGGGCGAGAAAAATATGAAGCAAGTGACCGGAAAATTCTTAGCCAACGGCAACTTGAAGTTCTGTCGTTAATAGCCAAGGGAGTGTCAAGCAAGCAGATTGCCGATAATCTCAATATATCGGTTCATACCGTAAATCGTCATCGGCAGGATATTTTGGCTACATTGAAAGTCGCAAATACCGCATCGGCCGTGGAAATCGCGTTGAGAATGAATATTATTTAATTCCTATAATGCCTTGATTATCGTTGAACACCTTTCATCCTTTTGTAAATTTTACAGTCATAAGCACCATTAGCAACATCGCCAACCTCTTTGAGTGTTTGGCTATGTTTTATTTCGTCAAATGGTTTTCGGCTTTCCGCATAATCACAGAGCCATGCACCGACCGCTTTTTTCTGTTCGGCAGTATCTCCATATTCCTGCATAACGCTTTTGATATCAGCTGCTTCGGACGGGGTAAAGAAAGACTTGTGCCGCTCTGTCCCGAAATGGATAATAGCATCTATGGCTTGCCTGAAAACTTCGCTTGCCTTATAAAGCAAGTCCGCCAATGTGGTCAAGACATATCGGCTTGCTTTCAATGCACTTTGCAGCAAACGGATGGTCTTATCTTTCTCCATTGTGGCGGTAAGGACAGCTTGGCTTATGCGGCGTTGTTCACCGTCTTTCTGCTCTTGAAGAAGTTTTACCACCTTGTCCCGTTCCGTAGTAAGTGAGCGGCTTAGCACCAATGCCCTGTCACGCTGGGCTTCGGCTTCCTGCTTCTTGGCAACCAAGGCTCTTGTCAGTTCATCAACCTTGTTCTTTACGACAATGGGAAAAGACTGCTTTATCCTTTCGTTCTCGGCACGGAGCGTTTCATTCTCTTTTTCGATAGCCGCATACTTACCTTTGCCGAAGAAGTTGGCTAATCCAGACTTTATGCTGTCGGTATTCTCCTTGTCCGCCGCTGCCTTTTTCCGTCTAAGTCCGGCAAGTTCCACGCCAAGGGAGAGGTTGACTTGCTCCAATTTCTTGTTTTCTTTCTCCATATTGCGGTGAGCCTCCTCCGCCTGTTCTTTGGCTGCAATGGCTTGTTCCGCTTCCTGTTTCTGTTTGGCAAGTATGAAGTCGGCACGTTCCAAATGTTCCTTTCCCGTGACCTCCTTTGAGCTGCCCCTTTCCATTTCCAGACACTCAGCCAAAAGTGTCTGCATATCGCTCATGGCTTTCTCGTCCAGCTTGCAGGACTTGCCCGTTTCGTGGTTCATCCAATCCCAGACGATATGGGCATGGAGATTGGGCTTCCACGTGGCATTGTCGCCGGGCGTTCCGTAATGCCCCTCGTCACGGTGGATGAAGATTTGCAGGGCAGTGATACCCCACCTCTCGTTGCAAACTGTGCAAAAGCCCTGCAACTGTTCCATTGTGGTGTCTTTATTGATGACAACCACTCCCTCTTTCAGTGGCGTGCTACCACGAACTATGGTCACCTTTCCCGTCTTTTTGTTCACTCGCTCACGGTCTTTGGTCTGCATCGCCCGACCCGTCTTTTCCTTGACCATTGCGGCTATCTGATTGTAGCGGTCGGTCAACGTGGCTTCACCGAAATCAGGTGATACCCACGTCTCATTTCCTGCCATTAGGTCGGTGCGGATGTAGAACTTTTCCTTGCGGATGTTGACGAGGTATTCCGCTGTCCGTTTGTTGTGCGCCTCGCTGCTGCCGATGTTGCACGGCTTTATGTTGATGGATGTCTTCTGTGCCATGAGGTTTGTCTGTATTTTAGTTTCATTGATGGGTTATTAGGGCTGCGTCCTAATCGGAGGGTGCAGGGAGAGTGTCACTTCCTGCTCCAGGTTCTTAGGGGTGGAAACCACTAAGCGGAGTTTCCAAAGAGAGGGTCACTCTTTGGTCGGGTTGCATAGGGCTGAAAGTCCTTGCCGGATTCTTAGGGCAGAGCCATAAGCCCCTCGGGAGAGCCCACAACTTCGGGAGCGAAGCGGAGAAGTTATAGTGGGCTATATCTGGGCAAGCCCAGTCAGCCAAGCCACGACAACGGAGTAACGCTGAAATCCCTCTTTTGTGCCGCTTAGCTCACCGTGCCTGTGTCGGTATCGTCCATGCCGTCAATCGTGCCGTCCTGCGCCTCTCTGTGGCTCTCTGCGCGGCTTCCGTTGGCTATTGCATTCTTTTTGTCTATGATTTGGAAATGCTCTATGTTGCCATTGCTGTCCTGCCCGTCAGCGGAATGGTCGGAAATTTCAGACGAACAAAGGGGAAAAGAAAGGGTGGCTGTTTCGCTTTCCATGCTGTCCGTTTCTTGCTCTTGGATTTGGCAACCATCCGACGCGGCGCATTGCCTTTCATCCGAAACTGTATCATTGCATGGAGGTGTCCGTTTGCCGTCCCTCTGCCCCTTAGTAGTTACCGATGGCTTGACATAATGAGGATTGGTCAGTAGGACACCACCGACATACCAGCCTGTAAGGAAATGCAGGGTGTGTATCGAAGTGCGGTTGTTGGTTCGGGTGGTCAGCAAACCGAGCCTGTTAAAGCTGTCAATGAGCTTGCCGACCGTCTTTCGGTTGCATCCCAAGTATTCCGCAAGTTCCACATCGGAAGCTGCGACTTCTCCCACCTCCAAAGTCATTTCTATACCCTTGATATTGCAGACCGTCCTTGTCCGCACGGCATGGGTCATCAGCCTGTGCAGGCATCTTTGCCTTTGGACGGAAAACCTGCCCTCCAAAACAAAATCCCATTGCTCATCCGAAAGGATGGTGCAGTAGTGTATCGTTTGTTCCTTGTTGTACATGGTCTATGATGTTATGGGGTTACAATGGGCAGTTACCAGCCCATGCCTTGCCTCTGTTCGGGCATATAATACTCCCTGTCTGCCGCTATGTGGTTCAGCACATCCTGCATCCTGTCCAGTTGGTCATGGTCAAGCACTCGGATGGCGTTGATGGTTATCTTCTGCGAGGCAATCCTGCGGTAGTCAATATCAGTTTCGCTCAACGTACCGCCAGCGTCAGCACGGATGGAACGAAGATAGGCGTTCACCGCTTCCGTCTGTTCTTTGGTCGGGTACGGTGCTGCCCATCGGTCTTGGATATAGTCAATCATGTGACTGACCGCATTAGCCAATAATGGGTCTTGGCGTGCGATAATGGGTATCAAATCTTCTTTCTTCATAATATGATTGTTATTTTAGGAGTCTTATGATTGTTTTTTCTCGTTGATTTTGTTGACTTTGTTGAGAAACTACCGACAAAAGGGAAAAGAAAAATTTTTTCTTTTGGCCAGCAATATCCTTTGTTGAGCTTTGTTGAAGATGTAGTTGACTTATAAAGTGCTTATTTGCTAGCTATCTCTTGTTATTCATCACTTTCAACAAATTCAACGGTAGTCCTTCAATTTTTCACGGGTAACGGTGTAAAAGCGTCCTACCTTTTTGGGCGAAGCAGAATATTTCTGTCCCGGCAACACAGATATTTGATAGGTAGAATAAGATAACGCATTAGGCGCAGGCTCCAGTTTTCAACATTGTTGCAGGACATTCCTTACCTGATGGCGCTCCACTCTTACCATCGAATAGTTGAACAACGCCAACAGGTCGTTGATGCAGAAATCCACCACATCCACCTGCATGTTGTCCATGATGTCAAGCAACAGCTCTGCCATATCAAGCTCAATGCGGCTGCGGTTGCAGCGGATGATTTTCTCCAAAGCTGCCGTGCGGATGAGTGACGGCGCAAACCACATACGGCTTTTTTCTTTGGTGGTCAAGTCCCGATGTTGCAAGTGGTATAGAAAAGCAGGTATCTCGTCTTTCAGTTTCTGCAAGAATGATGTATCGTCCTTTTCAAGTCTGCTGACCTTTCTCACCCAATAGCGTGTTTCCTCCGGCTCAATGTACACAGGGAAGTTCTCGTTATTGGAACACAATACGAATTTGGCGAAGAACTGCACCTCGTAACGGTCTTTCCCCTTGGATTCCATTTTGTAAGAGTGTGCCGTACTAAGGTTCTTCAACCGTTCACTGTCTTCACGGCGGTTGAGAAGCACTTCATCCACCACAATCATCAGCTTGCCCGCCCAGTCTGCATTGAACTGACTGCGGAAATCCTCGTTTGTATTGAACGTGACGTTTTCTTGAAACAATGCTTTCAGAAAGTTCAAGAACGTACTCTTTCCTGTGTTCCGTTCTTCCGACACCAAGAGAAGTATCGGCAACTTTTGCGTCGGTTTCAGGTATAGCAGTTGGAGATAGTCCATTCCCAACTCATATTGCTCACCAAAGATATGCTCCACCAAAGAAGAAATATGGTGAAAGCCACCTTCCGTTGGCACATGTGTTATCGGTTCGTAGAGATTATAAAAGTTATTCACGTTATGCTGATAGTCCGTGTGGCTGGGTATGGTGCAGAATCCGTCATATTTCGGTATGCGTGCCACCTCGTCCTTGCCGTGATCCTGTCGGAACACGCTCATTTTCCATTCCACACGCATTTTACGGAACGAGCCATTCATCATCGGTTGATTGAGAATGCGAAACAAGGTTGTCCCGACACGTACATATTCTTCTTCAATGTGCTCAATATTTTCGTACTCGTGTGGTATTGATTTGTCCTCATAGTTTTCCATTGCTTGGTTTTTTACTTGTTTCACCTAAGATTCGCCTAACATCAGAGTAGCGGTATCTCACTTTGTTTCCGACCTTGACGGTTCTCAAGTAATTGCGCTTGTTCCAAAGCCATAAGGTGGTGTCGCAAACGCCACACATTTCTTTTACTTCCTCACGTGTCAACAACCTATCCTCACTGGTTGCTTTAAGAGCAACCGCCACCTCGTTCACTGCACGGTTGATAAGCTCGTTTGAGAAATTGTGCAGGTCTTCACCTGTAATCTCCAACTTAATGTTGGCTGCTCCGTTGGAGATGATTTGCATTAAATCTGTCATAATCTGTAAGTGCTGCCATTAGCCCGGCACAACCATTCCGACAGCATTATAAATGATTGCGCCACCGCTCCGATATTGGAACGATGGCGCAAAAATATAAATGGAATTTGTTGTAATTCAATAATTTGCATTTCGTTGTTTTCGCCGAAATGATAAACGAAAGAAACGAAATACGAAACAAGCCAATTTCGTCTATCTTGACTTGGATTTACTTCAAAGTTAATGCAGGGTTTTGAATAAGTCGGTCTATCACCGGATGATAAATTCCACCATCAGTTACGGCTGTAATGGTCGTAACTTTATTTCCTCCATCTTTGGATGATGCACCGCAATGATAAATCTGTTCATCAGCAGTATTGTAATCAATGACGATATACCTGTCATGGAATATGCCGCCCGAAGTATGCAATGAGATAGTAACATTGGGATATTCCCGACAGAAATCATCGAACTCCGTTTTATGCAAGCGGTTGCCGATATTGTCGGAGAATATCGTTATATTCACATTGGCAGGAACATCTTTCAAAAGAACCAATGTCTTCAACCCAATGTAGTTATCCACAACGAATATGGTTCTCTTGGCTGTACCATAAATTTGTTGGTATGCCAAATCCGATTCCACGGGATGACCGTTGAGTATCAGCCAACCTCTTCTAACGGAAGGATTGCTGAAATCAAGCATGACGTTCGCCAATTCCGATTTGGTTACGACATTGCCCAATGTGTCAATTATGCTGGCAACCTTGTCATCCACCGCAGACAAAGAATTTCGCAAATCCAGCAAGTCTTGCGTGTTTTTTGTGGTCTGTAAGGACAATTGCAGGTATTCCCTTTGCCCTAACAATGGCTGGTTATCGACAATGTAGTCTTTCATTTGCTTGAAGATGCGAATAAGTGCCTTGCTTTGTTTTGTCGCAAGCTCGCCTTTCAAGACGGTCATGAGCATATAGATACCTTGTTCGGTGAAAACGTATGGGTTGTATCGGCGACCGCCCCAACTTGAGGTGGAATTTTTGCACCTCAAGATTTCACACTCTTCATCGGTCAACTGGAACATGAAGTCCTGTTCAAACTTCTCAATGTTATTCTTCACTTGGCGATTGAAATCTTTGGTGCTGTAACCATAGATTTTAGCCAAGTCAGTATCTACCATTACACGAGTTCCCCTGACATAGTATATATGGCCTTTCAGATATTCGTCATTTATTTCTTGGGCTATGATGTCTTTATCCATATTTCAAAATTAGTTATATGTTCAACTATTTGTTGTCTGTGAGATAAGCCCTCCATTCATTGATGAACGACCTTTCAATGCCACAGTCTTTTATTTTCCCTTTGTTTGTGCTGTCGTTTAGCTTCTTGACAGACACCTGCAAGTTGCGCACTGTTTTCAAGTCGCAGTTCGGCATTTCTTGGGCAAGCAGCCTATGGAATGTCGTAACATCGCATCCATTCAATAGCTCTTCTTCTTGAAGGGCAAAATAAAGCCGTGCTAAATCTGCCCCTGTATGCTGTGTTGCAACTCTCTGCTTAATCAGTTCCAAAACTCTTTCTTGATTTCCTTGAAGATAGTCTTTCAATGTTTGCATCGGCTGTTTCTCCTTTTGCTGTTCCTCTTCTTTAATGGAGCTTTCATCCGATGTTAGCTCTTCAATACTTGCCTCTAAGATACGATTTTCCTCAATAGATTTCTTCTCTCTATAAAAATTCTGCCATTCTTCTTTTGTCCGTAGGTTGTTCCGAATGCTGCTTTTGATAACCAACTTTACCATAATGGCTGCTACTTTCTTTTCAAAGAAGCTATTTGAGGGGTTGTTGGCTTCTGTTTCCAACTGAGTTACCATCGTTTCATAACATTTCCCGTAATAGAGCCAAGCAAGCATTGCCGGGACAATCGAATTGCGCTTTACATTGTGGAACTCTTCTACCAATAACTGTGCCGCATCAGAATCAGCCGAATAGCTTTGCAGGAGATTTTCATTGGCAAGGTCGCCATGACACTCTGATTTGTACTTACGCATCATCTGTGGGGCGAGTTTGCACCCCAACTTGTATATCTTGTGTAAACCTGAAGCTGATTTATCATTTACTTCAGCAACAAAAGTGTCGTATTCTTTTGGATGGCTGTCGAGCCAATCCTTTATTTCTTTCTTGAATCGTTCAAAATCCTGCTGTGCCATAACCAGTCCTTTTTCAGTCCAACAAATGCACGAGTTCTTTCTTCATGTCCTCGTCTATCTCCCTGTACCTGCGAAAAGCCTTGCTTCCCTCCTTGTGTCCCGAAACCGATGAAACAAGGTCGGGGTCTTTCACCTTTTTATACATATTGCCGATAAACGTCTTTCGGGCGGTATGCGTGGTTGCGACCTCATACAGATACTTTTGTTCCGGCTCACGTGTGAGAGGATTCAGTACGGTGACCACCCTGTCAAGTCCAGCCAACCTAAATGCCTCCTTGATAGCCTGATTGTATTTCTGCTCCGATATGAATGGGAGTAATGTTTCCCCGTTATAATCCTTATAACGTTCAAGTATGGTTTGGGCGATGTCGTTTAGCGGCACCCTTATTGTCCGAGGGTTATGGCTGCGCGTCTTTTCCTGTACGTATTCCAACGCTCCGTTTACGATGTTTTTCTTCGTGAGTTTGTAGAGGTCGCCCACACGACAGCCAACAACCGTTTGAAATACAAAAATATCACGCTGTATGGCCAGTTGCGGACGGGCTGACAAGTCGGCTTCAAACAGTTGGTTGCGCTCTTGAAGCGTAATGTAAATGGGTGTGCCGTAAAGACATTCTTCCAAAGGGAACTTGTCAAACGGACGGTTTGTCGTTTTCCCTTGATTATAGCACCATATAAAAAAGGTTCGTATGCGCGAGAAACTGTCTATGAGAGTGTTCTTGCCTCTGGGTTGTGGAGTACGCTTTTCAGGGATGGTCGCGTAAATTTCGGGATATTCTTCTGCGTATATGTATTCGTTCTCCATGAAGTCCCAAATGTCGGCCAGCGTGTCTTTTGTAACGCTGTCGATGTCAAGGGCAAAATGTTTCATTCCTCGTCTTGTCTGTCTTACAAACAGTTCGTAGCGCATGAGTGCCCTTTTTACCACACGGAAATTCTTTTTTCTAACTTCCGACAAATTATGCTTCTCCAGAAATTCATCAAACAATTCAGCAAATGTCGGTGGGTTTTCTGCTGCAAGCTCTTCTTCCGTCTTGTATTTCTCGGGATGATGGAATTTGTCTATTATTTCTCCGAGCCATTCACTGTCTGCATCCTCACGATATTCTTTTTCAATCATGCGGGTCAACGTTTGCACTTTATGGTTAAAGTCCATCTTCTCTTCTTCGCTTACCAAGGCGACACGGTCTTTATATCCCTGTCGTTCCGCACTCCAGTGATTGGGACAAATGGATAATTCACTCGCAGCCTTGATATCCTTCTTTCCGTCACGCAAACGGAAATAAATGGTGGCCTTAGTGTCAACATCGTTCTTCTTGGCAGTTTTCCGTATGAATGCAGTCACTTTCATGGGCTTCAATTTTATTTCTGGATTGAACATTGCAAAGATAGTAATTTGTTCCCAAATTGTTCCCAATCATCCCGAAATAATTTCAATGCTATCAAATTTATCCATCTTCAATACTTTTCATAATTGCCTAACATTAAATATATTACCGTAACATTCTTATTAAATTGATTTTGTTCCCATTTATTCTTATTCATATTTTCAAATGCGGGTCTGGGTACTGAAGCGGAGAAAGTAGAAATACTCTCTCCGTTTTTCTTTTCTACTCCTCGTAAATTGTTGGTCATACCGAAATTCGGATCAATATAAAATCAAAGCGGGATAAAAAATAAGGTAAAATGTAATATTAAGAAATGATGATTGATAAACTGGATTTATTATCAAAAGATGAACTAAAGGAACTGGTCAGAATATACGCAAGAAACATCTATGCACTTGATGGAGTATGGTTTCAATCCGTAGAAGGAAAAAACGGTATGGATGAAGCTATGTTGCACGATGAAAATGCATGGAGAAAATTCACCCGTACGGAAGCCCGGAGAATCAAGAAATTTCTGGAACTTCCTGAACAGGCAGGACTCGAAGGACTGGAGAAAGCATTAGCGATCAGATTTTCTGCATTGTCGAATCCTTCGGTAAGCCTTTTCAAGGAAGGAGATTCTCTTATATATCGTATCAATGAATGCAGGGTGCAGACTGCCCGAAAGAATAAAGGCATGCCGTTTCATCCTTGTGCGTCGCCTGGTTTTATCGGGCATGATGGATTTGCACGCGTCATAGACGAAAGAATCGTTACTGAAATGATTAGCTGTTATCCGAATGTTACTGATCTGGAGTGTGCTTGTTGTTGGAAATTCACATTAAGGTAGTAATTCAAATTCTCCATAAGCCACTTTGGTGCCTCTGTTGAATGATTTGTAGATACGGTATTTCCCTGGATGGTTGGGGGATTCTGATGTATAGAGTTTGATTGTCTGTTGGTGACTGGGGTGCTCCGGTGGGAAAATCCACAGTATATCATTAACGACAGGATCGGTCGGCAATGTTTCCCATTGCCGTTTACTTTTGTTATAGTAAGCAAGGCTGTACTTTTCTCCGCACTCGTATTCATAGTGAGAGTGGTTGGTGATGGTTATTTTTACTTCTGTAGTTGATAGCGGATAATGATCGTGTTCTGTTTCTATAGAAAGCGAAGCGGGACTTATGTTCTCTCCAGTCGGAATGTCACGGGGAATAGGTCGCAATATGACGGAGTTCGTTTGCGATGATTGGTTGGTTTTCTTAGGTAACACTGTATAAAGCCCTTGTTCGTCTTTTATTATCTCATATTTTCCCGATTCCAGCCACGTATTCCAATCCTTAAAAAGACCGGTGATAAATAGGTATAAATCTTCGGAAATATATATTTCTGTACCTGACTTTAAGTCGCATGCCAACTGACCATTTACGACAGACAGATGTTTCTGGGCTCTTTGTAAGGCTTTCAAATAGACAACCTGATTAAATGCGTAATCTTTATTGAAACCTCGTCCCGTGAATAAATCTATTGCAGCATACGACATCGTCCCTCTTGTCTTCAGGAAAGTAGTGTCGGTTATAGACGTCTTGTAGCTATTAGCTTCTTCCCACATCTTTCTTTTTTCCTGTTCTCTGAATTTCTGCACAATCTCGCTCACTTTATCTTGTTCGCTTGTTTCTCTGTGAGATTTTAGGCTGTCATTATCTTGTAATTCGTCATAAAGAGGTAAAGCAAAAAAAGTGTTATTGCCCTTTTCAAACTGTTCTATGATACATGGGATAATTTTCTTACCCATAGCTTTTAGCTCTTTGAATTGGGGTAAAATGGTGTAAGCACGGGTACTTGAACTTAATTGTGCTTTGGGATTGTTGTGTATTTCTTTTTCCCAGGCATTAAATAAACTGTCAAATTTGGCTATATCCTCTGTTGTCAAAATATCACTTTTTTCTGTATTCTGTTTAATACATCCTGTAGTGATAAAGATAAATGGCAGAATAAAAAAAAGTGTTCTCATCGTTTTAATTATTAATCGGTTTTGTAATAGGTTTGCATAGGGTATATCAAGTTTTGATCTGTTTCCTGCAAATATAGAAATAATATTTCTAAACCGATAAACTGGATGCTGCTGTTTTTTTACCGGATAAGAAAACGTTTATTCGTTTTTCGATGTGATACTAGTTGCCCTTTGATAAATAATGTGAAAAAACAATTTTAGCCTCATCATCGAATTAACTTTCACCCATTTGTGAGGTCTAACATACATAACTTATTTAATATGAGAATTAAAATGATGAGAAAGCAAATTTTAAGTTTGGCAGTTGCGTTATTGATTGGCTCAACTGTATGTATGGCTCAAAATCGTCAGAATGGAAAGGCTGATAGAGAGAAACGTATGGAACAGATTGTTGCCGATCTGGGCTTGAATGAAAAGCAGGCCAAAGATTTCAAAGCTGCCATGGAAGAAATGAGACCTGCGAAAAATAAATCGAATGAAAGACCTACGCGGGAAGAAATGCAAAAGAAAAGGCAGGAAATAGATGCTAAAATAAAAAGCATTCTGACCGATGAACAATATAAGAAATACCAGGATATGCGTAAGAAGGATAACGCGAAGAAAAAGAAAAAAGCAAAATAAGTACTATTCGTTTAATCTAAACCTGTCAAATAGAGAATCGTAAAAGACAATCTGTTATGACGCTATGCTTATTTTCGGTTCTTTCATAAATAATTTATTTAATCTACATGACCATTTTCGTTCTACTAAAGTTGAATGCAGGCTCCATTTAAATGAGTCTATTTTTCAATTTAAGTAGAACGAAAATTTGTTAGATGATGTTTCGTCTTATATCTATACTCCCTCCACTAAAGCTTTTCTTCATGCTTTTATCTTTCAATCTTTCACCTTCTACTGAAACTCCCTGTCTATGGTAGTTGTACGTTGGTGATAGATGTAAAATGATCTGTCACCGATCTGTCATCTTTCACCGGATATTTTTTATTGCAAACTTATCCTCTTCCTGGCTTGATTCGTATTACTTTGTAGAAATTACCGCGTTTCGTATGCAAAGAAGGTATTTTGTTCTTTTGCAATATTCTTCCGAACTGGACAATACTGCAGATAGATACATGAATCTTGCTGTCATGTTGTAACTGTTGCAGTATTTCAATAGCAAGGAGTTGCTCGCATTCTTCTCCTTCTTTTGCCCCTCGGAAATATTCGTGAAACAACTGTTCGGCAACCGGCATGACTTGAAATTCCTGATTATTCTCCGTCATGACATGCTCATCTTCCGTGTTGAACCAATATCGCTCTCCTCTATATAAGTCGTGCATGGCTTGTGCATAAAGCTGCTCATAATCAATGGGGGAGCAGTCGATGGGACCGGTTACGTTAATGACGATGTAGCGTCGGCTGCCGGAAGTATCAGTCAGTAGGTCCTTGTGATTGCTTGTCCCAATGAAAGATGCATATCGGCGCATCTCTTGAGTAGCGGTGCCATGCGGACGCCGGACGTTGACAACCGGTTTTTGAAGAATATGTTTCAGAAATGCCTGCTGGCTCACTCGGTTCTGGTCAAATTCATCCATATTGATGAGTGCGAATCTATTTAGAGAAAGTTCGGCATCCCGCTTATTGCTGAAATCAATGCGGTCGGTATAATAAGCCTGTAATTCAGGTGGAAGCAGACTTCGGCAAAAAGTGGATTTTCGGTATGCCTGTGGACCGACCAGTAACGGTACAGTACAATTAGCGTATTTCCGGTCTGTCTGACGCCAGTGGGCTACCATATTCAGAAACCAGCGGTAAAACAAGTCAGGCCAGTGGGTATTGTTGCAAGGAACCCGGGTTGCCAGTTCCCGAATCCGGTCACGCCCGTCCCAACGGATGTCCAACCCGAAAAGGAAATCTTCAATAGGATTAAAAATAGGGATACGGTCGGAGTCCAGATACCGGATGACGTCTCTGTCCCATAAGTTAAGCCCTTCCAGGCGTGCGTTCATTGCGATGCTGTTCCGTATGCGGTTACTGATGGGGCGGAAACAGAAACAAAACGTGTTTCGTTCGCGGTATTCCGTAACTGTCGTCATTGTATTGTAGCGAAATTCATATCGGCGTTGCATGAATTCTTCCGTCCGAAATTCCAGTTCCTGTTCTGCTGATAAGGGAGATTTCTTTCCGAAACCTTTTTCGCACGTATATACATTCTGTATGGTTTGCCGGATCAGGAATTCTTTATTCTTGGTATAGAAATGAGCGGTAGACCAACGGATCGTCTCTTCTTCCGGTATTCCTGCCTGAAAACAGTTCTTCGCTACCTGAACCAGCAAAGGCTTCAGGTCTTCATCGGAATGAATATGGATTCTTGGCTGTAATTCGCTTAGTGATTGATATGCCTTGTATAAAGCAGCTTCGAAGAGAGCGGATAATGTGTCGAAACTGTCATATCCCGGAATCAACCGTTTGAATGGAGATGCTTCTGCTTGCACAGCTTCCTTGTAAGTTGTTTCCGAAGGCATTTCCAATGGCTGCCGCATATAAATCACGGTAGATTCAGGGTTGTAATAAAGTTCCGGGTCATAAGTCTGTCGGCAGAACTGTTCCAGGGCAGGATTCTTCAGCTCGATAGCATAGGAAAGGGCGGGCTGGTATAGGCTGACTGCTTTTCTGTAGGCATTTGCCTGAAATATTTCCGCTTCTTCCCGTTTTTGAGGAAGTGACTTGTCGGGACGTGTGAATCGTATCCATATTTTCACGGAATGTCCTCCGGACCCCATAAAGGCTGCGAATGTATGTGAAAGTTCGGCCGCTTCCTGCTTCACCCGGTTTACTTCCATCCGGTTGGCGAGATGATTCACTTCTATTTGTATAATGCCGTTATATCCGGTCATTTGTATACCATTGACTGTTTTACGAAAAGTGGCAGCCGGGACAACTTTGGCCAATTTCTTGACGTCATCCAGTTTGCTGTCCGGTGATGCGTAACGGATGCTCGTGCGTAGGTTGCTGACTGGCTGGGCTTTCGTTTCATGCTTCATCGTTTCTATTTGTGTGTTGATGTCCAACGTTCGCATGGTTGTCGTCTCTCCGTTGTCCCGCATCAAAGTAAGTTTCATGATAGATGTGTTTATTGTTTATGTTTCTTTCTTTAAAAGGCGAGTAAAGGTATGCTTTATTATCGGACTCTCCAAATATATCATCTTCTCTTTGTTGGAACCTTCTTATGTACTGTCTCTTACATTGGCTATTAATAGAAAACTTCCTTTCTTTCCTATGCAAAGTTTCTTTCGTCTAATAGAGAAGTTCCTTTTGGCTGTTTGCAATCTATAAATGAAAGCTTTGATTATATAAATGCAAATTTCGTTTTTATAAACGCAAGTTTCATTTATAAAAACGGAACTTGCATTTATAGTTTGAATCAGGTGAGGAATAAGTTATCTATTAATGAAAAGGAAGTTTATATTTAATGGAAAGGAACTTATCTATTAATAGTTCAGGAAAGAAATAGCTGTTTCTTTGAATGTGATAAGTGGTGAAAGATGAAAGATTAGGTGATAGATTGAAAAAGAACTGTCAATGGTTTGAAAGTGCGATGAACAAAAGGATTTATGACTTTCGGTGAAAGATGAAAGATATAAATAATGTATTTGTAATGAATGCTATCTTTTTGTTGTTGTGATTTGCAAAATAAAAAATGTCATGATAGACATGTTTTTCGTATCAATAGTTCTGTTTTTGGGTTGTTTAGGCATGATTGGGACTTTTGTAATTTTTTCCTGCTATATTATTCGTTATATTTGAGACTTGTAAAGATGATGCAGTGAACTAGAATATGGAGAATATGTTTGTCCAGGTCTCTGAAATCGCCAATGAAAGGACTGCACAAGGACAACGTTTTAGCAGCATGATATTTGTATCTGTTAAAAGCTAATACTGATTATCGTGCTGCTTTCTTATTTTGTCAGATAAATGAAGAATTTATTCGCATAATTCTTTTTATGTTTCCGGTTTATTGTATATCAGGATTTTAACCTGTGGTGCTTACGAGGAGTTTGTTGCGTATACCAGTGATATGAAAAGACTGAACTTGATGTGTTTTGTAATGAAGGTCATAAAAACAATAGATATTAATATTGATAACCATGATTAAAGCAACAGATTTTATTCATCCGGAGGATGCAGCTGCATTGAGGCAGCTGGAAAGTATTCCCGGATTCCCGACCCTAGTGAAAAAATTGATGTCAATGGGATTGGAACAACTGCAATATGGCGTTAATATGGCATCTGCAATTCGTTTATCACCGAATCAATTGCCTAAATTGTATAATCGTCTGCCACCGATTTGTAAGAAGTTGGGGATTGAACAACCGGAATTCTATCTCTCTATGGACCCTAATCCTAACGCATGGACCTTTGGCGATACAAAGATTTTTATAACTATCACTTCCGGCTTGGTTGATATGATGACAGAAGAGGAACTGGATGCAGTGATTGCCCATGAATGCGGGCATATTCTTTGTCATCATGTCTTATATCATTCCATAGCTCATTATGTGATGGATGGTTTGGATTCACTTGGCGTTTTGGGAAGTTTGGGAGTCCCCATCCAATATGCGATTTTGTATTGGGAACGTAAAAGTGAGTTGTCTTGTGACAGAGCTGCCAGTATTGTGACTACTCCAGCCATAGTGGCAAGCACGATGGCTCGTCTATCTGGAGGTCCGTCTTCTATAACAAAGAATATCGATCTGGTGGAGTGGGCTAAGCAGGCAGACCAATATGAAGCTATCCGTAATGACGGATTATGGAATAAGACATTGCAAGTCGCAGCTATAATGAATCAGAATCATCCGTTTTCGGCCGTGCGGGTTAAGGAGATCTTGAAATGGGGGAAAAGTTCCCAATATAAGACTATCGTCGATCATCTTTCGACAGAGAAATCAGGCAAGATATGCCTGAATTGCAAGCAACCGATAGCGGATGGCTGGACTTATTGCAAACATTGTGGAAATAAACTTTAAATATAATAGCTTATGTTTTTTAATGAACAAGGAATGTTGAATTTAGATGAGGCGGTCATGAACCAGCCCACATTCAAGAAGATTATGGAAGATGGTATAGTTACTGAACAGGAGGTCAAGGAACAGTCTGAAAGAATTATTTCTATATTGAAGTCTATGGAAAAGAACTATACGGAAGAACAACAGCGTGAGATTAAGGAATTGCTTGTTGAAACCGGTGTGTTATTTACAACGAGCCAATATCATGCATTACAGTCATTACACTTTTAAAAAATAGAATTATGGGAACATTTGCAACAAAAAAAATACTTCCGGGTAATCCTTCCTTGATTCCTGCCATTGCCGAACAGATAAGAACAGAATTTATGGCAGAACAGTTTGAGGTACAAATAGATAATTTATTAAGTGGTGGTGTTGATATTTCTATATCCAAAGGTAATTTGTTTAAAGCCGTACTTGGTTTGAAGTCTGCATTAAAAGTCAGCTTGATACCTAAAGACAATGCAATAGCGTTTGAAGCTGGGATAGGGATTTTTGGGCAACAAGCTATTCCTACTATCATTTCTATGCTATTCTTCTGGCCGGTACTTATCACGCAAATTTGGGGGATGGTGCAACAGTCCAAGCTTGATGATAAGGCACTCGAAATAGCAGAAGAGGTACTAAGAAATCGGAATTCTTTTACAACTCTGAATTTGGATATTAACGGTATGGTATTCTGTACGAACTGCGGATATCGGAATATCAAAGGTGCAAAGTTTTGTTCGGAATGTGGGCAGGCATTGTAAGGAGTTAAAAGCGATGGTTTTATTAAGCCATCGCTCTTATGGTATTTAATTATATGAGTCCTAATACAATTTAGATTCAATATTGGGATATAAAAAATAGCAGTACAGAAATGTTTGCTCATACTAAATTCATTAAAACTGAATCATAAGATCAATATCATTTAAGAAGTTTTTTGTTATGTATATAACACCATTAAAATTCAAAAAAGTACTTGATTGGTTTTATCACCAGCAAAATTATAAGTTTATGTTTCTTTTTGTAAGTAGCTTTGATTATAATGACAAGAACATTGTAAAGGAAATAGTAGACAATGCTCGAAGAATCGACAGATTGACTGGTACAGAAATCTGCTTTTTCTACTTTGTTGAGGAAAGGAATGAAATCGAAACTACAAATACTGCGACAGATGATCTTATGTATTGGATTATGAACGTGAAAGACAGAGGCCCGATGTATGGAGCTGGTATTAACGTTACTATAGAGACTGCTGATAATATTTGTAAATCTGTAATATGGCAAGGCTCATTCACGAAATGCAGTTTTGATTACTTTGTACCGAATGATGTTGATGTGGACGAATTAAGTTGCGAGAGTGATATTTTAAAGTAATATAATTACTACCGTAATATGACAACTTTTGCTATTCCAACTTTTGAATAATGCCATACAATAAGAGTTTGTAAATGAAAATTTTTGATATATTTATTAGTTATCGTCGTCAAGGCGGTTATGATACGGCTAAGCATCTCAATGATCTTTTAGTACGTGATGGTTATCGGGTTAGTTTTGATATTGACACCCTTAGAAATGGGGATTTTGATGTCCAGTTATTAAATCGCATAGATCAGTGTGAAGATTTTATTTTAATTGTTGATGAAAAAGCTTTTGAACGTACATTAGATGTGAACTTTAATCCTCAGAAAGATTGGTTGAGGAATGAACTAGCGTATGCTTTAGCAAAAAATAAGAATATAATTCCTGTCTTTTTATCGGGAGTAAAGGGGTTTCCGGAGGGATTGCCTTCGGATGTGTCGGGAGTTGTGAAGAAAAATGGACCGGAATATAATAGATATTATTTTAATGAGTTCTATGACGTATTAAAAGAGCGATTTATAAAGTCAAAGCCGGTCAGATCTAGTAGAAAATGGATACTGGCTGTCTGTATACTAATTGTGATGGCTGTTATATCGTTCTTTATGTTGAATTCTTCTGAAGAACCGAAGTATAACGAGGAAACATCAAAAGATACTTCTCAAATTATTGAAAATAATGTAGATATCATATTCTATGGGAAAGCTGGTGAAAGTTTCTTCTATAATAGTTTATATGCAAAAGTAGATGGGTATGAGTATAAAATAGATATTCCTTCTGATATGTGTATGGATATTGTCGCACAAGAAGATTTTGATGAGGATGGAATTAAAGACGCTTTGATTGAGAATATACAAGCTTGTGGTGGAAACGCTATTGGTAATTCTTTCTTTTTTGTAAAATATGCTGGTACAGGTTTCTTTACTGTAACGAATGAGTTTGGAAATAACGTAACTGAAACGCCCAAAATTGAAAGATGGAATGGGAAACTATCTGTTCAGATAATAGATCGTAATGGTAGAGACACCGAATTACGTGAACGATTCGTTTTGCAACAGGGGAGAGCTGTGAGAGTAGAGTCTTCAAAGAAGAATTCTATTACGGCGATAGAAGAAATAAGTGCACAGGATTTTCATAATGGAAAAGAAAATGAAACAATTTCAATGACTTATGACCTTGATGGAAATGGGATAATGGATCAAATTGATTGTACTTATTGGGATAGATGGGACGCTTTACTTTTTAATATAACTGTTAATGGTAAGCAGACAGAATATCACACCGGATATTCCCGAATAGGAATCACAAAGAATAAGACAAATGGATTTCATGATTTAATTTGCGGAGACAACACGATTTTTTGTTGGTCTGGTGAGGCCTATGAGGAAAAAGAGGAGAAAAAAAGTCATTAATTTTATCCAAAAGAAGAGAAAAGAATAAAATAAACAAGAGACGTTGTAACAAGCTATCCATAAAAAGATTATATTTATTGCAGCAAGAGAGCACTTTAAGTAATGCTTAAGAGGAAAAACGAAAAGTAGTATATATACTATATATTTTCTATTATTAATTACTTAAACACATTTTTTATGGAAGCCAAGAAATCAAAAAAGGCTGCAATTGAGAATCAACGGGGTTCTTGGTTGTTGATGGGTTTGGTTGTTGCGCTAGCCTTCATGTTCGTTTCGTTCGAATGGACACAACATGATGTCAGAGTTGCAGCACTATCACCAGATGATGAATCCATCTTTGTAACAGAGCTAGTTCCAATCACATTCCCTGAAGAGAAACTGGAACCTCCTCCTCCTCCCGAAACTAAGGTAACAGAATTGTTCGAAATAGTGGAAAACAATACGGAGGTGACGGATAACGTTTCTACAGTGTCAGAGGATATGAATGCAGTTCAAAACGTTATTTGGATACCCCCAGTGGTAGAAACAGAAACGGTAGTTGAAGACGTTATTCACGTAAGTGTTGAAGTCATGCCGGAGTTTCCTGGAGGTACAGCTGCTTTAATGAAATATTTAGGTAGCAATATCAAATATCCGACGATTTCGCAAGAAACTGGCTCACAGGGAAAAGTCATTGTTCAGTTTGTAGTAGATAGAGACGGAACGATTTCTAATCCTGAAGTGGTGCGAGGGGTTGATCCTTATTTGGATAAAGAAGCTATCCGCGTGATAAGTTCTATGCCGAAATGGACTCCCGGAGTGCAAAATGGTAAGAAAGTTCGAGTGAAATATACTGTACCTGTGTCATTCAGACTGCAGTAGTAACTTGGAATAAATGAATAAGGGTTGGTTCCTGCAAAGAACCAACCCTTTTTCAATAAAAAAATATATCTTTGTCGGGAGAATAAAAATACGAATGATTGTTTTATGAATCTTCTACTCTGTATAAAAAGACCTTTTATCTGGCTTTCCCGCTTCCGTCATCGTTGCGGATATGGTGTCCATTCCCCATTTGCTTTCAGTCTCATTACCGATGTAATTTATGAGAAGATGCCTTACTATGCTTATTCTTCCTTGAAAGAAGAACAAAAAAAGATGGTAAGAGAGTGTGGGTGGACCAAAGGTTCTCAAAAGGTAAACCGTTTTTTGTTCCGGTTGGTAAATAGAGTACAGCCTGATACGATTATTGAGGTTGGGCGTCCTTCCTCGACAGCCTTGTACTTACAGTCTGCTAAACCATCGGCTTCTTATCTCTTTGCTTCCGACTTGTCGGAATTGTTTCTGGATGCGGATACTTCAGTCGATTTTCTGTATCTGAACGATTACCAAAATCCGGACTTATTGGAAGAAGTATTTCGGGTTTGCGTACACCGTACTACTCCTAAAAGTGTATTTGTAGTCCATGGAATCTGCTATTCCAAAGAGATGAAAGCGCTTTGGAAAAAGTGGCAGGCTGACGAAAGGGTAGGAATAACTTTCGACCTATATGACGTCGGTTTACTATTTTTTGATAAAACGAAGATAAAACAGCAGTATATCATCAACTTCTAAGAACCTTTGTACGTTTACCATCTATAATAGTAAAAAAGAAAGTTATGAAAAAGAGCCTTGTATATACAAAGACCGGAGACAAAGGAACTACCAGTCTTGTCGGCGGAAGTCGCGTTCCAAAAACTCATATCCGCCTGGAAGCTTACGGAACGGTGGATGAATTAAATTCTCACCTGGGATGGCTGCACACTTATCTGCAGGAGGAGTCCGACCGGGATTTTATCTTGAGTATTCAACATAAGTTATTCGCCATCGGTTCACACCTGGCCACCGACCAGGAGAAAACACAACTGAAACCCGCCAGCATCATTACCCCCGAACATGTGGAAAGTATTGAGCGGGAGATTGATAAGCTGGACGAGCAATTACCCGAACTTTGCGCTTTCATCATTCCCGGCGGAAGTCGTGGAGCAGCCGTTTGCCATGTTTGCCGTACGATTTGTCGGAGAGCTGAAAGACGCATTCTGGCTTTGTCCGAAACTTGTACAATTTCTCCTGAAGTATTAGCTTTTGTCAACAGATTATCAGATTATTTGTTTGTATTATCCCGAAAAATTAATTTTGATGAACAAAATAATGAAATATTTTGGGATAATAGTTGGAAATGATAGATTTTATTATACTTTTGCCGAAAAATAGAAAAAGAGACAAATTTAGTATTCATTTTAAATACTCAAGATTATGTATTGGACATTGGAACTAGCATCAAAACTTGAAGATGCTCCCTGGCCGGCAACCAAGGATGAATTGATTGATTATGCCATGCGTTCGGGTGCTCCTCTTGAAGTTATTGAGAACCTCCAAGAGATGGAAGATGAGGGCGAAATCTATGAGAGTATCGAAGATATTTGGCCGGATTATCCTAGTAAGGAGGATTTCTTCTTCAACGAGGAGGAGTACTAACATCCACAGATAAGCTAAATAGTTAAATATCAGTGCGATAAACAATAGAAATTTGTTTGTCGCACTGGTGTTTTATACTCTTTGATGGTGTAGTTTATTTGTCTAAAGTTCCATATCTTTGTTTCTCCTCAAGAATATTGGTAAAAGGAATTCTAAGACTTGGTAAGTCTTTTCTCCTTTTTTATTGCAAATTCCTTGTCGGCTATCGCTGCATACTGTTTCTTTGAAAGGAAACCCGCCATTGATGTGAGGTTTATCAATGACGGGCAACTGACTATTTTTTCCACATTTCAGGTATTCCTTCATAAGTCACATATACTCCTTTTTCCATGGGGAGAGGAGCGAGTTTTTCCAGAACGTTTTTCCATGACTCTTCTGGAGGTAAGCCAAGGCGTTCTCTCCATTTTGGGTTTAAACTGAAATTCTTTATTCATACAACTGTAGTTTCTCATTAATTGGAAACTATACAGTTGTAAATAATGGAAGAATGAAGCACCGGGGGCATTAGAGAACCCTATATATTGCTTCCGCTATCTTCTTCATGCCTTCGTCGTCGGGATGTGCGATGATGAAATCCTTGGTTACAGTATATGGCTTTCCGTGTATGTCATAAAGAGTGTCTCCGACTTTCGGACGTGAATTATACAAGCGGTCTATCCAGTCAATCGGAATGAAAGTGAGTCCATGCATATGCGCAGCGTTGATGATGGCACGTTCTTTTTCCTCATCCTTCCAGAAACAACCGGTGATGACTACTTTGTCTGCTTTCCGCTTGCAATATTCCACCAATCGGAGGATACCTGATTTGAATGCTTCCTTATCTTGTACGTTTTCTCCCAAGCGGATAACAATCACATCCTTGTCCGTAACATGAGTGCCAATCAGCGAGTCGATATTGCAATTCAGGTTACGTTCCCAATAAGCGATGTTCAGCGGGGTAACCACTGTGCCGGGACGGTTTTGCGAGAGCATCTTCTCCAATTGATGGCAATAGTCGTTTTCTTCTTTGGATGCTGCCATGCCCCATTCGGAGAACCATTCGATGTCCGCTTTATATTCGTGGCGGGTGATAGAGTTGCCTAAGCAAAGAACACGTAACGGAGGGCGTTGTTCTATCCGGTTGTCGGAAAATGAGGGAGTTACTTTCTCCAGATAAAGCACGCGGCTGGCATATTCGTTTTGTTTCGAAGGTTCCACTCTGTGGGTAGAGGGAATTTCCAGTCCGTTGTCATTCAGATATGCACCGCTGAAACTTTTACCTTCAAATTTCAAAGGTTCAGTGTCGATGCGGTTCAGCTCATGCACCTTATAATATTTGTCCGGAGCAAGTCCTGCCATCTTCACCCGTGGCAAGTGCCGGTTGCAGAAATGTTCCGTTTTCCACCAGTAGAATACGGCTTTGTCCTTTTCTGGCGATACATACATCAGCGAAGCTGCGCCCTGTTTGTCATACGGAGAAAGTAAACGGTAAATATCTCCGAACTGTACGACGGGACGTATCGTCTTGTATTCGGCAATAGCGTTTCTGCACAATGCCTTTTCCTCTTCCGTCATATTCTTGGGCTGTATTTCCATACCTAATCGTCCGCTCATCGCTACATCAATACGGAACTTCAACGGAACGGAACGCGATGTCTGATGGTTGGGGCTTGCGCTGATATGCGCCCCCATGCCGATGGCGGGGAAGAAATAGGAAGTTCCCCATTGGATGTAGATACGCTGAAGTGCATCCGTATTGTCGCTTGTCCAGAATTCGTCGAAGTAGGGAAGTACGCCGTAGTTGACACGTCCGCCGCCGCTGGCGCAAGCTTGTATCGTCAGTTGCGGATAGCTGGCGCGAATGCGTCGGCACACGTTCTCAAAACCCCGGTGGTATTCGATGTTCAGGTGGCTTTGATTGTCTTTGGTCAGGTATTGCGAACCTTGGGTGATGATGGACATATTGGCGTCCCACTTGATATAATCAATGTCGGGATAGGAATTCATCAGTTCGTCCACCGTCTGTACGATAAAATCCTGCACTTGCGGGTTGGAGAGGTCGAGCACGACTTGTGTGCCGCCGCGGGCGCATACCACTTCCCGTTCGGGTGCCTTGATAATCCATTCGGGGTGCTTTTCGTACAGTTCGCTTTTGGTATTAGCCATTTCCGGTTCCAGCCAGATGCCGAACCGTATGCCGTGTTTCCGGGCGTTGTCAAGTAATGATTGCAGTCCGCCGGGGAGTTTGGTCTTGTCTACGGTCCAGTCGCCTAAGGCATAAGAGTCGTTTTTGCGCGGATATTTGTCGCCGAACCAACCGTCGTCCATTACAAACAGTTCGCCTCCCATGGCAGCGATATCACCCATCATCTGGTCCATGCCTTGTTCGTTGATGTCGAAATAGACGCCTTCCCAACTGTTCAGCAGAATTTTGCGGGGAGTGTTCCCGTTGGCGAGTTTATGCAGGCGTGCCCATTGGTGGAATTTCCGGCTGCATCCGCTCATCCCTTCATCGCTGTAGGTTAGTGCCAATGCGGGGGTGCGGAACACTTCTTCTTTTTTCAGGTTGTACCAGGAGTTTTCTTCGTTGATGCCGGCGAGGAAATGGTGCCAGTCGTCTTCTTGCGTGTCAATACGCAGTTTGTAGTTGCCGCTGTAGCAAAGCGCTGCGCCGATGACGCGTCCCGTGTTCTCCTGCGGTTTGCCGTCGAGCGAGAACATCACTTCTGCATGTGCCGATTGGGAGTTGCGTACCCCGTCCGTGTTTTTGATGACTTTCATACCCGGTTGCAACGCTTCCTGGCAGAGTTGTCCTTCGTTTGCCCAGGCACCGGAAAGATGTGACAGCCAGACATTGCCGCGGCGGACAGGCAAGTAGGCAGAAGCAAACTGCTGAAGTTGGACAGGCTTCTTCTCTTCGTGACGGATTTCAGTCCATGTCTCGATGACATCCGCATCCTGCCATGCTTTGTAGCAGATGTTGACGAAGAAAGGATACACTTTGTCTTTCAGTTCTATCACCGTCAAAGTGGCATCTTCTTTTGTAAGGCGTGTTTCTTTTACGCCTATGACTGCCATTTGAAGTGTCAGGTTGCCGTCGGCATGGCGGACAGACAATGCCGTTTCGCATGGATACCCCATTCCATAGACGGGATAAGCATCTACTCCGTGTGTCGTTTCGTAAATACCTTGGATATCTGCATCCGAAGTACGTGATCCATAATACAAATATTCCAAACTGCCGCCCTTCGGTGCAGAAAGAAGCAACTGTGTACAAGGGGTGGATATAACAATATTTTGCCCCTGTAGAAATAGTGACAACAAGGCAAAAATGCCAACAAATAGATTTCTTTTATTCATAATCATTACAGATTGCACAAATTTCAGTCTACAATTTATTTCTCTTGTTCCGGAAGTGAATTGTTCAAGCAATGACAGACCTCCCTGTTAACCTTCCGCAATGCATCTGCATCCATTTTCACGATTTTGCGATCGTAGGTCATCAATCCATTGATTTCCGATTCCACATCAGTTGTTTGAGTATATACAGCACCACACAGTCCCAATGCTGACAACTCCTTGAGGCGATTGGCATACTTCACATACTGTTCCGTAGCCTCTTCCTTGCCTTTCAAGTCGCCATACCCCCAGTTACGGTCTTCGTTCCACAAATGTCCTTTCAGCGCCATGCCGATGCCGCCAAACTCACCGACCACATTCACACGGTCGGCATCAAAAAGAAACATGACAGGTTCCGGATAGCTATGCAGATCAAGAATGTCTCCACAAGGAAAATAGTTGCCACCACTGGCAGGATTCACCGGACGCATCGGGTCATACTCCTTGGTCCATCCGGCTATTTCCACCGGTTTGAATTGCCCCATTGCTTCATTAAACGGTGTCCACACGCCAATACAAGGATAAGAATAGAGACAATCTATTATCTCTTTCCACTCTTTCCGATAGACGGCTTCCGACTCTGAAGTGCGCAACATTTCCGGACCATAGTAAAATTGTTTATATTGCCAATCTTGATTCTTGTCACCATTGGGCATGTCTTGCCATACGATTATCCCCAAACGGTCGCAATGTGCATACCAGCGTGCAGGTTCTACTTTCAGATGCTTACGTATCATATTGAATCCAAGTTCTTTGGTCTTTTGGATGTCATAGCGCAAAGCCTCGTCTGTCGGTGCGGTATACAGTCCGTCAGGCCACCATCCTTGGTCAAGCGGACCAAAATGAAAGATATCCTTATTATTCAGTTGCAAGCGCATATACCCTTTCGCATCTCTCCGAGTAGAGAATTTACGCATTGCTGTATAACTTTTCACTTTATCCTGTAGCTTTCCATTGACGTAGAACGAAACCTCCAAATCGTAAAGAGCCGGAGAATCCGGAGTCCAGAATTTGCAATCGGCAGGCATCGGTATTTCCACCGAAGCGTGATTCAATGCACTACCGAATGCAATCACCTTGTTGCCATCAAGTACTTTCACCTCTATCCGGTCAGTAGCATTATGGCAGTTCACTGTCGTTTCCACCGTCAGTTTGCCACCGTCTATGTCTGGAGTCGTCCGAATGTTTTCAATGGCATATTCCGGCACAGGTTCCAACCATACAGTCTGCCAGATGCCACTCACCGGTGTATACCAGATATGCCCTGGGTTACTCACTTGCTTTCCACGAGGCTGGCAACCCTTGTCCGTCGGATCCCATACCCGCACTACAACCTCATTATCACCTTTCTTCAGCGCCTGTGTGATGTCGAATGCAAAAGGAGTGTATCCGCCACAATGCTCACCAAGTTTGATACCGTTTATCCATACAGAAGTTTTCCAATCTACAGCACCAAAATGCAACAACACCCGTTGTCCTTTCCAACAAGAAGGCACGGAAAAACGGCGTTGATACCACAACTCATTATTCTCTCCCAATTCCTTTCCTACCCCGGATAGAGCAGACTCTACGGCAAAAGGGACCAAGATATCACCATCATACACTTGTGGCATCGCCTTGCCCGATGGAAGAATGGCATATTTCCAAAGCCCGTTCAAATTCATCCACTCCGTCCGTTCCATCAAAGGACGCGGATATTCGGATAATACATTATTTATATCTATCTGCGTTGCCCAGTCGGAAACAATTCTGTTTCCGACCGGTTTCCATTGGGCGTAAGAGTTAGTGCAACACACCAACAAGATTAACACCCCATAAATATATGAGTACTTCGATTTTTCTTTCATTATCTTTTCTATAAGGACCTATTCTTATCTATAAGGACTAGTTCGTAAAAACTATTTGTATTTCTTCACCCGTTCATCATCTATCACTCCCTGCCAATTCAGCCCATACGCATAATCATAAACATGATTGTCTGCGTCTTGGTAACAACGCATATCGCGTGGAGTGTCTTCGGCCTGTTCTTCTACAGTTCTCATATCTGCCGGCATTTGGAAAGGTAACAAAGCGGAAGGCTCCTCTTTCCCTGCCATCATATCCAGAACCGTCTGGTGTTGCACATCAAACAAAAGGAACAATGCATCCGCATAAGGTTCAATTTCGCTCAGCACAGGAGGATTCAGCACATTAATGGCTACAACCACCGGTTTGTCCCCCATACTCCTTTTCGTTTGGATGACCAAATCCATATCCCCTTTGTTGACAGTCTTCACGCTTCTCCCCTGATAACTGCGGTTGGTGGATTCCTCGTATGGATCACCGCCCGATAAACTCTGCGCCCGGGCATACGTTGCCGTATAATCACTATATTGCAGACTGATCGGACGATAGCCCGTATCTTTTCCTTTCCGTGCAGCTTCTTTATCAAAACCGTAACCACTGTTAGGAGAATCTATGAACACAATAGCCACGTCAGCCTCTTGTGGAGTAGAAACCGGTTCGAAATATTTTTCCACCAGTTCCTTGCTTAGCGGGATGATATGCCGCTCCTCAATCTGCTCGCCCCAGAAACCGACGTATGCGGGTACATAACGCTCGGAAATATACACTTTCTTTCTCCCTTCCAATGGCAGCACACCGGCATGGTTCTTCAACATGACAACACTTTTCAGTTGCGCATTGTACCCCTCCTGCATAAATTCGGGGCAACCCACCACTTCACTTGTTCGTGCCGGATCGAGATAAGGATTCTCAAACAAGCCGGTGCGGAAGATATTAGTCAGCAAACGCCGTGCAGAAGTCCGCATACGATTCCGCATCCATTCTTCACCATGCTCTTTCACCCCTATGCGGTAAGCGTCCATCACAGGACCCCGATCGTTGTTTCCGCCAAACTGGTCTACTCCCGCCATCAACACTTTATAGTGACGTTCCGCCACACTCTTGGTTTCCATTCCCCAAGGTTTTCCGGCACAGGCATACACCCCTTCCTCATCATGTGTAATTATCCAGTCGGTACAAATCACTCCGTCATAGTTCTGTTGTTCACGCAACATTTCTTGGATGAACTTCTTGCTGAAGCCACTTCCTACCCCTTCCGGTTCGATTCCTACGCAAGCAGAATAGTCGGGCATCAAAGCAGCGGACATCTTGGTCTTGCCTTCCAATTTGAAAGCACCTTCCGTAAAGGGCAGCGTGTGCAGTTCAAAGTTACCATTGGGGAATACAGCATACTTTCCAAATCCCTGATGACCATCCCGGCCACCTTCGTTGCATGCCCCAGTGCCCGGCCAGTGCTTCACCATCGTGTTCACACTGTTCCACCCCCATCCGTCACAAATTTCCGCATCACCTTCTGATGTCTGAAAGCCATCACAATAGGCGCGTGCCATATCAGTGGCAAGTTTGGTACCTTCTCCCATCGTATAGCAAAAGCGCATCCATCGCGGATCAGTCCCCACGTCCACCATCGGGAAAAGAGAAGTGGCAAATCCCAATGCCCGATACTCTACGGAGCCTATCTCTGCAAAACGTTTCATTATTTCGGGCGAAAAAGTGGCACACATGCCCAAGCTGCCCGGCCACATAGAAATCTTGCCACCGCCACCGGCATTAAATTCTGCATCTGCACGTGATGAATGGCGAGGATCAGAAGAATTATTGCATGGAATGCCGAATCCCAATCCTTCCGCATAACTCTGTGCAGCATTGTTCCAACGAGCAGCCGTTTCCGGACTCTCCACTGCGGTAATCAGCACATGGCGCACACCATCTTTCTCAAGAAATACCTTTTGTTCATCAGTCAGTTCCCATGCGCGCACACCACTCTCTGTGTATGTTTTCCCGTTATAGACATTTCTGTTCACAGGGATAGTCTGATGGCTACTGTATAACATAAGCCCGGCAATATCTTCCATACTGAGTTGGGCTGTCAAGTCTGCCACACGCACATCTACCGACTGGCGCCAATCCTCATACACATCCAGCTTGCCGTTGCGGTTCAAGTCCTTGAACACATATCCATCTTGCTGTATGATAGAGATTCCCGACTTCGGACTGTATCCTAATGTAGCACCGCCTTTTTGGGTGATCAGATGATAGCCGTCTTCTACGGATTCCGTCCATCGCTGTCCGCCGCAACTGCAGAGCAAACCGGGCAATAAAACAAATAAATATAAGCTCTTACTCATTAGATGTTTTTACTTTTTATATCATGTACATCACTCTACACTTAGTTTTCCGGAGTTAGTCTGAGTAAAACAACACCGTGTACCGGAACATCAAATGACATCTTATCTGAGGCTGTTCCTAAATCTTTCTGTTTCCATAAGTCACGTACCTTATATTTCTTTTCGATAAGATTCACGCCGACCAAAGAAAAGTCTTCTTTCTGCCAGTCAATGTTCAAGTTCCAAGAAAAGTGATCATCCCGATTGAAAAGACAAACGGCAACCTCATCGCCAGATAATTGTTTTACCCAGATCTCGTTTTTGCCCAATACCTTATAGCGACGACCTTGCTTACCCAACCGATCTTGGTCAACGGCAATAACTTCTTTATTCATTAGTATTTTAGCAACTTCCTTGTCCATTTTACAAATGTCATTGCCGGCTATTAACGGTGCAGCAAGCATGCACCACATTGTAAAATGTGAACGATTTTCCTCCATAGACAGTCCGGGATTACCTACTTGAAGCATATCCGGATCGTTCCAATGTCCGGGACCGGAATAGTTATATAGTTCTGCATTTTGATCTATAATATCCACTATGCCCAAAGCTCCCCAGTGAACAGTACCACTGAAAACGCTAATTATATCATGGGTAGTCCGCCAAAGTTGCCCGATTCCATGTCCCCATGTCCAAGGTTTGCTATGCCCCCATTCGCAAATTGATAATATGATAGGACGCCCGGACTTTTTCAAAGCATCACCCATTATCTTATAAGCAGCTGGTGCGTTCCGCCCTTCATTGTTACACCAATCATATTTTAAGTAATCAACACCCCATGAAGCATACGTCCGCGCATCTTGAAACTCATATCCGAAACTTCCCGGCCGACCGGCACATGTCATCGTTCCGCCACATGAATAAATTCCAAACTTCAAGCCTTTAGAATGAACATAATCTGCCAAAGCTTTCATTCCTGAAGGGAATTTTTTATCATCTACAATAATATTTCCATTTTCATCACGTCCTGTTTGCCAACAGTCATCAATATTCAGATATTCATATCCGGCATCTTTCATTCCTGTAGACACCATGAAGTCAGCGATTTCACGTATTTTCTGTTCACTGATATCGCTATTAAAACAGTTCCAGCTACTCCATCCCATAGGGGGAGTCAATGCCAGGCTATCTGCACACTCTGCATGTATATCGTAAATACTTAGGGAAAATACTAACAAAAATAATACTAAAAACTTATTCATTTGATTCTTTTATTATTGTCCACTAAAAAGCGAACGAGTAAATATTCTTTTATCCTATTTCACCAACCGGCTATTGCAAAACTTTTACTTCAGACGGTGCATCAATCCTACTTCGCACCTTTGCATCCGCACCTTTCTCATGGCGAATAACAATCTGTCCGTAAGGCGTAGGGAATGTTCCTTCCACCCACTCCAAATCGCCCAAATGCGGTGTGATACGAACCACACGGCAGCCAGGTTCCACAACCTGCACACCCAGTACATGCTCACTCAACCAAGAGGTTGGACCTGAAGACCATCCATGGCAAAGACTATGACGAAAACCTTTATAACAATGATCTCCGTAATCCCTATGAATATCTTTCTTACCTGTAGCTACCAATTCATCAATACGAGAAGCATCAGGCAACCAATCCAAATTAAAATCTTCCCAGAAAGTTGTAGCCCCAAGGTCGATCATTGCTCCCCAATATTGGCGGATTACATCAATTGCTCCCTGATAGTTCCCTGCAGCAGCCATTGCCTGAAGCATATAATAGCCATAGAAAGTAGAGAATCCATGACCACCATTAACCGAAAGATATTTCTGATTGGCTTCTTTAGGAGAGATCAACCCGGTCAACGCCAATAATGAAGCCGCCTGTTTCTGTCCCGGAGCATCCGGAGCCATGCCTGATTTCAGAAATGGTTTTATTACTTTGGGAGCAGCATTAACCATCTTTCTTCGTACGGCTTCACATTTAGCTGCCAACATGTCTTCTCCCAACACGCTGCAAAGTTCATATCCGGCCTTCATTGCCTGTATCACCAGAGCTTGCACACCGGCATTGATAGCCAACGGATTCTCACATGAAGGCCAGTCAAGAAAACGACCTTCATCATCATTGAATTTTTCAAGCCCGTCTTCTCCAATTCTCGTCATTAAAAGTTGCAACAAGTCACACAGATAGTTTTTCTGTTCTTTCAAATAATCCAAATTGCCTTGATAAAGATACCAGTCTCTCTGAATCAATATCCACCAAAGAGAATACGTACACATTGTCATCCATCTGGGAAGTGGTGTAGATTCACGGATCAAGTCGATACTTTTGGGAATCACTTCATTATACCCAAAAACCGTATTGACAGTCATCACTTCGGGGTGCAAGTCTCCAATCCAAACCAAGCGATCACGTTTTATCCCATCCCAGATATATTCTTGCATATTCAAATGCACCGTATAAGCTCCGGTTTGCCAAATCCGGTTCAAGCGCTCGTCGTTGCATCGGAACGAACCTTTATAAGGGATATCTTGATAAACAGAAATAGCCCGTATCTCTTTAAGGTGCAATTCTGCGGAATCATCCAAAAGGTCAATCCGGGCAAACCGGAAACCGGAATTCCCTACCTCCAAGACCCCAAGCCAAGGCACACTAATAACAAAATCACGCATAGCATGATCGTTTGTCGCTCCATTCACCTCGTCTATGTCACACATAGCTTCGCTTACCGACTCTCCCAAGCGAACACGAATAGTAACAGGAGCATGTGAATCCGGCATACCGGTGACAATTTGCAAGCCACCTTGCAATTCCTTTCCGAAATCAAAAAGAATAGCAGGATGCTGCTGCTCGGTACTCGAAAGTTTGCAGAGTTCATTATTCACAAGATTTGCTTGTCCATGCCCTGGTCGAAGCAAATATTCTGCACCCTGTATCAGTTGACTCTCCTGCTGCCAAACAATACGTGTCGGAGAAAGATACTCACGCACACGACTATCACGTTGTTGAGCGAATGATGTGACAACATGGAATAGAAAAATAGAAATAAGTACTATTATGTATGATGTTTTTTTATACAGTGTCAAATTTTCCATTATTTAGTAATTCGCATTTTTAGGGCTTGTAATCATATTCACCATTCATTACCCGTTTTACGGCATTCAAGTAACCATAACCATGCTTCATATCGGGCAAGAGATAACTTCCTTCCACCCATTCGTTCCACGAGTTGATTGTAATCAGTTTGGGGCGGTCGGGGCGTTGGTCTACATATTCTTTCGTCTTCTGCAAGAAAGCTGCAAAACTTTCTGGCGAGTCATTGTAATGAACCACTTCTTTGGCTGTTTTATTCGGGAAACGCGGGGTGTCATCCCATCCTATTGATGCATTTGGGAAGAATGGCACACCCAATGAATCCAGTTTCGCTGTCCATTGATCGCGACGTTGCATGGCTTTTGTACCCCATGCCAGATAATCTTCTTCGTATGGCCATCCCCAATTGTATTTTGTCACACTGTTTACTTCTGCCTTTACAACAAGTTCTATAAACTTGTCGGTGGGAGACCCGTCACCGATGAGTTGCAAGTGCAAATCAGGGAATCCTGCCTTTTTCACTTCGCTACGGAAATAATCCATAGCCTTCTTCACACCGTCTGCATTACCGAAACTTTCCAACAGTTCATGAAAACCAAATATGGAAAATACCGGACAATTGTCTATCTTGTAATAGTTGGGCTTGTGAAAGTATTGGCGTATCACTCGTTCTACAATGATTTTAAAGTTGGCCCAGTCTACCACACCGGTCCACAGACGCGAGTTGTTGTCCTTGTAACGGTGTACATTCCAATAGTTGTGTGCCACGTTATGGTTGGCCCACATCAGGTAAAACTTCATTTTTTTATTATTCTTGGCTTTCAGAAATCCATTGTTTACGGTGCTTTCTAAAAAAGGCTGTCCGTTGAACCAGTACCAATCGAAGATAAACGTATTGATGCCGTGAGCGGTTGCCACGTCAATCCATTTCTCCATCACCTGCGTGTCATCGTCCATTTCGTATCCCCACAAAGGAACCTTTGGCTGATAGTGTCCTTCGAAACGGGGATTACCTTTTTTGATAATTTCCCATTCGCCTGTACCTTCACTCCACAGTGTGTCGCGTCCCATCGGATCATTGTGACACGACGGCCAAATATAAGCTGCCACATCATATTCATCTTGTTCTTTCAACTGTCCGCTTCTTTGGGGTGTAGAGACACAGGAGCAGATTGTTGTGATAGCAACCATTAAAAGAAGAGTAAGTAAACTCCATAAATAAGTCAGTGTTCTTAAATAATGCATATCTTTTTTTATTTTAAATAGTGAATAATTTAATCTGTTCATTAAAGTAGAAGGTACACCTTGATTTCATTTAAAGGTAACGTCGCGCTGATTTCTTCCGAGTTGCAGAACTTTCCTCATAACAAAATCATAGTGTCGGCAACAATATCTTCGGCTTGTACTATGTCATGAGTGCAAGCTCGTGCGATTATAATAAGTACTCCCTACAATACAACTTTTATCAGGTGTTACTTTATTCTGCTTGGAAACTTTTAGTTTGTACATCACGGGAGTTCGGCCCTACCATAACATCAAATTCTCCGGGTTCGTAAACATAGTGTAATTCGGAATTATAGAATTTCAAGTCATCTTTCGTAATAACAAACTTAACATCACGACTTTCCCCGCTTTTCAGGAAAATGCGTTCAAAACCTTTCAACTCTTTCATTGGACGGGCGACCTCCGCGTAAATATCACGAAGGTACAGTTGTACCGTTTCATAACCATCATAGTTCCCCTTGTTTGTTACAGTGACAGACACAGTCAACTCACCATTTTTAGGCAAGGTTTCCGAGCTAATCTGCAACTCACCATAAACAAAGTCCGTATAACTCAAACCATATCCGAACGGATACAGAGGTTCATTGCTCTCATCCAGATAATTGCTGGCATAGCGGTTGAACATACGACTGTCGGGATCAGGACGACCCGTATTCAAATGATTGTAGAATAACGGCAGCTGTCCCACCGAACGCGGGAAGGTAGTTGTCAGTTTGCCACTTGGAGTGATCTTGCCAAACAATACATCGGCAACCGCGTCCCCTGTTTCGCTACCGCCAAACCAGACATTCAATATGGAATGAACATTCGCATCCTCCCAGTTTAAGACTAAAGGACGTCCCGTGAACAGAAGAAGTACGACAGGTTTGCCCGTCTTCACTAAAGCCTTCAATAAATCCTGTTGTGCATCGGGTATCTCAAGACTGGTGCGTGAAGCCGATTCACCGCTCATTTCCGCACATTCACCCAAAGCGGCAACAATGATGTCTGAACGGGAAGCCACGCGTAAAGCCTCGTCCAACAGTTCCCGGTTGTCTCCACGTTCCAGCGGGCGAATGCCCGTAGCTGCTTTTTCTGTTTCCGCATCATAATATATGTTGCTGCCTTTCGCATATAGAATTTCAGCCTTGTCACCCGCTGCCGCGCGAATTCCTTCCAACAATGTTCTGTGACGAGACGGCGTACATGTCATGCTCCACATACCGCACATATTATTACGTGCGTCTGCCATTGGACCGATCAGGGCAATCCTGCTTTTTTGTTCAAGTGGAAGCAGGTTGTTGTCATTCTTCAACAGAACAAATGTTTCAGCTGCAATCGCACGTGCAGCAGAACGGTGTTCAGGCGTATAAAGTTTCTCTTTGGCACGCAGGGCATCGCAATATTTATACGGATTGGAGAACAGTCCCAGTTTATATTTGGCTTCCAATACACGGCGACAAGCCATATTAATCTGCTCTTCCGTTACCTTCGCTTCTTTCAGGGATTCCTCCAATGTATTGAGGAACCCGCATGAAACCATATCCATATCCGTTCCTGCCTGTAAAGCGCGAATGGAGGCTTCCTTCAGAGGGGCGACACCATGGGAGGACATTTCGGCTATCGAATTGTAATCTGTTACCAATAGTCCTCCGAAGCCCCATTCATTCCGGAGCAGGTCGGTCAGTAACCATTTGTTGGCTGTGGCTGGAATACCGTCAACGATATTAAACGAGCTCATGATGCTGCCTACACCAGCGTCAACGGCAGCTTTATAAGGAGCCAGATATTCGTTATACATACGTAGTCGGCTCATATCCACTGTATTGTAATCGCGTCCCGATTCGGACGCCCCATAAAGTGCGAAATGTTTCACGCAGGCAAGAATTTCATCGTTGCCTTGCATATTGTTTCCCTGATAACCACGCACATACGCTTTTGCCATTAAAGAACCCAGGTAAGGATCTTCTCCGTTCCCTTCTGCGATACGTCCCCAACGGGCATCACGACAAATATCGACCATCGGGCTGAATGTCCAGTTAATACCGTCTGCGCTGGCCTCAATGGCGGAGATGCGTGCCATACGTTCGACGGCCAGCGTATCCCAACTACAGGATAGTGCCAATGGGATTGGAAAAATAGTTTCGTAACCGTGGATAACGTCTGCACCTACAAGTAGAGGTATTTTCAACCGGCTTTCTTCTACCGCAAGGTGTTGCAGGGCATTAATTTTCTGGATCCCCTTGACATTGAAGAAGCCGCCTATTTCCTGTTTGCGAATCATATCGCTAAGTTCACCGTTCATCACCGAACCTGTCACGAGATCACCGCCCGAAGGCAGGTTTAATTGTCCGAGTTTCTCACGGAGAGTCATCCGGTCCATTAAGTCGGTAATGAAACGGTCCATTTCCCTATCTTTCCCTCCCCCGGATGGTGAGCAGGCAAAGAGAGTAAGCCCGCAAAGGGCGCAAGATATAAGATTTCTTATCTTCATTTTTCTTGTTATTGGGTTATTTATACTTGTTGTCCGATTTTTCTTTCCACACCACTACTCCCGCAGGTTCAAGGCGTGCACTGCCAATCAGTACTTCTGCCTCATCGGGAATGACTATTTCCTGAATGTCCGACGTATAATTCAAGGCGATGTAAAAACCGTCACGCCATTCCTTCACCACTCCGTACGGTAAATCTTCAGTCGGTACGCCGGCTTCCGTATATACACGACGTACTACTTCTTTCTCCAATTTGCCGTCATCGGTATCCGTTCCGATATAGGTGACCGTTCCTTTACCCAGCCTACGGTGTATCACGGAAGCAGCTCCCTTATAAAACTGGTCCGCATACACAGCCCACACATCTATTCCGGCAGCTGGGGTTAGTACGTCCGCCCAATTGTTCCAGGCGTATTCCTCACTGCCGAAATCTACTTTTCCGTAGAGACTGTGAGGCAGATGGTCATAGTACAAGCTGTTTATTCCGGCCAGTTGATGAATAGGAGCCGCTAAAGGAGCCTCCCACAATTTGGCGTCACGGTCTTTCTGACCGGTACGGCAGGTCAGAATCAGATGTCCTCCATTCTTCACGTATTCAGTCCAACGTTCTACCAAATTGTTATCAAGCAACTGATAAGCCGGCGCAATCAGGAAAGGATAACCCGAAAAATCCTCCTTCTCCGAGATCACATCGACGGGAGCGGCAAAGGACTTCAACAGGTTGTAATACTTATGTATGTGCGGCATCGTCCACCACTGGTCTGTCTGACGCTGGAACTCCATTTCCCAATAGTTGTTCATATCGAAAAGCAGTCCAATGCGTCGGGAAGCCAGCTGTTTGGGCATACGGCTTTTCTTATCGTAGGCGGCACGAAGCTTTTTCATCTCCTGCGTAATACGTACATATTCTTCACCGCCCGGAGAAAGAGTCACCCCATCGGTCATTATCATGCCGTAATGGTATTGCTCACTGCCTTTCAGAGGTTGACGGAAACGGTAATTGCACACAAACTTCCCACCACCTGCAAAAACGTGATACACCCACATACGCACAGCGCCGGGTAAGGGTTGGGGGTTATACACTCCCCAGTTTACTTGACCGGGCTGTAGTTCCATCACTCCGAATGTTTTGCCGACGCGGTTACGAAACTGGTCATTTGAAAATCCGAGATCTTCGGGAATCCCCATCCGGAAACCTTGGCTACCTATTCCCTGATTATGTCCAGTCACCAGATAGCGGGTGTAGGTCAGGAAGTCCGTATGATCGATCCGTACCGGATCAACCGGATTGAAAACAGGAATCAGGTTGGTAGTGATCCATTGGTCTTTGTGGATATGCCGCCGGAGGATGTCTGCCTGCATATTAACAAAGCCCGCCAATTCGTCCGCCATGAAACGGTTCAGGTCGAGCATGGCATGAGGATTGGGCTTTTCAGGTACTTCCTGCTGGTTGGGAAGGCGAATCTGCTCGAAGTTCTGATAGGTTTCACTCCAGAAAGAGGTACCCCAGGTATCATTCAGTTTGTCAATAGTACCGTATTTCTTCTGTAACCAGACACGGAATTTGGCTTGTGCATTTTCACTGTAATCCACTACTCCGTAGTGTCCCGGCTCATTGTCAATCTGCCAGCCGATAACAGCAGGATGATTGCCATAACGCATTGCCAGACAGGAAACAATGTTTTCTACATAACGACGGTATCGGTCGCTACTCCAGGAAGCATGCTGACGTCTCCCATGCTGAATGGAAATGCCATTATCCCGCTGAATCAATATATCGGGGTACTTTTTTGACAGCCAGACGGGAGGTGTGGGAGTAGGAGTACACATAATTACCTTCAGACCATATTTATCTGCTAAAGAGACGGCACGATCCAGCCACTCAAAATCATACTTTCCTTCTTCCGGTTCTATCATGGCCCAGGCAAACTCCGCAAAATGGGTGAACTTGATCCCCATCTCCGACATTTTCTTCAAATCACGTTCCCATTGGGAGGAATCCCATTGCTCGGGGTAATAGTAAGATCCTAGAGCAAACAACTCTTCCGGAGGAAAAGATTTATCGACCGGAGATTGAGCAAAGGATACCAATGAAAACAATAAAGCTAAGACTAATAAGGACTTTTTCATGGATATTATTTTAAGTTTCATCGCTATAATAAATAACAGGTTAGCGCAGTGGTCTGGCTTTTATTCCGCCGGAGGTCATTTTTACAGGTTTGATAGTACCGTTTTTATTAAAATACATTCGGTCAATGCAAGTAATGCGGTAGTTCCCATCGGTTTCACCCAAAGGGCGGCGATGATAGACAATATACCATTCATCCTTTCCCGGACCTTTGATAATGGAATGATGTCCGGCACCATTAGCTATTTTAGTGTCCTGCTCCAGAATCTTTCCGACTCTTTTGAACGGACCAAAAGGCGAATCCGCAATGGCATACGCTACACAATAATCGGGGCCTGTCCAGTCGCCTTCTGACCACATGAAATAATATTTGCCATTGTGTTTAAGCATAAAAGGTCCTTCTATATAATTTTCCGGAGTCACTTCTTTATAAGTTGTTCCGTCTTCAAAAGGTACGATACTGATTAGATCAGATCCCATCTTCACCATATTGCAATGTCCCCAACCGCCGTAATACATATAATACTGACCGTCATCGTCCTTGAAAACAAACTGGTCAATAGGTTGCGCTCCGTTCACGATCTTGCCAATCAGCGGCTTTCCGAGCGCATCCTTGAAAGGACCTTCCGGACGATCGGCTACAGCCACACCTATACCTCCCACTTCACTCTCATGATATATGTTGTTTGCTCCAAAATAGAAATAATATTTCCCATTTGCTTCTATCACGGCAGGTGCCCATAAAGCATTCCTTAACCAGCTGATATTTTCGACAGAAAGGACTTTCGGGTGTTTTCTCCAGTGTACCAAATCTGGGGAAGAAAAGGCATCCATGTACAATTGTTGTTCGAAAGGAGCTGAATAAGTCGGATAAATCCAGTATTTATCACCGAAAACGACTCCTTCGGGATCTGCATACCAACCGTCAAAAACCGGATTAGTACTTGTCTGTTTTTTGCCCGTATTTGTTTGAGCAAATAAGGTTACTGAACAGCAACACATAATCATGAAAAAGAATACTATTTTGGAATTCATGTCTATAAATATTAAAGTTATGCCACAAAAATGATGAAAAATCAATGAAATAAAGGTTGATTATTTGCCAATAAATAGCGAGAATCAACCAAATTGCCGGAAAAATAATTATTTCATATATTGCTGCTTGTAAAGGGCTGTTTTGATTTGTTTTTTCACTTTCTTTGTTTGCAGGTTCAACACTTTTGTTATATATTGCCGTCCCATTTTCGTTGTATCTGTCTTGAATTTCTTAATTGGTCATTTAACAGGCTATTATTTATATATATTATAAGTATTACTATGCGAATTTTATTGTATTTTCTCCTTATTCTTTTAGTGGGTTGCTCATCCGGTCAGAATAAAAAAACACATGAGCGGGTAGACCTCGATTCCGTACCTGTTTATACGAATCCGCTTTTGTCAAGAGGAGGAGACCCATGGGCGGTATTCCATAACGGAATATATTATTATACCCAAAGTATGAGCGACCGCATCACTTTATGGGCAACAGATGATATAACCCGGTTGGCGGAAGCATCCCAGAAAGATGTGTGGGTACCTCAAAATTCGTCAAACGCATTTCATCTTTGGGGACCTGAAATACATTACATTAATAATAAATGGTATATTTATTGTTGTGCGGATGATGGAAATATTGATAATCGTCAGATTTATGTGCTTGAGAATGAGTCTGCTGACCCGATGAAAGGGGAATTTGTCATGAAGGGAAGAATATCAACTGATGAAGATAATAATTGGGCAATTCATGCCAGTACTTTTGAACATGGAGGAAAGCGTTATTTAATCTGGTGTGGATGGCAGAAACGTAGAGTTTATCAGGAAAATCAATGTATTTATATTGCCGAAATGGAGAACCCATGGACACTGGCTTCTGACCGTATTTTGATTTCCGAACCAGAATATGAATGGGAATGTCAGTGGATCAGTATAGATGGTAATAAAACTGCCTATCCGATTCGTGTCAATGAAGCACCGCAATTCTTCTATTCTTTGAAGAAAGATAAGTTATTGATTTATTATTCGGCAAGTGGTAATTGGACTCCTTACTACTGTGTAGGACTGCTGACTGCCGATACTGACAGCGATCTGCTGAATCCGGCTTCTTGGAAAAAGGCACCGGAGCCTGTGTTTAAGCAAGCACCGGAAAATCATGTATATGGACCCGGTAGTATCTGTTTTATTCCTTCACCTGACGGTAAGGAATGGTATATGCTTTATCACGCCCGCAAGAGTTTGTATGATATGCTTGTTTTGGATAGCCGGACGCCGCGTATGCAGAAAATAGAGTGGGATAAGGAAGGAATCCCTGTTTTAGGAATTCCGCAGAAAGAAGGATTCCCGCTTCGCAAACCGTCAGGCACTCCTGAACGCAAATGAAAATAGGGGGCGTACTTTTTGCAATACGCCCGTTTTATTCAAAAAGAGCCCGTTTCTTTCTTTTCTTATTCAAATGGTCTTCTTTTTCACGAAAAGAAAAATTCTCATCTTTTATTGAATGTTTTTTTTCCTTTTTTTTAGTGCGTATTACTTATGTTTGCAACGTAATCTATTAAATAAATCAACTAATGTAAAACGCGCAATGAGAAATGAAAATCTATTGTCCTTTCTTCTTATAAAGAGAAGAATTTTAAAATTACTGGCTATAAAATATGCATACAGTTTAATTGTTTTATGCGGAATTAGTTTTATGGCATGTTCAGATGATGATCCCGTAAAAAAGAATCCTTATCTGCAAACGAGCACCCGTGCTATGCTGAAAGAGGTAGTGGAAGTGGTGTTTAACAATATCGATAGTAATACTGACATTACTGTCGACTTTGGTGACGGAACGGTCAAGGAAGGGAAAGCTGCTACGCCTATCACTCATGCTTATACACAAAGTGGTGACTACACGATGTTAGTGACAGCGGGTGAGCGCGTAGTACAGAAAAGGATCCGTATTTACGACCTATTGGCGCTGACAGAAGCCATGAAGCAATTCAGGGATGCAGATAACAAAATGGTATGGGCTATGACGCATCGCTCTCATACAACAGACAAGACTATTCCCGAAAATTCGGTATCTGCTGTAGAAGCTGCCATCAATGCAGGAGCGGATGTGATTGAATGTGACACTCATCTCACAAGCGATGGAGTAGTTATGGTGTGCCATGACCAGACAATCAATGCTACGACTAACGGCACAGGGGATATTACGAAAATGACTTATGCTGAAATTCAGCAATATAATCTGTTGGACCGGAATGGAAGGGTGACCGATGAGAAGATGCCCACATTGGAAGAGTTTCTGAAAGCAGGGCGTGGAAAAATATATTTCAATCTGGATTATTCTCCACGTACAGCCTCTACCCAAGAAGTGATGAATGTTGTCAAGGAACTGGATATGATGGAACAAGTCTTTTTCTATTGTAACAGTAGCCAGAAAGCAGAAGAAGTGTTGTCTATTTCTAAAAAGGCACACGTGTACACATGGGCACAAAGCGCTTACAAACCTCTGGTTGGGCTTCCGGGCAATTACTTCGTGCAATATTCTTATGCTCCCGACGGGCAAAGTACTCCTATAGGAACTGCCGTCAGTGAGGGAATGATTCCTACAGTCAATATGCTTCATGTATTATCCGGATTGATACCTGAATATGATATAAATACGACTTATCTGGATGAGCTTCTTCAGATTTATCCTGAAGTACGTATGATACAGACAGATGCACCGGAAGTATTAATCTCCGCTTTACAAGCAAGAGGATTGCGTTAACTTTATCATCTAACATAAAATCATTTATTTATGAAGAATATTCATTTCAAAACGTGTACCTGTCTGTTAGGTATACTGCTGATACTGTTTTCCGGTATACAGGTAAAGGGAGCTTCTTTGGAAGTTCAGCAGGAAAGTAAGGTGTCAGGTACGGTGACGGACGAAAAGGGCGAACCAGTTATTGGCGCTTCCGTAGTAGTCGTAGAATCGAAGCAGGGTACTATTACAGATATAGACGGTAAATTTCTGGTGAACGTACCTAAGAATGGACACCTGAAAGTGTCTTATATCGGTTATGAAACACAAGAAGTGGCTGTTAAAAACGGCCAGTTATTGAAGATCGTATTGAAAGAAGAATCGACCGCTTTGAATGAAGTGGTAGTGGTGGGTTACGGTACGATGAAACGGAAAGAAATGACTTCGGCTATTTCGCATATAGGTGCGAAAGATCTGAATCAGATATCCAGCCTCGATGCCTCCATGCTTTTGCAGGGGAAAGTTTCCAGCGTTTCGGTTTCTAACACAGCTCTGGCCGATCCGAACAATCAAGGAAGTATTCAGATTCGTGGTGTCTCTTCCCGTAATGCAGGTTTAGGACCGTTAATTGTGGTAGACGGAGTGCCGGGAGGTGATATGACGAATATTAACCCTGCCGATATTGAATCGATTGATGTATTGAAAGACGGTGCTGCTTCTGCGATCTATGGTACGCGGGGTAGTAACGGGGTTATCCTGATTAATCTAAAGAAAGGGACCAAAGATGGACAGGTTCATACAACCTATAGTACTTCCGTTACTTTTAATAAAGCTAAAAAAGAACTCGACATCATGAATGCGGAAGAATACCGTGCTTATCGCACAGTGTCTAATCCGCTTTCCGATATGGGAGCTGATTCAGACTGGTTTGATGCCGTTACTCAATTGGGGGTGACTCACATGCATACATTGACATTTTCCGGCGGTAATGCGAGAACCAACTATCGGGTGACCGCCGACTATCGTAATGCCCGTGGTATTGATTTGCGTTCCGACCGTCGTGAATATGGAGCACGTGCCAATATTAACCATACAACCAAAGACGGGCTATTCACGTTTTCTGCTAATATAACTCCTCGTGTTATCGACCGGAACAAATCAGCCAATGTATATAGCAATGCTATTAAAAACAATCCGACAATGCCTATTTATGATTCGGAATCGGCTAATGGGTACTATCGTTTTCCCAGTGGAACGGAAGGTTCTAATATCGTAGAGCAATTGAATGAAGAAGAGAATGGTACGGAAATTAAGTTGCTGGAATGGAATGCTACGGCTGCCGTTAATCTGCTGCCTCTGTTTAATCCGAAGAATCCGGACATGGTATTGAAGTCGCAGGTCACTATTTCTCAATATCAAGTTGATAAATTTAACGGATGGTTTACACCGTCTACTTATGGTTCTAACGTAAATGATGGTGTCACCGGAAAAGCCAGCCGTGACTTCGACAAAAGTACGACTAACAATCTGGAATGGGTAACAAATTTCTCTACACGTATCAAGAATCATCAGATCCGTGCAATGGTGGGGTATAGCTATAATTATGGTGTAAATTCCGGAATGTCTGCTGAAAACTGGAATTTCTCTTCGGATGGATTGACGTATAATAATCTGGGTTCCGGGCTGGAAGCGGCAAAAGATGGAAAAACAATGATGGGCTCCTATAAGAATGACCATAAGTTAATCAGCTTCTTCGGACGTGTTAATTATGATTGGAAAGAGCGCTACCTGTTTACTTTTTCTTTACGCCACGAAGGGTCTTCCCGCTTTGGCGAGAATCATAAATGGGGCAATTTCCCGGCTGTATCTGTCGGTTGGCGTATCTCGGATGAGAAGTTTATGAAAGGACTTTCATGGATTGATGACTTGAAAGTACGTTATGACTATGGGGTGACAGGTAATCAGGAAATAGGAAATTATAATTCTCTGGCTACTTACCGGGCTTTCGGTTGGTATCAATACAATGGTAACCGTTTTCATGTATGGGGACCGAGCAAAAATACGAACTCGGAATTGCGCTGGGAGAAAGGACATAATCAGAATGTGGGTTTGGACTTCTCACTCTTCTCACACAAAGTGACCGGTTCATTTAACTATTTCCATCGTAAACAAAGTGATTTGCTCGGAGATTATTCTGTACCGGTACCACCTAACTTGTTCTCCACCATCTATACCAATGTAGGTACATTGCGTAATACCGGTTTCGAACTTGATGTTACAGTAAATGCTGTCCGGACAAAGGATTTCACTTATAGTTTCACATTAGTGGGGGCTACTAATAACAATAAGTTTGTCAGTTTTTCCAACGATATATATAAAGGACAAAAATATTACTCTACCTGTAGCATGGCGAATCCGAATAATCCGGGATATTTGCAGCGGATTGAAGAGGGGGAACGTATTGGTAACTACTTTACATATCGTTATGCAGGAGTGGATAAAAAAGGTGACTGGCTGATTTATGATAAAAAGGGGAATGTGATTCCTGTAGCCCAAGGTACGGAAGAGGATAAGTCTGTGACCGGAAACGGTTTGCCGAAATTCACCGGCTCTATGACGCATAACTTCACTTATAAGAACTTTGATTTGTCTGTTGCCCTCCGTGGTGCTGCCGGGTTTGACATATTCAACGTGCATGATTTCTATTTCGGATTGCAGAGCATGACTACCAACCAGTTGACGACCGCTTATTCGAAGAATGCACATATCACGACAGGTAAGAATGTGATTACCGACTACTTCATTGAACCGGGTGATTATCTGAAGATAGACAACGTCACTTTAGGATATACCATGAACCTGAATAAGAAATATATTGAAAAGATACGTTTGTTCGGTACGGCCAACAATCTTTATACGTTTACGAAGTTTACCGGTGTAGATCCTTCTACCTACGAAGTGAACGGACTGACACCGGGTACTTTCGGAGGAGGATATAACTATTATCCGTCTGCTTTTCAGTTTATTTTAGGATTACAAGTAAGTTTCTAATAAAAGACGATTATGAAAATAACAAAATATATCATTGGATTAGGGATAATGGCAGGTACAGTCATTAGTTTGCCATCCTGTACAGATCTGTCGGAAACGGTGTATGATCAGGTCATGTCTCAAAACTATTATAATACCAAACAGGATGTTATCAACGCCGTTTTTCGTCCGTTTGAGCATATCTATGAATCCATTGTCAGACGTCATGAACACGAAGAACTGACAGGGGATCAGTTGATAACGCCTACTCGGGGAACTTGGTGGTATGATGGCGGTAAATGGGAAAAATATCATTATCATCAATACGATGACATTAATCAGGAAGACTGGACAAACGAGTGGGAAGGCATGTATGGCGGTATCGGTCAATGCAATCTGGTGTTGGATGATTTGTCTCAATTGAATCCTTCTAAATTTAATTTAAGTGACAGTGAGTTTGATAGTTTTAAAGCGCAACTACGTTGTATGAGAGCTTACTGTTATCTTCGCCTGCTTAATAGTTACCGTAATTGTATCTTAACTACGACTTCTGACCAAGCGGTCAATGAACAGCCGGAAAACCGGAAGCAGGTATCTCCACAGGTTATGTTTGATTTTATCGAAAGTGAGTTGAGAGATGTCTGTCTGGTAGCTTTACCTTCCAAAATCGGACAATCTGGTAATGGCGGTCAACAAGGACAATTTACTAAAGCGGGGGCTGCTGCATTGCTGGTACGTCTTTATTTAAATGCGGAAAAGTGGATTGGACAGCCTAAATGGCAGGAATGTATTGATATGTGTGAGCGTATTACCGGAGGAGAATTCGGCTATTATGCAATCGCTGATAACTGGTACGAACCTTTTGACTGGAATAATGAAATGTGTAATGAAGTAATCCTCGGTTTTCCCGGTTCTTATGGACTGACTAGCTGGCATCTGCAAAATGACAAGAGAACTGTTTACGGACGGGCCCTTCCTTATGGTTGTGAGAAATACCTGAAAATTGAAGGAAATGGCAGCCGAAATCCCAAATATGCACTTTCGCCAAGTTATAATAACCAGCAACCACGTGCATTGTTTGATTATGAATTGGGCATGGTTACGCAGAAATTCGTCAAATATGCAGGCGATAAACGTTATAAACAATATGTAAATACGAGTAATAATACACGGGAAGGTATGTTCTTCATGGAAGGGAAAATAGCTAATTCCAGTATTAGTGGGGGATATGCCAAGAATCCGGATAATCAATATGTCCTTTACCTACTTGATCAAGTGGGACGTTTTGAAGGTAACGCAGAATCCGGTTATATTGCCAACCCGAATTATCAGGAGTCTAAACTGGGAAACGGAGATTTCAACTCGGGGCTTTACTGTGTGAAGTATCCTTTCTATCCGTTTGATGGAGGATATTTTATAGAGTCGGATTATACGGAAATCCGTTTGGCGGAGATTATTTATTCGCAGGCGGAATGCCTTCTTCGTCTCGGACAGGCAGGCGAGGCCGGCAAGCTGTTGAACAGCGTGCGTAAACGCAACTATGAAAACTTTACTGCAGATATCGCTTATCAGCCGGAAGGTAACGTGGTACTTGATCTAAAAGAAATGCTTGATGAATGGGGGCGGGAATTTCTTGCGGAGAGCCGTCGTCGTACGGATTTGATCCGCTTCGGAAGATTTCAGGATGCATGGTGGGACAAGAAACGGGATGCAGATACTCATTATGAATTGTTCCCGTTTTCACAGACCCAATTGGAGCAGAATGAATATCTGAAACAGAATCCCGGTTATCCGGATATTGCCCGTTAAGCGGTGAACTGTAATTATTTCAATTTAGTGTACAAGTTTAAAATGAAGAAAAATGAAAAATAAGTTGCTCACAATATCAAAGATTGGGCTTTTGGCCTTCACTATTTTAGTGAGCCAGGCGTGTCAGGAAGATTATGAGATGGTTGATCCTCCGATGATTACTGATTATGATGATGATCTGGATGAAGAAGTTGTCTTGCAAAAAGGACTGGAAAGTTATTTTGTAACTCAATTCGGTGAAGGGGACATGGATGGTACTTCATGGGATCAGGCAATGGATGTAGCTGGTTTTCGCAAATTATTGAGTGGATCTATCGATCTGTCCAAGAGTACTATTTACATGAGCCAGGGAAAATATGTGATGTCCGAGACCGGAGGACTCGGGGTGATTATCCGCAAAGACATTAAAGCGATCAAAGGAGGATATAGTTTGTTGAGCGAAGGGACAGATCTGACTAATCGTCGTATTGATACGTATAAGACAGTGATCAGCGGAGATGTAAACGGTAATAATCAGGCTGATTCCGGTGATTGCGGACTATTGTTGGTGAAAGGAGGGATTATTGGGATTGAAGGAGTTACTTTTCAATATGGGTACCTTTCTAATAATGATGCCAAGTCTAACGAGTGTGGTAGCGGAATTTATATCAATGGTAACGTCAATAGCACCTCTGTCGAATTAACGGATTGTATTATCAGGGATTGTAAAACGGAAGCTGTCAACGGGCAAGGAGGAGTAGCGGGAGGTACAGCTATTCTTATTGCTTCCGGGAGCTCGAAACTGAACAATGTGAAGTTTCTGGATAATGCGGCGGATAGCCGTGGCGGAGCAATACGGTGTAACAGCAATAAGGCTGTTGTGTTTATGAATAATTGCCTGATAACTGGCAATTCAGTAAGAGAACTTTTTGGGGTCGGTATTCAGATATCATCGGGACATATTTGTATGAATAACACAACCATTGTCGGAAATCCGGGAAAAGGTGCTGCTTTAAACGGGGGAGGTAGTTTCATGCTCGCTAATAGTACGATTGTAGGGCATGATATTGATCAGGAGTATGGCGCCTTTCGATGTGAAACCTCTATTGATGGTGATACTAAGTTTATTAATAACCTGTTGATTTCCGAGAATTCTACCGCTCCAAGCTTCATTTTGAATGGAGCGAATAAAGAAGCTTACTCCATGGGATATAACTTGTATCAGCGAGTTAATAATTTCACAATGGACGTTTCTGATACTGCTTATCCTACCCTTGTGAATGGCAACCTGACGGAAGAGGGTGTTTATAAGTGGAATATTGACCAGATCGGACAGGTGGGTGGTTATGCTACCAAACAAGCTGTAATCAATGCTGTGAAAAGTTTCAATCCTGCTGCTTCTCCTATGGTTAATTTAGGTGAGGTATTCGTGGAATGGATGGGTGAAGATGCTTTCGGATTGGATCAGCGTGGCGTGACACGCAATCCTGATAAGATGCAAATGGGAGCTTATGATGCTGTATTGTCCAACTGAATCTTTAAAAAGTAATTGTGATATGAAAAACAAATTTTATATAATGACCGCTTTGGTCATTAGTCTGACAGGCTGTTCAAACATTGAAGACGGGACGCAGCCGACCGGCAACTTTCCCGAAGATCATATAATCCGTATTGTGACAGAAGTGAATGCGCCTGTGTCGCGTGCCGGATATGATGCAAGTAATCTGGAGAGTTTTGGACTGATCATTCATAACAGTGAAAACATTGCTTATGATTATAATTCGCAAATGGTAAAATCTAATAATGACTGGAATACGGCGGACGGGCAACAAATGCTTTGGGATAATGCAAGAACTCCGGTAACAGTAGTGGCGTATGCTCCTTACATTTCGGAAGCTAGTTTAGACACTCCGTTAGCTATCAACATACAAAGCAACCAAACTACTGAAGAAAATGTGATTGCTTCTGATTTCCTGTTGACTAAATCAATAGTTGATCCGAAACAGGATCTCACCGCAGATGGTAGATTGAAAGTTACTTTGGATCATGCCATGAGCAAGCTGATTATAAAAGTGACGGTAAATAATGGTATGGAAGATGCGGCGATCAGTAAACTGGGCGATATGGCTGTAAATGGTACAATAGCGGGTGGTATTTGTGATTTGTCAGTGCCGGAACCGGTAGTCATTCCACGGGAAGATGCTGTAGCTACAACTATCGCCCCCTATAAGGGTACGGATGGGTATGAATGCATTCTTCTCCCGCAAACAATAATAGAAGGCTTTTCTGTCAATTTCAGTTATGACGGAAAATTGTATATATGGACTGCCGAAGAGCCCATTGAGTTGCAAAAGGGAGTAGAGCATACGCTGACACTGAATGTAAATGAAACGGCACGGTTGGCTACCATGCAAATGAAATATCGGGCAACCGGTCAGATTATCGATCAGAAATAAAAAGGAGGAGATGAGTTATGAAAATTACTAAACATATATTGGCTGCATGTATATTAACGGGTATGGCAGCTTGTGATACGGATAAAGAGATAGCCGTGTTCAATGAAGACTCCGGTGCAATCAAGATCAATGCTGTTATTGATGCTGCATATACCCGTAGTAATCCTACAGGAACAAATGAACAGCAAATGCAATTTAATAATGGAGACCAGATTCTGTTGAGTTGCGAAGATGGTAGTGTGACTTATATGTTGTCTGGAGGGCAATGGGCTCCTACGGATAACTATTATCTTAGGTGGGGAAATGAACCTGTTACTTATTCTGCCTTTTATCCGGTGACTGAAGGAACAAGCGTAGCCAACTTCTCTCTTCCTATTAATCAGCAGAGTTTGGAAAATCTGGCGAGCGCAGACTACATGACTTGCACAGTAGAAGATGCTATAAATGAGGGATCAGGTGTCCTTCATCTGAATATGAACCGGAGAATGGCGAAAGTTATCATGACATTGGACGATATAGACTCACAAAGTAAAGCTCTAGGAGTTAAAATCGGTTCCTATCAGGGATATACGGACGGAAATGTTTCATCGGGAACTGCACTTGTTTCACCGTATGTCACCATTCCTGAAGGAGGGAAAGCCGGACAAAGCGGATGTAAATATACGGCGATCGTAGCTCCGGGAACTGCAAATCCTAATAGTACTTTCGTTTCTTTAAATTACAAGGGGGAAGATCTGGTATTGCCGGGCATTCCTGCAATAAAGGCCGGATTTTGTTATGAATTTACTTTGAAAGTAGAAGGTTCGGTCATTAGATTGAGTGAACCGATTGTCACTCCATGGGAGACTGGTACAATCAATGGGGGAGATGCAACGGAATTGCAATTGGACGCTTATTATGTGAAAGAGCATGCTACAGGGAATGCTACCGGTATGGATTGGGATAATGCAATGGGAGTAGACGGGTTACGCAATCTATTGAGAACTAACACTAACAGTGCGATCACGACTGCGAATGCTAAGAAATTGGATGGTAAGAATATCTATGTGGCAGGCGGTACCTATTTGATAGCAGATCAGGAAGCCGGTCTGAAAATAGAGTATAGCGGATATAGCAAACAAGTCGAAATAAAGGTTGTGTGTGGATATGATCCTCAAAGTACCCGGAAGGATTTAAGCAAGCGTGATCCTGTCCGGTATCTGACTACTTTCACAGGAGATGCAAATAATAACGGCATTGCGGATGCGGGTGATTATTCCTTGTTTACATTAGGAAACCAGATAGATATTACATTTGAAGGTTGTACGTTCTCTTGCGGTTATCATCCCAATGAGAAAATAAATGGCTATAGTGGTGGATTCCTGATTGCGAATGGTAGCAGTGGCAATGCAACATTACAGTTGAATCATTGTATCATTGAAAAGTGCTATAATGCGGGAGTAAATGGTTCAGGTGAGGCTGGTGGTTCCGGTATATTCATGTATAAGGGGACAGCCAAACTAAATCATGTGCAGTTGAGAAACAACAAGGCATCTTCGCGTGGAGGCGCAATTCGTGTCAATGACAGTGGGAGTATTCTTTTTATGAATAATTGCTCCATTACAGGCAATGAAGGCGGACAGTTCGGTTATGCTATTCAAATGTCAAACGGTCATTTATGTATGAATAATACAACTGTTACCAATAATAGTGGTAGAGATGGAACCATTAACGGCGCGGGGAGTATGTTGATTGTAAACTCTACCATTATCGAGGATGGTGCTCAAAATAGCGGGGCTGTTATTCGTTGTGAATCCTGGCCGGCCCGGCAATCATTCTTGATGAATAATATCATCCTGAATAAAAATGCAGCTAATCCGGTTGTTGAAATGTCCGGTGATGATACTCGCCATTTGACATCCAAAGGGTATAATCTGATGGGCGGTACGATCATGCCTGCATCAACCAACAAGTTTACAACATCAGAGTTTGATAAGTATAACAGTACGATTAGCTCTTTAAATGTCGTATGGGATGCCAATCGTTCTGTCTATACTTGGGACGGGAATGTGAATGAGTTTACCCGGACTGCTGCCGACGCTGTTAAGAATGCGATCACAACCGGCTTTAAACCGGATAGTTGTCCTTTCCAGAATTTAGGTGAGGAGTTTGGAAAATGGTTGGATGAGATGGATGCTTTTTCCACTGACCAGTTGGGGAATCCGCGTGATAAAAATGCGATGTGGCCGGGAGCTTATCAAGAATAATGATACAATTTATTTAAACGAATGACAATGAAAAACTACAAACTGATATGGTTAGGGATATTCTGTTGTTTGCAACCTCTTATATTGTTTGCGCAACGGGGAGAAATGATCCGTAAGGCATTTTTAGATCCGAAGTCCGATCAGGTGTTAGTCGTGGCACACCGGGGGAACTGGCGGAGTGCACCGGAAAATTCCGTAGCGGCAATTGATAGTGCCATACAAATGGGAGTGGATATTGTGGAGATTGATATTCACAAGACTAAAGACGGACAATTAATATTGATGCACGATGACCGTGTAGACCGGACAACCAATGGTAAAGGATTGATTAAGGATTATACATTGGCAGAAATCAAGAAGTTGAAACTGAAAGATAAGGATGGAAATCTGACAGAACATATTGTTCCAACATTGGAAGAGGCATTGTTGGCAGGCAAAGGTCAGATTATGTTTAACTTGGATAAGGCGTATTCTGTGTTTGACGAGGTATACGCTGTGCTCGAGAAAACCGGAACTGCCAGTTTGGTGATAATGAAAGGAGGCCAGCCGGTGGAAACTGTCAAAAGTGAGTTTGGAGATTATCTGGATAAAGTGATTTACATACCGGTGATAGGACTTGACGGAAAGGATGGCGAAAAGAAGGTCAGGGACTATATGACACAGCTGCATCCTGCTGCCTTCGAATTGGTTTATTCGGATTCTTCCAGTCCTTTGCCTCGAAAAGTGAAATCGATTATTCTGGGAAAGAGTCGGATTTGGTACAATACGTTGTGGGCTTCTCTTGCGGGAGGACATGAAGACGATCAGGCTTTAAAAGATCCGGATGGAAACTATGGATATCTGATTGAAGAGCTAGGGGCACGGATTCTCCAGACTGATCGTCCGGGATTCATGCTGGATTATTTGAGAAAAAAGGGATTGCATGATTAATCGTCTGAAGACAATGAGGTAAATGTATTGTTTGGCACACAGATAACGTCGATGAGATCAATAGACGTTATCTGTGTTGTTTTTATCTATTCTCCAAGTGAAAATAATTTTGAGATTTGGCTTGGGTTACTAAAATAGCTATATTTGACTCGCTGAATCGACATGGGTATATAATATGAAAAAAGCAATAATAGCATTTATCAGTCTTATTATTTTTTGTATTGAGCCATTAATGGCATCTGCAGAGTTTTCTTTTAAGAAATATCAAGTAGAAAACGGATTGCCTCATAACACAACTTGGTGTGCAATTCAAGATAGTTATGGCTTTTTATGGATAGGTACGAGTAATGGGTTGAACTGCTATTATGGTAGCGGAAATAAAATTTATCGGAATGTTCTAAATGACAAATATTCTTTAGGGAACAACTTTGTCGGTTCTTTGATGGAAGAGGGTGAAGACCTTTGGATAGGAACAAGTTCCGGGCTATACATTTATGATCGCTCTGACGATCATTTCTTGTATTTTGATAAGACAACTAAATATGGAGTATTCATTAGTTGCGAAGTCAAGAAAATCGTAAAAACTAAAAATGGTTTGATTTGGATAGCTACTTTGGGACAAGGCATCTTTATTTATGATCCGGTAAAAGACGTTCTGACTCAAAATAGTATCCGGACTTTTTTTGCCTGGGATATTTGCCAAGGTACGGATTCTCTTGTCTATGTCTCTTCTATGCAGGAGGGATTATTGTGCTTTGATGAACAAGGAACTTTTCTGCAAAGTTATCCGGTTTCATTCGAATTGAATATTGGCAATCAGAGGATTAACTGTCTCCATAGTATTGATCATGAAATTTGGTGCGGTGTGGGGACGAATTCGTTAGGGTGCTATCAGGAAGGAAGTCAGGAATTAAAAATATATAATACGTCTGCAGAGAGTTTCAGTTCTATTCTTTGTCTGATGGACTATAACGGGAAAGAAATGCTGGTTGGTACAGACAATGGCATTTATTTATTTGACCGTGAGCGTAAGACATTTCGTAGGGGAGACTCTCCGTTTGGTTTATGGGCTTTGAGCGATCCGACTGTACACGCGATGATGCGGGATAATGAAGGTACACTTTGGGTAATGACTAATTCCGGTGGAATAAATTACATGTCTAAACAGTCGAAGCGTTTTTCTACTTATTCTCTGTCTTTGACGGGGATGGAAAAAGCAGATAAGGAGATAGGACCTTTCTGTGAAGATCGGGAGAAGAATGTTTGGGTGGGAACCCGGAATGGATTGTGGTTTTTCAATTCACAAACTCATTCTTTTCATGAGTATTTTTTGAAGAAATCAAATATAAAATACGATATACGTAGTTTGTTGTTGGAGGGCGATAATCTTTGGGTAGGAACTTATGCTGAAGGATTGCATGTGTTAAATCTGAAGACAGGGAATATTAAAAGTTATACTTATTCCCGTGATATTCCGAATACACTTTGCAGTAATGATGTATTAAGCCTTTTTAAAGATCGTAAAGGAGAAATCTTTGTCGGAACAAGCTGGGGATTATGTCGTTATAATCCACAATCGGATAATTTTATAACTGTGATAAATGTCGGTGCTATGGCTTCTGTAACTGACATCTATGAGGATATGTACAATAATCTTTGGATTGCGACTTCAAATCGCGGCGTTTTCTGTTATAATACAGTTGGTGAAGAGTGGAAACATTTTGAACATATCCGGGAGGACCTGACTACTATTACGAGTAACTCCGTGATAACATTATTTGAAGATAGGAAAGGTACGATGTGGTTTGGGACCAATGGTGGAGGATTATGCTCTTTTTCCAAAGAAACAGAAACTTTTGTTGATTTTGATCCGGAAAATATATGGTTACCGGATAAGGTTATTTATTCGATAGAGCAGGATCTGGCCGGCAACTTTTGGATTTCCTGTAATTCCGGGTTATATCAGTTTAATCCTGCAGATAAGAATAAGAACTGTCTTTTTACTATAAATGACGGTTTGCAGGGGAATCAGTTCACAGCGCAATCTTCATTAGCTTCATCGACTGGAAAGATGTATTTTGGAGGAGTGAACGGATTTAATGTTTTTGAACCGAAAGAATTTACAGATAACACCTATCTTCCTCCTGTTTATGTTATAAATATCAGTTTCCCTAATTTGAATAATGAGCGGGAAGTGAGGCGGTTGCTCCGGTTGGATAAGCCTTTTTATACTGTTGATAAAATAAAATTACCTTATGAGAATAACAGTTTTACAATTCGTTTTGCGATACTTAGCTATGAAGATCCTCTTAGAAATCGTTATGCGTATATCTTGAACGGAGTAGATAAGGAATGGATTAACAACTCTTCTAATAATACAGCTTCCTATACCAACCTTCCTCCGGGAGAATATGAGTTTTTGGTTCGTGGTTCAAATAATGACCATTATTGGACTGAAAAGGCTATTTCTTTATGGATTGTGGTTACTCCTCCCTGGTGGCGGACTACTATTGCTTATGTGGTATATGCATTGTTGTTACTTGCTGCTATCGTATTTCTTGGTTGGCGTTGGAATTTGTATGTCAGGCGTAAGTATAAACGTCGGATGGAGGAGTATCAGACTACCAAAGAAAAAGAAATGTATAAATCGAAAATCAATTTCTTTATTAATTTGGTACATGAAATACGAACTCCGCTAAGTTTGATTCGTTTGCCGTTGGAGAAATTGAGAGAAGAGGAAATCAAAGGGAAAGAGAATAAGTATATTTCTGTAATAGAAAAGAATGTAGATTATCTATTGGGAATCATCAATCAGTTACTTGATTTTCAGAAGTTGGAAAGTAGTGCTTTGCAGTTGAATTTGAAGAAATGCAATGTTAATGCATTGGTCAGTGATATTTTTAATCAATTCTGCGGTTCTGCGGAGTTGAGAGGACTGACATTACATCTTTGTTTGCCTCATGAAGAGATTAACATGATGATTGATTCGGAAAAGATGAGTAAGATTCTGGTAAATTTGATAGGGAATGCGATGAAATATGCGAAATCCAGAATTGAATTGAAGGTATTATCAGTAGATGACGAGGTGAGGATAGAGGTCACTGATGATGGTCCCGGTATTCCGGAGGACCAACGCGATAAAATATTTCAAGCTTTTTATCAATTGCCTGATGATCCTGTGGCATCATCTAAGGGTACTGGGATTGGTTTGGCATTTGCAAGGTCTTTGGCAGAAGCCCATCATGGAAGTTTGTTTCTGGAAAATAGTTCCGAGGGCGGTGCTTCATTTGTATTATCTTTACCATTGGGAACTGTAGAAACAGAAGATGTATCTGATGAATTGACTGAAACGGATGCTGTAGATGTTGGAGAAGAGGTGACTTCTGTTTCTGAATTTGCTAATAGGAGATTCACTGTTTTATTGGTGGAGGATAATCTTGAATTGTTAAATCTAACTCGGGAAGCTTTAAGTACTTGGTTTAGGGTGATACGTGCCGGTAATGGAAAAGAAGCATTGGAAATACTCACACGCCAGAGTGTGGATGTTATTGTCAGTGATGTTATGATGCCTGAAATGGATGGACTTGAACTTTGTAATCATGTAAAATCCGATATGGCTTATTCTCATATTCCTGTTATTTTGCTGACTGCAAAAACGACATTGGAATCTAAAGTGGAAGGACTTGAAAGTGGTGCTGATGTATATCTTGAGAAACCGTTTTCTGTTAAGCAGCTCTATAAACAGATCGAGAATTTATTAAAACTGCGATTGGCGTTTCATAAACAGATGACGGACATCACAATTGGTTCATCTTCTTCACTTTCGGATTTTGCTATTTCTCAAAAAGATGTAGAATTTATAGACAAGATCAATGCAATTTTATCGGAGCAGGTTATTAATGAAAATTATTCAATTGATATATTGGCAGATCAAATGAATATGAGTCATTCTAATCTTTACCGGAAGATGAAAGGTTTGTTTGGTATGCCTCCTAATAACTATGTGAAGAACTTCCGCTTAAACAAAGCAGCTGAATTAATTGCAAATGGTGTTCGCATAGCTGAGGCAGCAGAACGGTTAGGCTTTGCTTCTTCTTCCCATTTTGCAAAATGTTTTAAAGAGAAGTTCGGAATGTTGCCAAAAGATTATAAATAACAAGTCTTTTCATGATGGGAAAAATGATGGGAGGGTAGATGAAGTTTAAAAATGCAAGAAGTATACCGTAGTAATATTTTTTATCCATTCGTTTTATATTCTTGACTCCGGGAAAATCGTAATTGCACATAAACCAGTCACTTTCGCCCCTCGAATTTGCAGCGTTTTTGAATCTCCCGCATCTAAACTAACGTGAGTTCGATATAATTTAGAACATTACAAATTGTCCATAGTTCTTTGTATATATTATAGAACAATGATTACTAAAAAGCGTTAAAGGATTCTTTATGATGTCATCTGGTTTATTGATCGTTTGCCCCTCTTGTGCTAAACGCAAGACTGAATCTTTGTCTTTGCTGAGAGCCAAACGCTCATACAGGCTTGAATTATATTGCCGCTGCAATTGACGTACACTCCAATTTTGTTTCTGAGACTCAATTTCGTAAAATCTGCGTTCTTCATCAGATTCAATGCGCATTAATATCAAATAGTGAGACCATGAAAGCGTAAACGGATATTCCCTAGTTGATTTTATGGGGCTTTCGGTGAGTTTTTGAATTTGGTCAACGCTGTTGTTCCAATCTCTTTTGTCGAGTATGTTGAGAAAAATTTGCGACATCTTTTCAATGTTTTGTGTATTGGGTCAAAAAGAAGTTGTATATTTGTTCATCAATATCTAGTCTCAATATAGGTAATCTATGGAATTCATCACATCAACACATTTGAAGCAATGGGCTGACACAAAAGAATGTCAGTCTCTCTTGCCAGAATTGATGAGACGGCTTATCTGTGCTTCCGTGAAGCAGTTGAATAGACTGTCTTTCCCCAGTGGGGATGCTGTGCATATGCCTGAATGGGCCGGAGCAGATACCTGGGTTCTGATTTAAAAAGACCGAACATATAAGAATACCCGATAACTGTTGTAAGAAGCTATCGGGTATTTTTTTATTGTCAGCCCGGTTTCTTGCTTTAGAATTAGAATACAGGCATCTGCCAGATAAATCCTACAGAAATACGGTTAGTACTATAATTCTCCTGTCCCAGCACCTTGGCGCGGGAAGTGAAATCATACGAACGTCCCACGTAGGTAACAAAGAAGTGCAGATTGGTTTCCATCGGGTAATATTCGATACCGCCCAGATATCCCCAGGAAGTACGGTAATTTCCCTTCTCTATTCCCTCGGACGCCTTGCCTACGGAAGCCGTCTCGTACATACCCTTCACAAAAACATTCCATTTCGGAAGAAAGCGGTAATTACATTTGGCAACAACCGAAAGATAGTTAGCATCAAAAGCGTTATGCCCGCCCGGACGGCCTACGATACTGGTAATAATACCTTTGCGGTCAATGTCCTCTTTTGAATACATGAAATCGACAAAAGCATTCCATTTGCCGAGATTCAATTCGTTACCTAAAGCATAATAATACATATTGTGACTTTTGGCCTCGTTCATGACAGAAGCCGACCAACGGGTCTTGAATACGTTATTGAAATTACCATTCCAGTTCAAAGTATAAACCAGCGGCATTTTGCCGGATTTCAGATCGGGAAGATTTCCTTCGGCATCTTCCGTGATTCCGTAAGTGCTGTCGAACGAACTGTTGCGGCTGTTCAGTATTTGCAGGTTAAGTTGCTGTTCGGGAGTAATGTTATAACCAACATTCAATCCGGTCATGAAATTACTCATGTAATCAATCATATCACTGTATTGATAGATGTCAATCGGATTCAGGTCGAACTCGATACCACCGTATGCGGCACATTGCTTTCCTGCAAAAAGACTAAACTGGTCATTCAGCTTGATACCGATTCCGGCATAGTCGATAGAAGTCGGGAGGTTATCAATCATGCCGTTTGCATCGTTCGAGCGGTTGAGGCGCTGACGATAGCGGTAAGACAGCCAGTTGTTGATATTTCCTTTGGCTTCGATACGAAGCTGGTGCATATTAAAGTCACCCTCCTGAAAACCATTCTGGAAATGAGCGTCAAAGCTCCCTTGCATATTCAGATAAAGATTGAATTTATCTGTTTTCTTTTTCACGTCTGTCAGCTCTTCAAACAGGGGAGTGTTCGGATTGAATTTCTCCTTTTTCTCTGTTTTTTGAGCATATATTCCCTGTATGCTACCCGCGAGGAGCAGCATGAATATCCATTTTTTCATAAGTAAGTCAGGTTTTTAGTATTCGTTGAAATATTGCTGAATCTGTTTCCAGTCTGTAGTTTTTGTTAGTGCAAGCATTAACAAAACACGAGATTTCTGCGGGTTCAGTTCCTGCGAAGCCACAAACTGATATTTGGCGTCGTCCACCTCTGCATCCAGTGTGGTGGGTCCGGTCGGGACACGGGAAGAACGAACGACAAGAATACCTTTTTGGCGGGCATCCGTCAGTACCGGGAAGATGTTCTGGTGAATATTTCCGTTTCCTACTCCTGCGTGGATGATGCCTTTGTACCCGTTGCTAAGCATCGGAGTTACCATATCGGCCTCAATGTTGGAATAGCTGTACACGATACCTACTTTAGGAAGCGCGTTCAGATGAGTGACATCAAAAACGGACTGGGTAGTATGTTTCTTTAGCGTTACTTGGTTGTAGAACACTTTTCCGTTCAGTACATAACCCAGTGCGCCGGAGTTGGGAGCCTGGAAAGTTTGTACATCGACCGTATTCATTTTAACCGTGCTCTGCGCTCCGAGGATCAGGCCGTTCATGGCAACCAATACCCCTTTGTCTTTCGATTCTTTTGCGGCTGCGGTAACAACGGCATTGTAAAGGTTCAACGGGCCGTCGGCACTTAGAGCGGTAGACGGACGCATGGCGCCTACTAATACCACCGGTTTGTCACTCTTGACAGTCAGATTCAGGAAGTAAGCAGTTTCCTCCATGGTGTCTGTTCCGTGAGTAATCACGATGCCGTCAATGTCCGGGCGTTTCAGTAGTTCATTGATTTTCTTGGCAAGCGTCAACCAAACCTGGTCGTTCATGTCCTGCGAACCGATTTTGACAATCTGTTCTCCGGTTACGTTGGCGATGTCTTTAATTTCAGGCACAGCATCGAGCAGTGCGCCGATGGCAACTTGTCCTGCCGTATACCTGGTTCCGGTAGCCGAGCTTCCCGTACCCGCGATGGTTCCTCCCGTAGCAAGAATATGAATATTCGGTTTTGCGGCGAATGCCATAGTTACGGAAAACAGTAGTGTGACTACTACCAGTCCAAAGCTTTTGAATTGTTTCATAACTGAATGATGTTTAGGTTAATAATATGAATCTATTAGAATATTTGTATAAAAAGCAAACCTAGTGCAATAGCCACAACGGTCGATACCAGACCGGGCATCATGAACGAATGATTCAACACATATTTGCCGATTTTTGTTGTCCCGGTACGGTCGAAATTAATTGCAGCCACCACGGTAGGATAATTCGGAATAAAGAAATATCCGTTCACGGCCGGGAATAAAGCGATCAGCATATAAGGAGAAATCCCCAACGCAATGCCCAGAGGGACGAGTGCCCGTACAGTGGCAGCCTGGCTATATAGCAGGATAGACATCACAAACAGGGCGACACCGAACAACCACGGCATTTGTTGCACAATTCCCTGGATAGAGAGAGTCAACTGTCCCATATTTCCCTGAAGAAAGGTATCTCCCATCCAGGCAATACCGAAGATGGCAATCACCGCCTGCATACCTGCCGGAAATACAGAACCTTGCGTTGCCTTGATCCCGTCCGTCTTCGTTACTAACAGGATAATTGCGGCAGCCGACAACATCACGATTTCGATGATAGAAGACATTCCCAAGGTGACAATTTCCCCATCAATCAGGAAACTGGGGCGCATTCCTTCAAAAGAACCGAAAAGCACGATAAAAGCAGTTGCCAATATAAAGATGATAACGGAAATCATTGCCGAACGTTTGTTCTTGACACTTTTAATCTCCACCTTTTTATTGTTGAATAAACCTTCTTTCAATCTCTTCTGATATTCGGGATCTTCCACCAGTTCCTTACCGATTCTCATGGAAAACAAGGCGCCTACCAACACTCCGATGATGGTGGCGGGAATCGTAATTTTGAGAATGTCGAACAGGGTAATGTCGAATCCGGCTAAAAGTCCGAGAAGTGCCACGGTAGCGGCAGAGATCGGACTTGCTGTAATGGCCTGCTGGGAAGCGATGACGGCAATACCCAACGGACGTTCCGGACGGATTTTTGTTTCGGTGGCAACCTCTGCAATCACCGGCAGTACGGAATAAGCCACGTGTCCGGTTCCGGCTACAAAAGTAAAGAGGTAAGTCACCAGCGGACTAAGCAGAGTGACGTGTGAAGGATTTTTACGAAGCAAATGTTCTGCCAGTTTCACCATATAGTCCAAACCTCCGGCTGCCTGCATACAGGAAGCGGCAGAGATTACGGCGGCAATCATTAACATAACGTCGATGGGAGGCGCAGTGGGTTGTAAACCAAAAACGAACGTGAGTATTGCCAACCCTACGCCTCCCATTACGCCAAGTCCGATACCTCCCAGGCGTGCGCCAATAATAATGGCTGTCAGAACAAATGCTAATTGTAATATCATAGATTGCTGTTTTAAGTTCAAAAACAAAGATAAGCGATTCTTCTCTTTGTATTTTCTTTTTCTTCTATTTACAACAAAAAAGTCTTTGAATAGTTTTTGCATATTTATTAAAACAATAACATCGTTGGTTGGTTATTATAAGAACTAACGAAAACGTTATTACTATAAAACAACCGATATGGAACAAAATTTATCAAAAAAAACTCGTACAGAGAGTGACCTGATAGGTAGTCGTGAAGTGCCGGAAAGTGCACTCTATGGAGTACAGACACTCCGTGGCATTGAAAACTTTCGCATCAGCAAGTTTCATTTGAATGAATATCCTTTATTCATTCAGGCATTGGCCATTACGAAGATGGGAGCCACCATTGCCAACCGTGAACTGGACTTATTAACTGAAGAACAAGCGGATGCTATCTTGAGAGCCTGTAAAGAAATACTCGAAGGAAAGCATCACGAGCAGTTCCCGGTAGATATGATTCAGGGAGGAGCCGGTACGACCACCAACATGAATGCCAATGAAGTGATTGCCAACCGGGCATTGGAACTGATGGGGCATCAGCGGGGAGAATATCAATTCTGTTCGCCTAACGATCACGTCAACCGTTCGCAATCTACCAACGATGCTTATCCTACAGCCATTCACATTGGACTGTATTATACTCATTTGAAATTGGTTAAGCATTTGGAGGTTCTGATCGAGTCTTTCCGGAAGAAAGCGAATGAGTTTGCACATGTCATCAAAATGGGGCGTACCCAATTGGAAGATGCCGTACCGATGACTCTTGGGCAAACCTTTAATGGCTTTGCAAGTATTTTGTCACATGAAATAAAGAACCTTGATTTTGCTGCACAGGATTTTCTGGCAGTCAATATGGGAGCAACAGCCATTGGAACAGGAATCACTGCCGAACCGGAATATGCGGAGAAGTGCATTGCCGCTTTGCGCAAGATTACGGGATTGGATATCAAACTAGCAGACGATTTGGTGGGAGCTACTTCGGACACTTCCTGCATGGTAGGTTATTCGGGAGTGATGAGGCGTATTGCTGTTAAAATGAATAAGATATGTAACGACTTGCGGTTGCTGGCTTCCGGTCCGCGTTGTGGATTGGGAGAAATCAATCTGCCGGCAATGCAGCCGGGCTCATCCATCATGCCCGGAAAAGTGAATCCGGTGATTCCTGAAGTGATGAACCAGGTGGCCTACAAGGTAATAGGAAATGACCTTTGTGTGGCCATGAGCGGTGAAGCAGCTCAAATGGAACTGAATGCAATGGAGCCGGTGATGGCACAATGCTGTTTCGAGTCCGCCGATTTACTGATGAATGGTTTCGACACTTTGCGCACCTTATGCATCGACGGCATTACGGCTAATGAAGAAAAATGCCGGAGAGATGTGCATAACAGCATTGGAGTAGTGACAGCCCTGAATCCGGTGATCGGATATAAGAACTCTACCAAAATAGCCAAAGAAGCATTGGAAACCGGGAAGGGAGTTTATGAACTTGTTTTGGAACATAACATTCTTTCCAAAGAAGACTTGGATACTATCTTAAAACCTGAAAATATGATAAAACCGGTGAAGTTGGACATTCACCCGAATCGTTGATTGATATATAGTAAGTGGAGATTGGTTTAAGATGAGAAATCGCCGGGCAGATCATTGATCTGTTCCGGCGATTTTTGATGATGTACTGCTTTTATTCGATATGGAAATAATTGCTAATCTTTTAGAATATTATATTGTCTCGTCCGGATTTAGGTTGACTGTTTTGACTTCTTAATCCTATAATAAGTAACCTGATTTTTGGTTAACGGCAGTTTCAATTTATTTCATACGCTTGAAACTCTTTGTTTATAGGTTTGAAACACTTTGTTTCGTACGGTGAAACTATTGGTTTCACACCGAGAAACTTTTAGTTTCACTATATGAAACTAAAATTCGTACTATTGGACTGGAACTTTCGTATGGAGAAACCTGTTGCATGGTGAGGGTAAAAAGTTACCCTCACCATGCCCTTACCTTTACTCCCACACCTGTAATGCCGATGAATAAAGGGATTGAACCAATGGGTGAGAGTGTGAGAGTAAAAACTGCTATAACTTTTATTTGTGAGAAATATTTCCATAATCAAGAACGAGAAGTAGAGTCGTCTTTTGTCAGATTCATTTTAATACATAACTTCCAGTATTTATTTCCATATTTCGACTGCGTTTCAAAAAAAACATATATCTTTGCCGTACGCTTTCAGCCCATCAGCGTGATGGAATAGGCAGAAGGCGGTTTTTATTTCCTATATGGAGTAAAAGCGTATTATCTCTCATCCTTAAAAATAGCAAACTTTTAGTAGTGAGAGATGATACGGTAGATACTCCACGTTAACGGCTGTATATCAACATATCCGTAAGAGATGTGTTATATATAAACGATTGACGTGGGTGTCTGCTGTTATCATTATCTTCTACGCGGGTATTGCTAGCCTTAAGGATGGATAATGGTACAGCAGCATCTACGTCTTTCTTGTATTCGGCCGGTAATAAATTGCCCCAATTTTAACCTAGCCAATCGGCGGACTGCAAAAAGCGTGGATGCCCGTTGTACTAATATACATGAATAAAATATTATTCATCCCTTATTTGTATCACACATGAAAAAACAAACGCTATGGCACAATGGATTAGTATAGAAGAGGCAGCTGCAAAGTACGGATTCGAGACAGAATATATCTGGGTCTTGATAGAGATGCGAGAAATCACTGTGGACTACGAAAGACCGGGCATCGACATCATCAGTGATGACAGTGTTCAGGAGTTTATGAGTCGAAATGAAAGAGGGGCTACTTTGATGTATATCGAAAAACTGGAACGATATTGCATAGATAAATCAAAACTTTGTTCAATATACCTATCACTTTTAGGCAAACAAGACAAAGAAATCACAAGATATAAAGCAGCCGGAATCCTTTATGATACCTTACAAATCAAATGGTTGAAACAATGTGACCGATTGCGGAAGTTGGAAAAAGAACTCGTCTTGGGGCAGACTACTTGCTGTACCTGTTGGCTGAAAAGAATCTGTATGAAAATCAGGAAGTAAAATCGGATTATCTTTTTTCTACTCGTAGTATGTTACTGAATAACCGGGACCGGGAACATCAACAACCGGTGAAACTACTGTATGGATCGTTGCAATTATACAAAAAATTGCAGGTACTATTATTTTTTTTGTAACTTCATAAAATATTTCTTCATCTCGATTGTCTATAAGAGTAGAGGGCTCTTTTAACTAATAAGAATGATGAATTAAAAAAATGAAGTATAATGGCAACAAAAAGTTTTAATAGAAGATTTCATGGAAGATGTGGCGGTAAGTTTTCTTTTTTCAGAAATCCATTTGTGTTTGTAATTCTTTGGCTGGTTGTAGCTGCGGGAATAGGAGCAATAGTCATGTTATTGTGGAATTGGCTGATGCCCGTGATTTTTGGTCTGCCTGCACTTAGTCTGTGGCAGGCATTGGGCTTGCTCGTCCTGATGCGTATTCTTTTCGGAAGTTTCGGTTTTGGCCGTAGAGGAGGGAGGCCCGGAGGAGGGATGCCTGGAATGCCCGGAAGAGGAATGAATCCGGTTCGTGAGAAATGGATGAAGATGACTCCGGAACAACGCAAGGAGTTTATTAATAAAAGGAAGAAAATGGGATTCGGTCCCTGGGGTAGAGACGACTTCTTTAACAGGGGTGACTTCGGGATGGATAAAGACTTCGAGATGGATGAAAATGTAGACTCTTCGAAAAAAGATGAATAAGCAAAAAGGGCACGAAGGCGATGTGGAGCGGCTGATCGAAGAACATCAGCCGCAACTGAAAGCCTTTATCCACCGGAGGGTTTCCAGTAAGGAAGATGCGGAAGATATTCTACAGGATGTATTTTATCAGTTGGTAAAAGCGGTCAGCAACACTTTGAATCCGATTGAGCAGGTGACGTCGTGGCTTTACAGAGTGACACGAAACACGATTATCAATAAGGGAAAAAAGAAAAGTGAAGAAGAATGGCCTGTTTCTGCCTACGCAGAGGAAGAAAGCGTCTTGAGTGAATTTTCGGAAGTGTTGTTTGCCAATGATGATCTGGCTCCTTCGCCTGAAACGGAATATATGCGTTCGCTGGTATGGCAGGAGTTGGAAGCAGCTCTTGGTGAATTGCCTGCCGAACAGCGGACGGTTTTCGAACTGATGGAGCTGGAAGGACTTTCTGTAAAAGAGGTAGCCGAAGCGACCGGTGCTTCTGCAAATACGGTGCTTTCGCGCAAACATTATGCCGTCAAGCATTTGCGCAAACGATTGGAAGGACTGTATAACGATATTCTTACTTACTGATGATTTCTATTAACTAATTACTTTCTCTTTCCTATCTGCCGTCCGGCGGATAGTTTGGAAAACTCCTGTCTATGCAAATAGTTATATCAATCTCCCTTGCGGGATATTGGTAAGGGGGATTCTATGCCCTACCGGGTACTTACTAATCACTTACATAAACGAAAAGAAAAAATGAAAACAAATTATATTTTACTGTTTGCGCTGATGTTGATGGTGTCTTTAAAATCTTCTGCACAGATATTTAGCGGTCGGGTTATTGGTGAAAATCAGCTTCCTGTGGAGTATGCCACGGTTGCACTATTGTCCGTGCCGGATTCTGCGCTTGTGGGCGGAGCTGTGACGGATAGCAAAGGTGTGTTTAAAATAACGGCACAGGATGCCGGGCCTTATTTGTTGTCTGTGTCTTTTGTGGGCTATAAGAAGTTCGTTCAGAGGGTTGCGTCTTCTGTGGAGGAAAATATCACGCTGATTCCTGATGATTTGATGTTGGATGAGGTGGTGATTACGCAGCGTCTTCCCCAGTTCCGGTTGGATAATGGAGGCTTGACCACGAAAGTGGAGAATACGATATTAAGTAAGGCAGGTACTGCCATGAACGTAGTCGGGCTTTTGCCGGGAGTGTTGAAGAAGCAGGATGGCACGTTGGAAGTGTTGGGAAAAGGCGTTCCGCTTATCTATATCAATAACAGGAAAGTCCGCAACTTGGACGAACTCGACCGTTTGAACTCTGAAAATATCAAGCAGGTTGAACTGATAACCAATCCCGGAGCGGAATATGGAGCATCGGTAGGAGCTGTCCTGAAATTGAAAACAACCGGGAATAAAAACGATGGCTTTGGAGTGGGAGTGCGCTCGGTAGTGGATTATGCGCATAAGGTAGGAAACAACGATCAGATCAATATGGAATATCACCGGAAGGGACTGGATGTGTTCGGAGCTTTCCAATATCGTTTGGAGCATCTCAAGGAAACGGGAGAATCGGTACAAGATACGTATGTGGATGCTTCGTGGCAGCAGAAAGCTCAAACAACGGATTTAGGAAGAAATATCAGTTATTTCAGTCAGATAGGATTTAATTATGAAATAAATGAAAAACACTCTCTGGGCGCTACTTATGAATTGACTTCTGCCCCACGCAATAAAATGAACAATGACAACCGGACGGAGGTCTATGACGGGCAAGCATTATACGATGTGTGGAATACGTATACCTTTGCGATTGAGAAAGAATATCCCAGCCATCATTCCAATGTATATTATCATGGAGAGGTGAACAGTCTGGAAATGGATTTGAATGTAGATGTATTGGCTGGCAAGAATAAGGAAGAGGAGCATATTAGCGAATTGAGCCGCAATTATGATGATTTCTACATAACGACTCTTAGCAGAACCGATAATAAGTTGTATGCCGGAAAGTTAGTTTTATCTTATCCGCTGGCAGGTGGAAGAATTTCCGGAGGCAGTGAATATAGTTATACGCATCGCACCAGCGACTTTTCGGGGTTCGGTGATGAAATAGAGGGAACCAGTGATAAAATCAGAGAGAAGAATCTGGCTTTTTTTCTTGATTGTGTTTATCGTTTGGGTGGTGTAAATGCTTCGGCAGGACTTCGTTATGAAGATGTGTATTATGATTTCTATGAAAACAGTCTTTATCAGTCGGATGAGAGCAAACACTATCGCAACCTGTTTCCATCCTTGTCACTGGAAGGGGCGATGGGGCAGGTGCAGTGGGCATTGGGGTATCATATTCAGGTTGCCCGCCCTCATTATGAACAGTTGAAAAATGCCATTCATTACGGGAACCGGTTTACCTATCTGGGAGGAGCTCCCAATTTGCAACCTACCTATATTCATGCGGCAGAGATGCGGGCTATCTATCGGGATCTGCAACTCTCCGTCGGCTACAATCGGTATAATGATGATATCCTGTTTTCTATCGAACAGATCACTTCCGATCCGAAAATCTCTCTTATTAAGTTTCGCAATGTCGACCATCGGGATGAAATGACTGCTTCTCTGGTCTTTGCTCCAAGTATCGGATGCTGGAAACCGGAGTGGACGGCTTCCCTCAACTCTCAATGGTTCAAAATCGGTTATTTGAATGAAATGAAGAATATGAGCGGAACGACATTCGGGATCCGGTGGAATAATTCATTTCAATTGCCTGCCGGATATATATTTCGCTTGAATGGTGAATATACAGGCAAGGGAGTGTATCAGAACTGTTATACAAGGCCCGTTAGTTGCTTGAGCACAAGTATCTATAAATCGTTTTTCAACGGACGTGTGGACTGCTTGCTGGAGGGGAACGACTTGTTTCATTCGATGAGGGATGCTAATACTCAATATGACGACCGGGTTAAAATGTTCCGGGAGACAAAGCGGAATACGCAGGAAGTGAAACTGACTGTTCACTATAAGTTTAATTTGCAGAAAAGTAAATATAAAGGTACGGGAGCAGGATTGGGTGAACAACAACGACTTTGAGCGAACAAAAAACCAATAATTTGTGTTTATTTAATCTAAATATATATCTTTGTCCCGAATTATAAACACGTAAATTTATGAAAAAGATTTTTGGTGCTTTAATGATTGCTATATGTATAGCTATGGCAATGCCTGCTCAGGCGCAGATACACTTTGGTGTAAAGGGAGGTTTGAACTTGTCAAAGGCGAGTTTCTCTAATGTGAGCGAAAACTTTAAAAAGGATAATTTCACAGGTTTCTTTATCGGTCCGATGGCCGAGTTTAATATTCCAATCGTAGGGTTGGGAGTAGATGCATCTTTGCTTTTTGCTCAACGGGGTATCAAAGTTTCAGAAGGGAATGATGATATTACTGTTAAACAAAACGGTATTGATATTCCTGTAAACCTGAAATATACCATTGGCTTGGGAAGTCTGGCTGGTATTTATCTGGCTGCAGGTCCTGACTTTTATTTCGATTTTGAAAAGAAATCGGGAATTGATAAGAAGAAAGCTGAAGTAGGTATCAATGTGGGTGCCGGTTTGAAGTTGCTGAACCATTTGCAGGTGGGTGCTAATTACAATATCCCATTGGGTAATACTGCTGATATTGAAGGAACAAATGCTTCTTATAAGACTAAGACTTGGCAAGTATCTGTGGCCTATATTTTTTAAGTAGTCTATCACTTTACATAGTATATGAAAAAGAGTTTCCGATAACCGGAAACTCTTTTTTGTTTGGGATTGTCCTGTTGCGCTCTCGAATATATTTCTTCCAATTCTCGTATGAAGTAGAGTTTTCTTTTTAAGTGTTCTCTCTCCCTTCTTTTAAATCCCCATTTTTTTATTGTATTTTTGTAGCTGCAATGAAAAAGTATGTAGATGTCATATTACCGCTTCCGCTTCCGAAGAGTTTTACTTACTCTTTGCCGGATGAATGTGCGGAAGATGTGAAGATAGGCTGCCGTGTGGTAGTTCCTTTCGGGCGGAAGAAGTTTTATACGGCTATCGTCCTTAACGTTCATTATTGTGCTCCAACGGAGTACGAAGTGAAAGATATATCTGCATTGCTGGATGCTTCTCCCATTCTGTTACCCGCTCAATTCAAATTTTGGGAGTGGATAGCTGATTATTATCTCTGTACACAAGGCGATGTCTATAAAGCGGCACTTCCCTCCGGCCTGAAACTGGAGAGTGAAACGATCGTTGAATATAATCCTGATTTTGAAGCGGATGCGCCATTGCCGGAACGTGAGCAACGTATTTTGGATTTACTTGCCGTAGATTCGCAACAGTGCGTCACTAAACTGGAGAAGGACAGTGGTATCAAAAATATTCTTACGGTCATCAAGTCTTTGCTCGATAAAGAAGCGATTTTCGTAAAGGAGGAGTTGAGGCGTACTTATAAACCTAAAACAGAGGCACGGGTTCGGCTTGCGGGTACAGCGGATGAAAAGCGGCTTCATATCCTGTTTGATATTCTGTCTCGTGCTCCGAAGCAGTTGGCATTACTCATGAAGTATGTGGAGTGTTCCGGTGTTTTAGGAGCGGGAACTCCGAAAGAAGTCTCCAAGAAAGAACTGTTGCAGCGGACTAATGTGGCTCCTTCTGTATTGAATGGATTGGTGGATAAGAAGATTTTTGAAATCTACTACCATGAAATCGGCCGGTTGGATAAGCAGGAGAAGGAGATTGTCGAATTAAATCCTTTGAATGAGTTTCAACAGCGTGCATTTGATGAAGTCGTGCAGTCTTTTCAGGAGAAAAATGTCTGTCTGCTTCATGGGGTAACGTCCAGTGGTAAGACTGAAATTTATATCCATCTGATAGAAGAAGCGATTCGTCAGGGAAAGCAGGTGTTATATTTGTTGCCGGAAATTGCATTGACCACTCAAATCACGGAGCGTTTGCAACGGGTCTTCGGTGCTCGTCTGGGTATCTATCATTCTAAGTTCCCTGATGCTGAACGGGTTGAAATATGGCGGAAGCAACTGGGAGAGAACGGGTATGATATTATTCTGGGTGTTCGTTCTTCTATTTTCCTGCCTTTCCGAAATCTGGGATTGGTGATTGTGGATGAAGAGCACGAAAATACGTATAAGCAACAAGATCCCGCTCCCCGCTATCATGCGCGTAGCGCGGCTATTGTATTGGCTGCCATGTACGGAGCTAAAACCCTGTTGGGTACGGCCACTCCCTCTATCGAGTCATGGCAGAATGCAAGAGAGGGAAAATATGGTTTCGTACAACTGAAAGAACGATATAAAGAAATCCGGTTGCCGGAGATTATTCCGGTGGATATCAAGGAACTGCATCGCAAAAAGCGGATGGTCGGACAATTCTCGCCACTTCTGATACAATATATGAAAGAGGCTTTGGAACAGAAAGAACAAGTGATTCTCTTTCAGAACCGTCGTGGGTTTGCTCCGATGGTGGAGTGTCGTACCTGCGGTTGGGTGCCTAAGTGTAAGAATTGCGACGTAAGCCTTACCTATCATAAAGGAATCAATCAATTAACCTGTCACTACTGCGGTTATACGTATCAACTGCCGAAATCCTGTCCTGCCTGCGAGGGTACAGAACTGGTGAACCGTGGTTTCGGTACGGAAAAGATTGAAGACGACATCAAAATCCTTTTCCCGGAAGCTGCCGTAGCCCGGATGGACTTGGATACTACACGTACCCGATCGGCTTATGAGAAGATTATTGCAGACTTTGAGCAGGGAAAGACGGACATATTGATTGGTACGCAAATGGTATCAAAAGGGTTGGATTTCGATCATGTCAGTATAGTAGGTATATTGAATGCCGATACCATGTTGAATTATCCCGATTTCCGTTCTTATGAACGTGCTTTTCAGTTGATGGCACAAGTAGCGGGACGTGCCGGACGTAAGAACAAACGCGGACGGGTGGTATTGCAAACCAAGAGTATCGATCATCCTATCATTCATCAGGTCATTGCCAATGATTATGAAGATATGGTAGGTGGACAATTGGTGGAACGTCAGATGTTCCATTATCCTCCCTATTACCGGCTGGTATATGTTTATCTGAAAAATCATAATGAAGCGTTGCTGGATCAGATGGCGGCAGTGATGGCGGATAAGTTGCGGGCTGTATTTGGCAATCGGGTATTAGGCCCGGATAAACCTCCTGTTGCCCGTATCCAGACTTTGTTTATCAAAAAGATCGTCGTCAAGATTGAGCAGAATGCCCCGATGGGACGTGCACGGGAATTGTTGTTACGTATCCAGCGCGAGATGTTGGCGGACGAACGCTATAAATCTTTGATTGTTTATTATGATGTAGACCCTATGTGATTTAATAATTTTCCCCCATATAATAACCTTTAATCATTTAATTAACTAACCATGAAACGACTTACTATTTTTTCTCTGACTTGTCTCTTTAGCGTGGGTGCAGTTTTTGCCCAGCAGGGAGTAACTCAATGTGGTGTTCCGACAGGACAACCGAAGTTCCCTTTACTGACTTATCAGGAGTTGCCTGATCCTACTGCACCTTCTGATAAAGAGTGGGCAGCGGTGACTTCCACTCAAGTTTCTTGGGGTACAACAGATGTACGGTATGCAAAACATCAACTCCCGCAGTTGAAGAAACAACAGACTGTTTCCCTGAAAGGCTGGCGTGGCGAACGTGTGAACGCGCAAGCTGTTGTGTGGACAGGCGTAGAACTGAAAGACCTGAATTTCAGCTTTGGTGATTTTAAAGACAAAAAGGGAAATGTTCTTCCCAAAGATGCATTTACAGGTGGTTTTGTCCGTTATGTGATGACGGATGAATTGAATAAGGATGGGAGAGGTGCCTGTGGACATCGGAAGTCCATAGATTATGATTCATTATTGGTGGCCGATCCTATTGATACCAACCTGAAAACGATGGCTTTGCCCGCTCGTACTGTTCAACCGGTTTGGGTGCAGTGTTGGATTCCTCAATCGGCTACTCCCGGAACTTATCAAGGGGAGTTATTAATTAATGATGGCTCGCGTTTATTGCAACGCCTGAATCTCGAAATTACCGTTTCTTCCCGTGAACTTCCTCAACCTTCGGAATGGGCTTATCACTTGGATTTATGGCAAAGTCCTTATGCAGTGGCACGTTATTATCAGGTTCCTTTATGGAGTCAGGAGCATTTTGACGCCATGCGTCCTTTAATGAAAATGTTGGCAGATGCCGGACAGAAGATTATTACGGCTACTTTGACGCACAAGCCTTGGAATGGTCAGACAGAAGATTATTTTGATACAATGGTCACTTGGATAAAACGGGCAGATGGAACATGGGCTTTTGATTATACTATCTTTGACCGCTGGGTGGAATTTATGATGAGTGTAGGCATTGACAAACAGATTAATTGTTACTCAATGGTTCCATGGGAATTGTCATTCCAATACTACGATCAGGCAACCAACTCTCTGCAATTCGTGAAAACTGCACCGGGTGATGCGGCTTATGAAGAAATGTGGGGAGCGATGCTTGCCTCTTTCTCCAAGCATCTGAAAGAAAAAGGATGGTTTGATATTTGTGCTATTGCAATGGACGAACGTCCGATGGAAGTGATGCAGAAGACGTTGAAAGTGATTCGTAAAGCTGATCCGGATTTTAAAGTATCGTTGGCCGGGAACTATCATGAAGAGATTGAGCCCGATCTATATGATTATTGTATTGTTATCGGACAGAACTTCCCGGAAGAAGTGCGTCTGCGTCGTGTAGCCGAGAACAAGCGTACTAATTATTATACCTGCTGTACGGAAGCCCATCCCAACACGTTTACTTTCTCTGATCCTGCAGAAGCAGCCTGGATGAGTTATTATTCATCTAAGAAACATCTGGATGGTTATCTGCGTTGGGCATATAACAGCTGGCCATTGGAGCCGCTGCTTGATTCCCGTTTCCGCAGTTGGGCAGGCGGAGATACTTACCTTGTATATCCGGGTGCTCGTAGCTGTATTCGTTTCGAGCGTTTGATTGAAGGCATACAGGCGCATGAGAAGATCAATATCCTTCGTCAGGAATTTGAGAAAAAAGGAAATAAGGCCGGATTAAAGAAAATAGAAAAAATGCTTGCTCCGTTCAATTTGGGTAGTATGCCGGAAATCCCGGCCGCAATAACCGTGAACCGGGCCAATCAGATACTGAACTCATTTTGAGAAACAATCATGTATATATGAAGAAAATATTATTTGTCTGTTTAGGAAATATTTGCCGTAGCTCTACGGCTGAAGGCGTAATGCTTCATTTAATAGAAGAAGCGGGACTGGAAAAAGAATTTGTGATAGATTCTGCCGGAATCCTGTCTTATCATCAGGGGGAATTGCCGGATAGCCGGATGCGTGCTCATGCAGCCCGTCGCGGTTATCAATTGGTGCATCGTTCTCGCCCCGTCCGTACGGAAGATTTTTATAATTTTGATCTGATAATCGGTATGGACGACCGGAACATAGATGACTTGAAAGACAAAGCTCCTTCTCCCGAAGAATGGAAGAAGATTCATCGCATGACGGAGTATTGCACCCGTATTCCTGCAGATCATGTCCCCGACCCCTATTATGGAGGGGCCGAGGGGTTTGAATATGTACTTGATGTTCTTGAAGATGCTTGCGCAGGTTTGCTTACTTCTTTAACTCAGGATAACTGATCCGGGTGTGATAAGCAATCTTTAGTTTTTCTTTGAACACAGCTTTCACTGTTGCTATATCCTTGAAAGTGATAGGACATTCTTTAAAGTAACCTTCAGTGACCTGGGAATCGATAATCTTATCGACCAGGTTGCTGATTGTTTCTTCTGTATATTCCGGAAGACTGCGTGAGGCAGCTTCTACGGCATCCGCCATCATCAGGATAGCCTGTTCTTTGGTGAACGGATTCGGGCCGGGATAGGTGAACAGTTCTTCATTCGGTTCTTCGTCCGGATGCTCGTTCTTCCAGGAAATATAGAAATATTTTGTTTTTCCCCGTCCATGATGCGTGCTGATAAAGTCCTTGATGGCTTTAGGCAGATTGTGTTTATCGGCTAACTTCAATCCATCCGTCACATGACTGATGACGACCTGCGCACTTTGTTCGTAATTCAGGTTCTTATGCGGGTTAACTCCTCCTGACTGATTTTCTGTGAAAAAAGCAGGGTTTTCCATCTTACCAATATCATGATACAAAGCTCCTGTACGTACTAACTGGCTTTTGGCTCCAATGCGGATGGCTGCTTCTGCAGCAAGATTGGCCACTTGCATGGAATGTTGGAATGTTCCCGGAACCGTCTCGGACATTTGCCGCAAAAGGTCATTATTGATATTCGAAAGTTCTACCAACGTTACATTGGAAGTAAATCCGAAAGTTTTTTCCAATAAAAAGAGTAAAGGATAGGTGAATAATAACAGAATTCCATTGATGATGAAGTAAGTGTACATTCGTATGTTCAACTTCGAAAAGTCGGTGGAAAGACCGTTCTCTGTCATCAACTCGAAGGCGAAATAAATGGCTGCATAAGTCAGTATAACCAATAAAGCCGTTCGGAAAAGTTGGGACCTTTGCGATAGCTCTCTTAGACTGAATATCGCCACTAATCCTGCAGCCAACTGTGTCAGAATGAATTCATGCGGAAAGCGTAAGGATATGGAGCATATCAATATAGTGATGACATGCGTCAGGAAAGCAGTCCTCGAATCAAGAAAGACGCGAATGATAATGGGTAGCATCGCGTACGGGATGATATACACATTAAATAGATTATGTGTTACCATGAAAGCGGTTATGACACTGTAAAATACAATCAACGTGAATAGCAATGACAGACTGCCTTTCCGTTGATAGTAGTCTTTTCGGAACAGGTCGAGATAAAGCATAAAACAAAGCATCAGCATTCCTACAAACAGAATCTGTCCGCCGAGAATCAGACGGTTCTGTCCCATGGACTCATTCCGTTTGATGGATTCTTTGCGTAATGACTCCAGGATATTGTAGGTATGCGGGCTGATGATTTCCCCCCGGTCAATAATCTTTTGCCCGCTGACTACTAATCCGTTTGCCCAGGAATAGTTGTTCAGGATTTCTTCTTTGGCAGCTTGGGTACGTTCCTCGTCAAAGGTCAGGTTGGGAGTGATGTATTCGTTCAGTGAGCATTGCCTTAAAATTTCCCGGTTGAAATGAGTGGAGTCTGCCGACAGCAAGTGCTCATAGGCTTTTTTTACCGTGTAAAGATTCTCGGTAGCCTGTGGATTAGCCAGTTTATCATCAATTACCATGACAGATGAAGTGCTGTCTTTGTGAAGCTGCTGTATATTCTCTGTCGAAACGATACCTGCCTGATAGATTTCTTTTAAAGTGCGCTCGATGTACCGCAAATAATCGATGGAAGGGAGAATTCCTTTCAGATTCGTATGGTAATTCTCTTTCAGCTTGGCGATTGCGTCTTTTTCTATATTTTTATCCAGTTGATAATAAGGTTGGAAGAAAGCCATCAGGCTATCTTGTTCCCTTTTTACTACTGCATCCTCTTTATAAATAGGAAAGTCGAAAGTCGCGATCAACTGTCCGTATTTCCAGGGCTTGTTGATGTCGAACTGGTAATTGAATTTTCCGTCACGTGGCAGGAAATAAACAATCAGCGCCACAGTGCCTACAAACAGCAGTGATTTATATAGTAAATCTCTCCATGAAAATCTTTTTTTCTTCTTCAAATGTTCCATATCCACTGAAATTTTTGCGAAAAGTACAAAAAAAAACAATAGTGTGGAAAAAAAGGTTTAATTTTGCCACGATTTACCTATACTAACCCAAATTATGGCAGAAAGAAAAGTAAGAGTTCGTTTTGCTCCAAGTCCTACGGGAGCATTGCACATCGGTGGTGTGCGTACAGCTTTGTATAATTATCTATTTGCACGTCAACACGGCGGAGACTTGATATTTCGTATTGAAGACACTGACTCTAACCGGTTCGTTCCGGGAGCGGAAGAGTATATACTCGAATCTTTTAAGTGGTTAGGTATCCACTTTGACGAGGGAGTGAGCTTCGGTGGTGAACAGGGTCCATACCGTCAGTCGGAGCGCCGCGAAATCTACAAGAAATATGTGCAGATTTTGCTGGAAAATGGAAAAGCTTACATCGCTTTTGATACTCCGGAGGAGCTGGACGCTAAGCGTGCTGAAATTGCTAACTTCCAATATGATGCATCTACCCGTGGTATGATGCGCAATTCATTAACTATGCCGAAAGAAGAAGTGGATGCACTGATTGCTGAAGGCAAACAATATGTTGTTCGTTTCAAAATCGAACCGAATGAAGATATACATGTAAATGACCTGATTCGTGGCGAAGTAGTAATCAACTCATCTATTTTGGATGACAAAGTGCTTTATAAATCGGCTGACGAACTGCCTACTTACCATTTGGCAAATATCGTGGATGACCATTTGATGGAAGTTTCCCACGTGATTCGTGGTGAAGAATGGTTGCCTTCCGCTCCTTTGCATGTGTTGTTGTACCGTGCTTTCGGTTGGGAAGATACGATGCCGGAATTTGCTCACCTGCCTTTGTTATTGAAACCGGAAGGTAATGGAAAATTAAGCAAGCGTGACGGTGACCGTCTCGGATTCCCTGTATTTCCATTGGAATGGCACGATCCGAAATCCGGAGAAATCTCTTCTGGTTATCGCGAATCCGGTTATTTACCCGAAGCTGTGATTAATTTCCTGGCTTTATTGGGATGGAATCCGGGCAATGATCAGGAAGTGATGTCGATGGACGAATTGATTAAATTGTTTGATCTTCACCGTTGCAGCAAGTCGGGAGCTAAGTTCGACTATAAAAAAGGAATATGGTTCAATCATCAATATATACAGCAGAAACCTAACGAAGAAATTGCGGAACTGTTCTTGCCTTTCTTGAAAGAACAAGGCGTAGAGGCTCCTTTCGAAAAGGTAGTGACTGTGGTTGGCATGATGAAAGACCGGGTAAGTTTCATTAAAGAACTGTGGGATGTTTGTAGCTTCTTCTTTGTGGCTCCTACCGAATATGATGAAAAGACGGTGAAGAAACGCTGGAAAGAAGATTCTGCAAAATGTATGACCGAATTGGCAGAAGTGATTGCCGGTATTGAAGATTTTAGCATTGAAGGACAGGAAAAAGTCGTTATGGACTGGATTGCAGAGAAAGGTTACCATACCGGTAATATCATGAATGCTTTCCGTCTGACATTGGTGGGTGAAGGAAAAGGCCCGCACATGTTCGATATTTCCTGGGTATTGGGCAAAGAGGAGACGATAGCTCGTATGAAACGAGCGGTAGAGGTTTTGAAGTAATCGATCAGTACTATGCTTTACGACCTGGCAATAGTCATTTATGACTTTATCGTCCATTTGGCTGCTCCGTTTAGCCGCAAGCCCCGGAAGATGATGAAGGGGCATTGGGTGGTGTATGAACTCTTACGCCAACAAGTGGAAAAAGGGGAACAGTATATTTGGTTTCACGCTGCTTCACTGGGGGAGTTTGAACAAGGACGCCCTCTGATAGAAATGATTCGTGAGAAATATCCTAACTATAAGATATTGCTGACATTTTTCTCTCCTTCCGGTTATGAAGTGCGCAAGCATTACCGGGGGGCGGATATTGTCTGCTATCTGCCGTTTGATAAGCCGAGGAATGTGAAGAAGTTCCTGGATATTGCAAATCCTTGCATGGCGTTCTTTATCAAATATGAGTTTTGGAAGAATTATCTGGATGAGCTTCACAAGCGCCGTATTCCGGTATATAGTGTGTCGTCTATCTTCCGTCGCGAACAAATATTCTTTAAATGGTATGGTGGCACTTATCGCAATGTCTTGAAAGATTTCGATCATCTGTTTGTTCAGAATGAGGCATCCAAACGTTATTTGTCAAAAATCGGCATCAGTCGTGTGACAGTAGTGGGGGATACCCGTTTTGACCGCGTGTTGCAAATCCGTGAAGAGGCGAAAGAACTCCCGCTGGTGGAGAAATTTAAAGGAAACAACTCCTTTACTTTTGTTGCCGGAAGTTCATGGGGACCTGATGAGGATTTATTCCTCGAATATTTCAATAATCATCCGGAAATGAAATTGATTATTGCTCCGCATGTGATCGATGAGAATCACCTGGTTGAGATCATCGGTAAACTGAAGCGTCCGTATGTGCGCTATACCCGTGCCGATGAGAGGAATGTATTGAAAGCGGATTGTCTTATTATAGACTGCTTCGGACTGCTGTCCTCTATTTACCGCTATGGTGAAATAGCTTATATCGGCGGTGGTTTCGGGGTAGGAATCCATAACACCTTGGAAGCGGCTGTATACGGTATTCCGGTGATTTTCGGACCGAAGTATCAGAAATTTATGGAAGCCGTTCAATTGCTCGAAGCAAAAGGTGCCTATTCTATCAAAGACTATGATGAGCTGAAAACTTTGCTGGATCGTTTCCTGACGGATGAGGCGTTTTTGCGGGAAACCGGAACGAATGCCGGTTATTATGTGACTAGCAATGCCGGTGCGACGGAGAAGATTATGCACATGATTAATTTCTAAATATGTAGTGTAGATCAATGTGAATTCGATATAAGAGGGCAATACAAAACCTTAATAAACAAAGAATCACCTTTACCACAGATAATTGTGATAAAGGTGATTCTTTGTTTATTAAGGAGTTTTGGCACACTTCTCATTGCTTTCGGCTCTTTGTCAAATTGGGTGGTAAATCCTTTAGAAAAACAGGCATCTACTGAATTATATAAATGAATAGAGGACAACTTTTCACCAGATTTGACGAAGAACCTGTTTCCTGCATTTGTAGCTAGGCACCTTATCTGTTGACTTCTAACTCTAGCAACTCTTTCAACTCTTTGGCTGTTACGTGGGTGAATTGTTTTGCGATATTTCCTTTTTTATCTATTATCAGGTACATCGGTAATCCCGTCATCTGAAAATGATTCCAAAGATAACCCCACTGTTCTTTGTTCAACCAGTAATGTTCTCCGGCAATGTCTTGTATTAGTATATCCCAAGTCTTTTTTATAGAACTGGGGCCTGTGAGGTAAATGAAAGCAACTTTGTCTTCACCTATTTCTTTCTTTAGTGGTTCATATTCCTTGATGATTTGCCGGCAGCCACCGCACCAGGTAGCCCAAAAGTCGATAAACTGTACCTTCCCTTTGTGGCGGGCAATGAGAGCAGTCAACAGTTCCTTTTCCGGAACTTGTGGTGCTTCGCAAATAGTGAATTTCTTTGTTATCGTTTTCTGTCGGGGTTGCATCTGGCGGTTCATGTCTTGAATGATACCTAAGAAAATAGGATTGGTAATTTCCGAAGCCATGAGCTCTTGTCGGGGTGTCAGAGGTTGTAAATTGTAAAAACTGGAACGCATATAGATTGCTCGTATGTAGTCAACTATTAAACTTGTGCTGTCTTGTATGATATTACTAAGACGTTCTTTTGCTTTGGAGAATGACTCCCATCTGAATAGGTCATTTTCTTTGAAGTATTTTGCACAAAGTGCCATTAGCTCGCTTTCTTGCTGAAAGGAGATACCTGCTTTGAAAGCCGTTTCATATTGATGGATAAGTGTCTGTTCCTCTTTAGTGAGTGGTACATTTTTCAATAGATTTTTTTCGTAAGCGAGTGGGTCTTTGTGGGTATCATATAAATCCATGACTACATTGCGGTAATTATAACAATAGAGTGCTAAAGGGTGATTGACTGGGAAATCCTTCAAATAATTGTGGAAATCATCGGGCAAATATACATCAAGAAAAGCAGCAAAAGCTTGTTCCCGCGTAATGTTTTCCTTCTTTTGATAAGCAGTTTGCAGGCAATAGTGGGTGGCCTGTAGATTTTCCAGGCAATCAAATGCGCATGAGAGATTGGCGAGTGTGCGAGTGTCTTCGCTGAATTGTAACTGTGCGTTGTTGTGCGTTACATATCGTTTGTATTGGTTGATACATCGTTTTTTGAATTCATTGGCACTAATGCCTACAATGGAATCCAATAGGTCGCCATCACTATAAACAGGTGGTATCTTTGTTATCAGTTCCGGCTGGCACCATTCATTGTTAATGGTAGCATATTGACCGCTAAATACAAACTGTTTTCCTGGTGGATTACTTAGATTGATAGCTACATTTGTTTCTTTTTCGGGACTTAGCAGAATGACTAAATCAGCATTTCCTATCATCATCCGTACTTGTGTATGGTGGTAGAGAGGAATATTAATAGTAAAGCTTCCGTCTGACTCAACAGTCGGATAAAGAGTTTCGGCTGTTCCCATCACGATATTGGGAGCTCCGATCTTGAATATCAGATTATCATTCGGATGGTAATTGGCGATTGTACCACTTAAAATGGCCTTTCCTTTCTGATATTCGGGGATGGGTAATTGTGCTTGTGCCAGGTTGAATAACAAGGACAAACAAAGACAAGTAAATAGTCTGTTCATGTTCATAGTAGTTCTTTTATTGCATTTATTATTTCTTTATCTGTATTCTCATTACTATAACCTCTGATTACTTTTCGTATGATTCGTTCTTGGTCTACTATGAAAAAGTAAGGTGCGGCACCACCGGTCTGATATTGTTTTATAACCTCATTTGTTGCATTCAGAATGGTATAATTCAATTCCTTTCGGTTTGCATAATTTCGGATGGCAGATACTTTACGGCTCCAGGATTCTATTGCAATCAGCTCAAACTCTTCACTGGTGAATAATTCTTTTAACTGTTTCAGAAAAGGAACAGCCGCCTGACAGGCACCACAACCAATGCCTGTGAAGTTGATTAGTATGATTTTGCTTTTACAGTCGGCTAATGATACCGGCTGTGCTTCTATATTTTCTAATATCCAGCCGGGAGCTTTTTTTCCTATAAGACTGGATGCTGTTGGTTCTGCTTTTTTCTTGTATAGGTCGCTGTATTTTACTATCTCATAATCTTTGGGGAAATAATCAGACGCGTTAAAGTCGTTAATTGTTAGTTTATTGATTTCAAGATTCGAACAGGTTGAAACGGAAATATCATGCAACATCTCTCTCCGTTTTTTATAAGGTAGGTCATTCGATTTGTTGATCCATAACTCATAAATAGAAGCTGTACTGCCGATATTGAATGGAGGAAGTGGCATGTGATAAGCTTTTCCAAAGAACTCAACCTGTTGATTCTCATCAATGACTAATTTAAAATAATAATTATCACCCTCATCTTTCAACTCTGTTGCAATATGATCCTTAGTGGTAAGTGCATATCTGATGATATTCTTTGCGTGATTGAAGAATGGAGGACTTACTAGTCTGAAAGGAAGTGGTCTGAATGTGAAATCATCAATTGCTAATTTCTTATTTTCGTGATAAGGTAATACTCTTATGTTGCCGTCATAACAAAATTCTAGTTTTGTTGTATCATTGGCATCTAGTGAAACATAGCTTGCACCTATGGTTGAGTCCATTGGATTATCGTACTCTTTAACGAAGCCATGCAAGGTAGATAATGCGGTTGAATCACCAGGTTGCCAGCTTTCGTTAGTGACATAGTAGGTTGCAGATTCAATCTTTTCTAAATTGGTAAGTACTTTCTTTAAATATTCTTTTTCTGCGTTTTGTGCATTGGCGGTTATTATTTCTGCCAATAAGAGAATTGTAAGTAGTAGTTTTATTTTCATAATGAATAAGTGTTTGTTGGTTCATTGCTCAGATTTAATGCCTTACAAATCTACGAATAATTCGTAATAAAAATATATTCAGAGGGTTAAATAATATAAATATGGACTTTGGAAATCAATGATGATTAGTTTTAGTAGTGTGGATCTTATGGTATGTGTTTGTAAATGGCTTATTTATGTGGCTATTGAAGTGTCAATGGTGTTCTGAAAAAAAACGTTCCCCCTTTTCTTAAAAATATAAGAGTAAGGAGGAACGAAGTTTTGTTTTAGGTTTTATTTAAAGCTATTCTTTATACCATTGTGAGTACATCAGATAGTTGTGAGCAATTTTTTGATTCAGTTCTTTGGCTTGTTCAGGATCTACCTTTTTAATGAATTTCGCGGGTACTCCTCCCCAAATGCTTCCCGGTTCAATGATGGTATTGCTTAATACCAGAGAGCCGGCGGCAACGATTGCTCCTTCACCGACTACAACGTGATCCAGTACGGTTGACCCCATCCCGACCAATGCGTAATCTTTGATGGTCGCCCCATGAATGGTGACATTATGTCCTACGGATACGTGATCGCCAATTTCAATAGTCGATTTCTGGTATAATGTATGCAAGACACTTCCATCTTGAATATTGACACCGTTGCCGATTCGTATGGAGTTGACGTCACCTCTTAATACCGTATTAAACCAAATGCTACAATCATTTCCTATTTTTACATCTCCTATAATAGTTGCATTATCTGCGAGGAAGCAGTTTTCTCCGATTTCGGGAGTAAAACCCCGTACTGATTTAATTAAAGCCATATAATATTTGTTTCTAATAAAGTTTTTTATTTAATGCAGTTCTATGTTGTACGACACCCGGGTGTCGTGATGTATGAGACCCGGGTCTTGAGCAGTCTGACACCCGGGTGTTGGTATGCTTGACACCCGGGTGTCAGGCAAGTTCTTTTTAAAGGGAAGCAGTCGCCTCTTGTAACCAAACTTTTTCTTCTTCGTTAAGATCCGGTGATAGTTTCTCGTAGACAGTCTGATGGTAATTGTTTAACCATTCAATTTCTTCATTTGTCAGCATCTCCTTGATGATCCCTTTTTTGCAGATGGGGCATAAAGTGATAGTCTCAAACTTAAGATATTCTCCAAACATTCCCTCTCCATCTTTGCAAACTAACGTCAGGTTCTCCGTACGTATCCCGTGACTGCCTGTCTTATAAACACCAGGTTCGTTGGATGTAACCATACCGGGCTGGAGAATTACAGGGTTTTCATTCATACGAATGCTTTGTGGACCTTCGTGTACACTCAAGAAATGCCCGACGCCGTGCCCTGTGCCATGGAGAAAGTTCATTCTGTGATTCCAGATAGGTATACGCGCCAGTACATCGAGTTGCGCACCACGGGTTCCGGCTGGGAATTTGGCCATAGCCAATGCTATGTGTCCCTTTAATATTAAGGTATAATCCGTCTTTTCCTCTTCCGTCAGTTCGCCTAATGCGATGGTACGAGTGATGTCAGTGGTTCCGTCCAAGTATTGTGCCCCTGAATCTAAGAGTAGGAATCCTTTAGGCTGAAGAGTTACATCGCTTTCTGGCGTTGCCGAATAATGCACGATTGCTCCGTGCTCTTTATATCCTGCAATGGTGTCGAAACTTTCTCCCATGTAGAGGGGCTGTGCTGCTCTGAATTCATGCAGCTTTTTATCTATACTTAATTCAGTTTCTTTTCCGGTGGATACAGATTCTTCCAGCCACTTGAGGAATCTGACAAGTGCCACTCCATCCCGTTGCATGGCAGCATGGATGCCGGCTATTTCCTGTTTATTGCGAATGGCTTTCAATAATGTGACGGGAGACTCGCCACGAATAATGGAACATTTCGGATTGATGGCCGAGTAAATCGCATAATTCGTTTTCCGTGGATCAATAAGAATATTTTCTCCGGAGAAAGAATTCAGGAATGTCTCTACCTCATCATATTTCTGTATTCCTATTTGTTGTTTCTTCAGATAAGTCTCGACCTCCGGCGTCACTTTTTCCGGAGAAATGAAGTAAGTCACCTCATCCTGTGTAATTAACAGGTAGCTCACTATGACTGGATTGCAATGTACATCGTTTCCTCGTAGATTGAGAGTCCATGCTATTTCGTCCAGTGCAGATATGAATAAAGCATAGACGCCTTTCTTCTTCAACTCCGCACGGATAGCGGATATTTTTTCTTCGCAGCTTTTTCCTGCATATTTGATATCATAAATAAAGGCTGGAGAGTCAGGTATGGAGGGACGGTCTTTCCAGATGTTTTTTAATGGATCTCCAAATATATCTACCTGTAACTGATGTGCCGCTAGTTCTTCTTTCATTTGTTCTACCTGTTGCACGGAGAACATTTTCCCGTCAATGCTTACAGATTCTCCGGGTTTTAAGTGCTGGCAGAGAAACTCTGTTATGCTTGGAGTTTCCGGCAGCATCTCTTTGTAGAGTGTGATGCCACTCCCTTCCAGTTCTTTCGCTGCCTGAAGGAAGTAACGTGAGTCGGTCCATAATCCCGCTTTGTCCATCAGGATGACCGCTGTTCCTGCAGAACCCGTAAAACCGGAAATCCATTCACGTGACATCCAGTGGGGAGCCACATACTCACTAAGATGGGGGTCGGTGCTGGGGATAATGAATGCTTTGATGTAATTGGGATGGAATGTCATGCGCAAAGCATGTACTCGTTCTTTTATGTTCTGTTTCATACCTTATTATATTATTATAGACATGTAAGTGTTTCAAAGGTACTAACTTTCCGCATTTAATGACTTGTTTATGAATAGTTTTTGAGAAATATTTGCCGAAAGTTTTGTGAATAAAGAAAGTATGTGTAATTTTGCGGCGCAATTTGACTGCGGAATTTTTTTAATCATAACATATTAATAATAACAAAATGATTGTAGTACCTGTAAAAGAAGGCGAAAACATTGAAAAAGCGCTGAAGAAGTTCAAAAGAAAATTTGAGAAAACTGGCATCGTAAAAGAATTGAGAAGCAGACAGCAGTTTGATAAACCGTCTGTAACTAAAAGACTTAAGAAAGAACGCGCAGTTTACGTACAACAACTTCAGCAAGTAGAAGATTAATAATTCGTAATTTCCTTTGAATTATTGAATTCTTTTCATACATTCGTTGCACGATTTTAGATGTAGCGATATTATGTTGATAGAATCTTTTCTTGATTATCTCCAGTATGAGCGGAACTATTCTGAAAAAACCGTTCTTGCGTACGGTGAAGATATAAAGCAACTGCAGGAGTTTGCTCAGGAAGAGTATGGAAAGTTTAATCCGTTAGAGGTCGAGGCGGAACTGATTCGTGAATGGATTGTTTCATTGATGGATAAAGGGTATACCTCAACTTCTGTAAATCGTAAGCTAAGTTCGCTCCGAACGTTTTACAAGTATCTCATAAGACAGGGGAAGACGACTATAGATCCTTTGCGTAAAATAAAAGGACCTAAAAACAAAAAGCCGTTGCCTGTGTTCTTAAAAGAGAGCGAAATGAATCGGTTATTGGATGATACGGATTTTGGCGAAGGATTTAAAGGTTGTCGGGACCGGTTGGTGATTGAAGTGTTTTATGCTACTGGCATGAGGCTTTCGGAATTAATAGGTTTGGATGATAAGGATGTGGATTTTTCGGCTTCTCTTCTGAAAGTGACCGGGAAAAGAAGTAAGCAACGACTGATACCGTTCGGTGATGAACTGCGGGAGTTGATGCTTGAATATATTAATGTAAGAAACGAAACGATTCCGGAAAGGTCGGAGGCTTTCTTTATTAGAGAGAATGGCGAACGACTTTATAAGAATCTGGTCTATAATTTAGTGAAACGGAACCTGTCAAAGGTGGCAACGCTGAAGAAAAGGAGTCCTCACGTGTTGAGGCATACTTTTGCTACCACAATGCTTAATAATGAAGCAGAGCTGGGTGCGGTAAAAGAACTTTTGGGTCACGAGAGCATTACGACTACCGAGATCTATAC